>ERZ1023231.2-NODE-2-length-666110-cov-791.474435_pt1 | contig 666110 bp, 660 predicted proteins | sample MGYA00380452_ERZ1023231 | MGnify/ENA primary metagenome ERZ1023231 (study PRJEB33173, sample SAMEA4830412) | metagenome | study: EMG produced TPA metagenomics assembly of the PRJEB25223 data set...
CAAAGAAAAGTAAATATAGAAGACTCAATAGAAAGAAAATCGGATTCAGCTTGTGGCCAATGAAGAACATAGATAGAATTTAAAATAAACGTTATCAAAGAATTATCCTGGCGGCGATAGTGCGGTGGACCCACCTGAGACCATACCGAACTCAGAAGTGAAACGCTGTAATGCCGATGGTAGTGTGGGGTTTCCCCATGTGAGAGTAGGGCACCGCCAGGTTATCAAATACTTATCTAAGTTAAATAAAAACAGAAGAACCCCGTGTCGAAAGATATGGGGTTTTTGTTTTTTAGAAGTTTATACTTTAACAAAATAAGTTTAGATAAAGTTTATGTTTGTTAGTGAGAAAAATACGTACTAGTGATACAATCCACAAAATTTTAAGAAAGGTACCCTATGGCTCGTAAGAAAAAAACACGTCGAATTACAGATATTATGCCAATTCGCAAAGCAGATAAAAAAATAGATATAACAAAAGCACGCTCTGGTAAAAAGCTTACTCGTTATGAATTGGATGCTAAAGCTCGTGAAGATAAGAAAAAACGTAAGCATAAAGGTTTAGCTTCAGGATCTCGTCATAGTGCGGTTGAAGAAAAAGCGAATAAACTTCAAAATGAAATTAAAGATCCAAAAATTGGTAGTAAGAAAAAGATACCGTTAGTTGTTGAATTTGTTAATAAGCCTGAAAAAGGTCAAGTAATTCCTGTAATAAAACAGGCTAAAAAACAAGATCCAATGAAAGAGCTTGAAAATCTGGAAAATAATGAAATTCTTAATGAATTATTGGATGCTTTAGATGCGGGTAAAACTATTAGTAAATCAGATCAACAATTTGTAGATGAATGCTTAGATCGAATTTCTGAGTTAATGGAAGAACTTGGCATTGAAGACGAAGATGAAAGCGAAGATGATTTATACCGCACTTTCGAGCGTATGGATATTAATCAATTTAGGTAATCTATGATTTGGATATTTTTTGTCATCGCACTTTTCTTGGTAACTGGATTGACTCTATATGCAATCCGTTTATTAAAGCAGTTAAAAGTTCAAAAGGAATTGATTGCTAAAGCTAAGAATAATCGGGTTATACGATTAAAAGAGAGCATTGATATTATTGCTCGTGCAATGCAGTCTGGAGAATGTAATCTTTCTGAAGGCGTAATTCGTCTTACTATGCTATTAAGGCCTTTTGGTAAGAATTTATCATCTTATCCTGCGATGGCTAATTTATATGAAGTGGTGCGTGATATGCCTACACATGATGACCGTAAATTACTTGAGAAAAGAGAAAGAATGCGTCTGGATTTAGCTCGAGAAAGTGCAGAAGCACAGTTTGAAAAAAATATTAAACAAGAATTGTATATTTTATTAGAAGATATTAAATCTATTGAGCTAATTTAAATATTATAATTTTAAAGAAAAATGCGCTAAGTCTCTCCTAGCGCATTTTTTATGATTATTTTTAACGATTTTGTTCAAAAAATAATACCGTTGCTGCAACACGAGAATGAACATTTAATTTACGTAATAAATTACGGATATGTACTTTTACGGTTTCTTCTGAAATAAACAGTTGTGCTGCAATTTGTTTGTTTGATAAGCCAGTTGCAATTTGACGAAGTACGCCCATTTCGCGATCCGTTAAGCTGTCTAACGGATTATCTTCGTGAGTACGTTCTAATAATAAATTTTTAATAGAATCACTCAGAATGACTTCGCCTTGTGCTATGCGCTTGATTTGCTCTAGCAATGTATCAGGTTCAGTATCTTTTAACAAATAACCATCTGCACCAGCATCAATTAGAGTATAAATATCATTTTTTGCATCAGATACTGTTAAAATTAAGATTCGTGCATCAATGCCTTCTGCACGTAATCCTTTGAGTGTATCTAACCCAGAAAGTCCTTTCATGTTGAGATCTAAAATGATCACATCAGGTGATGTTTGTAATGCCACAGAAATCCCTTCTGTGCCGCTGCTTACGTCAGCCACTACTTCAAAGTTATCGTCTAATTCTACAAGTTGTTTAATGCCACGACGCATTAACGGATGGTCGTCAATTAATAAAACTTTTAGCTTATCTTGCATAATTTCCCCTTTAGTGGTTAGAAGTCCACTTTAAAAAGCATGACATTTTATAAAGAATTCAATTCTATGCCAATCTAGAATAGAAAAAAATTTGATTTATCTCAAAAACTTACTATTTGAGGTAGGTTTATTGATGGATAAAAATAGAAAAAGTGCGGTAGAAAAATAGATAATTTTTTACCGCTCTTTTTTAAGATAAGAAATATTAAATGGTCGATTCTAATGCCCAAAGTTCCTGTAAGGTTTCTCGGCGACGAATCAAATAGGATTGATCGCCATCTACTAAAACTTCTGCAGTGCGGGCTCTTGAGTTATAGTTTGATGACATGCTTGCTCCATAGGCACCAGCAGAACATTGAGCTATATAATCCCCTTCGGCAATTGAAAGTTCCCGTTGTTTGCCTAAGAAATCAGACGTTTCGCAAACTGGTCCCACAACATCATAAATGGCTTTTTCTCTTGCTAAAGTGCGGTCAATTTCGATGATGTTCATGTAAGCCTCATACAATGCAGGGCGAATCATATCATTCATTCCTGTGTCGGTAATGGCGAAATTACGGCTTTCATTACTTTTTAAGTATTGTACTTTTGCTACTAGAATTCCTGCATTTGCAGAAATTGCTCTGCCAGGTTCAAGAATAATTTCAAGTTCAGGATAATTTTTTAGTTTTTCTAATAACGCATTTGCGTAATCGCTTGGATGCGGTGGTGTTTCATCCGTATAAGTCACGCCTAAACCACCGCCCAGATCGAGATGTTTTAATGTAATTCCATCTTCTTTTAATTGTTCCATTAGGACAATTAATCGATCGGTCGCATCTAAGAATGGTTGTAATTCGGTAAGCTGTGAGCCTATGTGGCAATCCATCCCTGTTATTTTTATGTTTGGTAGCGTTGAGGCTAATTTATACACTTCTCGAGCTTCATTTACGCTTACACCAAATTTATTTTCTTTTAATCCTGTTGAAATATAAGGGTGTGTATGTGCATCAACATCTGGATTTACACGTAAAGAAATAGGTGCGATTTTACCCATTTCTCCTGCGATTTGGTTAATGTGCTTGAGTTCAGAAACTGATTCCACATTAAAGCAACGGATTCCAACTTCTAATGCTCGCATAATTTCTTCTCTAGATTTCGCAACGCCAGAAAAGACCACTTTTGACGCATCGCCACCTGCTGCCAGTACACGCTCAAGTTCGCCTTGCGAGACAATATCGAAACCTGAACCTAGTTTTGCCATGATATTTAATACGCCGATATTTGAGCAAGATTTTACGGCAAAACAAATTAAGTGAGGGTGCTTACCGAAAGCAGAGTCAAAAGCGTGCCAATGACGTTCAAGTGTTGCGCGAGAATATACATAGAGAGGCGTGCCAAATTGTTCAGCAAGTTGTTGAACTGGCATATCTTCGGCATAAAGTTTGTTATGTTTATATTGGAAAAAATTCATGTTGTGTGCCTGTTTTAGTTATTTTGGGAATGATATTAGATAATAGATTATTGAGTTTGTTGAACTTGATCTTTTTCAGGAAAATATAAAGAACCTTTTACGCCGCATCCTGTTGTCACAATGCAAATTGCACTAAGCACTAAAATTGATAGTAGTTTTTTCATTTTTCTCTCTCTTACTTATCGGTAAATCCGCCTTTCACAAGCTTGAGAAAGGCTTTATAATTTGCAGCATTCTATCAGATTTAAACAGGAACATTTTATGAATATTGCAGAATTTCACCAAAATATTGAACATGTTTGGCAAAAAATTGAAGAAGAATTGGAAAACCAAGGCGCAGATGTGGATTGCGAAACGCAAGGTTCAGTATTTACAATCACCTTTGATAATCGCACACAAATAGTGATTAACAAACAGGAACCGCTGCTTGAGCTTTGGATTGCAAGTAAATTAGGTGGTTTTCATTTTGCTTTTAAAAATGGCGACTGGGTTTCTAATGACGGGCAACGTTTTTGGGATTGTTTCGTTGAAGCCTGTGCTGCACATGGCGAGAACGTGCAGTTCTAAAATGCTGGATTCTCCTTTACCATCAAAAATAATAGAAAAACCGACCGCACTTTCTGTTTTGAAATCAATTTTTGGTTATCAATCTTTCCGTAAAGGGCAGGAAGAAGTCATTAATGCCACTTTAAATGGACAAGATGCTTTGGTGGTAATGGCAACGGGGAATGGTAAATCGCTTTGTTACCAAATTCCCGCACTTTGTTTTGATGGTTTAACTTTAGTGATTTCTCCGCTGATTTCCTTGATGAAAGATCAAGTGGATCAGCTGCAAGCTAATGGAATTGAGGCGGATTTTCTTAATTCTAGTCAGACTTTAGAACAGCAGCAACAAGTACAAAATAAGCTTATTTCTGGGCAACTTAAACTACTTTATGTGTCGCCAGAAAAAGTGATGACGAACAGTTTCTTTCAACTTATTTCTTATAGCAAAGTCTGCTTTATTGCGATTGATGAAGCACATTGTATTTCTCAATGGGGGCATGACTTTCGCCCTGAATATACCCAGCTTGGTGGTTTAAAAGCCAGTTTCCCTGATGCGCCGATTATGGCACTTACGGCAACGGCAGATTATGCGACTCAACAAGATATTCTGCGGCATCTTAATCTGAAAAATCTGCACAAATACATTGGTAGTTTTGATCGACCAAATATTCGTTATACCTTGGAAGAAAAATACAAACCTATGGAGCAACTGACACGTTTTGTGTTGGCTCAAAAGGGTAAGAGTGGGATTATTTATTGCAACAGCAGAAATAAGGTTGAGCGAATTGCGGAAAGTTTACGCAATAAAGGTGTCTCTGCTGCTGCTTACCACGCGGGAATGGAAACGGCAATTCGTGAACGTGTGCAACAGGATTTTCAGCGTGATAATGTTCAAGTAGTAGTCGCAACCATTGCTTTTGGAATGGGGATTAATAAATCCAATGTACGGTTTGTTGCCCATTTTGATTTACCACGTAGCATTGAATCTTACTATCAAGAAACAGGTCGAGCAGGACGCGATGATTTACCCGCAGAGGCGGTTTTGTTTTATGAATCAGCTGATTACGCTTGGTTACAAAAAATTCTCTTAGAAAAACCAGAAACGCCACAGCGTCAGATTGAGCAACATAAATTAGAAGCTATTGGGGAATTTGCGGAAAGCCAGACTTGTCGCCGTTTAGTTCTTCTCAATTATTTTGGCGAGCATCGACAAACACCATGCAATAACTGTGATATTTGCCTTGATCCCCCTAAAAAATATGATGGTTTAGTCGATGCGCAAAAAGTAATGTCTACTATTTATCGAGTGGGGCAATGTTTTGGTGCACATTATGTGATTGCGGTGCTGCGTGGCATGCACAATCAGAAAATTATTGAACGCCAACACCATAAACTTTCAGTATATGGCATCGGAAAAGATAAAAGCAAAGAGCATTGGCAGTCTGTTATTCGTCAGCTTATTCATTTGGGTTTTGTGCAACAGGTTATTAGTGAATTAAATCCAACGCTGCGACTTACTGAAAGTGCGAAAGTGATTTTGAAAGGCGAAGAACCGTTAGAATTGGCAATGCCTCGTATTTCTTCAATCAGTAAAATTGCCCATAATCCACAACGTCAAGGTGTTGCAAATTACGATAAGGATTTATTTGCACGCTTGCGTTTCCTACGCAAACAAATTGCCGATAAAGAAAATATTCCGCCGTACATTGTCTTTAATGATGCGACTTTGCAAGAAATGGCACAATATATGCCAATAAGCAATATTGAAATGCTGCAAATTAATGGCGTGGGCTCTATCAAATTAGAGCGGTTTGGGCAGCCGTTTATGGCATTGATTCAAGAACATAAGGCAATTTTGGCGAATGCGCAAAATAATGACTAAGTGTTAAAAGTGCGGTTAAAAATGACCGCACTTTTTGTTATACTTGCGCCAATTTTTTCAGTTCTTAGAATTTAAGGTTAAACAATGCGTACAAGTCAATATTTATTTTCCACCCTAAAAGAAACGCCAAATGATGCTCAGGTTGTGAGCCACCAATTAATGTTGCGTGCAGGTATGATTCGCCCAATGGCATCAGGTTTATATAACTGGCTACCGACGGGTATTCGCGTATTGAAAAAAGTGGAAAAAGTTGTTCGCGAAGAGATGAACAAAGGTGGTGCCATTGAGGTATTAATGCCAGTTGTGCAACCTGCGGAATTATGGGAAGAGTCTGGTCGTTGGGAGCAATATGGCCCTGAACTCCTTCGTTTTGAAGACCGCGGAAACCGTAACTTTGTACTTGGGCCAACTCACGAGGAAGTGATTACAGATTTAGTTCGTCGAGAAGTTTCTTCATATAAACAGCTTCCACTTAATTTATACCAAATTCAAACGAAATTCCGTGATGAAGTGCGTCCTCGTTTTGGTGTAATGCGCTCGCGTGAATTTATTATGAAAGATGCGTACTCATTTCACACGACACAAGAAAGTTTACAAGAAACCTATGATGTGATGTATCAAGTGTACAGTAACATTTTTAACCGTTTAGGCTTAGATTTCCGTGCTGTGCAAGCGGATACGGGATCTATTGGTGGTTCAGCTTCCCATGAGTTCCAAGTGTTAGCTTCAAGCGGGGAAGATGATGTTGTATTCTCAACAGAATCGGATTTTGCGGCGAATATTGAGCTTGCTGAAGCGGTAGCTATCGGTGAGCGTCAAGCCCCAACTGCTGAAATGTGTTTAGTGGATACACCAAATGCGAAAACTATTGCGGAGTTGGTGGAGCAATTCAACTTGCCAATCGAGAAAACCGTGAAAACCTTGATTGTGAAAGGTGCAGACGAAAATCAACCGCTTGTTGCGTTGATTATTCGCGGCGACCATGAATTAAACGAGATCAAAGCACAAAAACACCCGTTAGTGGCAGATCCCCTTGAGTTTGCGGACGAAACAGAAATCAAAGCGAAAATTGGTGCGGGCGTGGGATCGTTAGGCGCGGTAAATCTTAATATTCCAGCAATTATTGACCGCACTGTGGCGTTAATGTCTGATTTTAGTTGTGGTGCGAATATCGATGGAAAACATTATTTCAATGTGAACTGGGTACGCGATGTAGCAATGCCTGAAGTATTTGATTTACGTAACGTAGTAGAAGGCGATCCTAGTCCAGATGGTAAAGGCACGCTTCAAATCAAACGTGGTATTGAAGTGGGGCATATTTTCCAACTGGGTAAAAAATACTCTGAAGCGATGAAAGCGACCGTTCAAGGCGAAGATGGTAAACCACTTGTGATGACGATGGGTTGCTACGGTATTGGTGTAACTCGTGTGGTGGCTTCAGCCATTGAGCAACACCATGATGAACGCGGTATCATCTGGCCATCAGACGAAATCGCCCCATTCACTGTGGCGATTGTGCCAATGAACATGCACAAATCTGAAGCCGTGCAAAAATACGCTGAAGAACTTTACCGCACTTTACAATCGCAAGGCGTAGATGTGATTTTTGATGATCGTAAAGAACGCCCAGGTGTGATGTTTGCAGACATGGAACTTATCGGTGTACCGCATATGGTGGTAATCGGTGAGAAAAACCTAGACAACGGTGAAATTGAATATAAGAATCGTCGTACTGGTGAAAAAGAAATGATTAGTAAAGATAAATTGCTCAGTGTTTTAAACGAAAAGTTAGGTAATCTCTAATCAGTATTTTATTTTGTATATTGTGACAAAAGAGCGGTTAAAAATAGCCGCTCTTTTTGTTGATCTAACGTTTATATTGAACAATGTTTAATCCAAACTAAATGCTCGAATATAAGGTAGTTTTCCTTTTTCTAACATCTCTTGAATACCGCTTTGATGGTCATTGCTGCCTAACCCCCTTAATTCTAAGGTTATGCCAATGCTATTATCATAAACAATTTCATTACGTGTTTGGTTTTGGTGGTTTGTGACATTGCGTTTTACACCAACACTTGCAGCCCAACAGCAACTGTTATATTGAACGCCTAGATATTGTTCTACTGGTTTTTGTAAGGCGAGATCTTGATAATAGCGTCCTACTACAGCCCAATTATTGGCAATTTCCCAGCCTACAACTAATCCCACTTGTTGGATATCTTGTTGATAGGCGTTAGCCGATTTACCCAAGTTTTGGTCAATATATTCTTGGTTCGCATATCGATAATTTAACTGAATTAAATTATTTTTTTCAGGATTATATTCTAGTGATGTATTCGCTAATGATGTTGAATTGGTATGAGTATCAAATTGATAGCTACCACGCCAATACCATTTATTACTTATTTTGCAATTAGATTCTAATGCCCAAGCAGATGATGAAGTTGGTGTTTTATTCGCAGGGTTTTCATCAATACGAGAATTACTTAAGTAATAAATTTGACCTGCAGATAAATTAAATCGTTCTTCGCCAGCAATATCATAAAAACGCGTTGTGCCACCCAAGGTAACTTGATTTGCCGATGAAATTCGATCTAAACCACTATAACGGCGATCACGGAATAGCGAATAGTAATCTTGCTGTACTAATGCTGAATCGTAACCAAATCCCAAATAATCATTATTAAGTGTTGAACCAATATTGCTTTGATTTCGGTAAGGACGATATAAATACTGCACGTGCGGTTCGAAGGTTTGTGTATACTCTTTTAAGAACGTTATATCCCGTGCTAATACACTTTGTAAATCAACTTTAAATTGTGGAATAACTCGATTTACCGTTTTTTGCACGTCCTCTGCATTTTTTCCTGAACCTTTTTTCTGCTCGTAACGAGTCGCATAAAGTTTCGTTTCAATATTCAAACTGCCGTATTTATTTGACATTAAAGAATTTAGGCTAGGTTCTGCATGGAAACGCCATGCAGTTGGCATCAATTTACTGTCATTATCAAAACGAACTGCTTGTGAATGTAATTTGAAATTTAACCATCCATTCGCTAAATCATATTTGTGATAGTTGAAATCTAATTGTGGTACTGCACGGTAAGGGCCGATGTTTACAATATCATCAAAAATTTGGAACTGATGTGCAGAAAGAGAAAAATTATAATTGGGTTGATAATAAGCTATGCGAGCATATTGGTTCGCATAACCATCGGTACTGCGTCCATAAATAGAATCAAAGTCGTTGAAATAACGTTTATCGCTTACTCGGGTGTAATTAATATTTAGACGCCAATTTTGTAAAAAGCTAGAATTGTGATTCCAATAGAACAAATGACGTTTTCGATTATCACTAGCATATTCAGAGTAACGATCCTTACCTAAATATTCTCCTGCCACTTTACCTTCACCAATAGAGGTTAAATAGCGAAATTCCCCATTTGCTTGCCAACCACGGCGAGACATATATTTCGGGGTGAAAGTAAGATCATAATTAGGCGCGATATTCCAATAAATTGGTTGTGCATACCAAAGACCATCTCGGTTAGATGTTCCCGCGCTTGGAATCAATAAACCAGAACGACGACGATCTCCAATGGGTAATTGTAAGTAAGGGGTATAAAAGACGGGAACACCGTGTATTTTAAAGCGAGCATGCCACATTTCAGCATATTCTTCTTTCACGTATTGACGAATTTCTGACGCATCTACTGCCCAAGCATTGTCGCCGTGCAAACATGACGTAAAGGTTGCATTCTTCATTACACGATAATTATTATGCAGTGTTATATTATCAGCTTTACCACGTCCTTGACGACCGACAAATTCATATTCTGAATTTGTTAAATTACCATCGTGACTATCTAAATTAAACTCTGCATCTTTACCCAACATATTGATCTGATTATCTTTATAATCAAATCCATTGCGGACATAAGCCATGCGTAAAGGTGTTGATTGGTTTCCAGATTGTTTGACCTGCACGGATTGTGCTAACAAATGGCGATTGCCTTGTTTCAAATCTACATTACCTTGATAGGTCGCATCATTTGGCTGATTAATTTCTGCGTTATCCGCTTCAATATAGACAGGCAGAGAATTCACATCACCGGTCACGACTTCACCGCTAAATTTTGGCACGCCCATTAAACATTGTTCATGCAAATCTGCCAAACTTTGTTGGCTATAAAGTGCGGTCAAAATAGCAAGTGAAATTAAAGTGTGTTTTTTATTCATCGTCTTGTTTTAATTTGTCAGAAAATTGGTCAGATTATACTGGAAAAAGCGCAAGGCTAGTAATATTTTTCAAGAAGTGATTAATAGAATATCCACTGGGTTATGATTAAATTTTTTGTCTATTGAACCATCAATACGCCAAGACAGCCCATATCTTCTAACATTAAATTCGATACCCCAAATAAGAATGGGTAGTTGCCAGAAGATGCTTGATCAAATTTCACTAAAATTTGAGTTTTGTTTTTTACCCAAACGGTATCTTTCCAAGCTAATTCTTCAGCTTGTAATTGATGTTCTCCTTGGCTTTCCACCACAAATTTGGCACCTTGAATAGTAAATCCAACAGGTAAACTTGCATTTAAAATCCAGCGTTCAATGGTGCCTTTACGAGCCATAACATCAACCTTGCGTGGGTCAAAACGTCTTTGGTTAATTAAGCCGTTTGTAACATCAATATTAAATTCTCGAGTTTGTGCAACGGCTTGTTGTAATATTGCTGGTGCATCCGTTTCGAAAGTTAGATTCGGTTGTTTATTAAATGCTGACATTTCTCCCTTGGAGCGTAATTCAAGGACGGTGTTATTAGCGAGTTCATCGCCTGAGAACAACATATTTTTTATTTTTTCGTACAAGCTACGTTTACTTCCGCTAATGAGAGATACGTTGTCAATTTCATTCATATTAAGCAGTATTTCTGCACGTTCTCCTGGCGAGAGAACCAAAGATTTGACTGATTTCGCTTTGGGTAAGAAACCTAAATCTTGTGCAATAAGTAGCATTTCTTGATCATTATCCAAGCGTAAATCATAAGCACGTGCTAATGAGGCATTGAGCAAACGTAAACGAATCCAACCCCGTGCAACATCTAAATATGGTGCTTCAATACCATTTACTAATAAGCGATTGCCTACAAAGTGCGGTTGATTTTGTTTGAATAATTGGAGACCATCATTGTTAAATTCCATATCTTGTAAAATCAATGGAATATCATCTACGCCGTATTTATTGGGAAGATTAGCTTTTAGGCTTTGCTCATCTTCAATTAACCACATTCCAGCTAAGCCACGATAGGTTTGATAGGCTGAGTTGGCTAATGTCGCGGAACGATACCAACAGCTTGCTGCGGGTTGTTCAATAGGCACGATGGGTGCCCAAGATTCGCCTTTTTTGAGAACTCGAGCTGCCCCACCAAACAGTTCGCCTGATGCTTGTAAACCTTGAATAGATAAAGCAACGGATTGTGGCAAATTGTTATGATAATTAAGTTTGGCAAAGCTACCTGATTTGATTTTAATGGTTGGGCCAAGATAATTGCCGTTGAATCCCCATACTGTCACATTGTGTGAGCCATCTAACGGATAATTCATTTCCTGCATTGTTAATACAATTGGGCGACCGCGACGAACTTCAATTAGTGGCGGTACAACTAATTTTTCACGGCTTGCCGCTAACAATGGTGCGGGCACTGTGGAAAGTGCGGTAGAAATCGCAGCTGTTTTTAATAATTGACGGCGGGAAAGGCGTGGCATTTTAGTTTCCTTTTGCTATCTCTTCATCAAGTTCGGCAATGCGTTTTTCCATTAGATCATGACAATAAGCCGCAAGATCGCGAACATTGTCTTTGGTATAGCCTGAAACATCGATTGGATCCATTATTTCGCAAATTACTTTGCCATTATCCCAACGATTTAAATTAATTTTGTTATGCGTGGTTGAACACACCACTGGAATAATTGGTACACCTGCTGAAATCGCCGCATGGAATGCACCCGTTTTAAAGGGTAATAAACCGCGACCGCGATTGCGAGTGCCTTCTGGGAACATCCAAATTGATAAATTATCTTCATTAATTCGTCGTGCAAGCTGCGACATCGTATTATGCGCTTTTGTGCGGTTTTCTCTATCTAAGAAAATATTACCCGTTACCCAATACAGAATGCCGAAGAAGGGTATCCAAATTAAGCTTTTTTTACCCACACTTACTGTGCGAGGTTGCACCATATAAGAGATTGTTACCATATCATAATTATTTTGATGATTACCGATATAAATGGCGCGGCTAATTTGCTTCTGATCTTGAGGAATACGATGTTCTACTTTTAAGCCAAAAAGTGGATATAAGCGTCCAAACCAACGTGCAACAATGCCTACGTTGCTTGGATTTTTAAAGCGGATAAAAGAATAAATCGTACCCAGTACACAAATTAGAATACAGCAGATTAATACGAGCAAAATTCGAAGTAGTTTTAACATAAGGATGTCCTATATAAAATTTCGTTGAAGTATAGCAAATTCGATCTCAATATGTGCTAATCTAAACAAAAATCGTGGAATTTTTATGAAACATAGCTATTTTATTTCTGATTTGCATTTAAGCGAAACTCAGCCAGAATTGACCGCACTTTTTGTCGATTTTATGCAGAATCTTGCCCCACAGGCTGAACGGCTTTACATTTTGGGTGATCTTTTTGATTTTTGGATTGGTGATGACGAGCAGTCTACATTGATTCAACAAGTTAAAGATTTAATTAAGTCTGTAAGTAATCAAGGTGTGCAATGTTATTTTCAGCACGGCAACCGTGATTTCTTGATTGGCGAACGTTTTGCGAAAGATACAGGTGTTCAGCTTTTTCCTGATTATCAATTAATCACACTTTATGATAAAAAAATCTTACTTTGTCATGGCGATACGCTTTGTATTGATGACGTGGCTTATCAACAATTTCGCCGTAGAGTTCATCAAAAATGGCTGCAGCGTTTGTTTTTGTGTTTACCATTAAAAGTGCGGGTGAAAATTGCGGAGAAAATTCGAGCAAAGAGTAATCAAGATAAACAAGCGAAATCACAGGAAATTATGGATGTAAACCAAGCCTTCACGACAGAAAAAGTACAAGAATTTGGTGTAAATTTATTAATTCACGGACACACACACCGTGAGGCGATTCATCAACAAGAAGAATTTACCCGAATTGTATTAGGGGATTGGCGAAAAAATTACGCATCAATTTTAAAAATGGATGAAAGCGGAGAATTTGGTTTTATTAAAGATTAGAAGTGCGGTAAAGCAAAAACTCGTTATTTTACTTAATGATACTAGAATAATACTTATCCATAAAATCGTACCTAAAAGCTGGTGGATAAGCCCAACTTTTAGATACAGATAAAAGTGCGGTTAATTTTAGGATTAGTTTTCTTTCGGTAAGCGAAGCAACGCGTAAATTAATCCTCCCCACAATAAAGTAAGGGCTATGATCATCATAATAATTGCGCCAGTAGTCATTTTATTCTCCTTTAGTTTCATCAATCGTTAATTTGGTTTCGCTTTTCCATTTTAAGCGAGAAAGGAAGAATGCCACGACAAGTAAGCTAATCGACATCCCCCAACCAAAGGTGTTTACAAACCAGTTTGGATAACCTTCGTAACCTTCAGAGAAGACTTTTGCCCCTTCACTGAAAAGCATAAATGCTAAAACACCACTCGTTAATACAATGCATAAACGCCAGAAGAAACCCACTTTGAAAGATGACGTTTCGTTTAAGTGATTACCCAATAAACCGAGTTTTTCATTTGCCACAATCGCAATTAAAGAAGCAAATGCTACGGCAACGATACCGAAATAGTTCACGAATTTATCGAACACATCTAACATTGGTAAGCCTGTTGTCGTGCCGAATAAGATGACAGAAACTAGCATCATTGGTACACCCACGATGAATGTTACTTTCCCACGGCTAATACGAATTTTATCCTGAATTGCAGAGATAATAACTTCAATTACTGAGATGAATGAAGTCAATGCGGCAAAGGTTAATGAACCGAAGAACAATACACCTAATACTTCACCAAATGGTGCTTTGTTGATGATTGTTGGGAACGCAAAAAATGCTAAACCAATTCCGCCTTTTGCTACTTCGCTGACTTCTTGACCTTGCGCTGTTGCAATAAAACCTAATGCTGCAAATACACCGATACCCGCTAACACTTCAAAGCTACTGTTAGCAAAACCTACAACCAAGCCGCTGCCAGTCAAATCGGATTCTTTTTTAAGATAAGAGGCGTAAGTCACCATAATCCCAAAGCCGATAGAAAGAGAGAAGAAGATTTGCCCATAAGCGGCAATCCATACACTTGGATTGGATAATTTTGTCCAATCTGGTGTAAATAATGCATCTAAACCTTTTGCTGCGCCGGGTAAGAATAAGGAATAAATCACAAGTACCATAAACATCACAACGAGTACTGGCATTAATACGGAGGATACCTTAGCAATTCCTTTTTGGACGCCCATAGAAAGTACGCCTAAGGCAACAATCCACATAGCAATTAATGGTGCGGTTACCATACCAACAAATTCAAAGCTGATACCGTTTTTAATATCGCCCATTTTTAAAAATTCGCCGATGAAGAAATCGATTGGTTTATCGCCCCACGCGCCAGTGAAAGAAAAATATGTGTAGCTTGCTGCCCAACCTAATACTACCGCGTAATATAACCCGATGATGACATTTACCATCATTTGCCACCAGCCAAAAACTTCAAAGTGCGAGCTAAAACGACGATAAGAAAGTGGCGCGCCACCACGATGACGGTGACCAATTGCATAATCTAAGAATAAAAGAGGAATCCCTGCGGTTAATAATGCAATAAGGTAAGGGATAATAAATGCGCCACCGCCATTTTCATAAGTGGTGTAAGGAAAACGCCAAATATTACCAAGACCAACGGCAGAACCAATTGCTGCCAGAATAAATGCACGACGACCAGAAAAAGTCTCACGCTTTTGTGCTTTTGGGGCTGAGTGCACCATAAATTATCCTATGTAAAAAAATGAAAAGAGTTTCAATATAATGAAATCTAATCATCAGTCAATAAATAAGCCAAAAGAGCGGTAAAAATTAATGAATTTTTTAATAAAAAGAACATAAAACATTCAAAGCAAGTCAATTTTCACCGCACTTTTTTCGTTTTTTTTCGCGCCAAGCTCTACCAATGACTCGAAATTTCGCTACAATGCTGAACTTATCCCAAAATAAAAACAACAGGAAACAAACACAATGACAGGTGTACAACTCATCATGGAGTGCCTGAAAGCACACCATGTCACGACTCTTTTCGGTTATCCAGGCGGTGCAATCATGCCAACCTACGATGCCCTTTATGACGCAGGCTTAGATCACTTACTTTGTCGTAATGAACAAGGGACTGCAATGGCTTCTAATCGCAAACCAAATAATGCGGTAATTTGTACTGATGTGGGGCAGCATAAAATGTGGTCAGCGCAACACATGTTACGCGTAGCACGTCACTGCGGATTTACCGTTACAACAATGGAAATGACACTCATTGAAACCCAAGTGCGGTTAAAAATCACCGTAAAATCTGACCGCACTTTAGATCTATTAGTGAATCAGTTGGTTAAGCTGCCGGATGTTTTAATGGTTAATTAATCATACAAACGAACCCTAAATTTTACTCGGAGAGATTATTTATGCCCAAACTACGTTCAGCGACCAGCACACAAGGTCGTAATATGGCAGGTGCACGTGCCTTATGGCGTGCAACAGGAATGAAAGAAAATGACTTTGGTAAACCGATTATTGCGGTGGTAAACTCTTTCACGCAATTCGTACCAGGGCATGTGCATTTAAAAGATATGGGACAGCTTGTTGCCTCTGAAATTGAAAAAGCGGGCGGCGTAGCAAAAGAATTTAACACCATTGCGGTGGATGATGGTATCGCAATGGGTCACGGTGGAATGCTTTATTCTTTACCAAGCCGTGATTTAATCGCTGATAGCGTGGAATATATGGTCAATGCGCACTGTGCTGATGCGATGGTGTGTATTTCCAACTGTGACAAAATCACCCCAGGAATGTTAATGGCGGCAATGCGTTTAAATATTCCAACTATCTTCGTTTCAGGCGGCCCGATGGAAGCAGGTAAAACTAAACTTTCTGATCAATTAATCCGCTTAGATTTAGTAGATGCGATGATTGAGGCAGCCGATCCGAATGTGTCAGATGAACGTATTGATGCCATCGAACGCAGTGCGTGTCCAACTTGTGGTTCATGCTCAGGTATGTTTACCGCAAACTCTATGAATTGCCTTACTGAAGCCTTAGGTTTATCTTTACCTGGTAACGGTTCCATGTTAGCCACTCACGCAGACCGTAAAGAATTATTCTTAAAAGCAGGCCGTCAAATTGTCGAGCTTTGCAAACGTTATTACAAACAAGATGATGCAAGCGTATTGCCTCGTTCAATCGGTACTTTTGATGCCTTTGAAAATGCAATGAGCCTCGATATCGCAATGGGTGGTTCAAGTAACACTGTTTTACACTTATTAGCGGCAGCACAAGAAGCAGGCGTGGATTTTAAAATGGAAGATATTGACCGTTTATCGCGCAAAGTGCCTTGTTTAAGCAAAATTGCACCAAACACCAATAAATATCATATGGAAGACGTACACCGTGCAGGCGGTATTATGGGATTGTTGGGTGAATTAGATCGCGCTGGATTAATTCATAAAAATACACACACCGTGCTTGGAATGAGCATGGGAGAACAACTAGACCAATACGATATTATTCGCAATCAAGATGAAGAATTACATAAATTCTTCCGTGCAGGCCCTGCAGGCATCCGCACAACTCAAGCATTCTCACAAGATTGTCGCTGGGATACCGTCGATAATGATCGTGTAAACGGTTGTATTCGCAATAAAGAAAATGCAATTTCGCAAGAAGGTGGCTTAGCCGTATTATTCGGTAATCTCGCTGAAGACGGATGTATTGTTAAAACCGCTGGTGTAGATGAATCTATTTGGAAATTCACTGGCACGGCAATCGTATTTGAAAGCCAAGAAGATGCGGTTGCAGGCATTTTAGGTGGCAAAGTCAAAGAAGGCCATGTCGTTGTTATCCGTTACGAAGGCCCTAAAGGCGGACCAGGTATGCAAGAAATGTTATACCCAACCAGTTACTTAAAATCGATGGGCTTGGGCAAAAAATGTGCTTTATTAACGGACGGTCGTTTCTCTGGTGGTACATCAGGCTTGTCTATTGGACATGCTTCACCAGAAGCTGCTTCTGGCGGTGCAATTGGCTTAGTACGCGATGGCGATATTATCAACATTGATATTCCAAATCGTGCAATTAACTTAGAAATGAGTAATGATGAACTCGTAGCACGCAGAGCCGAACAAGATCAAAAAGGTTGGCAGCCAGCTCACCGTGAGCGTGAAGTCTCTTTCGCATTGAAAGTATTCGGCCACTTTGCGACCTCAGCGGACAAAGGTGCGGTACGCGATAAAACATTATTAAAATAATTTAACGGTTCCCCCTCCTTCATAAGAGGGGGATAAAACAAAGGAAAAACTAACCGCACTTCATCATCAAAACAAACACTATGAAAAACTTACTCACCAATCCTCAACCTTCTCAATCAGATTATATCAATGCCATTGTTAAACTTGGTTCGTGCGTATATGAAGCTGCGCAAGTGACCCCTTTACAAAAAATGGGAAAACTTTCTGAACGACTGCACAATAATATCTGGATTAAACGAGAAGACCGTCAGCCAGTAAATAGTTTTAAACTACGCGGCGCTTACGCAATGATTTCTAGCCTTTCAGAGGAACAAAAAGCAGCAGGCGTAATAGCGGCATCTGCAGGTAACCATGCACAAGGCGTGGCATTATCGGCGAAACAATTAGGCTTAAAAGCATTAATTGTTATGCCACAAAACACCCCAAGCATTAAAGTGGATGCAGTGCGTGGTTTTGGTGGTGAGGTGTTGTTGCACGGTGCTAATTTCGATGAAGCCAAAGCAAAAGCCATCGAGCTTTCAAAAGAAAAAAACATGACATTTATTCCTCCATTCGATCATCCATTAGTGATCGCTGGACAAGGCACGTTAGCGATGGAAATGCTACAACAAGTGGCAGATTTGGATTATGTGTTTGTACAAGTCGGCGGTGGTGGCTTAGCTGCAGGTGTAGCAATTTTGCTTAAGCAATTTATGCCAGAAATTAGAATCATCGGTGTAGAATCAAAGGATTCTGCATGCTTAAAAGCCGCTCTCGATAAAGGCGAACCAACAGATTTAACGCACGTTGGATTATTTGCAGATGGTGTTGCCGTAAAACGCATTGGTGACGAAACATTCCGTCTATGTAAGCAATATCTTGACGATATGGTATTGGTCGATAGTGACGAAGTGTGTGCAGCAATGAAAGATTTGTTTGAGAACGTTCGTGCTGTTGCAGAACCATCAGGTGCATTAGGTTTGGCCGGTTTGAAAAAATATGTAAAACAAAACCATATTGAAGGCAAAAATATGGCAGCAATTTTGTCTGGCGCAAACTTGAATTTCCACACCTTACGTTATGTATCTGAACGTTGTGAAATTGGTGAAAATCGAGAGGCTTTATTAGCCGTGACCATGCCTGAACAACCAGGTAGTTTCTTAAAATTTGCTTATGTATTAGGTAACCGAGCTGTAACCGAATTTAGTTATCGTTATGCAGATGATAAACGTGCTTGTGTGTTTGTTGGGGTAAGAACGACAAATGAGCAAGAAAAAGCAGATATTATTGCAGACCTCACGAAAAATGGTTTTGATGTTGAGGATATGTCTGATGATGATATTGCGAAAACGCATGTTCGCTATTTAATGGGTGGTCGCGCCGCTAATGATAATGAACGCTTATATACCTTCGAATTCCCAGAGCAAAAAGGTGCCTTATTAAAATTCTTGGAAACCTTGCAAAATCGTTGGAATATTTCATTATTCCACTACCGTGCCCATGGTGCGGACTATGGAAATATCCTTGCAGGTTTCCAAATTGAAGAATGCGAACAAGCAGAATTTGAACAGGCACTTGCCCAACTCAATTATGTTTTTGAAGATGTAACAGAAAGCAAATCTTATCGTTATTTCTTACGTTAATCTTATAAAAAGGCGTGATATTTTTCACGCCTTTGTCTTATTCAAACTCTAATTCCACCGCACTTTCGCCGAGTAAATTCACCAATTCCGTCAGAATTTCATCTGTTGGAATGATCGACCATTGCACGCCTAAACGTAACAACGCACGACCTTTCGGACTTTGATAATACACATTAATCGGCAACGTTCCACCACTCACTGGCTCAAGTAATGCTTTAAGTTGTTTAATGAAACTTGGTGTAATTTGATGATCAGAAAGACTAATAGCCAAGGATTTGACATAACGAGAACGAGCCTCATCTAAGGTCATTAACTCTCGCACCGTCATTTTCAAGCCACCAGAGAAATCATCAAAGCTCACCTGCCCTGAAGCAACAATCACTGTATCTTTTTGTAATTTCTCACCAAATTGTTCTAGGCTTTCACCAAATAATGTTAAATCTAAGCGACCTGAACGGTCGTCCAATGTTGCAATACCTAGACGATTGCCTTTTTTCGTCATCGCAATTCTCGATGCCGCAACGAGCCCCGCCACAGTGCTAATTTGTCCACGGCGATTTGGTGCGAGATCTTTCAACCGCGTCGATGTGTAATGGGAAAGTTCTTTCAAATAACGGCTAACAGGATGGCTGCTTAAATAAAGACCTAAGGTTTCTCGTTCGCCATCAAGAATTTGTTTTTCAGTGTAAGGTGGTGTATTAGCATAGGCATTTTCCACGTCTTCATGGGTTTCAGTCAGCACACCGAACATATCCGTTTGTCCTATTGCTTCATCTTTCGCATGCTGATCGGAAGCTCTAAGCGCGTCTTCCAAATTCTTAGAAAGTGCGGCGCGATGTGGCCCTAATTTATCAAAGGCACCCGACATAATTAGGCTTTCAAAGGTACGGCGGTTAATTTTTTTCAAATCTACACGAGCGCATAAATCGAATAAATCTTTGAAAATCCCCCCTTCATTTCTTGCCGTCACAAGTGCTTCAATCGGGCCTTCCCCCACGCCTTTAATCGCGCCAATCCCATACACAATTTCGCCTTGTTCACTGACACTAAAATGGTGTTTTCCGATATTAATATCTGGTGGCGTCACTTTTAAGCCCATACGCAAACATTCGTCGTACAAACCTACGATTTTATCCGTATTATCTATTTCAGATGTCATCACTGCAGCCATAAATTCTGCAGGGAAATGGGTTTTGAGCCAAAGGGTTTGGTAAGACACCAAGGCATAAGCAGCAGAGTGAGATTTATTAAAACCATAGCCAGCAAATTTTTCCACCAAGTCGAAAATCTTCATAGATAGCTCGCCATCAACGCCGTTTTTCTCCGCACCTTCTTTAAATACAGAACGCTGTTTTGCCATTTCTTCTGGTTTCTTTTTACCCATTGCTCGACGCAATAAGTCAGCCCCACCCAGCGTATAGCCAGCAAGCACTTGAGCAATTTGCATCACTTGTTCTTGATACAAAATAATGCCGTAAGTCGGCTCAAGAATAGGTTTCAAACTTGCATGTTGATATTCTGCGTCAGGGTAAGATACTTCTTCTCTCCCGTGTTTACGGTCGATAAAGTTATCTACCATACCCGATTGTAACGGACCCGGACGGAACAATGCTACCAATGCGATAATATCTTCAAAACAGTCAGGTTGCAGGCGTTTGATCAAATCTTTCATACCTCGTGATTCCAACTGGAACACGGCGGTGGTTTCGGAACGTTTAAGTAATTCAAAAGATTCAGGATCATCAAGTGGAATGGCGGCAATATCTACTCGAGGCTTGCCTTCACGCACCATACGAACATTAATCATATCCAATGCCCATTTAATGATAGTGAGAGTACGCAAGCCTAGGAAGTCAAATTTCACAAGCCCTGCATATTCCACATCATTTTTATCAAAGTGAGTAACTGGATGTAAGCCTTCATTATCACAATAGAGCGGTGCAAAATCAGTAATTAAGGTTGGTGAAATGACCACGCCACCTGCATGTTTACCTGCATTACGTGTCACACCTTCCAGCTTGCGCGCCATGTCAATCAATGCTCGCACTTCTTCATCGCTATCGTAGGCAGTCTGTAATTGCGGCTCGGCCTCAAATGCTTTCGCAAGGGTCATACCCGGATCTGGCGGAATCAATTTCGAAATACGATCAACGAAACCATACGGATGCCCCAGCACTCGCCCTACATCTCGAATAACCGCTTTCGCCGCCATTGTACCAAAGGTAATAATTTGTGATACCGCTCCACGACCATAGGTTTCAGTAACGTGTTCAATCACGCGATCGCGACCATCCATACAGAAATCCACGTCGAAATCGGGCATAGACACACGTTCTGGATTTAAGAAACGTTCAAAAAGTAAATCGAATTCTAGTGGATCTAAATCAGTGATTTTTAATGCATAAGCCACTAATGAACCCGCACCAGAACCACGTCCCGGCCCAACAGGAATATCGTTATCTTTCGACCACTGAATAAATTCCATTACGATCAAAAAATAACCTGGAAATCCCATTTGGTTAATCACATCCAGCTCAACCTGCAAGCGTTCATCATATTTTGGTCTTTTTTCTAACCGCACTTTTTCATCAGGGAATAAAAAAGCTAAACGTTCTTCCAAGCCCTCTTTGGATTTTTGTACTAAGAAATCTTCTGTACTTAAATCGCCAGTTGGAAATTGAGGTAAGAAATATTGACCAAGGCGCAAAGTCACACTACAACGTTGGGCAATTAATAAGGTATTTTCGAGAGCGGAAGGAATGTCTGCAAACAGCTTACACATATCTTCTTCACTACGAAAATATTGCTGTGAGGTATAACATTTCGGACGTTTAGGATCGTCTAAAGTATAGCCATCGTGAATCGCTACACGAATTTCGTGGGCTTCAAAATCCTCTGCATTCAAAAACATCACATCATTAGTTGCGACCAATGGTAAATCACAACGTTCTGCTAATTTCAACGCTGCTTGAATGTAACGTTCTTCATTTGGGCGACCTGTACGACTTAATGCTAAATAAAAATGATCGGCAAAAAATTCTTGGTAAAAATCGACCGCACTTTCAATTTCGGCTACGTTTTCTTTCAACAATTTTTTACCCACATCGCCTTGCGTTCCCCCTGATAAAATAATCACGCCGTCGCGATGTTCAATTAACCAATCTTGATCGATATAAGGTAAATCGTTATAACCGCGTTGATAAGCCTTTGATAACAATAAAGTAATATTTCTATAGCCTTCATTATTTTTAGCCAGCAAAGTAAGATCAAAGTATTCATCGCCACATAATGGGCTTTTTACTTTTACATCTGCCCCGATAATGGGCTTCATACCCGAAGAAAGCATTTCGCCATAAAAACGCACCACACCACAAAAATTAGTAAAATCCGTTAATCCCATTGCAACCATTTCATTGGCAGCACAAGCTTTCACAAGAGGTTTCACTTTGACGATACTGTCAATCATCGAAAAATCTGTGTGTGTGCGAAGATGGACGAAGCGAGGTTGGGATGACATTGAAAATCCTTAAAGTGCGGTTAAATTTTGCCGTAAATATTAAGGCGGTATTATAGCGAATTTTTCAAACAAATGCTTATGCTACAAATAGTGTTCCCAAATTGGCTCGGATAACCGATTGCGTGAATAAAAAATGTTAAGTAGATCAAAAAATTGATAATTAGCCGTTTTCATTTTGTGAGATTTCCGCTAGTCTAACGGCGATTTTTTATTTATTTCAACGAATAAGGATAACGCTATGACAACACTTTTTGAGGTTGCACAACATTGGTTAAACCAAGATCCTGACACAGAAACTCGTGCAGAATTAACCGCACTTTTAGATGCAGCAAAAGGCGGAGATAAAGCGGCAGAAGCAGAATTACATGCGCGTTTTGATGGTCGCTTACAATTTGGTACGGCAGGTTTACGTGGTCGTTTACAAGCTGGCTTAATGGGGATGAACCGAGTGTTAGTTTCTCAAGCTGCTGGTGGTTTAGCGGAATATTTAAAAGGTTACGATAAAGAACCATCAATCGTCATTGGTTACGATGGCCGTAAAAACTCTGACGTTTTTGCCCGTGACACCGCTGAAATTATGGCGGGTGCGGGCGTAAAAGCTTATTTATTACCACGCAAATTACCGACTCCAGTTTTAGCCTATGCTATCCAATATTTTGATACCACTGCAGGTGTAATGGTAACAGCAAGCCATAACCCACCAGAAGATAATGGCTACAAAGTGTATTTAGGTAAAGCAAATGGTGGCGGTCAAATCGTTTCACCAGCAGATAAAGAGATTGCAGCATTAATTGATAAAGTTGCAGCAGGCAATATCCAAGATTTACCACGTAGCGATAATTATGTGGTGTTAAATGATGAAGTGGTAGATGCGTACATTACAAAAACTGCATCATTAGCTAAAGAACCCGCTTGCGACATTAACTATGTTTATACCGCTATGCACGGTGTTGGCTATGAAGTTTTAAGTAAAACGCTGGCAAAAGCAGGATTACCACAACCCCACGTAGTAGCAGATCAAGTTTGGCCAGATGGCAGATTCCCAACGGTGAATTTTCCAAATCCAGAAGAAAAAGGCGCATTGGATTTAGCAATTAAAGTGGCAAAAGAAAAGAACGCTGAATTTATTATTGCGAATGACCCAGATGCAGACCGTTTAGCCGTTGCAGTGCCTGATGTGCAAGGCAACTGGAAATCACTACACGGCAACGTAGTAGGCTGTTTCTTAGGTTGGTACTTGGCAAAACAATATCAAGGTAAACAAGGCACATTGGCTTGCTCACTTGTTTCTTCTCCAGCACTTGCTGAAATTGCGAAAAAATACGGTTTCCAATCAGAAGAAACCTTAACTGGTTTCAAATACATCGGTAAAGTATCTGGCTTATTGTTCGGTTTTGAAGAGGCATTGGGCTATCTAGTGGATCCAGACAAAGTACGCGATAAAGACGGTATTTCTGCAGCAATCGTGTTCTTAGATCTTGTGCGTAACTTGAAAAAACAAGGCAAAACTTTAGCAGATTATGCTGATGAATTTACCAAAGAATTTGGTGCTTATGTGAGTGGACAAATCTCTATTCGAGTCAGCGATCTTTCAGAAATTGGAAAATTAATGACCGCACTTCGTAACAAGCCACCAGCAGAAATCTCTGGCGTGAAAGTGGCACAATTTATCGACCATATTAAAACAGATCGTCAAAGCGATATCCTTGTATTTAACTTGGAAAATGGCGGACGCTTAATTGCTCGTCCTTCAGGTACTGAACCAAAAATTAAATTCTACTTAGATGCGCATGGTAAAGATCCAAAAGATGCAGATCGCATATTGGCAGAATTTGATGAAGGTGTTCGTCACATTCTTCGCCAAGATGCTTATGGCAAACAAGACTGCTAATTGCAAAATAGTAAGAAAAGACACCGCTTGTAAAAGCGGTGTTTTTGCATTTAAGCACTTTTGCTTTTTAAAATTTTCCCTAAATTCGTTTCCAACCAATCCACCAACTCAAACATCTTATTAGATGCCTCTCTCCCAAATTCTGTTAATGTGTAATCTACTTGTGGCGGAACAGTGTTGTAGGATTTGCGAATTACGTAATGGTTGGTATACAGAAAACTACACTGAATCAGTTCCAGCTACATTAGCAAACAATGCTTTCTATGGTTCAGCAGAAAACGGAAAAATTTCATCCGCACTTCGTGCAGAACTTGTTGAAGCTGCAGTAAATGTGGCACTAGGTGAAGGTCATGAAAACCAAACTTACTAGCTTGCCAGATCAATCGGCTGGACATTGACCGACCTTGCAGTAGAAATCAGCAAACAAACAGGCAAAGAAATCCCTGACGTGGATATTCCTGCAGTGGATTATGCCGTAGCACTTGTACAAGTAGGATTAGATGAAGGCTTTGCAGGCTTAATTGCACAATGGGATGTGGATACGTCAAACGGTGCATTGACTTGTTGTTTGAAAAGGGTGTGGTATTTGGTCATAAAAAATCTGCACCTTAGTTAGTTGGTTATTTAGTCCAGCTTTTGGGGTGCAGATCATTTCTAGCTTGCCTTTTGTTTTACCATTTAATTAATGTTTAGTTTGTTCTTCCTCAGATTTTTCTTCTGCATTTTCTGCTTGTTGGCGATTCATATATTCAACAAACAATGCATCAAAGTTTACTGGAGATAAGTTTAATGCAGGGAACGTACCGCGATTGACTAGGTTAGACACTAATTCACGCGCATAAGGGAAAAGCATATTCGGGCATTGAGAAGTTAAACAATGCGCCATTTGAACATCTTCTAAACCACTAATAGTGAACACACCTGCTTGTTTAACTTCGCAAATAAATGCGACATCGCCACTATCTTCAAGTGTAGTTTCAACAGAAATGTTTAATACCACTTCATATAAATTATCGCCAACTTGGGTTGTTTCGGTGCTTAAATCAAAACCAAGTTTTGGTTTCCATTCTTGTTGGAAAATATGTGGAAGATTTGGAGCTTCAAAAGACACATCTTTCACATAAATACGTTGAATTTGGAGAACGGGTTGTTGTTCTTCTGTTGCTGCAACGTCTTGTTTTTGTTCTGACATTTTCTATTCCTTATTATTTATGTTTTTTAACTAAAGGTAAATTTGCTGCTACCCACGCGGAAAGGCCTTCTTTCAACACAAATACAGAATTAAAACCTTGTTTGGTTAAAAATACTGCAGAAGCAGAGGCTGAAGTACCATTTGTATCGACTAATATAAGAGCTTTCTCTTTATGCGACTCTAATTTTCCGATATTTTGATTTTTAATTTCGCTTGGAAGCACATTAATACTATTAATGATATGTCCACGTTGAAATTCTTCAAGACTACGTAAATCTACCACAATGGCTTCATCGGAATTTATTAACCGAATAACTTCATTGTGCGTAATTACTTTAAATTTACTCGTTGCGCCTTTGTAGAAGGTATAAATCACCATCACGAAAATCGCAAACCAAGAAACCGCTAAAAGAGTATGTTTTTGAGCAAACTCTGTTGCCATTGAGATAAATTCTTGCATTGTTTTCTCTACTGATTAAGTACGTCAAAATAGGGCTCAAGTATAACCGCACTTGAAACATCTTTCAAAAAAATATTCAAAATATAGAATACATTAAATTATCTTTATTTCAGCTGATGGAAAATAACAGAAATTTTCAACATTATTTATTGATCCAAGTTATGGAATCGCTACCTATTTGTTGCTATATTACACGCCGTTTCAACAAATAAAATAAAGTGTTTTTTTATTAACTTAGGGGGGGCAGTATGTCTGCAATGTTTTTACTACAATTTGCCATCGTATTATTGTGTATCTTTGTGGGTGCGCGTGTAGGTGGTATCGGTTTAGGTGTATTTGGTGGTTTAGGTCTTGCCATTCTTTCTTTTGGCTTTGGCTTGAAACCAGCAGGTTTACCTATTGATGTTATGTTTATGATTATGGCTGTAGTGGCAGCCGCGGCAGCAATGCAAGCAGCTGGCGGTTTAGACTACATGATCAAAATCGCAACCAAAATCTTACGTCGTAATCCTAAACACATTACGTTTATTGCGCCAGCAGTAACTTGGTTATTCACTCTCTTAGCGGGTACTGGTCACGTGGCATATTCTGTATTGCCAGTTATCGCTGAAGTGAGCCGTCAAAACGGTATCCGTCCTGAACGCCCAATGTCAATGGCGGTAATTGCATCACAATTTGCTATCGTAGCAAGCCCAATCGCTGCAGCGGTGGTGGCTGTGGTTGCTTACCTTGAGCCACAAGGCATTCATCTTGGCGATGTTTTAATGGTAACCATTCCTTCAACTATTCTAGGACTTTTCCTTGCTTGCTTATTTGTTAATAAAATGGGTAAAGAGTTAAAAGATGATCCAGAATATCAACGTCGTTTGAATGATCCAAAATATGCAGATATTTTTGCTTCTACCACTTCAGTCAAAGAAGTAGAAGTGAGCAAAACAGCTAAAATTTCCGTTTCTTTATTCTTATTTGGTGCTTTACTTGTCGTGTTAATGGGTGCAGCTCCTTCTATTCGACCTGTTTTTGATGGAAAACCAATGGGAATGGCACATACCATTGAAATTATTATGCTTTCTATTGGTGCATTGATTATCTTAACTTGTAAACCAGACGGCACAGCGATTACTAAAGGTTCTGTATTCCATGCAGGTATGCGCGCAGTAATCGCAATCTTCGGTATTGCTTGGTTAGGTGACACTTTAATGCAGGCACACATTACTGAAGTAAAAGAAATGGTGAAAGGCTTAGTGGAAACTGCACCATGGGCATTTGCTTTCGCTCTATTTGTACTTTCAGTATTAGTAAACAGCCAAGGTGCAACAGTAGCGACATTGTTCCCTCTTGGTATCGCATTAGGTATCCCTGCACCTGTATTAATCGGTGTATTCGTTGCTGTAAATGGTTACTTCTTTATTCCTAACTACGGCCCAATCATCGCATCTCTTGACTTCGATACCACAGGTACAACCAAAATCGGTAAATACATTTTAAACCACAGCTTTATGCTTCCGGGTTTATTGAGCATGCTTTTCTGCTTATTAATCGGTTTAGGTCTTTCTCACGTTATTCTTTAAAATATGATTCGATAACAAAGAACGGTGCTGAAATAGCACCGTTTTTGTTGTTCTAATATCAACTTAAAATAACTCAAAAAAATAACCGCACTTTGATATATAAGTGCGGTTATTTTTATGAAAGTTTTCCGCCCTGTTTCGTTGTTATGTTATCATTACATTAATGTAACATTTTTAACAATTTAAACTTTTAGGAGAGCTTTATGAAAAACGTCGTGATCGTTGGTGGGGGTGCTGGCGGTATTGAATTAGCAACATTTTTGGGTAATAAATTAGGTCGTCAAAAACAAGCTAAAGTGACGCTGGTTGATCGTAATGCCACCCATTTATGGAAACCCTTATTGCATGAAATTGCAACAGGCGTAATGGATGATGGCATTGATTCTTTAAGTTATCGTGCGCACGGTAAAAATCATTTTTTCAGTTTTGAGCAAGGTTCAATTATACGTATTAATCGCGAGCAAAAATATGTTGAACTTGCACCTGTTTATGGACAAGAGGGCGATATGCTTGTCATTGCTCGTCGAATTCCTTACGATTATTTAGTGATTGCCATTGGCAGTAAATCTAATGATTTCAACACAAAAGGGGTAGCTGATAATTGTATTTTTTTAGATAGTTCAAAACAGGCTTTACGTTTTCAACATAAACTGTTGGAATTATTTTTAAAATTTTCAGAAAACCGCGCATTAGATGACATTGGCGAAGAAGAATTTAAACAAAAGTTAGTGGATGAAAATAAAGTAAATATTGCTATTGTGGGAGGTGGAGCAACTGGTGTGGAATTAACCGCAGAACTTTATCATGCCGCTGAAGATTTGTCTTCTTACGGTTATGGTAAAATTGATAGTTCTTGCTTACAAGTTACTTTAGTCGAAGCAGGAACACGTTTATTGCCAGCATTACCTGAAAATTTATCTGCTGCTGTGTTAGATGAATTAAAGGAAATGGGTGCCAATGTGCAATTAAACACAATGATTACTGAGGCGCAGCCAAATACACTTATTACCAAAGATGGCAGGGAGATTAAAGCTGATCTTATTGTTTGGGCAGCAGGGGTTCGCGTCTCAACAGTAACGCAGCAATTTGATGGATTAGAAATTAATCGTATCAATCAATTAGTGGTTAAAGATACACTTCAAACTACCGTTGATGATAGTATTTTTGCGATTGGCGATTGTGCTGCATTTATACAATCAAATGGTAAATTGGTTCCGCCAAGAGCGCAAGCTGCACATCAAATGGCAAAGGCTTGTGCAAAAAATATTTTTGCATTGTTTGAAAATAAACCACTGAAATCTTTTAAATATAACGATAAAGGTACTTTAGTTTCTCTGTCAAATTTTACCGCACTTGGTAGTCTAACCAATAAGTTTGGTAAAAATCCACTTACCGTTCAAGGTAAATTTGCGCAGTTTGCTTATGTATCTTTGTATCGAATGCACCAACATGCTTTGCACGGTTGTATTAAAATTGGTTTGATTATTCTCGTTGATAAATTGAATCGTTATTTAAAACCAAGATTAAAATTGCATTGATTAAGTATAATTTTTCGTTAAATGCGATCTAAATCATTTATATAAAAGAAAGGGCATCAATGATGCCCTCAGTATTGTTTTATGAAGAAAGATCTTCGGATTTTTCAATTGTTCCTTTCACCGTTAAGCAAATTTCTGTTGAAATCAAATGGGAAAGCGTTGAAGCTAACTCTTCTATTTTATCAAGAACAGTATAACCAGATTCATCAAAGTAACGTTGCTCTTTCAAGTTTGCAATAAAGCTTGAAAAAACCGCTTTATCAAAGAATTCTGGTGCATTTATGCCGTGTAATACTGATAAACGTTGAGCAACAAGCTGGCTTTCTTTTTCAAGTTCAGCTCGAGAAATAGCAGGTTGTTTTTGTAAAATAGTGACAGTAATGTAATAACGTTGCAAGATTTCCCGCGTTCCCGCAGACCAAAGCTGTAAAATTCGTACTTTTGATTTATTAATAGATAAGAAGTTATCATTTGAATTAATAACGATTTGGCGTGCAAATTCATTAATGATTTGATGGATTTGTACATTCAATTCATCTTCATTGAAATGTAAGAACAATTCGCCTTGTAAGAAAGGGTAAATTTTTCTAATCGCGTCTAATAATAAATCTTTTTGGATCGCTTCGTAATGCAAAATAATACTCGCAACTAAAGATGGTAATACGAATAGATGCTGAATATTATTACGATAATAAGTCATTAGTACAGCAGATGAACGTTCTAAGCGTACAATTTCGCCAAAATTATCTTTTTCAATTAACACACCTATACGATCTAAAGCTAATACGTGTTCTAACATTGCTTGCGGTGTCACATTTGGTAGCACTACGTCCGTAGAATAAGGGACATTTTGTAACAATTGTTGATAACTACTAAGTTGTTCTAACAGTTGCTCACGTGAAAGTGCTCGCTGACGAGATGAAAGTAGTGCTGTACCCACAAGGTTCATTGAATTAACTGCCGCTGCTTTGTTAATATTAATCATTACTTGTTTAGAAATATTATTTACCGCAGGTGTAAACCATTGTGGTTTTTCTTCGTGATTTTGCTCTTTCCAATCAGGGAAATGTTGGCTCAAATAGTTTGAAAGCGTAATTGGCTCACCAAAATTTACAAAACCTTGACCAAGATTACGTAATTTTTTAATTACACGAAGTACTAAACCCGCATTTTCTTTTTCTTTCGCTGCACCACGTAATTCCTTTGCATAAGTGTCTACTTCTAATACGTGTTCATAACCAACGTAAACAGGAACAATCGAAATGGGGCGAGTTTGACTATGTTGCAATGCCTGAAGTGTCATTGACATCATACCTGTTTTTGGTGCTAGCAAACGACCTGTACGAGAACGACCGCCCTCAATAAAATATTCGACGGAATAGCCTCGATGGAATAGTTCTGATAAATATTCGCGAAAAATGGCAGAATATAGTCGATTTCCCTTAAAAGTGCGGCGAATAAAGAATGCCCCCCAACTACGAAACATTCTACCTATAGGCCAGAAATTTAAGTTAATCCCTGCCGCAATATGTGGCGGAACAAGACCTTGATGATAAAGCACATAAGAAAGCAATAAGTAATCGATATGACTACGGTGGCAAGGCACATAAACAATTTCATGACCTTCTAACGCTAATTTACGGACACGATTCGAATTTTGTACATCAATACCTGAATAAAGTTTATTCCAAAGCCAACGTAAAAAACGATCTACTGCACGTAAACTTGAATGGCTGACATCAGCTGCAATTTCATCCAAAATTTTATATGCTTCTTTTTGTGCTTTTTCAATACTGATATTTTTTGATTTTGCTTCATCTTCAATTGCTCGTCGGATTGCTTCTGATTGCAATAATTTATTAAACATTGCTTGACGATTTGGTAAACGAGGACCTGTTGCTGAAATACGTTGTTTTGCGAAGTGCATTTTTGCAACTCGAGCCAGCTTTTGTGCAATTTTTTCATCTGAGCCATGTTCAACTACCATATAACGTAATGAAACCGCTTGAGAAAAACGCACAAAAGTATCACGTCCAAACCAAATTGCTGCAAATGTTTTTTGTATACCATTTAATAAACGCAAATTAGGCAAATCTGATTTATCTTCTTGTCCGGGAGAACGTCCCCAAAGAACAGAAACAGGAATAAGTTGCACATCTAACCTTTCAGAAGTGCGGTGTAATTCAAGATATTTATTGAAAATGGTAGTGGTTTCGTCTTTCGCACCTTTTGATTTAAAAATTCGGCGACCTTCGTCTAAATATACATAACGTGGTAACTTAACGCCATTAATTTCATTTTTCTCTGCGGGATCGGGCAAGCCTAACGCTAAGCAATTTCGGCGGAAAATAACGAAATCAGTTTGAGATGTATAAGGCAAAACATAAACAATAGGTTGATGAATATTAAGTGAAAGCTCTTCTATTGGATTGGCGGGAATAGGATTATTTTTCACCAATGCAGACAGCGGCAAGCTCAATAATTGGCGATACATATTTATAAAATTTGCCATAATAAATTTTCTCTTTGTTATAAGTTTGTAGATCTTATAGACGTTTAAAAGCAGTTTGTGAATAGAACTATTTTTAGCCCTTTGGTGTTTTTATCGTCTAAAAACTCAAATATTTTAACATATCCGATCTCAACTAATTTAGAAAATTTGGCGACAAAATGTGACTTAATACACAGATTTAAAAAATAACAGTTGCAACTTTACACAATCTGTATACAATGCCAGTTATCTGTATTTAAAAACAGGAGTGTATATGAGACCATTAACCGCACGCCAACAAGAAGTGTTGGATTTATTAAAACGCCATTTGGAAACAACAGGTATGCCACCAACACGAGCAGAAATATCTCGAGAATTAGGTTTCAAATCTGCAAATGCCGCAGAAGAACATTTGAAAGCACTTTCACGTAAAGGTGCAATCGAAATCATTCCCGGCGCATCTCGTGGTATTCGTATTTTAGACAATAGTTCGAATGATGAATTTGACGGTTTACCGCTTGTAGGGCGCGTGGCTGCTGGAGAACCGATTCTTGCAGAGCAGCATATTGAAGCGACATATCGAGTAGATGCAGATATGTTTAAACCACAGGCTGACTTCTTACTTAAAGTTTATGGTCTATCAATGAAAAATGTTGGTATCTTAGATGGTGATTTATTAGCTGTGCATAGTACTAAGGATGTACGTAACGGACAAATTGTGGTTGCACGTATTGAAGATGAAGTAACAGTAAAACGTCTTGAGAAAAAAGGTTCTATCATTTATCTACACGCAGAAAATGAAGAATTTGATCCTATAGTAGTCAATCTTGAAGAACAAAAAAATTTTGAAATTGAAGGTATTGCAGTAGGCATTATTCGTAATAACGCTTGGATGTAATCTGGTACCAAGAATGAATAAAGTGCGGTAAAAATTTACGGTATTTTTACCGCACTTTGCTTATACTAGAGTTCTTTATTTGCCATGATTTTTGCTGCTCTTTATAATGCAAAAATCTTGAATTTATACAAAGGATGGAAAAATGCAGTTTTCCAAAATGCACGGATTAGGTAACGATTTTGTTGTGGTTGATGGAGTCACTCAAAATGTGTTTTTTACTCCAGAAACGATCCGACGTTTAGCCAATCGCCATTGTGGAATTGGGTTTGATCAACTTTTAATTGTTGAAGCTCCTTACGATCCCGAACTCGACTTTCATTATAGAATTTTTAATGCTGATGGAAGCGAAGTTTCGCAATGCGGAAATGGTGCTCGTTGTTTTGCTCGGTTTGTGACATTAAAAGGGCTAACTAACAAAAAAGACATCTCGGTTAGCACACAAAAGGGTAATATGGTTTTGACGGTAAAAGATGACAATCAAATTCGTGTGAATATGGGCGAACCAATTTGGGAACCAGCAAAAATTCCATTTACCGCAAATAAATTTGAGAAAAATTATATTCTGCGTACAGATATTCAAACCGTACTATGTGGTGCAGTTTCAATGGGGAATCCTCATTGTGTTGTACAAGTAGATGATATTCAAACAGCAAATGTTGAACAGCTTGGTCCTTTGTTAGAAAGCCACGAACGTTTTCCTGAGCGTGTCAATGCTGGTTTTATGCAAATCATCAACAAAGAACATATTAAGCTTAGAGTTTATGAACGTGGTGCTGGCGAAACTCAAGCCTGTGGAAGTGGTGCTTGTGCAGCTGTTGCAGTTGGAATTATGCAAGGCTTATTGAACAACAATGTCCAAGTAGATTTACCGGGCGGTTCGCTCATGATCGAATGGAATGGTGTTGGTCATCCACTTTATATGACAGGCGAGGCGACCCATATTTATGATGGGTTTATAACTCTTTAATATTTTTTCCCCATTTATCTTAAAAAAAGATGGGGCGTTTTTCTTAAATTAGCGTAAACATTTTGTATCTAAATATATTTTTATTGAACTGTTTGATAACTTTAAGTAATCAGAACAAGCATTTTTCATACAATCTCTAGATTTGTTACTTAAAGAAATAGATTATTAGCATAATAAAAAAACCACCTCTCGGCGGTTCTTGTTTTAAATCTTTTATCTACTACGCTAACACTGCCAATGCAGCTTCATAGTTTGGCTCTTCTTTAATTTCTTCAACTAACTGGCTGTGTAAAACATTGTTTTGTTCATCTAACACAATAACCGCACGAGAAGTTAAACCTGCCAACGGGCCAGTTTGAATATCTACGCCTAATTGTGAGTGTAATGCGTGGTTACGAAAAGTTGAAACTGTTTTGGCATTTTCAATTCCTTCTGCTCCACAAAAACGAGCTTGAGCAAAGGGCAAGTCTGCTGAAATACAAAGCACTACGGTGTTACTTAATTTTGCCGCTTGTTGGTTAAATTTACGTACTGAAGTCGCACACACACCTGTGTCGATGCTTGGAAAAATATTTAGGACCTTGCGTTTACCTGCAAAATCGTTTAATGCAACATCGGCTAAATCATTACCGACTAAAATAAAGTTTTCTACTATTTCGCCCACTTGAGGGAAATGTCCGCCAACTTCAATAGGGTTTCCTGCTAATGTAACTGTCATAAAATCCTCTTTATTTAGATTAAGTGAAAAGTGTTTAAACTATACCACGCTTTCTAATTATTTCCACCAATTAAAGCTATCCAGAATTTGATTTTCGGGAAAATTTCAGCCACCACACAATAACCAATAGCAAAGACTAATGAAAACAGTATGTGCGTTACCCCGATCCAGTTAAATCCGTGAAATCAATAGGGCTCTGCGCGGTGGAAAAGGATGCTCCGCTCCCCATTTAACGAAAGCAGAGATAAAACCTGCAAAAAATTGCAACGCCATAACGACGTTTAGATGGTTCTGAAAATAAGCTCATTGTTATGTCCTTAAATTAATTAAAAGTATAAAAATTTCCGAGTTTATGAAAGTGTGTAATTTTACGTCTGTTATATCACATTATCAAACAAAAATACTTCAATTGGGTTATCTTTGGCTAGCTGTTCATAAGGTTTTAAAATTTATTAGCAATAGATAAATTGATTGATTTTTTAGCGGTTGTAGAGCGAGTATAAGCTTTGTATTACTTGAAAATAGGGAGTATGTTTGAACATAAATCTTATTGTTTTATTTTGTGAATGCAAACGTTTGCTTTGTTCGTTATAATACGTCTGTTTTTTATTTTTCTTTTATACGGAACTGCAATATGACTGTCAAAACCTTTCGTGGCTCGCCTGCTCTTTCTGAATTTCGTTTAACTCAACTTCAACAAAAATGCCAGCAATATCAATTGCCTATTACGTCAGTTTATGCAGAGTATTTGCATTTTGTTGAACAAAAAACATCGCTTGTAGAAGATGAAATCGTTAAATTACAAGCATTATTGCATTATGGATCAATGTTTTCTGAACTCAAGCCTGCAGGATATTGTTTAATTGTGACTCCACGAGTGGGGACAATTTCCTCTTGGTCTTCAAAAGCGACGGACATCGCTCACAATTGTGGTTTGTCGAAGGTAAATCGTGTTGAACGTGGTATAGCCTATTACTTCAATATTGAGCGTGATTTAACCGAAGCAGAATTGGCTACGCTGAAAGATTTATTACACGACCGTATGTTAGAAACTGTGTTAAATCACGAAACAGAAGCAGCCTTGCTTTTTACTCAACAAGAACCCAAAGCATTAACTACCATTGATATTTTAAATGGTGGCCGTCAAGCATTAGAACAGGCGAATATTGCCTTGGGTTTAGCGTTGGCAGATGATGAGATGGATTATTTAGTGGAAAGTTTTACTGCCTTAAAGCGTAATCCACAGGATGTGGAGCTTTATATGTTTGCACAAGCGAATTCAGAGCATTGTCGCCATAAAATTTTTAATGCCGATTGGATTATTGATGGCAAAAAACAGGATAAATCGCTGTTTAAAATGATCAAAAATACCTTTGAGCAAACGCCTGATTTTGTGCTTTCTGCTTATAAAGACAATGCTGCCGTAATGGAAGGTTCGAAAGTCGGGCGTTGGTTTCCTGATCCTGATGGACAATATCGTGTTCATCAAGAAGATGTGTACATTTTAATGAAAGTGGAAACACATAACCATCCCACAGCAATTTCGCCATTTCCTGGTGCTGCAACAGGCTCTGGCGGGGAGATTCGTGATGAAGGGGCAACGGGGCGTGGGGCAAAACCCAAAGCAGGTTTAACAGGTTTCTCGGTGTCTAACCTCGTTATTCCAAACTTTGAACAACCTTGGGAAAATCCATTGTCTAAACCAAATCGCATTGCTTCTGCCTTAGATATTATGATAGATGCGCCTTTAGGTAGTGCGGCATTTAATAATGAATTTGGTCGCCCAGCATTATTAGGTTATTTCCGTACTTATGAAGAAAAAGTAAATAGTTTTGCAGGAAAAGAAGTGCGCGGTTATCACAAGCCGATTATGTTAGCGGGAGGAATCGGTAATATTCGTGGCGAACAGGTTCAAAAAGGCGAAATTCCAATCGGTGCTAAATTGATCGTGTTGGGTGGGGCAGCAATGAACATCGGTTTAGGTGGTGGTGCTGCTTCTTCGATGGACAGTGGTAAATCAAAAGAAGATTTAGATTTTGCTTCTGTTCAACGTGAAAATCCGGAAATGGAACGCCGCTGCCAAGAAGTTATTGACCGCTGTTGGCAATTAGGCGAAGAAAATCCAATCCTGTTTATTCACGATGTGGGGGCGGGTGGTTTATCTAATGCAATGCCTGAATTGGTACATGATGGCAAGCGTGGAGGAAAATTCGATCTGCGTTCTATTCTTTGTGATGAAAAAGGTATGTCGCCATTGGAAATTTGGTGTAATGAATCGCAAGAACGTTATGTATTAGCCGTTGCGCCAGAAAACCTCGAATTATTTACCGCACTTTGTGAGCGTGAACGTGCCCCTTTTGCAGTGATTGGCGAAGCAACACAAGCAGAACATTTAATCTTGCACGATAGTCATTTCGATAATAATCCAATTGATTTACCAATGAATGTGTTATTAGGTAAAACGCCGAAAATGACGCGTGAAGTTTTGTCAAAAACAGTAGAAAATCAATCACTTAAAACAGAAGGTATTCAATTAAAAGAAGCATTCCATCGTGTATTACGTTTACCCGTTGTTGCAGAAAAAACTTTCTTAATTACTATTGGCGACCGTTCTGTAACAGGTATGGTGGCACGAGATCAAATGGTGGGGCCTTGGCAAATCCCCGTGTCTGATGTGGCTGTTACTACTGCTTCACTGGATAGCTACCACGGCGAAGCAATGGCAATGGGCGAACGTTCTCCAGTTGCCTTGCTAGATTTCTCGGCTTCGGCACGTTTAGCTGTGGCGGAGGCCATTACTAACATTGCTGGCACCCACATTGGCGAGATGAAACGTATTAAACTTTCTGCCAACTGGATGAGTGCAGCAGGTCACACAGGCGAAGATGCGGGACTTTATGAAGCAGTAAAAGCTGTGGGCGAAGAACTTTGTCCTGCGTTAGGTTTAACTATTCCTGTGGGTAAAGACTCAATGTCGATGAAAACCACTTGGATCGATAATGGCGAACAAAAATCAGTGACTGCCCCACTTTCATTAGTAATTTCCGCTTTTGCTCGTGTAGAAGATGTACGTAAAACGCTTACGCCACAACTTCGTACCGACAAAGGTTTCTCGAGTTTATTGCTAATTGATTTAGGCGAAGGGCATAATCGATTAGGTGCGACCGCACTTGCTCAAGTGTACAAACAGTTAGGAGACAAGCCTGCCGATGTGGTAAAGGTTCAACGCTTAAAAGATTTTTACAATGCAATGCAAACTTTAGTGGCAGAAGATAAATTGTTGGCTTATCACGACCGTTCGGACGGCGGTTTAATCACAACTCTTGCAGAAATGGCGTTTGCAGGGCATTGTGGGGTAGAAGTTGATATTTCAGCTTTAGGCGACAACGATTTAGCGGTATTATTTAACGAAGAATTGGGAGCGGTTATCCAAGTTGCCGATAGCCAATTAGAAAGTGTACGTGAGGTGTTGAAAGCTCACAATTTGCTTGGTATTACTCACCAACTTGGTACGGTAACTGCTGATGATCGCTTTGAGATCAGCCGCGGCAGCCATAAATTATTCAACGAAAAACGCTCTGAATTACGTAGTATTTGGGCAGAATTAACTTACCAAATGCAACGCTTACGCGATAATCCAGGGTGTGCTGAGCAAGAGTTTGAAGCTAAGAAAAAACCTGACGACAAAGGCTTATCCGCATTTTTGACTTACGATGTGAATGAAGATATTACTGCGCCATTTATCAATAAAGGTGTAAAACCAACCATTGCAATTTTACGTGAACAAGGTGTAAATAGTCATTATGAAATGGCAGCAGCGTTTGATCGTGCAGGCTTTAATGCAATTGACGTGCATATGTCTGATTTAATGATTGGTCGTCGTAATTTAGCCGAATTCAATGCAATGGTTGCTTGTGGCGGTTTCTCTTACGGCGATGTGCTTGGCGCAGGGGGCGGTTGGGCAAAATCCATCTTATTTAACCCGAAATTACACGAGCAATTCAGCCAGTTTTTTATCAATCCAAACACACTGACCTTAGGCGTATGTAACGGTTGTCAAATGATCTCTAACTTGGCGGAAATTATCCCAGGTACAGAAAACTGGCCGCATTTTGTACGCAACAAATCTGAACGCTTTGAAGCGCGTGTGAGTTTAGTGAAAATTAATGAAGTGGATTCAGTTTGGTTTGCAGGAATGGCTGGCTCACATATGCCCATTGCGGTTTCTCACGGGGAAGGACAAGTTAAGTTTAAATCAGTTGAACAGTTTGCAGGCTTAAAAGCACAAGGCATCATTGCTGCACAATATATTGACAACAACGGTAGCCCCACCGAACTATATCCTGCCAATCCGAATGGTTCTGCGGAGGGCATTACTGCAATTACAAATCTTGATGGGCGAGTTGCTATTATGATGCCACACCCTGAACGTGTGTTCCGTGCTGTGAGTAACTCTTGGCACCCAGAAAACTGGACAGAAGACGGTGCGTGGATGAGATTATTCAGAAATGCAAGAATGGTATTTTAGAGAAATAAATGGACTTGAACGCTAAAAAAGTGCGGTGGAAATCTAGCAGATTTTCACTGTGCTTCGGTGTTTTCAATTTTATGTAATTGTTTTTAGTTGTGTTTTTGTTTGATGATTTAATTATTTTTATTGTTAAGTTAGCGATATAATCATCAAAATAGAAATATAGAAATGATTAATATGAAACCTCAATATTATCTTGGTATGATGTCGGGTACTAGCTTAGATGGCGTGGATATTGCGTTGGTTGATTTTTCTCAAGATCCTCAGCTTATCCTATCTGATTTTTTTCCTATGCCAGAAGATTTGCGTGAGAAATTAACCACACTTATTCAAGTAGGTGAAACAACTCTACAAAATTTAGGCGAACTGGATCATAAACTTGCCTTGCTATACAGTGATTGTGTCAATGCTTTTCTGCAGAAAAATACTTTTTGGCCAAATCAAATTCAGGCTATTGGTTGCCAAGGGCAAACGGTATGGCATTCTCCAAATTCACAATTTCCCTTTACAATGCAATTAGGCGATATGAATTTACTTGCCGTTAAAACAGGCATTTCGGTTATTGGCGATTTTCGCCGTAAGGATATGGCTTGGGGCGGACAAGGCGCTCCTCTTGTGCCTGCGTTTCACGAGGCGGTATTTTCAAATTCTCATTTTGCCACAGTTGTTTTAAATATTGGTGGGATTAGTAATGTGTCTATTTTGTTTCCAAATCAAGCTGTCATCGGCTTTGATACAGGCCCGGGCAATACCTTATTAGATCAATGGATCGAAAAACATCAAGGGCTTCGTTATGATGAAAATGGCGAGTGGGCAGCAAAAGGCAAAGTGAATAAAGTTCTGCTTGATGAATTACTCAATGAACCTTTCTTTTCTTTACCTGCACCCAAGAGTACTGGGAGAGAATTATTTAACCTTGTTTGGTTAAATCACAAAATAGCAAAAATAAGGGAAAAATTGACCGCACTTTCAGTTGAAATGTCTTTTCGCCCAGAGGATGTGCGAGCGACGCTTGTTGAATTGACGGTAACAAGCATTGTTAATGCACTAAATCAGCTCCAAACAGATTTACCAAAACGTTTATTAGTATGTGGCGGTGGTGCCAAGAATAGCTTAATTATGCGTGGATTGCATGATAATTTACTCGATTGGCAGGTTGGTACAACGACAGAGCAAGGTTTTGATATTGATTATGTCGAAGCCGCTGCTTTTGCTTGGTTAGCTTATTGTCGAATCAACAATTTACCTGCAAATCTACCAAGTGTAACTGGGGCAAAAAGTGCGGTTAGTTTGGGGGCTATTTTTCCTAAAGACTAAGGTCAAAATATGAATGACATTATATTAAAAAGTTTATCCACGTTAATTACGGAACAAAGAAATCCGAATTCAGTTGATATTGATCGTCAAAGTGCATTAGAAATTGTTCGATTAATGAATGAAGAAGATAAACTTGTGCCACTTGCGATTGAAAGCTGTTTACCGCAGATTTCGTTGGCGGTAGAGCAAATTGTGCAGGCTTTTCAACAAGGTGGGCGTTTAATTTATATTGGTGCAGGCACCAGTGGTCGTCTCGGTGTATTAGATGCGTCAGAATGTCCTCCAACATTTGGCGTGTCTACGGAAATGGTTAAAGGAATAATTGCAGGTGGCGAGTGTGCTATTCGTCATCCTGTTGAGGGTGCTGAAGATAATACGAAAGCGGTGCTTAATGATTTACAAAGCATACATTTTTCAAAAAATGATGTATTAGTTGGTATCGCTGCAAGTGGCCGCACACCTTATGTTATTGCAGGTCTTCAGTATGCAAAATCGCTTGGTGCATTGACAATTTCTATTGCGAGTAACTCTAAATCAGCGATGGCAAAAATTGCTGATATTGCTATTGAAACCCTTGTAGGTGCTGAAGTTTTAACAGGCTCAAGCCGTTTAAAATCTGGCACAGCACAAAAAATGGTGCTTAATATGCTGACTACGGCAAGTATGATTTTATTGGGTAAATGTTACGAAAATTTGATGGTCGATGTACAAGCCAGTAATGAAAAGCTTAAAGCCCGTGCGGTGCGGATTGTGATGCAAGCGACCGATTGCAATAAAACATTAGCCGAACAGACATTACTTGAAGCAGATCAAAATGCCAAACTGGCGATTATGATGATTTTAAGCACTTTATCAAAATCAGAAGCGAAAGTATTGTTAGAAAAACATCAAGGTAAATTGAGAAATGCACTTTCTAAATAAAACAAAAATCTGATTGAAAAATTAGGTTTTTATTTTGGAATTCCACGCAATACTCCTACAGGCTCAAAAGGTTCTATAGAAGTTGGCGCAGGCACTTCGCTGAATAATAAAATAAATGGCTTGGGCGGAATAACTTTTTCATTTCGCCATAAGTTGCCCATTCCGACAAGTTGGATATCTTCTGGTAAATTGTTAAGACCTGCTTGTAACACCGCTATTGTATTTGCACGAGGATGACCTATTGCAATGGCGGAGCCGTGTTTTCTAGCATAGTGAATTGCTGCTTTAAATTGACGTTGAACGTCTGCGAATTCGTTACTATCATCTAAAAATATATGGCGATCTAATGAACGCACGCCTTGTTCTTTTGCTATTTTCCCAGCTACAGATTTTCCTATTGTTCGACTATCTAAAAAGAATAAATGTTTTTCTTGAAGTGCGGTCATTAAATAAGTCATTAATTGGGGATCTGCCGTTGCTGCACTCCCCATATGATTGTTCATACCGATGGCATCACGCACAATATTTTTAGCCGTATTAACGCGATCATTTACTTGTGCTGCAGACATTCCTAAATGCAGCCCACCGTCTTCTATTTTCACTGCACTTACTGGTTGCATCGGCATATGGATTAAAATATCTCTACCTTGAGATTTTGCTTCTTGATTACGTGCTCGAGCATAGGGCGCAGCAGGAATAATTGCTACGGAAATTTCACGTGGCATCGCAAAAATTGCCGCATCTTCTTTGGAATGATAGCCTACATCATCAATCACAATAGCAAGTTTACTTTGAGCAAAAGAAAAAGAGGTATAAAGTGCGGTAGAAAAAACAATGAAATTTTTTACCGCACTTTTTATCAGAATATTCATCAACGAACCCACCCTGCAGGATTTACTGGCGTTCCTTTACGGCTAATACCAAAATAAAGCGCAGAACGTGATATTTCCCCTGTATTTCCTACTTGAGCAATAACCTGCCCTGCTGAAACAAGCTGACCAACTTTCACTGATACCGCTTGATTGAAGCCATATAAACTTAAATCAGTTTCGCCGTGTTTAACAATAACCATATAACCATAACCATTTAAATATCCCGCTAAAATGACGCGTCCAGCTGCAATTGCTTTAACAGGCGTGCCTGCTGATGCGCCAATTACCATACCTTTCCAACGTACTTCGCCTGCTTGGATAGAACCAAAAGTATGCAAAATTGAACCAGAAACTGGTAAGGAATATTGTTTTTTTGCCGCCCCTAAACCGCTTGTACTATTAAGTAATTGGCGTTCTTGCACAGTTGGTTGATAAGGCTTTGATGTTCGTTTTTCTTCAGCTTTTTGGCGTTGAGCAAGTGCCTCTCTTTCACGTTTTTCTTGTTCGCGCGCTGCTTGTTCAGCTCGTTGAATTTCTTGACGAAGTGCTTGTTCGTTTGCTTTTAGTGCATTCAATTTATCTTGATCTAGGGCTAAATTTTTATTGAGTTCATTCAGCGTAGATTGATGCTCTTGCTGTGCTTTTTGCAATGCTTGTTGTTGTTTTTTTTGTGTGGAAAGTTGATTTCGGTGATTCTTTTGTTGAGAGAGAATCGCCTTTTTTTGTACTGCAATTTGTGCTTGCGTTGCTTTTAAATTATCAATCATTTCAATCCGAACTTGATTTAAATGCTGATAATAAACTTTCATTCGCTCTGCTTTTGTCGGATCTTTGGCAAACATTCGTTCAATCAGCGATGGATTAATGCCTGAACGATAAATTATATCCATTTGTTTGGCTAATCGTGCTTTTTGCTCACGTTCCTGTTTTTCTAATTGTTTGAATTGCTTATCTGCATCGGCAATTTGCTTACGAATTTCCTTTAAACTTATTTCGGTTTCAAGCAGTTCACTCGAAACACTGTTAATTTTACTCTCGTGTTTTTTTAAATTCGCTTGCAACTTAGTTTGCTGAAGCTTTTGTTTCTCAATTTTAGATTCTTGTTGCTTAATTTGTTTTTGAATTTGATTGAGATCGGAAGATTGGCTGACAGGCGAAAATATTAATAAACCGCAGCTTAAAAGTGCGGTTAATAATAATGATGTTTTTTGATTAACGCCAAAACGCAACATAATTCATCCTAAATTCGTAAAACTCGCAAATCTTATCATATTTGTTAAAAGGCGAAAAAGTTTGATGGTTATTTTTTGCTAAAGATCAGGAAATCATCCCTTTTAACTTTTAAAGCTAAGGATTTTTTGCTATAAAATGTGCGTTCTTTTTATTTGAAAAAATTAGGAGATTCTTATGGAATTAGTATTTATCCGTCACGGTTTTAGTGAATGGAATGCGAAAAACTTATTCACAGGCTGGCGTGATGTGAATTTAACTGAACGTGGTGTGGAAGAAGCAAAAGCTGCGGGTAAAAAACTGTTAGACAAAGGTTATGAATTTGATATCGCATTTACCTCTGTTTTAACTCGAGCAATCAAAACTTGTAACATCGTGTTAGAAGAATCCCATCAATTATGGATTCCACAAGTAAAAAACTGGCGTTTAAATGAACGTCATTATGGTGCTTTACAAGGTTTAGATAAAAAAGCGACTGCGGAGCAATACGGTGACGAACAAGTTCATATTTGGCGTCGTTCTTATGACATTTCTCCACCAGATTTAGATCCACAAGATCCAAATTCTGCACACAATGACCGTCGCTACGCAAATATTCCATCTGATGTTGTGCCAAACGCAGAAAATTTAAAATTAACATTAGAACGCGCATTACCATTCTGGGAAGATCAAATTGCACCAGCAATGCTTTCTGGCAAACGTGTTTTAGTGGTTGCTCACGGAAATTCACTTCGTGCGTTGGCAAAACATATTATCGGTATTTCTGATGCTGAAATTATGGATTTTGAAATTCCAACAGGTCAGCCTTTAGTTTTAAAACTTGATGATAAATTAAATTACGTAGAACATTACTATCTTTAATTAAGTTCAACGTATTGTTGTTCTAACTGTATAAAACAAAACCCCGCAAATTAGCGGGGTTTTTAAACAAGTCCAAATTATTTTGTGCTTGGAATTTTGAAACGGCTGTTGAAACGCTCGACACGACCACCAGTATCAACAACACGTTGTTTACCAGTATAGAATGGGTGGCAGTTACCACACACATCAAGATTGATGTCTTTGCCTAAAGTTGAACGTGTTTTGATCACATTACCGCAAGAACAAGTCGCAGTAATTTCTTTATATTCTGGATGAATACCTTGTTTCATAGAAAAACCTCAAAATGAAGCCACGCCGCTATAGGAACTTTCTCCCCACACCGCGTGAGTGAATAATACGCCATAATTGGCACCAAATAGGTTGCGAATTATACTGAAAAAATGCAGATAAACAAGCTCTATTTTCGTGTAAAATCATCAGCATTTTTAACCGCACTTTTCTTTTTATGTTAGCAAAATCTTCCATCAATGCGCCATTTGCCAAATCTGTTTTAGCTTGGTACGACAAGTTTGGACGCAAGCATTTACCTTGGCAGCAAAATAAAACGCTTTATGGTGTATGGCTTTCTGAAGTGATGTTGCAACAAACGCAAGTTGCGACGGTAATTCCTTATTTTGAGCGGTTTATCAAAACATTTCCAAATATCACCGCACTTGCCAATGCTTCACAAGATGAAGTGTTACATTTATGGACAGGCTTGGGCTATTATGCACGAGCGCGTAATTTACATAAAGCCGCTCAAAAAGTACGGGATGAATTTAATGGAAATTTCCCGACAAATTTTGAGCAAGTTTGGGCGTTATCTGGAGTGGGACGTTCAACTGCTGGTGCCATTTTATCTTCTGTTTTAAATCAGCCTTATCCAATTTTAGATGGTAATGTGAAACGTGTGTTGGCGCGTTATTTTGCTGTTGAGGGATGGAGTGGCGAGAAAAAAGTAGAAAATCGCTTGTGGGCATTAACGGAGCAAGTTACACCTACGACGCATGTGGCAGATTTTAATCAAGCAATGATGGACATTGGTGCAATGGTTTGCACGCGAACTAAGCCCAAATGCGATCTTTGTCCGTTAAATATAGATTGTTTGGCTTATAAAAATACAAACTGGGAAAAATTTCCAGCTAAAAAACCTAAAAAAGCGATGCCAGAAAAAACTACCTATTTTTTAATTTTGTCGAAAAATGGCAAAGTATGTTTGGAACAGCGAGAAAACTCAGGATTATGGGGCGGATTATTTTGTTTTCCACAATTTGAAGATAAATCCTCGTTGCTTCATTTTTTAGCCCAAGAAAAAGTCACGCATTATCAAGAATGGCCGAGTTTTCGACATACATTTAGCCATTTTCATTTAGATATTCATCCAATTTATGCTGAAATGGAGAGCACTTTATGCGTAGAGCAGGCTAATTTAGACTGGCGAAAAGTGATGGAAAGCACAAAAGAATACCAATCAAACCTATCAAGTGCGGTCAAATATTGGTATGATCCACAAAATCCTGAACCGATCGGGCTGGCTCAGCCTGTGAAAAATCTTTTAATACAATTTGTAAGGAATCATTATGGCAAGAACAGTATTTTGTGAATATCTCAAAAAAGAAGCGGAAGGCTTAGATTTTCAACTTTATCCTGGAGAGTTGGGGAAGCGTATTTTTGATTCAGTAAGTAAACAGGCTTGGGGTGAATGGATTAAGAAACAAACGATGCTTGTGAATGAAAAAAAACTTAATATGATGAATGCAGAGCACCGTAAATTATTAGAACAAGAAATGGTTAATTTTTTGTTTGAAGGTAAAGAAGTTCATATTGAAGGTTATGTTCCACCATCAAATTAGTTATCTATCCTACAATGAAAAAATATTTATTATTGGCATTATTGCCTTTTTTGTATGCTTGTAGTAATTCATCGAATCAAGGTATTAACTATGATGAAGCCTTTGCTAAAGACACGCAAGGGTTAGATATTCTCACAGGGCAATTCTCGCATAATATTGACCGAATTTGGGGCGTCAATGAATTGTTAGTGGCAAGCCGTAAAGATTATGTGAAATATACAGATTCTTTTTATACGCGTAGCCATGTGAGTTTTGATGAAGGTAATATCGTTATTGAAACCCAGCAAGATTTAAATCGATTACATAATGCTATTGTTCATACCTTGTTAATGGGAGCGGATGCAAAAGGTATTGATTTATTTGCATCTGGCGATGTGCCGATTAGCTCTCGTCCATTTCTTTTGGGGCAGGTTGTAGATCATCAAGGGCAACAAATTGCTAATCAGGTTATCGCAAGTAATTTCGCCACTTATTTGATTCAAAATAAATTGCAAACACGTCGGTTACAGAATGGGCATACCGTGCAATTTGTTTCTGTTCCTATGATTGCAAACCACGTAGAAGTGCGTGCACGAAAATATTTACCATTAATTCGTAAAGCTGCACAACGTTATGGCATTGATGAAAGTTTGATTTTGGGCATTATGCAAACAGAATCAAGTTTTAACCCATATGCGATTAGCTACGCAAATGCTATTGGATTAATGCAAGTTGTGCCTCACACTGCGGGTCGAGATGTATTTGCAATGAAAGGCAAAGGTGGACAGCCATCAACGCGTTATTTATATGATCCTGCGAATAATATTGATGCTGGCGTATCTTATTTGTGGATTTTACAAAATCAATATTTAGATGGAATTACGAATCCAACCTCAAAACGTTTCGCCATGATTTCTGCATATAATAGTGGTGCAGGCGCAGTGTTACGTGTTTTTGATAATGATAAGGATACGGCGATTTACAAAATCAATCAAATGTATCCAGAACAAGTTTATCGCATTCTAACGACAGTTCACCCATCATCACAAGCACGCAATTATTTGTTGAAAGTTGATAAGGCACAGAAAAAATTCCGTGTAAGACGATAATTAGATTTGTTTATATAATCAAAATGCTCGCTGGCTAACACCATTGAGCATTTTTTATTAAAAAAGTGCGGCAAATTTTAAAATAGTTTTTATTATTTCGTTGTTTTAATAAACATATTGATGATTAACTATTCAAATGAAATGTTTTTTCCATTTTTTTTCAATTTAGTTATTGACCGAAAACCGAAAAAATAGTTTAATACGCCCCGTTGTCAGGCAGTAGCCAATAACGATAACGCCTCGATAGCTCAGTCGGTAGAGCAGGGGATTGAAAATCCCCGTGTCGGTGGTTCGATTCCGCCTCGAGGCACCATTTCCTCCTTAGTTCAGTCGGTAGAACGGTGGACTGTTAATCCATATGTCGCAGGTTCGAGTCCCGCAGGAGGAGCCAAATTTAGAAAGGCCGCTAAAGAGATTTAGCGGCTTTTTGCTTTCTTATATATAAAATATATAATCTTCTCTAGTCTTGTAACTATAACTAGGCATCAAAATTCAAAATGGCGTATCAATGGCGTATCAATGAGCGAGAGCCTTCTTATTTTTGATGTTACAAGCGACCTAAGTCGCTTGCGTTTAACTTAAAGAAGAAAAATGAATCGGCTTTTATTTTGGAATAGATTTATTTTTCACGATCGTCGATGGTTTGTAGCAAATAATTTCCCTCTGCATCAGCAAGACTGCGGAAACCTACATTCGTGATTTTGTAGGGATACTTTGTTTGATAAGTAAAGTTTTCGTGATGATGTCCGTGGAATACTAGCTTAACCCCCATCTTCATTGCCAAATCATTAATTACTTGGAAACCCATCGGATGTGGTTTAGGGGCTTCGTGACAAATCAACACATCTGCTTGTTGGTTTTCTAAGATTTCAATATCTGATGGAAAAATTGACGTGCGATGACGCAAAGGCACACCGCCTCGCCAAATCTTCTCCTGTGGGCTATATTGGCAATAATGAATAGGATCAAAAAACATGGGGCGATTTGGTGGCATCCAAATTTGCCCACGGAATACACCGCCTAATCCCGCAATGCGAGTTCCTTGAATATCAACTACGCGATTGTGTAAATTGCGTGATTGCCACTTAGAACCCCAAATTGCATTAAAAGCACTAATAGTTTTGCTATCATGATTTCCATGAATAAACCAAATATCACAATGTTGCGCAAGTTTATCCAACTCATCTGCTGTCGTGAGCTGTAAATCGCCTAAAATTATCAGTGCGACATTTTCCTGTTCTTTTATAAAAGGGTAAATGTGATCATAGCTTCCGTGCGGATCACCAGCAAATAAAATCATTGAGATGTCCCTTTTATAGGAAAGGTTGTGTTTTGTAATTCACTGATTTCCTCTTCATTTAACACTTTCTCAATGACTGCTTTAACTTGGTTATAACGATCAAGATAACTTGGAGATTCAATCTCTATATAAGGAACTTTATATTTATCTAACAGTTTTTTGAGTAGTTGTTGAAATTGTTGGCGTTGTTTTTGTGAGCCTAAGCTGCGCAAGCCATCATCCACCCATTCAGTATTATTTTTAAGTAAAATAGTGACATCGAAGGGATATTCTTTAATCATTGAGTCTAAAAAAGGATGAGCTTTTCCTTCATACTGAATGCAAAATGCTTGGGTGGTGATGAAATCCGTATCAATAAATGCAATTTTATGAGAATGGCGCACGGCATAATCAATGTATCGTTGATGACCAAGCGCCATTTGCGGATAGTCAGAATATTGCATCGCTTGCTCGTCGCCACCGAGCTTTTCAAATACAAATTCACGCCCGTATTCCCACGCAGAAGTGGTATTAAATACGGCGGCTAACTTATTAACTAGCACGCTTTTACCACTGCTTTCTCCCCCTAAAATCGCCACCGTTTTGGCAAAGAAAGGACGAGCTTCTTTCGGAATAAATTTCCAATATTGGAATGGTGTGGTGCGAATTTTGGTTGCGGACACATTAAAGAAAGTGCGGTCAGGATCGACTAACGAAACTTCTAAACCTAAGTATTTCTCGTAAGGCACTTTATCTTGAGGTTCGCTACTAAATACGATTGAAGGCTCAAAATGTTTTTCATGGAATAGGGTTTTAACCGCTTCACTCCAAGATTGCCAGCCATTTGGATAACTCGGAATACCGTCTTCAACCAAATGATGAATAAAAATCTGATTTTTTTGATATTTGAAAATTTGCTGCATCCAACGCAAACGATCTTGCACGGTTGGCATGCGTTTCATTTTACTATCGTAAAATAATTTCAAATCGCGCACCGTGTCACTACACACGATAACGTGTAGTTCATCGACTTTACTGAACGCTTCATAAATCATATTTATATGACCTGTGTGTACAGGATAAAATTTCCCGAAAATGACACCGACTTTTTTCTCTTTTGTTTTTGACATAATCTGCTCTTGATAGCGTAAGAATTGAGTGTGTTTATTGTAGGCTAAATGAAAATATTTTTCACGTTCTGATTTAGTGCCTAGGTATTTTGCGTTATACTTAGCTCGCATTCTCAGGGCAGGGTGAAATTCCCTACCGGTGGTAAAGCCCACGAGCGTTTAAAAGTGCGGTCAATTTTTGGCAAATTTTTCCTGCGAAATTGTCCTGATTTTCACTTTTAAAGTCAGCAGATTTGGTGAAATTCCAAAGCCGACAGTAAAGTCTGGATGAAAGAGAATAAAACGAGTTGGGTTCCCAAATCGTTCATTTTATTTGCATTTCTCAGCCCTGATTCTGGTATTTAATTGAAATCTCAAATTAGGAAATTACTATGAATCAGTCAATTTTATCTCCATTCGGCAACACCGCTGAAGAACGCGTACTTAATGCAATTAATGCCTTTAAAAATGGAACTGGCGTATTAGTTTTAGATGATGAAGATCGTGAAAATGAAGGCGATTTAATTTTCCCAGCAGAAACAATCACGCCAGAACAAATGGCAAAATTAATTCGTTATGGCAGTGGCATTGTTTGTTTATGCATTACTGATGAACGTTGCCAACAACTCGATTTACCGCCAATGGTAGAACACAATAATAGCGTAAACAAAACGGCTTTTACTGTAACGATTGAAGCCGCAAAAGGTGTTTCTACGGGCGTATCTGCCGCAGACCGAGTAACCACTATTCAAACGGCTATTGCTGATAATGCAGTTCCAACAGATTTACATCGTCCCGGTCATGTCTTCCCACTTCGTGCAGCAAATGGTGGCGTACTTACTCGCCGCGGACACACAGAAGCTTCCGTTGATTTAGCACGTCTGGCAGGATTTAAAGAAGCAGGCGTTATTTGTGAAATCACGAATGACGACGGCACAATGGCACGCACCCCTGAGATTGTAGAATTTGCGAAAAAATTTGGTTATTCCGTGCTAACCATTGAAGATTTAGTTGAATATCGTTTAGCACATAATATTTAAAATGCAAAAGTGCGGTGAAAATTTCTATGATTTTTTTACCGCACTTTTTATATTATACTGTTCCAACTTTTTATTTATTTGGGTTACTTATTATGCATAATGCAGCTCAGCACAATTATGTTATCAGTTTAACTACTGAACAAAAACGCCGAAAACACATTACCGAAGAATTCGGTAAGCAGAATATTCCTTTCGAATTTTTTGATGCTATTACGCCCGACATTATTGAAGAAACCGCTAAAAAATTTAATATTACATTAGATCGCTCTCCTAAAGCCAAGTTGTCGGATGGGGAAATTGGTTGTGCATTAAGCCATATTGTTTTATGGGATTTAGCATTAGAAAATAATTTAAACTATATCAATATCTTTGAAGATGATATTCATTTGGGGGAAAATGCCAAAGAATTATTAGAAGTTGATTATATTTCTGATGATATTCATGTTTTAAAATTAGAAGCAAATGGCAAGATGTTCTTTAAACAACCAAAATCTGTAAAATGCGATAGAAATGTTTATCCCATGACGGTAAAGCAATCTGGAACTGCTGGATATACTGTTACAGCAAAAGGGGCTAAATATTTGCTTGAATTAGTAAAAAATAAACCACTTGACGTGGCGGTTGATTCACTTGTTTTTGAGGATTTTTTACATTTTAAAGATTATAAAATAGTACAACTTTCTCCTGGTATTTGCGTTCAAGATTTTGTGGTGCATCCAAATAATCATTTTGAAAGTAGTTTAAAAGAAGGACGAGATAGAGTACACGGAAATCAACGCAAGTTCTCTATTTTAGAAAAAATAAAAAATGAATTTGGACGAGTAAAAATAAAAATGTTTGGAAAACAAGTTCCATTTAAATAATAAAAGTGCGGTTAAAAATCTTATTAAATTTTAACCGCACTTTTTTGTTTATTTTACTTCTGGTAAATTTACCGCACCTTTATAGCCTAATTGTCGCCACGCTTCATAAACCGTTACTGCAACAGAATTAGATAAGTTCATACTGCGGCTATTGGCAGTCATTGGAATACGGATTTTTTGTTTCATCGGCATTTCATTTAAAATTGACATCGGAATGCCACGAGTTTCTGGGCCAAACATTAAATAATCCCCAAGTTTAAATTTTACTTGGCTATGTGCTGGGCTACCTTTTGTTGTAAGTGCAAAAAGGCGTTTGGGTTTCTCGCTTTCTAAAAAGGCTTCAAAGGTTTTGTGGCGTTTGATTTCCGCAAATTCGTGATAATCCAAACCTGAGCGGCGTAAGCGTTTATCATCCCAAGTGAAACCTAGGGGTTCAATTAAGTGCAAGCGAAATCCTGTGTTGGCACAAAGGCGAATAATGTTCCCCGTATTTTGTGGGATTTCTGGTTCATATAAAACAATATCTAACATAATAATTTTTCTCTAATTCTGATATAAACGATAGCTCACCATTCCCGTCGTTTTTTCTTTCAATAACGTCCAGTTTTCAGGAGTAATAAGCGGTTTATCTTTCTCTGTTTCTACGTAAATTAACGCATTGGGTTTTAGCCAATTATTTTCACAAAGCAAACTAATTGCTTGTTCTGCCAAATTAAAATGAAAGGGTGGATCTAAAAACACCACATCAAAGTGCGGTTGATTTTGTGATTGTTTTAGAAAATCCAAACTACTTTGATTAATTACTTCAGCCTGTTCTGATGAGCATTTGAGTGTTTGTAAATTCTTTTTTAATTGATTGGCAACGGTTTTATCCAATTCTAAAAAAGTCACTTTTTTCGCTTGGCGAGAAAGTGCTTCAAAACCTAATGAACCACTCCCTGCAAAGCCATCTAAACATTCAGATTGGTGGATATAAGGCATTAACCAATTAAAAAGCGTTTCTTTCACTCTATCGCCAGTTGGGCGTAAGCCTTCAGAATTTAATACTGGAAGTTTTCGACCTCGCCATAGCCCAGCAATAATGCGAACCTCGCCCTTTGCATTTGGCGTTTGTATTTTTTTCATAAAGATTCGATTTTTATTGAAAATTGTGCTTAGTTTAGACGATTTTTTGCTAGAATAAACGACATTTTTATCGGATTACAGTTAAGAGAGCATTTTATGGCTGAAGAAAATAAAAAAGGCGGATTTTGGGCATCGTTATTTGGACGTAATAAAAAGCAAGATGAACCTAAAATTGAGCCGAAAATTGAAGAAGAAAAGATTACAGAAGAAAAGATTAAAGATGTCGAGCCGTCTATTGAAAAATTTGAAGCTAATGATTTAGTTGAAGAAGAAAAAATACAGGAAATTTCAACCGCACTTGAGCCAGTCGAAGAAATCATCAAAGCGAAAAATTTAGAAGATGATCTTCAGCCCGTTGTTGAAATTGAAACTCGCGAAAAACCAAGTGAAGGGGGCTTTTTTAGTCGTTTAGTTAAAGGATTACTGAAAACTAAACAAAATATTGGCGCGGGTTTTCGTAGTTTTTTCTTAGGAAAGAAAATTGATGATGAGTTGTTTGAAGAATTGGAAGAACAACTTTTGATTGCGGATATTGGCGTGCCGACAACAAGTAAAATCATCAAAAATTTGACTGAACATGCAAGCCGCAAAGAATTACAAGATGCCGAGCTTTTATATCAGCAATTAAAAGTAGAAATGGCGGATATTCTTGAGTCAGTAGCACAACCGTTAGAGATTGATAGCACGAAAAAACCTTATGTGATTTTAATGGTGGGCGTAAATGGTGTGGGTAAAACGACGACAATTGGTAAGCTCGCACGTAAATTTCAGGCTGAAGGAAAATCAGTGATGCTTGCGGCGGGCGATACTTTCCGTGCAGCGGCTGTTGAGCAGCTTCAAGTTTGGGGAGAACGTAATCATATTCCAGTTGTTGCGCAAAGCACCGGCTCTGATTCTGCATCGGTAATTTTTGATGCGATGCAATCAGCGGCTGCGCGCAATATTGATATTCTTATTGCGGATACGGCGGGTCGTTTACAAAATAAAAATAACTTAATGGACGAACTGAAAAAAATTGTTCGTGTTATGAAAAAATATGATGAAACTGCACCACATGAAATTATGCTTACGCTGGATGCTGGTACGGGACAAAATGCTATTAGCCAAGCGAAGTTATTTAATGAGGCTGTGGGTTTAACAGGGATCTCTCTAACTAAATTAGATGGCACGGCAAAAGGTGGCGTGATTTTTGCCATAGCCGATCAGTTTAAGTTGCCTATTCGCTATATCGGTGTAGGCGAGAAAATTGAAGATTTACGTGAGTTTAATGCGAAAGAATTTATTGAGGCATTATTCATTCATGAAGAATAAAAAGAATAAGGAAAAATTGTGATTAAGTTCTCAAATGTTTCTAAAGCCTATCATGGTGCAACACAGCCCGCCTTACAAGGCTTGAATTTTCATCTTCCAGTGGGAAGTATGACTTACTTAGTTGGGCATTCAGGCGCAGGGAAAAGTACATTACTCAAGCTTATTATGGGGATGGAAAAAGCCAACGCGGGTCAAATTTGGTTTAACGGGCATGATATTACTCGCTTGTCAAAATATGAAATTCCATTTCTGCGTCGCCAAATTGGTATGGTTCATCAAGATTATCGTTTATTAACAGATCGTACTGTAGTGGAAAATGTGGCATTGCCGTTGATTATTGCAGGTATGCATCCAAAAGATGCGAATACTCGAGCAATGGCATCTTTAGATCGTGTAGGATTGCGTAATAAAGCCCACTATTTGCCACCGCAAATTTCTGGCGGAGAACAGCAACGCGTGGATATTGCGCGTGCGATTGTGCATAAACCTCAACTCTTATTGGCAGATGAACCAACGGGTAATTTAGACGATGAACTTTCCGTGGGGATTTTTAATTTGTTTGAAGAATTTAATCGTCTAGGAATGACTGTGTTAATTGCTACTCACGACATTAATTTAATTCAACAAAAACCAAAACCTTGTCTTGTGCTTGAACAAGGTTATTTACGTTATTAAGGAATAATCATGAGCCGATCAACGGATGCATCTGTTTTTGTTCAAACAGCCTATACTTTGCGTGCAGTATGGGCGGATTTATGGCAACGTAAATTTGGCACGCTGCTCACGATTTTAGTGATTGCCGTTTCGCTTACGATCCCGACTGTGAGCTATTTAATGTGGAAAAATTTGCATTTAGCCACCACTCAATTTTATCCTGAAAGTGAATTGACTATTTATCTTCATAAAAATTTAAGTGAGGAAAACGCGAATTTAGTGGTAGAAAAAATCCGTCAGCAAAAAGGCGTGGAATCGCTGAATTATGTTTCTCGTCAAGAAAGTTTAAAGGAATTTAAAAGCTGGTCTGGCTTTGGCGAAGAATTAGAAATTTTAGATGATAATCCATTGCCTGCGGTCGTTATTGTAAAACCGACGAGCGAATTTAATGTTTCAGAAAAACGTGACGAATTACGTACCAATTTAAATAAAATTAAAGGCGTGCAAGAAGTTCGCTTAGATAACGATTGGATGGAAAAATTAACCGCACTTTCATGGTTGATTGCCCATGTGGCAATTTTCTGCACTGTATTAATGACGATAGCGGTATTTTTAGTTATTGGTAACAGTATTCGCTCTGATGTGTATAGTAGCCGATCAAGTATTGATGTGATGAAATTGCTTGGTGCAACAGATCAATTTATCCTTCGTCCTTATCTTTATACTGGGATGATTTATGCCCTGTTAGGTGGGTTAGTTGCAGCAATTTTTAGTAGCTTTATTATCAGCTATTTTACTTCTGCGGTGAAATATGTAACGGATATTTTTGCCGTCCAATTCAGTTTGAATGGATTAGGCGTTGGCGAATTTGTATTCTTATTAGTGTGCTGTTTAATTATGGGCTATGTTGGGGCGTGGATTGCCGCGACAAGGCATATTGCGATGATGGAGAGGAAAGAATAATTGGATATCAAAAGAAAAGCGAATTTCTTAAAAGAAATTCGCTTTTTTAGTTAGAAGTGAAATATTTCGCTGTTGTAGTTTAGGAAGTAAATAGTTATAAGCGTTCTACAATCATAGAAATACCTTGACCACCGCCAATACAAAGTGTAGCAAGTCCAAGTTTTTTATCTTTTTCGATAAGATTGTGCAATAACGTTACTAAAATCCTTGCACCACTCGCGCCGATTGGATGCCCAAGTGCGATAGCTCCACCATGAATATTGGTTTTATTCATATCCAAATTGAGATCTTTGCCAACACCTAAGAACTGTGAGGCAAAGGCTTCATTTGCTTCTATCAGATCGATATCATCAAGATTTATTCCTGCTTTTTTCAATGCTTTTTGCGTTGCTGGAACTGGACCTAATCCCATAACAGATGGATCTACCCCACCGCTGGCATAGCTTCTAATTTTTGCAATGGCTTTTAATCCAAGTGCATGAGCTTTGCTTTCGCTAACTAAAATAAGTGCTGCAGCACCATCATTAATGCCAGAAGCGTTACCTGCGGTGACAGTACCTTCTTTTTTGAAAGCAGGTTTTAATTTAGCTAAACCTTCAGCTGTAGCATCTGCTTTAGGATACTCGTCTCGTGAAACAATAATGTCACCTTTGCGAGTTTTTACCATAACAGGGACAATTTCCTTATCAAATACACCTAATTGCACGGCTTGAGATGCTAAGGTTTGTGAACGTAATGCGAGTTCATCTTGTGCTTGGCGGCTAATACCATATTGTTCTGCAATATTTTCGGCAGTAATCCCCATATGATAGTGATTGCTAGCACAAGTTAGCCCGTCTTCAATCATTGTGTCCCTTAATGTGAGATTACCCATTTTGACGCCTTGTCGTACTTTGCTATCTAAAAGATAAGGTGCTTGGCTCATATTTTCCATGCCTCCCACAACAACAATATCAGCATCACCACTGATAATAGACTGTGCACCTAATGCGACACTTTTTAGACCAGATCCACATACTTTATTGATTGTTAAAGAAGGGATTTCTTTCTCTATTCCTGCTTTTAATGCTGCTTGACGGGCTGGATTTTGTCCTAGTCCTGCTTGTAATACGTTCCCCATGATGACTTCATTAACTAATGCACTTTCAATGTTGGCACGTTTGATGGCTTCTTGTATCACAATTGCACCTAAATCAACCGCACTTACGGAAGATAATGCACCATTAAAGCTGCCGATCGGTGTTCTAACTGCACTAACAATAACAACATTTTCCATTTTTAACTCCTTTTCTATAAGAAATATAAACCAATAATAAAAATTGGTGCGGTGAAGATAAGTGCGGTCATACAGAAGCCCATAATATCTCTCACGCCAAGCCCTGCGATACCCAGTGCTGGTAATGCCCAAAATGGCTGAGCCATGTTCATCCATTGCTCACCATAGGCAATTGCCATTGTAGACTTACCTAGATCTGCACCTAATGCTTGAGCAGCAGGGATAACAAATGGTCCTTGGATGACCCAGTGACCGCCACCAGAAGGCACTGCAAAGTTAATAAAGGCAGAACTAAAGAAGGTTAATAATGGGAAAGAATCTTTGTTAGCAACATTGATAAAGAATTCGGTGATTAAACCACCTAAGCCTGAATGCTCCATCATTAGTTGCACACCCGCATAGAATGGGAATTGCACTAAGATCCCTGCTGTGCTTCGTGTGGCATTAATAATTGCTCGCATATAGGCCATTGGCGAGCCATGAAGCACAATTCCTGTGATTAAGAAAATAAGGTTTACATTATTAATTGTGAGATTGAATCCGTTTTTGTAGAAATACATACCGAGGTAACTATATCCTAATGCCCCGATTGTATAGGCTAAGAAGCGGCTTTCTTCCATTTTTTCAGCAAGTGTTGCATCTTTATCCAATTTTTTATCAAATGTTGGATCGGGCGCAATAAGTTTTGGATCAATACTTTTTGCTTCGCCATTTTTGGGCATCATCATATAGGTAATGAAAGGCAAGCAAATGACTAAACTTAACGTGATAAAAATATTGTACCCAGAGAAAAGCGTACTAACTGCAGGAATAATACCTTGTGGGTTGCTTTCGCTCACCATTAAATGAGCAACTGGGTTGCCTGGTGTTGCGGCTAAAAGTGGCATTGAGCCTGAAAAACCTCCACCCCATGTCATAAATGCAATATAGGCACAGGCAATCAGTAAGGCGTAGTCACTGCCTTTTATTCTCCGCGCGACTTCTTTTGCAAACATCGCACCAACGACCAAACCGAAGCCCCAGTTAATGATACAGGCAATTGAACCCATAAACGTAACTAAGACAACACCTTGTGCTGGTGTTTTTGCTATTGAAGCGATTGTAGAAAGAAACTTACGAATTTGTGGTGAGGTTGCAAGAGCATTACCAGTTACGACAATTAATGCCATTTGCATACCAAAACCAAGTAAATTCCAAAAGCCATTACCCCACATATTAACTAAATCAACAGGTGTACTATCGGTTAATCCCCAAGCACAAATGAATGTGACAAAGGTGAGTAACACGGCAAAAATAAGTGGGTCTGGCAGGTATTTACTGACGAATGTCGTCATAAAACGAGAAACACGACTAATCATAATTAAAGTCCTTTTTGGCTGATTTGCATTTCTTTGAAATCATCGGCAACAATGAAATCGGCTTCTGTTTTGGCTTTAATTGTTTCTAAATCCACATGAGGAGCATGTTCTTTTAGAACTAATCTGCCTTCAATGAAGTTAAATACTGCCAATTCGGTAACCACCATGGCAACTTTTTTACTTGCTGTGAGCGGTAATGTACATTTCTTTAGAATTTTTGAGGAACCTGACTTGGCACAATGTTCCATGCCAATAATCACTTTTTTTGCACCAGTCACTAAGTCCATTGCTCCGCCCATTCCTGGTACCATTTTGCCAGGCACCATCCAGTTAGCGAGATTTGCTTCTTGATCAACTTCAAGTCCACCTAGCACACAGGCATCAACATGACCGCCACGAATTAAAGCGAAAGAAAAAGCACTATCAAAAGTAGCGCCGCCTTTTTTAATTCCACAAGGCTGACCACCAGCATTTACTAAGTTTGAATTAGCATTTTCTGGGTCAAATGCAGTTAAACCAAGAAAGCCATTTTCTGATTGAAGTGTAATATTGACATTATCAGGTAAATAATTAACAACCTGTGTTGGTAAACCAATACCGAGATTAACAATATCTCCATCATGTAATTCCATCGCAATTCGGCGAGCGATTAATTCTTTTGCATTCATGGCGTTCTCCTTATTCTGAACAAACAATGTAATCAATTAATGCGGCTGGCGTGATGACTTCATCTGGGGGTAACTGACCGACCTCTAGTAGATTATCAACTTGGGCAATAACAGTTTTGGCTGCTAAAGCAACTAGTGGATTAAAGTTCCTAGCAGATAATTCATAAGCTAAATTGCCATTCATGTCACCTTTTTGAGCATGGATAATGGCGATATCAGCTTTTAGTGGGAGTTCAAGCAAATATTCTTTGCCATCAATTTGAATTTTTTGTTTTCCTTCTTCAACAACAGTGCCGACACCCGTTGGTGTTAAAATACCACCTAATCCGGCGCCACCTGCACGAATCCGTTCAGCTAAGGTACCCTGTGGAACGAGTTCTACATTTATTTCACCAGCAATCATTTTTTTGCCAGTTTCTGGATTTGTACCAATATGGGATGTAATTAAACGTTTGACTCGATTATTTACAATTAAAGGGCCTACGCCAGTGTCAATAAAGGCTGTGTCATTGCCTATGAGTGTGAGATCCTTTACGCCAGAATCTAAGATTTGTTGGACAAGTTTGGCTGGAGTGCCGATACCCATAAATCCACCAAACATGATGCTCATACCATCATGTAGGTGTTGATTTAGATTATTAAGCTTAAGATGTTTTTGTGTCATAGAGACCTCCTAATAACGAGATTAAAAGAAAGAATATCAACAAATAAGTATCTTATATTTCAAATGGATATGTTTCTTGTGATGATCCTTGATAGGCAATAAAGGAACTAGATTGATATTAAAAATAGCAAAAAAAATTTCGTAAAAGAAATACATCTTTCTTAGGCGGGTATAAGTTATTTTGATAGTGTTTTAAACAATCCTTGTGCTATATTTTGTAAAAATGGCAGTCCTTAGGGGGGTGAAAATGATGGATATTAGGCATCTAAGATATTTTGTTTCAATCGTAGATAATGATTTTAATTTAAGCCGAGCGTCTCAAAATTTATATGTGTCTCAACCTGCATTAAGTATGATGATTACGGAGTTTGAGAATCGTGAAAATATTCAGATATTTAAACGGGCATCAGGAAAAATTATTGGACTAACCTTTGCGGGGGAAAATTATTATCGTGATGCAAAAGAAGTGATCAAGCGTTACAATGATATGAGAACAAATCTTTATAAATCAAAAGATTGTAAGAAAGGCACGATAACAATTGGTATTCCTCCCTTAGTTTTATCAGCCGTGTTCTCTTCTGTATTGCCTCATCTTATTCTTAAGAATCCAGATATTAATTTCATTATTAAAGAAATTGGAGCTTATGCTCTAAAGAGTGAACTTCTTTTAGATAAAGTTGATTTAGCCGTGTTGTTATATCCCGAGCGAATATCAAAAAATATTATTGATTCAATTGAAATTCATAGTTCTGAATTAGCCTTATTTCTTTCACCAAAGCATATTTTAGCAAAAAAACAACAAATCACATGGGCTGATTTACATCAGCAGAAAATGGCAATTTTTGATCAAACATTTATGATTCATCATCATTTGAAGGAAGCTTTTGAGCGCAATAATTGTTATCCAGATATTGTTTTGGATTCGAGTTGTTGGGATTTTCTGCTAAGTGCGGTCAAAACAAACAAAGAATTATTAACTATTCTACCGTTACCTATGGCTGAGCTTTATCATTCAAAAGAATTTTTGTGTCGTAAAATCGAAAGTCCTGTTCCGTGGAAAGTGACACTATGTCGTCAAAGAAAAACAGTCTACACACATCTTGAAGAATATATTTTTGATAAATTATTAGAGGCTTTTAGGCCAACAAAATAGTTAAAATAAAAGCTTGCAAATAGGGTTGTCTTTCTATACAATCTACGGGCTCTCAATATGAGAGCCGTTTAATGTAATCATTTATTGAACGGGCATGACGATATGTCAGGCTAACAATGTTTCCGATTTGGAGACTATATAACAGGTAACTTGCACCTCCTTTTCTATTTTGAAGTTAGAATTGTGATTGGTGTTAGTTTTTTTATTAGCTAAATTTTATTGGAGCTCTGGTCTAATGCAGAACCAAAGAATCCGTATCCGCTTAAAAGCTTTCGATCACCGTTTGATCGATCAATCTACTGCGGAGATCGTAGAAACAGCTAAACGTACTGGTGCACAAGTTCGTGGTCCAATTCCTTTACCAACTCGTAAAGAGCGTTTCACCGTGTTGATTTCTCCACACGTAAACAAAGACGCACGTGACCAATACGAAATTCGTACTCACAAACGTTTAGTAGATATCGTAGAGCCAACAGAAAAAACTGTTGATGCATTAATGCGTTTAGATTTGGCTGCCGGCGTGGACGTGCAGATCAGCCTAGGTTAATTAAGAGGTTATTACAATGATTGGTTTAGTCGGTCGTAAAGTTGGTATGACCCGTATCTTCAATGAAGACGGCGTGTCAGTACCAGTTACCGTTATCGAAATTGAAGCCAACCGCGTAACTCAAGTTAAAACTCTTGAAAACGATGGCTATACTGCAGTTCAAGTTACTACTGGTTCTAAAAAAGCGAATCGTGTAACTAAACCTGAAGCAGGTCATTTCGTGAAAGCAGGTGTTGAAGCTGGTCGCGGTTTATGGGAATTTCGTACTGAAGGTGAAGAATTCACTTTAGGTCAAGAAATCAATGTAGACATCTTTGCAGATGTTAAAAAAGTAGATGTTACTGGTACTTCTAAAGGTAAAGGTTTCCAAGGTGGTGTTAAACGTTGGAACTTCCGTACTCAAGATGCGACTCATGGTAACTCTTTATCACATCGTGTACTTGGTTCTATTGGTCAAAACCAAACTCCAGGTCGTGTGTTTAAAGGTAAAAAAATGGCAGGACATTTAGGTGCTGAACGTGTAACTGTTCAATCACTTGAAGTTGTTCGTGTAGATGCTGAGCGTAAATTGCTATTAGTAAAAGGTTCTGTACCTGGTGCTATCAATGGCGATGTTATCGTTAAGCCGGCAGTTAAAGCATAAGTCTAGGAGATAGAGATGGAATTACAAGTTGTAGGTGCAAACGCACTCACTGTTTCTGAAACTACCTTCGGACGTGAGTTTAACGAAGCGTTGATCCACCAAGTTGTTGTTGCTTATGCAGCAGGTGCGCGTCAAGGTACTCGTGCGCAAAAAACTCGTGCTGAAGTGTCTGGTTCGGGTAAAAAACCTTGGCGTCAAAAAGGTACAGGTCGTGCTCGTGCTGGTGATATTAAATCACCAATCTGGCGTTCTGGTGGTACAACCTTCGCGGCTAAACCACAAGATCACAGCCAAAAAGTGAACAAGAAAATGTACCGTGGTGCTATCAAAAGCATTCTTTCTGAATTAGTTCGTCAAGACCGTTTGGTTGTGGTGGAAAAATTTGAATTAGATGCACCAAAAACTAAAGTTTTAGTACAAAAATTAAAAGATTTAGCCGTTGAAGATGCGTTAATTATCACAGCAAGTTTAGATGAAAATCTATTCTTAGCCGCACGTAACTTATATAAAGTTGATGTACGTGATGTTCAAGGTATCGATCCAGTTAGCTTAATCGCTTTCGATAAAGTGATTGTTACTGTTGATGCTGTGAAACAAATTGAGGAGATCCTAGCATGAGTCAAGAACGTTTGCTAAGTGTGCTACGTGCACCGCACATCTCTGAAAAAGCAACTAACAATGCTGAAAAATCTAACACTGTTGTACTTAAAGTTGCTTTAGATGCGAACAAAGCTGAAATTGCTGCTGCGGTTGCTCAATTATTTGAAGTAAAAGTAGATTCAGTTCGTACTGTGGTTGTTAAAGGTAAAACTAAACGCCGTGGTAACAAAATGGGTCGTCGCAGCGACTGGAAAAAAGCTTATGTAACTTTAGCCGAAGGCCAAAACTTGGACTTCGTGGACAGTGCAGAGTAATCGGAGGAAATTAGAGAATGGCTATCGTTAAATGTAAGCCGACCTCCGCTGGTCGTCGTCACGTTGTTAAAATCGTGAACCCTGAATTACACAAGGGTAAACCTTACGCACCTCTTCTAGATACTAAATCTAAAACTGGTGGTCGTAACAACTATGGTCGTATTACTACTCGTCACATTGGTGGCGGTCACAAACAACACTACCGTTTAATAGATTTCAAACGTAACAAGTTAGACATTCCAGCGGTTGTTGAGCGTTTAGAATATGATCCAAACCGTTCTGCTAACATTGCTTTAGTGCTTTATAAAGATGGTGAACGCCGTTATATTTTAGCACCTAAAGGTTTGTCAGTAGGCGATCAAATCCAAGCTGGCATAAACTCACCAATTAAAGTGGGTAACTCATTACCAATGCGTAATATCCCAGTTGGTTCAACAGTACATAACGTTGAATTAAAACCAGGTAAAGGCGGTCAAATCGCTCGTTCTGCTGGTGCTTATGTACAAATCATCGCACGTGAAGGCAACTATGTAACTTTACGTTTACGTTCTGGCGAAATGCGTAAAGTATTAGCTGAATGTGTTGCTACAATCGGTGAAGTTGGTAACTCAGAACATATGCTTCGCGTATTGGGTAAAGCTGGTGCTAACCGCTGGAGAGGTATTCGCCCTACAGTTCGTGGTACTGCAATGAACCCAGTAGATCACCCACATGGTGGTGGTGAAGGTCGTAACTTTGGTAAACACCCAGTAACTCCTTGGGGCGTTCAAACTAAAGGTAAGAAAACTCGTCACAACAAACGTACTGATAAATATATCGTACGTCGTCGTGGCAAATAATAGATTAAATTAAAGAGGATTAGCCATGCCACGTTCTCTCAAGAAGGGTCCTTTCCTTGACCTACACTTGTTGAAGAAGGTAGAGAAGGCGGTGGAAAGCGGGGATAAAAAACCAATTAAAACTTGGTCCCGTCGTTCAATGATCATTCCATCAATGATCGGATTGACCATCGCAGTCCATAATGGTCGTCAGCACGTTCCTGTTTATGTATCTGATGAAATGATCGGTCATAAGCTTGGTGAATTTGCACCGACTCGTACATACCGCGGTCACGCGGCAGATAAGAAAGCTAAGAAATAAGAGGTAAAGAGATGGAAACTATCGCAAAACATCGTTACGCTCGCACTTCTGCCCAAAAAGCTCGCTTAGTTGCCGATTTAATTCGTGGTAAAAAAGTTGCGCAAGCATTAGAAATTTTAACTTTCACTAACAAAAAAGCAGCAGCTTTAGTGAAGAAAGTTTTAGAATCAGCTATTGCAAACGCAGAGCACAATGACGGTGCAGATATCGATGATCTTAAAGTTGCTAAAATCTTCGTTGATGAAGGTCCTAGCATGAAACGTGTTATGCCACGTGCTAAAGGTCGTGCAGATCGTATTTTAAAACGTACTAGCCACATTACTGTGGTTGTGTCAGATCGTTAATAAGTAGAGGAATAGCAATGGGTCAAAAAGTACATCCACATGGTATTCGCCTAGGTATTGTTAAACCTTGGAGCTCTACTTGGTTCGCGAATACACAAGACTTCGCTGACAATCTTGAAGGCGATTTCAAAGTACGCAAATTCTTAAATAAAGAATTAGCAAATGCTTCAGTTTCACGTATTACTATTGAGCGTCCAGCTAAAAGTATTCGTGTAACTATTCACACAGCTCGTCCTGGTATCGTAATCGGTAAAAAAGGCGAAGATGTTGAAAAATTACGTAACGCAGTGTCTAAAATCGCTGGCGTTCCTGCTCAAATCAACATTGCTGAAGTGAAAAAAACTGAATTAGATGCGAAATTAGTTGCAGATAGCATCGCTTCTCAATTAGAACGTCGTGTAATGTTCCGTCGTGCAATGAAACGTGCGGTACAAAGCGCTATGCGTTTAGGTGCTAAAGGTATCAAAGTTGAGGTTAGCGGTCGTTTAGGTGGTGCAGAAATCGCACGTTCAGAATGGTATCGTGAAGGTCGTGTACCTCTACATACTCTTCGTGCGGACATCGATTATAACACTGCAGAAGCTCACACAACTTACGGCGTAATCGGCGTTAAAGTGTGGATCTTCAAAGGTGAAATTCTTGGTGGAATGGCTGCCGTTGCGCAATCAGAACAACAACCTGCCGACAAGCCTAAAAAGGCTCCTCGCGGTAAAGGTCGTAAGTAAGGAGAAACGCTAAATGTTGCAACCAAAACGTACAAAATTCCGTAAAGTTCACAAAGGCCGCAACCGTGGTATCGCGAGCGGTACTGAAGTTAGTTTCGGTACTTACGGTTTAAAAGCAGTTGGTCGTTGTCGTTTAACCGCTCGTCAAATCGAAGCGGCACGTCGTGCAATGTCACGTGCAGTAAAACGTCAAGGTAAAATCTGGATTCGTGTATTCCCAGATAAACCAATTACTGAAAAACCATTAGAAGTCCGTATGGGTAAAGGTAAAGGTAACGTTGAGTACTGGGTAGCCTTAATCCAACCGGGTAAAGTGCTTTATGAAATGGATGGTGTGTCTGAAGAAGTAGCAAGAAACGCATTTGCATTAGCAGCTGCTAAATTGCCAGTTAAGACCACTTTCGTAACTAAGACGGTGATGTAATGAAAGCTCAAGATTTACGTACAAAAAGTGTTGAAGAGCTGAATGCTGAATTAGTAAACCTTTTAGGTGAACAATTCAAGTTGCGTATGCAGACAGCCACCGGTCAGCTTCAACAAACCCATCAGGCTAAGCAAGTGCGTCGTGATATTGCACGTGTAAAAACTGTATTAACCGAAAAGGCGGGTGAGTAATGACTGATAAAATTCGTAGCGTACAAGGTAAAGTTGTTAGCGACAAAATGGAAAAATCTTTCGTTGTTGCTATTGAACGTAAGGTAAAACACCCTTTATATGGTAAATTTATCCGTCGTACAACTAAATTACACGTACACGATGAGAACAATGAAGCCAAAGTTGGTGATACCGTAGAGATTCGCGAATGTCGCCCTCTATCAAAAACCAAATCTTGGACTTTAGTTCGTGTTGTTGAGAAAGCAGTTATTGCTTAATTAATAACAAAGAGTAATAAAATAAAAGCCAATAGTGTAAATCTATTGGCTTTTTTGTTTTTAAAGTGCGGTTAAAATTCAATGAATTTTAACCGCACTTTTTCTTTTAGGTGTTATTGACATAACACCTAAACAAATACTGAAAAAAATATTTTTAATAATGGTACTTAAGAGAAATTTCTGAAGATCTTGGTTTTGAATATTCTGATGAGTGGAATACTCGTTATTTTGGTCATAGATTAATTAATTTCATCAACGGCGTTAATACCCGTAAAGAAACGATAAAATTAGCAGAGGATAAATTCCCAGAAGAACTTATCAATGATACAGATACTATTGGGAATATTTCTAATGAAGATTGGGATTGGTGGTGCCATTTATCTGATACAATGAAGTATATATTAATACATGATCTTCCTTATCAAGAAGAGGAGATTGGCATCACAGAGTTTTATGATGAAAATGATTTGGATACAGAAGCAGATATATATGATCGAGAGACTTTTGGAATCTTATTAGGAGAATATGTAACAGGATTATATTTGTTAGATGATACTTTTTATAGAGCCAGTGCTTGATAATATAAATATTCCTAACAATGTTTATAGTACAAATATATTTGCTATTCATCATGTTGCAAAGCATATTTTGGGTATTAAAGATCTAGATAAACGTTTAAAATCTGGCGATATTGAATTAGTTCGTGAATTAGGAGAAGTAACAATTGGTGGTAAGGAGAAGTATTTTTACTCTTTTGCAACTAAATATTGTAGTCATCATAATCCAATTGCTTTCCCAATTTATGATAGCTATGTGGAGCAAGATCTCCTCTATTTTAATAAAGTAGATAAATTTTCAGCCTTTAAAAGGAAAGATTTAAAAAATTACAGAAAATTTAAAGAGATTTTGATAGATTTTCAAAGATTTTATAAATTAGAAAGATTTAACTTAAAAGAGCTCGATCTGTATCTTTGGCTTTTAGGCAAGGAAATTTTCCCAAAATCTAAAAACTGATGAATTTATCTAAGGTAAGAGAAGAGAGCGTTTCATTTTTTCTGCAGTTTATTTTTCATTCGATAAATTTTTGAGAGGATGAGGATATTTTTATAATTCCAAAAGTGCGGTAAATTTTAACTGGATTATTTAGTAAATAGATCAATAAGAGGAAGGTAAATTATCATTGCCTTTCTCTTTTTCTTTTGATAAAATCCGTCGCCTATCCGCCATTCTATCCGAATAGTGTGGATGGGTTCGTCCCGAAAGGGTGTTTTTTTAATCTTAACGGAGCACTAATATGATCCAAGAACAGACTATGCTGGATGTTGCTGATAATTCAGGCGCTCGCAGCGTAATGTGTATCAAGGTTCTAGGTGGATCGCACCGTCGTTATGCTGCGATTGGTGACATCATCAAAATTACTGTAAAAGAAGCAATTCCACGCGGTAAAGTAAAAAAAGGTGATGTATTAAAAGCAGTTGTTGTGCGCACCAAGAAGGGTGTTCGTCGCCCAGATGGCTCAGTTATTCGTTTCGATGGTAACGCTTGTGTAATTTTAAATAATAACACTGAGCAACCAATCGGTACTCGTATTTTTGGACCAGTGACTCGTGAACTTCGTTCTGAGAAATTCATGAAGATCATTTCTTTAGCTCCAGAAGTACTGTAAGGGGAATGTAATGGCTGCTAAAATCCGTCAAAATGATGAAGTAATTGTTCTTACTGGTAAAGATAAGGGCAAGCGTGGCAAGGTAACTAAAGTGTTACCAAACGGTAAAGTGTTTGTTGAAGGTATCAACATCATTACTAAACATGAAAAACCAGTTCCTGCATTAGGAAAGGCTGGTGGTTTGGTGAAAAAAGAAGCTGCAATTGACGCTTCAAATGTTGCGATTTTCAATCCTAAAACAAATAAAGCTGACCGTGTAGGTTTTAGATTCGAAGACGGCAAAAAAGTACGTTTCTTCAAATCTAACAATGAAATTATCTAACAAACTGGAGTAATGCGATGGCGAAACTGCATGATTACTACAGAGATCAAGTAGTAAGCGAATTAAAAAATAAATTCGGCTACAAATCTGTCATGCAAGTCCCACGAATCGAAAAGATTACCCTGAATATGGGTGTGGGTGAAGCATTGACCGACAAAAAATTGCTAGACAACGCAGTAGCGGACTTAGCAGCAATCAGCGGTCAAAAACCTTTAGTAACTAAAGCTCGTAAATCTGTTGCTGGCTTTAAAATCCGTCAGGGATATCCAATCGGTTGTAAAGTAACACTACGCGGTGAGCGTATGTGGGAGTTCTTTGAACGTTTAATTACAATTGCTGTTCCACGTATTCGTGACTTCCGCGGTTTAAGTGCGAAATCATTCGATGGTCGTGGTAACTATAGCATGGGTGTGCGTGAACAAATCATCTTCCCTGAAATCGATTACGATAAAGTAGATCGTGTACGTGGTTTAGATATCACTATCACAACTACTGCTAAGAATGATGAAGAAGGTCAAGCACTACTTGCTGCCTTTAATTTCCCATTCCGTAAATAAGGCAGGTTATAATGGCTAAACAATCAATGAAAGCACGCGATGTAAAACGCGTTAAATTGGCTGAAAAATTCTACGCAAAACGTGTTGAATTAAAGAAAATCATTTCTGATGTCAATGCCTCTGATGAAGATCGTTGGGATGCAGTGTTAAAGTTACAAACTTTACCACGTGATTCTAGCCCATCTCGTCAACGTAACCGTTGCCGCCAAACTGGACGTCCTCATGGCGTTTTACGTAAGTTTGGTTTAAGCCGAATTAAGGTTCGTGAAGCTGCAATGCGCGGTGAAATCCCAGGCCTTAAAAAAGCGAGCTGGTAATATACCACTTTATTTTGGAATCGGAGAAAAAGTACAATGAGTATGCAAGATCCAATCGCAGATATGCTGACCCGTATTCGTAACGGTCAAGCTGCGAACAAAGTTGCAATCAATATGCCTTCTTCCAAGCTAAAAGTGGCAATTGCCAACGTATTAGCTGCTGAAGGTTATATCGAAAGCGTAAAAGTTTTAGAAGGTGCTAAACCTGAATTGGAAATTACTTTAAAATATTTCCAAGGCAAACCAGTTGTAGAAAGCATCCAACGTGTAAGTCGTCCTGGTCTTCGTATTTACAAACGTAAAGATGAATTACCAAAAGTTATGGGCGGTTTAGGTGTTGCAGTTATTTCTACATCTAAAGGTGTTATGACTGACCGTGCTGCTCGTCAAGCAGGTTTAGGCGGTGAGATCATCTGTTATGTAGCTTAATAGAGAGGTAGGAAAATGTCTCGTGTTGCAAAGGCACCTGTTAATATTCCTGCCGGCGTTGAAGTTAAACTCGACGGTCAGCTATTAACAGTAAAAGGTAAAAATGGCGAGTTATCTCGCAAAATTCATGAATCAGTTGAAGTAAAACAAGATAACGGACAATTTACGTTCACTCCACGTGAAGGTTTTGTTGAAGCAAATGCTCAATCGGGTACTGCACGTGCATTAGTTAATGCAATGGTTATCGGTGTTACTGAAGGTTTCACTAAAAAATTAGTATTGGTGGGTGTAGGTTACAGAGCTCAACTTAAAGGTAACGCAATTGCATTAAGTTTAGGCTATTCTCACCCAGTAGAGCACACTTTGCCGGTAGGTATTACTGCAGAATGTCCATCTCAAACCGAAATCGTGTTGAAAGGTGCAGACAAACAGTTGATCGGTCAAGTTGCAGCAGATATTCGTGCTTATCGCCGTCCTGAGCCTTATAAAGGTAAAGGGGTACGTTACGCTGATGAAGTGGTACGTATCAAAGAGGCTAAGAAGAAATAATTAAGGTAACACTATGGATAAGAAATCAGCTCGTATCCGTCGTGCAGCTCGTGCACGTCATATGATGAGAGAGCAAGGTGTAACTCGTTTAGTTATTCACCGCACTCCACGTCATATTTATGCACAAGTTATTGCACCAAACGGTTCAGAAGTGCTTGCCGCTGCTTCAACTGTTGAGAAAGCAATTCGTGAGCAAGTAAAATACACCGGTAATAAAGATGCAGCAGCAGCAGTAGGTAAAGCTGTTGCAGAACGCGCATTAGCAAAAGGCGTTCAAGCTGTTGCTTTTGATCGTTCCGGTTTTAAATATCATGGACGTGTCCAAACTTTAGCGGACGCTGCACGTGAAGCTGGTCTACAGTTCTAATGAGGTAAATTGAGATGTCAAACATCGAAAAACAAGTTGGTGAACTGCAAGAGAAGCTAATCGCAGTAAACCGTGTATCAAAAACTGTAAAAGGTGGTCGTATTATGAGTTTCACTGCATTAACTGTGGTGGGCGATGGTAATGGCCGAGTAGGTTTTGGTTATGGTAAAGCTCGTGAAGTTCCAGCAGCGATCCAAAAAGCGATGGAAAAAGCACGTCGCAATATGATTAATGTCGCTTTAAATGAAGGTACATTACAACATCCAGTTAAAGGTGTTCATACTGGTTCACGTGTATTTATGCAGCCAGCAAGTGAAGGTACAGGTATCATCGCTGGTGGTGCAATGCGTGCGGTATTGGAAGTTGCAGGTGTACGTAACGTTCTTTCTAAAGCGTATGGTTCTACAAACCCGATTAACGTTGTTCGTGCAACTATTGATGCATTAGCAAATATGAAATCACCAGAAATGGTTGCTGCAAAACGCGGTAAAACTGTTGATGAAATCTTGGGGTAATGAATAATGGCTAAAACTATTAAAGTAACACAAGTTCGTAGCTCAATTGCTCGTTTACCGAAGCATAAAGCTACCTTGCGTGGTCTTGGTCTTCGCCATATGCACCACACTGTTGAGTTAATTGATACGCCTGCAGTACGTGGTATGATTAACCAAGTTTCATACATGGTTAAAGTGGAGGAGTAAGAGATGCGTTTAAATACTCTATCTCCGGCTGAAGGTGCAAAGCATAGTGCTAAACGCCTCGGTCGTGGTATTGGTTCAGGTTTAGGCAAGACTGGTGGCCGCGGTCATAAAGGTCAAAAATCTCGTACTGGTGGCGGTGTTCGTCGCGGTTTCGAAGGTGGTCAAATGCCGTTATACCGTCGTTTACCAAAATTTGGTTTTACTTCAATGAAATCTGCAGTGACTGCAGAAGTTCGTTTAAATGAATTAACCAAAGTTGAAGGTAATGTAGTAACTTTAGAAACATTAAAAGCAGCAAATATCTTAACTAAAGATATCCAATTCGCTAAAGTAATTTTAGCAGGAGAAGTGAAATCTGCAGTAACGGTACGCGGTTTACGTGTAACTAAAGGTGCAAAAGCAGCAATTGAAGCTGCTGGCGGTTCAATTGAGGAATAATTAGCAAATGGCTAAACAACCAGGTTATCAAGCAAGAAGTACTAATAGCGGTAAAGGTGAATTAAAAAGCCGATTACTTTTCGTTTTAGGTGCACTTATCGTTTATCGAATTGGTTCATTCATTCCGGTTCCTGGTATTGATGCGGCTGTTCTAGCTCAATTAGTTGAACAACAAAAAGGCACTATCATTGACATGTTTAACATGTTCTCTGGTGGTGCTCTAAGCCGTGCATCCATTTTAGCATTAGGAATCATGCCATATATATCGGCATCTATTGTAATTCAATTGCTTGCAACGGTTTCTCCTGCTTTAGCAGAATTAAAGAAAGAAGGTGCTGCTGGTCAGCGTAAAATTTCTAAATATACTCGTTATGCGACAGTTGTTTTTGCAACGATTCAGGCAGTAGCTATTTCAACAGGCTTACCAAATATGTTGTCTGGCTTAGTGCCAAATGTTGGATTTAGTTTTTACTTCACTTCAGTTGTTAGTTTAGTCACTGGGACAATGTTCCTTATGTGGTTGGGTGAGCAAATAACTGAAAGAGGTATTGGTAACGGTATTTCAATTCTTGTTTTTGGCGGTATTGTAGCTGGTTTACCATCGGCTATTCTTCAAACTATTGAGCAGGCTCGTCAAGGACAGATGCATCCATTAGTTCTTCTTCTGATCGCAGCTATTGTATTTGCAGTAACTTATTTTGTTGTTTTTGTTGAAAGAGGACAACGTAGAATTCGCGTTGAATATGCGAAGCGTCAGCAAGGTCGTCAAATTTTAGGTGGTCATTCAACACATTTACCATTGAAAGTGAATATGGCAAATGTAATGCCAGCAATTTTTGCTTCAAGTATTATTTTATTCCCAGCTACATTAACACAATGGTTTGGGCAAAATGATAAATTTGAATGGTTAAATAATTTATCAATGTTATTGAATCCTGGTCAACCACTTTATTTGCTTGTTTATGCTGTTGCAATTATTTTCTTCAGTTTTTTCTATACAGCAATGCAATATAATCCTCGTGATACAGCAGATAATCTAAAAAAATCTGGTGCATTTATTCCAGGAATTAGACCCGGTGAACAAACATCACGTTATATTGATAAAGTGATGACTCGTCTTACATTAATTGGCGGTCTCTATGTAACGTTTGTATGTTTAGTTCCTTATATTATGACATCGGCTTGGGATGTTAAATTTTACTTCGGTGGAACATCTCTTTTAATTGTAGTCGTTGTAATTATGGATTTCATCGTTCAGGTTCAAAGTCATTTAATGTCTTCTCAATATGAATCTGCGTTGAAAAAAGCAAACCTTAAGGGTTTTGGACAATAATTGTTCATTTAAAGTAAAAGGATAAGCAATGAAAGTTCGTGCTTCCGTAAAGAAAATGTGTCGTAACTGTAAGATTGTTAAACGTGAGGGTGTTGTACGCGTATTGTGTAGCGACCCTAAACACAAACAACGTCAAGGTTAATTAACATTTTTCTTGCCAAGAACCAGTTGAGTAGTTATACTGCTCAACTCATTTATGTCCTTGATATTCTGTTTGAGTATCCTGAAAACGGGCTTTTCAAGATCAGAATATCAAATTAATTAAAATATAGGAGTGCATAGTGGCCCGTATTGCAGGCATTAACATTCCTGATCATAAACACGCTGTAATCGCTTTAACTGCCATTTACGGTATTGGTAAAACTCGTTCACAAGCTATTTGTGCAGCAGCGGGTATTGCTGAAGATGTTAAGATCAGAGAATTGTCTGAAGAGCAGATTGACAAACTGCGTGACGAAGTTGGTAAATTTACCGTTGAAGGTGACTTACGTCGTGAAGTAACACTAAACATCAAACGTCTTTTAGACTTAGGATGCTATCGTGGTTTACGTCATCGTCGTAGTTTACCAGTACGTGGTCAACGTACTAAAACTAATGCGCGTACCCGTAAGGGTCCACGTAAGCCGATCAAAAAATAGTCGGGGTAAATAAGAATGGCTAAAACACCAGTTCGTGCACGTAAACGTGTAAAAAAACAAGTTGTAGATGGCGTAGCACATATTCACGCATCTTTCAATAATACAATCGTTACTATTACTGACCGTCAAGGTAATGCTCTAGCTTGGGCAACTGCAGGTGGTTCAGGTTTCCGTGGTTCTCGTAAATCAACTCCGTTCGCAGCACAAGTTGCGGCAGAGCGTTGTGCTGAAATCGTTAAAGAATTTGGCTTAAAGAACTTGGAAGTTATGGTTAAAGGTCCGGGTCCAGGTCGTGAATCTACAATTCGTGCGTTAAACGCAGCGGGTTTCCGTATCACGAATATTACTGATGTGACTCCGATTCCTCATAACGGTTGTCGTCCACCGAAAAAACGTCGTGTTTAAGACGTATAGGATAGTTGGAGAAAGAAAATGGCAAGATATTTGGGTCCTAAACTCAAGCTCAGCCGTCGTGAAGGCACTGATTTATTCCTTAAATCAGGCGTGCGTGCGATTGATTCAAAATGTAAAATTGATACAGCACCGGGTCAGCACGGTGCTCGTAAACCGCGTTTGTCTGACTATGGTAGTCAGTTACGTGAAAAACAAAAAGTTCGTCGTATCTATGGTATTTTAGAACGTCAATTCCGTAACTACTATAAAGAAGCAAACCGTTTGAAAGGTAACACTGGTGAAAATTTATTAGTGTTATTAGAAGGTAGATTGGATAACGTTGTTTATCGCATGGGATTTGCTGCAACTCGCGCAGAGGCTCGTCAATTAGTGAGTCATAAAGCAATTGTTGTGAATGGTCGTGTTGTTAATATTCCATCTTTCCAAGTTTCTGTAAATGATGTAGTTGCTATTCGTGAAAAATCGAAAAAACAAGCTCGTATTAAAGCATCATTAGAATTAGCAGAGCAAAGAGAAAAACCAACATGGTTAGAAGTTGATTCTGCAAAAATGGAAGGTGTATTCAAACGTGTTCCTGAACGTTCTGATTTATCAGCAGACATTAACGAACATCTGATCGTTGAGCTTTACTCTAAATAATAGTTAAGCTTAAAACCAAAGAGAGGATAAAATGCAGGGTTCTGTTACAGAATTTTTAAAACCACGTTTAGTAGATATTGAACAAATTAGTTCAACACATGCTAAAGTGATCTTAGAACCGTTAGAGCGTGGTTTTGGTCATACTCTAGGTAATGCATTGCGTCGTATCCTTCTGTCTTCAATGCCAGGTTGTGCTGTAACTGAAGTAGAAATTGATGGCGTATTGCATGAATATAGTAGTAAGGAAGGTGTTCAAGAAGATATTCTTGAAGTACTTTTGAACCTTAAAGGTCTAGCGGTTAAAGTACAGAATAAAGATGACGTTATTCTGACATTAAATAAATCTGGAATTGGCCCTGTTGTTGCAGCGGACATTACCCATGATGGTAATGTTGAAATTGTAAATCCAGATCATGTGATTTGTCATTTAACTGATGAAAACGCTTCAATTAGTATGCGTATACGTGTTCAGCGTGGTAGAGGATATGTTCCTGCTTCATCTCGTACACATACGCAAGAAGAACGTCCAATTGGTCGTTTGCTTGTTGATGCTTGTTATAGTCCGGTTGAACGAATTGCGTATAATGTAGAGGCTGCTCGTGTTGAGCAGCGTACAGATTTGGATAAGCTCGTTATTGAGTTAGAAACTAATGGTGCACTTGAGCCAGAAGAAGCAATTCGTCGTGCAGCAACAATCTTGGCGGAGCAACTTGATGCATTCGTTGATTTACGTGATGTTCGTCAGCCTGAAATTAAGGAAGAAAAACCGGAATTTGATCCGATTTTATTACGTCCTGTAGATGATTTAGAGCTGACAGTTCGTTCTGCTAACTGTTTGAAAGCAGAAACAATTCATTATATCGGTGATTTAGTGCAACGTACTGAAGTAGAATTATTAAAAACCCCTAATCTTGGTAAGAAATCTCTTACTGAAATTAAGGATGTTCTTGCTTCTCGTGGCTTGTCACTTGGTATGCGCCTTGAAAATTGGCCGCCAGCAAGTATTGCTGAAGACTAGTTTGGTCATAGGTTAAGATTTTTCTGAGAAGGATAAGATCATGCGCCATCGTAAGAGTGGTCGTCAACTAAACCGTAATAGTAGTCATCGTCAAGCGATGTTCCGTAACTTAGCAAGTGCTTTAGTTAGTCATGAAATCATTAAGACTACTTTGCCTAAAGCTAAAGAATTACGCCGTGTAGTTGAACCGTTAATTACATTAGCAAAAGTAGATAGCGTTGCTAACCGTCGTTTAGCATTCGCTCGTACTCGCAACGTTGAAACTGTTGCAAAATTATTTAATGAATTAGGTCCACGTTTTGCTCAACGTGCAGGTGGTTACACTCGCATTTTGAAATGTGGTTTCCGTGCAGGCGATAATGCACCAATGGCATACATTGAGTTAGTTGATCGTCCAGAAGTTGCTGAGGCAACAACTGAGGAATAAAAATTAATTCTAAAAAGAAGCTCACTTTATATAGTGGGCTTTTTTATTTTATATATTAAAAAAATCTTTATCTGATTTAATCATTACTTAGATATATTATTTACAATCAGCGAGCAGCGGTAAATTTTAAGAGCATATTCGTAGATGTCGTGTATTTTTATCTAAAATTCCTTGTTTTTTAAGCTCTCTACTAATACGAATTGCGGTTTCAGTTTCACATCCACAAAATTCCGCTACTTCTCGGTAGGTCCAAGGATAATCGGGATAACTTTCAGTTAAATTTTCAATGGCATCAATAATACGTTCGTAACTACGCTTATAAGCTGTATTACTTATTCGGTGTTCTGCATCATATAATTCATTAGAAAGTTGTTTCATAAGATAACAAGAAAAATCAGGGTTATTTGCAATAAAATTTGCGTGATTACCAGGAAATATTCTAACTATATCGGCTTCCATTAATACTTTTGCACTGCAATGATAAGATGTTTCACTAAAAATAGTACGAAAACCAAAATATTCATTAGCGTGATAAAGTCGAGTCAATGTTTCTTTGCCATTTTCCAGACTATGATACAGACCAACTAGCCCTTGTTTTAAAAAATAAAATTCTTTAGGCTTCTCGCCTTGTGCATAAATTAAGCTGTTTTTTTCTAGAGTTTTACTCTCAGAAATAATACATTTATTTAAGTTTTGTGGTAGATAATAGGACAATGTAAACATAAAGGCGTCTTTTAATATATAAATAACTTTAGATTACTATACAAATTTCTATATTTTTCTGCTATAAGCAAATTATAAAAATGTGAAGTGTTTAACAAAATTTTGAGCTAGATAAATATTATTTTATTTTGCCAAATGATTTTGCAAATGACTTTAAATATGGATCCATATGAGAAAGTGCAGAATAATATGCCTCACAAAGTTGATTATGTGCTTTACTAAATCCTTGAATTGTACGATGTTTTGGACATCCTCCGTGACATGCAAAGCGAAACTTACAGATTTTACACTGTTCGGAAAGAAAAGATTTCGCTGCACCAAAATTCTTTTGTTTAGTATTATTAAGGAGCTGTATTAGAGGGGTTTCAATAAGATTTCCGAGTTTATATTCAGGATAAACATAATGATCGCAACTATAAATATCGCCATTTTGTTCAATAAATTGAATACCAATTTTGCCGACATCATTGGCATACCATTCATCAAAAATATTAATTAAAAATTGACCGTAGTCTTTTGCTGTAGCTTGTTGTTTGTAATCGCCCATTAGTGGAATAAATTGCATATAAGATGAACCTATTCTTTTCAAGAAATGGTAGATTTCTTTAGCATATTGAACATTAAGATTATGTACTACAGTTAGCGTATTAAAAGAAACTTGGTAATTATAGAGTAAATCGAGAGCATTCATTACTTGTTGAAATGAGCCTTTGCCATTTTTAGTTAAACGATAGGTATCGTGTAAGTGCTTAGGCCCATCTATAGAAAGTCCTACAAGGAAGTGATGATCGTGAAGAAAACGGCACCAATCGGCATTAAGTAATACCCCATTCGTTTGTAGAGAATTCTCAATTTGTTTGCCATTAGCATATTTATGCTGAAAATTGACCGCTCTTTTGTAGAAATCAAGACCTGCTATGGTTGGCTCGCCGCCTTGCCATAGGAAAGTAACTTGTTGTTGAGGCGTTGTTTCAATATAGGATTTGATATAGGCTTCTAATACTTCATTAGTCATAGCCCGTTGATTTAAGTGAGGTTTTTCCAAGTAAAAGCAATATTGACAATCTAAATTACAAATTGAACCAGTAGGTTTTGCCATTAATTGAAATGAATTCATATCTATGTATCCTCCTTATTCTTTTTATCATAGCAGAATAATTTTAACTGTATATGATAGCGATCATAAGTTGCGCATATGCTCTTACGTCAAAATGAAGTATGATTAAATGAATTTTTAAATAGGATCTAAGATGGCGTTTAGTACAATTTTTATCTTACTGATTTGCGGTATTTGTACCAATATGGTTTCTGCTATTTTTGGTATTGGCGGTGGGGTATTGATGGTGCCAATTTTACGTACGTTATTTCCCGAATTGCCGATTCAAGTTATTTCAGCTACGTCACTCACCATTGTGATGTGTACCGCATTGATTAATTTATTATTTTTCCATAAGCAAAAAATTAAAATTGATTATATCAATATAATTTTATGGTCTATTGCTATGGTGATTGGGGTGCAAATTGGTTTTGAATTAAGTTTTTATTTTTCTACAGCGATAATTAGTTTAATTTTTACGGTTAGTTTAAGTGCACTTGCGATTAAAACATTTTTAAACAGATCGAGAATACAAATAGAAGCTCTTAATATGTCTCCTATAGAACGAGCTAAAGGTAGTATTAGTTTTTGTGGAGGGGGCTTAATTGCGGGTATTACAGGTATTGGAGGCGGTTCTATTCTTGCGCCCCTTGTCGGGCAATTAAAGGGGGTAAAAACGCAACAAATTGCCGTTTATACGAACTATATGATGATTATTGGCGGTATTGGTAATCTATACGGCTATCTCACTAGAGCTTTTCCCTATGATATCAGCCTAAGTGGTCAATTAGGGTATGTAAATTTTTTTGTAGTTGGTGTCGTTACCTTGGGTTCATTTGGAATGAGTTTCTTCTCAATGAAATTGCGTGGATTAATGAATGCGGCTTTAACAAGAAAATTATTGGCGATTATTTTATTTTGTATTGCAGCCTATATGTGCATTTTGGAATTTGTATTCCATTAAATCGAATAAACTAGACCTAGTTATTCTAGGTCTATTCTCTAATTAGTGTTTTCGCAATCTCTCTTGCTTGTGCATCAATTTCGAGTACATCATCAATATTTTGAATGGTATAAGGCGAAATTTTCTCAATTGTTTTCAAATTAATTTTTGCAATATCCATAAAACTAATTTGACGATCTAAAAATGCTTGTACAGCAATTTCATTAGCTGCATTCATGGCTGTTGTCGCATATTGACCCGCAGCAAAGGCATCAATAGCCAGCTTTAAATTTGGATAGCGATTAAAATCAGGTTCAATAAAAGTCAGTTCTTTGATTTTAAAGAAATTGAGTGGTTCTACTCCAGCAAAAGTGCGGTGAGGATATGCCATAGTTTCTGCAATTGGTGTACGCATATCAGGATTTCCCATTTGAGCTATGACTGAGCCATCAACATAACGCACCATAGAATGAATAATTGATTGTGGATGAATAATGACTTCCATTTCTTCCGCGCTTGCGTTGAAAAGCCAGCGAGCTTCAATGTATTCTAAGCCTTTATTCATCATTGTTGCTGAATCGACAGAAATTTTTTTACCCATAGACCAATTAGGGTGCGCAACCGCTTGTTCTGGTGTTATGTTGGTGAATTGTTCAAGTGGCGTATAACGGAATGGCCCGCCAGAACCAGTGAGTATAATTTTACTTACACCTAATTCAGAAAGTGGGCAAAAACCAATTTTTTCTTGTGCTTCTGGCGGTAATGATTGAAAGATAGCATTATGTTCACTATCTACTGGTAAAAGCTTCGCGCTATAGTTTTTTACAGCATCAATAAAAAGCTGTCCGCAGGTTACCAGTGATTCTTTATTTGCCAGTAATATCCATTTACCCGCTTTAACCGCTGAAAGAGTCGGTAACAATCCTGCGGCACCAACAATCGATGCCATTATCTGGTCGGCATCTGGGTGTGCTGCGAGTTCGCAAATAGCTCGTTGTCCTGCTAATACTTCCGTTGGAATATGATGTGCAATTAATTTTTCACGTAAAATTTTAGCAGCATTTACATCATCAAGAGCCGCAAAGTGCGGTCGGAATTTTATGCATTGTTCAAACATTGTTTCTACATTTTTTCCGCCGACGAGTGCAAATGCATGATATTTTTCAGGATTATTTTCAATAACAGAAAGGGTACTTTTACCTATTGATCCCGTTGAACCAAGAATGACAATGTTTTGTTTTTGCATAGAATCTTTACCGCACTTTTATTGATTATATTTTCATTGGTACGTCTAAATTCGCATACCTAATAAAATAAAGGCAGACAAAACTGCCTGCCTTTCGCATTTTTTATGATTAGAAATCCATTAATTCTTTTTCTTTATCCGCTAATACTTCATCTACTTTTTTAATGTAAATATCTGTGATTTTTTGGATTTCTTCTTCTGCTTTATGTTGTTCGTTTTCGCTGATTTCTTTGTCTTTTAATAATGCTTTGATTTTATCATTCGCATCACGACGCACATTACGAACCGCAACTTTACCTTGTTCACCTTCGCCTTTTACAATTTTGATTAAATCGCGACGGCGTTCTTCTGTTAATGGAGGAAGCGGAACACGGATTGTGGTACCCGCTGAAGATGGGTTTAAACCTAAATCTGAGGTTAAAATGGCTTTTTCTACTGCAGAGATTAAAGAGCGATCAAAAACAGTTACAGCTAATGTACGCGCATCTTCTGCCACTACGTTTGCTAATTGGCGAAGTGGCGTTGCTGCACCGTAATATTCTACTTGAATTGCATCAAGTAAACTCGGTTGCGCACGACCAGTACGAATTTTTGAAATATGACCTTTTAATGCTTCAAGGCTTTTTTCCATACGATCTTGAGCATCTTTTTTAATTTGGTTAAGCATTGCATTGTCCTTTTTAATTGATGAAAGTTAGAACGCCGTGATTTTACTGGATTTTTTTAAATTTTTGAATACATTTATCAGCTTGAAAACAGATAAAAAATGACCGCACTTCAGTTACCCAAAGTGCGGTTAATATTTTTAGTATTTTTAATTAAGCTTTAGGACCAGCTACAATTAAAGCTTTGCCTTCTTCGTTAGTTGCATATTTAACAAAGTTTTTCACAAAACGACCTGCTAAGTCTTCAGCTTTTGATTGCCATTGTGCTTTATCTGCGTAAGTATTGCGAGGATCTAAGATTGCAGAATCTACACCTGGTAATGCTTTAGGAATTGCTAAGTTGAAGATTGGCAATTCGCCCATTTCAGCTTTTTCAATTGAGCCATCTAAGATTGCATCAATGATTCCACGAGTATCTTTGATTGAGATACGTTTGCCTGTGCCATTCCAACCAGTATTCACTAAGTAAGCTTCAGCACCTGCTGCTTGCATACGTTTTACTAACACTTCTGCATATTGAGTTGGGTGAAGGGTTAAGAATGCTGCACCGAAACATGCTGAGAAAGTTGGAGTTGGTTCAGTAATACCACGTTCAGTACCTGCTAATTTCGCTGTGAAACCAGATAAGAAGTAGTATTTAGTTTGTTCTGGTGTCAATTTAGATACTGGTGGTAATACGCCAAATGCATCTGCTGTTAAGAAAATAACTTTAGTTGCGTGACCTGCACGAGAAACTGGTTTTACAATGTTATCAATGTGATAAATTGGGTAAGACACGCGAGTATTTTCTGTTTTTGAACCATCATCGAAATCAACAGAACCATCTGAACGAACAACCACGTTTTCTAATAATGCGTCGCGACGGATAGCGCGGTAAATATCTGGTTCATTTTCTTCTGAAAGGTGAATGGTTTTCGCATAGCAACCACCTTCAAAGTTAAAGATGCCAACATCATCCCAACCGTGTTCATCATCTCCGATTAATTCACGTTTTGGATCCGTTGAAAGGGTTGTTTTACCTGTGCCAGATAAGCCGAAGAAGATTGCTACATCGCCATCTTTACCAACGTTAGCTGAGCAGTGCATTGCACCAACACCTTTGAGAGGTAGGAAGTAGTTCATCATTGAGAACATACCTTTTTTCATTTCGCCGCCGTACCAAGTACCGCCGATTAATTGAATGCGTTCAGTCAAGTTGAAAGCAACAAAGTTTTCTGAATTTAAACCTTGTTCTTTCCAGTTTGGATTGGTTACTTTAGAACCATTCATTACAACGAAATCTGGTTCAAAATTTTTGAGTTGTTCTTCAGTTGGGCGAATAAACATATTTTTTACAAAATGTGCTTGCCACGCTACTTCAGTGACAATACGTACTGCAATACGGTCGTGTTCGCTCGCACCACAGAAACCATCAACTACAAATAAGCGTTTACGAGAAAGTTGGTTAGTTACCAAGTCTTTTAAGCTTTGCCATGTAGCTTGGTTCATTGGCTTGTTGTCGTTTTTTGCTGTTTCAGATGTCCACCAAACAGTATCTTTGGTTTTTTCATCTAACACGATATATTTATCTTTTGGAGAACGACCTGTGAAGATACCTGTATCTACTGCCACTGCACCAGTCGTAGTTAAAGTACCTTTTTCAAAGCCTTCTAAACCTGGTTTAGTTTCTTCTTCGAACAATTGCTCGTAGCTTGGATTGTAAACAACTTCTTTTACGTCATAAATACCAAGAGCTTCAAGTTCTTTTACCACTTTATTTAAGTCTGTCATAGGTCACCTCTAATATGTAAGATTAAAATTTAACTGTGGCTTATTATAATGGATGTCAATATAAAAAAATGTTAAGTAGATCTCATTTTTAAACATTTTTTTAAGAGCTTTACCTCTTTTTAGTGATATTGTGATATAGAGCAAAAATCCCGACATTGTGTCGGGATTGTTTTTAGAGTTTTGTTGATTTTAATTTTTCAATCGCTTCTTTATTAAAAAAGTAGTGTGTGCCACAACACTCACATTGCATATCAATACTGCCTTTATGTTCGGCTAATATTTCGTCAATTTCTTCATCAGAGATAAGCAGTAATGCAGAACTAGAACGCTCAGCAGAGCAGCCACAGAAAAATTGTACATCTTGTGCGGGATAAAGATTGACGGTTTCTTCGTGATATAAACGATAGAGTAACTCTTCTGCAGGGAGACCAAATAATTCTTCATCTTTTACTGTTGCTGCGAGCGTAGTTAAATGCTCAAAATCTTCTGGTGTACCAGAACCATCAGGCATAATTTGTAATAACATACCTGCTGCCACTGGCTTGCCTTCATATTCTCCAGTACGAATAATTAATTGAGTTTGAAGCTGTTCTGAGCGTACAAAATAATCTTCTAAGCATTCCGTGATCGTGGGTTTATCCAAGCTAATTACACCTTGATAGCGTTCGCCTTCTTTTGGTGCAATAGTAATGACCAATACGCCTTTACCAATCATATTATGCAGACTCATATTTTCAGTGATGTTGCCATCCACTCGAGCAAGGGCACGGATTTGTTGTTGATCATTACCATTTACTAATGCTAAGCGTAATGGGCCATCGCCTTGAATTTGTACGGTAATATTGCCGTCAAATTTTAGTGTGGCAGTGAGTAAATTGGTCGCCACCATCATTTCTCCCAATAAATCCTGTACTGCTTTAGGATACTGATGGGTATTTAATGTATCAGTAAATGTTTTATTTAAGCGAACCCATTCTCCACGAACTGCACGATGTTGGAAAAGATAACGGTAAAGTTTGTCATTGTCTTGAGTATAGTCTTGTTGATTGGTCATTGATTATTCCTAATTGAGATAAAAAGTGCGGTGGTTTTTTCCGCACTTTTTGTCTTGATCGTTTTATTTAAGTGTTTTTGCTTATAAATAGGTGGCACTTAGAGGCTTGTAAAATCCAATGTGATCTCTAAGTTATAATATTAATTAAGCAAATCTTGTTTTGGCTTCTGCAATAGCTTCGGCAACACGCAATGGCGATACGCCACCTTTTGCACAACGTTTGTCTAAGCAAGATTGGAGAGAAAGAATCTCGTAAACGTCATCTCCCACTACTTCACTAAATTGGCGGAATTCAGGGATAGTCAGATCTTCTAATCCTTTGCCTTTCTCGATTGCATAAACCACTGTTTCGCCTACGATATGATGGGAATCTCGGAAAGGCACACCTTTCGAGACTAAATAATCTGCTAATTCCGTTGCGTTTGAATAGCCTTTTAACGCAGCTTCACGAGTACGTTCAACATTTACTTTCAATTCATCTAAGACGAACGTTGCCATATCTACACAGTTTTGCCAAGTATCTAAGGCATCAAAAATACCTTCTTTGTCTTCTTGCATATCTTTATTATACGCAAGTGGCAAGCCTTTTAATGTGATTAACATAGATGTTAATGAACCAATTACTCTACCCGTTTTGCCTCGAATTAACTCACAAGCATCAGGATTTTTCTTTTGTGGCATTAATGATGAACCAGAAGTCACACGATCAGATAGCTCTACGAAATTTGCCTCTCCGCTGTTAAAGATAATCATATCTTCAGCAAAGCGGGAAAGATGTGCCATACTAAGAGAGGCGATAGAAAGTAATTCTACGATATGATCGCGATCAGAGACGCTATCTAAGCTATTTCTAGTTGCGAAAGCAAAACCAAGATCGTGCGCAAGTGAATCACGATCTACAGCATAAGCTGTACCAGCCAGCGCACCACTACCAAGTGGACAAGTATTCATACGATTATATGCATCTGTTAAACGTGAATAGTCGCGGTCGAACATTTCCACATATGCCATACACCAATGAGCAAAAGTGATTGGTTGAGCTCGTTGTAAATGGGTATAGCCCGGCATTACTGCTTGTTGTGTGTTTTCTGCGGTTTGAACTAAGTGGCGTTGTAAATTACGTACAGATTCTTGTAATTCAACCACACGTTGTTTGCACCATAGTTTTATATCGACTGCCACTTGATCGTTACGGCTACGACCAGTATGTAATTTTTTACCAAGGTTGCCTACTTTATCAATTAGCTTACTCTCAACCCAACTATGAATATCTTCAGCATCATCTTGTAAAATTGCTTGCGGATTTGACCGCACTTCAACAAGTAATTTATTTAGTGCTTGCTCAAGTTGATGCTGTTCTTCAACAGTTAATACATTCACTTTTACTAAGGCTTTGGACCAACCAATTGAGCCTTGAATATCCTGTTCTGCCAAACGATAGTCAAACCGTAATGAATCATTAAAATCTTTAAAACGTTTATCTGCGGCTTGTGTAAAACGCCCACCCCAAAGTGCCATAATTTTCCCTTTTTGTTTTAATTAATTATTCTATTATTGTGCATATTTATTCATAAAGCAATATTCTATATTAATAATAAAACAAAAATGGACAAAATCTTTCATTTTGTCCATTTTATTTGTATTAGTGCTATTTATAGCGTTTTTGCCAAATTTTTGATAAAGGTTTTGAATTCTTTACCTAATTTTTCGTGACGAATACCGTATTCTACGAAAGCTTCCATATAACCAATTTTATCGCCACAATCAAAAGTTTCCCCTGTCATATGAAATGCTTCAACGGTTTCTTTTTCAATTAGCATATCAATAGCATCGGTTAATTGGATTTCATCGCCAACACCAATTGGTGTTTTTTCTAACAAATCCCAAATTGCTGCTGAAAAAACATAACGCCCAACCACAGCAAGATTTGATGGTGCGTCTTCAATAGAAGGTTTTTCAACAATACTATTAATTTTTGCACTTTCGCCGCCATTAAGCTCAATGCCACCACAATCTGCAACACCATAGCTACTCACATTTTCTTGCGGAACTGGGGTTACCATAATTTGGCTTGCACCAGTTTCATTAAAGCGTTTAATCATTGCAGCAAGATTTTCTTTTTTCTGATCTGCACTGAAATCTGCTAACAATACGTCAGGTAACACAACGGCAAATGACTCATTGCCTACAAGTGGGCGACCGCATAACACGGCGTGACCTAAACCTTTCGCATTACCTTGACGAACGTGCATAATGGTTACATTTTTTGGACAGATAGAACGAACTTCTTCTAGAAGCTGACGCTTCACACGTTTTTCCAGCATCGTTTCTAATTCAAAAGATGTATCAAAATGGTTTTCGATAGCATTTTTTGATGAATGTGTTACCAGCACAATTTCTTTTATGCCAGCAGCTACACATTCATTTACCACATATTGAATTAACGGTTTATCCACCAAAGTGAGCATTTCCTTCGGAATCGCCTTCGTGGCGGGCAACATGCGTGTGCCAAGACCGGCGACAGGAATAATTGCTTTCATATCATCATATCCATTGTTTAACTAAGAGGAACCTAAATAGGGTTCATCTTTCGTTTGTTTAATTCGTTGGTAAATTTCTTCTCGGTGAACGGATACTTCTTTAGGCGCTTCAACACCGAGTTTAACTTGGTTTCCACGTACACTCAAAACCGTGATAGAAATATCATCTCCAATAAGTACACTTTCGCCAACTTTACGAGTTAAGATTAACATCTTTTATCTCCTTAGTTTGCATTTATTAGATATCCTATCAATCAAGGAACGGTTGGCATTCCACCAACCAGCTTGTACTACAGATTTTTGTTTAACCAGTCTTGTGCCACTTTAATTGCTTGTGCCACATTTTCTGGTTGGGAACCTCCTGCCATTGCCATATCTGGACGACCACCGCCTTTTCCTCCAACTTGTTGAGCCATTAAATTAACAAGTTCTCCAGCTTTTATTTTGGCGGTTAAATCATTTGTCACTCCAACGACGAGATTAACTTTTTCATCTAATATTGATGCAAATGCAATTACGCCTGATCCGAGTTGATTTTTTAAATCATCGACCATTACGCGTAATGATTTTGTTTCTATACCATCTAATTGTTGTGCAATAACAGAAACACCGTTGATTTTGACCGCACTTTTTACAAAATCAGAACCAGCCTGCATTGCGGCTTTTTCTTTTAGAGTTTGTAATTCTTTTTCCACTTTCTTCGTTTTGTCTTGAAGTTGTTGGATTTTTTCCACTAAGGTATTTACGTCTGATTTTAATAAGTCTGCGCTTTGGGTCAGAATGCGTTGTTGATTATGTAACCAGTCAATGGCATTTTGACCTGTTACAGCTTCAATACGACGAATGCCTGCAGCCACTGCGTTTTCAGTAATAATTTTAAATAAACCAATATCGCCTGTGCGTTTTGCGTGAATACCGCCACACAGCTCAATTGAGAAATCGCCCATCGTTAATACACGAACCTTATCGCCATATTTTTCGCCAAAGAGAGCCATTGCTCCTTTCGCTTTTGCGGAATCAATATCCATAATATCCGTTTGAACTGGAAAGTTAGCGCGGATTTTTTGGTTTACTAATGTTTCAATTTCACTCAATTGCTCTTTGGTAATGGCTTCTGGTTGCGCAAAGTCAAAACGTAAGGCTTTATCTGAAACAAGCGAACCTTTTTGCACAACGTGTAAACCTAGAATTTGACGTAAGGCAGCGTGCAATAAGTGTGTCGCTGAGTGATTGAGTGATGTGTTGTGGCGACGTTTAGCATCCACAATCGCATTCACCGATTGTCCAACTTTTAAACTTCCTTGCGTTAATTCCCCAATGTGTCCAAATACTTGCCCATATTTTTGGGTATCTTTCACATTAAAGGTTACACCTTGAGCGCTTAAATATCCGCTATCGCCAATCTGACCACCTGATTCTGCATAAAATGGCGTATTTTCTAAAATAACGACCGCACTTTGACCTGCTTCGATACTTTCCACTGATTTACCATCATAGAAAAGTGCGGTAATTTTTGCCTGAGATTCTACTTCAGTATAGCCTTCAAACTTAGTTTCGCCATCTACACGAATAACGCTGTTGTAGTCCACACCAAACTGGCTCGCTGCTTGAGCACGAGTACGTTGTGCTTCCATTTCACGGTCAAACGCTTGTTCATCAATAGTAATGTTACGCTCACGGCATACATCAGCCGTTAAATCCAATGGGAAACCATAAGTATCATAAAGTTTGAATGCAACTTCACCTGAAAGAATGCCATCTTTCACTTGAGAAAGGGCTTCATCTAATAAGCTCAACCCACGTTCTAGAGTGCGAGCAAATTGTTCTTCTTCTAGACGTAATAGTTTTTCAACATTTGTTTGTTTTGCTTTTACATCTTTTCCAGCTTCAGCCATTACATCAATTAGAGTTGGCACGAGTTTATAGAAAAAGGATTCTTTGGCACCTAATAGGTGACCGTGACGAACTGCGCGGCGAATAATACGACGTAAGACATAACCACGCCCTTCATTTGATGGGATAACGCCATCGGCAATTAAATATGCACAAGAACGAATATGGTCAGCAATAACACGTAGTGATTTGTTAGTTAAATCTGTTGCGCCTACAATTTCCGCCGTTTTTGCGATTAATGTTTTGAAAATATCAATCTCGTAGTTTGAGTTCACATGTTGCAACACAGCAGAAATACGCTCTAAACCCATACCTGTATCAACAGACGGACGAGGTAATTTTTCCATTGTGCCATCTGCTAAACGGTTGAACTGCATAAACACAACGTTCCAGATTTCAATATAACGGTCACCATCTTCTTCTGGTGAGCCTGGAGGGCCGCCCCAAATATGATCGCCGTGATCGTAGAAAATTTCAGTACAAGGGCCGCAAGGACCTGTGTCGCCCATTGCCCAGAAGTTGTCTGATGCGTAAGGTGCACCTTTATTGTCACCAATGCGAATAATGCGTTCAGCAGGAACACCGACTTCTTTATTCCAGATATTATAGGCTTCGTCGTCGGTTTCATACACGGTTACCCAGAGTTTTTCTTTAGGTAAACCAAGCCATTGTGGAGAAGTTAAATATTCCCAAGCAAAATTAATCGCATCCTGTTTAAAGTAATCACCAAAACTGAAGTTACCGAGCATTTCAAAGAAAGTATGGTGACGCGCGGTATAACCAACATTTTCTAAGTCGTTATGCTTACCACCAGCACGTACGCAACGTTGCGCGGTGGTGGCTCGAGAATAAGGGCGTTTATCCATTCCAAGGAACACGTCCTTAAATTGGTTCATCCCAGCGTTCGTGAAAAGCAAAGTCGGATCATTTTCCGGCACAAGTGAGCTACTCTCAACTACTTGGTGACCTTTGCTATGGAAAAAATCAAGGAATGATTGTCTTATTTCTGCTGTTGTTTTCATTAAAAAGAATCCTTGTTACCCATAATAAAAATAAAAACTAAATCGCCCTATTTTTGCATATTTTTGAAATTTATAAAAAGGCTTTTTGCCAAAACTCCAAAATAAAACCGCACTTCACGACGCTATTTGAGAAGTGCGGTTAAAATTTAAGTTATTTCAGATTATTCAAAAAACAATTTTTTGTTAATTATTCATCTCTAAGTGGAACAACCAACAAATCAATTTTAATCGTATTCATAACTTGACGTGTTGAAGACATTAACTTACTCCAAAAATCCTGATGATGTCCCGTCACTAATAAATCCACATCATATTGTTCGATGGCATCACTTAAAACTTGTCCTAAATCGCCGCTGCCACTCAATTTTTCTGAAATTGGATAATCCACACTTTCAGCTAAATCTAATAAGGCTTTTTGTGTTTCCGTGGAAATCCTGTCTTGCATTGAAGACATATTCACATCAATCAATCCAGTATAAAGATCCGAGAAGTTCACATCAACGTGGATGATAGAAAGTTTTGCCTCGTGGCGTTTAGCAATCCCAACTGCTTTTTTAAGTAAAATTGGACTTTCTTCAGAAAGATCTACTGCCACTAAAATGTGTTTGTACATAATCGACTCCTTAACTGATTGGTTCGGTTTTTAACTGGCTCCAATGCTAACATTTTGAGCAATAAAAAACTGTGTACTAGATCACAATTTAAACATTTTTATTAAAAATTCATTAAATTTTCAATGTCTGCAATTTCTTTAGGGACAGCAGCGGTTAGGATTTTATTACCATATTCAGTCATCAGTAAATTATCCTCAATGCGCACGCCAATGCCTTTGTATTGCTCTGGCACATCAGCATCTTCTGAAATATAAATACCAGGCTCAACGGTAATTACCATACCGATTTCGAGTATCCGTTGTTTATCTTGGTCATAACTACCCACATCATGCACATCTAAACCTAGCCAGTGACCTAATCCGTGCATATAAAATTGGCGATAAGCTTGTTGTTCAATAAGTGTATCCACATCTCCTTTCAAGATACCTAAATCCACTAATCCTTGGGTTTTAATACGAATAACTTCATCATTGGCTTGCTTAATGGAATTGCCAGGTACAAGCAATTCAATCGCACGTTTTTGGGCTTTTAAAACTAACTCATAAATTTCACGTTGAGGCTGGCTAAATTTTCCATTTACAGGAAAAGTGCGGGTGATATCGCCTGCATACATGGCAAATTCACAGCCAGCGTCAATGAGCACTAAGTCCCCATCATTTAATGGGCGATCGTTTTCTGTATAGTGCAAAATACAGGCGTTACTTCCCCCTGCAATAATGGAATTGTAAGAAGGAAATCTGGCGCAATGGCGATTAAATTCATGCAAAATATCGCTTTCAATTTCATATTCAAAGCGATTTGGGCGTGTTGTTTGCATTGCTTTAATATGCCCAAGTGCCGTAATTTGTCCCGCTTGTTGCATTAAGCGGATTTCATTCGGCGATTTTATAAGGCGCATTTCGCTGAGCATTGGTCGCCAATCTAAAATCTCGCTAAAATTCACCGCACTTTCTGACACCAATGTATCACCCCAAGTATGAATTTCTGGCACATGGTAAAGTGCGGTCAAATTTTTCAGTATTTTTGGCAGTACGGTAGCGAATTCTTCAATAGAATAGGCTTCATTTACATTAAGTTGCTGTGGCGCACGCTCAACACCTAATCGGCGACCATTCCAAGTTTCAAGTAACGGATCGCGTGGACGAAGAAAAATAATGGCTTTTTCTACTTGTTCTGTTTTCAGTAATAACAGTGCTGCATTCGGTTCATTAAAGCCTGTTAAATACCAAAAATAGCTATCTTGACGGAAAGGATAGGTACAATCATTATTACGGCGTTTTTCGATTTCAGAAAAAAGCAATAATGCCGAATTAGGTTGCATTTGAGCGAATACTCGTGTGCGACGTTCCTCAAATTCTTCTTTAGGCAATTTAGCCATATAAGTCAATTCCATTCGAGATCTCCTTAATGTAATACAGGTTTGCTCTCAATTTCCCCTTCGTTGAAATGAGAATAGAACAACATTGCAATGGTGCGAACATATTCAATGATTTCTTCTAGTGCTTCCGCAAGCTCTTCTTCATTATCATCTTCATCATAACCAAGTTGGCAAATATCTTGTAAATCATCTACCGCTTCGCCAATTTCGCCTTTTTCTTTTGCTAATTCAGGCTGTGCTAAGCCAAGACCAAGTAAGAATTGGTTTGCCCAGTCAGATAGGCTATCCGCTTGTGTAAAGACATTTTCATCTTCAGTTAAACCAAGTTCAAAGGTAAATCCTTCAACATTTGATAAGGTTTGACTAATTTGTTCATAAAGTTCTGTAACGGGTTGGACTAATCCTGTTGGGTAAGCGTGATTATCATTGCTGAATTGATATAAGAGCGGTAGCCAACTTTGATCTTTTAATCCACCACAAAGTAAACCGCTTAAAAAACCGTGTAGTTCTGTTGCATTAAAGCCGATTCCAGCAGATTTAAGTTGTTGGTTAAGGTCAGAATGAGAAATGAGCATAATAGATTTCCTGAGTAAATGTGAAGTTAGTGTAAACCTTTGTAAATAAAAAAGCCATCGCTTGACCAATTAAATTAGATTAAGAGGCTGGTGGTGTGTCACTGCTTTTAACGCTAGAAATGAACCTAATTTATAGATCTTGTAATGACATTTTTATTATAAATAATGGTTTATTTAAATTTAAACTCTGTCCATTGATAATATTGCTCGCTTGCTTTTTGAATTCCGCCGTAATTTTGCCATTCAGGATGATTAGGCGTATCTGGTAAACATTGGGTTTCTAGTGCTATGCCAGAAAAATCGGCATATAATTCGCCATTTCTCGTTGGTGTACCTGCAAGATAATTACCCGTATAAACCTGCAATGCAGCTTGCGAGGTTCTTACTTCCAAACTTAAATCGCCAGTTGGAGAGGTTAGTAACACACAAGGCTTTTGCCAAGCTTTATTGACAATAAAGGAATGATCGTAACCTTTTGTTGCTTGCTGATCCCCTTGTAAAAAATCTTGCTTGATGGGTTTAGCAATACGGAAGTCAAAACTTGTATTCACCACGTGCTTTAATGGAGAATTAGGAATCCCCTCATTATCTACAGGCAGATAAAAATCAGCATTTAAACGTAATGTATGTTCACGCACGTCACTGCCTTGCGCTGCATTTTCTAAATTGAAATAAGCATGATTCGTTAGGTTCAATGCAGTATCCTTATCACAAATCCCTGCATATTCAATTTTTACGCTATTATCATCTGTTAGCGTATAGGTTACAGACACATCCACATTACCAGGAAAACCCTGATCGCCATGCTCTGAATGTAATGAAAAACACACAAAATTTTTACCGCACTTTTGGATTGTCCAACGGCGTTTATCAAAACCCTCTCCACCATGAAGCTGGTGCTTTCCTTGATTACTACTTAATTTAATAAGTTCGCCATTCAATTCAAATTGTGCATTTGCAATACGATTTGCATAACGCCCTACGCTTGCGCCTAAATAGCTTTGATGAGTGGGATAATTCTCTACCTTACAACCCAATAAAACCTCGCGTAATGTGTCATTTACTGGCACTTTACAAGAAAGCCAAGTTGCGCCCCAATCCAGAAATTGAACACGCATCCCATTTTCATTTTGTAGGGTTATAAGCTGATAAGGTGCACCATCAGGCGCATTAAAAGTGGTTTGTTCTAACATTATTTTCTCTTAAATCACTCGCACACCTTGTGATGCGGTACACACATAAAAAGTTTCTTTTAAACCAGTCGTTTTCTCGTAATTATCCGCAATAATTTTACGAATTGCATCGACTTTATCATGCGGCGCAAGTGCGACAATACAGCCACCAAAACCGCCGCCCGTCATACGTGCACCGCCACTTTTGCCAATAACAAGTTGAACCAATTCAACTAAATAATCAATTTGTGGTACGGTGATTTCAAAATCATCACGCATTGAATCGTGAGATGCTTCCATTAGTTTACCTAAACAAGTCAAATCATTGTTCTTCAATGCTTCTACCGCATCAAGTACTCGTTGATTTTCTGTTACGACATGACGAGCACGTTTTGCTGCTAACGGAGAAAGTGCGGTCAATTCTGCTTCTCTTTTTTGAAATTGCTCAACTGAAACATCTCGTAATGCTTTCACGCCAAAAAATTTTGCTGCCTCTTCACATTGCTGACGGCGAGTATTGTATTCGCCTGTTACTAAATCGTGCGGTACGTTTGAATTCACAATAATCACGGCGACATCTTGTGGCACTGGTGTTGGCGTGGTTTCAAGACTACGACAATCGATCATCAGTAAGTGATTTTCCTGCCCAAGTGCGGAAATTAACTGATCCATATTGCCACAATTTGCTCCAACAAATTGGTTTTCCGCTTTTTGCCCATTCAATGCAATATCCGTGTGAGAAAGTGGTAAATTGCCAAGTTGTTGGCAGAATTTACCCACCGCAACTTCTAACGCTGCAGATGAACTTAATCCTGAAGAAAGCGGCACATTTCCAGAAATCACTAAATTTGCACCTTGTTGAAAATCAGGGTAACGTTCTTGGATAAATTTTACCACCCCACGCACGTAATTGGCCCATTTGTGTTCACTCTTAGGAATTTCAACATTGAGAGAAAATTCATCAGTTTCATCAAGATCTGCAGCATAAACATTCCAAATATGATCATCTCGTATTGCACCAGAAACGGCCGTACCAAAATTAATTGCGCAAGGCATAACAAAGCCGTCGTTGTAATCGGTATGTTCGCCGATGATATTTACTCGGCCTGGCGCATAGACGGTAATTTCTGGCAAATTTTTATGCTGTCTATTGAAAATTTGTTGAGCATGTTGGATTGGGGTCATATTTCTATCCTTTATATTAAATCTATACTCGATCTGCACCACTCTTTGCTAAAGCTAAAGAGGGGAACTGACTATATTATTTAGTTCTTTCTTTATAATGAACTTCACTCAAGGCTCGTAATCGATCTGCAGCCTGTTCCGCCGTTAAATCGCGTTGGTTTTCGCCTAACATTTCATATCCCACCATAAATTTACGCACAGTTGCTGAGCGTAAAAGAGGAGGGTAAAAATGAGCATGTAACTGCCAATGTTCGTTATCTTCGCCATTAAATGGTGCCGCATGAAATCCCATTGAATATGGGAAAGAGGTTTCAAAGAGATTATCGTATTTGGTCGTCAATTTTTTCAAAATAACCGCAAGATCTTTTGATTGTTCGTCACTTAATTCAGTTAAACGTTTTACGTGAGTTTTTGGCAAAAGCAATGTTTCAAATGGCCAAATAGCCCAATAAGGTACTAAAGCGACCCAATGTTCAGTTTCAACGACAATACGTTCTTTCAACGCCAGTTCTCGTTTCACATAATCAACCAACATTACTGAGCCATGTTTTAGCAAATAATCACGTTGTGTACGATCTTCACGAGCAACTTCATTTGGCAAGAAACTATTCGCCCAAATTTGACCATGTGGATGTGGGTTCGAACACCCCATTGCAGCCCCTTTGTTTTCAAAAATTTGCACCCATTGGTATTTCGCACCAAGCTCACGAAGTTGTTCCTGCCATACTTTAATCACTTCTTCAATCTGAAGTGCGGTCAATAATGGCAATGTTTTACTATGATCGGGAGAGAAACAAATGACTCGACTTTCCCCACGAGCTTGAGAACTTTGGAAAAGAGGATCGGAGGATTTTTCAGGGGCTGGCGTATCTTCTAAAAGCGCGGAAAAATCATTTTTAAATACATAAGGTTTACGATAATCTGGATTTAATTCCCCTGTAATACGCTTATTACTCGGGCAAAGATAACAAGTTGGATCATAACTTGGTTTTTGTTCTTCATTGACTTTTTCCTGTTGCCCTTGCCACGGGCGTTTGGCACGATGTGGCGAAACTAAAACCCATTGATCGATTAACGGATTGTAGCGACGATGTGGATGTTCTGTAGGTTCAAAAAGTGCGGTCATTTTGACTCCTGTTTTTTATCAATGTAAACGATTACATTAATTTATACTAAATTATTGTAAATAAACCGTGATCTTTGTCACAAAATAAGAAAATAAGCAAAATTTTTTATGATTTAGTTCATACTTATGAAAGTAACCGCTTTCAATTTATCGTAAATTATTTATGATCAAAATATAAGATTTATAGATTATAACAAGGGAAAAGTTATGAGTACTATTCGAGATGTCGCTAAATTAGCCAATGTATCTGTCGCTACCGTATCCCGAGTATTAAATCACTCTCTTTCTGTTAGTGAAAATACACGCCTTGCGGTGGAACAAGCTATTGCACAGTTAGCTTATCAACCTAATGCAAATGCTCAAGCCCTTGCCGTGCAAAACACCGATACAATTGGCGTGGTGGTAACCGATGTGACGGATGCTTTTTTTGCGATTTTAGTGAAAGCGGTGGATAAAGTAGCAGAAGCGCATCAAAAAACGATTCTTATCGGTATTGGTTATCATCATGCAGAAAAAGAGCGGGAAGCAATCAATACCTTATTACGCAAGCGTTGTAGTTCTCTTGTTGTACATTCTAAAGCCTTATCTGATGACGAATTAAGCCATTATTTAAATACTGTGCAAGGAATGGTAATCATTAACCGTGTTATTAAAGGTTATGAACATCGTTGTGTCAGTTTAGATAACCAAAAAGGCACTTATTTAGCCACGGAAATGCTTATTCGTTATGGGCATCAACATATTGCATATATCGGTTCAAATCACGCCATTTTTGATGAAGTTGAAAGAAGAAATGGTTATCTTGCCGCATTAAAAGATCACAATTATCCCATCATTGAACAGGCGATAACACTCAATAGCCCAGACTTTGAAGGCGGCGAAAAAGCAATGATTGATTTACTTAGTTATAACAAAAATCTTACGGCTGTCGTTGCTTATAACGATTCAATGGCGGCGGGAGCCATTTCAGTTCTCAATGAAAACAATATCAGCGTACCAAGCCAATTTTCAATTATTGGTTTTGATGATATGCCGATTGCCCGTTATTTGATCCCAAAACTAACCACAATTCGCTATCCTATTGATTTAATGGCAACTTATGCGGCTAAATTAGCATTAAGTCTAACTGACGAGAAAATAATTACACCTCCAGTAGTTCAATTTAACCCTACTTTGGTACGCCGTTTTTCGGTGGAATCGCGCTAATTTGTGACATGGATCACAAATTCATAATTTTTTATGTAATCATTTTCATTTTTGCAAATTTGCTCATAGATTAATTACGATAATTTATTTATGATGTGCACAACCTTATCTATCCACATCAACCTTCCAAATAGGAGTGTTATTATGAAAAAAACAGCCGTGTTAAGTACCGTCGCTTTCGCTATTGCATTAGGTTCAGCATCTGCAAGTTTTGCTGCAGATAATCGTATTGGGGTCACGATTTATAAATATGATGATAACTTTATGTCTTTAATGCGCAAAGAAATTGATAAAGAAGCTAAAGTAGTCGGTGGCATTAAACTCTTAATGAATGACTCTCAAAATGCACAATCTATTCAAAATGACCAAGTTGATGTCTTACTCTCTAAAGGCGTGAAAGCACTTGCGATTAACTTGGTGGATCCAGCAGCAGCTCCAACTATTATTGGCAAGGCAAAATCAGATAATATTCCCGTCGTATTCTTTAACAAAGACCCTGGTGCAAAAGCTATCGGTTCTTATGAACAGGCTTACTATGTAGGTACTGATCCAAAAGAATCAGGCTTAATTCAAGGGGATTTAATTGCAAAGCAATGGAAAGCGAATCCAGCTCTTGACTTAAATAAAGATGGCAAAATCCAATTTGTATTATTAAAAGGCGAACCTGGTCATCCAGATGCGGAAGTGCGTACAAAATATGTTATAGAAGAACTTAATGCGAAAGGTATCCAAACTGAACAATTATTTATTGATACTGGTATGTGGGATGCTGCAATGGCGAAAGATAAAGTAGATGCTTGGTTATCTAGCTCTAAAGCGAACGACATTGAAGTCATTATTTCTAACAACGATGGTATGGCATTAGGTGCGTTAGAAGCAACAAAAGCACACGGTAAAAAATTACCTATCTTTGGTGTGGATGCGTTACCAGAAGCATTACAATTGATTAATAAAGGCGAACTTGCGGGTACAGTATTAAACGATAGTGTAAACCAAGGTAAAGCAGTTGTTCAATTATCTAACAATTTAGCACAAGGTAAATCTGCAACTGAAGGTACAAAATGGGAATTAAAAGATCGTGTTGTACGCATTCCTTATGTTGGTGTGGATAAAGACAACTTAGGTGACTTCTTAAAATAATTTCCCATCAATTTTTGTTGTAATCTAAGGGGAAGTGGATCTTCCCCTTTTTAAAGAGGTTGGATATGACAGCTCAAACTCAATGTCAAGACAGCCAAGTGCTGCTCACAATGACCAATGTCTGCAAGTCCTTTCCAGGCGTAAAAGCCTTAGATAACGCAAACTTAACGGTTCGATCACATTCTGTTCATGCCTTAATGGGTGAGAACGGTGCGGGCAAATCTACATTACTAAAATGCTTATTCGGCATTTATGCCAAAGATGAAGGCGAAATTCTTTTCTTAGGCGAACCCGTCAATTTCAAAACATCTAAAGAAGCCCTTGAAAATGGTATTTCAATGGTGCACCAAGAACTCAACCTCGTGCGTCAAACTAGCGTAATGGATAATTTATGGCTTGGACGCTATCCACTTAAAGGTCCTTTTGTTGATCACGCCAAAATGTACCGTGATACTAAAGCGATTTTTGATGAATTGGATATTGATGTAGATCCGAAAGAAAAAGTCGCCAAACTTTCAGTTTCTCAAATGCAGATGATCGAAATTGCGAAGGCGTTCTCGTATAACGCTAAAATCGTAATCATGGATGAACCAACATCCTCGCTTTCTGAAAAAGAAGTTGAGCATCTGTTTAAAATTATCGACAAATTAAAACAACGCGGTTGCGGCATTATTTATATTTCTCACAAAATGGATGAAATCTTCAAAATCTGTGATGAAATTACTATTTTACGCGACGGTAAATGGATCAACACGGTAAACGTGAAAGAATCTACAATGGAACAAATTGTTGGAATGATGGTAGGGCGTGAATTAACACAGCGTTTCCCTGAAAAAACCAACGTGCCAAAAGAAGTTATTTTGCAGGTGGAAAATCTTACCGCTAAAAATCAACCATCCATTCAAGACGTATCTTTTGAATTACGCAAAGGTGAAATTCTCGGTATTGCAGGACTTGTGGGGGCTAAACGTACCGATATCGTTGAAGCTATTTTTGGCGTACGTGAATTAATCGAAGGAACGATTAAGTTACACGGAAAAACTGTGAAAAATCATACCGCACTTGAAGCGATTAATAATGGCTTTGCATTGGTTACTGAAGAGCGTCGTTCAACGGGGATTTATTCTAATTTAAGTATTGAGTTTAATTCATTGATTTCAAATATGAAATCTTATCTCACTCCGTGGAAATTACTTAGCACGAAGAAGATGAAAAGTGATACCCAGTGGGTAATTGATTCAATGAATGTTAAAACACCATCACACAGAACTACAATTGGTTCTCTTTCTGGTGGTAACCAACAAAAAGTCATTATTGGTCGTTGGCTTTTAACTCAACCTGAAATTTTGATGCTAGATGAGCCGACTCGTGGTATCGATATTGGGGCAAAATTTGAAATTTACCAACTTATTCAAGAACTCGCTAAAAAAGATAAAGGCATTATTATGATTTCATCAGAAATGCCAGAATTACTGGGTGTGACTGATCGCATTTTAGTAATGAGTAACGGTAAATTAGCAGGTATCGTTGAAAGCGCAAAAACATCGCAAGAAGAAATTTTGCAACTCGCGGCAAAATATTTATAAACATAAGGAATGAATTATGAGTGCCTTAGAAAAAAACAAATCCTTTGATCTCTTAAAACAAAATGCGATTTATTTTGTGTTATTGATTTTGCTCGGCATCATCATTGCACAAGATCCGACATTCTTAAATTTAGTCAATTTCAGTAACATCTTAACTCAATCTTCTGTACGTTTAATTATTGCTTTAGGGGTTGCGGGTTTATTGATTACACAAGGGACTGACTTATCTGCAGGTCGTCAAGTTGGTTTGGCTGCAGTTATCTCTGCAACAATGTTGCAATCAATGGAAAATATTAACCGCGTGTTCCCTGAAATGGGACAAATACCAATTCCAGTGGTTATTCTCGCAGTTTGTGCTATCGGTGCAGTAATTGGTTTAGTGAATGGTTTAGTTATCGCTTACTTAAATGTAACTCCATTCATCGCAACCATGGGTACAATGATCATCATATATGGTTTCAACTCACTATACTATGATGCTGTAGGTGGTTCTCCAATCGCAGGTTTTAGTGAAAATTTCTCAACATTTGCTCAAGGATTCTTCCGAGTCGGCAGCTTTAAACTCTCTTACATCACGATTTATGCAGCTATTGCAGCATTATTAGTATGGATTATGTGGAACAAAACTCGTTTCGGTAAAAACGTCTTTGCTATCGGTGGTAACCCAGAAGCAGCTAAAGTATCTGGTGTAAACGTTGCACGTAACTTAGTTGCAATCTATATGATTGCAGGTATGTTCTATGCCTTTGGTGGTATGCTTGAAGCGGGTCGTATCGGTTCTGCAACTAACAACTTAGGTTTTATGTATGAATTAGATGCTATCGCCGCTTGCGTAGTGGGTGGTGTATCTTTTGCTGGTGGGGTAGGTACAGTAATTGGTGTTATCACTGGGGTTATTATCTTTACTGTTATCAACTACGGTTTAACTTACATCGGTGTAAACCCTTACTGGCAATACATCATTAAAGGTAGCATTATCATTCTAGCGGTAGCCATTGACTCGTTAAAATATGCGAAGAAAAAATAAAGCTGACGCAATCTTAATAAAATGAATGAAAAGTGGGCAAATTTGTCCACTTTTGTTTTATCTATTCAATTCTGAATTAAGGATATTTATGCAATAATCGGCAAACCCTGTATAATTGCGCCACCATTTTCATAGAGAGAAAAAAATGCTAATTAACTTTACACAAGTATTGCAAGACAGTTGGAATTTCTTCCGTAATCAGAAAAAAATTATGCTGCAATTTGTCGCAATTTTATTTATTGTGCAAAGTGCGAGTGCACTTTTAAGTTTTTCAGTTAATGATGAAAATAAAAATGATGTATTAAATCTCGCCAATACAGATATCACAAGTTTTATCTTTTCAGTTGCAATCACTCAAATTTTAACGAGCTTTATTGCAGCTTGGGGATTAACCTCAATCCATAAAATTAGCCTACAAAATTACCGCACTTTAGGTGAAACCTTCTCACTTACCTTGCGTCGTTTTGCAGGCGTAATTCTGTTAGATCTATTAATGGTTGCACCAATGTTACTTGGGCTTGGTGAAGCCTTTGCTGCATTACTCACAAAAAAATCGCCCTCTATTATGTCACTTATCGCGATGCTTGTTGGCGTTTGGTTCTTTGTCCGTTTAAATTTAACGGTAGTACATTATCTTTCTACTCAAGAGGCACTTTCGCAAACTATCCGAAAAATTTGGATGCGAGGAAATACTCGAAAAGGCGTATTGTTTATTTACACCCTACTGGTTTATTTTCTCGTGCCAATTCTTATTTTCCAATTAAGCGCATTTTCCAATAATGCTGTATTTGATATGGTAATAGGCATTTTCACCGCATTACTTAATATTTTCATGCTAGTAGTGACTTATCGTTTCTACAGCTTATTTATGAAGGATTAATCAATATGAAACAACTCCTTGACTTTATCCCTTTAATTTTATTTTTTATCACTTACAAACTCGGTGGTGTACGTGAAGCAGCCATCGTATTAGTGGTTGCAACAATTTTGCAGATCGTGATTTTAAAATGGAAATACGGAATAGTTGAAAAACAACAAAAAATTATGGCAAGTGCGGTCGTTTTTTTTGGACTTTTAACCGCTTACTTTAATGAAATCCGCTATTTGCAATGGAAAGTGACAATTATCAATGGCTTATTTGCTATTGTTTTGCTCGTCGCACAATTTCAATTTAAAACCCCATTAATCAAAAAGTTACTTGGTAAAGAGCTACAATTGCCCGAAAAGGCTTGGAATACATTGAATTTTGGTTGGGCAATATTCTTTATTATTTGTATGTTGGTAAATATTTATATCAGCCATAATATGTCGGAAGAGGCTTGGGTTGATTTCAAATCTTTCGGAATTATTGGTATGACAGTGATTGCAACCATTATTTCGGGAGTTTATATTTATCGTTATTTGCCTAAAGATGGCTCAAATTCAAAAGACGGAGAGAAATAATGTCTGCCAATTTTACTGATAAAAATGGTCGCCAATCAAAAGGAGTTCTTTTACTACGAACTTTGGCTATGCCTTCTGACACCAATGCTAACGGAGATATTTTTGGTGGCTGGATTATGTCTCAAATGGATATGGGCGGTGCGATTTTAGCGAAAGAAATCGCACACGGACGCGTGGTTACTGTTGCCGTTGAAAGTATGAATTTTATCAAACCAATCTCTGTGGGCGATGTTGTTTGTTGCTACGGTGAATGTCTCAAAGTTGGCCGTTCTTCCATTAAAATTAAAGTAGAAGTATGGGTAAAAAAAGTGGCGAGTGAGCCAATTGGCGAACGTTATTGTGTCACCGATGCGGTATTTACTTTTGTTGCAGTTGATAATAATGGTCGCTCTCGCACGATTCCCCGTGAAAATAACCAAGAGTTAGAAAAAGCATTAGCCTTAATTTCAGAACAACCCTTGTAAATAAAAGGAAATCATTATGTACTATGTCATTTTTGCCCAAGATATTCCCAATACGTTAGAAAAGCGTCTTGCCGTACGCGAGCAACACTTGGCTCGTTTAAAACAACTTCAAGCGGAAAATCGCTTACTGACAGCAGGCCCAAATCCTGCAATTGATGATGAAAATCCGAGTGAAGCTGGTTTTACAGGTTCAACCGTTATTGCTCAATTTGAAAATCTACAAGCGGCGAAAGACTGGGCAGCACAAGATCCTTATGTAGAAGCTGGCGTATATGCGGATGTTATTGTAAAGCCGTTTAAAAAAGTCTTTTAATTTAAATAACGTAATATGAAAAAAGTCGCCTTAATTTCTCTCTGTATTTTTACCGCACTTTCTGCTTTTGCCGATTCGCCTAATACGGCAACAGCATCAATCAATCTTGAGCAAGAGAAACAAAACTGGGCGTCAATACAGCATCAAGACTACTTAAAACGTCTAAAACAACGTGAAGTCTTTTTGCAAGTTGAAGGTTTGCTAAAAAGTGCGGTAAAAAACCAGCAATTTTCTGAAGCGATTCAAAATATCACAAAAACCTTAATAGACTCATTGCAAGGCTACCCTTTGCAATATGATCTGCTTGCTCGATTTTGGGAGACAAAAATCGCCTTTTTGCAGAATGATGATATTCAAGGAAAACAACAAGCAATAAATGAACTCAATGCGTTAGTGCAACAAAATTACCCTTTTGTGACGCCAGCATTTCAAGCCTTATTACAAAAACTATCCACGTTAAACGAACAACAAACATCAGCAACTTCAGATAATGCTAAAGAAAATAACAGGGTTCAAAAAGAGCAAAATCAAGTAGAAAATCCTAAACAACTTGCTGAAATTGTAAGAAAAAGTGATCCTAACACTTTAGATAAAACCGTATTAATTGATGCTTTCCCACGTTATCTTAAAACGCTACCTGAACACATGAATAACCTAAGTTTTGAATCCTATCAAAAATGGGCAAATACTTGGCAACTCTCAGAAGATGAAATCAAACAGTGGAAAATAGCCTTTTTAAATCGCTTTTTTGATAATGAAAACACTGATTTTCAAAAATGGCGTGATGAACAAATCCGACAATTACAGACTGATAATTTAACCGAACGCCGTTTACGAATGGCAATTTGGCAAAAAACTGAATTAACCTCTTGGCTAAATTTGCTTTCTGCTGAATCAAAAAGTAAGCAAGAATGGCGTTATTGGGAAGCTAAACAAGATATATTAAAAAATACCAAAAAACTGACCGCACTTTCAAAAGAGCGTGGCTTTTATCCAATGTTAGCGGCTACACAATTAAAACAAGCATATCAACTGAATGTCCCTATTGCACCAAGTTTTACTCAAGCTGAACAACTTCCTTTTAAGCAAGTTTTTGCAATGATTACAGAATTAAGAGAACTTGGACGAAATGGTTTAGCAAAACAACGCTGGCGAATTTTACTTGATAATGTTGATTTCACAACTCAGCTAAAACTTTCTGAATATGCCAAAAATCAGCAATGGTTTGAATTAGTTGTTGATGCTTCTATTGTGGCAAAAGCGTGGGATTACCTGTCTCTTCGTCTGCCAAATGCTTATTCTGAATACTTCAATGCTGCATTACAGAATTTGAATATCAGCAAAACTTTTGCTATGGCAATCGCTCGTCAAGAAAGTGCTTGGAATCCAATGGCACAATCTTCAGCAAATGCCCGAGGCTTAATGCAGCTTTTGCCAAGTACGGCAAAATTGACTGCAGAGAATAATCAACTACCTTATCAAGGCGAACAAGATTTATTCAAACCATTGAATAATATTTTGCTAGGTACCGCACATCTGAATGAACTCAATGGAAAATATCCTAATAATCGAATATTGATTGCAGCAGCTTACAATGCAGGGGCAAATAGAGTAGAAAAATGGTTAAGCCGAGCTAATGGAAAATTAGCATTAGATGAATTTGTTGCATCTATTCCTTTTTATGAAACTCGTGGTTATGTGCAAAATGTAGTTGCTTATGATTTTTACTATCAAATTTTGCAAAATAAAGAAAACCCACAAATCTTTAGCCAAGAAGAATTGAATCGGCTATACTAAATGCACTAGTTTAATAGTGTGAAATGGGAGCATAATTATGTATATCAGCCGTAATTTAGAACAATGGAATGCATTTCTTCAAATGCTAAAAATCGCCTTTGAAGAAAACAAAGCACAGGAGTTTCTAACCTTATTATTAACAGCAGACGAACGAGATGCTGTAGGATTACGCTTGCAGATTGTCTCTCAGCTGATTGATAAAAATATGCCTCAGCGTGAAATTCAACAAAATCTTAATACAAGTGCCGCCACAATCACTCGAGGTTCCAATATGATTAAAACGATGGATCCTGATTTTATGCAATGGATGAAACAACATCTTGATCTCATTGAAAAAAACTAAGCGAATTTTTACCGCACTTTCTCACTTATTTAGTCCTAAATGGTGGAAAAAAAACTGGCAGCGAGTTGTCTTTTGTTTTTTTTTCGCCGTTTTTGCTTTGTTGCTGATTTTTCGCTTTGTACCTATTCCATTTTCCGCTTATATGGTACAACAAAAAATCGCTAATCTTTTACAAGGCGATTTTCGATATCAAATTCAATATGACTGGGTTAGCCTAGAAAATATCTCTCCAAACATTCAATTAGCTGTGATTTCATCAGAAGATCAGCGTTTTCCTGAACATTTAGGCTTTGATTTTGAGGCTATCCAACGAGCAATTCGGTATAACGAAAAATCTAACAAAGGAATCCGAGGGGCATCAACTATTTCCCAGCAAACTGCTAAAAACTTAATGCTTTGGCACGGACAAAATTGGCTACGAAAAGGTTTAGAAGTTCCAGCAACTATGTTGCTCGAGCTGACTTGGTCGAAAAAACGTATTTTAGAAGTGTATTTAAATATTGCGGAATTTGGAAACGGAATCTTTGGTGTGGAAGCGGCAAGTCGCTATTACTTTAAAAAATCAGCTAAAAATTTATCTCAAAATGAAGCCGCACTTTTAGTTGCTGTGTTGCCCAATCCAATCATTTATAAAGTAAATAAGCCAAGCTTATTAGTTCGTAAAAAACAAGCTTGGATTTTGAGACAAATGGGAAATTTAGGTGCTGAATACTTGGGTCATTTATAAAAAATCCAATCGAATTTCTAAAGTAAAACAAACTAAAAAAATATTTACTTGATACATAAAAGAAAAAAACGAGTCTAAGACTCGTTTTTTTATTTATAACATTTTTATTACAGGTTTATTACCGCAAATAATACCCAAACGGTATAAATTGTGGCTAAACCATAAAAGATAAATCCACCAGCTGGCACATGTACTTTAAGATCGTGCATACCGTGATGAATACGGTGTAAACCACACCACATTGGGAAAATAGTAAGCACTAAAATAACTAATTTACCAATCCAAGAATAAGCAAAAGTAATTAAATTATGCGCATCGACTAAACCAAATGGTAATAACAAACCGATAATTAAAATAACGACAGGGAAGAAAATTGCACTCACTGTGCCGCCTGCACCGAACATTAACCATACTGGCGGTTCGCCGGAGCGTTTTGGATTTTGATCAACCATTTTTTCTCTCCCTTAAATATAAACTAAAACTAACGCAATCACGCTAATTAATGCGGTTACCGCCCAAAGTGCATTTCTTATAACGCGGTGTGGTAAGCGTTCATTTTTCACAATGATATTCATCACTTTTGGTGTCATTAAGAAATATGTCACCGTATGATAAAGCGTTGCGATAAGCGTAATAATATTTAAGAACACCACAATAGGGTTTCTTAAAAACTCAATAAAGCTCAATATGCCTAAGCCTGGCATTGGATTGCTTGCAAGACAAAGAACACCATAAAGCAATACAATACAAAACCATACAGCAAAGACTGAAGTCGCTTCACGTAGCATATAAGCTTTGTAGAAGTCCAATTTTTGCCACCAAGTCGCTGTCATTGGACGAACATATTTTTTACGTTTACTCACTGTTACTGACATTCCTTCCCCCTTAGCCTTTTGGTTTTAGCATAGAGATAACATAATCTTTGGCACTTTCCACTTTGCCTTGGTTAATTGCAGAAGCAGGATCCACATGTTTTGGACAAACTTCTGAGCAATAGCCAACGAAAGTACAACTCCAAACCCCGTTTTTACCATTTAACAATGACATACGTTTTGCTTTACCATGGTCACGGTTATCAAGATTATAACGATGAGCCATCGTAATCGCTGCAGGGCCTAAGAATTCAGGATTTAAACCAAATTGAGGGCAAGCGGCATAGCATAAACCACAGTTGATACACATTGAGAATTGACGATATTTCTCAAGCTGTGCTGGCGTTTGTTTAGTACGGCTAACTTGCAATTCTTTCGATGGATGTGGTTTACCATCTAATGCTGGTGCTTCGTTACCAATAATATAAGGCTTAATTGCCTCTAAACTTTCGATAAAGTGGCTTAAATCAACCACTAAATCGCGTTCAATAGGGAAGTTTGCTAATGGCTCGATACGCATATGGCCGCTGTAATCACGTAAGAAAGTTTTACAAGCCAATTTTGGTTTGTTATTTACCATCATCCCGCAAGAACCGCAGATCGCCATACGGCAAGACCAACGATAAGAAAGAGATGGTTCAAGTTTATCCTTAATATAGCCTAACGCATCAAGCAATGAAGTTTGATTATCATAAGGTACTTGATAGGTGCTTAAATGTGGCTCTTGATCGATTTCAGGATTGTAGCGTAATACTTCAACATTCATTACTGGTGAATTAGCCATTTGCTTGCTCCTTAGCTTTCGCAGCTGCTTCTTGAGCTTCTGCTTCCGCACCGTAAACACGTTTTGCAGGTTGAGATTTAGTAATTTTCACCGGACTGTATTCAATGCGCGGCGCACCATTCTCATTGTAGAAAGCAAGTGTGTGTTTTAAATAATTTACATCGTCACGTTCTGTGTAATCTAAGCGTTGGTGAGCACCACGAGATTCTTTACGTTCAATCGCTGAATTTGCAATAGATTGTGCAACATCTAGGATATACCCCAACTCAACGGTGTAAAGCACATCTGTATTGAACACGCTTGAATTATCTGATATGCGAATACGTTTGTAACGTTCTTTTAATTCTGCAATTTTATCTACTGCTTTTTGCATACTTGCTTGGTCACGGTAAATACCACAGCCTTCTTCCATTACAGAACCCATTTCATCACGGATTTCAGACCAAGATTCATTACCTTCTTGTTTGTGAAGAGCTTCTAGGCGAGCAACAACGTCTTTTGCTTGAGCATCAACTGCACTTTGATTTACCGATTGAGCCTCAACTGCACGTTGTGCTGCGTATTCCCCAGCAACGCGACCTAACACAACAAGTTCAGCTAAAGAGTTAGATCCTAAACGATTTGCGCCGTGTAAACCTGAAGATGCGCATTCTCCTACAGCAAATAAACCTTTGATACGTGTTTCGCTGTTAAAATCAACTTCAATGCCGCCCATTGTATAGTGAACAACTGGACGAACTGGGATTGGTTCATTTACTGGATTTACACCTTCATAAGCACTTGCTAATTCACAAATGAATGGCAGACGCTCATGTAAATATTTTTCACCAAGATGATGTAAATCTAAATGCACCACATCTACGCCTTTCGCGGTTTTTAAGGTATTACCTTTTTTCCATTCTTGCCAGAATGCTTGAGAAACCTTATCACGAGGGCCAAGTTCCATATATTTATTTTGCGGTTTGCCAATTGGCGTTTCAGGACCTAGACCGTAATCTTGAAGATAGCGATAGCCATCTTTATTCACTAAGATACCGCCTTCACCACGACAACCTTCAGTCATTAAAATACCGGTATTCGGTAAGCCTGTTGGGTGATATTGAACAAACTCCATATCACGAAGAGGTACACCATGACGATACGCCATGGATAAGCCGTCACCTGTTACAATGCCGCCATTGGTATTAAATTTAAATGCACGACAACCACCACCAGTTGCAATAACAACCGCATTTGCATTAATTTGAACAAGCGAACCTTCCATCATATTCATTGCAACCATACCACGAGCATGGCCATCATCAACAAGAATATCTAATACGAAATGTTCATCAAAACGTTGAATTTGTGGATATTGAATAGAAGTTTGAAAAAGTGTGTGTAATAAATGGAAACCTGTTTTATCCGCTGCGAACCAAGTACGCTCAATTTTCATTCCACCAAAACGACGTACGTTTACATCGCCATCAGCTTTACGGCTCCAAGGACATCCCCAACGTTCTAATTGAGTCATTTCTACAGGGGAATGTTGCACGAAATATTCCACTACATCTTGCTCACAAAGCCAGTCCCCACCAGCAACGGTATCTTGGAAGTGTTTATCGTAAGAATCTTCTTCTTTGATAACTGCCGCTGCGCCACCTTCTGCTGCAACAGTATGGCTACGCATCGGGTATACTTTAGAAACTAATGCAATTTTTAAGTTAGGATTTGCTTCTGCTGCGGCAATCGCTGCACGTAAACCACCGCCACCAGCACCAACAATCGCAATATCGACATTAACTGTTTGCACGATATCCTCCAATCAATAGAAAGTAAAAATAAATCCCCTAAAAGGGTAATATTGTGTGGGCATTGTGCCATTTTTTGTTACAAATTAATAACGTTTTTTATGTCTAAAGATGGAAAAGATCGTATTTTGTGATCTACCTCAAAAAAGCTAAGATTGAGTTGAGAGTAGCTCTCGTTTACAATGTGCAAAATTTTTAAAACAGGATTAAAAATGACCGCACTTAATCATTGGCAACCTTCTGCTGATATAAAAAATCTTCTTAAACGGGCAAAAATTATTGCTGAAATTCGTCAATTTTTTACAGAACGCGGTTTGCTTGAAGTAGAGACCCCTGTTCTAAGTGAATTTGGGGTCACTGATTTGCACCTTTCCACATTTAGCACGGAATTTCTTGCGCCTTTTGATAATCAATCCAAAACACTTTGGCTTTCTACAAGCCCTGAATATCATATGAAACGCTTGCTTGCTGCAGGCAGTGGGCCGATATTCCAAATCAGCAAAGTGTTTCGCAATGAAGAGGCTGGAAATCGCCATAATCCAGAATTCACTATGTTGGAATGGTATCGACCGCACTTTCATATGCATCGTTTAATTAATGAAGTAGATGATTTGCTCCAACAAATTTTAGATTGTCCACCTGCAGAAAGTTTAAGCTACCAATTTGTTTTCCAAGAATATGTAGGCTTAGATCCCTTGTCAGCAGAACGTTCAGAATTAATCGAAGCAGCGCGTAAACATAATTTTATGGCTGAAGATAATGAAGATCGCGATACGTTATTACAGTTTTTATTTAGTGAAGTCGTTGAGCCTCAAATTGGAAAAGAACGACCTATTGCCGTGTATCATTTCCCTTCAACACAAGCAGCTCTAGCACAAGTAAGCCCAGAAGATCAGCGGGTAGCAGAACGCTTTGAGTTCTATTATAAAGGTTTAGAATTAGCCAATGGTTTTCACGAACTTGCCGATGCGCAAGAACAACGCCATCGCTTTGAATTAGATAATCAACAAAGACAAAAATGTGAATTGCCTACTCGAGAAATTGATGAACGCTTTCTTGCTGCCTTAGAAGCGGGTATGCCAGATGCTTCAGGTGTCGCATTAGGAATAGATCGTTTAATGATGATCGCTTTAGATTGTGAAAAAATTAATGACGTCATTTCTTTTGCTATGGACAATGCTTAAAGGTAAAAGTGCGGTAAAAATTGTCATCATTTTTATTTAATGGGTGATCCATAATGGCAATTTTATATTCATTGATAGCCCGCCTAGTGGGCTTTTTTCAGCCCAAACACTTTATTACATGAGACACAATTGCAAGCCCTAATCCTGTGCCTCTAGTCGCTCTAGTTCGTGCTTCATCTACGCGATAAACGGAGTGAAAATTTTTTCAAATTCATTCGGATTTACTCCAGATCCGTTGTCATTGATGCAGATCCTGAGGAATTCTTCTTTTTGGATAAAAATATGAAGAATTTCTTTTTGATAATTAACAATATTCGCTTCTTTTAATGGGGAATAAATTCTGAGATCGAAATTAGGTACAGTGATCACAAGGCTCATCATTATGAAAAAAAGAAAACCAAAACATAAGAAATGTTTGGATGGTGAGTTGATTTAAATTGAAAAAATAACCTAATTTCATAAAAATTAGGTAACTAAAGCGTATCCTTTTCCGCGTAAAGTTTTAAACCAAGATGGCTTGTTTTTTCGTTCTGGTAATTTGCGTCTTAAATTAGAGATGTGCATATCAAGAGAACGATCAAATGGGGTTAGTGGTTTTTCCATTACTTCTAAACTTAATTCTTCTCGACTTACCACATTTCCCTTAGATTTAAGCAATAAACAAAGAATCTTAAATTCATAATTAGTTAAATTTAGATTTTCTGCATTATAGGTTGCAATTCCGTGAGAAAAGTGGAGAGTAATTCCGTCAAAAGAAAGGATTTCTACATTTGATATATTATTTGAAGGAGATGCACTACGACGCAAAATCGCCTTAATTCTTGCAATAAGTTCACGATCGTTAAAAGGTTTGGGTAAATAATCATCCGCTCCCAATTCTAAGCCTAATAAGCGATCAATGTCTTCGCCTCTTGCTGTTAGCATCATCACTGGCACGTTAGAGACTTTACGAATTTCTTTTAATGTTTCGATACCATTTAACTTTGGCATCATTACATCAAGTAAAACCAGCTTATAGCTTTCATTGAGTTTTTGTAATGCTTCTAATCCATTATTTGCAGTTTCAACGTCAAAACCCTCAAGTTCTAAAAGTGTAGAAAGTAGTTCAGTTAATTCAATATCATCATCAACGAGTAAGAGTTTTGACATTGGAGATTCCTTTTACCAATTATTCTTATTGTAGTGCGGTGAAAATAAAAAGATTATTTCCAGAATTTCCACCAGCTTGATTTTGGTTTCTCACCTGTTTCAATAATGGTGTTATTTTCGCCTTGTTGTGAAACCTGTGGTAAAGGTTTATCAAGATGGGTTTCTGTCACGATACCGTGCGGATCGAATTTTACGGTTAGCGTATGTTGAACTGGCGTTTCATAGGCACGTTGTTGTAAGAACACATAGTACCAAGTCTGACTATTATAAGGATCGACTAATACTGGCGTACCCAACAAATATTGTACTTGTTGAGCAGTCATGCCTTCTTTAACTTGCGCAACGGTAGTCGCCTCTAAATAATTGCCTTGCGGTACATCAATTCGATATACAACTTTTTCAACGGTGGAACAAGAAGCGAGGCTTAATGCTAAAAAGGTTGCGCCTAAAAGTGTTTTAACTTGCATTTTCTTTACCTTAATTTGTGCAAAAGTTCTGTCAAATAATATCCAAAATTGGGTGTATTTCCAAATTAATTCTCTGATTTTAAAGCCTTTTGTAATTGATCTTTTAAATTTGGTGGTAAGCCTTTGATGGTTAGGGTATCTGTCATAGGATCCCATTGAATACGTGTATTCAATAATTCCGCATCAAAACTTAGGGTAACGCCCTTTCCTGACCCAGAGAATTTTGTTAGCGATTTCAATGTTGAACGTATTGGTGGAATACTCTCTTCCAAACCATAATTCTGTTCTTCCGTAAAGACAACAAAAGTCTGTTCGTTTAGAGTGGGTAATGAATCAGAAAGTTCCCTTAATTCAATATTGTTATCATTTGAAAGCTGACCTTTACAATATTCAAACACTTGTTTTTTTACCGCTTGAGTTTGCTCTTTGTTGAGTTCGCCTTGATCGCAGTAATCACTCACAGCTTGCAATAAACATTGATTTTGAACTTGTGGATTTAATCCTTCTTCGGCACCTAAAAAATCCATAAAAAAATCACTAATTTTGCGACCAACACGGCCTTTTATAAAGGTTAAATAACGATTAGAGTTCGCATTTACTTGCAAATCCGTCAAATTTATCCGTGCCGCAATATCAAACTGAGTAATATCCAAATATTCTGTACGGCGAATATCTAAATGCTCATCGACTAACATACTATGACGACTATCAAGCAATGCAATAAACAAATAATCTGTCGCTAAGAAATTATATTGACATAAAATCAAGGTGCCACTTTCCGCAAAGTTATATTTACCTAGCTCATCTGCAAGCAATTTTGTTGAATATTGACTAAAACCCAAAAACTCAATTTCTTGCTCTAATAAACGATTTAAATGTTGTGCAAATATAGACTTTTCCTGAAACACGCCAAAAGCCTTCGCTTTATTTTGATAGCCTTGATGCAATTGCAACATCATTTGTTCTACTTCTGGTGTAATGGACAGCAACTCGTCGCGAAATACGCTTTCCATTTTTATACTGTCGCCATCCACATTTTTGACTAACTGATGCAAAACAATTTGATTAACGGTAATACTCATTTTTGTCACCTTTGAAAAATTTGCCGCAAATTATAACCGCACTTTTTCAGCAAGAAAAAAGAAATTATTTAGGTTCTACCAAATAATCGGGTATCATAAGCCAAATTTTTTTATTTTTAACATTATGGCTCAACATTCTAAATATTCTGATGCTCAATTAAGTGCGATTGTAAACGATATGATAGCAGTGTTAGAAAAGCATAAAGCCCCTGTAGATCTTTCGTTAATCGCACTGGGGAACATGGCAAGTAATTTATTAACCACCAGCGTTCCACAAACTCAACGTGAGGCATTAGCTCAAGCGTTTTCGAATTCCTTAATTAATGCGGTAAAAACACGTTAATATGAAATGGATTAAAAAAGGCACCTTCAGCGGCAAACAATACCGCGATGACGTTTCACGAAAAATTTCGTGGGGCCATTGGTTTGCCTTTTTTAATATTATTGTTGCTATTCTTATTGGCGCACGTTATGCCTTTATCATTGACTGGCCAGATACTCTCGCAGGAAAACTTTATTTCTTTGTGAGTTTGCTCGGGCATTTCAGTTTCAACGTTTTTGCGTTGTACTTACTCGTTGTCTTTCCACTGAGTTTCATTGTTAAAAATCACCGCACTTTTCGCGGATTAACCGTGATTTTTTCCACGATTTGTACAACCTTATTGTTATTTGATACCGCCGTTTTCAATCGTTTTAATCTGCATTTATCCTCTGTTGTATGGAATTTGCTGGTCAATCCAGAAAATGGTGAAATGTCGCGCGATTGGCAAATTTTCTTTGCACCAATGCCAATAATTTTACTGGCACAAATGTTATTTTCTCGCTGGAGTTGGGAAAAATTACGTAGTCTTGAACGCCAAAAATGGCTAAAAGGCACTGGTATATTCTTAACCACAACATTCATCGCGACACATTTAATTTATGCTTGGGCAGATGCTTATTTGTATCGTCCGATCACTATGCAACGCTCTAATTTCCCTTTATCTTATCCAATGACAGCTCGTTCTTTTTTAGAAAAACACGGTTTCTTGGATGGGGAAGAATATACGCAAAAATTGGCACAAGAAGGTCGTTTAGATGCTTTAAAAATTGATTATCCGAAAAAAGAACTCACTTACGCACCAATTACGCACAAACCTAATATTCTGCTCGTAACGGTTTCGGGTTTACGCTATGATGCGATTTCTAATGAAAAGATGCCAAAACTTGCTAAATTTGCAACAAGCTCAACGGAATTTACTAATCATTACAGCACAGGCAATAGTAATAACGCAGGCTTAATTGGGTTATTTTACGGGCTAAATGCAAATTACACCGATAGCATTTTAAGCAATCATACCCAATCTGTTTTAATCAAAAAATTACGTGCTGAAAATTATCAATTGGGTTTATTTTCTGCTACGAATTTCAAAGATAGCATCTTCCGCCAAGCATTATTTCGTGAAATAAAACTTTCATCGAATAAAACCAACAAACCAAATAATGAAAGTGCGGTAAAAAATCTCAATGATTTTATTAAAGCACAAAAAACTGCCTCACCTTGGTTCGCTTATTTGGATTTAGCCTTGGAGGCTAAAAATCCATCAGATTATGACCGCACTTTGCAAGACATTGATTCTCTTTTAGCAAAAGCGTTAGAAAGTACACCGCTTGAAAATACATTAGTCATCATCACGTCAGAGCATGGTTTAACCTTTAATGAAAAAGAGCGAGAAAACTACTTTGGGCGTGATGAAATTCAAGTGCCATTGCTTGTATATTGGAAAGATTTACCAGTAGGCAAACAAAATGGATTAAGTAATCATGCGGATATTTTCTCTGCATTAATGCAAACAGTATTCCGTGTAGAAAACCCGTTGATGGATTATAGTCAGGGACGCAATCTCTTTGATCTTAAAGGAGATGACTGGGTACTTGCCTCTAATTTCCACTGGAATGTGGTGATTCAACCTGATGGAACACAATATCACATTGATCGCAAAGGTAATTACAAAAAATTCGATAAAGATTATATCGAGCAATCTTCAGACAGACCGCCACTTGGAATTTTTTTAGAAGCCTTCCAATTACAAAATTTCTTCTTTGAAAAATAATCTATAAGTGCATAAAAGAATGGATTTTTTGCCCTTAAGTCTTTATACTCACGCCTCAGTTTAAGACTGAAAAATGTTATTAATGAAAATCCGTGAGTTTTTCATAACATTATCATAATGCTTCTCGCCGTACTTACAGTACCTTTCAATTAATATACATTCTCGTCTTTTTATCCTTTCTTTTTTACGGAGTTTGTATGAAAAGCCATGTTCGTAGTTTTAAAACCTATATTCGCGATGAAATTATCAAAAAAGGCGGGTGGGTAAATGCCCACGCTCATGCTGACCGCGCTTTTACGATGACGCCAGAGAAAATTGGGATTTATCATAGTAGTAATTTGCAACAAAAATGGGATTTAGTGGATGAAGTAAAACGCACTTCCAGTGTTGATGATTATTACGCACGTTTTTGCCAATCTATTGAATTAATGATATCCCAAGGTGTAACCGCATTTGGTACTTTTGTCGATATAGACCCAATTTGTGAAGATCGTGCAATTATTGCCGCACACAAAGCCCGCGAAGTGTATAAACATGACATTATTTTGAAATTTGCCAATCAAACTTTAAAAGGGGTAATCGAACCCACTGCGCGTAAATGGTTTGATATTGGTGCAGAAATGGTAGATATGATTGGCGGCTTACCATATCGTGATGAATTGGATTATGGACGTGGCTTAGAAGCGATGGATATCTTGTTAGATAAGGCCAAATCTCTTGGAATTATGTGTCATGTACATGTAGACCAATTCAACAATCCAAGTGAAAAAGAAACCGAGCAACTTTGCGACAAAACCATTGAACACGGAATGGAGGGGCGAGTTGTAGGTATCCATGGTATTTCCATTGGCTCACATTCAAAAGAATATCGCTACAAACTTTACGAAAAAATGCGGAAAGCCAAAATGATGATGATAGCCTGTCCGATGGCATGGATTGACAGTAATCGCAAAGAAGATCTTATGCCATTCCATAATGCGCTCACGCCAGCAGATGAAATGATCCCCGAAGGTATCACTGTTGCCCTAGGCACAGATAATATTTGTGATTACATGGTTCCTCTATGTGAAGGCGATTTATGGCAAGAATTAAGCCTATTAGCTGCGGGCTGCCGTTTCCCTCACTTAGATGAAATGGTCAATATCGCAAGTATTAACGGTCGTAAAGTGTTAGGACTAGAGCTAATTTAGTTGCGTATGGTGGGTTTAAGCCAGCTAGTTACCATAACTATTTTAAAACCCAGAAAAACGCGTAAAAGTGAAAGAATTGATTGCGATATTTGGTGCTCGTAAATAACAAATGAATGTGAGTAGATAAAGAGTTGTAGAAAATACTATGGCTTACGTAAAGTGGTTGAACTGATAATGAAAAATAGCATGAATGTAAATTTCATGCTATTTTCTTTATTTACTGACTTTGTGTAGGTCTATTTCCTGATTTCATATATGAAATATACCACTTTATATTTTTAATATCTTCTGGAGATAATGTTCTTTCTACGTATGATTGCGTACCAGATACTCTCACAATAGCTGAATTTGCTTTTTCTAATTTATTAATAAATTCATCAGATACAGCATATATATTTTTTTCTACCGAGCTCCCAGCCCATACCGTAGTGTTTGGTATTGTTTTACTAGAAAATTTATAAATTGTCCCATCAATATTAAACGCTATATTTTTGTTAAATAACCATATATTAAATGCACTAATCCAATCCGTACTTAAAAACCACATCATTTTCCCTTTTTCTATTGACGTATTGATATAAAATCTCCCTACGCCTGGACCTCCAAATTCGTTTTCTTGGTAATAAATTGGGCTACTAAAATACCAATCTGTATTGGGAGCAAAATTATCTTTGTTGGCTTTTATATGCTTTAAATTCAGATGATACGCATCCAGCTAAGATAACTGTAATTAAAATTAAAAATAGTTTTTTCATACTAAATATCCTCAACAAGCGAAAGAATGGAATACTATATTACGGAATAACTTCATCATCAAAAAACACTTTGATGTTGGTATTCTATCAAAATTTTAGGTTGAAAATAAACCGAAATGCTTTAATTAATGGGATCCCTTTAAATCATCCAGCGTATTAAAATTCTCGAAGTTACCTTCTTCTTGCGTGAATTTTACTGAAATCCCGCCATTTTCTTTCATAAATTGTAAAAGGCGTCGTTCACCCGATGCTAAATAGTGTCGCAATTTTTCCTTTAGCTGAACGGACATTAAACAAAAAATGGGATGTTCACGTTCTTCATCGCAAGCATACGCAATTAAAGTGCGGTCATTTTTAACCGCACTTTTGAGTTTATCTAAAAGATTCATAGGAAAAAAAGGCGTATCACAAGGTGTAAAAAGGATAAAGTCACTTTTTGTCTTTTCTAGAGCTGTTAGCATGCCACTTAATGGCCCTTGAAAATCGGGCAGTTCATCGGAGAAAACAGGAAAGCCAAATTTTGCATATTCTGTTTGATTTCGGTTAGTGTTAATTGAAATCTGATGAATTTGTGGTTGTAAGCGATTAATAACATGTTCAATTAAAGATTGTTTACCTAAAATCTGTAATCCTTTATCTTGCCCGCCCATTCTACGAGCCTTGCCACCTGCCAAAATTACCGCGCTTATTGTAATTGTCATATTTTAATCTATCATTATTTCAAGTATCATTTGCCTATTTTTTACGATTAAAAAGGAAATAGCAATGAAATGTAAGCGTTTAAATGAAGTTTTGGAACTTTTACAGTTTTATTGGTCTAAAGACTCGGATTTGAGTTTAATGGAAATTTTGCAAAAAATTGCCAATGAATCAGGTTTCCAAAAACCATTAAATGAATTAACTGATGAAGTGATTATTTATCAGTTAAAAATGGATGGTACAGATAAATATGAGCCAATTCCTGGTCTCAAAAAAGATTACGAAGAAGATTTTAAAACCGCATTGCTCCGTGCTCGCGGTATCATTAAATAAGAGGAAAGCAAATGAAAAAAGTATTACTTGCGTTAGGTTTAGGTGTCAGCACGCTTATGTCTGTAAATAGTTTTGCCGCAGATTTACAAGAAGGCAAACAATATGTTCAAGTGAGTCAACAGGCTTCACAGCAAAAAGAAGTGATTGAGTTTTTCTCATTCTATTGCCCGCATTGTTACGCCTTTGAAATGGAATACAAAATTCCACAACAAGTCGTAGATGCTTTACCAAAAGATGTGAAATTTAAACAATATCATGTGAATTTCTTAGGTCATCAATCTGAAAACTTAACACGTGCTTGGGCGTTAGCAATGGCATTAGGTGCAGAAAGTAAAGTAAAATCACCATTATTTGAAGCGGCTCAAAAGGATGCCTTGAAATCAATGGATGATATTCGAGCTATCTTCTTATCGAATGGCATAACCGCCGAGCAATTTGATGGTGGCATTAATAGTTTTGCAGTAAATGGTTTAGTTAATAAACAAGTGAATGCAGCAGAACAATTTAAAGTGCGTGGCGTACCTGATTTTTATGTAAATGGAAAATTCCGCGTAAACCCTGAAGGTTTAAATTACGATGATTTCGTGAAAGATTATGTGCAAACCGTAAAAGGTTTATTGCAAAAATAACGAAAAATTGGTTTAATGCCAGCCCTATTTTGTAAATATTAATGAAAGAAGAGAGAATATTATGGCTGCAAGTTTTAGCGTAATGCGTCGTTTCTTTGACGACAAAAACTACCCACGTGGTTTTTCCCGTCACGGTGATTACACAATCAAAGAATCACAGGTGCTTGAGCAATATGGTCAAGCGTTCAAAGCATTAGACTTAGGGGAACGTGAGCCAGCGACTAAAGAAGAAAAAGATTTTGTCGCTTTTTGCCGTGGTGAGCGCGCAGCAGAGACTTTCTTTGAAAAAACTTGGAATAAATATCGTACTCGTATTAACACTAAAAAACGTGTTTACACCTTATCTGGTGATGTGAGTGAAGCTGCCTCTGGCGGTGAAGATTATTCCGGCGAATAAGATACGTTAAATAAGGCAGGCGGAAGTCTGCCTTTTGTTTTTGAATAGCTTGTGAAATCACGCGTAATTCACGGCTGATAACTTTATTCTCCTATCTTTGTATGAACGATTCGTCTTCATACGCCCTACGAATACTAATTTCTATGCAATTACCGATTTCTCAATACAACGAACTGCTACAAAAAAAACTTGAAAAATTAACCGCACTTTTACACCCTTTTAATGCACCCGATATTCAAGTTTTTGACTCTCCAACAAGTCATTATCGCATGCGTGCGGAGTTTCGTATTTGGCACGAACAAGATGATTTTTACCATATTATGTTTGATCAAGCGACGTTGCAGCGTTATCGCGTGGATGAATTTCCAATCGCCAGCATGCTAATTAATCGTATGATGCAAACCTTATTACCTTTGTTGAAACAACAAGAAGTGCTACACAAAAAATTATTCCAAATTGATTACCTTAGCACCTTGAGTAATAAGATTATTGTGAGCTTGCTTTATCATAAAACACTCACTGAAGAATGGGAAAGTGCGGCTAAAAATCTAAAAGATTTACTCGAAAAGCAAGGTTTTAATGTTCAAATAATCGGGCGTGCAAGTAAACAAAAAATCTGTTTTGAGCAAGATTATGTGGACGAAGTGTTACCTGTGAATGGCAGAAATTATGTCTATCGCCAAGTCGAGAATAGTTTTACCCAGCCAAACGCAACGGTAAACTGCAAAATGCTTGAATGGACAATTGATTGTACCCAAAATAGCGAAGGTGATTTATTAGAACTTTACTGCGGAAACGGTAATTTTTCTATCGCACTTGCACAAAATTTCCGTAAGGTATTGGCAACAGAAATCGCCAAACCTTCTGTAGCCGCCGCACAATTTAATATTGCTGAAAATAAAGTCGATAATTTACAAATTATCCGTATGTCGGCAGAGGAATTTACGCAGGCAATGAATGGGGCTCGAGCCTTTAACCGCTTGAAAGGAATTGATTTAAAATCTTACGAATGTAATACCATTTTTGTCGATCCACCTCGCGCAGGGCTTGATCCTGATACAGTGAAACTTGTACAAAATTACGATTGCATTTTGTATATTTCCTGTAATCCACATACGCTGTGTGATAATCTTGTTGAACTTTCAAAAACTCACCGCATTGAAAAAGCGGCGTTATTTGATCAATTCCCTTACACTGACCACATGGAAAGCGGCGTATGGCTCATTCGCAAGTAGGAATTCAGCTGATTTCTGAATCGACAGAAAAAACATTAGCAGAATTGACCGCACTTTGTGCTGAACACAAGATTATTCATAATGAAAAGAGCCCACTTGCGCTTGTTCAAACCGATGAACGTTTAGAACTTCGTAAACTAGACGAACCTAAACTCGGAGCGGTTTATGTTGATTTTGTTGGTGGTACAATGGCTCATCGTCGTAAATTTGGTGGTGGTCGCGGTGAAGCCATAGCGAGAGCGGTAGGAATTAAAGGTTCGGCATTGCCAACGGTTATTGATGCCACAGCTGGTCTAGGGCGTGATGCCTTTGTGTTAGCCTCGATTGGCTGCCAAGTTCGTTTAGTAGAACGCCATCCTGTTGTTTTTTTACTTCTGCAAGATGGTTTAAATCGTGCTTATCAAGATGAGGAAATCGGCGAGATGTTGCAACAAAATTTGCGCTTGCTGAATGTTCAGCATATTAATGAACTTGATCCTAATAGCGATTATGCCGATGTGGTTTATCTCGATCCAATGTATCCGCATAAACAAAAATCTGCACTAGTAAAAAAGGAAATGCGAGTATTCCAGCATTTAGTCGGGGCTGATTTAGATGCTGATGAATTGCTTTTACCTGCACTACAATTAGCTAAAAAACGTGTGGTCGTGAAGCGTCCTGACTATGCGGAATTTCTTTGTGAAAAACAACCGCACTTTAGCCGTGAAACGAAAAATCATCGCTTTGATATTTATATGGGAGCATCCCAATGCTAAGAGAAAGTGCCGTTGTTATTAGCTATGAAAATGGCATTGCCAAAGTGAAATGCCAATCCCAAAGTGCCTGTGGCCAATGCGCAGCTAAAAACAGTTGTGGAACATCAAGCCTTTCCGAATTAAACGGTAAACGTGGCGAGCATATTTTTAATGTGGAAACATTAATGCCATTACGCGAAGGTCAAATTGTTGAAATTGGATTAGAAGAAAAGTCGATGTTGTTATCCGCATTATTGATGTATGTTGTACCGCTTTTGACTTTATTGATTGTGACTATGTTGTCCGATTACATAAGCGATAATGAAATTCTGCGTGCAATTTTAATCTTCGGATTAACCGCACTTTCTTTCATTTTGGTAAAATCTTATAGCAGAAAATTAGGGCAGCAAACAGAGTTTCAGCCTGTTTTATTGCGCATATTATCTTAAGTTTTTTATTCGCTTTTTATTATTTCTGCGATTTAGATCGCAAACTATAAAGCTAGTTATTTAAATTACCCATTGAAAAAAAGCTCTTTAGAGGCTTGGTCAAAACTTAGTGATGATGTGGCAAAAGTTGCTATTCTAGCAATGCCTGTTATACTTTATGGCGAGCAACCGCTTTTCCTAAAAGGATGAAATATTAGTTTTTTTGCTCATTATTGCTTATGTTTGCCTTGTGATGGGGCGTAAATTTCGTCAATTAGTGGAAGGAAAATAATATGTGGCTTACTATAGGGCTTGGCATTGTTGCTCTTCTTGCTATCGGTGGACTTATTTTTGCCAATTATGCAGCAAAACATTCTTAATTTATTAACCCCGATCTTTCGGGGTTTTCCGTATCTAAAGTGCGGTGATTTTTAAGGTTATTTTTATGGACAATCAGATTCCTTTACTTGGAATTACCGGTTATAGCGGTAGTGGTAAAACAACATTATTAGAAAAACTTCTCCCAGAACTGATCGCTCGTCACATTCGCGTTTCAGTGATTAAACATAGCCATCACAATATGCAAGTTGATAAAGAAGGAAAAGATAGCTGGCGTATGAAAGAGGCGGGTTCTTCTCAAGTCATTTTAGCGAATGATGAACGCTGGGCGATTATGACGGAAACGTCAAAGCCTGTTTCATTGGATTATTTAGCGCAACAATTTGACCGCACTTTAACAGATTTAGTGTTGGTGGAAGGCTTTAAACAAGAGCCAATTCCAAAGATTTTGCTCCATCGTCAAGAAATGACAAAACCTTTACCCGAAATTGACGAATATGTAGTGGCGGTTGCGACAAATTATCCCCTTGAAATTGATCGCACTTTGTTGGATATTAACCGCATTCCGCAAATTGCCGATTTTATTGAAAATTGGTTGCACCATTTTCACGGAGCACGATGACTGAATCCAATGCCTATCGCGGTTTAGCTTGGGTAGCAGCAATGGCACTTTTTATGCAAAGCCTCGATGCGACCATTCTAAATACAGCTTTGCCCGCGATATCTTCCGATTTACATAAACCCGCCTTTGAAATGCAAATGGCGATCATCGCTTATTCTTTAGCCGTTGCATTATTTATTCCTCTTACCGCTTGGGCTGCGACAAAATTTGGGACATTGACTGTTTTTCGTGGTGCAGTTTTCACGTTTATTTTAGGATCTATCGCTTGTGCTGCTGTGCCTAATTTAGAAAGTTTAATTTTAGCCAGAGTAATTCAGGGAATGGGTGGTGCCTTTATGATGCCTGTTGCACGTTTAGCTATTATTCAAGCTGTCCCCAAACAACAATTAGTGAATGCTTGGAATTTAATGGCAACTGCAGGTTTGATTGGGCCAATTCTAGGGCCTATTTTAGGTGGATGGTTAGTCATTCACGCCAGTTGGCACTGGATTTTTTTAATTAATATTCCAATTGGTGTGCTAGGAATTTTGGCATCGGGCAGCGTGATGAACAATATCAAGGGCAAGGCAGAGAAATTAGATTGGACAGGTTTTTTACTCTTTGCATTGGGGTTAGTTGGCATTACGCTTGGTTTGGATTTACTCGGAGAAAGTCAGCATAATTCAAGTGTAACTTATAGCATATTAGTTGTTGGTATTCTGTTACTCGTAACTTATTGTGGCTATGCTAAAAACAATGAAAATGCCATTTTACCTTTATCCCTTTTCCGAACTCGTACATTCAGATTAGGTATTATTGCCAATATTTTTATCCGATTATCTGCATCTGGCGTTCCCTTTTTATTGTCTTTGATGTTCCAATTATCTTTCGGTTACAGTGCTGAAATGTCTGGCTGGCTATTAGCACCGATTGCGTTAATTTCTGTGATGTTGAAAATATTAATTGGACGAATTTTAAATCGTTGGGGCTATAAAACCACGTTAATTTCATCCGCACTTTTGATGGCAGGTTCTGTGATTTCAATGGCTTGGTTAGATAAACAAAGTTCTCTAACTTGGATTATTTGTAATCTTATGTGGTATGGGGCTTGTATGTCGATCATTTTTACTTCAATTAATACGCTGGCTGTAGGCGATCTTTCAAAACAACAGTCTGGCACAGGCTCTACCGTATTAAGTATTGTACAGCAAGTTGGGATTGGATTTGGTATTGCTATTTCATCGATAATTCTAAATCTCTATAGACATTTTTTTAGCGCAAGTGATGGTTTACAACAGGCTTTTAGCTATACTTTTTTAACCTCATCACTTTTTGCAATCGCCTTAGTTTGGTCGCTTATGAAATTACACAAAAATGATGGCGATCATTTACGAAAAATGCCTTAGATTAATTTGTTATAATCCATAGAATTTTTTTATTTAAAAAAAGGGAAATTTGCTTATATCTTATTGATATTTCTTGTTGGTGGAGATAGCTCCATCGTTTAACCATAAATGGTGGGGCATTCCCTGCCTAACATTGAGGTATGCTTATGAAACTAAAAGCAACATTAACTCTCGCCGCTGCAACTCTTGTTTTGGCAGCTTGTGATCAATCTAGCTCGGCAAATAAATCTACCGCTCAAACTGAAGCAAAATCCTCGTCAAATAATACTTTCGTTTATTGCACAGCGAAAGCTCCATTGGGATTTAGCCCTGCGTTAATAATTGAAGGTACTTCTTATAATGCAAGCTCACAACAAGTGTATAACCGCTTAGTTGAATTTAAAAAAGGCTCAACGGATATTGAACCAGCTTTAGCTGAAAGCTGGGAAATTAGTGATGATGGCTTAAGTTATACTTTTCATTTGAGAAAAGGGGTTAAATTCCACACAACAAAAGAATTTACCCCGACACGTGATTTTAATGCAGATGATGTTGTATTTTCATTCCAACGTCAGTTAGATCCAAATCATCCATATCACAATGTATCTAAGGGGACTTATCCATATTTTAAAGCAATGAAATTCCCTGAATTGTTGAAATCAGTGGAGAAAGTAGACGATAACACAATTCGTATTACCTTAAACAAGACAGATGCGACTTTCTTGGCTAGTCTTGGTATGGATTTTATTTCTATTTATTCTGCAGAATATGCTGATTCAATGCTGAAAGCGGGTAAACCAGAAACGCTTGATAGTCGCCCAGTGGGGACAGGCCCTTTTGTTTTTGTGGATTATAAAACAGATCAAGCCATACAATATGTTGCGCATGAAAATTATTGGAAAGGTAGAACACCTTTAGATCGTTTAGTCATTAGCATTGTGCCTGATGCAACAACACGTTATGCAAAATTACAGGCGGGTACTTGCGATTTAATTTTATTCCCAAATGTAGCGGATTTAGCCAAAATGAAAACCGATCCAAAAGTACAACTTTTGGAACAAAAAGGTTTGAACGTAGCGTATATCGCATTCAATACCGAAAAAGCACCGTTTGATAATGTCAAAGTGCGCCAAGCGTTGAATTACGCAGTGGATAAAAAAGCGATTATTGAAGCGGTTTATCAAGGCGCAGGAACATCAGCTAAAAACCCACTTCCTCCAACAATTTGGAGTTATAATGATGAAATTCAAGATTATCCGTACGATCCAGAAAAAGCAAAACAACTTTTAGCAGAAGCGGGTTATCCAAATGGTTTTGAAACTGATTTCTGGATTCAACCTATTATTCGTGCTTCTAATCCAAATCCAAAACGTATGGCTGAATTAATTATGGCGGATTGGGCGAAAATTGGTGTAAAAACTAACCCAGTGACTTATGAATGGGCTGATTATAGAAAACGAGCAAAAGAGGGAGAATTAACTGCGGGTATCTTTGGTTGGTCTGGCGACAATGGCGATCCTGATAATTTCTTATCCCCATTATTAGGTAGCTCAAATATAGGTAATTCTAATATGGCACGTTTCAATAATTCAGAATTTGATGCTTTACTCAATGAGGCTATTGGATTAACCAATAAGGAAGAACGTGCGAAACTTTATAAACAAGCTCAAGTTATTGTCCATAATCAAGCACCTTGGATTCCAGTTGCCCACTCTGTTGGTTTTGCGCCACTTAGTCCTCGTGTAAAAGGTTATGTACAAAGCCCATTTGGCTATGACGCTTTTTATGGTGTGAGTGTTGATGGTAAATAATTCATATTGATTTACTTATTTTAAGCCCTTATTTATAAGGGCTTTTTATTTATCAAGGATTATTCTGTAAAAAATATGTTAAATAACTTTAACTTGAGTATAATGCTCAGCATTATTTCTATCGGATATGATTCCGTAGAATAATAAAAATTAATTGTTAATATAAGGAACAAAAATGGATTTCAATCGAATTATCACTCATATGAATGATCATCATCAAGATGATATGGCTGCCCTTTGTAAAAAATTTGGTGGCGAAAAGGAAATTACAGATGTGACGTTAGTTAATGTAGATTTTGCTGGTTTAGATTTTAAATATAATAGTGGCAAAACATTACGTGTGGAGTTTCCACAACAAGCTGACGCAGGTTCAATTAAACAAGCTATCATCAATCTTTGTGTAGAAAATAAACCAGTTGCAAATTACGATCGTATCAAGGCTAAAATTGATGAATTTCGTCAAGAGTTTAAAAGCTGTGTGCTTTCTACTTTAGATAAAGATGGCTTACCGATGGCGTCTTATGCACCAATTATTTTCTTTGATGGAAAATATTATATTTATATCAGTGCCATTGCAGAGCATTATGAGAATTTAAAACGCAATCCAAATCAAGTAGAAGTGATGTTTTTAGAAGATGAAAACAAAGCGAAGTCAATTATTGTGCGTACTCGCTTACGTTATAAAGCAAGTGCACGTTTTATTCCTCGTGAAGATCCAATTGTTGAAAAAGTCTTAGATAAATTAGCCGAAACTATGAATGATGTAGGCGGAATTAAAACAATTCGTGAATTTACTGATTTTGATTTAGTTGAACTTACATTTGGAACAGGCCGTTTTGTAAGAGGTTTTGGCCAAGCTTATTTGATTGATGCTAATGGGGAAATTTCTCATATTGGTGTCAAAGGCAATCCACACGAAAAAGAAAGTGATAAATAATATTGTCTCTTAATGAAGATAAAGGGTTGAGTGTAAATTTATACTCACCCTTTTGTTTACGATAAATTCCAATGAAATTGAAATTTCTTTATTTTTTTACCGCACTTTATTTTCATTAAGGACAAGGCTTGCTTACTATAATTTCGATAACCTGTCTTTCATTAGATTAGGAGATACTTTGGCTTCAATACGTTCAGGTGTTTTGCCTAAATATTTCGCCGCTGTAGCGGATGCCAGAGCAAGAGAAATCGGTTCGGTACAGCCTAGGGCTGGCACAACATCATGTTTAACGATGTGGAGTAATGGTTTTTCAATTTCGTTAAGTCTTTCTAAATTTATTATTACCTATCCAATTAATGTGCTTCATCCCAATTTTTACCGACACCTACTTCCACAATCAATGGGACAACTAATTCAGCAGCGGCTTCCATATGTTGTTTAATTTGTTCACGGAAAAACTCGACTTTTTCTGACCGCACTTCAAACACTAATTCATCGTGTACTTGCATAATCATTTCAATATCTGGATCGTGACGGATTACTTCATCAATTTTAATCATCGCTCGTTTAATAATATCCGCAGCAGTGCCTTGCATCGGTGCATTGATCGCTACGCGTTCTGCTCCTTTACGACGCATTGCATTGCTAGAATTAATATCTGGTAAATATAAACGGCGACCAAATAGTGTTTCCACATAGCCTTGTGCTTTCGCTTTTGCACGAATATCGGTCATAAATTGTTGTACGCTAGGATAGCGTTGGAAATATAAATCCATGTATTTTTGTGCATCAGGACGGGAAATGCCAAGTTGGCGTGAAAGTCCAAAGGCGGACATTCCATAAATTAAGCCGAAATTAATCGCTTTAGCATTGCGACGTTGCTCGCTGGTGACTTCATCTAATGATACACCGAAGATTTCAGCTGCGGTGGAGCGATGAATATCCTTGCCTTGCGAGAAAGCGTTAATTAAGCCTTGATCGCCAGAAAGATGCGCCATAATGCGTAACTCAATTTGAGAATAGTCAGCGGCGACAATAGAATAACCTTCACGTGCGATAAATGCTTGTCGAATACGACGACCTTCTTCATTCCGAATTGGAATATTTTGTAGGTTTGGATCGCTAGATGATAAACGCCCTGTCGCCGTCACCGCTTGATGATAAGAGGTATGCACTCGGCCTGTTTGTGAATTGACCATTTGAGGTAGTTTATCCGTGTAAGTGGATTTAAGTTTGCTCAACCCACGATGTTCAACCAAAATTTTGGGTAATTCGTGGCTATAGGATAATTCTTCCAATACTTCTTCATTTGTTGATGGCGCACCTTTTGGCGTTTTTTGTAAAACAGGTAGCCCAAGTTTATCGAACAAAATTTCTTGTAATTGTTTGGTGGATGCTAAATTGAATGGCTGACCCGCTAATGCGTAAGCTTGTTTTTCAAGTGCGGTTAATCTTGTAGCAATTTCGTTAGATTGTATAAAGAGGGCATCACTATCAATCAACACGCCCGTACGTTCCATACGAGAAAGCACATGAAGCAATGGTAATTCCATTGTTTTATACAATTCAACAAGCGTTGGTTCTTCTTGCAGTTTCAACCACAGTGCTTGTTGTAATTTCATGGTCACATCAGCATCTTCTGCTGCGTATTCAGTGGCTTGTTCTAAGGGAATTTGATTAAACGTAAGCTGACTTTTCCCTTTTCCTGCAAGGCTTTCAAATGCGATAGTCTCATGCCCTAAATAACGTTTAGCTAAATCGTCCATATTATGACGACCCGTACTATTTAGCGTATAGGAAAGCAACATCGTATCAAATTCAACACCTTGTAATTCAATGCCATGACGGGCAAAAATACTTTCATCAAATTTAATGTTTTGTCCAATTTTGTGAATATTAGGATTTTCTAAGATTGGTTTGATAGCGGCAAGTGCGGTCGATTTTTCGAGTGTTTTTGGCGCATCCAAATAATCCAATTGCAATGGTAAATAAGCGGCTTCGCCATTTTCAAGAGCAAAAGAGATACCCACTAAATTCGCAGACATATAATCAAGGCTGTCTGTTTCAGTATCGACTGCAATGAGTTTTGCTGCATTGAGCTTTTCAATCCAGCGGGTTAAATCCGCTTGAGTGAGTAAGGTTTCATATTTTGTACGATCGATTTGAATTTTAGGCGTATTTTCCACCGCACTTTGATCTTGTGAGGTCGCCTGATACTGGTTCATTTTCACTGGCTGTTCAGTGGTTTGGGTAATAGAATCTGCCCCATTTATCACTTCATTAAGCCAGCGTTTAAATTCGTAGCGAGCAAAATATTCAATGAGTTGATCCTTTTGGCTTTCTCCAAGCAACAATTCATCAGTTGTCACGTTAAGTTCAACATCCGTTTTGATGGTTGCTAATGTATAAGAAAGATCGGCATTGGATTTTTCAGCCAATAATTTTTCACCTAGTTTTTTCGCACCACGAATTGGCAGTTCCGCTACTTTTTCAAGATTGGCATAAATTTCAGCCATGCTTCCTATGCCTTGTAGTAAACCAAGTGCGGTTTTTTCGCCCACGCCAGCAACGCCAGGAATGTTATCTGCACTATCGCCCATAAGTGCGAGATAATCAATAATGAGTTCAGGTGGAATACCGTATTTTTCAATCACACCCTCACGATCCAATAGGCTATTATTCATGGTGTTGATGAGCATAATATTGTTATCAACTAACTGTGCCATATCTTTATCGCCAGTACTAATGAGCACTTTTTTACCCAAACGAGATGCTTGTAGTGCGAGCGTGCCGATTACATCATCTGCCTCAACACCTTCCACCACTAAAAGCGGAATGCCCAATGCACGAATCATATCGTGCAAAGGCTGAATTTGTTTGCGTAAATCATCAGGCATTGGCGGGCGATGAGATTTATACTGTTCAAACATTTCATCGCGAAATGTTTTCCCTTTTGCATCAAAAACAACGGCTATATGAGTGGGCTGTACTTGTGAGATGAGGTTTTTTAACATATTTAACACGCCGTACATCGCACCTGTTGGCTCACCTGCGGCATTAGTTAAAGAAGGAAAGGCATGAAATGCACGATATAAATAAGAAGAACCATCCACTAGCACAAGCGGATTTGTTGCAATTTGGGCCATAAAAATCTCGTTTTAAACTGAAAAATAACCACATTATAGCGTAATTTATGGTGATGAGCGAATGGCGGGGTTAATGTAAAATTTATGACGAATATTTTTTGCTATGGCATAATATCAGCCATTCAAATATTTAATTTAAGGAAATCAAATGTCGTTAAAATTGGTCGAAATTTTAGTTTTGGGTCAGGTTTTGCGTTTAAATGTACCCATTGAACAAGAAGAATTACTGCACCAAGCTGCGCGTAATTTAGATATATTGGTTTCCGAAATGAAAGAAAAGACAGGCCTTATTCAGCTTGATCGTGTGCTTTCTATTGTGGCACTCAATTTGAGTTTTGAATTAAGCCAAGAAAAAAATAAAACGGCTAAAATTGAAGAGGTATTGAGAACGGGTATCCAACAATTAGATCATTCATTAGAAAATATTCGTGTTACAAAAGAACCGCATTAAATTAATGATCAAATTAGAGTCATTTTGTCGTTTTATAAGCAACTCGTTAAATTTGACAAATAAATGCTAGTCAATACTGAGAATTTGGGCTAGTATAAACCCATAAGAATTACCTGGAGTGTTCGTCAGTAGGCTATGTCCCTGAGCCGATACTTTAAATCTTATAAATTGGTTTCCTATCGTTGGTGTGTAGGCTTAACCTTTGACTCGTTCATTGGGCTAAGAAACCTGAAAACGGTATCAACTGATTTCCTTGAACCGTCGGGTTCAAGGACTACTGCCCACAGCGGCACTCTGGGGTCTTCCTTTTGATTTCTATGAATACTCAAAAACGTCAGCAAATCCGCGCTGAAATCCGAAAAATACGTGCAAATTTAACCGCACTTCAACAGCAACAAGCAGCACAATCAGTGACCCAACAGGCGTTAAATCTTATCGAGCAACGACAAGCCAAAAATATTGCATTATATTTTTCTTTTGATGGTGAAATTTCGACAAAGGCGTTAATCCAATCTCTTTGGATGCAAAACAAAAATGTGTATTTGCCTGTTTTACATCCTTTTACTAAACACCATTTATTGTTTTTACGCTATTTACCTGATACGCCAATGAAACAAAATCAGTTTGGCATTTGGGAGCCAAAGCTAAATGTTCAAAATGTTTTGCCATTAAATGAACTGGATATTTTATTTACGCCATTGGTGGCTTTTGATAAAAAAGGAAATCGCCTTGGTATGGGCGGTGGATTTTATGATCGCACGTTGCAGAATTGGCAAAATAAGTCTTTTATTCCAGTTGGTTTAGCGCACCAATGTCAGCAAGTAGAAAATCTTCCCACTGAGCATTGGGATGTGCCACTGTTTGATATTTTGGTGGATTAAAACCTATCATCAAAATCTTATTGATAGATAAAATCAAAATATTTCATTTTTTCTCTTGAAATTTATTCAACCGAGCTTACTTAGTTTATGCGAATGGCGAAAGCCGAAATCAAATTGAGGAAAGCGTATGAACATTGAAAAATTTACGACAAAATTCCAAGAAGCGTTAAGCGAAGCACAATCACTTGCTATCGGAAAAGACAATCAATTTATTGAACCCGTGCATTTATTGACCGCACTTTTAAATCAACAGGGCGGCTCTATTGCGCCAATTTTGACAGCAAGTGGCGTAAATGTGGCGTTATTGCGTAATGAATTAAAGACAGAACTAAATAAATTGCCGCAAGTGATTGGCAATGGTGGAGATGTACAACTTTCACGCCAGCTTATTAATCTACTTAATTTATGCGATAAATTCGCACAGCAAAACCAAGATAAATTTATTTCGAGCGAATTGTTTTTGCTTGCAGCTTTAGAAGAACGGGGAACGATCAGCGATATTTTGAAAAAGTGCGGTGCGAAAAAAGAGCAAATTTCGCAAGCCATTCAGCAAATTAGAGGGGGACAAAACGTGAACGATCAAAATGCAGAAGAAAGCAGACAAGCATTAGAAAAATATACGATTGATTTAACCGCGCGTGCAGAAAGTGGCAAACTTGATCCTGTCATTGGGCGTGATGAAGAAATTCGTCGAGCTATTCAAGTATTACAACGTCGTACCAAAAACAACCCAGTGTTAATTGGTGAACCAGGTGTAGGGAAAACGGCGATTGTCGAAGGCTTGGCACAGCGTATCGTAAACGGCGAAGTGCCAGAAGGTTTGAAAAATAAACGTGTGCTTTCATTAGATATGGGGGCATTGATTGCTGGTGCAAAATATCGCGGAGAATTTGAAGAACGTTTAAAAGCGGTGCTCAATGAACTTTCTAAAGAAGAAGGTCGCGTTATCCTCTTTATTGATGAAATTCATACTATGGTTGGCGCGGGTAAAACCGATGGTGCGATGGATGCGGGTAACTTATTAAAACCAAGTTTAGCGCGCGGTGAATTACATTGTGTGGGTGCAACCACTCTAGATGAATATCGTCAATATATCGAAAAAGATGCCGCACTTGAACGCCGTTTCCAAAAAGTATTTGTGGACGAACCAAGTGTAGAAGATACCATTGCTATCTTACGTGGTTTGAAAGAACGCTATGAAATTCATCATCACGTGGATATTACTGACCCTGCGATTGTCGCTGCCGCAACGCTTTCACATCGTTATATTTCCGATCGTCAATTGCCGGATAAAGCGATTGATTTGATCGATGAAGCAGCGTCTAGCATTCGTATGGAAATAGATTCTAAACCTGAACCGCTGGATCGTCTTGAACGTCGAATTATCCAATTAAAATTGGAACAACAGGCATTACAAAAAGAAGAAGACGAAGCAAGTCGCAAACGTTTAGAAATGTTAGAGAAAGAATTGGCTGAAAAAGAACGTGAATACGCCGAACTTGAAGAAGTGTGGAAATCTGAAAAAGCAACGCTTTCTGGCTCTCAACATATTAAACAAGAATTAGATACTGCAAAAACCGAACTAGAACAAGCTCGTCGCGCGGGTGATTTAGCGAAAATGTCAGAGTTGCAATATGGCCGCATCCCTGCTCTTGAAAAGCAACTTGAGCAAGCTGAAACCAGCGAAGGAAAAGAAATGACGCTTTTACGCTATCGTGTCACGGATGAAGAAATCGCAGAAGTGCTTTCTAAAGCCACTGGCATCCCAGTATCAAAAATGATGGAAGGCGAAAAAGAAAAACTCTTGCGTATGGAAGAAGAATTGCATAAACGAGTGATTGGTCAAGAAGAAGCAGTTGATGCGGTAGCAAACGCGATTCGTCGTAGTCGTGCAGGTCTTTCCGATCCTAATCGCCCAATTGGTTCTTTCTTGTTCCTAGGGCCAACAGGTGTAGGTAAAACAGAGCTTTGTAAAACTTTGGCTAAATTCTTGTTTGATAGTGAAGATGCGATGGTGCGCATTGATATGTCAGAGTTTATGGAAAAGCACAGTGTCTCTCGTTTAGTGGGTGCGCCTCCAGGCTATGTCGGCTATGAAGAAGGCGGTTATTTAACTGAAGCTGTTCGTCGTCGTCCATATTCAGTGATCTTATTAGATGAAGTTGAAAAAGCCCATGCGGATGTATTCAACATTTTATTACAAGTGTTGGATGATGGTCGTTTAACTGACGGGCAAGGTCGTACCGTGGACTTCCGTAATACCGTGGTAATTATGACCTCTAACTTGGGTTCTGATTTAATCCAAGGTAATAAAGACGAAAGCTATAGCGAAATGAAAGCCTTAGTGATGTCAGTGGTAAGCCAACATTTCCGCCCAGAATTTATCAATCGTATTGACGAAACTGTGGTATTCCATCCGCTTGGTAAAGAGAATATTCGTGCGATTGCAAGTATCCAATTAGAACGCTTAGCAAAACGTATGGAAACTCGTGGCTATGAATTAGTGTTTACCGACGCTTTATTAGATTTCATTGGTGAAGTGGGGTATGACCCAATTTATGGTGCACGTCCATTGAAACGTGCAATTCAACAAGAGATCGAAAACAGCTTGGCACAACAAATTCTATCTGGTGCGTTATTACCTGGTAAGGTTGTTACCATTGATTACGCCAACGCAGAAGTTCAAGCGAGACAATAGGTGTTAAAAAAGTGCGGTAAATTTACCGCACTTTGCTTATGAACCTAAACGCTGACGTACAATTTCAAATAAACATACCCCTGTTGCGACAGATACATTTAATGATGAAACTGAACCAGCCATTGGAATGCTAATCAGTTGATCGCAATGTTCACGCGTTAAACGACGCATCCCTTCGCCTTCTGCTCCCATAACAAGTGCTAGTGGCCCTGTCAGTTTGCTTTGATAAATGGTTTCAGTGGCTTCGCCAGCAGTGCCAACCACCCAAATATTATGGTTTTGTTGTAAATCGCGCAGTGTGCGAGAAAGATTGGTTACACGAATTAACGGCACGGTTTCTGCCGCGCCACAAGCAACTTTACGCGCGATAGATGTTAATTGTGCTGATTTATCTTTCGGTACGATTACGGCCACTGCACCAGCCGCATCAGCTGTTCGCAGGCAGGCACCCAAGTTGTGTGGATCCGTCACGCCATCCAAAACTAATAAAAGCGGATTTTGTTTATTCGCAAGAATTTCATCAAGATCATTTTCATTAAGTTCTTTTGCCGCTTGTACTCGAGCAATGACACCCTGATGAACCTCACCATCGGCTTTTTTATCAAGAGTTTGGCGATTAACAAATTGCACACCAATTCCTAGGGAATAAAGCTCATTTAAGAGTGGCTGTAGACGTTTATCTTCACGGCCTTTAAGCACGAAGACTTCAATTAGACGCTCTGGCGAATGGGTTAAAATACTATTAACCGCGTGAATACCGTAGATTTGTTCTGACATAAATTTCTCTTTTTCTTATTTGAATTTTTAATTCATTTTTACAATAGGAAGTGAATTATTTTCGTTTTCTAGATGCTTTCTTCAAAACATCTTTCTTTTTTACCGCACTTTTTCGTTTCTGGGATGTTTTAGACGGTAGTTCTTTAAAGACTTTCTTGGCTTTTTCTTTCGCCGTTTTTCCAGCACGACGAGGTTTACGTTCACTCCCCATCAGCGAGAAATCGACCATTTTATTTTCTAAATGTACTGCTTCAACTTTGATGCGGACTTTATCGCCTAAGCGATATTGCATTCCGCTATTTTCGCCGATTAAACGTTGTTTTGCTGCATCGAATTGGTAATAATCGTTTTCTAAGGTGGAAATATGGACTAAACCATCGATGAATAAATCATCTAAGCGTACAAATAAACCAAATCCCGTTACAGATGAAATAACACCGCTAAATTCACCGCCAATATGATCTTGCATATATTCACATTTCAGCCAATCAGCCACTTCACGAGTGGCGTCATCGGCGCGGCGTTCTGTCATTGAACAATGATTGCCAAGTAAATCCATTTCATCAAAAGAGTAATGATAACCGCCTGTATCGGTAGTTTTACGTTTTGCGCCTTGTTCTTTAGCGAGTAAATATTTGATACCTCGATGAAGTGTTAAGTCTGGATAACGGCGAATTGGCGAAGTAAAGTGAGCATATTCTTCCAAAGCTAAACCAAAGTGCCCAATATTATCAGCGTGATAGACAGCTTGGCTTAATGAACGTAGCAACATTGTTTGAATAAGTTCATGATCAGGTCGTTCTTTAACTTTTTCTAACAGAGCAGCATAGTCTTTTGTGGTTGGTTTTAAGCCACCTTCTAAAGTTAAACCAAACTCACTTAAGAAAGTGCGGAACGATGTTAATTTTTCTTCGCTCGGGGTGGCATGAATACGATATAACGCAGGTTCTTTATGTTTTTCCATAAAATTAGCTGCCGCGATATTCGCAAGGATCATACATTCCTCAATGATTTTGTGGGCATCATTTCGAACAACGGGTTCAATACGCTCAATTCTCCCCATAGCATTGAAAATAAACTTAGTTTCAATGGTTTCAAAATCGATTGCACCACGTTGATGACGTGCACTAAGCAACGCTTGATAGAGTTTATAAAGCTCTTCTAAATGAGGCACAAGCGTAGAATAACGAGTGCGTAATTCTTCATCGCCTTCAAGCATTTTTGCTACTTTGGTATAAGTGAGGCGGGCGTGAGAATTCATCACCGCTTCATAAAAGCGATAATCTGTGAGCTTACCTTTGGCAGAAATTTGCATCTCACACACCATACACAAACGATCCACTTGAGGGTTAAGAGAGCATAAGCCGTTCGATAAAATTTCAGGTAGCATTGGTACAACTCGGTTTGGAAAATAGACCGAGTTACCACGATTATGTGCTTCTACATCCAAAGCGGAACGTAAACGTACGTAATAACTAACATCCGCAATCGCCACCCAAAGTTTCCAGCCTTTGCCGTGTTTTTCACAATAAACGGCATCATCAAAATCCCGTGCATCTTCACCATCAATGGTCACAAGCGGTAAATTGCGTAAATCCACACGACCTTTTTTTGCTTCTTCAGAGACTTCTTCAGTGAATTTTTTTACGTATTTTTCCACCGCACTTGGAAACTTATGGGGAATATCGTGGTTACGCAAGGCGATTTCCACTTCCATTCCTTTCGCCATATTATCGCCTAGAATTTCAGTGATCACGCCAATTGGCTGGTTAAAACTGGCAGAACGTTCTTGCAACTCGACAACGACAACTTGTCCCATACGTGCGCCATTACGATGTTCATTTGGCACGAGAATATCTCTGCCAATTCTGCTGTCATCAGGCACTACATAGCCAAAACCGTTTTCTAAGAAAAAACGACCCACAATTTGTTTTTTACGGCTTTCTAATACGCACACAATTCGCACTTCACGGCGACCACGACGATCTAATCCAGCAGGTTGCGCTAAGACAAAATCTCCATGCATGACTCTTTGCATTTGATGGTTCGGAATGAATAAATCATCCTTTTTGCCATCGACCTGTAAAAAACCAAAACCTTCGCGATGACCAATGACCGTGCCTTTAAATAAATCTAATTTTTCTGGTAAGGCATAGCGTTTACGTTTAGTGAACACTAATTGTCCGTCATTTTCCATCGCGCGTAATCGGCGACGCATCGCTTCTATTTGATCTTCATTTCGAATGGAAAGTGCGGTCAAAATTTCATCCCGATTCATCGGTGCATTATTGTCTCGAATAACGCTTAAAATAAATTCACGGCTCGGGATTGGATTGCCGTATTTTTCCAATTCTCGTTTGTAATGAGGATCTTGGCTGATTAAGTTTTTACGTTTTTTTGTCATTATTTTTTACAGTTTTAAAAAGTGCGGAGAGTTTGACACTGTAAGGGGGATAATGCAAGATGGGGATAAAATTATCACTGTATATTTTAAGGATATTTTAAAATTGAAGAACTTAACGATCTTTCCCCAGCACTATAACAGTGATGACTTTTTATAGATATTTTTAAAGTATGAAAAGCGCGGTAAAAATTTTATGCAGGAACGCGTTCTGTTACGAGCATTTGTAATTTTCGTAAAATAACATTTAATACTACGCCATAGGCTGGTACGAATAATATAATGCCGACAAATAGCTTAAATAGGTAATCTACAAAACCGAGTTGTGCCCAGTGTTCAGCCATGAACGGATCTGCACTTTGATAGAAGGCTATACTGAAGAAAACGAATGTATCCGCCATTGAGCCAAATGTCATTGAGCTAGTTGGCGCCACCCACCAAGTTTTTAACTGGCGTAAGCGGTTAAATACGATCACATCAAGCAATTGTCCTATAACGTAAGCGGCAAAGCTCGCAATAGCAATACGGAATACAAACAGATCAAAATGCGTTAATGATTCGAAACCTTGGAATTTGCTTTCAGAGAATAAAACAGATATGACGTAACTTACAATAAGTGCAGGAAACATCACCACGAAGATGATTTTTCTTGCATCTTCCGCACCGAAAATACGCACAGTCAAATCAGTAGCCAAAAAGATAAATGGGAATGTGAGCGTTCCCCAAGTGCTGTGGAAAGAAAAATCGTTTGCTGCACCAAGTGCGGTTAATTTTAGCGTGATTTCAAAAGGGATTTGTACAAAGTAATTGCTCGCGGCAATGATGGATACGTGGAAAAAGCTGAGCCAGATGATTGCACGACGTTTTTGTTGATCATTAAAGATCGGAGAGGTTAATTTCATGTTGTACCTTTTTAGTTTAAATAAATCGGGGTTAGGGAACCCGAGGTTGAATATAGGGGGCTAGATAATACGCATATTTCAAATAATTGCAAGATTCGATTGCATTTGAGTTTTATATTTTATGAAAATTGACGAATGATTTTACAGCCTTTATTCTATTTGCGTTTTTCATCAAATTTGAAAGGAGAGAAAATGGAGTTACACAATATTCGTGATGAATATACTAAACGCGTGCTTTCACAACATGATTGCCATGAAAATCCAATCTCGCAATTTGAACAGTGGCAGAAAGAGGCTATTCATGCTCAAGTTAATGAACCTACCGCAATGAATATTGCGACTGTTGATGAACAAGGTCGTCCAAATAGCCGAATGGTTTTGTTAAAAGAAGTCAATGAACAAGGTTTTGTCTTTTTTACCAATTATCTTAGTCGAAAAGGCGGCTGTATTGAGCGTAATCCTTATGTCGCGCTGACTTTCTTTTGGCCTGAAGTTATTGCTATTGCCTAACCAACAATGGAAATATGGAATAGCCAGTCAAATTTTAACGGAATCTCATTTGAAACAAGCGTATAATGTACCGATTAAATATTCTATGATTGAAGAACAGCAGGTTTTAGTCCCCATCTTTACCATACAGTAAACATATCGCATGAGAATTTTAGCCGCAGGGAGTTTACGCCAGCCTTTTACGTTATGGCAACAAGCATTAATCCAACAGTATCACCTACAAGTCGAAATTGAATTTGGACCGGCGGGGTTGTTGTGCCAACGCATTGAGCAAGGGGAAAAAGTGGATTTGTTTGCCTCTGCCAATGATGCGCATCTTAGGCATTTACAAGCGCGATATCCTCATATTCAACTTGTGCCTTTTGCTACAAATCGTTTATGTTTAATTGCAAAGAAATCGGTGATTACTCACCATGATGAGAATTGGTTGACATTATTGATGTCGCCCCACTTACGCTTAGGAGTATCGACACCTAAGGCAGATCCTTGTGGAGATTATACTTTGGCATTATTTTCGAATATTGAAAAACGGCATATGGGCTATGGCTCGGAATTAAAAGAAAAAGCAATGGCAATAGTTGGTGGTCCGGATTCTATCACTATTCCAACAGGACGAAATACCGCAGAGTGGCTTTTTGAGCAGAATTATGCTGATCTTTTCATTGGTTATGCGAGTAATCATCAATCTTTGCGTCAGCATTCTGATATTTGTGTTTTGGATATTCCTGATGAGTATAATGTGAGGGCGAACTATACATTAGCAGCTTTTACTGCGGAAGCATTACGCCTTGTGGACTCCTTGCTTTGTTTGACTTGCGGACAAAAATATTTACGCGATTGCGGCTTTTTGCCTGCCAATCATATCTGATGAATAGTTTGGATATTATCAATTATAAGATTTATGGATATATAACCCATGCCAGAATTACCTGAAGTTGAAACCACAAAAATGGAATTAGCCCTTATCTTGAAGGGGCTATCATTGAAAAAATTGTTGTTCGCCAACCGAAATTACGCTGGATGGTAAGCGAAGAATTAGCACAAATTACACAACAAAAAGTCATCGCATTAAGTCGCCGTGCGAAGTATTTAATTATCCAACTTGAAACAGGCTATATGATTGGACATTTAGGGATGTCAGGGTCATTGAGAGTTGTGGAGAAAGGGGATCTTATTGATAAACATGATCATCTTGATATCGTAGTGAATAACGGAAAAGTTGTGCGTTATAACGATCCTCGTCGTTTTGGCGCGTGGTTATGGACAGAGAAGTTGAACGAATTTCCTCTTTTTCTGAAATTAGGCCCAGAGCCTCTGTCTGAGGAATTTGATTCTGATTACTTGTGGCAAAAAAGTCGTAAAAAACAGACGCACTTAAAACTTTTTTAATGGATAATGCTGTCGTCGTTGGTGTTGGGAATATCTATGCGAATGAAACGTTATTTCTTTGTAACCTACATCCGCAAAAAACAGCAGGGAGTTTAACTAAGGCACAATGTCGGCAGTTAGTAAAACAAATAAAACAAGTGCTGTCTAACGCAATCCAACAAGGCGGTACGACGCTAAAAGATTTTCTCCAACCGGATGGGCGTCCAGGCTATTTTGTCCAAGAATTGCGGGTTTATGGTAATAAGGATAAGCCTTGTCCAACATGTGGCACAAAAATAGAAAGTTTAGTGATAGGGCAACGAAATAGTTTCTATTGCCCCAAGTGTCAGAAGAGATAAGACTATTTGACAAGCCATGCAGGGTCAATTTGTTCAGGTGAGAGCTCATTAATATTTTCTTTATAGAAAAGTATGTGCGTTTCTGCCTGACTTCTGGGTTGCCAATGTGTAAACGCAATAGGATCTTCTTTATAAATACCAATAATTGGTTTATTAAAACCTGAAGCAATATGTACAGTAGACGTGTCTGTAGAGATTAATTGATCACAGTGGCGAATCAATTCAATGGTATGAAAGATCTTGGTTGTTGGATGGACAAAAATATGCGGATAATCGGCTGACAATTGTGTTAATTTCTCTGTTACTTCAGGATAGCTTAATAGCACCAGCTTTTTTCCTCCGCTGACTTGCGTGAGATAATCTAAATATTTTTTGATGTTGTCATCGTTTACTTTTTTGATTCTTGCAGCACCATAAAAATTAATAGCAATATACTTTTCTAGTTGGTTTTTCTGCAAAAATTCAGAAATTTCGACCGCACTTTGCTCATCAAATGGGACGTCATAGCTTATATCTTGTACCGTAATATTCACTTTTTCTAAGGCGAGTTTATAGAGTTCCGAAAAGTGAAATTGTCCCTCCAGATTAATATTAAATAAACCATAATTGGCTTTTTGGTAGCCAATATAATGCTTGGCATTGATTAAGCGTAAAAGTAAAAGATCGCGATTACGAATCATAATCGTCGGATCAATCACTAAATCATATTGTTCTTTTTGAATTGCTAGACCACATTTGATGTAATCCAAAATACTTTTCTTTTTTACATAGTAAAGTTGATCGATATATGGATTTTGTTTAAAAAGATAAGCATTTTGTTTGGTACAAATTACACCAATTTTAATGTGGGGATTAAATTTTTTTATCTCACGGAATACAAATGAGCTCACTACATAATCCCCAATTTTTCCGTCTTGGCGGAGGAAGAGGATGCTTCTAGGAACATTTGTTATTCTGTTTAATCCGTTTTTTTTATCAAGGAAATATTTGCCTAGACCCAACCTTAACATTTGTAATTTATTTTTTAATTTCATTGTTAGCGTTGCTCCATTGCATCAATTTCTGAAATTGCTCCTTTAAATACACAAGGGGGGTCAACGCCATAAGCCTTTAGTCCAGTTAATTGTAAAGCACCAGTTAAGTAGTCAGCAGGCATACGGATAGGATAGGCTATTTGTAGGAGTTTTTGAGCGCCAGATAAAGTAATTAGATAAGCTGTTGCACACATGATTGCACGTTTAGAAGTTTTAGAGGGTTTACGATAGTGAACTAAACGGTAATTTTCGACAAGTGTTTTTTTCCAGCAATAACTTTTTGCTTTACCATGATCATAAAATAAAATTTCAACATTTTTTGAAACTTTCTTCAAACTGTCTTTTACAATTGCTTCGAATTCGTGCGATACAATCGCATCATCTTCAAGAATAATAGCGCGCGCTATCTTTTCATTGCACATCATTTGGTAAATAGATAAATGGCTCATAGCACAACCTATTTCACCGACTGTCAGAGGTTTACGAACAGCAAATTGTTGTGGGTAAAACGTGTAATCTATGTTATTTAATTCATCCTGAGAAAGTGTTTTGCCATTAATACCATCAATAAACTTAAAGTTGAGTTTTAAACCATTTAACCGTTGAGCGATTATATCTCGTCGAGGAGAGTTTTTGAGGCTGATAACGAAAATTGGGGGGAACTGTTCCATTTGATCTATTCTTATATGTAATTAAATCCTGTAAAAACAGGGTTTAACTTAATTTCATATTTTATTTCGTACTTGAAATACTGAAACGTTTGTTAAAGCGTTCTACACGACCACCAGTATCAACAACGCATTGTTTACCTGTATAGAATGGGTGGCAGTTACCACAAACGTCTAAGTTTAAATCTTTACCCACTGTTGAGCGAGTTTTAATAACATTACCGTAAGAACAAGTTGCTGTAACTTCCACATAATTAGGGTGAATACCTTGTTTCATAGAAAACATCAATTTGAAGCCATGCCGCTATCGAGTACACAGACTGACACCGCGTGTAATTAATATTACGCCATAAATGGCAGTTTGTATGTAAGGGTGCAGATTGTACAAAAAAAGGGACAGTCTTGCAAGTGTAGGACTATTGGAATGGACAGTAAAAAATGAAAGTGCTATATTTCAAACAATTTATTTGAGTTTTATCCCTTTAATTAATTTGTAATGCCTATGACTAACTATGTAATTAGCCTTTCATCAGCCAGAGAGCGTAGACAACACGTAATGAATGAGTTCTCTAAGCATCATGTACCGTTTCAATTTTTTGATGCAGTTAGTCCTTCTTCTCAATTAGATTTCCTTATTCAAAGATTGGTTCCAAATCTGAATGGAACATCGCTGACTGGTGGTGAAAAAGGCTGTCTAATCAGTCATGTAGCATTGTGGCATAAATGTATTCAAGATAATTTACCTTATATCGCTATTTTTGAAGATGACATCCTTTTAGGAAGAGATGCAAGGACGTTTTTAGCTGAAGATGAATGGCTATTTTCTCGTTTTAACTGCGATGATATTTTTATTATTCGTTTAGAAACATTTTTGCAAGAAACAATATGTGAAGAGCTTCCTAATCCAGTGTCATATTGTGGAAGAGATTTTCTGGCCTTGAAAGATGAACACTTGGGAACTGCTGGCTATATCATTTCTTTGGGTGCAGCTAAATATTTATTAGAGATATTCAAAAATATGGAAAGTAATAATATTTTTCCTATCGATCATTTGATTTTTAATCGTTTTCTTGCCGGTGAAGAATTGATGGTTTATCAACTCTCGCCTGCACTTTGTATCCAAGAGTTACAATTGAACGAAAATGAATCTCTATTGGACAGTCAGTTAGAATCTGAGCGAAAAAATTATCGATTAGCTGAAAAGGCTAGAAAAAAGAAAACTTGGAGAGAAAAAGTATATCATATATTTACTAAGCCACAGAGAATGCTAAAAAAGAGAAAAGAGCGAGCAGAAAAAAATGCAAAAATGAAATTGAAATGTATTGTGAAATTTGAATAAAAATATCTTTTTATTAGATATTTTTAAAGTATGAAAAGCGCGGTAAAAATTTTATGCAGGAACGCGTTCTGTTACGAGCATTTGTAATTTTCGTAAAATAACATTTAATACTACGCCATAGGCTGGTACGAATAATATAATGCCGACAAATAGCTTAAATAGGTAATCTACAAAACCGAGTTGTGCCCAGTGTTCAGCCATGAACGGATCTGCACTTTGATAGAAGGCTATACTGAAGAAAACGAATGTATCCGCCATTGAGCCAAATGTCATTGAGCTAGTTGGCGCCACCCACCAAGTTTTTAACTGGCGTAAGCGGTTAAATACGATCACATCAAGCAATTGTCCTATAACGTAAGCGGCAAAGCTCGCAATAGCAATACGGAATACAAACAGATCAAAATGCGTTAATGATTCGAAACCTTGGAATTTGCTTTCAGAGAATAAAACAGATATGACGTAACTTACAATAAGTGCAGGAAACATCACCACGAAGATGATTTTTCTTGCATCTTCCGCACCGAAAATACGCACAGTCAAATCAGTAGCCAAAAAGATAAATGGGAATGTGAGCGTTCCCCAAGTGCTGTGGAAAGAAAAATCGTTTGCTGCACCAAGTGCGGTTAATTTTAGCGTGATTTCAAAAGGGATTTGTACAAAGTAATTGCTCGCGGCAATGATGGATACGTGGAAAAAGCTGAGCCAGATGATTGCACGACGTTTTTGTTGATCATTAAAGATCGGAGAGGTTAATTTCATGTTGTACCTTTTTAGTTTAAATAAATCGGGGTTAGGGAACCCGAGGTTGAATATAGGGGGCTAGATAATACGCATATTTCAAATAATTGCAAGATTCGATTGCATTTGAGTTTTATATTTTATGAAAATTGACGAATGATTTTACAGCCTTTATTCTATTTGCGTTTTTCATCAAATTTGAAAGGAGAGAAAATGGAGTTACACAATATTCGTGATGAATATACTAAACGCGTGCTTTCACAACATGATTGCCATGAAAATCCAATCTCGCAATTTGAACAGTGGCAGAAAGAGGCTATTCATGCTCAAGTTAATGAACCTACCGCAATGAATATTGCGACTGTTGATGAACAAGGTCGTCCAAATAGCCGAATGGTTTTGTTAAAAGAAGTCAATGAACAAGGTTTTGTCTTTTTTACCAATTATCTTAGTCGAAAAGGCGGCTGTATTGAGCGTAATCCTTATGTCGCGCTGACTTTCTTTTGGCCTGAATTGGAACGCCAAGTGCGGATTGAAGGTAAGGCGGTTAAAATTCCAGCAGAACAATCCGATAAATATTTTGCTACCCGACCTTACACCAGTCGTATAGGGGCTTGGGCAAGTGAGCAAAGTGCGGTAATTTCTAATTATAAATCTTTGCTAGTAAAAGCCGCATTGGTTGCCGCTAAACATCCGTTAAACGTGCCTCGACCAGATTATTGGGGCGGCTATTTAGTGGTGCCAGAAACCGTGGAATTTTGGCAGGGGCGTCCAAGCCGTTTACATGATCGCATTCGTTATCGTAAAGAAAGTGATAATTGGATTAGAGAAAGACTTTCTCCTTAGTAAATTGAGCATAAAAATAACCGCACTTTAGTTGTATCCCCAAAGTGCGGTTAATTTTTTCTAAATTTTAGCTTTATTTATTAATGCGTGCTAGTACTTGTTGTTGTACGATTTGCACGTTTACGATCGTTTTCCGTTAAAAGTTTTTTACGGATACGAATCGACTCAGGTGTTACTTCCACTAGTTCATCATCATCGATAAATTCAATCGCTTGTTCAAGACTGAATTTTACAGGCGTAGTCAGCACAATTGCATCGTCTTTACCTGACGCACGCATATTAGTTAGTTTTTTACCTTGCAAGCAGTTTACGGTTAAGTCATTTGAGCGACTATGAATACCGATAATTTGCCCTTCATAAACTTCTATGTTTGCATCAATCATTAACTTACCACGTTCTTGTAAGCCAAATAATGCATAGCCAAGTGCTTTACCTGTTGCATTAGAAATCAACACACCATTTTTGCGCTGACCAATTTCGCCGCCTTTGATTTCATCATAGTGGCTAAAACTTGAGTAAAGTAAGCCTGTACCAGAAGTCATGGTCATAAAATCGCCACGGAAGCCAATCAATCCACGACTAGGAATGATGTATTCTAAGCGCACACGACCTTTGCCATCTGGCAACATATCACGAACTTCACCTTTACGGATACCCAATGCTTCCATCACAGAACCTTGATGTTGTTCTTCCACATCGATAGTTACTTGTTCGTATGGTTCTTGTTTTTTACCGTCAATATCACGATAGATTACTTTAGGGCGAGAAACGGCAAGCTCATAACCTTCACGACGCATATTTTCAATTAATACAGAAAGATGTAATTCACCACGGCCAGAAACACGGAATTCATCTGGGTTTGGGGTTTCTTCTACTCGTAACGCCACGTTGTGAACCAATTCTTTATTTAAACGTTCAAGAATTTGACGAGATGTGACGTATTTTCCTTCTTGCCCTGCAAATGGAGAGGTGTTTACACAGAAGAACATGGTTACTGTTGGTTCATCAACCGTTAATGATGGCAATGCTTCAACTGCGTTAATATCACAAATCGTATCAGAAATATTTAATTCTCCTAAACCAGTGATAGCAACAATATCGCCAGCATAAGCAACGTCTTCTTCATAACGTTGTAAACCAAGATGTCCAAGTACTTGACCGATACGACCTTGACGAGTTTTTCCTTCACTATTGATGATAGTAACAGGTTGGTTTGGTTTAATCGAACCGCGCTTAATTCGACCAATACCAATAACGCCTACATAGTTGTTGTAGTCTAATTGTGAAATTTGCATTTGGAATGGCGCATCAAGTTCTACTTTGGGCGATTCTACATATTTCACAATGGCTTCAAATAATGGCGTCATATCTTCTGCTAATTCTTCGTGCTCAAGACCTGCAACACCATTTAGTGCTGAAGCATAGATAATTGGGAAGTCTAATTGTTCATCGCTTGCACCAAGATTGACAAATAAGTCAAATACTTGATCCACAACCCAGTCTGGACGTGCACCAGGGCGATCAACTTTATTAATTACGACGATTGGTTTTAAGCCGTGAGCGAATGCTTTTTGTGTCACGAAACGGGTTTGTGGCATTGGGCCATCAAACGCATCAACAACTAATAGAACAGAATCCACCATAGAAAGTACACGTTCAACTTCGCCACCGAAGTCTGCGTGCCCTGGAGTATCCACGATGTTAATGCGGTAGTCATTCCAGTTAATCGCAGTATTTTTTGCAAGAATGGTAATGCCACGTTCTTTTTCAAGATCGTTTGAGTCCATAATGCGTTCATCTACATCGCCACGAGCAGATTCAAAAGTACCAGATTGTTGAAGAAGTTTATCTACAAGAGTGGTTTTACCATGGTCTACGTGCGCAATAATGGCGATGTTACGGAGTTTTTTAATATCAATTTCGTTTTTCATTGTTTAATGCTTTAATTGGATAAGATGCAATTTTTATTGCATTGTTACATAAAAAATGGCGCAATGAATTGCACCCTACATTTCTACATTTGTCGAAAAGGCAAAAATTATACATGTATTTTTCTTTTTCTGCTATGGCTAGAATAAGAAAAATAAATTTCATGAAAAAATAGCATGGCTACGTTATAATGTGCGCTTATCTTAATAAGACTAACCATAGAGGATTTTCTAATGCCAAACGCAAATGCAATCGCCAATGTATTTAAGCTAATTGAAGAAAATAATGTGAAATTTGTACTTCTTCGATTTACCGATATTAAAGGTAAAGAACATGGTGTTTCTATCCCAGTTAGCCTTGTTGATGAAGATATGTTTGAAGACGGCAAGATGTTTGATGGTTCCTCTGTAGAAGGATGGAAGACTATTAATAAAGCCGATATGTTGCTTATGCCAATGGCTGAAACTGCAGTTGTCGATCCATTCGCGCAAATCCCAACGCTTTCTATTCGTTGTAGTGTTTATGAACCAACGACAATGCAAAGCTATGATCGCGATCCGCGCTCTATTGCAATTCGTGCAGAAAATTATATGCGTTCAACAGGTATTGCGGATCAAGCTTTTTTCGGCCCAGAGCCTGAATTCTTCTTATTTGATGATGTGCGTTTTAATGTATCAATGAACAAAGCATCTTTTTCTATTGATGATATAGAAGCTGCTTGGAACACGAATAAAAAATATGAAGAAGGCAATAATGCTTATCGCCCATTAAAAAAAGGCGGATATTGTGCCGTTGCACCGATTGATAGTGCGCACGATATTCGTTCTGAAATGTGCTTGATTTTAGAAGAAATGGGATTAGTCATTGAAGCCCATCATCATGAAGTGGCGACTGCAGGGCAAAACGAAATTGCGACTAAATTTAATACGCTAACTTTAAAAGCGGATGAAACTCAAATTTATAAACATGTCGTACAAAACGTTGCATTAGAGCACGGTAAAACGGCGTGTTTTATGCCCAAACCAATTACTGGAGATAATGGTTCGGGTATGCACTGTAATATGTCGTTAAGTAAAGATGGCAAAAATATTTTCCAAGGCGATAAATATGCAGGTCTTTCTGAAACCGCACTTTATTACATCGGCGGTATCATTAAGCACGCTAAAGCATTAAATGCGTTCACTAACCCAAGCACTAATTCATATAAACGTTTGGTACCTGGTTATGAAGCGCCAGTATTGCTGGCTTATTCCGCAAGCAACCGTTCTGCCTCAATTCGTATTCCTGCTGTAACCAATCCGAAAGCGATTCGAATAGAAGCGCGTTTCCCAGATCCTTTAGCAAACCCATATTTAGCATTTGCTGCATTATTAATGGCAGGTCTTGATGGCGTGGCAAACAAAATCCACCCAGGCGATGCGATGGATAAAAATCTTTATGATCTTCCACCTGAAGAATTAAAAGATATTCCAGCAGTGGCAAGCTCACTAGAAGAAGCATTGGATTCATTAGAAAAAGACTATGAATTTTTAACCCAAGGTGGCGTATTTGCTAAAGATTTTATTGATGCGTTTATCAGTATCAAACGTAAAGAAGTTGAACGTTTAAATATGGCACCACATCCAGTTGAATTTGAGATGTATTATGCGTAATCATCATTGATGAAATCATTTTTAAAAGTGCGGTAGAATTTACCGCACTTTTCGTTTGAAATTGTTTATAACGAGAATTGGGTAAAAATGTCGAATACAAATAGAACAATTCTAGTAACTGGTGGAGCGGGTTTTATTGGTTCTGCGCTTGTCCGTTATCTTCTTGAAAAGACACATAATAAGATCGTAAATGTTGATAAGCTGACTTATGCAGGAAATTTATCCTCACTTAAAACTGTAGAAAACCACCCACGTTATGCTTTTGTACAAGCAGATATTTGTGATACTAAGGCGTTGTCTTATATTTTTGCACAATATCAACCTGATGATGTTATCCATCTTGCCGCTGAAAGCCATGTTGATCGTTCTATAAATGCTTCTTCGGAGTTTATACAAACCAATATTGTAGGCACTTATAGGCTACTTGAATCTATTCTAGACTACTGGCATCGTTTAGATAATCAAAAAAAATCCAGTTTCCGATTCTTACATATTTCCACCGATGAGGTTTATGGCGATTTAGAAAGTAACAAAGGTTTATTTACTGAAACATCAGCTTATAAACCTAGTAGCCCTTATTCAGCTTCAAAGGCGGCAAGCGATCATCTTGTGCAGGCTTGGTATAGAACATATGGGTTACCGACAATCATTACACATAGTTCAAATAATTATGGCCCGTATCAGTATCCTGAAAAATTAATTCCTTTAATGATTTTAAATGCGATAAAGGGAAAAACACTGCCTATTTATGGCGATGGTTTGCAAATTAGAGATTGGTTATTTGTTGAAGATCATATTGATGCACTATATAGCGTTTTGACGAAAGGAAATATTGGGGAAACCTATAATATTGGGGGAAATAATGAAAGATCCAATATTGATGTGGTGCATTCTATTTGTTCTTTACTGGAAGAATTTTTACCTAATAAACCAAAACATATTGATAAATATGAAGATTTAATTTGCTATGTGCAAGATAGACTGGGTCATGATCTTCGTTATGCGCTTGATACAAGTAAAATCAATGATGAGTTAGGCTGGCTGCCTAAAGAGACTTTTGAATCTGGATTAAGAAAAACGGTAATTTGGTATCTGAACCATCAAGAATGGTGCCAAAAAGTGAGTGAATAAGGTCAAACAATTAACTATTAGAAATAAAGCTGGTATAGTTTCTAAATTTATTTTGTTTATATACGGGGAATAATATGCAAATTACACTTTCAAATACCTTAGCGAATGATGCTTGGGGAAAACATGCGATTTTGAGCTTTGACTCTAATAAAGCAATAATTCATTTAAAAAATAATGAAAAAACTGACCGCACTTTAGTTCAACAAGCTGCTCGTAAATTGCGTGGGCAAGGGATTAAAGAGGTGGAGTTGGTCGGCGAAGAATGGGATCTGGAATTTTGTTGGGCGTTTTATCAAGGTTTTTATACAGCAAAACAAGATTACGGGATTGAGTTTCCACATTTAGATGATGAACCGCAAGATGAATTGTTAGCACGTATTGAATGCGGCGATTTTGTACGTGGAATTATTAATGAACCGGCACAAAGTCTAACGCCTGTGAAATTAGTAGAGCGAGCAGCTGAATTTATTTTAAACCAAGCGGACATTTATAATGAAAAAAGTGCGGTAAGTTTTAAGATTATTTCTGGCGAGGAACTTGAGCAACAAGGTTATTACGGAATTTGGACAGTAGGGAAAGGCTCTGCTAATCCACCTGCTATGTTGCAACTTGATTTTAATCCAACACAAGATCCGAATGCGCCCGTGTTAGCTTGTTTAGTTGGTAAGGGGATTACTTTTGATAGTGGCGGCTATAGCATTAAACCAAGTGACGGAATGAGCACAATGCGAACTGATATGGGCGGTGCTGCATTATTAACAGGAGCTTTAGGTTTTGCTATTGCTCGCGGATTAAATCAACGTGTTAAATTGTATTTATGTTGTGCAGAGAATTTGGTAAGCAATAATGCCTTTAAGCTAGGCGATATTATTACTTATAAAAATGGCGTGAGCGCAGAAGTGCTGAATACTGATGCGGAAGGTCGTTTGGTGTTAGCTGATGGATTAATTGAAGCGGATAGTCAAAATCCAGATTTTATTATTGATTGTGCGACTTTAACTGGCGCAGCAAAAGTGGCGGTAGGAAACGACTATCATTCTGTATTATCTATGGATGATGAACTTGTGAAAAATCTTTTCCAATCCGCACAAGCAGAAAATGAACCTTTCTGGCGTTTACCATTTGAAGATTTTCATCGTTCACAAATTAATTCATCTTTTGCCGATATTGCTAATATTGGTTCGGTTCCAGTTGGGGCGGGGGCAAGCACAGCAACGGCATTTTTATCGTATTTTATAAAAAATTATCAGCAAAATTGGTTACATATTGATTGTTCGGCGACTTATCGTAAATCTGGTAGTGATTTATGGGCTGTTGGGGCAACAGGAATTGGTGTGCAAACTTTAGCAAATTTAATGTTATCAAAATCATTGAAGTAAGGAGATATGATGACAGAAAGAACTTTTTCGATTATTAAACCTGATGCGGTAAAGCGTAATCTAATTGGGGCGATCTTAACTCGTTTTGAGCAAAATGGCTTTAAAATCATAGCATCTAAAATGGTACGCTTAACGCGTGAGCAGGCTGAAGGCTTTTATGCAGAACATCAAGGCAAAGAATTTTTTGCGCCTTTGGTTGAATATATGATGTCTGCACCGATAGTGGTGTCTGTTCTTGAAAAAGAAAATGCAGTGAAAGATTACCGCACTTTGATTGGTACAACGAATCCAGAAAATGCAGCAGAAGGGACAATTCGTAAAGAGTTTGCATTAAGTCAGCGTGAGAATTCGGTTCATGGTTCGGATAGTGTGGAAAGTGCAAATCGTGAAATTGCTTATTTCTTTACTGATTCTGAAATTTTTGAGCATTGATTGATAGTAAAAAGCACCTAAACAATAGTTTAAGTGCTTTTAAATTTTTAATGCTTATAAAATTAGACTTTCTTAAGGTTTATAGATGAACTCAATTCCTTCATCATCTTCTTCGGTCCAATCATCATCCCAATCTTCGTCATCATCAAATTGATGCTCAGCTAGTTGTTCCTGATGATAATCTTCCCATTTGAATTTTACTTCTTCAGGTGCAACTTGTTGTGTTTCAGCTTCGCGTGGATTCGCTATGATAAAGTCCATAATATCACGACAAAGTGGTGGAACATTTTTCCCTGTTGCCGCTGAAATCAGGTAATAGTCTTCTTCCCAACCTAATTGTTCAGCAATTTCTCTGGCTCGCTCTTCAGCTTCTTCGTCGCTTATCGTGTCAATTTTATTGAATACTAACCAGCGTGGTTTTTCTGATAATTTTTCACTGTATTGGAAAAGTTCAGATTCAATAATAGCCACATTATCTGCTGGATTAGAGCCATCAATTGGCGCAATATCGACTAAATGAATAAGCACTCTACAACGTTCTAAATGTTTTAAAAAGCGAATTCCTAGCCCAGCACCATCTGCTGCGCCCTCAATTAATCCAGGAATATCTGCCACTACGAAACTGTGTGAGTCATCTACTTTCACAACACCTAGACTTGGTACTAAGGTAGTAAATGGATAATCTGCAACTTTTGGTTTGGCTGCTGAAACGGCACGAATAAAAGTGGATTTACCAGCATTAGGTAAACCGAGCATTCCCACATCAGCAAGTAGCATTAATTCCAATAATAAATCTCGTTTTTCGCCCGGTGTTCCCATTGTTTTTTGACGCGGTGCACGGTTTACTGATGATTTGAAACGAGTATTCCCTAAACCGTGATAACCACCTTTGGCTACCAACATTTTTTGACCGTGTTCGGTTAAATCCCCCAAAGTTTCTTTGGTGTCGTTATCAATAGCACGAGTTCCTACGGGAACAGGTAAAATAATATCTTTACCGCGACGTCCTGTACAATCTGAACTCCGTCCATTCTCTCCACGCTCTGCCGCAAAGCGTTTATTAAAGCGGTAGTCGATTAAGGTATTGAGGTTTTCATCGGCTTGTAAATAGACATCGCCACCGTCGCCACCGTCGCCACCATCAGGGCCACCTTTCGGAATAAATTTTTCTCGACGGAAACTTACGCAACCGTTGCCACCATCCCCTGCCTCAATTCTAATAAGGGATTCATCAATAAATTTCATTAAAACTTCTCCAAAATAAACCGCACTTTAATGAGTTTTATGCGGTAATAATTTATGTCCAATTGCGGATAAAATTGCCCCGCATACTACAACAAATGCGCCAATATAGCTAATATTATTCAATTCTGGGGCTGCAAAATCTACTGGGCTAAAATAATGGGCAATATGGGAAAATAGGATTGTGAAAAGAGGTACAAGAGTGATAACAACGCTGACTTTTGATACATCCCAACGATTAAGAGCTTCCGCATAAGAGCCGTATCCAATTAAGGTATTTAAACAGCAGTAAATAAAACAAATCAGAGCTAAAGGTGTGAGTTCTTGCACTTGCGAGAATTCAGCCATCGGCATAAAGACTATGGCACAACCTAAATACATCATTAGCAAGATTTGTTGTGAATTAAATTTACGTAACATTAATTTTTGCGCCATTCCATAAGCGACCCAAATAAGAGCGCCCCCTATACTTAAAATAACACCTGTTGAATACTGATTTAGTCCAGAAAATACAGCAAAACGATCATTAAAGAATAAGCCTAAACCAATTAATAATAAGAAAAGTCCGATCTTTTGGTGCAACCCTAATTTTTCTTTGAAAATCAGTACACCACAGATGAGCATTCCAAAAGAGGATAAATGAATAAAAATTTGTGCAACTGACGGTTCAATGTAATTCAGCGAGCTACTAAATAATAGAAAATTGCCGGTAAGACCAATTACTCCAATAAGCATAATCCACGCATATTGGCGAACTTTCATTAATTCAGGTAATTGTTTTTTATAAGCAAGTAAAGCCAATAATGAAACTGCAGCAATAATGAAACGATACCATACGATAGTTTGCGCATTCATTACAGACAAAACTTGTTTCAAAGCAATAGGCAATGACCCCCAAGCCATTGCAGCAATAAGTGAAAAAGTAAAGCCTAGTAAAGGTTGTTGTTTCATTGCGTTCTCACTTATGTGAAATTAAAGAAAGACAAAACGCCCCACAAAATTGTAGGGCGTTTCAATGGAATAGATTTTAAATTATTCAGTAACAATACTTACGTATTTACGGCTTTTCTCGCCTTTTACTTCAAATTTAACTTTACCATCTGCGGTTGCGAATAAGGTGTGATCTCTTCCCATTCCTACGTTGTTACCTGCGTGGAATTTAGTACCACGTTGGCGAACGATAATGCTACCTGCTAATACAGATTCGCCACCGAAACGTTTAACACCAAGGCGTTTAGCTTCAGAATCGCGACCGTTACGAGTTGAACCACCAGCTTTTTTAGTTGCCATCTACTTGATCTCCTCTGAAATTATGCTTGAATCCCAGTGATTTTCACTTCTGTGAACCACTGACGATGACCTTGTTGTTTACGGCTGTGTTTGCGACGACGGAATTTAACGATTTTAACTTTCTCGCCACGACCTTGTGCAACAACTTCAGCCACTACTTTTGCACCAGCAACTACTGGTGCACCAATTTTAACATCTTCACCATTAACGACCATCAACACAGAATCGAACTCAACTGTTTCGCCAGTTGCAAGTTCAAGTTTTTCTAAACGAACAACTTGACCTTCGCTCACACGGTGTTGTTTACCGCCACTTTGGAAAACTGCGTACATAAATACTCCGCTTAATTGTGTTTCCCTGCTCTTTAGCAGTCCACACTTAAAAATTCATATAAATAGGTCGCAAATTCTACGGAAAAATCCTACCTATGGCAAGAATTTATTTACAATAAAATAAAAAAATTCCCTTCATTTGCGGATTGATTTCAGAAAGTCTGAAAATTCGGGTAAAATGCACCGCACTTTTGACTAATAATTGATGAAAAAATGAAGAAACAAGATCTTATGAGCATAGACGAGATCCAGAAACTTGCAGATCCCGATATGCAAAAAGTTAATCAAAATATTCTTGCTCAGCTTAATTCAGATGTTCCATTAATAGGACAGTTAGGTTTTTATATTGTTCAAGGCGGTGGTAAGCGGATCCGCCCGTTGATCGCAGTTCTCGCAGCTCGATCTTTAGGGTTTGAAGGATCTAATTCAATTACTTGTGCTACTTTTGTTGAATTTATTCATACTGCTTCTTTGTTACACGATGATGTAGTAGATGAATCTGATATGCGTCGTGGGCGTGCTACGGCGAATGCTGAATTTGGCAATGCGGCGAGTGTGTTGGTAGGCGATTTTATTTATACGCGTGCATTTCAATTAGTTGCACAATTAGAATCATTGAAAATTTTAAGTATTATGGCGGATGCGACTAACGTTTTAGCGGAAGGCGAAGTTCAGCAGCTAATGAATGTTAATGATCCTGAAACGAGCGAAGCTAATTATATGCGTGTAATTTATAGCAAAACTGCCCGTTTGTTTGAAGTGGCTGGTCAGGCTGCGGCAATTGTCGCCGGTGGAACAGAAGCTCAAGAAAAGGCTTTACAAGATTATGGGCGTTATCTTGGCACTGCATTTCAGCTCGTGGATGATGTATTGGATTATAGTGCAAATGCACAAGCTCTAGGCAAAAATGTAGGCGATGATTTAGCTGAAGGAAAACCAACCCTTCCTCTGCTACACGCTATGCGTCATGGAAATGCTCAACAGGCAGCTTTAATTCGCGAAGCGATTGAGCAAGGCGGTAAACGTGAAGCAATTGATGAAGTATTAGCTATTATGACTGAGCATAAGTCTTTAGATTACGCGATGAATCGTGCAAAAGAAGAGGCTCAAAAAGCAGTGGATGCAATCGAAATTTTGCCAGAAAGTGAATATAAACAAGCGTTGATTTCATTGGCATATTTGTCTGTAGATAGAAATTATTAGTCCATAATTTAGCTTATATACTTGATACCCATTAATTTTAATTAAACTTTATGAATACAGAACTTCAACCTAAACTAGAAAAAAGTGCGGTCAATTTTCAAGCTAAACCGCGAAAACAAAAAATCCGTAAGGATCCTAACGCACCTTTTATTCGTGAAAAACTTGAGTTGCCAGATGGACACAATAAGCTCCTTTTGCATTCTTGTTGTGCGCCTTGCTCTGGCGAAGTGATGGAAGCAATTCTTGCATCAGGCATTGAATTTACAATTTATTTTTATAATCCAAACATTCATCCACTCAAAGAATATTTGATTCGTAAAGAAGAAAATATCCGTTTTGCAAAAAAATTTGGTATTCCATTTATTGATGCTGATTACGATCGTCAAAATTGGTTTGATCGTGCTAAGGGTATGGAATGGGAGCCTGAAAGAGGTATTCGCTGCACAATGTGTTTTGATATGCGCTTTGAAAAAGCTGCTGAATATGCTCATGAACATGGTTTCCCTGTATTTACTAGTTGCTTGGGAATTTCTCGCTGGAAAGATATGAATCAAATCAATGGCTGTGGACATCGTGCGGCGGAAAAATATGATAATGTAGTTTATTGGGATTATAACTGGCGAAAAGAAGGTGGCTCGCAACGCATGATTGAAATTAGTAAGCGTGAGCGGTTTTATCAACAGGAATATTGCGGTTGTGTGTATTCTTTACGTGATAGTAATAAATGGCGAGAAGAGACGGGTCGTCAAAAAATTGAAATCGGAAAATTATACTATAGTGCTGATTAAAAATAGAAAAATAAAGGTGTTGTTTCACAGAATTTGCTGAACAGCACCTTTTATTTCACTATTTTATCACTTCATCTTGATCATAATGATTAATTTTTAAACGTTGAAAATAATCTTTTGTTTCTTCAATGATCACTTTTCGCAATCCAATAAGTGCGATAAGATTTGGGAAAGCCATCAAACCATTTACAATATCGGCGATAATCCATATTAAATTTAAGTGTAAGAATGCCCCTAAACCAACCAACATAATATAAGCTAGACGATATAGTTTTACGCCACGAATACCGACGAGATAAACAAAGCAACGTTCCCCGTAGTAACACCAACCTAAAATAGTAGTGAATGCAAAAAATAATAAACCAACTGTTACAATCGTTGCACCAATTGATGTGCCTAAACCTTGTGCAAAGGCATAGTTTGTGACGGTAGCACCCGCTAATTCAGGATTGTTCCACGCTCCCGTTAATACCAATACAATACCTGTCATTGTACAGACGATGATGGTATCTAAGAATGTACCTGTCATGGAAATTAAGCCTTGTCGAACAGGTTCACGAGTTTGTGCCGCTGCAGCTGCAATTGGTGCGCTTCCTAAACCAGATTCATTGGAGAAAATGCCGCGCGCAACGCCTGATTGAATCGCTTTCATCACAGTAAGCCCTACGGCACCGCCTAATGCTGCTTGTGGATCAAAAGCACTATCAATAATCAATAAAATCGCATCTGGTACTTTTTCTATATTTAAAAGGATAATAACCAGTGAAGTCGTGACGTATAAAATCGCCATAAACGGCACAATTACCGATGATGCGGTTGCAATACGTTTTACACCGCCAAGAATAATTAAGCCGACTAAAAGCGTCACGATAATTGCAGTAACTAAAACTGGAATATTAAAAGTATCTTGCATTGCATGGGTAATCGCATTGACCTGTGGGAATGTACCGATCCCGAAAAAGGCCACCATCACACCAAATAATGCAAATAATTTTGCTAACCATCTGATACCTAGTCCGCGTTCAATGTAATACATCGGGCCGCCAGCCATAAAGCCATTTTTATCGCGAACACGGTATTTAACCGCGAGTAAACATTCAGCATATTTTGTTGCCATTCCTAACAAAGCAACCAGCCACATCCAAAAAATAGCCCCTGGCCCACCTGCTTGTACCGCAGTCGCAACGCCCACAATATTACCCGTTCCAATTGTTGCAGCTAATGCAGTACAAAGTGCGGCAAAAGAGGAAACGTCCCCTTTTCCACCTTTATCTTTTTTAAATAAATAACCTAGTGCACGTGGTAAATAGCGAATTTGAATAAAGCCTAAGCGTAACGTTAAATAGAGCCCCGTGCCCGATAAGAGTATGAGTAGAGGTGCACCCCAAATAAAGCTATCAATAGCTGAAAGAATTGACTCAATTGTCATTGTGATTCCTCGTCGTTTAAATCAAAAATAAACACGACAAGAAGACGAAAAGATACAATGGAAAAGAAAGTGCGGTAAAAAATAAATAATTTCCACACTTACAATAGATTGTCTTTTGCCCCTGTCCTTTTGCCTGAGCGTTTGAAAAACGATTGAAAAATTAACCGCTCTTTTGCGCCTTCGGCGTCCATTTCTAAAATGGATCTCTCCAAGGGTTCGTCCAGTAACAGTCCCTGCCATCGCACCTGAAAGATTTTACATCGTCGGTGTGGGGTCAATTCCCCGCTCTCCAGCTACCTTCATCCGAACTCACTTTCCATTAGATATTGAAAAGTGTGCGAATTCTAACAAAACACGAAATGAATTTCAAAAAGGAATTTTTCTGTAGAAAAATCACTTTATTCAATATCTCCACAAAAACGATAGCCTTCTCCATGTATAGTCATAATGATATTTGGAGTATTTGGATGATCTTCAAAATGTTTTCTGATACGTCGAATTGTGACATCTACGGTACGATCCTGAGGTTTTAACTCTCGTCCCGTCATTTTTTTCAGCAATTCTTCGCGCGTTTGCAATTTTCCTGGATTTTCACAGAAATGTAACATTGCACGAAATTCACTGCGAGGAAGTTTGAATTCTTGTCCTTCTGGTGTAATTAAACTGTGGCTATTTAGGTCTAATTTCCAACCATTAAAACGATAGAATTCTCGACCAAATGTATTTTCTTTTTCTTGATGCGACATTGTGCGATGCAATAGATTACGTGCGCGGATAGTCAGTTCTCTAGGGTTAAAAGGTTTGGTTAAATAATCGTCGGCACCAATTTCCAGACCTAAAATTTTATCCACTTCATTATCTCGACCAGTTAAAAAAATAAGAGGTAAGCTTAATTCTTCACGGAGTTCTCTTGCCAATAATAAGCCGTTTTTACCTGGTAAATTAATATCCATCACAACCAAATTAATATTATGATTTGCCAATATATGATGCATTTCAACACCATTTTCTGCTTCAAACACATCATATCCTTCCGCTTCAAAAATCCCTTTAAGCGTATTTCGAGTGACAATTTCATCTTCAACAACGAGAATTTTTGGAGTAGTCATTTTCCATCCTTATACTTATTTTGGCGTATGCTATCAAAGCTATCATTCTATCTGTGCAACATTATTGTAACAATAAAAAAGTGCGGTAATTTTTTACTTGATTTTCCTTTTTGTGATCTAAATCATAGTTTTAGGTATTCAACTTTCTTTATGATAGAATTTCGAGAATCTATATTTTTATACTCAATTCTATGAAAAAACTCTTTCTTTTTTTTACGCTGATTTTCACCGCTTTTGCGGCTAATTCAGGTTTATTCGATAAAAAACAAACCTTTTTAAAAGTAGATGATGCTTTTGCTTTTTCTGCTACTTTATCTACAGATAAAAGCCAGTTACAAGCCCATTGGGATATTGCCGATGGCTATTATTTGTATCAAGATAAAATTAGTGCTGAGTTAGTCGGTAAATCAAATCCTCTCTCTTTATATACCCAACAGGCGGCGGAGTTACATCAAGATCCTTATTTTGGCGAAGTAAAAGTTTTTACTCACTCAATTGATGGCATATTTAGGGGTACATTTAATAATGCTGATGATAAGGTTGAAATCACTTATCAAGGATGTACCGAAGGTTTTTGCTATCCGCCTGAAACTAAAGTATTACGAATTGGGGATTTAGCCATTTCTCAAGAGCAAATTGTCGAAAAAACAGTTGAAAAAAATACCGCACTTTTATCTGAACAAGATCGTTTAGCTGATGGTTTATTCCATAGTAAATGGACAATTTTTGGTTTCTTTTTATTAGGATTGGGACTGGCTTTTACGCCTTGCGTATTGCCAATGTTACCGTTGCTTTCTGCTATTGTTATCGGTCAGCAACAACGTCCAAATATGATGCGAGCGTTTAGTTTAGCTTTTCTTTATGTTCAAGGCATGGCTCTGACTTACACTTTGTTAGGTCTTGCAGTGGCAGCCATCGGTTTACCGTTTCAAATCGCCTTGCAACATCCTTATGTGATGATCGGGCTTTCTATTTTATTTGTTGCTCTTGCCCTTTCAATGTTTGGCTTATTTACCATTCAATTGCCAAATAGCTTACAAAATAAATTGAATACATGGAGCCAAAAACAAACCTCGGGTGCTTTTGGCGGTGCCTTTGCGATGGGAATGATTGCTGGGCTGGTGGCATCGCCTTGCACATCTGCGCCACTTTCTGGTGCTTTACTTTATGTGGCGCAAAGTGGCGATTTATTCACAGGCGCAGCAACCCTTTATTTGCTCGCACTTGGTATGGGCGTGCCGCTAATGTTAATCACATTGTTTGGTAATAAAATTTTGCCAAAATCAGGTGAGTGGATGAACACAGTGAAACAAACATTCGGCTTTGTGATGTTAGCGTTACCTGTATTTTTACTTTCTCGTATTTTGCCTGAAGTATGGGAACCTCGCTTATGGGCTGGGTTAGCGACAGTATTTTTTATTTGGTTTGCGTTGCAGATGTCTAAGAACGGTTTTGGCTATGCTATTAAAATTATTAGTTTTGCGTTGGCTATGGTTACTGTACAACCCCTGCAAAATTGGATTTGGCAAACTCAAACTACAACACAAAGTGCGGTAGAAAATATGCCTGTTTCTCAAGTTAAATTTAAGCAAATTAAAAATACTGAAGAACTTGACCGCACTTTAGCGGAAAATCCGCATTCAATTGCTATGTTGGATTTATACGCGGATTGGTGTGTTGCTTGTAAAGAATTTGAAAAGCTGACGTTTTCAGATCCACAAGTGCAACAGCAATTTCAAAATATCTTATTGTTACAAGTGAATATGACAAAGAATAGCCCAGAAAATAAAGCATTAATGGAACGCTTTAATGTGATGGGATTGCCTACGATTTTATTTTTTGATCAGCAAAATAATGAAATTAAAGGAAGTAGAGTAACGGGCTTTATGGATGCTGATGCTTTTTCCAATTGGTTAAAAGCCTTGCATTAAGTTAGAATTATTTACAATAAGTAAAAACTCTTTTTCTGTTATACATCTTGTTTAACAAATAGCTAATCATTACTATAGCCAGGTTTTAATTTATCTTTAAACGAAAGGAAAGCAAAATGAACAATCTTGAAAAATATCGCCCGTATTTCTTGGCATTTTTACGTATCGTTGTCGCTTATATGTTTATTTTACACGGCACGGCAAAATATTTAGAATTTCCAATTTCTATGACTGGAGGAAATGGTGCAGTAGGCGATCCAATGCTACTAGTAGCAGGCGTAATTGAAATTGTTGGTTCAATTTTATTAATCTTAGGTTTATTTACACGCCAAGCCGCGTTTATTTTGTCAGGGGAAATGGCATATGCCTATTTCTTTCTGCACGTAGCAGGAAAAGGAAACCTATTTTTCCCAATTGCAAATGGCGGCGAGCTTGCATTACTTTACTCACTTCTCTTTCTATATTTTGTATTTTCTGGCGCAGGTGCTTGTGCTTTAGATAATAAGTTTTTTAAAAAGTAGTTTAGTTGTAGTTTCATAATTTTATCCTTATTTTTGCCCACATTTATGTGGGCTTTTTTATGCCTGAAATTTATCGTATTTTTACCGCACTTTAAGAAATTATATTTAATCTTTTCTATATTTAAGCAAACGTTTGCGTTATAATTCTCATCGCTTATTTTTAACTATTTAATGAAAGGAAAATACAATGGCAGATCGTCCAATTCGTCAGGCTTTACTGAGTGTGTCTGATAAAACGGGTATTGTAGAGTTTGCTCAAGGTTTAGTTAAACGTGGTGTAAAACTACTTTCAACAGGTGGAACGGCAAAACTTTTAGCACAAAATGCTTTACCTGTAATGGAAGTGTCTGATTACACAGGTTTCCCAGAAATGATGGACGGTCGAGTGAAAACCTTACATCCCAAAGTACATGGCGGTATTCTTGGTCGTCGTGGTACAGATGATGCCATCATGCAGCAACATGCCATTGAAGGCATTGATATGGTGGTGGTGAATTTATATCCCTTTGCTGCCACTGTGGCAAAATCTGATTGCACTTTGGCTGATGCGGTAGAAAATATCGATATTGGGGGGCCTACAATGGTGCGTTCTGCGGCGAAAAACCACAAAGATGTGGCGATCGTAGTTAATAACAATGATTTCAACGCAATTCTAGCCGAAATGGATCAACATCAAAACAGCCTAACTTTTGAAACTCGTTTTGACCTTGCGATTAAAGCATTTGAACATACCGCTCAATATGATTCTATGATTGCCAACTATTTCGGTCAGCTAGTAAAACCTTATCATATTGCAGAGGAAGAAGAGGCGAATGCGAAGTGCGGTCAATTCCCACGAACTTTAAACCTTAACTTCGTGCGTAAACAAACTATGCGTTACGGCGAAAACGCCCATCAAAATGCGGCATTTTATGTTGATTTAAATGTGAAAGAAGCGAGCGTGGCTACAGCTAATCAACTGCAAGGTAAAGCCTTGTCTTACAATAATATTGCCGACACTGATGCAGCACTTGAATGCGTGAAAGAATTTGACGAGCCAGCTTGCGTAATCGTTAAACATGCCAATCCATGTGGCGTGGCGTTAGGTAAGGATATTTTAGACGCCTATAATCGCGCTTACCAAACCGATCCAACGTCTGCTTTTGGTGGCATTATTGCTTTTAACCGTGAATTAGACGAAAAAACGGCGAATGAAATTGTGGAACGCCAATTCGTTGAAGTGGTTATCGCACCGAAAGTTTCTGCTGAAGCGCAAGAAGTAATGAAGCGTAAGAAAAATGTTCGTTTGCTTGAATGTGGTGAATGGACTTCTCGTTCCGAACGTTTGGATTTCAAACGTGTAAACGGCGGTTTATTAGTACAAGATGCGGATTTAGGTATGGTTGGCGTGGATGATTTAAAAGTCGTGAGTAAACGTCAGCCAACTGAACAAGAATTAAAAGACTTATTATTCTGCTGGAAAGTGGCAAAATTTGTGAAATCGAATGCCATTGTTTACGCCAAAGACAATCAAACTATCGGCATTGGTGCAGGTCAAATGAGCCGTGTGTATTCGGCCAAAATTGCAGGTATCAAAGCACAGGATGAAGGCTTGACCGTGGCAGGTTGTGTGATGGCATCTGATGCGTTCTTCCCATTCCGTGATGGCATTGATGCTGCAGCGAAAGTGGGGATTCAATGTGTGATCCATCCAGGTGGATCAATGCGCGATCAAGAAGTCATTGATGCGGCGGATGAACATAATATGGTGATGGTATTGACTGGAATGCGACATTTTAGACATTAATTTATCTAACTATTCCCCTCTTTACAAAAGAGGGGGAATTGCAGGTAAAAAATAGCCGCACTTTTTTTAAATTAGGCATACGCAAGGACTACAACATGGACATCCTCATCATCGGAAACGGCGGTCGTGAACACGCCTTGGCTTGGAAAGCTGCACAATCTCCATTAGCAGATAAAGTTTTTGTCGCATCGGGTAACACTGGTACTGCATTGGAACACAAAGTAGAAAACGTGAATATTTCTGCGACAGATATTCCCGCATTAGTGAAATTTGCTCAAGATAAACAAATTGGATTAACCATTGTTGGTCCTGAAGCCCCCTTAGTGATTGGGGTAGTTGATGCATTTCGTGAAGCTGGATTGAAGATTTTTGGGCCAACTAAAGCGGCTGCGCAATTGGAAGGTTCAAAGGCATTCACTAAAGATTTCCTTGCTCGTCATAAAATTCCAACAGCGGAATATCAAAACTTTACCGAAGTCGAACCAGCATTGGCGTACTTACGTGAGAAAGGCGCACCAATTGTCGTTAAAGCGGATGGTTTGGCGGCGGGTAAAGGCGTAATCGTTGCGATGACATTGCAAGAAGCCGAAGATGCAGTACGCAATATGCTTTCTGGTAATGCCTTTGGCGAAGCGGGCAGCCGAGTAGTGATTGAAGAATTTCTAGATGGCGAAGAAGCAAGTTTTATCGTCATGGTAGATGGTAAAAACGTAGAACCTATGGCGACTAGCCAAGATCATAAACGCGTGGGCGAAAATGATACGGGGTTAAATACAGGCGGTATGGGTGCGTATTCGCCTGCACCAGTAATAACACCCGAAATTCATAGTCGCATTATGAAGGAAGTGATTTACCCAACCGTTAATGGCATGGCAGCGGAAGGCAATGTTTACACTGGTTTCCTATATGCAGGATTAATGATTATGCCAAATGGGCAGCCGAAAGTGATCGAATTTAACTGCCGTTTTGGCGATCCAGAAACGCAGCCAATAATGCTACGTCTCAAATCAGACCTTGTTGAACTCTGTCTTAAAGCATGTGACGGCAAATTAGATGAAGTAATATCACAATGGGATACACGAGCTTCTTTAGGTATCGTATTGGCTGCAGAGGGATACCCAAAAGATTATCGTAAAGGCGATGAAATCAGCGGATTGCCTAAAAGTGCGGTCAAAAACGAGAAAGTTTTCTTAGCGGGTGTCGCAGAACAAGAAGGCAAGCTAGTCACAAACGGCGGTCGTGTACTTTGTGTGACTGCATTAGGTGAAAGCGTATTTGAGGCACAACAGAAAGCGTTAAAACTGGCTGAGCAAATTCAATGGTCTGGGCGTTTTTATCGTCGAGATATTGGTTACAGGGCTGTGGAACGAGAGTTGCAAAAATAATCCATATCATTATGATGAATTAATTTCATTTAAGTGATGAAAATTTAGGAATGAAATTTTAATTAAATTTTTATCCATAAACAGTTAAACTATCTGCCATAAATTACATAAGAGGAGAACACAATGTTTACAAGAAATATGACTATCGCTGATTACGATCCAGTATTGTGGCAAGCGATCCAAGATGAAAATCGTCGTCAAGAAGAACATATCGAACTCATTGCATCTGAAAACTATGCGAGTCCACGTGTGATGGAAGCGCAAGGTTCACAATTTACTAATAAATACGCAGAAGGCTATCCAGGTAAACGTTATTACGGTGGTTGTGAGTATGCGGACATTGTGGAACAGTTAGCAATTGACCGTGCGAAAGAATTATTTGGTGCAGATTACGTGAATGTTCAACCGCACTCTGGTTCACAAGCAAACGCTGCAGTGTATGGTGCATTGATTAATGCAGGCGATACTATTTTAGGTATGGATTTGGCTCACGGTGGGCACTTAACTCACGGTGCAAAAGTCAGTTTCTCTGGCAAGATTTATAACTCTGTGCTTTATGGAATCACTGCGGATGGCTTAATTGATTATGAAGATGTTCGTCAAAAAGCATTAGAATGTAAACCAAAACTTATCGTTGCTGGTTTCTCGGCTTATTCACAAGTTGTGGATTGGGCGAAAATGCGTGAAATCGCAGATGAAGTGGGTGCATATTTATTTGTGGATATGGCGCATGTAGCAGGATTAATTGCAGCGGGTTTATATCCAAATCCACTTCCGCACGCACATGTTGTAACCACTACTACCCACAAAACATTAGGCGGTCCGCGTGGCGGTTTAATTCTTTCATCTTGTGGTGATGAAGAAATCTACAAAAAATTACAATCATCTGTATTTCCTGCAAATCAAGGTGGTCCATTAGTTCATATTATTGCGGCAAAAGCAGTTTGCTTTAAAGAAGCATTAGAGCCTCAATATAAAGAATACCAAGCAAATGTAATCAAAAATGCGAAAGCAATGGTTGAGGTATTTAAACAACGTGGTTATGATGTTGTGTCAAATGGTACTGAAAACCACTTGTTCTTAGTAAGTTTTATTAAACAAGGATTAACGGGTAAAGCAGCAGATGCGGCATTAGGCAAAGCAAATATTACCGTGAATAAAAATGCAGTACCAAATGATCCGCAAAAACCATTCGTCACTTCTGGTATCCGTGTAGGTACACCATCGGTAACTCGCCGTGGTTTCAATGAAAATGATGTGCGTGAATTAGCTGGCTGGATGTGTGATGTTTTAGATGCTTTAGGCAAAGAAAATGAAGAACAAGTGATTGCTGAAACTAAAGAAAAAGTGTTAGCAATTTGTAAACGTCTTCCAGTTTATCCGAAATGATTTATTTTCTTTCGTTGATTATATGTTTAGCGGCGATTAATATCGCCGCTTATTTTTTATGGGAAATTATATGACTTATATTGTTGGCTTAACTGGTGGCATTGGTAGTGGTAAAACAATGATTGCTAATTTATTTGCCGATCTTGGCATACCTCTAGTGGATGCGGATGTGGTTGCTAGAGAAGTCGTCGCGAAAGATTCCCCCTTATTGTCAAAAATTGTTGAACATTTTGGGACTCAAATTTTAACGGAACAAGGCGAGCTTAACCGCGCGGCTTTACGAGAGCGAGTGTTTAACCATGATGAAGATAAATTGTGGTTAAATAACCTTCTACATCCCGCTATTCGTGAACGAATGAAACAAAAATTAGCTGAACAAACTGCGCCTTACACATTATTTGTCGTCCCTTTATTAATAGAAAATAAATTGACCGCACTTTGTGATCGTATTTTGGTGGTGGATGTGAGTCCACAAACTCAACTTGCTCGTTCAGCTCAACGAGATAACAATAATTTTGAACAAATTCAACGAATTATGAATTCTCAAGTTTCTCAACAAGAGCGTTTAAAATGGGCGGATGATGTGATTAACAATGATGCTGATCTGGCCCAAAACTTACCGCACTTGCAGCAAAAGGTGCTAGAATTGCACCAGTTTTATTTACAACAAGCGGAAAATAAAAATGCCTGACGAAATGATTGAAGTACCTTGTCCGATTTGCCAAAAATCTGTGCCTTGGATAAATGAAAGTACTTTTCGACCTTTTTGTAGCAAACGTTGCCAGTTAATCGATCTTGGCGAATGGGCGGCTGAAGAAAAAGCGATTCCAAGTGATACTGCTGATTTTGCAATGGATCCAAATGTGAGTGACGAATGGAGCATTAAATAGAGATTAACCGATAGGAAACCCTATCGGTTAATTTTTATAAGTGCGGTGCTTTTTTGAGGATTTTTCCTAAAAATGCTATGCTAAACGTAATTTTATTATTCTAAAATGTGATTTTTATGCAACAAGATTATTTAAGCCAACAACGATTCTCCGCTCTTCCTCTACATCCGATTGTGCGAGGTGCTTTGGCAAAAAAAGGCTTTGATTTTTGTACCCCAATTCAGGCTTTATCCTTGCCTATCAGTTTAAATGGACGAGATGTTGCTGGACAAGCTCAAACGGGTACAGGCAAGACAATGGCTTTTTTAACGGCTACTTTTCACCATCTTTTAACTCACCAAGATCCTAATCTCAAATATCGTCACCCAAGAGCTTTGATTTTAGCACCTACTCGAGAATTAGCGGTGCAGATTAGTAATGACGCAGAATTTCTTGCAAAAGCGAGTGGATTAAAGACCGCACTTGCCTATGGTGGCGATGGTTATGATAAACAACTACAAGCGATTGAGCGTGGCGTCGATATTTTGATTGGTACGACGGGGCGAGTCATTGATTATGTGAAACAAGGCGTAATTGGTTTAGATGAAATCCAAGTTGTCGTGCTAGATGAAGCGGATCGAATGTTTGATCTTGGGTTTATCCGTGATATTCGTTATTTATTGCGTAAATGCCCCGCTCCGCAAGCTCGTTTAACGATGTTATTTTCAGCGACGCTTTCTTATAAAGTGCGTGAATTAGCATTTGAAGATATGAATGACCCTGAATATATTGAAATTGAACCAGAACAAAAAACAGGACATCGAATTAAAGAAGAACTTTTTTATCCATCTAATCAGGATAAAATGGCACTTCTCTTAACCTTAATGGAAGATGAATGGCCTGAACGCTGTATTGTATTTGCGAATACCAAACATCGTTGTGAAGAAATTTGGGGCTATTTGGCGGCTGATGGGCATCGTGTCGGTTTACTGACTGGCGATGTAGCACAGAAAAAACGTTTATCGTTATTAAAACAATTTACTGATGGTGATTTGGATATTTTAGTGGCAACAGATGTGGCTGCTCGTGGCTTGCATATTTCTGATGTGACGCATGTTTTCAATTATGATTTACCCGATGATCGAGAAGATTATGTTCATCGAATTGGCCGTACTGGACGAGCAGGGGAAAGTGGTGTTTCGATTAGTTTCGCTTGTGAAGAATATGCGATGAATTTACCAGCAATTGAAGAATATATTGGCCATTCTATCCCTGTGAGCCAATATGAAACAGAAGCCTTGCTTGAACTGCCGAAACCGTATCGGTTAAAACGTGCGGTACCACCGCAAGGACATACAAGACATCGTTCTTATCACACAAAATAGGTGGGCTTCAGCCCACGCGTTTATTTAATGATGAAAAGTGCGGTTAATTTTGACTGCATTTTATATTCCTATTTTTTATATCCTCCTTTGTTCATCATTCATCTTGTGGGTTTACGGCTTACCTACAGATAAGTATTGTTACGTTTTTTGTTTTTTAACTTGCCAAAAAACAAAAAATAAATAAAATGAACGCTCATTCATTTTTGAGCAATTATTGCTCCTTATTTTACTCAAGGATCTTATGCGACAAGCTAAAACAGACTTAGCTGAACAGATTTTTTCAGCGACAGATCGTTTAATGGCAAGAGAAGGGTTGAATCAACTTTCTATGCACAAACTTGCGAAAGAAGCAAATGTGGCCGCAGGAACGATTTACCTTTATTTTAAAAACAAAGATGAGTTGCTCGAACAATTTGCACACAGAGTGTTTTCAATGTTTATGGCAACACTTGAAAAAGATTTTGATGAAACTAAACCTTTTTTCGAACAGTATCGACAAATGTGGAAAAACATTTGGTATTTCTTACAAGAAAATCCCACTATCTTATCCAATTTAAAGCAATATGAATCTTTGCCTAATTTCAAGGATATTTGTAAAAACGTTAAAAATTGCCGTTGGGATTTATTTTGTCATCAAGCCAAAAAAGCTGGCTTATTAGCGGAATTATCTGAAGATATTCTCTTTTTATTAAGTTTGAAAACGGCGATAAATTTAGCCTCTGATGCAAAATTTATCGATTTCGATCTTAAGCCTGAAATTTTAGAATCTGTGATTGAACGCTCTTGGCGTGCGATTCAGAAATAATTGTTGTTATTTTTATAACGGAGCTTTAAACATGAGTCAAACTCAACATCAAAGACCAAAACGCTCACATATTTTCTTTATGAAAATAATTTTAGTGGTATTTGTCTTAATTTTTGTCGGTGTCATCGGTTTTAATATGATAAAAGGCGTAATGATAAGCCGAGCAATTGCAGAAATGCCAGAACCTTCAAGCCCAGTGACCGCACTTGAAGTACAACCACGTGAGTGGACGCCAGTTATTAACACAACAGGTCTTGTGCGTCCAAATCAAGGTGCGATGCTCAGTACACAAAATGCGGGCGCGGTTTCACAAGTACTTGTTCAAAATGGACAAAATGTGAAAAAAGGTGAGGTGCTTGTGGAACTTGATAGTTCTGTTGAACGAGCTAATCTACAAGCTGCTCAGGCACAATTATCAGCACTTCGTCAAACTTACCAACGTTATGTGGGCTTATTAAATAGCAATGCTGTATCACGTCAAGAAATGGATAACGCAAAAGCGGCTTATGATGCTCAAGTAGCTAGTATTGAATCTCTAAAAGCAGCAATTGAACGTCGTAAAATTGTTGCGCCATTTGATGGCAAAGCAGGTATTGTGAAAGTAAACGTTGGTCAATATGTGAATGTTGGAACAGAAATTGTGCGTGTAGAAGATACTAGCTCAATGAAAGTGGATTTTGCTCTTTCACAAAATGATTTAGATAAATTACATATCGGTCAACGCGTTACAGCGACAACAGATGCTCGCTTGGGCAAAACATTTTCAGCTCGAATCACTGCGATTGAACCTGCCATTAATTCATCAACAGGTTTAGTTGATGTTCAGGCTACTTTTGATCCTGAAGATGGGCATAAATTGCTTTCAGGTATGTTCTCTCGCTTACGCATTGCACTTCCAACTGAAACAAATCAAGTTGTCGTTCCACAAGTAGCTATTAGCTACAATATGTATGGCGAAATTGCCTATTTACTTGAACCATTATCTGAAGAAGAAAAAGGAAAAATGTCAGGTAATGAAAAATTGGATCGTCTCTATCGTGCGAAACAGATCACCGTATTTACTAAAGATCGTCAAGGTGTTTATGCTCAATTACAGGGAAATGAAGTTAAAGCGGGAGATAAAATTATTACAGGCGGTCAGCAAGGTATTGGTAATGGAAGTCTTGTGGAATGGATTAAAAAAGACATTGTGGGTGCAGTAGAGCCTGCACATAAAACACCACTTTAATGTATGAGGAAATCCGAATGAAATTTACCGATATATTTATTCGTCGTCCTGTTTTAGCAGTTTCAATTAGTTTGTTAATGATTATTTTAGGGTTGCAAGCAATCTCGAAATTGGCAGTGCGTGAATACCCTAAAATGACTACTACAGTCATTACAGTGAGTACCGCATATCCAGGGGCAGATGCGAATTTAATCCAAGCATTTGTTACGTCAAAATTGGAAGAATCTATCGCGCAAGCCGATAATATTGATTATATGTCTTCGACTAGTGCGCCTAGTAGTTCGACTATTACAATAAAAATGAAATTAAATACCGATCCTGCAGGTGCGTTAGCAGATGTGTTAGCCAAAGTGAATGCAGTAAAGTCAGCATTACCAAATGGTATTGAAGATCCTAGTGTATCCTCTTCTTCAGGTGGGAGCGGTATTATGTATATCAGTTTCCGATCTAAAAAACTAGATTCTAGTCAGGTAACTGATTACATCAATCGTGTAGTCAAACCACAGTTGTTTACCATTGAAGGTGTTGCCGAAGTACAGGTATTTGGTGCAGCTGAATATGCATTACGTATTTGGCTTGATCCACAAAAAATGGCAGCTCAAAATCTTTCTGTGCCAACAGTGATGTCTGCGCTTTCTGCAAATAATGTACAAACGGCTGCGGGGAACGATAATGGCTATTATGTGAGTTATCGTAATAAAGTGGAGACTACAACGAAATCAGTGGAACAACTCAGCAACTTAATTATTTCATCAAATGGCGATGATTTAGTGCGTTTGCGTGATATTGCAACCGTTGAATTAAATAAAGAAAGTGATAATTCGCGTGCTACGGCAAATGGCGCAGAGTCCGTTGTGTTAGCCATCAATCCAACCTCAACAGCAAACCCTTTGACTGTCGCAGAAAAAATTCGCCCTTTATATGAAAGTATAAAAACACAACTGCCAGACAGTATGGAAAGCGATATTCTTTATGACCGCACTATTGCCATTAATAGCTCTATTCACGAGGTCATAAAAACTATTGGTGAAGCTACTTTGATCGTTTTAGTAGTAATTTTAATGTTTATCGGTTCGTTCCGTGCCATTTTAATTCCAATATTGGCTATTCCAATTTCTCTTATTGGCGTATTAATGCTGCTACAAAGTTTCAACTTTTCTATTAATTTAATGACCTTGCTTGCTTTAATTCTTGCCATAGGTTTAGTTGTAGATGATGCTATTGTGGTGCTGGAGAATATTGATCGTCATATTAAAGCGGGAGAAACGCCATTTCGCGCAGCAATTATTGGTACGCGTGAAATTGCCGTGCCTGTAATTTCTATGACTATTGCGTTGATCGCGGTTTATTCGCCAATGGCTTTAATGGGCGGCATTACCGGCACATTGTTTAAAGAGTTTGCTTTAACCCTTGCTGGTGCAGTATTTATTTCTGGTGTTGTGGCATTAACGTTATCGCCAATGATGAGTAGTAAGTTACTCAAATCCAATGCTAAACCAACATGGATGGAAGAACGCGTAGAACATACCTTAGGTAAAGTAAATCGTGTTTACGAATACATGCTTGATCTCGTTATGCTCAATCGTAAATCAATGCTGGCTTTTGCGGTCGTGATTTTCTCAACGCTCCCATTTTTGTTTAATTCACTTTCTAGTGAATTAACGCCAAATGAAGATAAAGGCGCATTTATTGCAATTGGTAACGCGCCATCTAGCGTAAATGTGGATTACATTCAAAATGCAATGCAACCATATATGAAAAATGTAATGGAAACACCCGAAGTCTCTTTTGGTATGAGCATTGCTGGCGCTCCAACTTCTAATAGCTCGTTAAATATCATCACATTGAAAGATTGGAAAGAACGTTCACGTAAACAATCCGCAATAATGAATGAAATTAATGAAAAAGCAAAATCAATTCCAGAAGTGTCAGTATCAGCATTTAACATTCCTGAAATTGATACAGGGGAACAAGGCGCTCCAGTCTCTATTGTATTGAAAACTGCACAAGATTATAAATCTTTGGCAAACACCGCAGAGAAATTCCTCAGTGCGATGAAAGCCTCTGGCAAATTTATTTATACAAATTTAGATTTGACCTATGACACGGCGCAAATGACAATTTCAGTAGATAAAGAGAAAGCTGGTACTTACGGCATCACGATGCAACAAATCAGTAATACTTTAGGGAGTTTCTTATCTGGTGCGACAGTTACGCGTGTGGATGTGGATGGACGCGCTTATAAAGTCATTTCGCAGGTAAAACGAGATGATCGCTTATCGCCAGAAAGTTTCCAAAATTATTATTTAACTGCATCTAATGGTCAATCAGTGCCATTAAGTAGTGTTATTAGTATGAAATTAGAAACTCAGCCAACATCATTACCGCGTTTCAGCCAATTAAATTCGGCTGAAATCAGTGCTGTACCAATGCCGGGTACATCAAGTGGTGATGCCATTGCTTGGCTTCAACAACATGCAACAGACAATTTACCGCAAGGCTATACGTTTGATTTTAAATCTGAAGCACGTCAATTAGTCCAAGAAGGCAACGCATTAGCCGTCACTTTTGCATTGGCTGTTATCATCATATTCTTGGTACTTGCCATTCAGTTTGAATCTATACGTGACCCAATGGTAATTATGATTTCCGTACCATTAGCCGTAAGTGGTGCATTGGTGAGCTTAAATATTTTATCCTTCTTTAGCATCGCAGGAACAACATTAAATATCTACTCTCAAGTTGGGTTGATTACTCTCGTGGGATTAATCACCAAACACGGTATCTTAATGTGCGAAGTGGCAAAAGAAGAACAGCTTAACCATGGTAAAACTCGAATTGAGGCAATCACTCATGCTGCAAAAGTGCGTTTGCGTCCAATTCTAATGACAACTGCTGCAATGGTAGCTGGCTTAATTCCATTACTCTATGCAACAGGTGCAGGAGCGGTATCTCGCTTTAGTATTGGGATAGTGATTGTAGCGGGATTATCCATTGGTACTATTTTCACCTTGTTCGTCTTGCCTGTGGTATATAGCTATGTCGCAACTGAACACAAACCATTACCGGTTTTTGATGAAAATAAAACAACCCACTAATTAAAACATAGAAAAAACAAACCGCACTTAGGTTATCTTACGTAATTCGTACTTATAAATAGTTGTTTTATCCAACTTTTTTGAGCATAACCTGCATAAGTGCGGTATTTTTTATTCTGTTAATTATATAAATGATCCACTTATGTTAGTCTTTATTTAAAGACTATTTTTCAGTAAACTTAGCGAATTTTGTTGAATTATTAAAATTATCACTTCAAATCTAGGAATTTATTGTGGCACATCGAGATTTTGCTGCGCGTCGTAGCTCAAATAATAAGAAAAAAAATAAGAAAAAGAATACAAATGTCTTGATTTTTCTTGCTTTATTTATTGTTCTAGTTTTTGTTGTTGGACTTTATTTGTTGAAAAATCAGAACAGTAAGGTAAGCATGCAGCAAGCTATAACACAACAGGAAAAAGCTCAACCTAAAAGTGTGTTACCTAATCGTCCAGAGGAAGTGTGGAGTTATATTAAAGCCTTAGAAACGCGTACTGTACCTGTAGATAATAATCCAGCGAGTGTAGAACAAAATATGCGTTTAACAGAAGAACAACGTCAAGTTTTAATTCAAATAGAAAGAGATCAAAAAGCGGCTGATGAAGCTAGAAAACTGGCTGAGCAACAGAGAATAGAAGATGCAACGAGAACTCAATCCAAAAAAACGGAAGATATGAAAAATACAGAGGCAGAAATCGTAAAATCGGAATCAATTAAAAAGCAAGACTCACAGAAAATTGAAAGCGCAAAAAAAGTAGAACAAATAAAAACGGTTAATAATGTACGGGATAGCAAGAAATTTGGTTTACAATGCGGTGCTTTCAAAAATCGAGCGCAAGCTGAAAATTTGCAAGGTCGTTTACAGATGACAGGATTAAATGCTCAAATACAAACTAACGGCGAATGGAACCGTGTTCGTGTAGTAAGTTTTGATACTCGAGAGCTTGCAGTACAGGCGCAAAGTAGAGCTAAAACTGTTACCGATTGTGTTGTGATTGGTATGTAATATATATTTATTTTAATGCTGAGTACCAAAAGGTGGTTTTGCAAACCAAATCACAATAAGCAATCCTAAGAATCCCATAGCTGATAACCAAAATATTTCATTTGCGCCAATAATAAATCCTTGGGATGTTATTTGTTGAGCGAGGTAAGTTGAAGTTTGCGTATCACTTAAACCAAATTGATTCATTTGATGGTAAAAACTTTGGGAAATTGGGTTATAAGGATTAATGTGTTCTGTTAATTGAGTGTGGTGAACAGCTTCACGGTTATACCACATAAATGTGGTCAAAGATGTTCCTACAGAACCCGCTAAAGTTCTCAAGAAGTTAAATAAGCTAGAGGCTGAAGCCATTTTATGCGCAGGCAAGCCAGACAGCGTTATTGTAGTAAGTGGCATAAAGAAACAGGACACCGCTAAACCTTGCACTAATTGTGGTAAAGCTACATCAACAAATGTCATTGATGGCTCGAAAGTTACCGCTCGCCAATAAAATGTTATTGCATATACAATAAAGCTTATCGTCACTAAAATTCGCATATCGATCTTATAACCGAAACGCCCAATAATCGGTGAAAGCAAAATTGGGAATAATCCAACTGGGGAAGCCGCAAGCCCTGCCCACGTCGCGGTGTAATGGAAGACTTGTTGTAGCAAGAGCGGAATTAATACCACAGAACCTAGATAAATCAAAAAGGCTAAACTAGTACATAAACACCCTACGCTAAAATTACGAGAATGGAAAAGCGAAATATCCACTACAGGATTGTCATCTGTCAATTCCCAGATAATCAATGCAATCAGACAAACGACAGCAACAACGGCTAATATAATGATTTCATTAGAATTAAACCAATCTTGCTCACGACCCTGATCAAGCATTAATTGCAAACATCCCACGCCTAAGACAAGTAAAACTAAACCGACTTTATCAATAGGTTGATGAACAATTTCACTTTCTCGGCTACCCAAAATCTTCCAGCTGATTAGCACAACTAACAAACCGATCGGAACATTGATAAAAAAGATCCATCCCCAATGGATATTATCGCTAATCCATCCGCCTAAAATTGGGCCAAAAATAGGCGCAACCACAATAGTCATTGACCAAAATGCCAATGCCATTCCGCGTTTTTCTGGTGGATAATTATTTAATAATAAACTTTGAGAAAGAGGGATTACCGGGCCTGCGACAGCACCTTGAATGACTCGGTAAATAATTAATGCTTCAAGGCTATCCGCAATCCCACAGAGCCAAGAAGAGACAACGAATAAAAAAGTTGAGACTAAAAATAACCGCACTTCGCCAAAACGTTTTGCTAACCAGCCCGTTATTGGAATAGAAATCGCATTTGCCACACCAAAAGAAGTGATTACCCACGTACCTTGACTAAAAGATGCGCCAAGATCGCCCGCAATAGTAGGAATCGCCACATTTGCAATGGTAGAATCTAATACCTGCATAAAGGTGGCAAGAGATAAAGCCAGTGTTAATAAAATCAGCACACCACCTTGAATAGGTGGGAATTTTTTTGCGGAATTGTCCATAACGCCGCCTTAATGGCTGTTTTGCTGAATGATAGATTCAATCAAATTTTCTACCGCACTTTCATCATATTTAAGTGTATCAGTAGAAAATAACGTTTTCGGTTCTGTTTTTTCTCGTAGCATTGTGCCAGATGAATCTGAAATTCTTACTTTTGCCGTTGCAGAAAGACCAATTCTCAATGGCGTTTCTGTAAATTGTTGTGGATCTAATTTAATTCGCACAGGTACGCGTTGCACCACTTTAATCCAGTTACCCGTAGCATTTTGTGAGGGCAAAAGAGAAAATGCATTGCCAGTCCCCATTTCAATACCATTTATCACGCCATCAAATTCTTTATTTTTACCGTATAAATCAAAATGGATTTTTACTGGCTGACCAATGCGCATATTCGTTAATTGGGTTTCTTTGAAGTTAGCTTCTAGCCACATTTGTTCATTAGATACCACCGCCATTAACGCGCCACCCACCGAAACGGCTTGCCCAACTTGAACATTACGACGCGCCACATAGCCATCAATTGGACTTCTAATTTTTGTACGTTGTAAATTTAACCAAGCCTGTTTGAGTGAACTCATTGCATTTTGTATTTGCGGTTGTTCACGTAATGGAACGTTACTCAATAAAGCCTGATTAGCAGCCAATTGATTTTTAGAGGCATTTAAATTTGCTTTGGCAAGCTCGACAGCTTCTTTTGCGTGTTGGAAAGATTCTTTATCAATCGCACCCATTTTTTCAAGTTGAACTCGGCGAGCCAAATTGCCTTGAGCTTGAGCTAAAGAAATTTCATTGGCGTGCACAGCTGATTGCAATTGTTGCACAGTGAAACCGAGTTGTTCTACCTGACGTACAGCATTGGCGAGATTGCTTTTGGCCTGTTCGAAACTAAGTTTCGCATTCGTATCATCCAATTCAACTAGAATATCACCTACATGGACTTTATCCATATTGTCAGCATTAATCTTCGCTACATTACCTGCAACTTGTGATGACACCATCACTTGATTACCGCCCACATAAGCATCTTCTGTTTCTTCAAAATCCTTCAAGAAGAAAAACCAATACAAAGCACAAGCAATACCAATAATAAGCAGGAGAAGAATAAAAATACTTAAGCCTTTTTTACGGTTAGTTTTATTTGATACAGATTTATTTGATGGAGTTTCAATTGCAGTTTTCGTCATAATGTCTTCCCTGATTTGGGATAATGTTTAAAAATGGGATATTTAAAACTATCAAAAATAAAATGAAAGGTCATTATGAAACTTTAAAAAGGGGAACTCAAGGGGAAATTATCATCTCTTTGTTTTTGCTAGATTAATGAATGTTCTAGAAGTATTGTTTCATTTATTTGATTTATTTTCGGGTAAGAATTAAAAATCGGCAATCATAGCGATTTTGTTCATCCGCCTTACGATATTCATCAAATTCAATTTCCCACTCCTCCCAATTCAATTGAGGGAAAAAAGTATCACCATCTAGTTCTGTTTGAATTTGAGTAAGGTATAACTTATCTGCTTTGGGTAAATATTGTTTGAATAACTCTCCCCCACCAATCAACATAATTTCATCAAAATCTCTGACAAAATTGACCGCACTTTCAAAGCTATCTTTCCATATCACACCTTCGTGTTCAAAAAGCTGGCGAGAAAGTACGATATTGGTACGTTTAGGTAGTGGACGACCAATACTTTCAAAGGTTTTACGCCCCATAATGACAGGTTTACCAGTGGTGTTCTGACGAAACCAAGCTAAATCTGCAGGCAAGTGCCAAGGCATTTGGTTATCTTTACCAATCACATTATTTAATGTTGTCGCCACAATTAAACTAAATGTCATAAATCCCCCTAAAATTTGCCGTTACTATACCTGATATTAAGTGATTTTTCATTGATTTAGTGATAACGTTAATGCCAATTTTAAGAACTTGGAAAGGACTATGAACAAAAAAACAATCGTTGTGAAATTCGGTACAAGCACGCTAACTCAGGGTTCGCCAAAACTGAATTCGCCACATATGATGGAAATCGTTCGTCAAATTGCACAACTGCATAATGATGGATTTCGTATAGTGATCGTGACTTCTGGTGCGATTGCAGCGGGTCGCCATTATTTAAATCATCCTCAATTACCACCCACTATCGCCTCAAAGCAACTGCTTGCAGCGGTTGGTCAAAGCCAATTAATTCAGGCTTGGGAAAAATTATTTGCTATTTATGATATCCATATCGGGCAACTTTTATTAACCCGTGCAGATATTGAAGATCGCGAACGTTTTTTAAATGCGCGAGATACTTTACACGCACTTTTAGATAACCACATTATTCCTGTGATTAATGAAAATGACGCGGTGGCGACTGCGGAAATTAAAGTAGGTGACAATGACAATTTATCGGCATTAGTCGCTATTCTTGTGCAAGCGGAACAGCTTTATTTATTGACTGATCAACAAGGTTTATTTGATAGTGATCCGCGTAAAAATTCTGAAGCGAAATTAATTCCAATTGTAGAACAAATTACCGATCATATTCGATCAATTGCAGGAGGAAGTGGTACAAATCTTGGTACAGGTGGAATGATGACCAAAATCATTGCTGCCGATGTTGCGACTCGCTCTGGAATTGAAACCATTATTGCTCCAGGTAATCGCCCAAATGTAATTGCAGATCTTGCTTATGAACAAAATATTGGTACAAAATTTATTGCACACCAATCTGATCGATTAGAAAGTCGCAAACAATGGCTTTTCGCTGCACCATCGGCAGGTATTATTACCATTGATAACGGTGCGCAAAATGCCATTCTTGAACAAAATAAATCTTTATTACCCGCTGGTATTATTAACGTGGAAGGGCGTTTTTCGCGTGGTGAAGTAGTCAAAATACGCACTCAATCAGGTAAAGACATTGCGCTGGGTATGCCACGCTATAACAGCGATGCCCTGCAATTAATTAAGGGCAGAAAATCAGCAGACATTGAGAATGTTTTAGGCTATGAATATGGCGCGGTGGCAATGCATCGTGATGATATGATTATTTTGTCATAATGTCCTTTGGTTGATAAAAGCACTGATTTATGAAACAATCTTGAGCTATTTTTATAGGAAAAATTTAAGGTAAAACGATAGTGATCGATTTTGATGGCTACCGTCCAAATGTGGGTATTGTGATTTGTAATCGCAAAGGGCAAGTGCTTTGGGCGAAGCGTTGTGGGCAAAATTCGTGGCAGTTTCCGCAAGGTGGCATTAATGATAATGAAAGTGCCGAGCAAGCGATGTATCGCGAACTACACGAGGAAGTTGGTTTACAACCTAAAGATGTGCGTCTGTTATATGTTTCTAAACATTGGTTACGCTATAAATTGCCAAAGCGTTTATTGCGTTATGACAGCAAGCCGATGTGTATTGGGCAGAAACAACGCTGGTTTTTGCTACAGCTTGTTAGCGATGAAAAAAACATCAATATGCAAACAACTAAATCGCCAGAATTTGACGGGTGGCGTTGGGTAAGTTTTTGGTATCCTGTTCGTCAAGTTGTGTCTTTTAAGCGAGATGTTTATCGAAAGGTAATGAAAGAGTTTGCTTCGATACTATTTACGGACAATCCACTAATATTTTCTGCATCTCGTGAAGCAAATTCACAGCATTATTCGGCAAACAAAAAATATTCTCAGACAAAATACACGAAACGCCATTTTTATAAATCAAGAGGCCAATAATGTTCACTTTTATTCTTCTTTGTTTACTTGTTGGCGCATTAGCGGGTTTTCTTGCTGGATTATTTGGTATCGGCGGTGGGTTAGTAATTGTGCCAACGTTAGTGTATTTACTGCCCATTGTAGATGTACCAGAATCTTTGTTGATGTCTACCGCACTTGGAACATCATTTGCTACCATTGTGATTACTGGCATTGGATCGGCACAACGTCATCATAAATTAGGTAACATAGTCTGGCAGGCAGTTCGCATTTTAGCTCCGGTTATTATGCTTTCTGTTTTTATTTGTGGTTTATTCATTGGAAGACTTGATCGTGAAATTTCTGCCAAAATTTTTGCTTGCTTAGTGGTATATTTAGCCACAAAAATGGTACTTTCGATTAAAAAAGATCAAGTTACAACAAAACCACTTACCCCCCTTTCTTCCGTAATTGGCGGTATTTTGATTGGTATGGCATCTAGTGCTGCGGGAATTGGCGGTGGTGGATTTATTGTACCGTTTTTAACTGCTCGTGGCATTAATATCAAACAAGCTATCGGTTCTTCCGCATTTTGTGGGATGTTATTGGGCATATCAGGGATGTTTAGTTTTATAGTGAGTGGTTGGGGAAATCCATTAATGCCTGAATATTCGCTCGGTTACATTTATCTTCCCGCAGTGTTAGGCATTACTGCCACTTCATTTTTTACTTCCAAATTAGGCGCAAGTGCAACCGCTAAATTGCCTGTTTCAACCTTAAAAAAAGGTTTCGCCCTTTTCTTAATTGTGGTTGCGATCAATATGTTTCTGAAATAAGGAAAATTATGAATTCAAATTATTTACTTCTTCCCCACTTTGATCCGAGTATTTTTACGCTTGGCGATAGTAATATCGGCTTACGTTGGTATGGTTTGATGTACCTTTTAGGTTTTGTTTTTGCACGTTGGCTTGCGGTTCGCCGTGCTAATCGCCCAAATAGCGGTTGGACAGTAGATCAGGTCGATAGCTTACTTTTCAACGGTTTTATGGGGGTGTTTATTGGCGGACGTGTTGGCGATGTATTTTTCTATAATCTCGATCATTTCTTACAAGAACCACTTTATTTATTCCGCGTTTGGGAAGGGGGAATGTCGTTCCACGGAGGCTTAATTGGTGTAATTGTTGCTATGATTTGGACATCCTATTCACAAAAACGTAATTTTTGGCAAACGGCTGACTTTGTTGCGCCTTTGATTCCGTTTGGTTTAGGTTTAGGCAGAATTGGTAATTTCATTAATCTTGAACTATGGGGACGCGAAACGAATGTGCCTTGGGCAATGATTTTCCCGAATGATCCTCTTTTACTGCCTCGTCATCCATCACAACTTTATGAAGCCTTTTTAGAAGGTCTGGTGTTGTTTGCGATTCTGAATATTTTTATTAAAAAGCCACGTCCAATGGCTTCTGTTGCAGGTTTATTCTTAATTGGTTATGGTGTCTTCCGTTTTATTGTGGAATATGTGCGAGAACCTGAAGTTGAAAATTTCTTTGGGATTATTACACGAGGGCAAGCCCTTTGCTTGCCGATGATTATTGGTGGTGCTTTCATTATGGCTTGGGCTTATTCACGCAAAAGTGCGGTCATAAAATAGGAGATTTTTATGAAGCAATATCTTGAGCTTTGTCGCCGCATTGTTAGTGAAGGGGAATGGGTTGCTAATGAACGTACAGGTAAGCATTGCCTCACGGTCATTAATGCAGATTTAGAATATGATGTGGCGAATAATCAATTTCCGCTGATTACTACCCGTAAAAGTTATTGGAAAGCGGCCATTGCTGAATTTCTAGGTTATATTCGTGGATATGACAATGCCGCTGATTTCCGCGCACTTGGCACGAAAACTTGGGATGCTAATGCGAATGAAAATGCAGCTTGGCTTGCAAATCCGCATCGTAGAGGCGTTGATGATATGGGGCGCGTATATGGTGTGCAAGGCAGAGCATGGCGTAAGCCTAATGGAGAAACTATCGATCAGCTACGTAAAATTGTTAATAACTTAACGAAAGGTATTGATGATAGAGGAGAGATTTTAACTTTTTTTAACCCTGGGGAATTTGATCTTGGTTGTCTTCGTCCTTGTATGCACACGCATACTTTTTCTCTTGTGGGCGATACTTTACATCTTACTAGTTATCAACGTTCCTGTGATGTTCCGCTTGGATTGAATTTCAATCAAATTCAGGTGTTTACCTTCTTAGCACTTATGGCTCAGATCACGGGCAAAAAAGCCGGCAAGGCATATCATAAAATTGTGAATGCGCATATTTATGAAGATCAGCTTGAGTTAATGCGTGACGTACAACTTAAACGCGAGCCTTTCCCATTGCCAAAATTAGAAATCAATCCAGATATAAAAACGCTTGAAGATTTAGAAACTTGGGTCACGATGGATGATTTTAAAGTCGTTGGCTATCAATCTCATGAGCCGATTAAATATCCTTTTTCCGTCTAATGGATGCAGCAAAAGTGCGGTCAGAATTTGACGAGAAAATGATGCGCTACGCCCTTGAGCTTGCCGATAAAGCGGAAGCGTTAGGTGAGATTCCTGTGGGGGCGGTGCTGGTGGATGACGCTAGAAATATTATTGGAGAAGGTTGGAATCTCTCCATTGTTCAAAGTGATCCTACTGCACATGCTGAAATTATTGCTTTGCGTAATGGCGCGAAAAATATTCAAAATTATCGCCTACTGAATAGCACGCTTTATGTGACATTAGAGCCTTGCACAATGTGCGCAGGGGCAATTTTGCATAGCCGTATTAAACGTCTTGTGTTCGGTGCATCTGATTATAAAACTGGCGCGATTGGATCACGTTTTCATTTTTTTGATGATTACAAGATGAATCATACTTTAGAGATTACATCTGGCGTATTGGCAGAAGAGTGTAGTCAAAAATTGAGTACATTTTTTCAGAAAAGACGCGAGGAGAAAAAAATAGAGAAAGCATTATTAAAAAGTCTGAGTGATAAGTAATTCTTTATTTTTTCTTATATTTGAAACTTAAAATCCAGGATTGATCGTTATCTCAAATCCTGTTACTTTCGGAAATTCTTCTTGAATTAGTGTTAATAATTCAATTTGTCTAAATAGAATCCCCTGCCGAACAATAGCATTAGACACTTCAATAAAAATTAAATGATCTGTTATGTTGCCAATACGAAATTTGCCGTGAAATTCCTGTGGAAAAATGCGGTTAAATTTTTGATTAAGTTCATTGATGGCAAGACCTTTTTTGATTATTTTGGCAAAGGGCGATTGCTCAAGCACATCCGTAATATTGACTGCTTTTTGATAACGATCAGCCTTGTTTTCCATAAAGTCAGCCCCCAGTAAATGACATCAGTTTAGATTTCCGCTACAATACACGCAATTTTCATAATAAACAATGAGACGAATGATTTCAGGCACTGTCAAACCGAATTTTTGGTCGCGATTACTTTTAAGTATCATCGCAATTTTTGCTTTGCCTAACGCACAAAGTTTTGAAAATCAAAATAATACGGAAAATTATTCCTCAAGTGTTTCCATTCAACAAGCGTTAGAAACGGTAAAAGTTGCTCGTGAAGTGCAACGACAAGCCATTCCTCAACCTTCAATTTCCCGTCAAACTGAAAAACAACTTAAAATTCAACCGCACTTTTTTACTGAAGCGTTGAATATTAGCGCGCCAATTCGAGCAGGCCCCTTGCTTATTTAATGTTTCTGTTTTTTGTGAAGAATATTGCTATTGAAATAGCGATATTTTAAAAAATTATTGTGCATGAAATAAAGTATTTCATAAGCATTTAACTATTTAATTTATATATTTAAAAAGAGAAATTATGAGCATTTTAACAAGAATTTTTGGTAGTCGTAATGAACGCGTTTTACGTAAATTAAAAAAACAAGTCGTAAAAATTAATAAAATGGAGCCTGCTTTTGAGGCATTAAGTGATGATGAATTAAAAGCAAAAACACAAGAGTTTCGTGATCGTTTAAGTGGTGGCGAAACTTTGCAACAAATTTTACCAGAAGCATTCGCAACGGTACGCGAAGCAAGTAAGCGTGTGCTTGGTATGCGCCATTTTGATGTGCAGCTTATCGGTGGGATGGTATTGACTAACCGCTGTATCGCAGAAATGCGTACTGGTGAAGGTAAAACATTAACGGCGACTTTGCCTTGTTATTTAATCGCACTTGAAGGTAAAGGCGTTCATGTTGTCACGGTGAATGATTATCTTGCTCGCCGAGATGCAGAAACCAACCGTCCGTTATTTGAATTTTTGGGTATGAGCGTAGGCGTCAATATTCCTGGGTTATCGCCAGAAGAAAAACGTGAAGCTTATGCGGCAGATATTACTTATGCAACCAATAGTGAACTTGGTTTTGATTATTTACGTGACAACTTAGCCCACTCAAAAGAAGAGCGTTTCCAACGTACTTTAGGCTATGCGTTGGTGGATGAAGTGGATTCTATCTTAATCGATGAAGCACGTACACCATTGATTATTTCAGGTCAGGCAGAAAAAAGTTCAGAGCTTTATATTGCGGTAAATAAATTGATCCCAAGTTTAATTAAACAAGAAAAAGAAGATACGGAAGAATATCAAGGAGAGGGCGATTTCACTTTAGATTTGAAATCTAAACAAGCACATTTAACCGAACGTGGTCAAGAAAAAGTAGAAGATTGGTTAATTGCACAAGGTTTAATGCCTGAGGGGGACTCTTTGTATTCTCCTAGTCGGATTGTATTGCTTCATCACGTTATGGCTGCATTGCGTGCGCACACATTGTTTGAAAAAGATGTCGATTACATTGTGAAAGACGGTGAAATCGTGATTGTTGATGAACACACTGGTCGTACAATGGCGGGGCGTCGTTGGTCAGATGGTTTGCACCAAGCCATTGAGGCAAAAGAAGGGGTGGATGTTAAGAGCGAAAACCAAACTGTAGCGTCAATTTCTTACCAAAACTACTTCCGTTTATATGAACGTCTTGCGGGTATGACGGGGACTGCGGATACGGAAGCATTTGAGTTCCAACAAATTTATGGCTTGGAAACTGTTGTAATTCCAACAAATCGTCCAATGATTCGTGATGATCGCACTGATGTGATGTTTGAAAATGAACAATATAAATTTAATGCGATTATTGAAGACATTAAAGATTGTGTAGAACGCCAGCAACCAGTATTAGTGGGGACGATTTCAGTCGAAAAATCAGAAGAATTATCTAAAGCGTTAGATAAAGCAGGTATAAAACACAATGTGTTGAATGCGAAATTCCACCAACAAGAAGCGGAAATCGTGGCAGAAGCAGGATTTCCTAGTGCAGTGACTATCGCAACGAATATGGCGGGTCGAGGTACCGATATTATTCTTGGCGGTAACTGGAAAGCGCAGGCTGCCAAATTAGAAAATCCAACTCAAGAACAAATTGAAGCCCTTAAAGCAGAGTGGGAGAAAAACCACGAAATTGTAATGAAAGCGGGTGGGTTGCATATTATCGGTACAGAGCGTCACGAATCTCGTCGTATTGATAACCAGTTGCGCGGTCGTTCTGGGCGTCAAGGTGACCCCGGTTCTTCTCGTTTCTATCTTTCTTTAGAAGATGGTTTAATGCGCATTTATTTGAATGAGGGTAAGCGCAATTTAATGCGTAAAGCGTTCACGGTAGCAGGCGAGGCAATGGAGTCGAAAATGTTGGCGAAAGTGATTGCATCTGCTCAAGCAAAAGTTGAGGCGTTCCATTTCGATGGCCGTAAAAACCTACTTGAATATGATGATGTGGCAAATGATCAACGTCATGCGATTTATGAGCAACGCAATTATTTGCTTGATAATGATGATATTTCTGAAACTATCAACGCTATTCGCCACGATGTGTTTAATGGTGTGATTGATCAATATATTCCACCACAATCTTTGGAAGAACAATGGGATATTAAAGGGCTTGAAGAACGTTTATCTCAAGAATTTGGTATGGAATTACCGATTTCTAATTGGTTAGAAGAAGATAATAATCTTCACGAAGAAAGTTTGCGCGAACGCATTGTGGAAATTGCAGAAAAGGAATACAAAGAAAAAGAGGCTTTGGTTGGCGAAGATGCTATGCACCATTTTGAAAAAGGTGTTATGTTGCAAACCTTAGATGAACTTTGGAAAGAACACTTAGCTTCGATGGATTATTTACGCCAAGGTATTCATTTACGCGGCTATGCACAAAAAGATCCAAAACAAGAATATAAAAAAGAATCTTTCCGCATGTTTACGGAAATGCTAGATTCCTTAAAACACCACGTTATCATGACTTTAACCCGTGTACGTGTGCGTACTCAAGAAGAAATGGAAGAAGCTGAACGTGCTCGTCAGGAGATGGCTACTCGTATCAATCAAAATAATTTACCTGTGGATGAAAATAGTCAGACAACTCAAAATTCAGAGACTGAAGATTATTCAGATCGTCGCATTGGTCGCAACGAGCCTTGTCCTTGTGGGTCGGGTAAAAAATATAAGCATTGTCACGGCAGTCGTGTGGCACGCCAGTAATGAACAATCAAAGTGCGGTGATTTTTCACCGCACTTTTTTCATACCTCTACATTGGATAGAAAAATGGATAAAAAAATTATACAAGTTGCTGCGGGGATTATTCGTAATGAATTTGGTCAGATCTATTTAACGCAGCGTTTAGAAGGACAGGATTTTGCCCAATCTTTAGAATTTCCCGGTGGAAAAGTAGATGAGGGAGAAACCCCAGAACAGGCTTTAAAACGTGAACTGGAAGAGGAAATAGGTATTGTTGCGTTAAATGCAGAACTTTATGAACGTTTTCAATTTGAATATCCAACAAAAATCATTTCTTTTTTCTTTTATCTGGTAAATGAATGGATTGGCGAACCTTTTGGGCGAGAGGGGCAAGAAGGTTTTTGGGTTGAGCAGCGCGCATTGGATGCAGGACAGTTTCCCCCCGCGAATGCAAAATTAATTCATCGATTACTAAATGAAACTCACAATTTCATATAAAATAAATTTGGGGTAAAGATTACCTTAAAAAAATTTAGTGTGATTTATTTCATATAAATTTTTAATAAATTTACCAGAATATTTGTGTTTTTTGCATTATTGGAGTCATTATGTCTCAACTTGCCAATCCAGAACTGATGAAAGTCGTTATTTTACTCGCATCTAGCGTAACAATTGTGCCGTTATTTAAAAGACTCGGGTTGGGTAGCGTGCTAGGTTATTTAGTAGCAGGTTGTTTGATTGGCCCATCTGTCTTTGGCATAGTGCAAGATCCAACAGCTGTGGTACATTTAGCGGAATTAGGTGTGGTAATGTTTCTTTTTATTATCGGGCTTGAAATGTATCCAGAACGCCTTTGGGCAATGCGTAAAGCTATTTTTGGCAGAGGTTTGTTACAAGTTGGATTATGTGGTTGCTTACTCACTTTTTCGGGTATTTATTTATTAGGATTAACAAAAGAAGTATCATTTATTGCTGGTATGGGTTTCACGCTTTCCTCTACTGCTATTGTAATGCAATCACTAGAAGAAAGGGGGCTTACTTCTACGTCAAAAGGACAACGCGTAATTTCGACATTAATTTTTGAAGATATTGCTATTGTACCACTTTTGGCTTCTGTCGCTTTTCTTGCTCCCCATTCGAAAGAAGCGACACCACATACTGATTGGGTATCAATTGGTATAGCATTAAGTGCTGTTGTGGGGTTAATTGTGGCTGGAAAATGGTTAATGAACCCACTATTTCGTTTAATTTCTAAAGCACGTATTCGTGAAATGATGACAGCGGGCGCATTATTGGTCGTTTTAGGTGCTGCATTAGCAATGGAAATTGGCGGACTTTCAATGGCAATGGGCGCGTTTGTTGCTGGTGTGATGATGTCTGAATCAGCGTTTCGCCATCAGCTTGAAGCGGATATAGAACCATTTCGCGGCTTATTACTAGGATTATTTTTTATGGGCGTAGGAATGTCCTTAGATTTGCATTTAGTGTTTAATCATTGGATCTTGCTACTTGGAATTGTTTTTCTTTATATACTTGGAAAAGCCAGTGCTGTTTATATTATTGCCCGAATTACCCGTCTTGATCATCGAGAAGCCATAGGACGAATGTCTTTGATGGCACACGGTGGCGAATTTGCTTTCGTTCTTTTTTCAGCCGCAGCAACTGCGGAAGTAATCAGTAATGAAGAAAAAGCGACATTCACTGCTGCAGTGATTATTTCGATGCTTTTTTCGCCTATTATTGCTCAAATTGCTCGCAAACTTATACAGCGTACAGAGCCTAAACATCTTGATCAGCTTGATGAAAATGATCTAGACAGCATCGGGGATTTGGAAGATAACGTTTTAGTTATTGGTTTTGGACGTTTTAGTCAAATTGTCTGCCAAACATTATTAATTCGTGGAATTAGCGTTTCAGTAATTGATCGCAATATCGAAAATATCCGTGCTGCCGCAAAGTTTGGTTTTAAAGTTTATTATGGCGATGGCATTCGATTAGATGTTTTACGAGCCGCAGGAATTGAAAAGGCGAAATGTGTCGTATTAGGTATTAACGATACACAAAGAATTGAACATATTGTCAGTCAAATGAAAGAGGCTTATCCAAATTTACCGATTTTAACCCGAACTTATGACAGAAAAACAACAGTTAGTTTGATTAAGCAGGATGTAGATTTTATTGTGCGTGAAACTTTTGAATCAGCAATTACACTTAGTCGAGCAACATTGATGAAATTAGGTATTGATAAAATTGAAGCGGAAGAAATTATTAAGGAAGTACGAACATTAGATCAAGAACGGTTAAATGAAGAAGTTTTACACGGTTTTTCGAATGAAATAGTAAAAAAATATTGGACACCAAGACCATTTATTAAACCGCATCTTGATACAAAAGCATTAAATAAAGAAACAGAAGAAATTCTAAGTGAGAAAATTGAAGAAGAAATATCAAATGATCATTCATAAAATTATTTTTTATCTATAAAAATATTAAATTTTAACTTCTCGTTTAAGTATTTACTCTTGAGTGATTTAAATCACGTAAATTTTTATTTTAAGGCAATAAATGAATAATAAAATTAGTGTTTATGATAAAGATAATTTCTTTGAGCTTTATCAGAAACTCCGCGCAAATCCAATTAGCCTCAATGAAATTATCGAAAAGCCCACCATGCTTTCATTGTTGCCTAATTTAAAAGGGAAGAAATTACTCGATTTAGGCTGTGGTACGGGAGGGCATTTACAATTTTATTTAGAACGAGGGGCGGCTAAAGTAATTGGAACTGATCTTTCCGAAAAAATGCTCGAACAAGCTGAAAAAGATCTTCAAAAGTGCGGTCAATTTTCAGGGCGTTTTTCCTTATATCACTTACCAATAGAAAAATTAGCTGAGTTACCAGAAAGTCATTTCGATGTGATTACTAGCTCTTTTGCCTTTCATTATATTGAAAATTTTCCGACATTATTATCAACGATCCATGACAAACTCTCGTCTAATGGCACATTAATTTTCTCACAAGAACATCCGATAACTACCTGCCATAAAGAGGGAGAACGCTGGGAAAAAAATGACAAAAAACAGCAAGTCGCTTATCGTTTAAATCATTATCGAGAAGAGGGGAAACGCAATAGAAATTGGTTCAAACAACCTTTTCAAACCTATCATCGAACAACAGCAACAATTATCAATAATTTAATTCATGCAAGGTTTCAAATTGAGCAAATAGAAGAACCCATGCTTGCTGACCAACCGCAATGGCATAATGAATTTAAAGATTTGTCACATCGACCACCATTGTTATTTATCAAAGCAAGAAAAGTGGAGAAATAAACAAAATAAACTGGTTTTTAACCGCACTTTATGGTATAAATCGCCCCGCTGTTTTTGCCTTTCAAAAGCAGTTTTTTAATTACTAACAACACACACATATTAACAAGGCTTAATCGGGGTGCCAAACGGTCGATTAGCTGATATGTGGAGGCTCAACCCCAACAAAAGGAAAATATTATGGCACAAGTTTCAATGCGCGACATGATCAACGCAGGCGTACACTTCGGACACCAAACTCGTTACTGGAACCCACAAATGAAACCTTTCATTTTTGGTGCTCGTAACGGTGTTCACATCATCAATCTTGAAAAAACTTTACCTTTATTCAACGAAGCTTTAGCGGAATTAACTCGCATTGCTAGCAACAACGGTAAAGTATTATTCGTTGGTACAAAACGTGCAGCGTCTGAAGCAGTTCAAGCAGCGGCATTAGATTGTCAGCAATATTACGTAAACCACCGTTGGTTAGGTGGTATGTTGACTAACTGGAAAACCGTTCGTCAATCAATTAAACGTTTAAAAGATTTAGAAACCCAATCTCAAGACGGTACTTTTGATAAATTAACCAAAAAAGAAGCGTTAATGCGTAGCCGTGAGATGGAAAAACTTGAATTAAGCCTTGGCGGTATCAAAGATATGGGTGGCTTACCAGATGCATTATTCGTTATCGGTGCGGACCACGAACATATCGCTGTTAAAGAAGCAAATAACCTAGGTATTCCTGTATTTGCTATCGTTGATACTAACTCAACACCAGCTGGCGTAGATTTCGTTATCCCTGGTAACGATGATGCGACTCGTGCTATCCAACTTTACGTTTCTGCAGCTGCAGCAGCGGTTAAAGAAGGTCGTGGTAACGAAGCTCAAGTTGCTGAAGAATTAGCAGCTGACGCAGAATAATTTAAGTTTTGCAATAAGGCGAAGCCCTTAATAATCAAGCGATTAATTGGCATAGGGGCTAAAATTTAGCCCCTATATTTTTATCTAAAAGTGCGGTCAAAATAAACCGCATTTTCGACAGAGGATTTTAAAAATGGCTGAAATCACAGCATCATTAGTAAAAGAACTTCGTGACCGTACTGGCGCAGGTATGATGGAATGTAAAAAAGCATTAGTTGAAGCAAACGGTGATATTGAGTTAGCAATCGACAATATGCGTAAATCTGGTCAAGCTAAAGCAGCTAAAAAAGCAGGCCGTGTTGCAGCTGAAGGTGTTATCCTTGCTCGTGTAGAAAATGGTTTCGGTGTATTAGTTGAAATGAACTGTGAAACTGACTTCGTAGCAAAAGATGCAGGTTTCTTAGGTTTAGCAAACGAAGTAGCTGATTTCGCAGCAGCAAACAAAGGTACCACTATCGAAGCATTACAAGCGCAATTTGAAGAAAAACGTGCTGCATTAGTTGCTAAAATCGGTGAGAACATGAATATTCGTCGTATTGCTTACTTAGATGGTCAAGTAATTGCACAATACTTACACGGTGCAAAAATTGGCGTATTAGTTGCGGGCGAAGGTTCTGCTGATGAACTGAAAAAAGTAGCAATGCACGTAGCTGCATCTAAACCTGAATTCGTGAACCCAGAAGATGTATCTGCTGAAGTGGTTGAACACGAACGCCAAATCCAAATCGATATTGCGATCAACTCTGGTAAACCAAAAGAAATCGCAGAGAAAATGGTTGAAGGTCGTATGAAGAAATTCACTGGTGAAGTTTCATTAACAGGTCAAGCATTTGTAATGGATCCTTCTGTATCTGTAGGGGATTTCTTAAAATCAGTAAATACTTCAGTTTCTAACTTCATTCGTTTAGAAGTAGGCGAAGGTATTGAGAAAAAAGAAGAAGATTTTGCTGCTGAAGTTGCAAAAATCACTGGCGGTAACGCATAATTCTTTAACGATAAAAAATGTATGCTTGTAAGTCCAATTTAAAGTTGGGCTTATTTATTTTTAAAAGAATTTCAACTTATTTCGTTAAGTAAATTTTATACACATAAAAATCTGCATTTTAATCAGTTATTAAACTTGTAAAATGCAGATTAAATGATGGGGTATCAATTAAGAAATTTTCTTTTCTAATGCTTTTAGGCGTTTATGTATGCCATCAATGCCTAATGTTAGAGCTGCCGTTTTACGCCATTCTTTATTCGTTTGCAATGGAATACCAGAGGAATATACGCCAGGCTCTGTAATTGGGCGCATAACCATTCCCATTCCAGTAATGGTTACTTTATCGCAAATTTCCATATGACCATTAATCACACTTGCACCACCAATTAAGCAATAGCGACCAACAGTTAAGCTACCTGCCATAATAACGCCACCCGCAACCGCTGTACCAGTGCCAATATGAACATTATGCGCAATTTGACAAAGGTTATCGATAATAACGTTATCTTCAATAATCGTGGCATCTAATGCGCCTCTATCAATACAGGTATTCGCACCAATCTCAACGTTATTACCAATTATTACTTGACCAACTTGTGGAATTTTAATCCAACGACCACGATCATTTGCATAACCAAAACCATCACTACCGATAACTGTTCCTGATTGAATTAAGCAATTAGCTCCAATCTCAACGTTATGGTAAACAGTGACATTAGCCCAGAGCTGAGTGCCTGAACCTATCTTGGTATTTTTACCAACAAAGCAATTTGCACCAATGATCACGTTATCACCTAGTACAACACCTTCTTCAATCACTGCGTTCGCACCAATAGATACATTTTCGCCCAATAAAACGTCATCAAAAATGACCGCACTTTTTGCGATTCCTTGTGCCGCTTTTGGCGTGCTATCCATATATTGCGCTAAAATTGCGTAAGCCACATAAGGATCTTTAACAATAAGTAAATTGCTTTCTGGAGAACAGTGTTCAACATCCTCTTCAGAAACAACCAAAATCCCTGCTTTAGAATCTTTCAATAATGCACGAAATTTTACGTTAGAAATAAAAGTGAGTTGATTTGATTGGGCTTTATCGAGAGGAGCGATATTCTCAACAACAACATCGGCGTTACCGCGAACGGTAGCGCCGATTTGAGTTGCCAATTCTTGTAAAGAATAGGATTTTTGCATTATGAGAACCTATTATTTTTTCTCTTGTGCTTTTTCAGAAGCAGGGATAGATTTTAATACTTCTTCAGTAATATCTTTACCCTCTACCGCAAATACAACTGAATTTGCATCAAGCACATAAGTATAACCTTTTGCTTTTGCTAAATTATTTGTCGCAGTTTGAATGCTATTTAATAATTTACCACGTTCTTCAGCTTGACGTTTTTCATTTTGAGCTTGGAATTCTTGAACTTTTTTATCTTGTTCTTGCATTAATTTTTGTAATTCAGCATCTTCAGCCGCACCTAATTTATTAATTTCCTCTTGGCGTTTTTGAATATCAGCTTGACGTAAGCGAGGTGCATCTTTTTCTAAAGCCGCAACTTTTGCTTCTACTTTTTTACGAGCAGCAGCAATTTTATCATCAACTTCTTTTTTGCTTGCTGCTAATTTCTCAGCTACAGGTTTAAATTCAGCATCAAGTTTATCTGCTACCGCTTGGCGATCTGGGTGATGTTGAAAAATATAACCTGCATTAATGAAAGCAATTTTTTCTTCAGCGGAAGCATAGCCTGAAGCAAGTGCAATACCTAAAGCAAGTGCGGTTACTTTTGCGATGTTTTTCATTTGATAAATATCCTTAATTAAATGATGGGTTTAATATTTTCTCTGCCCAATTCAATTAGGCAGAGAACGTTGTTTTTGAGTTCTGATGAAGAAAAAAGTTCAATTTATTAGAAAGAACCTCCAATACTAAATTGGAACTGTTCGACATCATCATTTTCATATTTTTTAATTGGTTTGGCATAAGAGAATACCAATGGACCAATAGGAGATTGCCATTGGAATCCGACACCTGTAGAGGCACGAATACGGCTTGATTTGCCATAATCGGGTAAGCTTTTCAATACATTGTTATCTAACCCACTCTTATCCGATTTCCATTTAGTATTCCAAACACTTGCCGCATCAACAAATAGGGAAGTTCGGACCGTATTTTGGCTCTTATCGCTCACAAATGGAGTTGGTACAATAAGTTCTGCACTCGCAGTTGTGATTGCATTACCGCCAATCACATCAGAACTTATCTTCTTAAAAGTAGCATTACCATTACCATTACCATTACCATGTTCGGCATAAATTGCATTAGGCCCAATACTACCATAAGCAAAACCGCGTAATGAACCAATGCCACCCGCTGTATAAGTTTGATAGAACGGTAAACGCTTGTTTCCAAAACCATTTGCATATCCTGCAGATGCTTTTGCAGATACAACCCAGAGGTGATCTCTGTCTAATGGGTAGAAACCCTGTACATCTGCACTTAGTTTGTAGTATTTGTTATCAGAACCTGGAATTGTAACTCGTCCACCAAGACTTGCTTTAACCCCTTTAGTTGGGAAATAGCCTCTATTAAGGCTGTTATAGTTCCAACCAAAAGAAAAATCAAAGTCATTTGTTTTAATGCCATTACCTTTAAATTTCATTGATTGAATATATAAATTACGGTTATATTCTAGAGCAAAGTTACTAATTTTATTATAGGTATGGCCTAATCCTACATAATAGGAGTTATTTTCATTTACAGGGAAACCTAAAGTAACATTACTTCCATAAGTCGTACGCTTATAGTTAGAGGATGTATCACTTTTAGAGTTATCGTAGTTTTCAAAGAAAACATTTCCACCAAGACTTACACCATCTTTAGTAAAATAGGGCTCGGTATAACCCAAATTGACACTCGTACCATAATCATTTTTCGTACCAGCTATACTTACTGCCGCCCCTGTTCCCAAGAAATTATCTTGTTTAACACTTGCTTGATAACTAATACCACTCTCTGTACCGTAACCAATACCAAAGTTGATACTACCCGTGTTACGTTCTTTGACTTTATATACGACATCCACTTCATCATTACTACCATTGATAGGATCAATTCGGTTTTCGACTGTTTCGAAGAAACCTGTACGATCTAAGCGAATTTTTCCTAACTCAACTAATTGTGAATTATACCAAGTTCCTTCTTGTTGGCGCATTTCCTGACGTAAAGTGCTATCAGCAGAAACAGTATTTCCTTCAAAGCGAAGTTGGCGAACAGTTAAACGTCGTCCAGCATCAACAACAAAGGTTATCGCTAATGTTTTATTTGCATCATCAAAATCAGGTACTGAATTTACCGTTGTGCTACCGTAACCGCGTTCTCCAAGTTTTGCTTTAATTGCATTTTCTACATCTGCAATATCACTACGGCGGAAAGTATCATTTAAATGTAATGCTGAAAGTAAAGGTTCAAGCTCGGCAGACATACCTCCCAGATTACCTATAATGCGTGCACTACGAAGGTCATACTGTAAACCTTCATTTACATCAATGGTTACATTAACTTTTGTTTTTTCATCATTTAGCTGAACATCCGTTTTAGTGATTTGTGCTTTGGCATAGCCATTATTTAAATAATAATCACGAATTGCCTGCAAATCTTTCTCGAATTGCGCACCTTCAAATTTATTTCCCCATAATTTCCACCAAGAATCAGGTTGTAATTCCATTTGTTCTTGTAATGTACTGCTACTAACAGATTCGTTCCCCTTGAAAGTTAATGATGCCAATTTTGCTTTATCATCTTCATTGATTTGAATTAAAATTTCAGCGCGATTATTTGGTAGCGTATTGACAATAGGTTCAACGGTTGCGTTATAGCGACCTACACTTGCATAGTGCTCTTTTACACTTTTGGCAAATTCATTTAATTTTTCTCGAATTAAAACATCGCCAACTTTAAACCCGTTAGCATCTAAGTTTTGTTTTAGTGCTTCAGTGGGAATAATAGAGTTACCTTTGATTTTAACATCTGAAATGATAGATTTAGCCACAACGCTAACAACAAGCACATCGCCTTCTTGATGCGCTTTCACATCATCGAATCGACCACTTACGAATAAAGAGCGGACAATATTAGCCACATCATTGTCAGTCACACGCTGACCAGCACGAACAGGTAAACTTGCTCGGATTTGTTGTTCTAAGTCACCTTGAACACCATCCACACGAATATCTTTTGCCACAAAAGGTGCGGCAAACACAGTCGTTGTCGTACCGAATAATAAACTTGCGATTAGAAGTTTTTTCATCGATTGTATCCTATATAAATTATAGACGTAAAAAATCATTAAATAATGCAAACACCGTTAAGCTTAATAACAGTGCTGCGCCAATTCGATAACAGATGCTTTGCACCCGCTCAGAAACAGGTTTTCCTTTAACAGCTTCCATTGTTAAAAAAACTAAATGACCGCCATCTAATACTGGTAATGGAAATAAATTCATAATCCCTAAATTTACACTAATCAATGCCATAAAACTTAAAAAATACACCAATCCAATATTTGCTGATGCACCAGCACCTTTTGCAATAGAAATTGGCCCACTTAAATTATTTAATGACAAATCGCCAGTAAGTAATTTCCCTAATATTTTCAAGGTTAAAAGGGAAAGCTGCCCTGTTTTTTCAATGCCTTTTTGTAAAGATTCAAGAATACCATATTTTAATTCAGTACGGTATTCATCCGCTAATTTTGTCAAGGTTGGGCTAACCCCAACAAACCATTTGCCATTTTGATTACGCACTGGAGTTAGGACTTTGTCAAATGTTTCTCCATTACGTTCAACTTTAATAGAAAAAGATTCGCCTTGTTCGACCTGTTTTATAAAATCTTGCCAAGGAAGTGCGGTTAAATTTTCTTTTAAAATTTTATCACCGATTTGTAAACCAGCTTTCTCAGCGGGAGAATTTTGAACAACTTTAGAAAGCACCATTTCAACTTGAGGACGCATAGGCATAATCCCTAATGCCTCAAAAGCACTTTCTTTTTCAGGATCGAATATCCAATTTGTAAGATTTAAAGTCCGTTGTTGTTCAATATTAGAATTGAAAGGAGAAAGGCTAATCTTAACATTAGGTTCCCCCATTTTTGTGGCAAGTAGCATATTGATGGTTTCCCAATCTTGAGTTTCTTCGCCATCAACCGCTAGAATTTGTGTATTAGGTTCAATGTGAGCTTGTGCTGCGATTGAGTTTGGTGTTATTGATTCAATCACTGGTTTAACCGTTGGTATTCCATAAAGGTAAATGACCCAATAAGCAAAAATTGCAAAAATAAAATTAGCTAAAGGGCCTGCAATAATTACAAATGCGCGTTGTAATACGCTTTTACTGTCAAATGCTTGTGATTTTTGCTCAGCAGGAACTACTTCATTACGTCCATCAAGCATTTTTACATAGCCGCCTAAAGGAATCATTGAAACCGCAAATTCTGTACCATATTTGTCAATGCGTTTCCAAATTACTTTTCCAAAACCAATGGAAAAACGATGGACTTTTATACCGCACTTTCTCGCTGCCCAAAAGTGACCATATTCGTGAACGGATACTAATACAGCAATCGCAATGATAAAAGAACCTAGTGACCACAAAAATGACATTAAAAATCCTTATAACACAAAGAAATAGAAATAGCTGAAAAAAGGTACCGCGGCAGTCAAGCTGTCAATGCGATCTAATACGCCGCCGTGACCTGGAATTAATTGACTGCTGTCTTTAACTCCTGACTCACGTTTAAACATACTTTCAGTTAAATCGCCCAATACTGAAATTGCAACTGTCGCTACAGAAAGAATGATAAATCCAGTAATATTTCGATCGCCTACTAAAGTATTGTTAGAGAAATGAATAAAGATAAAAGCAAGCACTAATGCTGTAATTAATCCACCAATGACCCCTTCCCAACTTTTACCTGGCGATACTTTAGGGGCAAGTTTACGTTTGCCAAAGGCGCGTCCGCTAAAATAAGCACCAGAATCAGCCGCCCAAACAAGTATAAATACGTAAAGTAATAAAAATAAGCCGTGATAAGGATCATGGGTATAGTGTTCTAAACGTAAACGTAATACACCTGCGACAAATGGAATCAACGTAGAAAAGGCAAATAAAAGTTGTAAAAGTGGATTTTTAGACCAAAATTTAGCTGATTTAGGATAACTGATCACAAGTAACAAAGCTAAACCCCACCAGCTAACAGCATTTATCAATAAAAGCTGAAGATGCTGTTCAAACACACGCCCTGCATCTAAATAGTTGCCCTCAGTATAGAGCCATAAGAAGATAAATACGCCTAAAAAGGTAGCCACAAAAAAACGTATCAAAGGTTGTTTAAGGCGAGCAAATTGAGTCCATTCCCAAATGCCTAAAATCGCTACCGCCCCTAAAGCGAGGGCAAAATAAAAAGGCGTGAATAAAAATAGCGCACATAAAACTGCAGCAATTAACACAATAGCAGATAAAACTCGTTGTTTAAGCATAATTTTAATCCGTTTAACTATTCAGTCCCGCCAAAACGGCGATGACGTTGTTGATAACTTGCAATCGCACGATTAAATTCTAATTGATTAAAATCAGGCCAAAGCACATCGGAAAAATATAATTCCGCATAGGCAATTTGCCATAATAAAAAGTTGCTTATGCGCTGTTCTCCACTGGTGCGAATTAATAAATCCACAGGTGGTGCATTTTGGGTTGCAAGATGATGTTGAAAAGTCGAGTTATTAATATCTGAAACTGACATTTCTTCTTTTTTAACTTTTTCTGCAATTTGTTTAGCGGCTTGAATAATATCCCAACAACCGCCGTAATTTGCCGCAATATTGAGTGTAAGTGCGGTATTTTTTTCTGTTAAATTTTCCGCTTTTTTGATTTTTTCTTGTAAAGTTTCACTAAAACGAGATACATCGCCAATAATTTTCAGACAAATATTATTTTTATGTAATTTTTTCACTTCGCGATCCAAGGCTTGCATAAAAAGCGACATTAACGCACTGATTTCTTGTTCTGGGCGACTCCAATTTTCGCTACTAAAGGCATAAAGTGTGAGTACTTCCACACCGATTTGTCGTGCATAAGCCACTGCTTTGCGTACCGCAGTAACGCCATTGGTGTGTCCGAAAATTCGCATTTTATTTTTCTGTTTTGCCCAACGGCCATTACCATCCATAATAATGGCAACGTGTTTTGGTATATTTGTTTGATCCAACTCTATCATTATTTTTATTATTGAGAGACCTCTATAAATTTGGTGGTAAACTATATCATAAGTTATATTGGCTTGCCATGGATTCCTTTGTTCTAATCTGTTCTGTAAAAATTGAAAATTTATTGTGAAAAACAACTAAAAAACCACCGCACTTTTTATTTCTCTCCCTATTAATTTTTGCCATTTTACGGTATTCTATGCCACATTTTCTATTGTCAAAATGCTGCAAAAGTGCGGTTAAAATTTAAGGTGATTTTATGCAAGAACAATATCGCCCCGATATGATCGAACCAAAGGTTCAACAATATTGGGCAGAAAATAAAGTTTTCAAAGCAATCAAAGACGAATCTAAAGAAAAATATTACTGTCTTTCTATGTTCCCATATCCTTCTGGCCGCCTGCATATGGGACATGTACGTAACTATACTATTGGTGATGTCATTTCTCGTTATCAACGCATGCTAGGCAAAAACGTATTGCAACCATTTGGTTGGGATGCTTTCGGCTTACCAGCAGAAGGTGCCGCAATCAAAAATAAAACTGCGCCTGCTAAATGGACGTACGAAAACATTGCCTACATGAAAAAACAACTTCAGCTTTTAGGCTTTGGTTTCGACTGGGATCGTGAAATCGCAACCTGTAAACCAGAATACTATAAATGGGAACAATGGTTCTTCACTGAGCTTTATAAAAAAGGCTTAGTGTACAAAAAAACCTCAACCGTAAACTGGTGCCCGAACGATGAAACCGTACTCGCAAACGAGCAAGTACACGAAGGTTGTTGCTGGCGTTGTGATACACCTGTGGAACAAAAAGAAATCCCACAATGGTTTATCAAAATTACTGACTATGCAGAGCAATTATTAGGTGGTTTAGATACCCTTCCGCAATGGCCTGATATGGTAAAAACCATGCAACGTAACTGGATTGGTCGTTCTGAAGGGGTAGAAATTACCTTTGATGTTGCAAATACCAACGAAAAAGTGGCGGTTTACACCACGCGTCCAGATACCTTTTATGGCGTGAGTTATTTAGGCATTGCGGCAGCACATCCATTAGCAAGTTTAGCAGCTCAAAATAATCCTGAATTAGCCACCTTTATCCAAGAAGCGAAAAACGCAAAAGTGGCAGAAGCTGATCTTGCGACAATGGAGAAAAAAGGAATGGCAACGGGATTATTTGCTATTCATCCATTGACGGGTGAAAAATTACCAATTTGGGTTGCGAATTTCGTATTAATGCACTATGGCACAGGCGCAGTCATGGCTGTTCCTGCTCACGACCAACGTGACTTTGAATTTGCTCAAAAATACGGTTTACAAATCAAGCAAGTTATTGAACCCATTGCTGATGAGGAAATTGATTTAACTAAACAAGCCTTTACTGAACACGGCAAACTCGTTAATTCAGCTGAATTTGATGGTAAAGATTTTGATGGTGCATTCAACGGTATCGCAGATAAATTAGAAAAATTAGGTGTTGGAAAACGTCAAGTTAATTACCGTTTACGTGACTGGGGCGTTTCTCGCCAACGTTATTGGGGTGCACCAATTCCGATGCTAACCCTTGAAAATGGCGATGTAGTACCTGCACCAATGGAAGATTTACCTATTATTTTGCCTGAAGATGTGGTAATGGATGGCGTAAAAAGTCCAATTAAAGCAGATCCTAACTGGGCAAAAACAACCCTTAACGGCGCACCAGCGTCAAAAGAAACGGATACCTTTGATACCTTTATGGAATCCTCTTGGTATTACGCGCGCTACACTTGTCCACAATATCAAAATGGCATGCTTGATGCGGAAGAAGCAAACTATTGGTTACCAGTGGATCAATATATCGGTGGTATTGAACACGCAACAATGCACTTGCTCTACTTCCGCTTCTTCCACAAATTATTGCGTGATGCAGGATTTGTAACCAGTGACGAACCAGCCGATAAATTATTATGTCAAGGTATGGTGCTTGCAGACGCCTTCTACTACACAAGTCCAACCAATGAGCGTATTTGGGTGAGTCCAACACAGGTAACTCTTGAACGTGATGAAAAAGGTAGAATTATTAAAGCGACTGATCCTGAAGGGCGTGAATTAGTCCACAGTGGCATGACAAAAATGTCGAAATCCAAAAATAACGGTATTGACCCACAAGAAATGGTAGAAAAATATGGTGCCGATACTGTTCGCCTCTTTATGATGTTTGCCTCTCCAGCAGAAATGACCTTGGAATGGCAAGAATCAGGCGTGGAAGGCGCAAAACGTTTCTTAGGGCGTGTTTGGAATTTGGTATATCAATATCAACAAAATCCAGCAAAAACTAGCCTAGATTTGACCGCACTTTCCGCAGAACAAAAAGTGCTTCGTCGTGAAGTTCATAAAACCATTGCGAAAGTGAGCGATGATATTGGTCGTCGTCAAACATTTAATACTGCGATTGCTGCAGTGATGGAATTGATGAATAAACTGACTAAGGCACCGCTTGATAGCGAGCAAGATCGTGCAGTTATGGCGGAGGCATTAAGTGCAGTTGTTCGTATGCTTTATCCAATTACGCCACATATCTGTTTTGAATTATGGCAAGCTCTTGGCAATGAAAGTGCTATTGATACTGCAGAATGGGTAAAAGCCGATGAAACCGCAATGGTAGAAGATGAAAAACTGATTGTTGTGCAAGTAAATGGCAAGGTTCGTGGCAAAGTTACTGTTGCGGCAGATGCAGATGAAGACACAGTCAAAACGATTGCTTTTGCGGATGAAAATGTGAAGAAATTTATTGATAATCAACACATTGTCAAAGTGATTTATGTCGTAGGTAAATTATTAAACGTGGTAGTGAAACCATAATACATAGGGTGTGTGGATTTAAAATTCACGCACCATTTTTTATAGGTATGTGAAATATTTACATTTTACACGTCCTACAATAAAGGTAATTTTTATGATCAACTCAATCAAGACTTTACTGCTTATCGCAACATTAGCAATTCTTTCTGCTTGCGGTTGGCATTTTCAACAGTCGGTTACTATGCCAAATGAATGGCGAACATTAGCCCTTGAAAGTGATGACTCTTATAATGATTTTACTGTTATTATGCGTCGCAAATTGCAGGAAAATCAGGTTAATGTCGTCAATTTAGAACAAAATATTCCGATTTTACGCATTAATAAACAGATTACTTCAGATCAAGTCGCGTCTATTTTTAAGCACGGACGTGAGGCAGAAAAACTTTTAATGTTGGAAGTAGAAGCCACTTTCCGCCTTGCTAATGGCGAAAGCTATCCAATCAATGCGAAAGTAAACCGTACTTTCTTTGATAATGCACGTGCAGCATTAGCCAAATCAGAAGAACGAGAGGTAATTTGGAATGATATGCGCGAGCAAGTAGCGCGTCAATTAATCGTAAAAATAATTGCGTTACAAAATCAAATAAAAAGGAAATAATGAACCGCATTTTTCCAGAGCAACTAAATCATCATCTTGCGCAAGGCTTAGCTAGAGTTTATCTCTTGCAAGGGCAAGATCCTTTATTACTTAGTGAAACTGAGGATACACTTTGTCAAGTGGCAAACCAGCAAGGTTTTGATGAAAAAAATACTATTCAGGTTGATAGCCAAACTGATTGGGCGCAACTTATAGAATCTTGTCAATCTATAGGGTTGTTTTTTAGTAAACAAATACTAAGCTTGAATTTACCTGAAAATTTCACCGCACTTTTGCAGAAAAATCTGCAAGAACTTATATCCGTATTGCATAAAGATGTCTTGCTTATTTTACAGGTAGCAAAATTGACTAAAGCGATTGAAAAGCAAACGTGGTTTATTATACTGAATCAATATGAACCAAATACAATACTGATAAATTGTCAAACACCGACGGTAGAAAACTTACCACGTTGGGTAAAAAATCGTACCAAAGTAATGGGATTAGACGCTGACAATGAAGCAATTCAACAACTTTGTTATAGTTACGAAAATAACCTGCTCGCACTCAAACAAGCTCTGCAGCTTTTAGATTTGCTCTATCCTGACCATAAACTTAACTACAATCGTGTTATTAGCGTGGTGGAACAATCCTCAATTTTTACACCATTTCAATGGATTGATGCGTTGCTAATGGGAAAAGCAAATCGTGCTAAACGTATTTTAAAAGGTTTACAAGCTGAAGATGTGCAACCTGTTATTTTATTACGCACACTACAGCGAGAATTATTTACGTTGCTTGAACTCACAAAACCACAGCAACGTATTGTGACAACGGAAAAACTTCCAACTCAACAAATTAAGACTGAATTTGACCGTCTAAAAATCTGGCAAAATCGCCGACCGCTCTTTTTAAGCGCGATTCAACGTTTAACTTACCAGACTCTCTACGAAATTATCCAAGAACTCGCTAATATTGAACGTCTAACTAAACAAGAATTTAGTGATGAAGTGTGGATCAAACTCGCTGATTTATCTGTAAAAATTTGTTTGTAGTCACAAGGCAAATAAAATAGACAATATTGAAATAAGATTTTTGATAAAAAAGAAATTTTTTGCTGGAAAAATGGTCCCTACCTACTTCCATTTTTTTAACTTATCCCTTGTCATACCTAAAATTAATAAGAGTGTTAGTATCTAAAAAGGGAACAAAACAGGGAACATCACTATAAAAAATGGTCTTTTTTGATGTCATTATTTGGGAATTATTTGGGAATTATTTGGGAATTATTTGGGAATTATTTGGGAATTATTTGGCAAGTTAGAAAATTTATTAATCTTTAATTGTCGTTTAATTTCGTTTTATCTGTCAAGCGTGAAATAAACAAAAAGCGAATATTTTTGTTCGTTTTGTGATAAGTGTTTGTTTTTCGGGTATAATATGCCCGTTTAGTTTTTGGCTAAATTTCATAATAAATCTTTCGTTGTATGGTTTTTTTTCCTAAGTCCCCGCGCCAACCAAGTCCAAGCCTTGCGGGGCTTTTTTTGCCATCAAGTCTGTGCACGGCTTAAAACAACTTGCCTTGCGCTTTATCTTGCCCTTTTAACTGTGCTAATCGTTCTTCATTCGTCATCGGCTTAATGTCTTTTTCCTGCAAGGTTTCTTTTTCGGTTTTATCCCAGTTGTTCGCTTCGGGGCAATCCACATAAACCGCCCTTTTAATGTTACTAATCTGCCCTACAAAATCGGCGTTTAATTGCCCACATGATGAAGGCTTTTTTTAAATTTATAGCTATCTAAAATTAAACTTTCCGTTTCTTTTTTCGGGAATTCTATATATAGAATTTTTCCTATAATTAATTCCTCTAATTTGTTTAATATGTCGAATTTAAGTATGCTAATCGGCATGGAATTTTCCGACTTTTGGGGGCTCTAAATACAAGATCATTAATACATGTTCTTTCTACATTGTGGTTTATATAAATTGAAAAAGGCAATAAATCAATTTGATAATAATGCAATAAATCATCTACTGTTACTGGCTCGCCAAATTCTCTTGTCAATTTATCCGCTGCCTGTTGCAAGCTATACCATTTTCTAGGGGGTAATGTTGGTTTATTTTTTGCCATAATTTTTCTTATCCTAAGTAAAAATAAAGCCCAGTTTAGTGGGCTGTTCTTTGTTCTGCGGTTTTATAGACTTCTAATCGTTCCCTTTTTCCAACAGATACAACAATAATGGTGATTTCCTGATCTCTTACTTGATACACTAATCGATAACCAGCGCTTCTTAATTTGATTTTATATAAATCATTTTCGCCCTTTAATTTGTCGGCTTGAATGCGTGGATTTATCATTCTTTCGGCTAATTTATTTTTAAATTGTTGGCGTAAGGTTTCCCCCAATTTATTCCATTCTTTTAATGCGCGTTTATCAAAAATGAGTTTATAAGTCATTTAGATCAACCTCTACTGGTTCTAGGGTGGCTAGCCGTTCATTTGCCATTCTGCCGAGCTCTAAATCTTCGATTAATTCTTGCATATGAGAGAATAATTCGGGGGTGATGCAATAAAATGCGGGTTGGTTTCGGTTCAATATTGCGACTATTCCGCTTTCGCTTTCTTGAATTACGCCCATTGGGTTTCGTTTTAAGTCTGTAATGCTTGCCGCTTGTTCTGCCAGTATTTGATGTAATGCCATATAATGCCCCTTTCAGTGTTTAATTTAACGACATGATAACACCACTAAAAATCTTTTAAAAGATACAAAAAAGCCCCTTTCGGGGCTTGATTAGTAGCGGTTGCGTTCGAGTTTTTCGCATCGTTTGATATATTCGGTTGTGAGGTCTATGGCTTCGCGTTCAGTAAGTGCGACAATGTTGCAAAGGTGCGCTATAAATTCCGCCTTCATAATATCGCCCCCACGGTCTGAAAATGAATCTAGCTGCTTGAATATATCTTCTTTTCTCATTTTGTTATTTACGTGAGTTTGTCGCATTGCTCCCCCTATTCAAACGTAAAACAAGCGGATGCGGTGGCTTTATTGTTGAAAGTGCGGTTGTTTTTTAACGCACTTTGTTCAAACTGCCCCCATAATTCACGCATAAATCGAGGCTTTTCATTCGCCTATATGATTCCACGTGAAATATAATCTTGCACGCTGTAATTGATAAATAAATGCACGGCTTCAAACAATTTACTTGTGCATTCTTCAGGGGGTATCTGTTCCATTATTGCACCTCATCAATGCTTTCAATTAGCACCGCATAGCGGTGATTTTCTAGCAAGTAATCAAGCATCACAGAGAAATAAATTTGCACGTTATTTTGTCTCGGTTCTTGTTTGAAGAACAAGCGAGCGGTGTTTTGCTTGAAGTAAATCGCAAGGTTAGAAAGCGTTGTAATTAAAATGCAGTCTGCCGGAAAGAAAGGCGCGGAAATTGCACGGAGTCCGCCAATCAGGTTTTGTGCGGTGATTAGCACGCCGTTTTGGCTGTTGAGCTGTTTCGCATCGAGATTGACTAATGCACTGCTCAACATAATCTCCCCACGTCTGCATAATCTCTTGTCTAGAACGCCATTAATTCCTTAGGCGGTATTGATGGAAAATTCTTAGTAATTGGCTTTTTAAATCTTTTGGATAATCTTGTAAAAGGATTATTTTCTAACACGCCTTCATCAATCGCATTATCAAATATTTGTTTTATTGCAATGCATAACTTATCGCACATACCTGTTCCCTCTATGGGAAGTAGAGCATCATCAAAAGATCTCAAATTAATATTTTTAGCTAACAATCTAGAAAAATTAAATCTATCAAACAAATAAAGCTCTACGCTTCTATAAACTTTCTCAATACTATTTTCTTTTAACTCACCCTTCTTTAATCGTTTATCACGCCATAGCATAGCAAGCTCTTTAAAGGTCACAGATTTCTTCTCTTTTCCTCTTGCTGCATACATTCTTCTTCAGCAGGATCTATATTTTGTGCCAATAGCCCGCGCCATATACGAGCCTTCTCCCTAGCGAAAGCAAGTAGAATTGATGGATAGTTTCCAAAAGATTTTTTAATGCGTTTTTTGGTTGTTGGGTGAGTGTAAATGAATCGCCATATTTTGGCCCCAGTTGGTTTAACCAATAAATACAGATTATCCCTATCAGAAAATAGTTGCTCTTTATCGGTTGGTTTAATTCCATGAATATAAGAATCAGTGAATTTTTTTGAAAAGTCTCTAGCCATTGTTCAAACCCTAATAAATAAAAATTTACCGTTCTTCTGTTCCCTCGTTTTTGTTCCTTCATAAAGAGGGAACATTTAAGGGAACAATAAAAACGAACAATGACAAACAATAAAAGACGAAAACAACAATAAGGTTGATTCTAAAATGCTGTTTTTATGATGTTTTTTGACAGAAAAGACGTTATTTGACAAGTCGAATGGTCCCCCCTACCGGACTTGAACCAGTGACCAAGCGATTATGAGTCGCCTGCTCTAACCGACTGAGCTAAGGGGGGAGAGTGCGGTAATTATAGAGAAATAATCACTTGAAGTCTATAAAAGAAGGGATGATTGACGAAAAATCAACCATCCCTTTTTACATTATTGAAGCACTGAAATATCAGCTACTTGTAAGAATAACCCTTGTAACGTATTTAAAATCGCTAATCGGTTTTGGCGTAGTGCTGGATCTTCAGCATTTACCATCACGTTATCAAAGAAATTGTCTACTGGCGCACGTAAGTTTGCTAATTTATCCAATACTGTCGTGTAATCGCCTTGTGCGATAAGCGGTTGTACTTCAGTGCGTAATGCCAGTACCGCTTCAGCAAGGGCTTTTTCTGCTGGCTCTACGCAAGCGGTTAAATTGATCTCGCCAATTGCCGCACCTGCTTTCGCTAAGATGTTACTTACACGTTTATTTGCTGCTGCTAACGCTTCCGCTGAATCTAAAGTACGGAAATGTGAAACTGCACGCACGCGCGCATCAAAGTCAGCAGGGCGAGTTGGACGACGTGCTAATACCGCTTGAATTACATCCACCGCAATGCCTTCATCTTGATACCATGCACGGAAACGGCCGAGCATGAAGTCCACCACATCAGCAACCACGTTTTGATTCGTGAGTTTATCACCGAAAAGTGCGGCTGATTTTTTCACTAAATCTTCTAAATCAAGTGGTAAGTTTTTCTCTACGATAATACGTAACGCACCTAATGCCGCACGACGAAGTGCGAATGGGTCTGCACTGCCTTTTGGTGCTTGTCCAATACCGAAGATCCCTGTTAAAGTGTCAAATTTATCCGCTAAAGCAACCGCACTTGCCACTAAAGATTTTGGTAATTCATCACCCGCAAAGCGTGGCATATATTGCTCATTTAATGCTACTGCCACTTCTTCATCTTCACCATCATGACGAGCATAGTGCATGCCCATTACGCCTTGCGTATCAGTGAATTCAAATACCATGTTGGTCATCAAGTCACATTTTGACAGTAAACCCGCACGTTTTGCTTTTGCTTCGTCTGCACCGATTTGTTTTGCAATTTCGCCTGCTAGTTGCTCAATACGGTCAGTTTTGTCTTTCAATGTACCCAATTGTTGTTGGAACAACACGGTTTCTAAGCGTAGTAAACGATCAACCAGTTTTTGTTTTAAGTCGGTTTTGAAGAAGAATTCCGCATCGGTTAAACGTGGGCGAACCACTTTTTCGTTCCCTTCGATAATTGCGGTTGGATCTTCTGGATTGATGTTCGAGACAAAAATAAAGTGCGGTAATAATTTGCCGTCTTTATCATAAATCGGGAAATATTTTTGGTCGCCTTTCATGGTGTAAACCAAGGCTTCCGCAGGCACGGCTAAGAAACGTTCTTCAAATTTTGCTGCTAAAACATTTGGATATTCCACCAACGAAGTCACTTCTTCAAGCAAGCTTTCTTCAATATCAGCCACGCCGCCAAGTGCGGTCGCTTTTGCTTGAGATTTTGCCAAAATTTCTGCTTTACGTTCATTGAAGTCTGCTACCACAGAACCTTTTTCACGCAATAATTGCGGATATTGGTCTGCATGTTGAATTTCAAATTCTTTCTCGCCTAAGAAACGGTGACCGCGAATGGTGCGAGCACTTGCTACACCTAAAATTTCGCCTTCAATTAACTCATCACCTAACAACATAGTCACAGTATGAACTGGGCGAATAAATTGCACAGTTTTGTCAGCCCAACGCATTGGTTTTGGAATTGGCAATTTCGCTAACGCATTTGCCACAATGTCGTTTAATAAGTTTTTGGTCGGTTGGCCTTCAATTTTCGCACAATGAACGAGCCATTCACCTTTATCAGTCGCAATGCGTTCTGCTTGCTCAACAGTAATGCCACAACCATGCGCCCAGCCTTCAGCCGCTTTAGTTGGTTTACCTTCCGCATCAAAGGCTGCTGATACTGCAGGCCCTCGTTTTTCGATTTCTTTGCTCGGTTGTTGTGTCGCCAAGTTCAACACTTTCACCGCTAAACGACGCGGCGCCGCAAACCATTCGATTTTGTCGAATGATAAGCCCGCTTGGATTAATTCCGCCTCAACGTTATCCGCAAAAGAGGTTGCTAATGTTTTGAGAGCTTTTGGTGGCAGCTCTTCCGTGCCGATTTCTACTAGGAAGTTTTGGGTTGTCATTTTGTTTCTCTTATTTAAAAATTCTGTAGATTTAAATTCTTATTTTCTTCGTTATTACTTCTGCCAAATCTCCCCTACCCCTCTTTGCTAAAGAGGGGATTGGATCTTTGGAGAGTTAAATATTTATGTCCTACTTTAACGTTTTTTTAAAGCAGATAATTTAATCTCTATTGAAATTAAAATGTAAATGAGCCAGTTACTATCAATTTACTCAAGAATTCCCCTCTTTAGCAAAGAGGGGTAGGGGAGATTTACTCGCTTCGCTCGCACTTCGTGCCGTTGCTAAAGCAACGTTCAAACGCAAGCGTTTGTGGCAGAGGTTAATCCAACCTCATACTCAATCAGCCCTTGCATTCTCTAAAAACAAATAAATCTGCTCTACTACCGCTTCAATTTCACGCATGACTTCATCATTGCTAAATCGCATCACTGTAAAACCAAGTGAATTTAATTCTGCATCTCGCAATACGTCCTTTTCCTGATAATCAGGTTCATAGTGCTGACTACCGTCTAATTCGATAATCAGCTTTGCTTTTGCACAATAAAAATCAACAAAATAACTTAAAAGTGGCTTTTGTCGATTAAAACGAAATCCTAATAATTGATCTCGATTGATGCGTTGCCATAGCTTTCTTTCTGCATCCGTTTGATCCGCTCGCAATTTCTGCGAATTCTCTTTTAGGTATTTTTCATAGGGTTGCATGAAAACCGCTATTCTATTTTTTCCTAGAACTCAAAAAATTGCTTTTAACTTTGATAGGTCTAAAACAACATCGCCATTTGGTAATAACAATGCAGGAATGCCTAAATAGCCATTTGCTTTCGAGTTATCAAATTCTGCATTGCTATCGCGTAAACGAATAAATTGTTTGAGATTAGGTAATGAAGTCATAATTTCTACTTCATCGTAATCCACACCTAAGCGATCCAACTCTGCGACAAATGGTGCGGTATCTGGGCATGTTTCTGCATAAAAAAGAATGGGTTTGCTCATTTTGCTCTCCTAAAGTGCGGTCAAATTTCACCGCACTTTTTTGAATTACCTTTAAATGTTATTTTTTACAACCTGGGAAACCTAAGGCTTCACGGCTTGCATAATAGGCTTCCGCCACGCCTTTGGTTAAGGCACGAATGCGTAAAATATAGCGCTGGCGTTCGGTGACCGAAATTGCTTTACGCGCATCTAATAAGTTGAAGCTGTGTGCTGCTTTCAAAATACGTTCATAAGCTGGCAATGGTAACGGTTTTTCTAAGGCTAATAACTCTTGTGCCTCTTTTTCGTATTGATCGAAGCAGTAGAATAAGAAATCTGTGTTTGCGTGTTCAAAGTTATAGGTTGATTGCTCAACTTCATTTTGATGGAACACATCGCCATAAGTGGTTTTGCCTAATGGACCGTCAGACCAAGCTAAGTCATACACAGAATCTACGCCTTGAATGTACATGGCTAAACGCTCTAAACCGTAGGTTACTTCGCCCGTTACAGGTTTACATTCTAAGCCGCCCACTTGTTGGAAATAGGTAAACTGGGTTACTTCCATACCGTTTAGCCATACTTCCCAACCCAAGCCCCATGCACCTAATGTTGGGTTTTCCCAGTTATCTTCCACGAAACGGATGTCGTTTTGTGTTGGATCGAAACCGAGCATTTCAAGCGAGCCTAAATAAAGTTCTTGAATATTATCTGGAGAAGGTTTGATCACTACTTGGAATTGGTAGTAATGCTGTAAACGGTTTGGGTTTTCGCCGTAGCGACCATCGGTCGGACGACGTGAAGGTTGAACATAAGCAAATGCCATTGGCTCTGGGCCTAATGCGCGCAATGCAGTCATGGGGTGAGAAGTACCTGCACCCACTTCCATATCAAAAGGTTGCACAATGGTGCAGCCTTGGTTTGCCCAATATTCTTGTAGGGCTAAAATCATACCTTGGAATGTTTTTACGTTAAATTTTGTACTCATAATCGTTGATCTAATGTGATTAAAAATGTTGGTATTATACTTGAATCCGTAAAAGGGATAAAGGCGAAAAATACGGTTGAAAATCAGGCTTTATAAAGATATATCAAGTAAGTGATTTTGAATATTTAGGTAGATTTTAAGTCTTATTTTAGTATAGTTTTTTTTGATTGATTTAATAGATTTCAATTGTTTAAACCTTTCTATATGATTCGCAAGAAATTCATTTCAACCTAACTAAATTTATTAACTTTACAAGGAATCTACCATGAGTTCTCAATGTCCTTTCTCGCACTTAGCTGCGACAAACTTAACAATGGGTAACGGTGCACCCGTTGCTGATAACCAAAACAGCTTAACAGCTGGTCCGCGTGGTCCATTACTTGCACAAGATTTATGGCTTAACGAAAAATTAGCTGATTTCGTACGTGAAGTGATTCCAGAGCGTCGTATGCACGCTAAAGGTTCTGGTGCATTTGGTACTTTTACTGTCACACACGATATTACTAAATATACTCGTGCAAAAATTTTTAGTGAAGTGGGTAAAAAAACGGAAATGTTCGCACGTTTTACCACCGTGGCAGGCGAACGTGGTGCAGCAGATGCTGAGCGTGATATTCGTGGTTTTGCATTAAAATTCTATACTGAAGAAGGTAACTGGGATTTAGTAGGTAACAATACGCCAGTATTCTTCTTACGTGATCCACGTAAATTCCCTGACTTAAACAAAGCGGTAAAACGCGATCCACGTACTAATATGCGTTCAGCAACTAATAACTGGGATTTCTGGACATTATTACCAGAAGCATTACACCAAGTCACTGTTGTAATGAGTGATCGTGGTATTCCAGCAAGTTATCGTCATATGCACGGTTTCGGTTCTCACACTTATAGTTTCTGGAACGAAGCGGGCGAACGTTTTTGGGTAAAATTCCACTTCCGTACTCAACAAGGCATTAAAAATTTAACAGATGCTGAAGCAGCAGAAATTATTGCAAATGACCGTGAAAGCCATCAACGTGATTTATATGAAGCGATTGAACGTGGTGATTTCCCTAAATGGACATTATTTGTACAAATTATGCCGGAAGCAGATGCGGAAAAAGTGCCTTATCATCCATTCGACTTAACTAAAGTATGGCCGAAAAAAGACTACCCATTAATTGAAGTCGGCGAGTTTGAATTAAACCGTAACCCAGAAAACTTCTTCGCTGATGTAGAACAATCTGCATTTGCACCAAGTAACTTGGTTCCGGGTATTGGCGCAAGCCCTGACAGAATGTTACAAGCTCGTTTATTTAACTATGCGGATGCACAACGTTACCGTTTAGGTGTGAACTACCGTCAAATTCCAGTAAACCGTCCACGTTGCCCTGTTCATAGCAACCAACGTGATGGTCAAGGTCGTGTAGATGGTAACTACGGTAGCTTGCCACACTACGAGCCAAACAGCTTCAGCCAATGGCAACAACAACCAGACTTTGCTGAACCACCACTTCGTATCAACGGAGATGCAGCACACTGGGATTATCGTAACGATGATAACGATTACTTCAGCCAACCTCGTGCATTATTTAACTTAATGAATGCAGAGCAAAAACAATCATTATTCAACAACACGGCAGCAGCAATGGGCGATGCACCTGATTTCATCAAATATCGTCATATTCGTAACTGCCACTGGTGTGATGCCGCATACAGTGAAGGCGTTGCGAAAGCATTGGGCTTAACAGTTGAAGATGCATTAAAAGCTCGTGATACTGATCCTGCATTAGGTCAAGGTGGATTGTTATAATCTTTCGAGTTAATTATTTTAAATAAATAATAGTAGTAATGAATCTGCACCCAAAAGTTAGGCTAAGGTTTAACTGATTAGGGTGCAGATTTTTTTTCAATGAAATATTACGAATTCATTACATAATACTTGAGCGATTTTGTAATCGTTCAAAAATTTGAATATAAAAATAACCTATAATAGCTTCCATTTTTTATGGTAAATATTGTATTTAAGTAATGCTAAATATATATCATGGTACAAAATAATGAGGTATAAAATGGCTATCATTACCCGTCACTGCAGTAAAATCTTCGCGTAATCCCATACCGCAAGCCACATCCCCCACAACCCAAGAGCCGATAATTGGATACATTCCATCAAAACTTGGTAATTCAAATTTTTGTTGATAAACATAACCTGAATTACCATAAAACGTTGAGTGTTCGCTTCCTTTCGCTGCAAATTCTACACCATTATTTTTCTCATAATAGAAAACATTGGCACCTTCTCGACCTAACAATGGTTTTTTCACCCACATCGATAAATCTTTTGGTAGTTCGAAAGGCGTAAAATAAGCAGGCAATAAATTCGGATGATTAGGATAACGCGCCCAAAGTTTTGCCAATAATGCTTTATTACTTAACAACATTTTCCACGCTGGTTCAATAAATCGTGTTTCAGCCGTTGTAATATGGCGAGCAAACTCAGCGTGGCTTAGCCATTCTAGCGGATACAATTTAAATAACATTTCAATAGGTTGATCATTTAAATCTACAAATTTTTTTGTTTCACTGTTATAGCCAATATCTTCCACCGCTAATTGATGAATATTCCACCCTGCGTTATAAGCCACATCAGCTAAATAATCCACATTACCCCAATCTTCACGGCCAGCATCCTGCATGGCACTCAAATGGAAATCTGTTTTGCCACTTTGTTGTTTCAAAAATTGGAAATGTTTTATTAATTCTTCATGAATCCAGTTAAATTGATCACGATGCTTCAAGCCCTCAATTTGCTCCAACCACAGCCATTGAACAACCGCTGCCTCCAACAAGGATGTTGGCGTATCGGCGTTATATTCAAACATTTTTAGGTTGTCGCCATCATAGCCAAAATCAAAGCGTCCATATAAATAAGGATCTTGATTACGCCAAGAGGTTTCAATAAGCTGTTTTTGCAACTCCGTAAAACGATAATTTTCATAATCGCCTTTTTTAATTTCATCCGCCGCAAAATCTAAACACATTGAATGCAATTCATTAGTTGTATCCTCAATGCGATCAATTTCCGCTAAGGTAAATTCATAGGCGACATTATCAGACCAATAATGAGATCCATCACTGGAAGGCAAGTTATAATAATCAAATCCAACATTAAGTAGCTGTTGCACCATATCTGGTCGAGTAGGAAACCCTGTTACACGTTTCATTTAGCCCCCACTGCTACGATGAGTATTATTTGGGCTACTAAAACCACCACGAGATACAGGTGTGCTATTCATGCTTCCTGCATTTCCTTTCACGAGCATTGGTTTTCCAACAGAACGATTCGTTTGAGGTTGCACAACTTGCCCTGTTGGTGTGGTGACAGCTCGATTTCCAGGATGATAGCTTGGGCCAAGGAAACTACTAATTGCACGAGTCGCCAGATATCCTATAACGCCACCAGCAATTGCGGCTCCTAAAGAAGGATCGGTACTTTCAGCTTTTGCAGTTGATTCAGCATTGTTCTCGCTTTGATTAGCTTGTACATTATTTTCAGCTGGATGTTTTACCGCACTTTCTGCATTACCATTATCACGAATATTTAAACCAAGCCCCTGCTGTGGTGTAGTTTCAGTTTTCTGAGTACTCTCGGTATTTTTATCTGCCTCACAAAGCTCAATTTTTTTCCAATCCGCTAAACAATCGTCTAAAGACTGATACACATCACGTTGTACTTGCTCTTCTGAACAGCCTCCTAATAAGGCCACAATAGATAAACTAACTAAAATCTGATTTTTCTTTTTCATTGCTCTCAATTTTTATCGAATGGTTTTCACGCCTAGCCATTGCTCGGCCTGTTTATTAGTAATTTCTTCACGAGTCCACATACTCATTAAATCTGGTTGTGGATATTTATTGCTGTTATAGCCGACTAAACGGGCAAAATCAAATACAGCATGAGGATAGCCATTAATAAGCAACAAGGCTAAATAACCACTCTCATCCCAACAAATTTCAAGTTTGCGTGCTTCATGATGATTAGAGGTTGAATCAACATTATACACGTGCAACATATCAACTATCGGTTGAGCATTTTGACGCATATCAAGTGCATAAAAATAGCCTGTTTCGCCGTCATCTTCAAACATTACGGCAAAATGCTCAAATACTGTCGAATGTGTTCCCACTTGCTTTGGCGTTCCTAAAAAGAGTTCGTCCTCTAAAGTTAAATGTAACATTCCCTTTCCTTTAAATATTAGATATAAAAACACCGCACTTTTATACAAAGTGCGGTGAGATTTTACAGTAAATTCAGCGTGAATTACGCTTGACCTTTAACCGCTTTTAAGCCTGGGAATGCTGCTGGAGTACCAGCGCGTTCTAATGCTTCTTCGATACGGATTAATTGGTTGTATTTCGCAATACGGTCAGAACGGCTCATAGAACCAGTTTTGATTTGACCTGCTGCGGTACCAACGGCTAAATCAGCGATAGTTGCATCTTCAGTTTCGCCTGAACGGTGAGAGATTACAGCGGTGTAATCTGCATCTTTCGCCATTTTAATTGCTGCTAAAGTTTCAGTTAAAGAACCGATTTGGTTGAATTTGATTAAGATAGAGTTTGCGATACCTTTTTCGATACCTTCTTTTAAGATTTTGGTGTTAGTGACGAATAAGTCGTCGCCCACTAATTGAACGCGGTCGCCTAACACTTTAGTTTGGTATGCAAAACCTTCCCAGTCAGATTCATCTTGACCATCTTCGATAGACACGATTGGGTATTGTTTAGTTAATTCTTCAAGATAATGTGTGAATTCTTGAGAAGTGAATGAACGGCCTTCGCCTTTCATCTCGTATTTGCCAGTTTCTTTGTTGTAGAACTCAGAAGATGCGCAGTCCATCGCTAAAGTTACATCTTTACCTAATACGTAACCTGCTTTTTCTACTGCTTCTTTGATACAGGCTAAAGCGTCAGCGTTAGAGGCTAGGTTAGGTGCGAAACCACCTTCGTCACCAACTGCAGTGCTCATGCCTTTAGCTTTTAATACTTTCGCCAAGTTGTGGAATACTTCAGCACCGATACGAAGTGCTTCACGTAAGGTTTTCGCACCCACTGGTTGAATCATGAATTCTTGGATATCAACGTTGTTATCTGCATGTTCGCCACCGTTAATGATGTTCATCATTGGTAATGGCATAGAGTAAACGCCTGGCGTGCCGTTTAATTCTGCAATGTAAGCGTAAAGTGGTAAACCTTTAGATGCTGCAGCTGCTTTTGCGTTTGCTAAAGATACCGCCAAGATTGCATTTGCACCAAAGTTAGATTTGTTTTCGGTTCCGTCTAAATCGATCATGATTTGGTCGATTTCAGCTTGGTTTGTTGCATCTTTACCAACGATAGCTTGTGCAATTTCGTTGTTCACTGCAGCCACAGCTTTTAATACGCCTTTACCTAAGAAACGAGATTTGTCGCCGTCACGTAATTCTAATGCTTCACGAGAACCAGTTGATGCGCCAGATGGAGCTGCTGCTAAACCAACAAAACCACCTTCAAGATGAACTTCAGCTTCAACAGTTGGATTACCGCGTGAGTCGATGATTTCGCGACCAATCACTTTAACGATTTTTGCCATTTTTATTTTCCTCAATTAAGTTAATTAAAACGGGTTAGGCGAGCCTAAAACTGGCGATATGATAAAGCTATTTTGAGATTTTGTCTTGTAAAAAATGCGTATGCTTTGATCTTTATCTATTTATTGTCTTGAGATACTTAGAGCGCAGGCATAAGCCGAGCTCCACGCCCATTGGAAGTTATAACCACCGAGCCAGCCCGTCACATCCAATACTTCACCAATAAAATATAAACCGCTGACTTGGTTGCTTTCCATTGTTTTAGAAGAAATTACTTTAGTATCCACTCCGCCCATTGTGACTTCAGCCGTACGATAGCCCTCTGTGCCATTTGGAGTAAATTCCCAGTGATGAATAAAATCCATTAGATTTTTTACCCGCACTTTACTGATGTTAGCGATAACTTCATCTTGCACAATGCCTTGTTCAATCCAAAGCTCAACCAATTTTTTCGGAAGTAATCGAACCAAGATGGTTTTCAACATTTGTTTTGGAGAAGATTGTTTTGCTTGATTAATTTCCTCTTCCACATTGTGGTTCGGTAATAAATCGATTTCCACTGACTCAGTGGGCTGCCAATAATTGGAAATTTGCAATACCGCAGGGCCTGAAATACCACGATGAGTAAACAAAAGCTGGTTGTAAAAAGATTTTCCGCACTGCGATGTGATCATGATTGGCAAGCTAACGCCTGAAAGTGCGGTTAAAAATTTATCTGTTTCTCGATAAGTAAAAGGCACTAAACTCGCACGAGGCGGAATAACAGGAATGCTAAATTGTTCCGCAATTTGATAGCCAAATGGCGTTGCACCAAGCCCAGGCATAGAAAGCCCACCTGTGGCGACAATCAAATTTTTACATTGCCATTGGGTTGAATTTACCTGTAAAACAAACCGCACTTTTTCATCATTTTGAATCCGTTCAACTTGAGAAACTTCGCTACGCAATAAAATCTTAGCACCAGATTTATCGCATTCAGATTTCAGCATTTCAACGATTTGTTCTGCACCCTCATCGCAAAATAATTGCCCCAATTCCTTTTCGTGATAAGCAATCCCTTGCTCCGCCACTAAAGAAATAAAATCCCAGTTGGTATAACGAGCTAGTGCCGATTTGACGAAATGAGGATTTTGCGAAAGGTAATGAGCTGGCGTAACCTCTAAATTGGTGAAATTACAAAACCCACCGCCCGACATCAAAATCTTACGTCCGATTTTTTTGCCGTTGTCGAAAACTGTCACCGACTTGCCTAGCTTAGCCAATTGTGCGGCACAAAATAATCCTGCCGCACCCGCACCAATAATAATGTTTTCAGAATATTGGCTCACGGATTTTGCCCTTTTTCACCACGTTGTAAAAAATCCAACATCTTCATTCGTTGAATAACTGAACGACGATCCACTGCCGCATTACCTGAATCTAATAACTGCTGTAAATACATACCAGCTTGTTGATATTGGCGATTTTCTAAGGCAATTGTCGCCAACAAAGAAAGACTAGATACTTCATTTTTATCTTTTGCCAAAGCTTCATTCAAAAGTTGTTCGACTTTTTGGGTCATTTGCTGGCCTGCTTGATAATAAAGTGCGGTGGCTGCCAAGCCTAAAATATTAGGTTTACTGCCTGACAATTTTTCCGCATTAGAATAAGCCACAAGCGCACTATTAAATTCATTATTTTGCACATAGGCTTCCCCAAGTTGAAGCCAAGTTTCCGCATTATTTGGATCGATACGCAGTTTATTTTGGATCTTCTCAATCACATTTTGATTTTTGTGTTCATCATTCATTTCAACATTTTGATTATGTTGCTCAATCATCGATTGCTCGCCTTGTTGAACACGACTAAAACGATCAAGGGAAAAATAATAAGCAGTTGGAATAGCGATGAGTAAAGTAAAAAGCACAAAATAAATTTTGCTATTCACTTTTCTCTTAGAAAGTTTACTTGGCTCCCCTTGCTTGCGGGGGGAGCTGCCAAAGGTTGAGGGGAGGGAAATTATTTCATCATTCTCTAGTTGTTGTGCAACCACTTTTTCTGAAAACTGTTTTTTTCTATTTGAGAAATAAAGCAATACTGCAGCTAAAATTAAAAGAGCGACTGGCAATAACCATAACAACGCCGTATTCCATTTGAATGGCGGTTTGTAATTCACAAAATCACCAAATCTAGCCGTCATTTTATCGATAATTTGCTGATTACTTTTGCCCTCATCCACCATTTTGTACACTTCAAGACGCAAGTCATAAGCGATAGGAGAATTAGATTCCACCAAATTTTGGTTCTGACATTGTGGACAGCGTAAAGATTTTGCCAACTCTACGGCGCGAGTACGATCATCTTGATTTTGGAATTGATAGGTATCCACCATTTCCGCTCGGGCGAATAAGGAAAATACGAATAAAAGTGCGGTTGCAAAAAAGACTGTTTTTTGAACCTGAATAAAACCGCGAGTAAAAATATCTAATATACTTTTCATTTGTTCTTCAATGCTTTAATTTTCGGCAAAAATACCGTTTGCCAAGTTTCTTTATCCAGTAAACCTGAATGGCGATAACGAATCACACCATTTTCATCCACAAGGTAAGTTTCTGGCGCGCCATCTACGCCTAATTTTAATCCCAATTCCCCATGACTATCATCAATGGTCAAGACGAACGGATTGCCCATTCGCTTAAGCATTTCAATGCCATTTTGCGGATTATCACGGTAATCCACGCCCACAATAGGCAATGTTTTTGCAATCTCAATTAGCAGAGGATGTTCTTCTTTGCAATAACCACACCAACTTCCCCACACATTTAATAAAAATGGCTGTTTAGGAAACTCTTTCGGGCTTATGATTTGTGATGGCTCATGTAAATTAGCCTGATAAAACTCTGGAACAGGTTTATCAATTAAAGCCGAAGCAATTTTTTTCGGATCTTGATTTAACCCTGCAATTAATAATATACACACGCCTAAAAGCACAAAGAGCGGTGTAAAAAAGATAAGTTTTTTGTTCATTATTTTTCCTGTTTTCTGCGTAATCCGAAGACGCTAAAAAGTGCACCAAAGGCCATTAAAATACCGCCCGCCCAAAGCCAACGAATCAGTGGTTTATAATGTAAGCGGAAAGTAAATTCCCCTTTGCCAAGAGAATCGCCCATCACAATATATAAATCGCCCCAAAAACCACCATCAAGCCCCACTTCACTCATTGTCATTGTTCGTACATCGTAATAACGGCGTTCTGGGATAATTTCTGCATAAGGTTTACCATTTTTAGTTACGTCAAAAAAGGCGATTTCTGCCGTAAAATTTGGCCCAATTTCATTAGAAAATTGGCGATAGTGAAATTCATATTGCCCCAGCGTTTGACTTTGTTGCGGCACTAAACGCACACCAATTTCACTGCCAAAATACCCAGTCATCACCGCACCAATAGTCACAATCGCCACGCCACAGTGTGCTAAAATCATCCCAAATTGAGACAAACGAATTTGTCGCCAATTTTGCCATAACGTGACGAATAAAAGCCAAACCGCAAGAGTTAATAACACAAAGGCGAAAGCGTGAAAATTCAACGCAGAATTATGGCGCAGCTGTTGCCAAATCATTAGGCCTGCAAGAATCAAAGACGGAATAAGCAACCACCCACAACGTATCAATAATGTGCGATCAAATTGCCCCTTACGTATGCTAAGCACAATTACCATTAAGATTAAAATCGCCGTAATAATGGGGAAGAAAATACTATTAAAATAAGGACTTCCCACCGAAATTGAGCCCCAATTCATCGCTTGGAATAACATCGGGTAAAAGGTACCTAAAAAGGTAGAAACCGTCGCAATGGTCAGCAAAATATTCAGTAATAAAATGCCACCCGATTTAGAAATGAACTGAAATTTCACCGCACTTTCTGATGAACTTCCCGCTCGTAAAGCGAATAAACCAAAGGCTAACGCTGTCAAAACAAAGAAAATTAATAACAACACATAACCGCGCGTGTTATCCAATGCAAAGGCGTGCACAGAAGTGAGCGCACCAGAACGAACAATAAACGTGCCTAATACGCTAAAGGCAAAAGCAAGCAGAGAAAAAAGCGTTGTCCAATAACTAAATACGCCTTGTTTTTCCGTCGCCATTAAACTGTGTAATAACGCCAAACCAAGCAACCAAGGCATTAAAGACGCATTTTCTACGGGATCCCAGAACCACCAACCGCCCCAGCCAAGTTCGTAATAAGCCCACCACGCACCAAGCACAATACCAATGGTTAAAAACAACCAAGAAACCAACACCCATCCACGCATTGAGCGTGCAATTTGTCGTGCAGATTGGTTATAAATCAACGCACTCAAACTCATTGCAAAATTTACCGCAAAGCCCACATAGCCAACATATAATAACGGCGGATGGAAAATTAATCCCACATCTTGCAACATTGGATTGAGATCGCGCCCTTCTGCGGGAGCAGGGAAAATGCGTCCAAATGGATTGGAATAAAATAAAATAAACACCGCAAAACCAAAGCAAATCAATCCCAATAAAGATAAAGATTGAGCGGAAAAAGTGCGGTCATTTTTTCGATTAAAAAAAGCAAAAGCAGCAAGCCATAAACTCAATGAAAATAACCAAAACAACATTGAACCTTCATGTCCGCCCCAAGTGGCAGCTACTTTAAAAAATGTAGGTAATTGGGAATTAGAATGTGCCGCGACATATTCAAGGGTGAAATCATCCACCGCAAAAGAATAAGCAAGCAAACCAATTGAGAACGTCGTCGCAAGGGTAAAAATATAACTAAGCGGCCAAGCAGCATTAATTAAAGTCGAATTTTTTTTGAATAACCCAAATTGAGGCACTAACGCAAGAAAAAACGCGCTAGCTGTTGCGAGTAAAAGAAGGAAAAAGCCAAGTTCTGGAAGCATAATGTCGTCGTTTTTTTCGTTGATGCGCAGATAAAGTCGCTAATCAAGTATGTTTCATTAATAAAATTAAAAATAGCACCTTAATAGGTGCTATTGTGCTTATAAAAATTAATGATTAAACTCAGCACCTAAACAAGGGCGGATTTTATTTAACATTTCTTTTATTACGCGTGATGGTGCGGCGATGATATTGCCGCTGCGTAAGTAGCCATTACCAGCATCAAAATCACAGACTAAGCCACCTGCTTCACGCACGATTAAATCGCCAGCAGCACAATCCCATGCTTTTAAGCCCATTTCAAAATAACCATCAATACGGTTTGACGCCACATAGCATAAATCCAATGCGGCAGAACCAGTACGACGGAAATCCGCAGCATCTTCAATTAAGGCATTCATCATTGCAAATTGAGCTGGCATTAATTTTGGTTGTTTGAATGGGAAACCAGTGGCTAAAATTGAACCTTGAATTTCACGTTTACTATCTACACGTAAACGTACTTCATTTAATTTTGCACCTTCGCCACGCACAGCGGTAAATAATTCATTACGGATTGGATCGTAAACAACCCCGACTTCAGTGCGATTTTTTACACGAACTGCGATAGACACAGAAAAGTGGGGAAGCCCTGTCATAAAATTACGAGTACCATCTAGCGGATCAATAATCCATTGTACATCGCTATCTTTGCCTTCAATTGCGCCTGTTTCTTCCGTAATAATTGTGTGATCAGGATAAGATTTACGAATAACTTCAATGATTTCTGTTTCAGACGCTTTATCAACGTTTGTCACATAATCATTAATACCTTTTTGTGTGCTTTCGATAGCATCACGGCGTTCATAATTTTTAGCAATCACATTGCCCGCTTTTCGTGCCGCACGAATAGCGATATTTAACATTGGATTCATATTTCCACCAGCTTTTAAAGAACAGAAAAATTCCGCACCATTATAGCGAGATTTGCCAAAATAACCAGTTGAAAATCATAAAACAATGGTTTTTATAGGTTTTCAGAAAAACTTTGCGATACAGATCGCAAAAATAGTATGAAGTGATTTTTCCATTAATTATTTGCCATTAAAGTGCGGTAGAAAATTGGAGCGTTTTATGCAGAAAGGTATGACATTAGTGGAATTATTGATTGGGTTAGCCATTATCAGTATTGTGCTGAATTTTGCCGTGCCATTATGGAAAACCGATTCGCCTAAAACGATTTTAGCCAAAGAGCAACATCGCCTGTATTTATTTCTACGCCAAATTCAGGCTCGGGCAGAAAATTCATCGGAAGTGTGGTTTTTACTTATCAATCGTAATCTTGCGACACAGCAATGGTGCTTAACGGCACAAGTAAAAAATAACCAAACTTGTGATTGTTTAAATCCGATAAATTGCCCGAAAGAGGTTTATGCTCATTTTTATTACCCTTATTTTCCTAACAAAACGATGATTCAAAGTCATCATATTTATCCAAAAGAAATCACGAGATTTGATGGCATTCGTAATACTATCGTTACTCGTTGCTTTATTCTACAAGCGGAAAATGAACGTACGTTATTTTTATTTTTCAATGTTGGCAGTATTCGTTTGAAAACTAATCAATTTGATAGTGCTTGTAATTAATGATGAAAGTATTATTAAAAGGGCAAACCCTATTAGCGCTGATGATTTCACTGTCTTTGTCGTCTTTATTATTGCTAAGCATTTCGCATTTTTATGTGCAAATTCAAACGCAAAATCAACACATGTTATTACATTTAAAATTACAAGCTGAATTACAACGAACATTACAGTTAATAGGTAAAGATCTTCGCCGATTAGGATTTCGAGCATTAAATGCAAAACTGACGGAAAGCAATTTATCTTTATTTGAATTAGATGAACAAGGCACAGCTATTTTTATTAGCCAAGAAGATAATGCGCCACCTAATAGCTGCGTGTTGTTCTTTTATGATTTAAATAAAAATGGGTGTATTGGCAAAGGTTCGCCGAAAACCTGTATGAAAAAAGGTAAAAATACATCTAAAAGTAGTACTGAAGAATTATTCGGCTATAAAGTGAGTAACAAAATGATAAAAACCAAACTGACTTATCAAAGTGTTATTCCTACTAATTGCACGGCAGAAACTTGTAAACGTGCTTTTCAACAAACCGCTTGTAACGCTGGTGGTGGATGGGCAGATTTATTAGATAACAACGAATATGAAATCACTAGGTTACAATTTAATTGGTTAATTGAAGGCAAGGGATTAGAAATCAAGCTAAAAGGAAATTTAAAACAAACCCCAAATATCAGTTATGAAACATCCCTTGTTGTTGCGCTATGGAATCAAAAATAACGGAATCAAAAATAATGACAATACAAAAAGGCATTATTACGCTGACTATTCTGATTTTTATTTCGGGATTATTAACCGCGTTTTTATTGTTGGATGACAACCATTTAAGTTTTTTTCGTGCGCAACAAAATCAACGAAAACACTATGTGGAAAGAACATTACAACTGCAAAAAATGACCGCGACGAAAAAACAAACTGCCTGTATTGATTTACCCTTAAATAATAATGAAAGTGTGAAGCAAATCAGCATCGCCCTTGAGGGTGCCGCCGATGCAATTCAATATTTTCTTTGGTGTGAAAGAATGAGTCTATTTAAAAAATCGCCTAAAAAGGGAGATAATCAAGGCGCATTGAAAGATTTTGTGACTGGCGAAAAACTTGCCTATTTTCGACCGCACTTTTCTTCCCCGCCCAGAATTTTAAACGCGAATAAAATGCCTAAACTTTATTGGTTTTCAGATTCACAAGCAGAAGTTGAAATTAATGGCACCGTATCTGCCGTATTAATTGCAGAGGGCGATTTAAAATTGACTGGCAAAGGGAGGATTAGTGGCGCAGTGATTACCAGCGGGAATTTAACTTTAGATGGCGTAACTTTAGCTTATGGGAAAAAGACGGTGGTTGCTTTAGTGCAACAATATAGTCAGTGGCAGTTAGCAGAAAAAAGTTGGAGTGATTTTAATGTTCAGGATGAATAAAGGAATATCTTTTATTACATTGTTATTTTCTTTAGCTTTATTTAGCGTTTTATTTCTTGTTTTTAATCAATGGACGGCAAGCCAAAGAAAAAGTGCGGTAAAAACTTATCAAGATTTTCAGGCAATACAGATTGCGGAGAATCAAGCTCAACGCCAATTTTTAGGGTTAGCTTGTGAACAATTGATACAACAAAATGGCTTAACTTTTCGTATTCAATGTGAAAATGAACGTATTATTGTGCGTTATCCTACGAGTGAAATTTTGATAAAAACTCAGTAAAATGGCGTTGTTTTTTCTAGATTAAATCATCAAAAGGTCGCCATTGTGTTCATTGTTTATTATTCCAATCAGCTTGAAAAACAAAAAGAAATTCTTTCTTCATTATTCAAATCTTTACCGCCTGAAGATCCTTTTCAACAAGATATTATCTTGGTACAAAGCCCTAATATGGTGCAATGGCTACAAATTGAACTTGCCAAAGAAACAGGTATTTCAGCAAACCTAAAATTTCCTATGCCAGCCAGTTTTATTTGGCAACTTTATGCACAAAATTTACCTGCAACGGCATTAGAGAACCCTTTTGATAAAGATTCAATGATGTGGCGTTTAATGCGCTTAATTCCAATTTTTCTTGAGAAAGAAAGTTTTTCACCTTTACGCAATTATTTATCATCTTCGCCACATTCTGAACAATATAAACTTTATCAACTCAGCAGTAAAATAGCCGACTTATTTGACCAATATTTAGTTTATCGACCTGAATGGATTTTTGCTTGGGAAAAAGGCGAAGATGAACAAATCACTGCTCAAATACAAAAACAACAACCTAACCTAAACGCAACTTTGTTTGCGCAAATTCAAGGCAACACAAAATGGCAAGGTGAGTTATGGCGTGCGTTGGTCGTCGATGTTAAATCAGATGTTAATGAAGCCACCCATCGAGCGGCTTTGCATAATCAATTCTTAGCCTTGCTTGCCGATAAAAAAGCACCGAAAAAATTACCTTCACGCATATTTATTTTTGGTATTCCTGCGCTTCCAACTGCTTATCTTAATATTTTGCAAGCGATATCCTCTGAAGTGGATATTCATTTATTTTTTAATAATCCATGCCAAGAGTATTGGGGAGATATTAGCGATTTACGCCTTGATTATTTGCGTTCTCGCAAGCGTTATCAATTCAATAAACAAGATGAAAATCAACCGCTCTTTTCCGAGGATCAACTTTCTCAACTAGAAAACGCTCAGTTTGACGTCACTTATCAAAAAGAAAACCTTCAACTAGGCAATCCATTACTGGCGGCTTGGGGAAAAATGGGACGAGATTTTCTCTATACATTGGTGAGAGATGAAGAACATATTCCAACTTATCCCGTCAATGCCTATCAAGAAATTAAATCAAACAGTTTGCTTGGGCAATTACAGTCTCAAATTCTGCATTTAGAAAATAAACCGTTAAATATCGCAAAAAATGACCGCACTTTAACCCTACATTCTTGCCACAGTGCTATGCGGGAAGTGGAAGTATTGCACGATTATTTACTGGATTTATTCAATCAAGATCCTAACCTTACGCCAAAAGATGTAGTTGTTATGGTGGCAGATATTAACCAATACACACCTTATATTCAGGCAGTTTTCGGGCAAAAAAATGGGGGTGCACCACAAATTCCATTTTCACTTTCGGATAATAAACTTTCAGAAAATGATGTGTTAGTATCAAGTTACTTAACTTTATTAGGCTTAAAAGAAAGCAATTTTAGTGCAGAAGATGTCTTGGCATTGTTGGATATTCCTGCGGTGCGAGAACGATTTAATATTTCCCTTGCTGATTTACCATTGGTGCGAGAATGGGTGGCGGATTCAGGGATTCGTGTCGGTCTGCAAAAAAATCAAGATGGCATCAATTTCAATTCTTGGCAGGCTGGATTAGAACGAATGATTTTAGGCTATGCGATGCGTGAAGAACAGGGCATTTGGCAAGAGAGTCTGGGGTTAAACAGCAGCTATGGCTTAAAGGGCGAGCTTGCTGGAAATTTATCTCATTTTTTCACCGCACTTTCCGCGCTGCATGAAACGCTGCAACAAGCACATTCCATCGAAAAATGGCAAGAAATTTTAACCGCACTTTTATCGGATTTCTTCGTGCGAAATGAAGACACAAACGACATGATTTTCTATATTCAAGAGAAAATTAATGAATTAGCTGAGCATCTAAAAACGCTCCATTTTAATGAAGAATTACAAGCAGAAGTGATCGCCGATGTCATCACAATGAAATTGGAAGATGCGCCAAATAGCCTCAAATTCCTTGCAGGAAAAGTAAACTTCTGCACCTTATTACCAATGCGTTCAGTGCCATTTAAAGTGGTTTGTTTACTTGGAATGAATGATGCGGATTACCCAAGAACACAAACACCAAACAGTTTTGATTTAATGCAATATCATTATCAAAAAGGCGACCGTGTCCGCCGTGATGATGATCGCTATTTATTCTTAGAAGCCTTATTGGCAGCACGTGATTATTGCTATATCAGCTATGTTGGCCATTCCATTACAGATAATCAACCGAAAGAACCATCCGTATTGGTAAGCCAACTGTTGGATTATATTAATCAAGGGCAAAAGGAAAATGTCCTTACTGTCATTGAACATCCAATGACCGCATTTAGCCCAGATAATTTCAAATATAACGAGAAATTTACCCGCTCTTTTGCGACAAAATGGTTGCCAATAGCACAATTTGACACGGCTGCTAGCAATTCAGAATTTGCAGTCACTATGACAGAAAACCCAGAAAAAATCGAAGAAGTTGAACTGGATTCTTTAGTCAGCTTTGTGGAAAATCCAGTGAAATTTTTCTTTGAAAAACAACTCGGTGTTTATTTCCGCGATAAAGATGAACGCATTGCTGACAGTGAAAACTTCACTTTAAGTGGGTTAGATAATTATTCTCTCAATAATGACTTAATTTACCTTGATGAACAAAATTTTGCTGATTATTTTAGACAAGCAGAAGTAAAAGGCGTGTTACCGCGCGCAGAGTTTGGAAAGGTTTATGCTGAAAATATTCGCGACAATGTTTTAGAATTTAAAAAGAAAATAGCAGATCTTGGCGAAGCCAAACATGCTTCTGTCGATTTTAATCTCTCCGTAGATTGGCAAAATGAAAATCAAGAAATTCGTCTATTTGGTTATATGGAGCCTTTATTTGGCGATGATTCACAGGTGATTCACTGGCATTTTGCGAAATACAAAGATCGTTATTGTATCCGTCCTTGGATTTATTATTTGATTCAATGTGTCACACAAGAAAATGCGGTACCAGCAAAATTAATTACGCAAGATAAGGTTCTCGAATTACCGCCTATTGAGCGTGAAGTTGCACTTGCTCAATTACAAATTTACGTAAAAGATTATTTACAAAGTCAAATTGAAATCCAATTGGTGCCAACAGTAAGAAATATAAGTGATTTTATTGTGAGTGATGAAAATTCTGTTTCTGAAAAACTTCAGGAATTAACTGAAAGTAATGGTTTCGGGGCAAAAGCCGATCCATATTGGTCACGAGTATTAGCGCAGACCTCAAGATTTAAACAACCTGAAAATCTTGCAAAATTATTAAAACAAACAAAAGCTTGGTTTGGCTTATTATTCGCACAAAAGAAGACAAGAAAGGCACAAAGCTAATCGTCAAATAACCTATTTTTTAGTATAATAACGCCCTTTTATGGAGAATTATCTATGCGCTGTCCATTTTGTGATACAGAAGAAACTAAAGTCATTGATAGCCGTTTAGTATCTGATGGTTATCAAGTTCGCCGCCGCCGTGAGTGCGGTCATTGTCATGAACGTTTTACTACTTTTGAAATGGCAGAATTAATCATACCGAAAATTATCAAAACTGATGGTACACGTGAGCCATTCAATGAAGATAAATTGCGCAGCGGTATTCAACACGCCTTAGAAAAACGTCCTGTAAGTGCAGATGATGTAGAAAAAGCAATTAATCACATAATTCTTCAACTGCGTGCAACTGGAGAACGTGAAGTGCCAAGTAAGTTAGTGGGTAAACTTGCGATGAATGAATTAAAAAAACTCGATAAAGTGGCTTATATTCGTTTTGCATCAGTCTATTTAAGTTTTGATGATATTGATCAATTCACTATCGAAATTGAAAAATTAAAGGATTAATTATGCTTGAATTTTCCTCACAAGATTGCGTATTTATGCAACGTGCCTTGGATTTAGCCGCCAAAGGTCAATATACCACCACACCGAACCCATCAGTGGGATGCGTATTGGTTAAAAATGGTGAAATTGTGGGGGAAGGCTTTCATTTTAAGGCAGGACAACCTCATGCTGAACGTGTTGCCTTAGCTCAAGCAGGAGAAAATTCAAAAGGTGCGACAGCTTATGTTACGCTTGAGCCTTGTTCTCACTATGGGAGAACACCGCCTTGTGCATTAGGATTAATTGAGGCGGGCGTAGTGAAAGTCATTGCAGCTATGCAAGATCCAAATCCTCAAGTCGCAGGAAAAGGTTTGAAAATGTTGTCTGATGCTGGTATCGAAAGTGCGGTGAATTTATTAAACGATCAAGCGGAAAAAATAAATAAAGGCTTTTTAAAACGAATGCGTCAAGGTATGCCTTTTGTTCAACTCAAACTCGCCATGAGTTTAGATGGACGAACTGCAATGGCAAGTGGAGAAAGTAAATGGATTACGGGCCCAGATGCTCGTTCGGACGTACAAAAAATGCGAGCAAAATCATCCGCACTTTTATCTACTTCCACAACAGTCATTGCAGATGATCCAAGCCTGAACGTACGCTGGGATGAATTTCCTGAAAATCTTAAAACAGAATATAAAAAAGAAGATCTTCGCCAGCCTGTCCGAGTTATTTTAGATTCACAACATCGCATTCAGCCGACTCATAAACTTTTTTTAACCCATTCTCCCGTTTGGTTAGTCTCTAGTGAAACACGAGATTTAACAGGCTTTCCTGATTTTTGTGAACAAATTATTCTTCCGAAAGAAAATTTACTAAAAGAATTAATGCGAGAACTGGGAAAACGACAAATCAATACCCTTTGGGTAGAAGCTGGAGCAAATTTAGCGGGCAGTTTAATTGATGCGAAATTAGTGGATGAATTGATTATTTACATTGCACCAAAATTACTTGGAGACAATGCTCGTGGTCTATGCCAATTACCGAATTTAACTAAACTTGCCGATGCACCATTATGGCAACTCAATGAATTAGAACAAATCGGTGACGATATAAAATTAACTTACACACCGAAAGGAGTCTAAATGCTTAAAAAACTTTTCCATTCCGCACTTTGGGGCTTGGCTGCTGCGGGCGTGATTTTGTTTGCGGTTCCAAGACTGAATAACAGTAATATCTTCACTTCAGACGATATTGTATCGTTCAAAAATGCCGTGCGTATTGCCTCTCCAGCAGTAGTGAATGTTTATAACCGCTCTTTTTCTTCCGCCAGCATTAATGATAATGATCAGCTACAAGTGAATAACTTAGGTTCTGGTGTGATTATGAGTAAAGATGGCTATATTCTGACGAATAAACACGTCATCCAAAATGCAGATCAAATTGTAGTAGCGTTGCAAAACGGAAATATTTTTGAGGCCAGTCTTGTTGGTTCAGATGATCTCACTGATCTCGCTGTTCTTAAAATTCGTGCAAATAATCTTTCAACTATTCCACAAAATTCAGCGCGTCAAGCTCACGTTGGCGATGTGGTATTAGCAATCGGTAATCCCTACAACTTAGGACAAAGCGTGTCTCAAGGAATCATTAGCGCAATCGGTCGTAATGCGGTAGGCGATTCGGTGGGCAGACAAAATTTTATTCAAACTGATGCTTCAATTAATCGCGGAAACTCAGGCGGTGCCTTAATTAACTCTGCTGGGGAATTGGTTGGAATTAGCACGCTAAGTATTGGCAAAACCGCCAATGAAATCGCAGAAGGACTAAATTTTGCCATTCCAATAGATATTGCAAATGATGTACTACGTAAAATTATGCGTGATGGACGTGTGATTCGAGGTTATTTTGGTGTACAAAGTGATATTAGTTCAAGTAGTGAAGAAGGCATAGTTATCACAGACGTAAGCCCGAACAGCCCAGCTGCGAAATCAGGTATTCAAGTTGGCGATGTGATTTTGAAATTAAATAATCAAGAGGGGATTTCAGCCCGAGAAATGATGCAAATTATCGCAAATACAAAACCTAATTCAAAAGTTCTCGTCACCATTCTCCGATTAGGCAAAATCTTACAAATTCCAGTTGTTATTGAAGAATTTCCAGTAAATTAAAAATAGCGGTCTATTTTGACCGCTGTTTTCATTATATTTAATACTTTCTTTTCAATTTGAAAATTTATTTGTTCTAACCCCTTTTCTGACATTTCGGGCAAAAGAAACTATTACGCTGTCCAATAATTAAACTTTCAATTTTTCCACCGCACTTTGGACAAGGTTTATCTTTATTGCCATATACCAATAATTCTTGTGCAAAATAACCTGGGCGACCATCGGGCTGTAAAAAATCTTTAAGTGTTGTTCCACCTTGAATAATGGCTTTTCTCAAAACATCTTTAATCGTGTTCACTAAAGAGAAACATTGATTGAGAGTCAAATTTTTAGCGAGTTTAAGGGGATGAATGCCACAAATAAACAAACTTTCATTCGCATAAATATTTCCAACACCAACAACCACAGCGTTATCCATCAAGAAAGTTTTAAGTGCGGTAGATTTTTGACGAGATTTTTTGAATAAATATTCGGCATTAAATTCATCAGAAAGTGGTTCAGGGCCTAACTTTAAGAAAAGATGAAAGTCATCTAGATTCTCCGTCCACAACCAAGCACCGAAACGGCGAGGATCGTTATAGCGTAATAACTTGCCATTATTCATTACAATATCAATATGATCATGTTTATCTATTGCGCTATTCTGTGGCACAATTCGCACCGAACCGGACATGCCCAAATGCCCGATGATATAGCCTTTTTCCGTGTGAATAATCAAATATTTTGCTCGACGAGTTAGATCGACAATTTTTACATTTTTAAGGGTTATCAATTCCTCTGATACGGCCCAGCGCAATTTAGGCTGGCGCACGACAACTTTCTCAATCGTAAAATTCTTAAGATAAGGGCTAATACCACGTAGTGCAGTTTCGACTTCAGGAAGTTCCGGCATAATTTTCAACTTAGTAAGTAGATAGAATAATGATATAAAGTGCGGTTAGTTTTACCATTTTTTATATTCTTTGAAAATTAAAATGATGAATATTTCAAAAATATAGGTAGTTATCTAATGGATAAAATTTATATATCTCGTTTGATCTATGTTAAAAGATTTTTATTTTACAGAATAACCGCCTGTTTTCAGATACAAGCGGTTATTTTTTGTGTTAATTGACTAACTAATTAATCAATGGGTGGTGTGTAAGTGCCATTTTTGATGTCGTCTTTAATACGATTTGCTTCTGTTAGTACTTGAGTTAATAACGCTTTAACATTTTCCAATGTTGCAATCGGGCTTAGGGTAGTCATTTTCAGTGATTGTTTGTCGCCTACTTTAGTCACGCCAATATTCGCTTCTCCTCGAGCAAAGAGTTCATCTGCCACGTTTTGGTTTAGTGCATCAATAAATTCAGCTGGATAGTCTTTTGGTACGACACGGAATAACACCGATGCAAACTGACTTGGCACAAGCATCTCTAAGTCAGGGGTATCGTTGATGTATTGCTCGACTTCTTTGGTCAGTTTTACGCCGTGATCGATCATTGAAGCGTAAAGATCTTCGCCCAATGCTTCAAGGGTAAACCATAATTTTAATGCGTCGAAACGACGTGTGGTTTGTAATGATTTCGCCACTAAGTTTGGAACGCCGTGAGCTTCATCATATTCCGAATTGAGATAATCCGCTTTGTAATCGATAAAGCGATAGTTCGCAGGATCTTTCAACAAGAACGCTCCACACGAGATCGTTTGGAAGAAGTGTTTGTGGAAATCAAGCGTGATGGAATCAGTTAATTCAATACCATCTAAGAAATAGCGATAATCTTTGGAAAGCAATAACGCTCCGCCCCAGGCGGCATCAACGTGTAACCACGCTTGATATTCATCGGCAAGTTTGCGGATGGCTTTTAAGTCATCAATTGCGCCAGCATCTGTTGTGCCTGCGGTAGCAACAATACAGGCAGTAATTTTGCCATCAGCTTTAAGCTGTGCAAGTGTTTGTTTAAGTGCAATAAGATCCATTTGTGCATTGGCATTTGATGGCACGGTCACGACCGATTGGAACCCCATGCCCATCATTGCCATATTTTTTTGTACAGAGAAATGTGCGTTTTCTGAACAAATCACTTTCACTTTTTGCATCGCTTCTGCTGGAATACCATCACGTTGTACTGACCATTCAGAGCCGTCTTCGTTTTTCCAGTGGTTTGCAATCGCCCAATCGCGTGCCAACAATACGCCCATTAAGTTAGATTGAGTACCACCAGAAGTGAACACGCCTGATGTGCCTTCGCCATAGCCTGCTTTTTGGCGTAGCCAGTTGATCAAATGCTCCTCCATAATTGAACCTGCTGGGCTTTGATCCCACGAATCCATTGATTGGTTGGTCGCATTAATCAGTACTTCCGCAATTTGGCTTGTTACCATCGTTGGGCAATGTAAATGGGCAAGTGAGTGTGGATGATGTACTTTAAGGCTTGGATTAAGGAAAATTTCTACCAAATGATCGAGTGATTTCTGTACACCCATACCCTCTTTCGTCGGATTAAAACCGCTTATTAAGGCTCGCATTTGTTTGATTGAACCGCCTGTGTACATTTTTTCATTTTTCAGCCAAGCAGAGACTGCTTGCACCGCATTATGCATCGCTGTTTCATAATCGTTAATGGCTTCGTTATCGTTGCAAAACAAAGCTTGTTTGTGTTGTTTGAGGTTTGACATTGTTATCTAATTTCCTAAAAAATGCCCCTCTTTAGCAAAGAAGGGGTAGGGGAGATTTGACAGAAGAAAATTCAACCTTGTGAGTAATTAAACATTGTAATCAAATCTTCCCCCTTGCTCTTCTTTTCTAAAGAGGGGGTAATTACTAAGCGGTCAAAATTCGCAAAAATTTTGCAAAATTTAACCGCACTTTAGCCTCTCACGGCTTTTAATGCGTCTGCTACAGACTGCTTGAAACGTTTGATAAATTCTTCGCATTCATTTTGGTTGATGTTTACCGCACAAAGCACGCGAACCACGTTGCCACCGCGTCCGCCACGTTCGAGCAAGAGTTTGTTTTTGAAGCAAGCTTTTTGGATTGCTGCCGCTAATTCACAATCGCGCGGGTAAGCCCCTGTCGCATCTTTCGATTGGCGTTCGTCTACAATATCGATCCCCATCATTAAGCCACGACCACGTACGTTGCCGATGCACGGATATTCTTTGCTTAATTGGCGTAATGCGTTGGTTAAGTATTCACCACGCTCTTGGGCATTTTGTGCTAGGTTTTCATCACGCATAATTTTAAGTGAAGCGTAACCTGTCGCCATCGCTAATTGATTGCCACGAAATGTACCTGTATGTCCTGCAGGTTGCCAAGCATCAAATTCTTTACGAATAGCTAATACAGCTAATGGTAAGCTGCCACCAACTGCTTTTGACATCACAATAATATCAGGCTCAATGCCTGCGTGTTCAAAGGCGAACATTCTTCCAGAACGGCAGAAACCAGCTTGCACTTCATCGACGATCATTAAAATGCCGTGTTTTTGGGTTACTTCACGTACTTTTTGTAAGAAGCTTATTGGTGCTGGAACAACGCCGCCTTCTCCTTGGATTGCTTCTAAAATTACTGCAGCTGGTTTTACTACGCCACTTTCTACATCTTCGATGAAGTTCTCAAAGTAATGTTCAACTGCTTTCGCGCCTGCTTCGCCACCAATGCCAAATGGGCAGCGGTATTCGTGTGGATATGGCATAAATTGTACGCCAGGCATTAAATTTTCAACGGCATTTTTTGCACCAAGATTACCCGTTAAGGCTAATGCCCCTTGGGTCATACCGTGAAAACCGCCAGAGAAAGCAATGATATTGCCACGCCCTGTGTAAGTTTTGGCTAATTTGATGGCTGCTTCATTTGCATCTGCACCAGAAGGGCCTGTGAATTGTAAGATATATTTATCTTTCGGGAAGAATGACAATAATTCTTCACTAAACGCATCTTTAAGTGGAGTGGTTAAATCTAAAGTGTGTAACGGCAATCCGCTATCTAATACGTCTTTAATGGCTTGCATTAATATAGGATGATTATGTCCTAATGCAAGGGTTCCTGCGCCTGCTAAAAAGTCTAGGTATTCATTACCTTCAACATCAGTAACCCAACAGCCTTGTGCTTTTGCATAGGCAAAAGGTAATTTGCGAGGATAACTACGTACGTTGGATTCCATTACATCTTGGCGATCTAAAAAATGTTGGTTTGAAGCAAGAATTGCTTGTACAGGGGTAATCATTGTCATTTTTGATTAAAACCTTCTAAAAGAGGTGAAAAAAAATAAGTCGGGTGCCTTGCGATAAATTTACTGTTTATAAAACAGACACATAGGGCATTTGACTCGCTACTTATTAAAAAAAGCGTTTCAGCTTTTTTGTTTTTACCCTAGTTTGCCCATTGGACGGGCTAGGTTGGAAACAGGTTTTGATGTAGGGTTACGTCAAAACGGGGACAATTGTATATTTTTTTTGCAATATGAAAAGCAAATTTAGCTTCTTACGAGTCAAACGGCTAAATAAAAAGCAAACGTTTCTAATAAGAACAAATAAAAAACCCGAGTTTTTACTCGGGTTTAAAATAATTAAATCAATATTATTTGATTTTTGCTTCTTTATAGATAACGTGTTTACGCACTACTGGATCAAATTTTTTGATTTCCATTTTTTCAGGCATATTACGTTTGTTTTTATCAGTTGTGTAGAAGTGACCTGTCTCTGCAGTAGAAACTAAACGGATTTTCTCACGAGCACCTTTAGCTGCCATTTTTTAGCTCCTTAGATTTTTTCGCCACGAGCACGGATTTCAGCTAATACTGCATCAATGCCTTTTTTATCAATAATACGCATACCTTTCGCAGTTAAACGTAAGGTTACGAAACGGTTTTCACTTTCAACCCAAAAACGGTGAGTGTGAAGGTTTGGAAGAAAACGACGACGTGTCGCATTCATTGCGTGTGAGCGGTTATTACCCACAGCTGGACGCTTGCCTGTTACTTGACAAACTCTAGACATAATAATCTCCAATAATTAAATATAAGCTCGAGCTTACGGTTCGGATTGTTTAAAGCTGGTTAAACCTAGCTTGCTACCTCGTCAGGTCGCACTAATCCGACCCGCTTACTATATTAAAGGTCGCAAATTATACTGACTTTGTTTTCATTTCTCAAGTGTAAATGCGATTTTCCTGAATGTAATCGGTAAAAAAATGGTCAATATTATAAAAATTTATAATAAACAATTCTCCGCGAAAGAATAACAATCGCTTTTCCCTACAATTAAATGATCAAGCACGCGAATTTCCATTAGTTCAGCCGCATCTTGAATTTTTTTAGTAATAAGTTGATCCGAATAACTTGGCTCCGTTATACCTGAAGGATGATTATGTGCCAAAATTAAAGCTGCCGCATTACAATAGAGTGCTTCTTTAATAATTTCTCGCGGATAAACCGCTGATACATTAATTGTACCTAAAAATAACCGCTCTTTTTTAATCAAACGATGTTGATTATCTAAAAATAAAACCATAAATACTTCTCTTTCCTCGCATTGCAATTCAGTGAGTAAAAAAAGTTTTACCGTTTCAGGATCATTAATAATCGGCGTACTTAACATATCTTGCTTTAAATAACGCTTGGTCATTTCCGTAATCGCTTGCAGTTGAATAAATTGCGTAATACCTAAGCCTTTTACAGAACAGAAAGCTTTTTTATCTGCGGAAAGTAAAGCATTCAAGGAACCAAAATGTGATAAGACATTTTTCGAAAGCTGAATGACTGGGCAACCTTTGATACCAGTACGTAAAAAAATCGCAAGTAGTTCATAATCACTTAATGCTTTTGCTCCGAATGCCAGCAATTTTTCCCGTGGCATTAATTCATCATTGTTTTCCATATATTTATAAAAGAAAAATAAGAAAGATTTTGACCGCACTTTTTAGGTTTGACGAGCAAGTGATTCAAAATCTGCGATGCATATCGTAAAAATAGCATTGGGCATTCAATAAAATTAAAGTAAAATAACGGAATTGTGGCTAAGTACTAACAAAGGTTGAAACATGAAATTAAACGGAAAGCATATTGTAGTTGGCATAACTGGCGGTATTGCAGCCTATAAAACAATAGAGTTGATTCGTTTATTACGCAAAGCAGAAGCTGAAGTACGTGTAGTATTAACCCCAGCTGCAGCAGAATTTGTTACTCCTTTAACGCTTCAAGCGATTTCAGGCAATGCTGTCGCACAATCTTTACTTGATCCACAAGCAGAGCTGGCAATGGGGCATATTGAACTTGCCAAATGGGCTGATGCCATTATTATTGCGCCAGCTAGTGCAGACTTTATTGCCCGTCTTACTGTAGGCATGGCGAATGATTTACTTTCAACAATTTGTCTTGCGACTAATGCGCCAATTTTTCTTGCACCAGCAATGAATCAGCAGATGTATCGCCAATCCATTACTCAACAAAATTTAACGACTCTGCAAACACGTGGGATTGAGCTTATTGGCCCCAATAGTGGTTTTCAAGCTTGCGGCGATATGGGGAAAGGGCGTATGTCAGAACCAGAGGAAATTTTTACCGCACTTTCTGACTTTTTCTCTCAAAAACAAGATCTACAAGGATTAAATGTCGCCATTACAGCAGGCCCAACGCGTGAGGCAATCGATCCCGTTCGTTATATTTCTAACCATAGTTCAGGGAAAATGGGGTTTGCGATTGCTGAAGCATTTGCCAAACGAGGGGCGAACGTCACGCTGATTGCAGGCCCAGTGAATTTAACAACACCAAAAAATGTAAATCGAATTAATGTCATCTCAGCACAAGAAATGTGGCAAGCCTCTCTTGAAAGTGCGGTAAAAAATCAAATTTTTATTGGTTGTGCGGCTGTTGCTGATTACAGAGTAGCTGAAGTTGCTGAGCAAAAAATCAAAAAATCTGGCGATGAAATATCTATCAAATTAATTAAAAATCCCGATATTATCTCAGATGTAGGACATTTAAAAACACATCGTCCTTTTACTGTTGGATTTGCAGCCGAAACCCAAAATATTGATGATTATGCAAAAGATAAACTTGAACGCAAAAATCTTGATATGATTTGTGCCAACGATGTATCTGGCGGACAAGTTTTTAACGCTGATGAAAATGCCTTGCAGCTTTTTTGGAAAAATGGTCATAAAAAATTATCGCTAAAATCAAAAGTAGAACTTGCCGCTGATTTAGTCAATGAAATCATCGAACGCTATCAAAAAACCTTATAATTCCAACCGCACTTTTACCTAAAAATGAATTTCAAACGGAGTATTAAATGAAAAAAATTGACGTAAAAATTTTAGATTCTCGCATTGGCAATGAATTTCCTTTGCCAACTTACGCAACTGAAGGTTCAGCAGGCCTTGATTTACGTGCGTTGATCGATGAAAGCTTTGAAATTCAACCAGGCGAAACCAAATTAATTCCGACAGGGCTATCAATTTATATTGCGGATCCCAATTTAGCTGCTGTGATTTTGCCTCGCTCGGGTCTTGGCCATAAACACGGCATTGTGTTAGGAAACCTTGTGGGATTAATTGACTCCGATTATCAAGGACCATTAATGGTATCAATGTGGAACCGTGGAAATGAACCATTCAAAATTGAAGTCGGCGATCGTATTGCTCAACTTGTTTTCGTGCCAGTAGTACAAGCTGAATTTAATATTGTAGAAGATTTTCAACAAACCGAACGTGGAGAAGGCGGTTTCGGTCATTCAGGTAAACAATAATTTATGGTAGAAGAACAATTATCTTTATCAGGCGTAGAAGAAATTGCGCCTAAAATTGAAACACCGAAAATTGAAAAAAGAACGGTAAAAGAACGTCGTCAGCAAGTGCTTACAGTATTGATACATATGCTTCATTCTGAACGTGGAATGGAAAGAATGACAACCGCTCGTCTAGCAAAAGAAGTTGGTGTGTCGGAAGCTGCTTTATATCGTTACTTTCCAAGCAAAACAAAAATGTTTGAAGCACTAATTGAACATATTGAAAGTACTTTGCTGAGCCGAATTACAGCATCAATGCGTAACGAAACTCAAACAATGAATCGCATTCACGACATTTTACAAACAATTTTGGATTTTGCCCGAAAAAATCCCGGCTTAACACGTGTTCTAACAGGTCACGCATTAATGTTTGAAGAAGCGCAATTACAAGCACGTGTGGCACAATTTTTCGATCGTCTTGAGATGCAGTTTGTCAATATTTTGCAAATGCGTAAATTACGTGAAGGGCGTGCTTTCAACGTGGATGAACGTATAATTGCCTCACATTTAGTGACACTCTGCGAAGGACAATTTATGCGCTATGTTCGTACAAATTTCCGTCTGAATTCAAGTCAGTCTTTTGAACAACAATGGCGTTTTATCGAGCCACTTTTTGCCTAATTGACTTTACCGAGTAAATATATGATTATTCCTTGGCAAGAACTAGAAGCAGAAACATTAGATAATATCGTAGAAAGCGTGATTTTACGCGAAGGAACCGATTACGGTATAGAAGAACTTTCACTCAACCAGAAAAAACAACTTTTACTGACTCAAATTCGCAATGGAATTGCGTTGATTGTATGGTCTGAATTACATGAATCCATTGACATCAAAAATAAAACGGAATTTTTGAAACAGGAATGTAAGGAGCAAGAATGTCAAATGAATTAACCGAAATTGATGAAGTTGTAACCTCCTCTCAAGAAGAAGCAACTCAACGAGATCCCGTTTTAGATTGGTTTCTTACTCACTGCCATTTGCATAAGTATCCTGCAAAATCAACTTTAATTCATGCTGGGGAAGATGCGACCACGCTGTATTATGTAATTAAAGGTTCTGTAATGGTATCTTCAAAAGATGATGAAGGCAAAGAGATGATCCTCACTTACTTAGGTGCAGGACAATTTTTTGGCGAAGCGGGATTATTTGATGAAGGTTCAAAACGATCAGCTTGGGTAAAAACAAAAACAACATGTGAAATTGCTGAAATTTCCTATAAGAAATATCGCCAGTTGATTCAGGCAAACCCTGAAATCTTAATGTTTCTTACTGCACAATTGGCAAGACGTTTGCAAAATACATCACGTCAAGTCACGAATTTGGCATTTTTAGACGTCGCAGGTCGCATCGCTCAAACTTTAATGAACTTAGCTAAACAGCCTGAAGCAATGACGCATCCTGATGGTATGCAAATCAAAATTACACGCCAAGAAATAGGGCAAATGGTGGGTTGTTCACGAGAAACTGTGGGGCGCATTATTAAGATGTTGGAGGATCAGAATCTTATCCACGCTCATGGAAAAACAATCGTTGTATATGGCGCAAGATAATTTTTCATCATAATTTATTCAAAATAAAACCATCCGAAATTAATTTGGGTGGTTTTTGTTTAATTGTAAATAATATTCAAAACATTAATTGACAATTAATATAAAGGATTTTATCATTGCTCCACTTCTTACGGATATTGTAGGAAGACAGGATTGGTCTCCTGATATAGTGGCTTTAAAGGTTTAAACCTTATTGCATAGTTTTATGCTAGCAAAAGCTAGAACACCGAGATGCATTTTTTAATCTATGGTGAACTGGGTAGAAATCCCGCAGGGATGCGTGCAGTAAGCCACTTGCTGTTAAGACCAATTCTGCTTAGTTCCACCACCCTTCTTTCAAATTCCCTAGCCTTTTCTAGCTTACCCTAATTAATCTTTTTTCTTTCTAGTAAAACTAATACTTCATAGTGAGATGTTTGCGGAAACATATCAAAAAGTTGAATTTTCAATGGTTTATAACAAGTTAGATGCTGTAAATCTTTACCCATTGTCATGGCATTACAGCTGGAATACAAGATAAAGTGCGGTTGAATTTGGTTGAGAAATTCACTTAATTCCTTGCCAATTCCACGACGTGGCGGATTTACAATCACAAGATCTGGCTTATTTTCATTTTTATTTTCAATCACGCTTGCTGCATCTAGAGATTGGAAATTTACATGTTCTAAACCTAATATTTTCGCAGAATTACTGGCTGCCAAAATAGCAGAGGAAGAAATTTCAATTCCTGTTAATTTAATGGGTTTTCCCCATTTTTCCTGCAACGCTTTAGCACAATGTAAGCCAAATCCCCCTACGCCACAAAATAAATCCCACAGGTTATAAATAGGGAATTCAGCCACCCATTGTTGAGCGGTTGCATATAAACCTGCAGCCACTTTAGGGTTAGTTTGAAAGAAGCCTTGTGGACGAATAAAGAGTGGAATACCGTTGAAATTTTCGGGCAAAAATTGTTGTTCTGTCAGAAAAATTTCTTGTTCGCCCTCTAAAATAGCCGCGTGCTGTGGTTGTAAATTAATACTAATCACTTCTAAGTGCGGTAATTTTTCCAATAATTTGGGCAATTCTCGACGAATTAATGGCAATTTATTTTCTGTACGTAACACAAAACGCAACATCAATTTTTCCGTCGTGATACTTTCTGTCAGCAAAATATATTTAAGCTCGCCTTTTTGTTTAGCAATGTTATAAGGTACTAAACCTGCGCGACCAATAAAATCTTTGAGAATTGAAAAAATTGCTGAAAAATGTGTAGGATAAAGAGGACAATTACACAAATCAATCGCACTTTGTGGATCATTAGGATTTTTTAAAATGCCAAGTATTGGGCGTTCAACACTACCACTAACAACCATTTTAGCTTTATTACGAAAGCCTTGTTCATTAGATTGAAAAGGAGCTACCCATTGAGCTTCATCGTAATTAATAGAAATCAGTTGCTGCTTTAAATGATATTGTTTTTCAGTTAGCTGCTGACTATAAGGTATTTCAAGCCATTGACAAGAACGACATTCATTTTGTTGATAGTATCGACAATCAATCATTTTTTGCTGCCTGAATGTCTAACCAACGATGTTGAATATCAGCTAGTTTTTGATAATTAAGTCTCCAACGTTGATCTGAAATTAAGTCGTTCCAATTAATCACTCTACGTTTAAATAAACTTTGTAAGCGAGCTTGACGAGCCATAAAGTGCGGTTGATTTTTAGTCAGTTTTAGGTTATCCACCACTTGAATTACGCCCTCACGTTCATTGCACAGTAATAAAAGATCGCAACCTGCATTGAGTGCTTTTTTACTACGCTCTACAAAATTCCCCATTACTCCCGCGCCTTTCATTCCTAGATCATCGGAAAAAATTGTACCTTGGAAATTTAATTTCTTGCGTAAAATTTCTTTCAACCAATATTCTGAACCACTTGCAGTCTGACTATCACATTGAGAATAAATTACGTGAGCAGGCATAATCGCATCGAGTTTATTTTGTGAAATTAACTGTTGGAAAGGTTGGAGATCGCCACTAAAAATTTCTTCTTTTGTGCGATCATCATAAGGTGTTTCTAAGTGAGAATCGGCTAATACATGACCATGACCGGGAAAATGTTTACCTGTAGATGCCATACCTGCTTGATGCATACCATCAATAAAAGCGGTGGCTAAATTTACCGCACTTTTTACATCAGATGAAAAACTGCGATCACCAATCGCTCGACATTCATGCCCCAAATCCAACACAGGAGCAAAACTCAAGTCAATATCCAAGGCAATCATTTCTGCTGCCATTTGCCAACCTGCTGCTTTAGCAAAACTCACTTGTTCAGTTGCTGACAGAGTTTCTTGAAAAGCCTGCATTGAAGGCAACATTGTAAATCCATCACGGAAACGTTGAACTCGTCCACCTTCTTGATCCACCGTAATTAATAAAGGCTTTTTCACTCGTTGGCGAACAGAACGAATTAATTCTTGAATTTGTTCTCTGTTTTCAAAATTTCGAGTAAATAAAATTAATCCTGCAACAAGAGGGTGAGAAAGTAACTCAACTTCCTCTTGTTCCAACTCTTTTCCGTTTAAATCAATTAACAACGAGCTCATAAATTATTTTAAATAAAGGCGATAATTTTTACTTTCTACAGTAGGTTTAGTTAAATCAATTGATTTTTGCTCTTGTGGTTTTAGCAAAAATTGAGCGGAATAGCTTTCTTGCTGATTTTCCCAAATTTGGGTTACCCCTAAATGATCGTACCAATACAAATGGTAACTTATATTCAAAAGTTGCTGACTTTTATTTTTTATAACCGCTGATTTTTGAGTCGTTTCAACTTGAATCAAAGGCGAAAGAGACGACGTAATATTCAAAATCGGCTTTGTTGAATAAGTTAAGTTTTGTTCTGAACTTGAACAAGCCACGAGCATAAAGCTCGCTAAAATTAGAAAATATTTTTTCATTATTTCGCTAACATTCTACCTAAAGGTTCTCCACCAACTAAATGCATATGTAAATGGAATACTTCTTGCCCACCATGTTTATTACAATTCACAATTAGGCGGTAACCATCTTCCGCAACACCTTCTTCTTTAGCGAGTTTAGCCGCTACGATAAATAATCGACCTAGCGCTACTTCATCTTGCTCCGTCACATCATTCACTGTGGGAATGACTTTATTTGGAATAATCAAAATATGTGTTTTAGCTTGAGGGGAAATATCACGAAATGCAGTGACTAATTCATCTTGATAGACGATATTTGCCGGAATTTCTTTACGGATAATTTTACTAAAAATTGTTTCTTCTGCCATTGTTTGCTCCCTATAAAAAAGTGCGGCGAATTAATCTGTCCATAATTGTTGCTTATTTAGTCTAACTTTTAAGGACAGAGCAAAACAATCGCACTTTTTGTTTTACAATGAATTTAATTATGCAAAGTGTCGAACTTCTCCATTGCCCACTACATTTTCTACACAACGTGCACAAAGTGTTGGATGTTCTAGGCTTACCCCAATTTCGTCAGAATAATGCCAGCAACGAGGGCATTTTTCTGCGTTAGAACGTGTTACGCTTACTGCAATACCCTCTAATTCGCTGTCCGCTAAATCAGCAGGTTTTTCCGCTAAAGATTTTACATCTACTTTTGAGGTAATTAATACGAAACGTAATTCATTACCTAATTGTGCTAACAATGCACGATATTCGTCATTAGCATAAACGGTCACTTCTGCTTCTAAACCGCCGCCTATTTCTTTATTGTTACGAGAAATTTCTAATACACGGTTCACTTCTGAACGAACTTTAATCAGTTGTTGCCAGTAAGCATCATCTAATTTTTCATTCTCGCCTAAACCAAATAAGCCTTGATAGAATTCTTCAGTAAATACGAATTCCGCACGAGCACTTTCAGTTTGTGGCAAGTGTTGCCAAATTTCATCGGCAGTGAAAGATAAGATCGGCGCCATCCAACGAACTAATGCTTCAGCAATATGCCATAACGCAGTTTGACAGCTACGACGCGCAAGGCTGTCTGCTTTGGTTGTATATTGACGGTCTTTGATAATATCTAAATAGAATGACCCCATTTCTACCGAACAGAAACGCATTAAACGTTGTACCACAGTGTGGAATTGATAGTTATCGTATGCATCTTTAATTTCTTTTTGTGCATCTAATGCACAAGCTACCGCCCAACGATCTAGGCTAATCATTTCTTCTGGTTTAACTAAATCATGCTTTGGATCAAAACCATTCAAGTTTGCTAATAAGAAGCGCGCGGTGTTACGAATACGACGATAGCTGTCCGCTGCACGTTTTAAAATCTCATCAGAAACGGTCATTTCACCCGTATAATCAGTAGAAGCAACCCATAAACGTAAAATGTCGCCACCGAATTTATCCATGACTTCTTGTGGTGTCACGATGTTACCGATAGATTTTGACATCTTACGGCCTTGCCCATCCACGGTGAAACCGTGAGTTAATACTTGCTTGTATGGTGCTTTGCTATCTGTTGCCGTAGAAAGCATTAAAGAAGACATAAACCAACCACGGTGTTGGTCGGAACCTTCCAAATACATATCAATATTTTGACCGTTAAATTCTGGGCGATTTGCTACCACAGAAGAATAAGTCGATCCTGAGTCAAACCATACATCAAGGGTATCTGGCACTTTGCGATAGGTTTCTGCATCCGCCCCTAATAATTCTTTTTCGTCTAAATCCCACCACGCTTGAATACCCGCTCTTTCTACACGTTTCGCCACTTCTTCAAGTAGCTCTAAGGTACGCGGATGAAGTTCTTCGGTTTCTTTATGCACGAACAAGGTCATCGGCACGCCCCAAGTACGTTGGCGTGAAATACACCAGTCTGGGCGGTTTTCAACCATTTTCTCGATACGTGCTTGACCCCAATCTGGAATCCAGCGAACTTGTTTGATTTCGCCTAATGCTTGTTGGCGTAAACCTTGCGTTTCCATGCCGATAAACCATTGCGGTGTTGCACGGAAAATAATTGGCGTTTTGTGACGCCAGCAGTGTGGATAGCTGTGTTTGATTTTTTCAACTTTTAATAAGTTACCTACTTCTTGTAATTTTTCTATCACAAGCGGATTTGCTTCAAATACGCCTTTGCCTGCAAAGAATTCGGTCGTTGAAATAAATTTACCATCATTCGATACAAGACCCGCCATTGGTAAATCATATTGTTTACCCACGATAAAGTCGTCTAAACCGTGATCAGGTGCGGTATGTACTAAACCCGTACCGCCATCAGTGGTTACGTGATCGCCTAAAATCACTGGTACAGTAAAATCATAGAATGGATGATGGAAACGGCTTAATTCAAGATCAGCACCTTTTACTGAACCTAAAATTTTAACTTGTTCTACGCCCACGGCTTTCGCTACGGACTCAACTAATTCAGCGGCTAAAATTACACGCTCGTCGCCAAGTTGGACTAAGTTGTATTCTAAGTCTGCATTTACCGCAATCGCACGGTTAGACGGCATCGTCCAAGGTGTGGTAGTCCAAATGACGGCTGATAATTTACCTTGTCCTCTACCTTGTGCAGAAAATTTAGCTTCAATTTCATCCGCACTTTCCGCAGGGAAACGAACGTAAATTGACGGAGAAACTTTGTCTTCATATTCCACTTCTGCTTCTGCTAAAGAAGAACCGCAATCCAAACACCAGTGAACTGGTTTTGAGCCTTTATACAAATGACCATTTTCAATCACTTTACCTAAAGTGCGGATAATATTCGCTTCGGTATCGAAATTCATCGTGAGATATGGATTATCCCAATCGCCCAACACACCTAAACGGATAAAGTCTTTCTTTTGACCCTCGACCTGTTCCGCCGCGTATTCACGACATTTTTGACGAAATTCTGCCGCAGAAATTTTCTCGTTTGGTTTACCCACTAAACCTTCTACTTTTAATTCAATTGGCAAGCCGTGGCAGTCCCAACCTGGGATATAAGGCGAATCAAAACCTAATGCCGTTTTGGATTTAATAATAATATCTTTCAGAATCTTGTTTACAGCGTGACCAATATGAATGCTACCATTCGCATACGGAGGGCCATCGTGCAGAATAAAAGATTTTTTGCCCTTACTCGTTTTACGAATTTTTTGGTAAAGATTTTTCTCGTACCAATTTTTCAACATATCAGGTTCGCGCTTAGCTAAATCACCGCGCATTGGAAAGCTGGTTTCCGGTAGGTTAAGAGTGTTTTTGTAATCGACTGTCATTTTATTTTCCAATTTTTACATTTTAAAATTAACTGTTAAAAAACGCTTTCGCAGTTTCTACATCTTTCTCAATTTGCACTTTCAAATCATCAAAAGACGGGAATTTAATCTCGTTTCTAATCTTGTGGCAGAATTCCACTTCCACCATTTGGCCATAAATATTCTGAGAAAAATCAAATAAATGGACTTCTAATAATTGCATTAATCCATTTATAGTTGGGCGTTTTCCCATGTTTGCCACGCCGTTAAAAATCTCCCCCGATTTTAACCGCACTTTTACGGCATAAACGCCTTTGATTGGATTTACTTGTCTATGCAAACGAATATTTGCCGTTGGAAATCCTATTGTTCTGCCTAATTTATTCCCATGAATCACACGCCCGAAAATACGATAAGGCTTGCCGAGTAAATTTTCTGCAAGTTGTAAGTCATCATTCGCTAACGCTTCGCGAATTGCCGTGCTACTAATTCGCTGTGCATCTAGACAAAAACTACGGTTATCTTCAACAATAAAACCAAAACGCTTACTAGCTGCTTGCAACATGGCAAAATTACCTTGGCGTTTTGAGCCGAATTTGAAATCATCGCCAATGCTTAAAAATTTCACATGTAGATGATTAACAAGCGTTTGTTCAATAAAAACATCGGCTGGCTGTTCGGCAAAAGTGCGGTCAAATTTCGCCACAATTACGACATCAACCTTAGCCTTTTCGAGATAATAAATTTTGTCACGCAAACGCATTAAACGGGCTGGTGCATTTTTCCCCATAAAATATTCACGCGGCTGTGATTCAAATAACAATACCGCCATGGGTAAATTTAATTCGTCAGCTTTTTGACGCAAATGGCGAAGGACGGTTTGATGCCCTAAATGCACGCCATCAAAGTTGCCGATCGTTAGCGCACAACCTTGTAAAACACGATTTGCATTATGAAGCCCACGAATTAATTGCATGTCCTTATCCATGAAAATAAGAGAATTTCGGCATTATAGCGAGAAGTTAGTTTTTTGTCAGCAAATGGTGCTTGCGAACGCCTAATAAAATCAACGTTGCACCATAAACTATCGCGGCTAAGACAATCAACCAAACAAGCCAATAAACACGCATAAAGAAATCCATTTTTGCCCATTGGTTGATTTCAGGCACGTAATACCAAACTGCCGCACCCATTGCGATTGCAGCTAATAAAACTTTGACAAAAAAGACCGCACTTTTACGTGAAAAATGGTACACATCCGCTTTGGCTAAGCCGCGATAGAGCAAATAGGCGTTAAGAGTTGCGGACATCGCTGAAGCAATGGCTAAACCCACATAACTGAAAGGAATTGCCAATAGGTTAAAGCCCATATTACTCACCATGGCAATAATGCCAATTTTTACTGGCGTTTTGGTATCTTGGCGAGCGTAATAGCCATTGGCGAGGATTTTAATCAACATAAAGCTAAGCAAACCCGCATTAAACGCCCATAAAGAATAAGAGGCGGCATAAACATCATTTAGCATGAAATTTCCACGCATAAAGAGCGTAAGTAACATTGGCTGAGCCAATACAGCAATGCCAATGGCGGCTGGAACGCCAAGTAATAAAATCATTCGCACGCCCCAATCCATTGTATTACGAAAATCAACCGCACTTTTTGCTGAATCGCCTTCACGATTAACGTGGTGACGGGCAAGCGTTGGCAAAATTACGGTAGAAATCGCAATGCCAAATAAACCGAGAGGAAATTCCAGTAAGCGGTCGGAATAATACAACCAGCTAATAGAGCCCGTCATTAAGAAGCTCGCAATCACTGTATCCAGCAAAAGATTAATTTGACTTACCGATACACCAAATAACGCAGGGATCATTAATTTACGAATTTTGGTTACGCCTTCATCCCGCCAAGCCCATTTGGGTTTCACCAGTAAACCAGCTTGTTTCATAAATGGAATTTGGAATAAGAACTGTAATAATCCGCCAAGAAAAATCCCGATAGCCAGTGCAAGATCTGGGTTATCCATTTGTGGTGCAAGGAAAAGTGCGGTGGCAATCATCGCTATATTTAATAACACGGGTGAAAAGGACATCACGCCGAATTTTCCAATCGTGTTAAGCACAGCACCAGAAAATGCCACAAAAGTAACAAACCATAAATAAGGAAAAGTTATTTTAAGAAGAAGAGAGGCTTGTTCAAATTTATGTGCATCAGGGCCATCATTCATCCAATCGGTAAACCAGCCCATCCCAAATAAAGCGGCAACGACAGGCGATCCAACCATCGCAAGGATCGTAACAATACTCACCAATCCCCCAAGCGTACCAGAAACTTTTCCAATAAATTCACGGGTTTTATTCATATCGCCAGATTTTTGATATTCTGCGAGAACAGGGACAAAAGCCTGTGAAAAAGCCCCCTCAGCAAATAAACGACGAAGAAAATTTGGGATACGATTAGCAAATAAAAAAACATCCGCCGCAGCGCCAGCCCCAATGAGATGAGCGATAACTACATCGCGCACAAGACCTAACATTCTTGATAATAAAGTCATAGAACTAACAACAATGCTAGATTTTAAAAGTCGTTTACTCAAAATATTCTTCTCTACCCTAAAATTTTTGCCTAATTGTATAGAAATTTTGTTTTTACGCTATATTCCGTGAAAAAAAACTGATAAAATCCGCCGCACATCGTTTGTGTGAGCCTATATTGAAAGAGCTTGTAAAAATAACGATACTTACTTTCGGTTGTGTCTCACCGAAATCAACACAAATTTTCCATTGACAAAAGTATAAAAAATCGGCATATTGACGCCCTTTATTTTGTCTATCAATCAACAGAAATTTTAGGAGTTTGACCTTGGCTAATATCAAGTCAGCAAAAAAACGCGCGGTTCAATCTGAAAAACGTCGCCAACACAACGCAAGCCAACGCTCTATGATGCGTACTTATATCAAAAAAGTATATGCTCAAGTAGTAGCAGGCGAAAAATCAGCAGCTGAAGCAGCATTCGTTGAAATGCAAAAAGTTGTAGACCGTATGGCTTCTAAAGGCTTAATTCACGCTAACAAAGCAGCAAACCACAAATCTAAATTAGCTGCACAAATCAAAAAATTAGCGTAATTTTTAGCTAGAAAGAATGAAAAATAAAACCGCACTTTTTTAAAGTGCGGTTTTTTATTGCATCGAATTTTAGACTAAAGTAACAACATCGATCCCCATTTGATAATATCAAAGAAGAATTTATTTTGATTGGTTGCAATGCCATCAGAATTTTTTGGTGTGCCATCTTCATTTTTTTGCACTTCCACCATACCATTTTTATATTGACCTTTCACGACAGCCAAATCATCGCGCGCTTCGTTACGCAACTTCAAACAAGACTGTTTAGTTAAAGATTCAACATTGCTCACTTTGGTACGGAATTTTTTAAACTGATAGCTTGCATAATTCATTGATTTTTCATCGGCTTGGATAATCTTCACATATTGTTCGCCAATAATTTTTTCCAACGGATAGAAAAAGACATATTGTGAGTGAATATAGCTATCTTCTTTTGAAAAATGCTGTTGCAAAATTCGAGTTAAATTTGGGTAAACGCATTGTTCTACTTGCTTACTTGCAATCGCCCATTTTTTTGCATCTTGATCGGAAAGTTGGTAATCAGCCCCCGCAAATTCCGCTGGAATTGCGGATTGTTGGCTATCAAACATTGAACAGCCAGACAGCAATGCTGCCATACCTAAGGTTGCAATTAATTTCACATTTGCTCCTTATAAAAGTGAGAATGCGCAAAATTCTAGCAATATCTTCACAACAGATAAAGCAGCAAATGAATTTAGTTTTCCTGATCTGAAAAACTTCCGCTATAATGACCGCACTTTTTTACGTTAATTAAAAGGAATTCTTATGCAAAATCCAAAAGATGATGTGTTATATGCGCCTGTTGAATGGGTCGATCACAGTGAAGGCTATAGCGATATTCGCTATCATAAATCCATTGATGGCATTGCAAAAATTACCATTAACCGCCCTGAAGTTCGTAATGCGTTCCGTCCACAAACAGTGAAAGAAATGATGACTGCATTTTCTGATGCACGTTTCGATGAAAACATTGGTGTCATTGTATTAACTGGCGAAGGCGAAAAAGCATTCTGTTCTGGTGGTGACCAAAAAGTGCGTGGCGATTACGGCGGTTACAAAGATGACAGCGGCGTACATCACTTAAATGTATTGGATTTCCAACGCGATATTCGTTCTTGTCCAAAACCAGTTGTAGCAATGGTGGCTGGTTATGCAATTGGTGGTGGTCATGTATTACATATGCTTTGCGACTTAACGATTGCTGCTGAAAATGCCATTTTCGGTCAAACTGGGCCAAAAGTTGGTTCATTCGATGGTGGTTGGGGTGCAAGCTATATGGCTCGTTTAGTGGGTCAGAAAAAAGCGCGTGAAATTTGGTTCTTATGCCGTCAATATAATGCACAAGAAGCATTAGACATGGGCTTAGTCAATACTGTTGTGCCTTACGCTGATCTTGAAAAAGAAACCGTGCGTTGGTGTCGTGAAATGTTACGCAATAGCCCAATCGCGATCCGTTGTTTGAAAGCGGCATTAAATGCGGATTGTGATGGCCAAGCAGGTCTTCAAGAATTAGCGGGTAACGCAACAATGTTGTTCTACATGACTGAAGAAGGTCAAGAAGGCCGCAATGCGTTTAACGAAAAACGCGCCCCAGACTTCAGCAAATTCAGACGTAACCCTTAATTTATCGTTCTAAAGTGCGGTTAAAAATCTTCGTGAATTTTGACCGCACTTTTGTATTGAGAGCAAGCATGGCTGAAAAATCATTTAATCTTTACCGTTATTCGATCCCCGTTGATAGCCAACTTATTCTGCGTGATCGTTTTTTAAAACGCCGTGAAGGCTTAATCGTAAGAGTGAGTTGCAGCCGAGACGGTTGGGGAGAAATCGCCCCGCTACCTGGTTTTAGCGAAGAAACCTTAGACCAAGCTCAAGAACAAGCAATTGAATGGCTAACAACATGGTGCAATGCAAGCTGTGACGCACCTCGCGTCCCATTAGATGGCACCTATCCCTCCGTTGCTTTTGGTATCAGTTGCGCAATGGATGAAATGAAAGGTTATTTACAAGCTGAAGGCAATTATCATACGGCACCACTTTGTTATGGCGATCCAGATGAATTGTACGCCAAACTTGCGAGTATGGAAGGCGAAAAAGTGGCAAAGATGAAAGTGGGCATATACGAAGCCAATCGCGATGGATTAATTGCCGATATGTTTTTAGAAGCCATTCTTGATTTACAATTACGACTAGATGCAAACCGCCATTGGTCGTTAGAAAAAGCGTTACAGTTTGCCGCTCAAGTCAAACCGCAACATAGAAAACGTATTCAATTTTTAGAAGAACCTTGTAAAACACAAGAGCTCAGCCGTGAATTTGCAGCTCAAACCGACATTGCTATTGCGTGGGATGAATCCGTGCGAGAGCCTAATTTTTGTCTAGAAAAAGAACCGCACTTATCGGCTGTCGTCATCAAACCCACTTTAATTGGTTCTATTCAACGTTGTACTGAGCTCATTAACCAAGCCCATTCGTTAGGTCTAAAAGCGGTTATTAGTTCAAGTATCGAAAGCAGTTTAGGACTCTCTCAGCTTGCACGAATCGCACAACAATACACCCCGAATGTGACTCCAGGTTTAGATACTTTAGATTTGATGGAATATCAAGTACTACGCGCTTGGCCTAGTTCTGATTTACCTATTGTTGATTTAGAATCTGAATTTATCACTAAAATTATCTGATTCGACCACCAAAAATCGAAAAAACCAGTATAATGTGCCACACAAAAAGGATTAAAAATGTCGCAAACACACAGAATTTTGCTGTTAAATGGCCCGAACTTAAATATGTTAGGGGCTCGCGAGCCAAAACATTATGGCAGTATTTCTCTTGAATCCATTGAAGCGAAAATACAAACTTTAGCCACTCAACACAATGTAAAAGTGGAATGTTTTCAAGCCAATAGTGAAGAAAAATTAATTAATAAGATCCACGAAAGTTTTCAACAAGTCGATTTTATTTTAATTAATCCTGCGGCTTACACCCATACCAGTGTAGCATTGCGCGATGCACTTTTAGCTGTTTCAATTCCTTTTGTGGAGATTCATTTATCTAACGTGCATAAACGTGAACCATTTCGTCATCATTCTTATTTTAGCGATGTGGCTGAAGGCGTTATTTGCGGTTTGGGTGCGAAAGGTTACGAGTTTGCCTTTTTATTTGCTATGGATTACCTTGCTAAAAAATAGAAAATCGAGCATTTTTGGCGAAATTCACAGAATTTTATCGCAAATTTGAAAAAATTAAGGTAATCTTTGCAACACAAAAGTAAGTTTATTCATAACCGCACTTTTTCCTTTAAAAGTGCGGTTAAAATTTCAATCTTTTTAGGAAGAACGTATGGACATTCGTAAAATCAAAAAATTAATCGAATTAGTAGAAGAATCGGGCATTACTGAATTAGAAGTGCAAGAAGAAGAGGGTACAGTACGTATTAGCCGTGCTGCGCCAGTAATTGCTCCTGCAGCCGTTCAATATGCTGCAGCACCAGTAGTAGCACCAACTCCTGCCGCTGCACCAGCTCAAGTTCCAGCAGCTGCGACATCCGCACCAGCCGCATCGGATGAATTATCAGGCCATCTTGTACGTTCTCCAATGGTGGGAACCTTCTATCGCAGCCCAAGCCCAGAAGCAAAAGCATTCGTTGAAGTGGGGCAATCAGTGAAAGTTGGCGATGCGCTTTGTATCGTTGAAGCAATGAAAATGATGAACCGCATTGAAGCGGACAAAGCTGGCGTTGTAAAAGCGATTCTTATCAACGACGGTAACGCCGTTGAATTTGACGAACCATTAATCGTTATTGAATAATTTCCAATATTTTTGTCGGGCGGACTTTAGTCCGCCTATTTCATATACAAACAATTAGAGCGAATTTATCGTAGGCGATATAAATTGAAATCTGTTCACGCCAAATTTTATAGGGAGAACAATATTTCAAGAGCCTACATAAAAATTCACGTCTATCTGACTAAACGGACTCTTTTATGTTAGAAAAAGTTGTGATTGCTAACCGCGGTGAAATTGCACTACGCATTTTACGTGCTTGTAAAGAATTAGGTATTAAAACTGTGGCAGTTCACTCCACTGCTGATCGTGATTTAAAACACGTTTTACTCGCTGATGAAACCATTTGTATCGGCCCAGCACCTTCCGCAAAAAGTTATTTAAATATTCCAGCTATCATTGCTGCTGCCGAAGTAACAGGTGCGGATGCAATTCATCCAGGATACGGTTTCTTATCTGAAAACGCTGACTTTGCTGAACAAGTTGAACGTTCAGGTTTCACTTTCATCGGCCCAACAGCAGATGTTATTCGTTTAATGGGCGATAAAGTTTCAGCTATTAAAGCGATGAAAAAAGCGGGTGTGCCTTGTGTACCGGGTTCTGATGGCCCTGTAGGTAACGACATTACTAAAAATAAAGAAATTGCTAAACGTATTGGCTATCCAATCATCATCAAAGCATCAGGCGGTGGTGGCGGCCGAGGTATGCGTGTTGTGCGTAGCGAAGACGCATTAGAAGAATCTATTGCAATGACAAAAGCAGAAGCGAAAGCTGCATTCAATAATGATATGGTCTATATGGAAAAATACTTAGAAAATCCACGTCACGTGGAAATTCAAGTATTAGCAGATACTCATGGCAATGCAGTTTATTTGGCTGAACGCGACTGCTCAATGCAGCGTCGTCACCAAAAAGTTGTGGAAGAAGCACCAGCGCCAGGTATTACAGAAGAAGTTCGCCGCGATATTGGCTCTCGCTGTGCAAATGCTTGTGTAGAAATCGGCTATCGCGGAGCGGGAACCTTTGAATTCTTATATGAAAATGGCGAATTCTACTTTATTGAAATGAATACCCGTATCCAAGTAGAACACCCAGTAACAGAAATGATCACAGGTGTAGATTTAGTGAAAGAGCAATTGCGCATTGCGGCAGGCTTGCCAATTTCCTTTAAACAAGAGGACATTAAAGTTAAAGGTCACGCAATGGAATGCCGTATTAACGCAGAAGATCCAAAAACATTCTTACCGTCTCCAGGCAAAGTAAATCACTTACATTCACCGGGCGGTTTGGGCGTTCGTTGGGATTCTCACGTTTATGGCGGCTATACTGTGCCTCCACATTACGACTCGATGATCGCAAAACTTATCACTTACGGCGATACACGTGAAGTGGCAATCCGTCGTATGCAAAATGCTTTATCTGAAACAATTATTGATGGTATCAAAACCAATATTCCACTTCATGAATTAATTCTTGAAGATGAAAATTTCCAAAAAGGTGGAACAAACATCCACTATTTGGAGAAAAAATTAGGTATGCATGAATAATTAAACGTTAAATGGCTAACAAAGGTTAGCCATTTTTTATATATTCCGATATTTATTTAATGATAATAAAAACTAAAACGAGCAAAGCGTTTTGAATTATTCAAAAAAGTTGTAATATGAATAAGTATAAGGAGCGTAGGATATATGCGCCTCTTATACCATTCAAAAAATATACTTTCACTTATAAAAATTTAAGGAAAAAATATGACATTAAAACAACGTTATCAACAAGCTGGTAAAGAAGCCAGTTGGGCATTGAGCTTATCTATTTTATATGTGATAGGTTGGTGCTTATGTGCTTATTTACCTAAAGAAACTCAAGGGCCGATTGGTTTCCCCCTCTGGTTCGAACTCTCTTGTATTTATTTGCCTATTCTGTTTATTGTAATTGGTTATTGGATTATCAAAATTATTTTTCAGGATATTTCTCTTGAAATTAACGATCAGGAGAGTCAGAAATGAATCTAGGTATTATTCTTCCTTTAATTATTTATCTCACTTTTGTTTTTGGTGCGGCAATTTTTGCCTATGTAAAACGTACAAAAGGCGATTTTTTAACAGAATATTATGTGGGAAATCGTTCGATGACTGGTTTTGTGCTCGCAATGACAACTGCATCAACTTATGCCAGTGCAAGTTCTTTTGTCGGAGGGCCAGGCGCAGCTTATAAATACGGATTAGGTTGGGTATTACTTGCGATGATTCAAGTGCCAGTCGTATGGCTTGCATTAGGTGCATTAGGTAAAAAATTCGCGCTATTATCAAGAGAAACCAATGCTTTAACTATTAATGATCTTTTCTTTTATCGCTATAAAAACAAATATTTAGTTTGGCTATCAAGCCTTGCTCTTCTTCTCGCATTTTTTGCGGCTATGACCGTGCAATTTATTGGTGGTGCGCGTTTATTAGAAACAACCATCGGCATTTCTTATACTCAAGCATTACTCTTATTTGCTTTAACGGTAGGTATCTATACTTTTATCGGGGGCTTCCGTGCCGTCGTACTGACGGATACCATTCAAGGTACCGTAATGATTTTTGGGACTATAATCCTCCTTATTGGCACGATTTATGCCCTCGGTGGTGTAGAAAGTGCGGTTAATAAATTAACTGAAATTGATCCTGACTTAGTCACGCCTTACGGGCCAAATGGAATGTTAGATTTCCAATTTATGGCTTCTTTCTGGATACTTGTCTGTTTCGGGGTGGTTGGTCTTCCACATACCGCAGTTCGATGTATGGCATTTAAAGATAGTAAAGCCTTACATCGCGGTATGCTGATTGGAACCATTGTACTTTCAATTATTATGTTGGGTATGCACTTAGCTGGTGCGCTTGGCAGAGCGGTTATTCCAAATTTAACGGTATCAGATCAAGTAATTCCAACATTAATGATAAAAGTATTGCCGCCTATTGTTGCGGGGATTTTCTTAGCTGCACCGATGTCTGCGATTATGTCCACAATTGATGCACAACTTATTCAATCTTCTTCTATTTTTGTCAAAGATTTATACCTTTCTGCGAAACCAGAAGCCGCAAAAAATGAGAAAAAAGTGAGCTATTTTTCATCAATTATTACGCTGATTTTGACCGCACTTTTAATCTTTGCCGCCCTCAATCCACCAGATATGATTATTTGGTTAAACCTATTTGCCTTTGGCGGACTGGAAGCCGCATTTTTATGGGTAATTGTACTGGGTATTTATTGGGATAAAGCAAATGCTTATGGTGCGTTAAGCTCAATGATTATCGGCTTGGGGAGTTATATCTTGCTCACTCAACTTGGCATAAAATTATTTAACTTCCATCAAATCGTGCCGTCATTAGTATTTGGATTGATTGCCTTTTTAGTGGGTAATAAATTGGGCGAACGTCGTATTGAAAAAACTCAATTAAAAGTTACCGCACTTTAAGCATTAATCAATATGCTGTCACCTTCTTCTAAATGAGAGGAAGGTGATATTTAATTTTCTTACTTTCAGCAATTTCTACGCTAAAACATAGAATTGGAACAATTCACAGGGATACATCAATGCTCTATCAAATTCTTGCGCTACTTATTTGGAGCAGTTCATTAATCGTCGGTAAGCTCACTTATTCGATGATGGATCCTGTGCTTGTTGTGCAAGTGCGGTTAATTATTGCAATGATTATTGTCATGCCACTCTTTTTACGTCGTTGGAAAAAAATTGATAAACCAATGCGTAAACAGCTTTGGTGGTTGGCATTCTTTAACTATACCGCCGTATTTTTATTGCAGTTCATCGGACTAAAATATACATCAGCCTCCAGTGCAGTCACCATGATTGGGTTAGAACCGCTACTCGTTGTATTTGTCGGGCATTTCTTCTTTAAAGACAAAGCAAAATGGTTTCACTGGCTATTCGGTGCAATGGCATTTATTGGCGTGGCAATTTTAATTAATGGCGGAAAAAATAATGAAGGCATTGATAACATCAGTTTATTCGGCTGTTTATTAGTACTAAGTGCTGGGATCATTTTCGCTGCCGTATTACGTTGGACACAGCGAGTTGTTGCCAAAGTTTCAACGCAAGCCTATACCTCCGTCAGCATTGTACTTGGCACCATCACAACATTGCCATTTACGCTATTACTCACAGAAAACTGGCAAATATCATTAAATTCTACTGGTATTGCAGGTTTATTATATCTTGCCATTGGCTGTAGTTGGCTTGCCTATTGGTTATGGAATAAAGGCCTTAATAGTGTGGATGCCAATATCTCCGGTGTTTTAGTCGCACTTGAACCGCTATTCGGCATCTTATTTGCCGTATCATTACTTGGCGAAACGCTATCATTTTCAGCCGCACTTGGTATAACAATCATCATGCTCGCCACACTTGGCTCGACTTTACTGCCGAAACTTTTAAAAAAATCGGTATAATATGCCCCCAAAATTTTGGATTTATCATCATTGTGAAAAAAATTGATCAACAAAGTTTAGAAAATGCCTACCGTTTATTTGAAAGCGGTGATATTCATCAAATTGAAATTGGTTCAACAAAAGGGCTGCAACAAATTCATCATTACCTATTTAATGGTCTTTATGAATTTGCTGGTAAAATTCGTGAACAAAATATTTCAAAAGGTCATTTTCGTTTTGCTAATGCACTTTATTTAAAAGAGGCATTAGGAAAAATAGAGCAAATGCCAGAAGATACTTTTGAAAATATTATTAATAAATATGTAGAAATGAATATTGCGCACCCTTTTTTAGAAGGTAATGGTCGTTCAACTCGCATTTGGTTAGATTTAGTTTTAAAGAAAAATTTAGGTAAAGTTGTCAATTGGCAAAATGTGGATAAAACTCAATACTTACAAGCAATAGAGCGTAGCCCAATTAACGATTTAGAAATTCGTTTTTTATTACAAGCGAATTTAACAGATGATGTAAATAACCGAGAAATTATTTTTAAAGGTATTGAGCAATCTTATTATTACGAAGGTTACGAGAAAGAATAAAGTGCGGTAAAAATACGCAAAATTTTGAAAGGAAAAAACAAATGGCTTGGATTCAAATTCGCCTGAACAGCACCAATGAAAAAGCAGAACAAATGAGTGATTTTTTAGAAGAAATCGGCTCCGTCTCTGTAACTTTTATGGATAGTCAAGATACACCGATTTTTGAGCCTTTGCCGGGCGAAACGCGTTTATGGGGTAATACCGATGTTATTGCACTATTTGATGCAGAAACAGATATGGCAGAAATTGTCCGCTTATTAAAAGAAGCAAAACACTTAGATAGCAATACGGCATACAAAATTGAACAAATAGAAGATAAAGACTGGGAACGTGAGTGGATGGATAACTTCCACCCAATGCAATTTGGTAAGCGTTTATGGATTTGTCCAAGTTGGCGTGGTGTGCCTGATGAAAATGCCGTCAATGTTATGCTTGACCCAGGTTTAGCATTTGGTACAGGCACTCATCCTACAACCGCACTATGTTTAGAATGGCTAGATGGCCTTGATTTAAAAGATAAAAGCGTCATCGATTTTGGTTGTGGATCTGGTATTTTAGCTATTGCCGCATTAAAACTTGGTGCGAAAAGTGCGGTGGGAATTGATATCGATCCACAAGCCATTCTGGCCAGTCGCAATAATGCTGAGCAAAATGGCGTGGCAGATCGCCTACAGCTGTTCTTATCTAATGAAAAACCCTCTGATTTAAAAGCAGATGTCGTGGTGGCGAATATTCTTGCCGGCCCTCTCAAAGAACTTTACCCAATCATTAGCCAACTTGTTAAGCCGAATGGCGATCTTGGTTTATCAGGCATTTTAGAAACTCAAGCTCAATCTGTATGCGATGCCTATACGCAAACATTTGCGTTAGAGCCAGTTGCGGCGAGAGAAGAATGGTGCCGAATTACGGGTAAGCTAAAAACGCTTTAATTTCTTTTTGTCAATCAAAAAAAGTGTATTTTTTAAACAAATTTCACTTTGCAAAGCAAGGCAAAATGCGTATTATAGCCAGCCTTGTCGGTTGTCGAGCAGTTCGATATAAATTAGATTTAGGCTTGCTAGGAAAGGAACGTAAAATGCGAATCGGTTCATACCAATTAAAAAATCGTGTTTTACTTGCACCAATGGCAGGTATTACCGACCAGCCTTTCCGCCGTCTTTGTGCATATTATGGTGCGGGGCTTACATTTTCAGAAATGATGTCCACAAATCCGCAAGTTTGGCATACCGAAAAATCCAAATTGCGTTTGGCACATAGCGAAGATTTAGGTCTCAATGCGGTGCAAATTGCAGGTAGTGATCCACTCGAGATGGCGCAAGCCGCTGCTATTAACGTGGAATATGGCGCTCAAATCATTGACATTAATATGGGATGCCCTGCCAAAAAAGTAAATCGCAAACTCGCAGGCTCTGCGTTGTTGCAATTTCCAGATTTGGTGGAAAAAATCTTGCGAGAAGTAGTGTCCGCCGTCAATGTGCCAGTGACCTTAAAAATTCGTACAGGCTGGGATAAATCTAATCGAAACTGCGTTCAAATCGGCAAAATTGCAGAACAATGTGGCATACAAGCATTAACGGTGCATGGTCGTACAAGAGCTTGTCTTTTTGAAGGTGAAGCGGAGTACGATAACATTAAAGCCGTTAAACAAGCGATTGCTATACCAGTTATAGCTAATGGCGATATTGATTCTGCTCGGAAAGCAAAATTCGTTCTTGATTATACTGGAGCGGATGCCATTATGATCGGTCGTGCTGCCTTAGGTAACCCTTGGTTATTTCAAGCGGTAGAAAACCTAATTGAGCATGATTCGATAAGTCAAATGCCAAGTTTAAAAGAAAAGTGTGGTCAGATTTTGCGTCATATTCAAGAATTACATCAATTCTATGGCGAACAAAAAGGCTATCGCATTGCGCGTAAACACGTAGCTTGGTATTTACAGGGAATTCAACCTGATTCCGTTTTTAAACAGACTTTTAATGCAATTAGTGATCCTAAAGAGCAGCTGATTGTATTGGAAGATTTTTTCAATTTAATTTTGGATAAAGAAAAATGTTAGAACAACAACGTAATTCTGCCGATGCCTTAACGGTATCAGTATTAAATGCGCAATCACAAGTGACCAGCAAACCATTACGCGATTCAGTCAAACAAGCGTTGCGTAATTATTTAGCACAATTAGATGGTCAAGATGTGAATGATCTTTACGAGCTAGTATTAGCGGAAGTTGAACACCCTATGTTAGATATGATTATGCAATATACTCGTGGTAATCAAACCCGTGCAGCAAATATGCTTGGTATCAACCGTGGTACATTACGTAAAAAATTAAAAAAATACGGTATGGGATAAGACGATATTCTTTTATTAACAAAAAGATTGAATGTTTTTCATTCTATTTTAAAAATTAGCCCCAAGTAATTTGGGGCTAATTTATTATTACAATTTAAGATCTTCGATGTGCATTTTTCATAATGCGATCTTTTGTTACTTTCCATTCACGTTCTTTAATATCATCACGTTTATCCTGTTGTTTTTTACCTTTGGCTAAACCAATTTTGACTTTTGCCCACGCACTTTTCCAGTAAAGAGAAAGTGCAACTATGGTAAAACCGTCTCGGTTTGCTTTGCCAAATAGGGATGCTAATTCGCGTTTATTTAACAATAACTTACGAGTGCGAGTTGGATCACAAACAATATGCGTTGATGCAACATTTAATGGCTGAATGCTTGCGCCGAATAAAAAGGCTTCGCCATTTTTAAAAATAACATAACTATCACTAATATTTGCCTTGCCTGCGCGCATAGATTTGACTTCCCAGCCTTGTAATTCAAGACCTGCTTCAATTTCATCTTCAATAAAATAATCGTGTCTTGCACGTTTATTTAGTGCGATAGTATTTGAATTGGGTTTTACTTTTTTCTTTGTCATAATTTTATCCCTTATTTTGCCTGAGGCATTTTATCGGATCTCTATTTTGATAGCAAAAAGATCATCTAGGTAGAACTGGCAGTCGCATTTATTTTCAATCTTTAAAAATAAATGATTTGTAGAAAATAAGAGAAAAACTGACCGCACTTTTTAAGAAAAAACAGACACATTGTTGTGTCTGTTTGAGAAAGATAAAAGATGAATTAAGTTTTAGCGATTTATATAGTGAATAAAGGATTATTCCAAACGTTTTGCCACTTTAAGCCAATCAGCCTTAAATACACGCTGCATATTATTAATGGCATCAATAATATCGTGATGAACGAGTTGTTCATTTTGGATACCTACGCAATAGCCGCCCTTGCCTTGTAGCAATAAATCTACTGCGTATGCGCCCATACGTGAGGCAAGAATACGGTCAAAAGCACAAGGAGAACCACCACGTTGAATATGCCCTAAAACAGTTGCACGAGTTTCGTGACCTACGCGAGCTTCAATTTCTTTTGCCAGAGAATGAACATCAGTTAAAAGTTCAGTGATAGCAATAATAGCGTGGCGTTTACCGCGAATAATGCTACGTTCAATTTGTTGAATTAATTCTTCGCGATTAAATTCAATTTCTGATGCGACGATATATTCACAACCGCCAGCAATGCCCGCAGAAATGGTTAAGTCACTACAATGGCGACCCATAATTTCAACGATAGAAATACGTTGGTGTGAGCTTGATGTATCACGTAAACGGTCGATTGCATCCACTGCAGTTTGTAATGCGGTTTGATAACCGATGGTATAGTCAGTACCTGCCACATCATTATCAATAGTACCGGGTAAGCCAACACAAGGGAAACTGTGTTCTTCGGTTAATAATTTTGCCCCCATATAAGAACCGTCACCACCGATAACCACAAGTGCATCAATGCCGTGAGAACGTAAAATTTCCGCACATTTTGCCCGAATATTAGGATCTTTAAATTCAGGAAAACGTGCAGAGCCTAAAAAAGTACCTCCACGATTAATCACATCAGATACGCTATAGCGATTTAATTGTTTGATTTTATTATTGTATAAACCTTGATAACCGTCATAGATACCAAATACTTCTAAGCCTTCTGCAAGTGCAGAACGTACTACGCCACGAATTGCGGCATTCATACCAGGCGCATCGCCACCACTTGTTAAAACTGCAATTTTTTTAATCATAATTTACCTACTTTTAAGCATAATTGAAAATGGGCATAAGATTACATCATTCAAAGAATCTGCTCTAGCAAAATTTGACGAGATTTTGATCTACATTATTTTTCACAAAACAGTTGCCATTTCAAATTTTGTAAATGCTTTCTTTCTATATCCACAATGTATTTTTGCAAATGTCGTTGTACTTTATTGACAGATAAATGTTTAGAATGCGTTGGTTGCTGTATTTTTTGCGAATATTGAAATTGCACAAAGCCACATTGGGACAATTGTCGTCCTTTCATCACATTGACTTGCCAAGATGGATTTTCTTTCGTTGGCGAATAGATAACATATCCATTTAATTCATTTGGATTGGTCGAATTTTCTGGAATAGCATCGAAATGGAAATCTTTTACGCCTGTATTGCGATAAATGCGTTCTCTTAATGCAATACGTTCTTTAATAGAACGTTCGGGTTGATTGCGATCAAAGAGAATTTCAATTTCAGATTGCCAATTTTCCAGCGTATCTGGTTTAGCAATATACACATAGCGTGCAATGGTTTCTAAATCTTGGCTGCCAGTAAGTACATAATGTTTTCCATTATATTCTAACTGCGTAGGCACATTTAATTGCGTCAGCTTAGTTGCACAGCCTGAAAGTATAAGTGCGGTCAAAATAACAAAAATTTTATTCATTAATATCTCGCTTAAAGACAAATTCAGTTTCAGTGGAGGATGCTGAATCAAACCAATAACCACCTAAATCAAATTCTTTTAACTGTTCAATTTCAGTTAAATGATGTTGAATAATATAGCGACACATTAAGCCTCGTGCTTTTTTAGCATAAAAGCTGATTACTTTGTATTTGCCATTTTTATTATCTAAGAAAACTGGCTTAATAATTTTAGCGTTAATTTGGCTTTCTTTAACAGATTTATAATATTCGTCAGAGGCTAGATTGACTAACACATTATCGCCTTGTGCATCAATAGCTTGTTGAACTGCTTGGGTGATCACATTTCCCCAAAAGGCATACAGATCTTTTCCTTTTGGATTGGCTAATTTTGTGCCCATTTCTAATCGGTAAGGTTGCATTAAATCAAGTGGTTTTAAAAGCCCATAAAGCCCAGAAAGCATACGTAAATGGGATTGCGCAAAAATGACATCATCTTCCGAAAGGGAATCAGCATCTAAACCAGTATAAACATCGCCTTTAAATGCAAAGAGTGCAGGGCGGGAATTATTTTCATTGTGAATTTTTGTCCATTCAGCAAAACGCGCAGCATTTAAACCAGCCAACTTATCGCTGATAGACATTAATGATGAAAGATCTTGTGGAGAAAGTTTACGACAAACCTCAATAAGTTGTTCGCTGTAATCGGTAAAGTGCGGTTGAGAAACAGGAAAATTTTTTACCGCACTTTCAAAATCAAGGGTTTTCGCAGGGGAGATAATCGCTAACATAATCGTCCTTTTATGAAAAAAGAATGGGCGTATCTTAGCATAAAAATTTATACTAAACGCGTTTATATAGCCCATTTTCACTGATGATAAGATCTTGCAATTCAAGATCGAGCAACTGAACAAGCAAAACATCGACGCTTAAATTAAATTCTTCCGCTAAATCATCAATGCTCACAGGCGTGTAACCAATACGCGAATAAAGTTTCGGGTGGCTTGGTGCTTCTACTAATCGGCGAGGATCAGGTGGTGGCGTGTAATTAGGCACGGCGATCTGGTCAAAATCAATTTCAGTTTGGCTATGGATTGAATGTTGGTAGAGAGTTTCCAAAATGTCCTTTGCATTTTCTACCAACATTGCACCTTGTTTAATTAGGCGATGACAACCTTGACTTGATTTATTTTGAATGTTTCCTGGCACAGCAAAAACCTCTCGGTTTTGTTCCAACGCATATCGCGCAGTAATAAGCGAGCCGCTTTTTTCTGTGGCTTCAACAACAAGCGTGCCGACTGAAAGCCCGCTAATAATCCGATTACGACGTGGGAAATTAGCGGCAATGGGGGCTTGGTTTGGTAAGAACTCAGAGACTAATGCGCCATTATTTTCGATGATTTGTGCCGATAATCTTTGATGTTTAGAGGGATAGATTTGTTCTAATCCACTGCCTAAAACCGCAATAGTTTGTCCTTGAATATTGACGACAGCTTGATGGCAATGTCCATCAATTCCTAATGCAAGTCCACTAGTAATCGTAAAGCCAGCTAATGAAAGTTCTGTCGCAAAATGTTTTGCCCAATATTCTCCGTAAGTCGTGCAATAACGGCTTCCAACCATTGCCATTTGGCGTTGTGAAAGTGCGGTTAAATTTCCTTTTACAAATAATAGTGGCGGAAAACTTGCGGTCTGTTTCAACAAAAAGGGATAAAAAGGGGAAAAATAATTCACTAAATGATTTCCCTCTTTTTGTGACCACACAAGTGCAGGCTCAATAAATTTTGCTTCAGGCTTGAACCAACGGCGAATTTGAATGGCTCCCCACCCCATTTGTCGGAAAGCAACATCATCATAATTAAGTAATTCATTTAAGGTAATATTGGACAAAATTTTATCAATGCCAACGCCGCCAAGTTTAGGCACTTGCATTAAACGGAGTAATGTGTAGGTAATGTCATTCATATTTTTTCCTTTTTATTTGAAAATCTAGTATGGAAAAAACGAAGGAGAGAAACGATTAATTTAAAAGCATTTTGCGATGCAGATCGCAAAAATTCTTTTTAATGAATAAAAAATTGCAAAATTTTTCTTATTTTGAAAATGTAAAAAATCCAATAAGAAAAATTTGTTGATTAGGATTGCGTTGGTTAAATATGCTGATTTTATTAAGTTTGTTAGTTAAATGTATATTTTATGAAGTGTAATTAGGTTTATTTTTAATATAAAATGCCAAAAAAAATAGTTTGACAGCCAGTTTTTTATTCGTAATATGGAAAACGTTTTACACAGAAGGATTTTTATTTATGTTTCGTATTGTTTCTTTATCTCTCAACCTACTGCTCTCACATTTTGTGTGCGGCTAAGTTGTGGATAAAAAAACAGTCAGATGTAAATACCCAATTTTAAACCCGCACTTTATAAGTTGCGGGTTTTTTATCTTAAAAATACAGGAAAAACGCACCGCACTTTTGGCGTGATTTTAGAGGAACTTTTAGTAAGGACATTTAGTAAGGACATTTAGTAAGGACATTTAGTAAGGATATTGTTATGACAGATGGCGTTATTATTTTTGATACTACCTTGCGTGATGGGGAACAGGCATTAAAAGCAAGTTTGACGGTAAAAGAAAAATTACAGATCGCTTTAGCACTTGAACGCTTAGGTGTGGATGTAATGGAAGTGGGGTTCCCAGTTTCTTCTCAAGGGGATTTTGAATCTGTTCAAACCATTGCGCGCCATATTAAAAACGCTCGTGTTGCCGCGTTATCTCGAGCCGTAGATAAAGACATTGATGCCGCATATGAAGCCTTAAAAGTGGCAGAAGCATTCCGTATTCATACGTTTATTGCAAGTTCCGCATTGCACGTTGAAGCAAAATTAAAACGTTCTTTTGATGATGTGGTAGGAATGGCAGTTGCAGCAGTGAAACGTGCACGTAATTATACGGATGATGTTGAGTTTTCTTGCGAAGATGCAGGCCGTACAGGCATTGATAATATCTGTCGTATTGTTGAAGCGGCAATTAACGCAGGTGCAACTACGGTAAACATTCCAGATACAGTCGGTTTTTGCTTACCAAATGAATACGGCAACATTATTGCTCAAGTGCGTAATCGCGTGCCGAATATTGATAAAGCAGTGATTTCCGTGCATTGCCACAATGACTTAGGTATGGCAACAGCTAATTCTTTAACGGCAGTACAAAATGGTGCGCGCCAAATTGAATGTACCATTAATGGAATTGGTGAACGTGCAGGCAATACTTCCCTTGAAGAAGTGGTGATGGCAATGAAAGTTCGTCAAGATTTTATGGGCGTGGATACCCGTATTAATACCCAAGAAATTCATCGTGTGAGTCAAATGGTTAGCCAGCTTTGTAATATGCCGATTCAACCGAATAAAGCCATTGTGGGTTCAAATGCTTTTGCGCACTCTTCTGGTATTCATCAAGATGGTATGTTGAAAAACAAAAATACTTACGAAATTATGTCTCCAGAAACCATCGGTTTGAAAAAAGAAAAATTGAATTTAACCGCACGTTCTGGTCGCGCAGCGGTAAAAGGTCATATGGCAGATATGGGTTACACCGAACAAGATTATGATTTGGATAAATTGTATGACTCTTTCTTAAAATTGGCGGATAAAAAAGGTCAAGTGTTCGATTATGACTTGGAAGCATTGGCATTTATTGATATGCAACAGGGCGATGAAGATCGTTTGGTATTAGATAAACTTTCGGCACACTCCACCAAAGAATATCCAGCCACAGCCTTTGTTCAATTGAAATTAGATGGCGAAAAATTAAGTACGTCTTCAATTGGCGGTAATGGCCCAGTGGATGCGGTTTATAACGCCATCTTAAATTTAACGGGTTTAGAAATCAAAATGTCGCACTATAACTTAACAGCCAAAGGCGAGGGCGCTGAAGCATTAGGGCAAGTGGATATTGTGGTGGAACACAAAGGGCGTAAATTCCACGGTGTCGGTTTAGCGACAGACATTGTTGAATCTTCCGCACTTGCTTTAGTCCACGCCATCAATGCCATTTATCGCGCGCATAAAGTGGCAGATATTAAGAATCATAAACATCATTAATCCAATCCCCCTCTTTAGCAAAGAGGGGAAAAATACAAAAAAAACTAACCGCACTTTTGAAGTAAAAAATAGGAAAAATAATATGCAATCATACAATATAGCAGTATTAGCAGGCGATGGTATTGGCCCCGAAGTCATGGCGGAAGCCATTAAGGTATTAAACAGAGTTCAAGAAAAATTTGGTTTCAAACTTAACTTCAACGAGTTTTTTGTTGGCGGTGCGGCTATTGATCATTGCGGTTATCCGTTACCAGCAGAAACCTTAAAAGGCTGTGATCAAGCGGATGCCATTTTATTTGGTTCTGTAGGTGGCCCTAAATGGACAAATTTACCACCAGATCAACAGCCAGAACGCGGTGCATTATTGCCTTTGCGTAAACATTTCAAATTATTCTGTAATCTTCGTCCTGCAACCCTTTATAAAGGCTTGGAAAAATTCTGTCCATTACGTGCAGATATTGCAGCGAAAGGGTTTGATATGGTGGTGGTGCGTGAATTAACGGGCGGGATTTATTTCGGTCAGCCTAAAGGTCGTGAGGGGGAAGGTGCACAAACCAAAGCATTTGATACGGAAGTGTATTACAAATATGAAATCGAACGCATTGCACGTGCGGCTTTTGAGGCTGCTATGAAACGCAATAAAAAAGTTACTTCTGTAGATAAAGCGAACGTATTACAGTCTTCTATTTTATGGCGTGAAACTGTGACAGAAATGGCAAAAGACTATCCAGAAGTGACTTTAGAGCATATCTATATTGATAACGCCACCATGCAATTAATCAAAGCACCAGAATCTTTTGATGTTTTACTTTGTTCTAACATTTTCGGCGATATTATTTCTGACGAAGCGGCGATGATCACGGGTTCAATGGGAATGTTGCCATCTGCAAGCCTCAACGAAGAAGGTTTCGGACTATATGAACCAGCTGGCGGTTCAGCCCCTGATATCGCAGGCAAAGGCATTGCCAACCCAATCGCACAAATTCTTTCTGCGGCAATGATGTTGCGTTATAGCTTCAACTTAAACGAAGCAGCAGATGCCATTGAAAGTGCGGTTCAAAAAGTCTTGGCAAGTGGTCATCGCACCGCCGATTTAGCTGATACTTCCACACCAGTTTCTACTGCAGAAATGGGTACATTGATTACACAAGCAATTTAATACTTGCCTTCCTCCGTTTACGGGGGAAGGTGCCCGAAGGGCGGAAGGGGGCAATCTCCCACCCTTAGTTATTTAGAAATATCCCCAATAAACAGGGGACAAAGTATTTAAAGTGCGGTTGAAAAACACATCGAATTTTAACCGCACTTCCCTTAACGAATAGAGAAAAATATTATGGCAAAAACACTTTACGAAAAATTATTTGATTCACACATTGTGTATGAAGCAGAGGGCGAAACGCCAATTTTGTATATTAACCGTCATTTGATTCACGAAGTAACCAGCCCACAAGCCTTTGATGGGTTACGCGTCGCAAATCGCCAAGTTCGCCAAGTAAACAAAACTTTCGGCACAATGGATCACAGCATTTCCACCCAAGTACGAGATGTCAATAAACTTGAAGGTCAAGCGAAAATTCAAGTGTTAGAATTGGATAAAAATACCAAAGCAACAGGTATTAAATTATTTGATATAACAACCAAAGAGCAAGGTATTGTACACGTTATGGGGCCAGAACAAGGTTTAACCTTACCGGGTATGACAATTGTTTGTGGCGATTCACACACCGCAACGCACGGTGCATTTGGTGCCTTGGCTTTTGGTATTGGTACTTCTGAAGTAGAGCACGTATTAGCCACTCAAACTTTAAAACAGGCTCGCGCAAAAAGTATGAAAATTGAAGTGCGTGGTAAAGTCGCATCAGGTATTACGGCAAAAGATATTATTCTTGCCATTATCGGCAAAACTACGATGGCAGGCGGTACAGGACACGTTGTAGAATTCTGTGGCGAAGCGATCCAAGACCTTTCTATGGAGGGGCGTATGACCGTCTGTAATATGGCAATTGAAATGGGTGCAAAAGCAGGCTTGATTACGCCAGATGAAACCACATTTGCATATTTGAAAGATCGTCCACACGCGCCAAAAGGCAAAGATTGGGAGGATGCCGTTGCTTATTGGAAAACCTTAAAATCTGATGACGATGCACAATTTGACACAGTGGTAACGCTAGAAGCAAAAGACATCGCACCACAAGTCACTTGGGGGACAAACCCTGGGCAGGTAATTTCTGTGAATGAAACCATACCAAATCCGCAAGAAATGGCAGATCCTGTACAACGTGCTTCAGCGGAAAAAGCCTTACATTATATTGGCTTGGAAGCTGGCACTAATTTAAAAGATATTAAAGTTGATCAAGTGTTCATCGGATCTTGCACCAACTCACGCATTGAAGATTTACGCGCAGCAGCGGCAGTGATGAAGGGGCGCAAAAAAGCGGATAACGTAAAACGTATTTTAGTAGTACCAGGTTCTGGCTTAGTGAAAGAACAAGCGGAAAAAGAGGGCTTGGATAAAATCTTTATTGCCGCAGGTGCAGAATGGCGTAATCCAGGTTGTTCAATGTGTTTAGGAATGAACGATGACCGTTTAGGCGAATGGGAACGTTGTGCTTCCACTTCAAACCGTAACTTTGAAGGTCGTCAAGGTCGTAATGGACGCACCCATTTAGTAAGTCCTGCAATGGCGGCAGCGGCAGGAATGTTCGGTAAATTTGTTGATATTCGTGACGTAACATTAAACTAAGGAGCAGAAAATGGCAGGATTTAAACAACTTTCAGGCTTAGTCGTACCATTGGATGCGGCAAATGTAGATACCGATGCAATTATTCCAAAACAATTTTTACAAGCCATTACCCGCGTAGGTTTCGGCAAACACTTATTCCACGAATGGCGTTATCTTGATGTGGACGGCACCAAGCCAAATCCAGAATTTGTCTTAAATTATCCGCAATATCAAGGTGCAACAATTTTGTTGGCGCGTAAAAACCTTGGCTGTGGTTCTTCTCGTGAACACGCCCCTTGGGCATTAGCCGATTACGGTTTCAAAGTAATGATCGCCCCAAGTTTTGCGGATATTTTCTATAACAATAGCTTAAATAATCATATGTTACCGATTCGTTTAAGCGAAGAAGAAGTAGAAGAAATCTTCCAATGGGTATGGGCAAATGAAAGCAAGCAAATCCACGTAGATTTAGAAGCGATGACGGTCACTGTAGGGGATAAAGTTTATACTTTTGAGCTTGATGAATTCCGCCGCCATTGTTTGTTAAACGGCTTGGATAATATCGGCTTAACTCTTCAGCACGAAGACAAAATCTCAGCATACGAGAAAAATATTCCAGCGTTTTTACGTTAAAAATAAAAAATGCGCTGATTTTTCACCGCACTTAATCACTGAATTTCATTCAAAAATAAAGCCCTGTAATACACAGGGCTTTGTTGTTTATAACGTTAATTCAAACAGGCTTATTAAAAACTAAAACTTAGTTTTAATTCTGCAGTTTTTTGTTTTTCCGCTTGTTTCGCTTTTGTTAATCCGCCTATTAGACTTAATTTCACATTATGATATTTCAATTTAAGTCCTGCGTTATATTGCTGTTGGTTTTCCACGTTGTAAGCAAAATCATATTGATTTACATTAATTTTTCCGCTGCCTTGGTTTGCATCATATCGAGCAGACAAAATTGGCGTAACGGAAAACTCGCCTAAGTGATAAGTATAACTTAAATCAACTTGAGCAAAGGCCGTTTTGACAGATATTGGATTTACTTTAACGCGATCTTGATCTAATGCAAAATCAGCGTTTGATAAATAGCTATAACGCACGCCTACTATTGGCGTAATACCAAAATTGCCAAGATTAAATGCTTTGCCTGCGGTTAAACCAAATTGTGCAGTATGGCGAGCAAATTTCGCATTATGATTAGTTTGTAAGTTGCTTTGGAACTTGCCGTAGCCTAAATCAATGCCCAAATACCAATGATTATCCGCATAATATTTAGAATAGAAATTAACTTGTGCTAGAGTATTTTTACTGCTTGCCTTATCAAAGTTGTTACTATTGCGAACATAAGTAAACACGCCACCTAACTGAACATTGTTTGAGATTGTTTGATCCCAACCAAGTTGAGTTTGCGTACTTTTAGAACTAAAACGACGATATTGCTCTGAGGAATAATTTTTGTTCATTGAAGTATTAGATACCCAAACGTTATATTGCCCCTCGTTATTCATTTCTAACTGGCTAATATGTTGAGAAACTGCTTTCCCCACATTTAATGCAACAAATTGTGCTTTTGCCCTTGCATCAGAAATTACCGCATTGGTGTTTGTACTTGTGAGATCGCGCAATAGTACTGCTGCAGAACGATCGTTGCCACTTGTAACAGTTGGTTCCGAGCTAACACTTCTTCTACTTCTACTTCTACGTCTAGTATTTGTCTTATTACTTTCTGAATTATCAGTTATTGTTGTTTCGTCAGTAGAAGTTGCTGTTGTTTCTTCAGTAGAAGTCACTTTAGGCTGGCTAACAGTTTCTGTTGTCGGTGTTTCTGGTTGAACATTATGCGGAACTGAGCTAACACTTCTTCTACTTCTACGTCTACTATTATCAGCTACTGTTGTTTTTTCAGTAGAAGTTACCGTTGTTTCTTCAGTAGAAGTCTCTTTAGGCTGGCTAACACTTCTTCTATGTCTACGCTTTGGCTCACTGCTTTCTGAATTAACCGCAGGTTGAGTTGTATTCTCTGGATTTTCCACTACAGAGTTTCCAGTGTTTACTGTTGTGCTTTCTGTCACAGGTTGTTCAGCTTTTGTGCTTGAATTCTCTGTTGCTTTAACAGATGCTGAATTATTTGCTACAGAATTATCCGCAACAGTATTCGCTTCAGGCTGACGATCATTTTCGATCACAGTTTCCATTTGTGGTTTATCGGATTTTTCAGCAGTTTCTGTCATTGCGGTTGCAGATCCAGTATTTATTGAATTCTCTGGTGCAGGTTGTTCAGTGCTTACTGTTGCACTTGTTTGTGTTTGCGGTTGAGCTTCTGCATTATTAACAGTCGGAACCTTTTCACTTTCAAGCTCTGCTTGCGGTTTAGTTTCAGACTGTTCCTGTTTCGGAGACACTTGAGAAGTTACTTTAGGGGCTTCTTGAGTTTTCTCTGTTTCTACTTTAGCTGTTTCCTCTCTTTCTGTTGGTTGGTCGGTCGTATTTTCTGCTTGATTTTCTGATACTACAGGCGTTACAGGTTCAGCGTTAGTTTTTGCATTTGGTTGAGTTTCTTCCGATGGTTTACTGTTCGGTGTAGTTGTATCTTCCGCAGTAACTGTTGTCGGTTGTGTTTGCGGTTGAGCTTGAACTTGAGTTTCTTCTACTTTCGTATCAGTTGAAACTTTTTCAGGAGCAGGCTCTGCTTGTTTCGGAGACGCTTGAGAAGCCACTTGAGGGGCTTCTTGAATTTCATCTTTTTCTACTTTAGCCTTTTCCTCTTTTTCTACCGTAGCTGTTTCTTTTGTTTCTGTTGGTTGAGAAACTTTCTTTTCTGCTTGATTTTCTGATACGGTTACACTCTCTGCAGGTTCAGGAGCAGGTGGCGCAGGTGGTGGAACTGGTGCTTCAACACGGGCTATTTCTTCATTGTTACTTGGTACGCTAGGCACATCAGCTTGAATATTATTAGGCATTGCAATACTTGGTGTGCCGACAGTTTGATTTCTTTTTTCCACCTCTGGGTTATATAAATCGTAACGTCCATTAACATTACGTAATTTATATTTCCAAGCACCTAAATCAACGGTATTCCCAACTAATGACACATTCAAATGATCTCTTTGAGCTTTTGAAGCATCAAAAAGTGTGAGTTCATTTTTTGTAGGCTCGCCTGTTTTATCTGCCACTTGTAATGTAAAGTTACCTGTGGCGGATTGGGTTACAACAACTTTGTCGCCCTGCTTTTTAGAAAGGTCAGTTAAATAATAGAAAGAACCGTTACCTGATAAATTGCTAATATTGAGCGTATTATATGTAGTTACTTTATTTGCATCGTTTTGTGCATTTAAATGAATATGCCCCTTGTCTAAATTTAACTGATTAACATTGCTATCGCCTGTTAAATACCACTGGCTATTTTCTTTTAAATTGACTTGGCTATTTCCTGTGCCGCTAATTGTGCCGAATAAATTGGCTTTGCCTAAGGTAAAGTTTGCACTTTCGGTTAAATTTACATTGCCAGATACATTGGTGGCGTTAAAGCTATTAAGGGCTTTATCGGATAACTTGTCAGTAGTACAAGTCACATAGCCTGTATAGTCAGAACGTACACAAACGGTATCGCCTGCTTTATAGCCAATATGTACTTTTGCTTCATTAGAAGCTGTGATATTTGACGTAATGTTTGCAACATTGCGACCTGAATAAAGGGTTGCGTTATTGGTTACATTAATATTTGTTGCTTTAAAATTGCGGTTAATCCAGTCATCTTCTACTACCACTTCATTATTTTCAGCAAAGTGAGGATCTTTATTTGTCGAAGAAATACCTGCAATATCTCTTGCGTGCGGTGTTGGTCTGCCAGAAAGGAATAATGTGCCTTTTTCAACTTTTAATTCACCGTTAAGGTTTGTTCCGCCTGTTAATAAAAAGCGATTTTGATCGGTTTTGCCATTAAAAGTCACATTTAGATTACCGTTATTTTTACCCTCTTCCTCGCCAAAATAACCGTTAAAGCCATTCATACGCTCGTTGTTGATATGGTTCATTACATTTCTTTTGGCTTCATCGGAAGTTTTACCCATATATAGCCAATTTTCATTGCTTTCGCCACTATTTTTAGGTAATTCTGAACGAGTGCTCGCACCTTTTCTTAACGCATAATAAGTGTAATTTTCCAAATTTAAATAGAGTTGGTATCCATCTTTAATCCGTCGAAAGGCATAAGGATTTTCTTCATCTGGTGCGTCTATATTATATGGAGTAATTGTATTTGGATCTGTAATTAGACTTTCCCCAGTAATCGTTATATTTGAGGCATTAGTCATATTATGATTAACTAGTCTTGCACCATCATCAATATTACGGATATGTTCAAAAGTGAGATTATTGCCATTGGCATCTAATCGACCGCCTCTAAAGCCAAAGTAAATTGAATTTGGATCTACTTGCTTATCATCATTAAGTACAACAGTTGAGCGACCACTTACAATTCCTACAGAAGCAAAAGCGTGTTGTCCTTTCGTTGTTTGTTGTTTTAAAACGACAGTACCATCGCCCACTTTTAGCGAACCTTTATTATCTCCTTTTCCATTGACAATTAATGTTCCTTTGCCGATTTTAGCTAAACGATCAGATTGTGGGTTATGTACTTTCCACGTTACTGTTTTTCCATCAGCAACAGAAACGCCAGCTCCTTTCCAAGTGGTACTATCAGAAGTGCCTTTAACTTCATAATCTCCTTCAAAGAATAATCCGCCAGCACCTTGATTGATATTGCTATTTAAGGTAAGAGTACCACTTCCTCTAAGAATCACACTTTTTCCGTGATTGTTCTTCTTAGAGTCAGTATCCTGACTACTATCGAATAAATCAACATTTAGAGATTCAGAACCATTAGAAATAACGCTTGTTTTGCCAGTAGGATTCCAATTGTATTGGGTGTTAGAACCAGTTAAAGAACCCGCAGTATCTTTATCTAGAACAGTTTTTGCAAATTCAGGTTTATAAATATTCCATTCTTGCCAAGATTTTTTGTTATAACCCGCCCAAAAATCATAAGACCCAAGAAAAAGCCATTTTCCTTTTTCTCTATCATATACAAATAATGGGGATCCACTGTCGCCTAAAACAGCATAATTGGTAAGTGGATTTTGAGATAATATTCCTTTTGGATCGCTGTGTTCTTCTTTTGAATTGCCAAAACCAATTAGTCCATTATTTTCGTGGTTTACTTTATAAGGTGTGCCTGCAATACCATAGGTATAAGCATTACCAACTAGTTCGAGATTATCTCCACCAACATCCCAGTTTCTCAACAGATTTCCTTCTTTATCCTTCTCTGTCAAGATTAATTGATAACGACTTCCTTTTTTATAGATAAATTGAGAGCCACTTCCCAATCTCACAAAAGCAGGATATTTATTCTGATCATTATATGTGCCAGCATCACTACTTGCGGTTGAAGCCTCTATTGGTGCAACTTCCGTAACAAATTTATCAAGACGTGGCATATAGTAGTCTTCACGGCGTTTTTGAGTTTGATCTTCCGTAGTTACTGTTTTTCCATTCAATTTAGTTGGATACTCATTTTTCTCAACGGAAAAATATCTATTTTCTTCTGAAGATACATCTCGGTGTGCCTTGGCATTGCCATTATTCATATTGCCATTTAAGTTCCCAAAATGTAGTTCATTCACGCCGTTACTAACGTGTTTTACACCCACTACATATTGTGGATTTATCAATGTGGCAATGCGTTTATCTACATCCACAACACTAAAATCAATCATCGGAATACCATTAGGTAAAACATTGCCTAAAGAGTGGTTATTTTTATCTCTCACTTCCACATTTGTTGCACCAACAGAAAATCTCCCTTTATTTTCTGCAAAATCACGAAATATTTGATAATCCACATCGTCTCTCACTAACGCAGCTTCTGTATAAGGGGTTAATGCGTAGGCGACAGTAAGCGCAATAAAATTGAGTTTGAATTTTTTATTTAGCATAGAAGCTGTCCTTATTAATTAAGTTTAAAAAGTAGATTTGATAGGACACAATTTGATATACGGTTACAAGTTGATTCAAATTTTGGCTGTGTTGCGTTGATAGTTTGCAAGTTGTCTTCATCTTTATAATGAGCGAGCTTTATAGCATAAATCGCTCAAAACTTGAATTACATTTATGAGGTAATGATAATGATTTTTGATATTTTTTAAAAAATTGGCGTATTTTCCACCGCACTTTTGGCTAATTTAAGGCGTTAATGATGCCATTATGAACAGAAAACATTTTTTTGTTTTCCACTTGCATTTCTTTTAGTTGTCTTTTAGTGATGGCGGTAACAAACACTTGTGAGCCACTTTGTTGTAATCGTTTTGCCAACAAGGCGCGTTTGTCTTGATCTAATTCCGAGGCAAAATCATCGATCAAAAAAATACAATGGCGTTGCTTTTCTTTCATTAAATGCTCGCCCTGCGCCAGTCTTAATGCACACATTAAAAGTTTAAGCTGCCCACGAGAAAGCACATCTTCAACAGGCAATCCTTGTGCTTTGAAACGAAAATCCGCTTTTTGAGGGCCAGAAAAGGTGTAATTTAAGGCGCGATCTCGTTCAAAATTTTGTTGAAGAATTTCATAATAATCAGCATTTTTTTCCCATCCTTGATGAAAGCTGACATTAATTTCTAATTCAGGCAGAAAAAGTTGACAAGTTTGCTCAATTTCAGGGCGTAGTGCTTCTGCATAGTCGGCACGCCATTGACTTACTTGGTGGGCAAGTTTGGCAAGTTCAACGTCCCAAATTTTTATGGCAGAGTAAGGCTGATTTTGTGCAAGGGCGGCATTTCGTTGTTTGAGTAATCGATTGAGATTGCTCCAAGCGGAATAGAAACTTGTTTGGTGATGGAATAATCCCCAATCCAAAAATGCGCGGCGATAACTTGGCCCACCGTTGAGTAAGGTTAAGCCCTCTGGCGTGATTAATTGCATTGGTAAAAGATGGGCGAGATCGGAAATTTTATTGCCATCTTCGCCGTTAATTTTTACTAAGGTGTTGCCTTGACGAAGTTTTTGTAAGCCGACAGACCATTGATGTTGGCTTTCTTGGATTTGTCCAAATAGGGTAAAATGAGGTTCGTCGTAAGAAATGATGCGGTTTGTGACCGCACTTTTAAATGAACGTCCGTGACCAAGATAAAAAATGGCTTCTAATAAGCTGGTTTTTCCGCTGCCGTTGTTGCCGATTAAAAAGTTAAAGCAGGGATCAAAATCAAGATCCACTGCTGTTAAGTTACGAAATTTTTCGACCAGTAAACGAGAAATCGCCATATTATAAACGCATTGGCATAATGACATATTCGCTGCTGTTGTCTTCACAGTTTTCAATTAAGCAGCTGGAGAACGCATCAGTTAAGCGCATTCGTACTTGATTACATTTAAGTGCATTCAGCACATCAAGAATATAGGTGACATTAAAGCCCACTTCTAATTCTTCGCCATTGTAATTGACATCGACAATTTCTTCCGCTTCTTCGTGTTCTGTGTTTGAGGCAGTAATTTTAAGCTGGTTTTCCTTTAAGCTTAAACGTACACTGCGTGCGCGTTCATTAGATAAAATGGACGCACGAACAAAAGCCTGTTTCAGCATTTCCCAACTGCCTTCGACAATTTTTGTGGCATTACGAGGCAATACTCGGCGATAGTCAGGAAAGCGACCATCAATTAATTTTGATGTAAATACCGTGTTTTTTAAATGGACACGTAAATTGTTCGTGCCAATTTGTAAACGTGCTGGTTCATCGTTTGTTTCTAATAAACGAACCAGCTCTAATACGCCTTTACGCGGTAAAATTACAGAATGATTTTGTAATTCTTGTTCAAGTGAGATAGTACACACCGCAAGTCTATGACCATCTGTTGCCACAGTTCGCAATAAATTGCCTTCTGTTTCAAATTTCATACCATTTAAGAAATAGCGCGCATCTTGGTTTGCCATAGAAAATTGAGTGGCTTCAATTAAACGGCGTAAGGTATTTTGCGGTAGTTCAAAATCCACTTCAGACTGCCAATCTGTGAGGTTTGGATATTCTTCGGCAGGTTGAGTGGTTAGTGTAAAACGACTACGCCCCGATTGCACTAATGCACGGTCTTGTTCAAAAGTCACCGTGATTTCTGAATCATCAGATAAAGTGCGGCAAATATCTAAGAATTTTTTTGCTGGAATGGTAAAAGTGCCATTTTCAGAAGACGATGAAAGCTGAGTTTGACTCGATAATTCGACTTCTAAATCTGTACCAGTGATAGTCAGACGATTGTCTTCAATTTGCAACAACACGTTGTTTAATACAGGAATGTTTGGACGATTACTCAATACGCCACATACTTGTTGCAACGGTTTTAATAAATTTTCTCTTGAAATGCTAAATTGCATTGCGTTCTCCTTTTATGCAGACAAAGTGCGGATTAAATTCGCCCAATCTTCTTGAATGCTATTGTCTTGCTCGCGGAATTTTGGCACTTCTCGGCAAGCGTTTAACACAGTAGTGTGATCACGGTCAAATGCACGACCGATTTCAGGCAAACTGCGGTTTGTTAATTCTTTTGCTAATGCCATTGCAATTTGGCGAGGGCGAGTGACTGAACGTGCGCGACTTTTTGATTTTAAATCTGAAACCTTGATTCGATAATATTCAGCCACCACTTTTTGAATATTTTCAATGGTAACCAAGCGTTCTTGTAGAGCCAAAATATCTTTTAAGGTATCTCGCACGAAATCAATATCAATGTCGCCACCTTTGAAGTCTTGCATTGCTTTTACTCGATTTAACGCCCCCTCAAGTTCACGCACGTTGGTACGCAAGCGTTGAGCAATGAAGAAAGCAACTTCTTCTGGCAAGTTCATATTATGTTCTTCCGCCTTTTTCAATAAAATCGCTACACGCGTTTCAAGATCGGGCGGCTCAATGGCTGTTGTCAAGCCCCAGCCAAAACGTGATTTTAAACGTTCTTCAATTTTTTCAATTTCTTTAGGGTAACGATCCGAAGTTAAGATAATTTGGCGACCCGTTTCAAATAAGTTATTGAAAATATGGAAGAATTCTTCTTGGGTTTTTTCTTTTTCAGCGAAAAATTGAATGTCATCCACTAAAAGCGCATCAAGAGAACGATAGAATTTTTTAAACTGATCCATTTTATTATCACGCACTGCTTTTACCATATGTTGCATAAAGTTGTTGGCGTGAATATAAAGCACACGTGCATTCGGTTTATTGGCTAAAATGCCATTGCCAATGGCGTGTAACAAGTGAGTTTTCCCTAAACCAGTGCCGCCATATAAAAAGAAAGGATTGGCTGATGGTTCGCCCGGTGCTTGAGCAAGTTTTTGACCGACTGCGCGTGCCAGTTGGTTCGATTTACCTTCAACAAAGTTATCAAATAAATGTTTAGTATTGAGATGGGATTCAAATTTTATTGGCGTACTAGATTCTGTTTGAAAATCTACCGCACTTTCTGATCTAAGAGTTGTATTTGGTGTACTTTCCACTATCTTGGGTGCAGGTTTAACCCCTTCTTTTAAAGAAATACGCAGTTCAGGATTTTGTGCAAGTGTTTGACAAATTTGCTGGATTTGTGCGAGATAATGGGTTTCCACCCAACCTTTCACAAACATATTAGAAGCATATAAAACAATGTGGTTATTTGATACTACATCAGCCTGTAAAGGACGAAGCCAAGTGCTAAGATCGCTGGCTGAAACTTGATCTTGAAGTTGTAACAGGCAACTTTGCCAAAGATTTGAGAGAGTCACAAAAGGATCCTTATTGTTTTTGTAATAGAGAAAAGTGCGGTAAAAATTGTCGGAGATTTTACAATAAATGCGTGAAAAGATCTTGTAAAAAATCCAAGTTTGGTTTTTCACTTAACCAGATTATAGAACAGAAAAAGATGCGCCAGTAAGGTATAGATATAGCATGTCTAGTCCATCTGGCGCATTTTAATTTAGAATTTCATTTCTAATGTTAAGGTATAGTTTCGTCCTGATGCTGCGTAGCGAGTATAGCTACCAACATTTTGATGTTGATTGACCGCACCTTGTGCTGTTTGACGCACCGCTTCCCAAGTAACATAGCGATAGTTGAATAAATTATATATCCCTAATCGAAGCATAATATTTTTATTCGCCATGTAATAACCCGATACATCTAAGATATGCCATGCCCGAGTAAGTTTTCTTGTTGATTTTACATCCCTTGAATTGTTACCTAATGCACGTTTTCCTAGCAATTCATTTTGAGATTTTGCTTTTGATTGAGTAAACATTGTATTAATTCCCCAAGTATTACTTGGATGATCATAGCCTAAACCAATGATATAACGGCTGGGCTGAATGGCATCAAATAAATAACTGCTTACGGAGGCTAAACCAGCATTGATTTTTTGATCTTTAACTTTTACTTGGTTATAAGCAAATGTTGCATACCAACCGTAGGGAATACGTTTCCATAAACCATTAAAATCTAATTGTGCAGTTATATTTACGCCAACTAATTTTGCATTTTGTGCATTATGATATCCATAATTGCCCTTTCCAGTTCCATTTTTACTAAGTTCTTCAGCAAAGGCGATAAGATTTCGATAAGCATTACTAAAATGACTGATCTCAATATTACCAAAATCCCCTTTTAGAGCGAGACCAAACTCTTGGTTACGAGATGTTTCAGGCTTAAATTTACCTACATAAACCTCGTCATTCTTGCCACCATACCGCCAACCATACATTTCAGAAAAACTAGGATTTCTAAATCCAGTAGAAAGGCGATAAGAAAGATCAAGCCATTCCGTTGGTTTTATGACAATACCAGTATTCCAAGAGAAATTTTTAAATTTACCAACACTAATAGTTGATTCATTAGCTTTTGTACGAGATACGTCATACCGAATACCTAAACCTAAATCAACGTATTTCCCTAATGCCATATTATTGCGTGCTGCGAAATAATAATTTTTCCCTTTAATTAACCGCACTTTACAGTCTCTATAATTAGAGGAATTACCTTGATAATTACAAAAATCTTCTCCTACAAAAGATGGATTTGGTTTCGGGTATAAGTAAGGGGTTGATTTGTAACCATTTCTTGTTTTACCTCTCTCTGAAATACTACTTGCCGTAGCGATAACACGTCGAGTTAAATAATCTTTATGCTGAAGCGCGGAAGTAAAGTCATCAAAACCAAGATTGAAGACAATTTGATGAGTAAGCCAATTTTGTTGAATTTTTTTCTCTAAATTCAATTGCAACATATTATGTTTTTCTTTATAAACATTTCTATCAGAACGATAGTATGAATAAGGTTTATCAAGTGTTGGGCGGCAATTCTTACTTGGATTAGGATAAAGGCTGCAATGCGTATGTCGCATATAACTGTCAAGTATGATGTTTTGCTGATTAGCACTTAACACTGCTTTGTCAATGATTCCCGCTTTGTTCTTATTTTCGTAAATATATTCAATACCTACACGCTGTTTTCTATGGTGTTCATCGAAATAAAGCCCACTTGCATAGTTAACGCCTCTGCCATCCTCAATACGTTGATATGCACCATAATCTTGCTTTGGATAAAAAGAGCCACTGCTATTATCCCGTCTTTCTGTTGGGCTTAAATAAGCGGGAAATGTCATATCACGGATATCAAATTTTTGTTGTGTGAATTCAAAAATACCGCCAATATAGTGTTGTTCAGAAAAATGATACCCTCCTCTTAAAAACCAAGACTGGCTTTCATATTTCATTGGATTAGGTTTGATACGGTTAGCCCCCGTATAATCTGAAACGCTTACGGTTTCTCTTTGGGAGGATAAAATCGCAGGTCGTTTGGCTAAATGTTTACAACCGTCATAATCATTTGGCTTTGGACACTCATCTTGCATCACAAAGTATGCAGATTGATCCTCTGGTTTGGCGATTAATCGCTCATAACTTTGTACGCCTTTTAATGCATCTTTATGGACTTGGGTTTCAATTGAATTTCGTTGAGTGTAAATGGCGACCCCTTCAAATCCACCTTGTTTTCCTGCTACAGCTAAAGAATGGGTAAAGCCTTTATTTTTGCTTGAATAAGCATTTTTAGTTTGAATTCCCCATGATTTGTCTCCTTCTAAGATATCGGCTGCTGATTTGCTTTGAAACGTTACAGAACCAGCTAGTGCTCCATTACCATACTCAGAAGAACTCCCCCCCTTGCTTATTTCGACGGCTTTTACATTTTCATATTCAATTTCATTAATTGCACCAGTGCCAGAATATCCTGAACGAGCAACTAAAGGGCTTTGGACTACATAAGATTGCGTTTGAGGCAAACCATCTACTAATAAAGCAACTCTATTTCTGTCCATACCACGAATAGAATATCCAGAACTTGCACCGCGACCTTGTTCTACAACTGAAATCCCTGGATCATAGCGAGTTAGATCACGAATATTTAATACTTGCTCTCGGCTGATACTTTCACTCGTTTTTATAATTTTGCCAAGTCCAGTTACTTCATTATCTTTACGATCTCTTATTTTTTCTGCAGTGACTGAGATAGTTTCTAATTCTGAATCTTCTGTACTTTGAGTGTCCACTTCAGATGATATAGCTTCTTTTGTATCTTTTATACTTTGAGTTTCTGCTTTTACATAGCATGAAATTAAAAGACAAGAAATAATACTTAGGCGAAAATAGGGTTTTTTAGTCATTTTTAGTATTCCATTACTTGGTTGTTTTTACTTGTTGTTTGTTTCTACTTGTTTTTTAGCTCCAAACACAACTGCAGCTCTTGCATTTTGTGAATTGGGTGATGAAGGTACGGTTGAGGAACTTTCAGAATTTTTAGTTATAGTGTCTTTTCCGTTATAGGTGAAATAACCGCCTAATTCAGAAGCATCAGGTCCATAAAATGCCCCGTTTACTTCAGTTGTAATATTAATTGGGGTATTTCGAGTTTGACTATTTTTACCATCTATTACAAAATTTGTTGCGGTTGCTGTACCAGTGAAGGCATTCCCACCATTTTTAAAGTTTGCCTCAATACTAAATACGGGATTTTGTGAGTCTGCACGTTTTAAGCTCCCTTTTAATGTTTTCTCGGCAAAATTTACATCAAACTCGGCGACAGCATTTTTATCTTGTCGTTTATCTCCTGTAGTGGAGTAAGATGTCTCGCCATCACTAATATAACCAAACCAACTACCGAGATATTTCACGTTTCCCGTTGTAGGAATTTTAGAACTGGCAGTACGGAGACCTAACAAAAATTGGTGGTATTGTCCTGTTTCATTTGTGTTGTTCTTCTCATTATCCTCATAATACATACCAAATTTCACATAGCTTAGATTCTTGCAACATGCTTCTACTTTATAGGTTTTACCTCTTACCTCATAATGTTTACTCGTTACGAAGTCATCAGTATTTTCTTCAGGTAAAAGTGGAACAGGATATTTGTCAATTAAAAGATAATCCGCCTCACCAAAACTTGGTATATCTTCCGTCGTAAAGTTTTTTTCATCGGTTTTTGCATTGGCTGTTGTATTGGCTGTTGTATTGGCTGTTGTATTGGCTGTTGTATTGGCTGTTGTATTGGCTGTTGCATTGGTTGTTTTAGTAGAGAAAGTAGTTAGCTTGCCATCAATTAAGGTTTCTTTGGATAATGTTTTGTCTTTTGTCGTTTCTTTGGCACTAAATACCCCAAAAACTCGGTTATTGCCAGCTAAAAACTTCCCTCCTAATTCTTCACCGTTAGGCCCATAAAAACCACCTTCTAATGTTCCCTCGCTGGTAAAGGGATGTTCCGTAGATGTGGATTCCGTAGGAGTAACGTTACCCCTGAATCGGTTGCTATGTACATCAGCTTTTAGATCGTAGAGTTTATGTTTTCTATTGTTGTTTGATGCATTAAGATTTGTTTTCCTTTCATTATAATAAAGTTCTCCAGTGAGCTTTTTTGTGCCAAAATTTACACTAAATTCACTTATTAAGCCTGTGTCACCGTTATTGGAATTATTTTCTACATTATCGATATCTTCTGAAATAGCACTGCGGTTAGAATAAGCTCCAGAACCACTACTAAATAAAGGATAATTCTTTCTATATTTAGTTGCGGTGATGAAGTTCCAAGTTCCTTTATACGTTGCTACACCGTCTACTGGCAATTTTGTTGCAGTCTGATCACCATAATAAAACGCATAGCCGTAATAGCCAGAATAAGCATAAGCTTTTTTCTCTCCGCTTTTCGAAAAATCACGCCAACTATTGATATAATACAACCCAGAATAAACATATTTTTGTGAATTAGAATTTTGTGGTGTTCCATTAGGTTCCTCAATTGAGCCAATAAGGTCCCCCCCCCCCCCGTTTTTATTGTTATTTTTAACTTTTTTAACATCCTCTTTAATCGTTGAACGTGAGGAAAATATCATATAGCCATCTTCATTTAAGAGACTAGGTTCTTTATTACCACGAAGATTCTGAGCCACTAACTTCATCCCACCCCCTAAAGAAGGAATGGACAACTTTTGCAAATCAGATTTTTTTCTTTGATTCGAGGTATCGTCTTGATAACGTGGTTTAGAAGAGGAGGGATTAGAGACGTCATCTACATCAAAAGAACCACCTCCCCCGCTACAAGCGCTTAGTAAAAAGGAAAGTCCACCAGTGATAAAAGGTACAGATTTCATAGAATTATATACTTATACAAAATTGATAATAATTCGCATTATTGTTCTTTTTTTGTAATAATGTCAAGTTAGAGTTTTTTAAGTTCATGGATAAAATATGAAAAATGGCGTAAAACAAATTTCTTTCTTATCATTAATAGGTTTATCATTAACGAATATAGCTTGGGCAGATGTTGCACGTCCTAAAAATGATATATTGACAAATACAGTTCAAAGTGCGGAATTAAAAACCTCCTCTTTTTCCTCTATGCCTAAGAAAGAAATACCAAATAGGCATATTATTTCTCTATCCAAAAGCCAATTAGCGCACCATCCAAGACTTGTTTTGCGTGGGTTAATTCCTGCTTTATATCAAAATAACACTCAGGCAGTTCAACTGTTATTACCACTATATAAACAATTTCCTCAGCAAGATAATTTCTTACTCACTTGGGCAAAGGCTATTGAAGCGCGTGAACAAGGTGATTTAACTCAATCTATTGCTTATTATCGTGAATTATTCGCTCTAAACGCATCTTTACTACCTTTGCGTTATCAATTAGCTCAAGCCCTATTTTTTAACTATGAAAATGAATCTGCCAAAATTCAATTTGAAAAATTACGTACAGAGGTAGATGATGAAAAATTTTTAGGTGTTATTGATCAGTATCTTTTAACACTAAATCAGCGGAATCAATGGATATGGCAAGTAGGCTTAAATTTTTTAAATGATGATAATTTGAATAACGCTCCAAAAAGTGGCACAAAAATTGGTAATTGGACCGCTTGGGAAAAAGAAAGTGGGAAGGGGGTAGGGTATTCTTTATCAGTAGAAAAAAAATGGCCATGGGCAGATCATTTTTTTAGTAAAACTATGTTTAATGGGAATGGAAAATATTATTGGGATAATAAAAAATACAATGAGGCTACTTTGCGTATAGGTGGTGGTTTAGGCTATCAAACTGCCTCAGTTGAAGTCTCGTTGTTTCCTTTTCAAGAAAAACGCTGGTATGCAGGCGGTAGCTCTGGAACGAATACAATGAAGCAATATGCGGATAAATTAGGTATTCGTTTAGAAAACGTAGATTGGCTAAGTAAAACTTGGCAAATTTCTACCGCACTTGAGTATGGAGAATCTCGTTATAAAATCCGAAAACATTTAGATGGTAATTATTATTTTGTTTCATCAACATTATTTTATTTACCTAAAAGCACCCAATTTTGGTTTGCTGGCATGGATTTTCATAGAGAAAATACACAAGCATTAGATAATGCTTATCAACAAAAGACATTGAGACTTGGTTGGGGGCAGGATTGGTCTTATGGTATTTCATCACGTCTTACTTTTAGTTATGCCAATCGAGTATATAGAGAGAAAGATTTGATTGGGATACAGCAAAAAAATCGTGAATACACAACCACAATTACTTTATGGCATCGAAATATACATTTTATGGGGCTAACACCTAAATTATCGTGGGATTATCAAAAATCTACCAGTAACCATGCTTTTTATCGTTATGATAAAAATAGAATTTATCTCGAAATTGGAAAAATATTTTAAGGTTGTAAACTAACTGTTGAGTTATCTCTAACATTGTCAAAGTGCATACACTATATTTTTAATATTAGTTTGAAATTTTTTAAAAAATTTCCGTTTCTTATTTGACGAACGCGCATTTTATGACTAGAATTGCACCCTATTTTATTCACTCTTAATTGTATTTAGGTAAATTAAAATGAAACGTACATTTCAACCTTCTGTATTAAAACGTAGTCGTACTCACGGTTTCCGTGCTCGTATGGCAACTAAAAATGGCCGTCAAGTTTTAGCGCGTCGCCGTGCTAAAGGTCGTAAAAGTTTATCTGCATAATCACAATTCTTAGTGGTTAAGCTAAACTTTTCAAGGGAGTTACGTTTATTAACTCCCATTCAATTCAAAAATGTTTTCGAACAGCCATTCAGAGCTAGTACTCCCGAAATTACAATCCTTGCTAGAAAAAATAATCTTGAACATCCGCGTTTAGGTTTGACCGTTGCTAAAAAACATTTAAAACGCGCCCACGAGCGTAATCGAATTAAACGCTTAGTACGAGAAAGTTTTCGTTTATCACAGCATCGTTTGCCTGCTTATGATTTTGTTTTTGTAGCTAAAAATGGTATTGGAAAACTCGACAATAATACATTTGCACAAATACTCGAAAAATTATGGCAGAGACACATTCGCTTGGCACAAAAATCTTAATTAAGATTATCCGTCTTTATCAAATTATGATTAGTCCGTTTATTGGGGCTCGTTGTCGGTTTGTGCCTACTTGTTCTTGCTATGGTATTGAAGCATTAAAAACACACGGATTATTAAAAGGTGGTTGGCTTACGCTGAAACGTGTATTAAAATGCCATCCTTTAAACGCAGGTGGATTCGATCCTGTTCCACCAAAAACCAATAATAATGATGAGAAAAAATAATGGACTCAAGACGTAGCCTATTAGTGCTTGCACTGATTTTTATTTCTTTCCTTGTTTATCAGCAATGGCAGTTGGATAAAAATCTACCTGTGCAAACTGAACAAACAACTTCAATAACTGCCACTTCTGACGTTCCGGCAAGTTCCCCTTCTAATTCACAAGCCATAGCAGATTCTCAAACTCGTGGTCGTATTATTACTCTTGAAAACGATGTGTTCCGTTTGAAAATTGATACATTGGGTGGCGATGTAATTAGCTCTGAATTATTAAAATATGATGCAGAATTGGATTCAAAAACACCGTTTGAATTATTAAAAGATACTAAAGAGCATATTTATATTGCGCAAAGTGGTTTAATTGGTAAAAACGGTATTGATACTCGTTCTGGTCGTGCGCAATATCAAATTGAAGGCGATAATTTTAAATTAGCAGAGGGTCAAGAATCTCTTTCTATACCTCTTCTTTTTGAAAAAGATGGCGTAACTTATCAAAAAATCTTCGTATTAAAACGTGGTAGCTACGATTTAGGCGTAGATTACAAGATTGATAACCAAAGTGGTCAAGCCATTGAAGTTGAGCCTTATGGTCAATTGAAGCATTCTATTGTTGAAAGCTCTGGTAATGTTGCAATGCCTACTTATACTGGCGGTGCATATTCTTCTTCAGAAACTAACTATAAAAAATATAGTTTTAGTGATATGCAAGATAATAATCTTTCTATTGATACTAAAGCTGGTTGGGTTGCGGTGTTACAACATTATTTCGTTTCTGCGTGGATCCCAAATCAAGATGTAAATAATCAACTTTATACAATTACAGATAGTAAAAATAATGTTGCATCAATTGGTTATCGTGGTCCTGTTGTCACTATTCCTGCTGGTAGCCAAGAGACGATTACAAGTTCATTGTGGACTGGTCCTAAACTTCAAAATCAAATGGCAACTGTCGCAAATAATTTAGATTTAACTGTTGATTATGGTTGGGCTTGGTTTATTGCTAAACCGTTATTCTGGTTATTAACCTTTATTCAAGGGATTGTGTCTAACTGGGGTTTAGCGATTATCTGTGTAACAATTGTAGTGAAAGCAATTTTGTATCCTCTTACAAAAGCACAATATACTTCAATGGCTAAAATGCGTATTTTGCAACCGAAAATGCAAGAAATGCGTGAACGTTTTGGAGATGATCGCCAACGTATGAGCCAAGAAATGATGAAACTTTATAAAGAAGAAAAAGTAAATCCACTTGGTGGTTGTTTGCCAATTCTTCTTCAAATGCCAATTTTCATCGCATTATACTGGACGTTCTTAGAAGCCGTTGAATTACGTCATGCGCCGTTCTTTGGTTGGATTCAAGACTTATCGGCACAAGATCCTTATTACATTCTCCCTATTTTAATGGGTATCTCAATGTTCTTGTTGCAAAAAATGTCTCCAACACCAGTAACTGACCCAACACAACAAAAAGTAATGAATTTTATGCCATTAGTTTTTATGTTCTTTTTCTTGTGGTTCCCATCAGGCTTGGTATTATACTGGTTAGTATCTAACTTGATCACTATCGCCCAACAGCAATTAATTTATCGTGGATTAGAGAAAAAAGGGTTGCATTCTCGTAAGAAATAGTCACGAACAGGCAAAAAGAAAGGCACGGAATGTGCCTTTCTTTATTATTTGATCTTAATATATTCTGCATTTTGTAGAGATAGAGTTTTTTTAGTAGAAACAGGGATAAGCCTTATCCCTCTAAATTAAAAGTGCGGCTAGATTTTAAAGAGTTTTTTATGAAAGAAACAATCGTTGCTCAAGCTACTGCACCAGGTCGTGGTGGCATTGGGATTTTAAGGGTCTCTGGGCCTTTAGCAACAAAAGTTGCTCAAGCTATATTAGGTAAATGCCCGAAGCCAAGAATGGCAGATTATCTTCCTTTTAAAGATGCTGATGGCACTATTTTAGATCAAGGGATTGCGCTTTATTTCAAATCGCCAAATTCATTTACTGGTGAAGATGTATTGGAATTGCAAGGTCACGGTGGGCAGGTTGTATTAGATTTATTACTCAAACGTATTTTACAAATTGATGGAATCCGTTTGGCGAGACCAGGCGAGTTTTCTGAACAAGCTTTTTTGAATGATAAATTGGATCTTGCTCAAGCGGAAGCGATTGCGGATTTAATTGATGCAACATCAGAACAAGCGGTACGCTCTGCATTAAAATCTTTGCAAGGTGAATTTTCTAAAAAAGTAAATGCATTAGTTGATTCTGTGATTTACTTACGCACCTATGTAGAAGCAAGCATTGACTTTCCTGATGAAGAAATTGATTTCTTGGCAGATGGAAAAATTGAAGCAAACTTACGTGGTATTATTAATCAGTTGGAAGATGTTCGCTCTGAAGCTAAACAAGGTTCTATTTTACGTGAGGGAATGAAAGTCGTGATTGCTGGTCGTCCGAATGCAGGCAAATCGAGCTTGCTTAATGCCCTTGCTGGTCACGAAGCGGCTATCGTCACGGATATTGCAGGTACAACCCGTGATGTATTGCGTGAGCATATTCATATTGACGGTATGCCATTGCATATTATTGATACCGCAGGTCTTCGAAATGCAACCGATGAAGTAGAGCGTATTGGGATTTCTCGTGCTTGGACAGAGATTGAACAAGCCGATCGTATTATTTTGATGTTAGATAGTAGCGATCCTGAAAGTGCAGATTTAAGCAAAGTGCGGTCAGAATTTTTAGCAAAATTACCCTCAACCTTGCCAGTTACTATTGTTCGAAACAAAATTGATTTAAATGGCGAACAAGCAAGTGAAAGCGAACAGGGCGGTTATCAAATAATTAGTCTTTCCGCTCAAACGCATGATGGTGTACAACTTTTACGTGAACATTTGAAACAAGCAATGGGTTTCCAAACAGGCATGGAAGGAGGCTTTTTAGCTCGCCGCCGTCATTTAGATGCGTTGGATAAAGCCGCAGAGCATTTACAAATCGGTTTGGTTCAACTTACAGAATTTCACGCAGGAGAACTTTTAGCGGAAGAATTACGCTTAGTTCAAAGCTATTTAAGTGAAATTACGGGTCAATTCACATCTGATGATTTACTTGGTAATATTTTTAGTTCTTTTTGCATTGGAAAATAGGAAGCGTAAAGTGCGGTCATTTTTTGGCAAAATTTAAATCAAAAGCGGCAATATTTGGTGGTGTTTTGTTGATAGGAATTGCTATTAGCTGGCTTTGTGAGGATGGCGTTTTCACTTTTTAAGATGCTAATTTTTTACGTTTAGATTATAATCGGGAAAATTTTATATTTATAACAAGGGTTATAGAATGTTAATTGAAAAAATGCACAATTTAACAAACTCAAAGATTTCTAAATTTATCTTAGGTTTGATTGCTGTATCGTTTTTAGTTGGTGGAATGTCTGGCTATCTTTTTAGCTCAAATGATACCTATGCGGCAAAAGTGAACGGCGAAGTAATTTCTCAACAAGATTTTTTAAATCGCTATAATCAAGAATTTGAAATACGCGCACAACGTGAGGGAGAGGCGTTTGTGGCTCAGTCTGATTCTCCTGAATTTGTTACCGCACTTCGTCAAAACATCGTCAATCTAATGATTGATCAAGAATTACTTCGCCAATATGTTAAAGAATTAAAATTAGGCGTGAGTGATGAAATGATTAAACGTGCAATCGTGACCGATCCTAATTTTCAAGTAAAGGGTAAATTTGATAATGCTGTTTATCAACGAATATTACAACAAAATCATTTAACTTCAGATGGTTACGCTTCAATTTTGCGTGCTTCGTTACCTCTTGAACAAATACAAAATGGCGTTGCTAACAGTGAATTTATTGTTCCTGCTCAAGTAAAAAATAGCGCAGAAGTTTTCTTTCAAAAGCGTTTAGCTCGTTTAGCAACTTTATCTCTTGCAGATGAAATGGCAAAACAATCAGTCTCTGATGATGAAATCAAAACGTATTATGAAGCTAATCAAAAGTCTTTTGTTCAGCCAGAGCAGGTTAAAGTTCAGTATATTGATCTTTCTGCAGATAACATCAATAGAAATCTTCAAGTTACAGATGTAGAAATTGCGCAATATTATCAAGATAATAAAGCACAATTTATGACTCAACATTTAGCACATATTCAATTTGCAAATGAACAAGATGCGAAAGTGGCTTACGAGGAATTACAGAAAGGGGCAAATTTCGCTGATGTCGCTAAAGCGAAATCTTTGGATAAAATTTCTGGTGAGAATGGCGGGGATTTAGGCTGGGTAAATGAGAATGAATTACCAAAAGCCTTTGAAGATGCCGCAGCTGCATTGCAGGTAGGGCAATATAGCCAACCAATCAATGTGGATGGCAATTACCATATTGTGTTAGTGCAAGAACGTAAAGCGCAAAGTTTGGAGAATGTGAAAGCTCAAATTGCAGATTTAGTTCGTAAATCTTTGATGGAGAGTCGTTATTTTTCTTTAGAAAAACAAGCGAGTGATAAGGCTTTTGAAGACAGTAAGTCACTTAATACTGCAGCACAAGCAGCAGGTGTTAAGGTTCAAGAGAGCGATTATTTTTCTCGTCAAAATGTGCCAGCTGGATTAAATTTCCCTAATGTTATTTACACAATATTTGAATCAGATACTACGAATGTTGGTATGAATTCTGAACCAATTAATGTAGGCGATTATCACACAATTATTGTACGTGTGTTGGATCGCAAAGCAGAGGGCGTAAAAAGTTTAGAAGAGGCTAAAATAGATATTGAAACTTTCTTAAAACGTCAGAAAGCTGAGAATGCGCTTAATGAAAAAGCACAACAAGCAGTGAAAAAATTAAGTGAAAACCCTGAATCAAAAGTAGATGGCATTAATTTCTCAAGTGAGCAGACTTTTACTTTAAGTGAAAATAAAGATCCTATTTTAACAAATGGTATATTTTCAATTGCTAAACCTGAATCAAGTAAAGCTCTTTATCAAGTGGTGCATAATTCAAATGGCGATGTCGTTGTTGTCGCTTTGAATAAGGTTGAACAAGGCAGTTTAAGTGAAAAAGAATTGTCGCAATTTGGTATGCAATTATTGCGTAGTCATCAATCTGAATTACAAGTTCAGTTAATACAAGGATTACGTGAGAGAGCGAAAATTGAGGTAAATGATTCTTTCATCAATCAAGATGATGAAGCACAACAATAGTAGGTTAAATTATAATTTGAGATAAATTCTGCTCAAAAGTGCGGTAAATTTCACCGCACTTTTTTACTTTTGTGCGAAAGGAAGTTAATGATGTTCGGGAAAAAAATAATTCATTCTAAAACAATATGGTTTTATTTTTTATTGTTTCTCTTTTCCATATTTACCAATATGGGATTAGGCAATGTATTAAGTGAGAATATTCCTGTTTCAGATTACGCAATTTTATTTGTTATCACGGCGATTTCTTTTTATTTCACCCCTTGGGTTGGGCGAATATTAATCACTGTATTATTCCTCAGCGCGTTATTTTATTGCTCTGCTGGTTTTTTCTATGGTATTCCATCTTTGGGTATTATCGCTTCTGTTTATGAAACGAATATTAATGAAACCTTGGAATACTACACGACTATTCCTTTTTGGATATTTTTATTTCAAGCTAGTTATATCATTTTGTTTGTTATTTTAATGAAATTAAGTTTTCATGTTAAACAACAAGCATTTAAATGGCTAAATACGGCTGTTATCAGCCTATTATTAGTTTTTTCTTACAATCAATTTTCTGATTGGAACTATGCGTATAAATTCCGTTTTTATCCCGTTCTTTTTTATTCTGAATTTGATCGAATGAATGATCTGTATTTAGAACAACGTGATTTTCTAAATCAATCCGTTAATGCGCCTTCTCAATGGGATATTCAATCTTTTATGCCAAAATATAAAAATTATATTTTGATTATTGGCGAGAGTATGCGAAAAGATTATATGTCACTATATGGTTTTCCATTGAAAACCACACCATTTTTAGAGCGTGTGAAAGGCACTGTTTTTGAAAATTATTATTCTGCAGCACCGAATACGCAACCGTCTTTACAACTCACCCTATATCGAGCAGAAAAAGGGGAAACGGTTTATACGGATAATATTATTTCTTTAGCCAAAAAAGCGGGTGTGAAAACCTATTGGATTTCTAATCAAGGCAAAATTGGGGAATTTGATACGATCGCATCTCGTATTGGTCAAAGTGCAGATGAAACGATTTTTATGAAGCCGTTAGGTTATAACTCTAAAAAAGTTTATGACGATGAAATGTTGCCTGTATTAGATAAAGCCTTAAAAGAAAATATTAGCAATTCAAAATTAATTGTGATTCATTTAATAGGCTCACATCCTGCTTTTTGTGAGCGTCTTCCATACGAGGTTAAAAATTATTTTATTAATCAATCGATGTCTTGTTATTTAGAATCGATTAAATATACGGATCAGTTTTTAGAAAAATTAAATTCACAATTGGTGGCACAAAATGAACCCTATTCGGTGATTTACTTTTCTGATCATGGGCTTGCTCATTATGAGGATTCTAACGGCCTATCATTGCATCCAAATAATCTTTATAAACAAGATTATGAAATTCCTTTCATAATGTTTTCGAGTGATAGTCAAAAGGTAGAAAAAATAAAAACGCCACAATCGGCATTTAATTTTGTTTATGGTTTTGCTGATTGGATGGGAATTAAGGAAAAACATTTACAAGGCGTGGATTTTTTCCATCCTGAAAAACAGGAAATTAAGGTATTTGATTGGAATAACGTTGTAAATGTTAAAGAGTTGGCTGATGATCCAGCAAAATTACCAGAAACCGTTCAGTAAATGAGATCGTGCTTTATCATTTATCGGCTTGTGCTAGAATGAGCGGAATTTTTTTAAAAGGGAAATAGTATGTCCAAAAAATCAGGGCTTTCGTTTTTATGGTTAAGTGCGGTCGCTTTCGTGGTTGATTTGCTTACTAAATACATTGTGGTACAAAAATTTGATTTGTATGAAAGTGTTAATGTGCTGCCTGTTTTCAATCTTACCTATGTTCGCAATTATGGTGCGGCATTTAGTTTCTTAGCGGATCATAGTGGCTGGCAACAATATTTCTTTATTTTGTTAGCGTTGGCTATCTCTGGCATGTTGGTTTATTTTTTAGCAAAAAATAATGCCGAACAAAAAATCCAAAATTCTGCTTATGCACTGATTATTGGTGGGGCGTTAGCGAATATGGTGGATCGTGCTTATAACGGTTTTGTCGTGGATTTCTTTGATTTCTACTGGGATATTTACCATTATCCAGTGTTTAATATCGCCGATATCGCCATTTGTATTGGTGCAGGGTTATTAGTATTAGATGCGTTTAAGAGCGAAAAGAAAAAAGTACAAGATAAACAAGTAGAAAAGTGCGGTCAAAAATGAAGATAATTTTAGCCAATCCACGAGGATTTTGTGCCGGTGTAGATCGTGCCATTAGTATTGTTGAATTAGCCTTAGAAATTCATGGCGCACCGATTTATGTTCGTCACGAAGTGGTACATAACCGATTTGTTGTGAACGGATTGCGTGAGCGTGGTGCGATCTTTGTGGAAGAATTAAGCGAGGTGCCTGATGGTGCGATCGTGATTTTTTCTGCACACGGAGTGTCTCAAGCGGTTCGGCAAGAAGCAAAAGACCGTAATCTCAAAGTATTTGATGCAACCTGTCCTTTGGTGACTAAAGTGCATATGCAGGTTGCGCGTGCAAGTCGAAAGGGTACAAAAGCGATTTTGATTGGGCATAAAGGGCATCCTGAAGTTGAAGGCACAATGGGGCAGTATAGCAATGAAGATGGCGGTATTTTCCTGATTGAAAAAGTAGAAGATATTGCGCGTTTGCCAATGCAAGAAAATGATAATTTAACCTTTATGACGCAAACGACGTTGTCGCTAGATGATACGGCTGAAACTATTGCTGCATTAAAGGAAAAATATCCCGCTATTCAAGGACCACATAAAAACGATATTTGTTATGCGACAACTAATCGTCAAGAAGCGGTGCGAGAATTAGCAAAATTATCAGATTTAGTGTTGGTTGTAGGTTCTAAAAATTCATCCAATTCAAATCGTTTAGCTGAATTGGCTTCTCGAATGGGGGTTAAATCACAGCTTCTTGATGATCCTGCCGATATTCAAGCTGATTGGTTTAATGATGTAAAAACCATTGGGATTACAGCTGGTGCTTCTGCGCCAGAGGAATTAGTTCAATCGATTATTTCTCGTTTAAAAAGGTTTGGTGCGAATTCCATAGAAGAACTGCAAGGTTTAGAAGAAAATATGTTCTTTGAGGTGCCAAAAGAGCTGAGAATAAAAGAAGTTAATTAATACTAAGGGCTTGTCGTAAATGATAAGCCCTTTGTTTTTTCATTCAAATTAAGAATTTTTGCGATCGAGATCGCAAAAGTGCGGTCAGTTTCTTGAGGGTTTTTGCAAGGCAGGAAAAAATAGGTGTGTTGATTGCTGATCAACGATTCATATTATAAGGAAACCTCTATGAAATTAATGAAAACATTATTCACTTCGGTTGTATTGTATGGTTCGCTGGTTGTTTCTTCGTCTTTTGCTGAGGAAAAAGCGACAGAACAAACCGCTCAATCTGTTGTGACAACTCAAGCTGAAGCTCAAGTAGCACCAGCCGTAGTGAGCGATAAATTGAATATCAACACAGCAACTGCCAGTGAAATTCAAAAATCCCTAACTGGCATTGGTGCGAAAAAAGCGGAAGCTATTGTGCAATATCGTGAAAAACACGGTAATTTTACTAATGCAGAACAGCTTTTAGAAGTACAAGGAATTGGCAAAGCAACACTAGAGAAAAATCGTGATCGTATAATCTTTTAATTTTCTAACCTCCAATGAATGCCCTGTTTCACAGGGCTTTTTTATTCTTTACACACATAATACATTAAAAAGCCATTGGCAACTTGAGTAAATTTTAATACACTAGAAAGCCTAGTCGGGGTGCAATACGCTGAGATCATACCCGTGAACCTGAAACAGTTAATACTGACGTAGGAAACTAGGAATATAACCTTATCTCCTTTTCGTCATTATTGCTGCCTTTTAATCATAAATAAGGATGTAATAATGAAACTTCTTAAATTAACCTTAATTTCTACCGCACTTTTTTCCACCGCGGCATTAGCTCAAGCACAGCAAAGTGTAAACGTATATAGCTACGACTCTTTCATTTCTGAATGGGGGGCTGGGCCAAAAGTAAAACAAGATTTTGAAAAAGCCCATCCACAATGTGCGATTAATTTTACGCCTTTTGAAAGCGTTGGTGTGTTGCTCAACCGTGTTCGTTTGGAAGGAAAGAAAACAAAAGCGGATATTGTGCTAGGTTTAGATAACTTTTTTTTGGAACAAGCTGAAAAAACAGGTATTTTTGCGCCAAATAACGTGGATTTAACTCAGCTGGATTTACCAACAAAATGGGCGAATAAAACCTTCTTACCTTTTGATTTCGGTAATTATGCTTTTGTGTACGATAAAACTAAATTACAAAACCCGCCGAAAAGTTTGAAAGAATTAGTTGAACGTCAAGATCTTAGTGTGATTTATCAAGATCCTCGCACCAGCAGTGTGGGGCGTGGTTTATTGGTTTGGATGAATGCCGTTTACCCTGCTGATAAAATTCAATCCGCTTGGAAAAATTTAGATAAGCACACAGTGACAGTAGGTAAAGGCTGGTCAGATACTTACGGCGCATTTTTGAAAGGCGAAGCGGATTTAGTATTAAGTTACAGCACATCGCCACTTTATCATCAACTTTTTGAGAAAAAAGATAATTATGCGGCGACAGATTTTGCGGAAGGTCATATTACTCAAGTAGAATTAGCGGCGCGAGTTGCAAACCATCCAAATCAATGTGCGGATGATTTTATGGCATTTTTAATTTCGCCTACAGCACAAAAACATATTGTGACAGCCAATATTATGTTGCCAGTTATTCAAGGCGAAATTGAACCGCACTTTGATGCGCTTAAAGTTCAACAAAAAACTCAAACGTCAATTAATCCAACAGTGAATGCTGAGCAGTTAAAAAATTGGATCAGCACTTGGCAAACTACATTAACAAAATAATTTGATGTTGTCGTTATTTCATCATCCACAACTTCGCCCTCGTCATTATGCGGGCGGGGTTGTTGTCATTAGTTTCATTATTCTTTTTTATGGTAGTGCCTTAAGTTCGATCTTTACATTGGGCGATGAATTACAATGGCGAGCTTGGTTTACTGATGATTATCTACAGCATCTGATTCTTTTCAGTTTTGGGCAAGCCTTACTGTCTACCGTTTTATCTATTTTCTTTGGTTTACTTCTTGCTAGGGCATTATTTTATAAGCCATTTTTGGGAAAAAAGTGGTTGTTGAAATTAATGTCGCTAACTTTTGTCTTACCTGCTTTAGTGGCAATTTTTGGTTTGATCGGTATTTATGGTTCAAGCGGTTGGTTAGCTTGGCTCGCTAACCTTTTTGTAATACCGTGGCAGGGGCATATTTACGGACTTTCGGGAATTTTAATTGCCCACCTTTTTTTCAATATCCCACTGGCAGCACAGCTTTTCTTACAAAGTTTGCAAAGTATCCCTTATCAGCAACGTCAGCTTGCAGCCCAGCTTAATTTGCAAGGTTGGCAATTTGTTAAATTGGTGGAGTGGCCGGTTTTTCGTCAGCAATGTTTGCCTACATTCAGCTTGATTTTTATGCTGTGCTTTACCAGTTTTACTGTTGTGCTTACATTAGGTGGTGGGCCTCAATATACAACATTAGAAACCGCAATCTACCAAGCGATTTTATTTGAATTTGATCTGCCGAAAGCAGCACTTTTTGCTATGTTGCAATTTGTATTTTGCTTGGTTTTATTTAGTTTGACATCGCATTTTTCACCTTCTAATCAAAATGGCTTGAGTAATAGTAATATTTGGTTTGAGAAACCTAAAAGTGCGGTCAAAATTTTCCATATTTTGGTTTTACTTGTTTTTGTCTTTTTCCTTTTTTCGCCAGTTTTGAATATTCTTGTCAGCACATTGAGTTCATCAAGTTTGCTCACAGTTTGGCATAATTCCCAGCTCTGGCGCGCCTTAGGCTATTCACTTTCTATCGCACCCTTGTCCGCATTACTTGCATTAACGATGGCAATTGCCTTATTGCTTTTATCACGCCGTTTAGAATGGTTGAATTATCAAAAAATATCGCAATTTATTATTAATGCTGGAATGGTAATTTTAGCCATCCCGATTTTAGTACTTGCGATGGGGTTGTTTTTATTATTACAAGATCGTGATTTTTCCAATATTGATTTGTTTATCATCGTTGTGTTTTGTAATGCCTTAAGTGCAATGCCTTTTGTTTTACGTATTTTAAGCGCACCTTTTCATAACAATATGCGTTATTACGAAAATCTGTGTAATAGTCTAGGAATTGTGGGTTGGCAACGTTTTTATCTGATTGAATGGAAAACCTTGCGCGCACCGCTGCGTTATGCTTTTGCTTTAGGTTTAGCGTTATCTCTCGGCGATTTTACGGCGATTGCGTTATTTGGCAATCAAGAGTTTACTTCTCTACCGCATTTGTTATATCAGCAGCTAGGGAATTATCGTAATCAAGATGCAGCTGTAACCGCAGGGATTTTATTATTGCTTTGTGGCATATTGTTTGCCTTTATTCACACATATAGGGATGCCGATGATTTATCTAAATAATGTGATTTTGAATGATAAAACCTTACCGATGTGCTTTAATTTGAGCGTAAATGCTGGCGAACGTGTTGCAATTATTGGCGAAAGTGGCGCGGGGAAAAGTACTTTATTGAATTTAATTGCTGGGTTTGAATTTCCTGCTCAAGGAGAAATTTGGTTAAACGATAAAAATCATACGCGTAGTGCGCCTTACGAGCGTCCTGTTTCTATGCTATTTCAAGAAAATAACTTATTTCCCCATTTGACTGTACAACAAAATCTTGCCTTAGGAATAAAACCCTCTTTAAAATTAACCGCACTTGAGCAGGAAAAAATTGAACAGGCCGCTTGCTCCGTAGGATTGGGCGATTATTTAGAGCGTTTACCGAATTCTCTTTCGGGGGGGCAAAAACAACGAGTGGCATTGGCACGTTGTTTGTTGCGAGATAAGCCAATTTTGTTATTAGATGAGCCTTTTTCTGCATTAGATCAGAAACTTCGGGTAGAAATGCTGGCTTTAATCGCTAAACTTTGTGACGAGAAAGATTTAACATTGCTACTTGTTACCCACCAACCATCGGAATTAATCGGTTCGATAGATCAGATGTTAGTGGTGGAAAATGGTCAGATAAGTCAATTACAAAAAGGGGTGTAAAATTAGTTTCATTCATAACGTTGAATTGATTGTTTCTACCATATACACTAATTCATCAATTAAGAAAGTATAAAAAGCGTGGTGTTTTTAACCGCACTTTCAAAGGAAAAACATGTTAGCGGAAAAATTACAAATTAACTCTATTACACCTCATCCAAGTGTAGAATATTGGTCTGTTTGCAAAGTTGAGGCGTTATTTGAAACGCCATTTTTGGAATTAGTTTACCGAGCAACGCAAGTTCATCGTAAGCATTTTAATCCTCGCGCGATTCAGTTATCCACGTTAATGTCTATCAAAACGGGGGGATGCCCAGAAGATTGTAGTTATTGCCCTCAATCAGCCCGTTATCATACTGGCGTACAAAATCAGCAGTTATTAGATGTTGATGAGATCGTCGCTAAAGCAAAAATTGCGAAAGCACGTGGTGCGGGGCGTTTCTGTATGGGGGCTGCTTGGCGAGGCCCTAAGCCAAAAGATATTGAGAAAGTCACAGAAATTATTAAAGCCGTGAAATCACTTGGTTTAGAAACTTGCGGTACCTTTGGTTTATTGCAAGACGGTATGGCGGAAGATTTAAAAGAAGCTGGATTAGATTATTACAATCATAATCTTGATACCGCACCAGAACATTATGCAGAAGTGATTGGTACTCGCCGTTTTGATGATCGTCTTAGCACCTTAGGAAAAGTGCGCAAAGCTGGATTAAAAGTGTGTTGTGGTGGCATTGTGGGGATGAATGAAACCCGTAAAGAACGGGCTGGATTAATCGCGAGCCTTGCAAATCTTGATCCGCAACCTGAGTCAGTGCCGATTAATCAACTCGTTAAGGTTGAAGGTACGCCGTTAGCCGATGCGGAAGAATTAGATTGGACGGAGTTTGTGCGAACGATTGCTGTTGCACGTATTACTATGCCAAAAAGTTATGTTCGCCTTTCTGCAGGTCGCAGTGGTATGACTGAAGAAATGCAAGCGATGTGTTTTATGGCGGGTGCAAATTCTATTTTCTATGGCGATAAATTACTTGTTACAGATAATCCAGAAGAAGATGGCGATCAGTTATTGATGGCAAAATTAGATTTAGAGCCAGAAACTGCAGAAAATAAAAAGTTGTAGTTTGCGTTAGAAAGCTGAGAAATTAAGTATAAATCTATTCCTTTCTTTATTTCATATCTCACAATAATTTTCAATAGCCAATAAAAAAGCTCCTTGAATATCAAGGAGCTAGTTTAGTTTAATCTTAAAGAATTTCTTTCGCTTTTGCTACCACGTTTTCAACAGTGAAACCAAAGAGTTTAAATAATTGATCTGCTGGTGCGGATTCGCCAAAGCTATTCATACCGACAACACGACCATTGAATCCAACGTATTTATACCAGAAGTCAGCAATACCCGCTTCAATCGCAACACGTTTGGTTACCGCTGCAGGTAATACACTTTCACGGTATGCTTCGTCTTGTTTATCGAAACGGTTAGTACTTGGCATAGAAACAACGCGTACTTTTTTACCTTCAGCACTTAATGCTTCGGCTGCTTGCACTGCTAATTCCACTTCAGAACCTGTCGCAATGAAAATTAACTCAGGTGTGCCATCACAGTCTTTTAATACATAAGCACCACGTTTAACCGCATCTAATTGTGCAGAAGTGCGGTTCATTTGAGCAAGATTTTGACGAGTGAAAATTAACGCACTTGGGCCATCTTGACGTTCAACCGCTTGTTGCCATGCGATGGCTGATTCAACTTGGTCACATGGACGCCATGTTTCAAGGTTTGGAATTAAGCGTAGTGAAGCCGTTTGTTCTACTGGTTGGTGTGTAGGTCCATCTTCGCCTAAACCGATGGAATCGTGGGTATAAACGAATAATGTGCGTTGTTTCATTAATGCTGCCATACGTACTGCGTTGTGAGCATACTCGTAGAACATTAAGAAGGTTGCGCCGTAAGGAATGAAACCGCCGTGTAAGGCAATGCCGTTCATAATGGCAGACATACCAAATTCACGAACACCGTAGTTAATGTAGTTACCACTTACGTTTTCGTGGGCACGAATCGGTTTTGAACCACTCCATAAGGTTAAGTTGGAGCTTGCTAAGTCTGCAGAACCACCTAAAAATTCTGGCAATAGGTGTGCATAGGCTTCAATGGCATTTTGTGATGCTTTACGGCTTGCAATACTCGCTGGATTTGCTTGTAATTTTTCGATGAACGCTTTAGATTCTGCCGCCCAGTTTGTTGGTAATTCGCCAGAAACACGACGTTTAAATTCTGCTGCCAATTCAGGATAGGCTTTTGCATAAGCGGCAAATTTTTCTTCCCAAGATTTTTCTGCTGCAGCACCTTTCTCTTTTGCCGACCATTCAGCATAGTATTCAGCTGGAATTTCAAATGGCGCATATTCCCAACCAAGTGCTTTGCGGGTTAAAGCGATTTCTTCATCGCCTAATGGCGCACCGTGGCAATCATGAGAACCTGATTTATTTGGAGAACCAAAACCAATGATGGTTTTACAAATAATTAACGTTGGTTTTTCTTTTTCTGCTTGAGCAAGAACGGTAGCAGCGCGAATTTGCTCTGCATCGTGACCATCTACATTACGAATTACTTGCCAGCCATAAGCTTCAAAACGAGCTGCGGTATCATCGCTGAACCAACCATCTACGTGACCATCAATAGAAATGTTGTTGTCATCGTAGAATGCGATTAATTTACCCAGACCTAAGGTTCCTGCTAAAGAGCAAGCCTCGTGAGAAATCCCTTCCATTAAACAACCATCGCCTAAGAACGCATAAGTGTGGTGATCGACAATTTCATGGCCTTCACGGTTAAATTGTCCAGCTAAGGTTTTCTCAGCAATTGCCATACCCACCGCATTAGTGATACCTTGACCTAACGGACCTGTCGTGGTTTCAACACCAGGGGCATAACCATATTCTGGGTGACCTGGGGTTTTAGAATGTAATTGACGGAATTGTTTTAAATCTTCGATAGAAAGATCATAGCCAGTTAAATGTAAAAGACTATAAATCAACGTAGAACCGTGCCCATTTGAAAGCACAAAACGGTCACGATCAGCCCATTTAGGATTGGTTGGATTGTGTTTTAAAAAGTCGCGCCATAATACTTCAGCAATATCCGCCATCCCCATTGGTGCACCAGGGTGACCAGATTTCGCTTTTTGTACAGAATCCATTGCTAAGACACGAATTGCATTGGCTAATTGTCTACGAGTTGCCATTTTGTTCTCCTGTGAATATTTTGTTATTTTCCTAATCTTGACCGAAAGTGAGTGCAAATACTTGTAACAATATCTTGCAAGGTTACTATGTGAAAATTAGGTGGCAGCTATTTTATACTATTCTGCCTTTATATCCAAAATTGCCCTATTTTCTGTTTTAATTGCTCTGCTATCTCTCGACCTGATTTACCAACTAATGCTCTACCCGCAATAAACGCTTTCAAATTTTTTGTATTTTTAAACAAATGGAGATCTTCAGGAGTAATACCTCCTGTAATAGATAATTCGATACCTAATGAATCTAATTTTTCTATATTTTCAATATCTTGATTTGACCAACTTAAACCAGATAATTCGGCATCTCTTGAACGGTGATAGATGGCTTGTTTGATACCAAGTTGAAGCCAGTTTTTTACTTCATCAAAATTCCAATTACCATAAAGTTCAATTTGAATTTCCTTTGGTACACCAAGATTAGGTTGAATTTTGTTAAATTCTTCTGCTACTTTTTGGCAAGCTGCTTTTGTTGCTGGATGAGCTGCTGCTGATACGGTAAGCCAATCTGCCCCAGCTTCAAATGCCATTTTTGCTAAAGTAGCACCTGCATCTGTTGTTTTAAGATCGCAAACAAGAATTTGATTAGGATATAACGCACGTAATATTCGCACTGCACGCATTCCCTCTGAACATGCAAGAATTGTTCCGACTTCAATAATATCTATATTATGTTCAATCTGTTTTACATCAACTAATGCAGTCTCTAAATATTGGGCATCAAGAGCGACTTGTAATAAAGGTTTTCCCATCGTTTTTCCTTAAATAATATGAGGAAGGCAGTATAATTCTGTCTTTAATTTATTGACCATAATAGGCATTTTGACCATGTTTGCGTAGATAATGTTTATCCAATAGATCTTTTTGCATAGGAGATAGATAAGGATTAAGTTGCTGAGAAAATAAGTTCATATAAGCAACTTCTTCTAAAACAACGGCATTATGTACCGCATTATTTGCATCTTTTCCCCAAGCAAATGGGCCATGACTATGCACTAATACCGCCGGAATATTATCAGGTTCAATTCCTCTCGAAAGAAAAGTTTCGACAATCACTTTTCCAGTTTCTAATTCGTAATTACCTTTTATTTCCTTTGTTGTCATTTGACGGGTACAAGGAATTGTACCGTAAAAATAATCGCCATGTGTAGTTCCCACCTCAATAATATCTAAGCCAGCTTGAGCCCAAATTGTGGCATGTCGAGAATGTGTATGAACAATACCACCAATATGAGGAAATTGTCGATAAAGCTCAAGATGAGTTGGTGTGTCAGAAGAAGGTTTTTTATTGCCTTCAACAATATTTCCTGTAAATAAATCTACGACAACCATATCGTTTTCTGTCATTACATCATAATCTACACCAGATGGTTTAATGACGACTAAATTTTTTTCACGATCAATTGCTGAAACATTACCCCAAGTAAAAGTCACTAAATGATGTTTGGGTAATGCTAAATTGGCTTCAAAAACCTCTTTTTTTAATTGTGCTAACATAATAATCCTGCCTTTTCCATTTGTTGAACTATCCACTTACGAGCTTGAATAATTTCTAATAAGGGTTCTTCATTTTTTTCTGTCCACATTTCAATTAAGAATGCACCTCTGTAATTCAATTTTTTTAATAGGCTAAAAAAATGAACAAAATCAACACATCCTTGACCAAAAGGTACATCTCTAAATTGCCCTTTACTTGTTTCAGTGACGGGGTAAGTATCTTTTAAATGAATAGCTGATATTTTATCTATGCCTAATGTAAGTTCTTCTTCAATATTATTATTCCAAGCACTTAAATTTCCTATATCTGGGTAAACGGTAAACCACGGAGAATTAATGATGGTATCCCATTTTTTCCAACGAGAAATAGAACTCATAAAAGGCGTATCCATAATTTCGACCGCAAGAGTAACTTGAGCTGATGCAGCAAGAGTTACAGCGAATTCAATACCCTCCTGAAAATATTTGATTGTTTCTTCATCTTGTTTTTCGTAATACACATCATAACCTGCTAACTGTATGGTTCTAATGCCTAAATTCACCGAAAGATCAATGGCTTTTTCCATAATTTCAAAGGATTTTTGACGAATTTTTTTGTCTTTACTACCAAAAGGGAAGCGACGATGAGCCGACAAGCACATAGAAGGGATAGTTATTCCACTTTGAATAATAGATTGATGTAGAGCTATTCTTTCTGATTTTGTCCAGTTTAAACGAGATAATCTGTCATTGCTTTCATCAATAGACATTTCAATAAATTCAAAGCCACATGCTTTAGCGAGAGATAAACGCTCTTGCCAAGTAATATTTTTCGGTAATGCTTTCTCATAAATACCGATTTTATGTTTTTTCATAATTTTTCCTTTTTTAGTCTAAATTTTTTAATGCTTCAATAAACTTTAAATAGCGATGATATTTATGCTGATACTTACTATATTGATTTTTATCAGGTAAAAATATTTTCCTATCAATATTTAATATTTGAGAAATTTCAACCGCACTTTCGGCTTGCATCGCCATCAATGCTGCACCTAAGCAACCAGTTTCTTCAATATTAGGGATTTCTAGTCTCATACCACTTATATCCGCAAGCATTTGCATCCAAACTTCTGATTTTGCTGGTCCACCAGTTACGCGAAGCGTGCTTGCATTAGGAAAACGTACTTGCATTCTTTCTAAATGAGACATTAGGCTAAATATCACACCTTCATAAATTGCTTGGAGTAAATGTATTTGGGTATGATGAGATTGAATTCCATAAAACCCTGCTTGCATACCTAACTTAGCATTAGAGCCATATAAAAAAGGTGCAAATAAGACTGAGCTACTTGCGGGTTTAAGTTTTGCAATTTCGTGATTAATGTCATCATAGTTAGGCAAATTAAATTGATTTACAAACCACTCTAAATTACCTGCTGATGTTGGACTTGCTTCATGAATAATGAATTTATTTTTTTCTGGATATTTGCCATACACAAAAGGAATTGTTTGGTTATCATCAATATAATGGGTCACCCCACTAACAACAGACCACGTCCCTAATACAACATTAAGATGTTGATCATCCTTCAAATCAGCGCATAATGCAGTGGATACCACATCAAATAATCCTCCAACAACAGGTATTCCTTCTACCAAACCAGATTGTTCTGCTGCTCTGGAGGTTACATATCCTGCAATTTTATTTGATTTAATGATTGGAGGTAATTTATCTATGCATTCTGTTATACCGAATAACTTAGCTAACTGAATGTCATATTTTCCTTCTCGCACATTGTAAAAATTAGACTCAGAAATATTTGTTTCTTCACAATATAATTTTTCAGTTAAACAAAATCGAAGGTAATCGTGAGACATTAAAATCGTATGAATTTGCTCATATCGACTGGGTTCATTTTCTTTTATCCAGCGTAAAATCGAGACAGGATGTCCCATCCAAAGAGTTTGGAGTGTGATAGGATAAAATTTTTGTAGTATGTTTTCTTTTTGCCAACATTGCACAATTTCGCATGCCCGTTGGTCAGATGATAAGATTGCTCGCCCTAATGGTTTATTATCTTTATCTAAAAAAAACGCACCTTTACCTTGTGCAGAAATGCCAATAGCTTTTATTTGTTGAGGCAAAATACTACTTTGTCTTATAGTTTTCTGAATAACTTGCGCGCAAAGATTCCATAATTCATCCATATCCCGTTCAGCATAACCGGGTTTTTCACTAATAATAGGAATATTTCTGCGTGCAATACTTTGTAGTGTACCATTTTGATCAAAAATCGCTGCTTTTATAAACGTACCACCACAATCAATACCAAGATAGTAATGCATATATTCTCCTTAGTTTTTTATGGGCTGGATTTTTATTATGTAAAATCCAGCCTATTGACTATTCCGATAATGCATCTACTTTCTTCAATAAATCATCGCCATGTTTTTCAATAAAGCTTTTGCGAACTTTTTCTTCAATCAAGGTTTTAAAGGGCTCTGTATTGATTTTTTCAATGACTTCAACTCCTTGTTTACGTAATTTACTAATAATATTTTGTTCGTTTTTTACATTAAGATCTCGTTGGAATTGTCCAGCTTCTTTAGCCGCTTCTATAATAGCTGTTTGTAAAGCTGGTAAAAGTGAATCAAATTTTGCTTTATTCATCACAACAATGAGAGGTGTATAGCCATGATTAGTCAAACTTAAATATTTTTGTACTTCATAGAGTTTTGAAGACCAAAAAATTCCAATCGGATGCTCTTGCGCATCCACAGCTCGAGTTTCTAATGCCGTGTAAAGTTCTGCTAATGGCATTGGAACAGGATTACTTCCTAGTAATTTGAATGCCTCAATGTACATCGGATTTTGATTTGTCCGTACTTTCAACCCTTTAATATGTTCAGGTTTTGTTACTGTTTGTTTAGAATTTGAAAATGCGCGGAAACCTACATCCCAAAATGCTAAGCCTTTTAATCCTTGTTTCTCTAAGTCTTTTAATAAATTCTGTCCCACCTCGCCATCTAATACTTTATAAACGTGTTCATGATCTTTAAAAATAAAAGGAATATCAATGACATTTAATTTAGGTTCTAATCCTGTAAAATTTGGTGATCCAGACATTTCAAGATCAATTGTTCCTCCTCTTACACTACTAATCATTGTTTGTGCATTACCTAAAGTACTATCGGGAAATAATTTTAGTTTGATTTCACCTTTCGTTTTTTTCATCAAAAGATCATTAAATTTTTTAGCCGCACTATGTTGGCTATCTGAGCGTGGCGCTTCATAGCCAAAACGTAGTGATATTTCAGCTAATGCTGGAGAAGTAACTAACGTAAAACCAGCGATTAGCATGCTAAGCTTTTTGAAGTTGAAAAGTTTCATAAAAGTCTCCTTGTGTTAAGAAAGTCTGTTTTACTGGATCCATTGTAGTGGCATTAAAATTAGTTCTGGAATAAAAATAAAGGTAAGTAATAACATAATCATCATCCCTAAATAGGGCATAATACCTTTCGCAGCCTGATCAAAAGGAAGCTTTGATACTCCAGTGATAACGTTCAACACATTGCCCACGGGCGGTGTAATTAAGCCAATTGAGGTATTTAAGATAAACAATACGCCGAAATAAACTGGATCAATTCCAGCTTCTTCCACAAGTGGCATTAAAACGGGGGTTAAAATTAAGACTGTTGGTGTTAAATCCATTACCATTCCTATCACAAATACAGCAAGCATAATGACCAAAAGTAAAATTGTTGGATTTTCAATTAAAGGTTCAAGCAATATTGTCAGCATTGTGGGAAGTTCAGCAACAGTAATTAAGTAGCCAGTTACATTAGCTGAGGCAATCAAAAACATAACAACTGCGGTGGTTTTTGCTGCAGCTAACAATACTTTTGGCAAATGTTTTAAGGGTAATTCATGATATATAAAGAGAGAAACAATTAATGCATAAAATGTTGCAACTACACCAGCTTCAGTAGGTGTAAATATACCTGAACGAAATCCTCCTATAATGATTACTGGTAGCATTAATGCCCAAACACTATTTTTAAAAGAAAAACAAAGATCTTGTTTCGTTGCTTTTGAAAATGTCATTAAATTAAGGCGTTTAGCTTGCCACCGCCATAAAATAGCTAGGCAACATCCCATAATCACACCAGGGAAAATACCTGCTAAAAATAATTTAGTGATAGATACACCACTGGCAACACCAAAGACAATAAAAGGAATTGATGGAGGAATTATAGGAGCAATGATACCAGCAGTGCCGATTAAACCAGCAGAACGATGTATTGGATATCCTGTGGTTTTCATCATTGGTAGTAACATAGCAGCTACAGCAGCAGTATCAGCAACAGCCGAACCAGATAAGCTTGCCATAATCATTGCACTTAAAATAGCAACAAATCCCAGCCCTCCTCGTTTATGACCTACAAGCTTCATAGGTAAATCAATAATACGTTTAGAAAGTCCTCCCTCATTCATTATTTCACCAGCAAGGATAAAAAAGGGAATAGCCATTAGAGAAAAACTATCTGCGCCACTGACAAGTTGTTGTGCAAGTATTTGTGCATTAAAAAAGTCTAGATGGAGCATTAGTGCTATTCCACAAATTAGCAAGGCAAAGGCAACAGGTACACCAAGAATAATGGTACCAAGCAAGACGGAAAGAAAAATAATCACTGTCATTTTACTTCTCCTCTGAATATAAAGAATATTGTGCTTATCAAGCGAGTAATCAGCATTGCACTAACTAAAATGCCTGCGATTACACTTGCAAAGTAAGTTAGTCCCTGAGGTAATCCAGAAATAGGAGCGAAATTATTAAGATTAAGCTGAAATTGAATCCAACTGCCCTCAATGATGAGATAGCAACAAATCAGCATCATCATATCTGTAATAAATTTAAGTATAGCTTGACCAAATGGAGGCAGCTTGTTTACCAAAACAGTGACACTAACGTGTTGATTCTCATTGAAAGCTAACACCGCACCTAAAAATGCCAGCCAAATAAAGAGATAACGAGAAATTTCTTCAGTTATACTAATACCACTATTAAATCCATAGCGTAAAACGACATTCAAAAACACTAGAATGGACATCAAGGCTAAAATAGAAATACAAAGTATCTCTAGTGCTTTGTTAATAAAGTGGGCGAGAGATCTCATCATTACACCTCCAATTGATTATCACAAATGTGATTCGTTTTATATTATGGCGTTTTACTGGAAACATATTGCTGTTATAACGTCTTTAATTTTGCCCAAACTCGTTCATCCACTGGAATACCATTAGCTTGGTTATCCGAAAGAATAGTGGTAAATTCATGACCAGGTAGGCGAACAGCTTGAGTTGGATCAGATCGTTCTGCTGTTTTTACATAATCCATAATGCGGTTTAATTTTTCATCTTTGCTTTTACCATCAATTAAGCGATCTACTTCAATGGCGATAAACACTTGAGAAACACAGTATTCATCGTTTTTATCTTCAGTTACAGCAACTGTCGATTCACCATTCGATAGTAAGGTTGCAATCATATCCAGCACGATAGATAAACCAGAACCTTTCCAAAATCCCATTGGCAGCAAACGACGGTTTTTTTCTACAATAGAGGGATCACGAGTTAAATTTCCTTCATCATCAAAACCTGCATCAACAAAGGTTTGACGACCAGCTAAACGATGGACTTCTAACATTCCATAGGAATACATTGAGCAAGACATATCCACCATAGTGATTGGTGTGGTAGGAACTGCAATAATTAATGGATTCGTCCCTATACGGCATTCTTTAGCTCCCCAAGGGGGCATTACCGCTAATGCATTTGTCCAACAGATCCCGATATAACCTTTTTCAGCCGCTTGCCAACCGTAAGATCCTCCTCGCATCCAGTGATTAGCATTACGAAGTGCTATTACACCGACGCCATGTTGTGAAGCTAACTCTATTGCTCTATCCATCATTTTTTTGGCAGTCAAATTGCCTATTGCTTGATGTGCATCCCACTGTTCTATAGAACCTAAACTTAATACTTTTGTAGGGATTGCATTGGGTACAATATCTCCCTGTTCAAGTTGTTGAATAAAACGAGGAAAACGATTTATACCGTGTGAATAAGCACCCGCTTGTGTTGTGTCTGTAAATGCAGTAGCGCATTCTTCTGCTAGTTCTTCAGTAAGCTGACGATCTAATAAAACACGCTTAAACTCATTTTTTAATTCATCATAAGAAACTCTCATTTTTCTCTCTCTTAATTTCATATGGTAAAATCATGTTTCATAATTTACAAAAATAAGAAAGCTCAGTCAATAAATGTAAAATAAATAAATTATTTATAAATCAATATGTTAAAATAATTTTACTGATTTTGTGATCTAGATCCTATTTTCTTGTGATAATATTTCATATTGTGAAATGAATATTGAGGTAAAAATGGAAAAAGAAAAAAGCTTAGGTAATCAAGCTCTAATCAGAGGATTACGATTATTAGATATTCTTAGCAATTATCCTAACGGTTGCCCACTTGCTAAATTAGCTGAACTTGCTAATTTAAATAAAAGTACCGCACATCGGTTGTTACAAGGATTACAAAATGAAGGTTATGTCAAACCAGCAAATGCTGCTGGTAGTTATCGATTAACCATAAAATGTTTAAGTATTGGTCAAAAAGTGTTGTCGTCTATGAATATTATTCACGTGGCTTCACCTTATTTAGAACAACTTAATCTGAAATTAGGCGAAACTATCAATTTCTCAAAAAGGGAAGATGATCATGCTATTATGATCTATAAATTAGAGCCGACTAATGGAATGTTAAAAACACGAGCTTATATTGGCCAATACTTGAAATTATATTGCTCTGCAATGGGAAAAATTTTCTTAGCATATGAAAAAAAAGTAGATTACCTTTCTCATTATTGGCAATCGCATCAAAGGGAAATTAAGAAATTAACTCGTTATACGATTACAGAATTAGATGATATAAAACTTGAACTTGAAACAATCCGTCAAACAGCTTATGCGATGGATAGAGAAGAAAATGAACTAGGCGTAACCTGTATTGCTTGCCCAATTTTTGATTCATTTGGTCAAGTGGAATACGCTATCTCAGTTTCAATGTCTATTTATAGACTCAATAAATTTGGTACAGATGCTTTTTTACAAGAAATCAGGAAGACGGCTGAACAGATTTCTTTAGAATTGGGATATGAAAATATCTAGCATAAATATCATATAATAACAGATAAAATATTCTAAAATTAATTGCACTTTCTATGTTATTAAAAGTAATCATACATAATAAAATCTTCTTAATTATTTGTTACCATTAGTTAGAGTAATTCAATTTTTTAGCAACTTACAGGATTTTTATGCAAATTCAATGTTTCGAAAGTATTACACAAAAATATCCACAATTTCCTACCGCACTTTTGGCTAATGAGGAGCCTATACAGAACGGAGAGCCTTTTATCTTATACGGCACAAAGTTGGACATAACTAAGCTAGAAAAATTTCAACAAAAGTGCGGTCAAAATTTTCAGATTTTTGATGTTTGGATGGTAGCGAAAAATATTATCGTCTTATTGAAAGGTCAATGGTTTGCTGATTTCATTAAATTTGCTCATGATGTTGAAGTGGATATTGCTAAATTAGATTTCAGCCCTAAATTGTCTCAAGCAGGATTGTTGGTGATGGATATGGATTCTACCGCTATTCAAATTGAGTGTATTGATGAAATTGCGAAACTAGCGGGTGTTGGCGAACTTGTTTCTGCGATTACGGAAAGTGCAATGAGGGGGGAATTAGATTTCGAGCAAAGTTTGCGTTGTCGAGTGGGTACATTAAAAGGTGCGCCAGAAAGCATTTTGCAGCAAGTTAGAGAGAATTTACCGCTAATGTCTGGATTAGTTGAAACGATCCAAACCTTACAAAAATATGGCTGGAAAACTGCAATTGCTTCAGGCGGATTTACTTATTTTGCGGATTATTTGAAAGCCTTATTGCAACTTGATTTTGCTGCATCAAATCAATTTGATATTGAAGATGGAAAACTCACAGGCTTAGTTAAAGGCGATGTGGTTGATGCCCAATATAAAGCTAAAACATTGCAACATTTGTTAGAGGAATACGGTATTTATTCCCAACATTCTATTGCTATCGGCGACGGTGCAAATGACTTGGCAATGATGAATGTGGCGGGACTAGGTGTTGCGTTCCATGCTAAACCTAAAGTGCAACAACAAGCGCAAATTGTGGTAAACTTCGCCGACTTAACCGCACTTTTATGCCTTCTAAGTGCCAATGATCGAATTTAATAAAATGGGAGAAGACTATGCCATCTTTTGATATTGTTTCTGAAATTACTTTACACGAAGTTCGTAATGCAGTGGAAAATGCAAACCGTGTGCTTAGCACGCGTTATGATTTTCGTGGTGTCGAAGCGGTAATTGAATTAAATGAAAAAAATGAAACGATTAAAATCACCACAGAATCTGATTTCCAACTTGAACAATTAATTGAGATTTTAATTGGATCTTGCATTAAACGTGGTATTGAGCACAGTTCTTTAGATATTCCAGCAGAAAGCGAACACCACGGTAAACTTTACAGTAAAGAAATCAAGCTTAAACAGGGTATTGAAACAGAGATGGCGAAGAAAATTACTAAATTAGTAAAAGATTCTAAAATCAAAGTTCAAACTCAAATTCAGGGCGAACAAGTGCGTGTGACAGGTAAGTCACGCGATGACTTACAAGCAGTGATTCAACTTGTAAAAAGTGCTGAATTAGGTCAGCCATTCCAATTTAATAATTTTAGAGATTAGTTTTTCAAATAAGGGCGAAATGTTGCCATAGTTTTTTGATAAAACTTGACGAACACCGCTTTCAAGCGTAACATTCGCCCGATTTTTTAACGAGAAGGACACACACTTTGGACAGTCATAGTCGATACCGAATATCGCTCTAGACGCTCGCCTTTTATTATCGGCGTGCGTTCGCCGGTAAATTTACCGTTGTTTCGGCATCTCTTAACGAAAACTTTGCGATTTTTTACCGCACTTTCGTTTCTTCTTTAATTTGTTCACTGTTAGCTGTTCATAATCCTATAAGGAGTATGAAATGATCAATGCGTTTGCTATCAATGATTCCCGCTTGGTTCGTATTGACGAAGACCAAACTGATCTCAATACTGCCATTTGGCTTGATTTACTTGAGCCGACAGGCGAAGAACGTGAAATACTACAAGAAGGCTTAGGTCAGAGCCTAGCATCTTTTCTAGAACTGGAAGATATCGAAGCTTCCGCCCGTTTCTTTGAAGATGAAGATGGTTTACACCTTCACTCATTTTTTTATTGCGAAGATGAAGACAATTATGCTGATTTAGCGAGCGTTGCTTTTACTATTCGTGATGGTCGTTTATTTACGTTGCGTGATCGCGAGCTACCAGCATTTCGTTTATATCGTATGCGTTCACGTAGCCAGCGTTTGTTAGAATGCAATTCCTATGAAGTTTTACTGGATTTATTTGAAACGAAAATTGAGCAATTAGCGGACGTGATTGAAAATATTTATGCAGATTTGGAAGAGTTAAGTCGCGTTATTTTAAACGGAAAACAAGATGAAGCCTTTGATGAAGCATTAAATACGCTCACGGAACAAGAAGACACCAGCTCAAAAGTTCGTTTGTGCTTGATGGATACTCAACGTGCATTAGGTTTCTTGGTTCGCAAAACTCGCTTACCCACAAACCAGTTAGAACAAGCACGAGAAATCTTACGAGATATTGAATCTTTGCAACCGCATAATGAATCATTATTCCAAAAAGTAAACTTTTTAATGCAAGCTGCAATGGGTTACATCAATATTGAACAGAACAAAATTATGAAATTTTTCTCAGTTGTTTCTGTGATGTTCCTTCCTGCAACATTAGTTGCATCCACTTATGGTATGAACTTTGATTTTATGCCTGAATTACATTTTAAATATGGCTATCCAATGGCAATTGGATTAATGATCGCAGCCGCACTGACACCATATATTTATTTTAGAAGAAAAGGATGGTTATGATGGAATTATCCCAAACCGCATTATTTATCGGATCAATTATTAATCTTTACGCACTTGTATTAATCTTACGAGCTTGGTTGCAGTTTGCTCGTGTGGATTATTACAACCCTGTTTCAACATTTGCGGTAAAAATGACTGATCCAGTATTAAAACCTCTGCGTAAAGTTATGCCAACGGTAAAAAATATTGATACTTCCGCATTACTGCTTGTATTTATTATTGGTATGTTAAAAGGTATTATTTATTTTGGCTTATCAGTAAATGTACTCTTAGTATTGGGTGTATTAACTGTATTGAAAAGCATTGGTTTAGCTATTTTCTATGTGCTTTTTATTGGGGCTGTTTTAAGTTGGTTTAATCGAGGTAATAATTCTATAAGTTATGCCTTTTATCAACTCTCCGAACCACTTTTAAAACCAATCCGTCGATTATTACCTACATTAGGAATGATTGATTTTTCTCCGATGGTCGTTGTGTTTATCTTATTGTTTTTAAACAATTTTATGCTTGATCTTCTAGGGGGACTTTGGATTATCGCTGGTTAGGTATTCATATTCCTTATTTGAATATTGCTTTATAAAAATATTGAAGATTTAGTTGGTAAGAATAGTATTTTCTATTCTTACCTTTTTATTTCGTTTTTAGAGGTTTTTGATTTTTATAATTCTTATAAAAGATATAAAATTCTTTTATAAAAATAAGGGGAAGTTTATTTACATTGACATTTAAATAGCAGAATTTATTGTCCTATTACCTAAAGTACCATCATCAATCGCTTCTTTTGGCGTCCCAATAACTTCGGCGATTTTCTCTCCATTTTTAAAAAACACAAATCCACCATTTTCCATTTTTGTCCAAGATTCATTTTTGGTTAAAGGAAATGTTGTGATGATATTGACCTTATCTCCTGCTTTTGCATAATAGCTAAAATCAATTACTCCATCATCATCAATACGGTGAGCTTTGCCAAAAGGTGCTTTTCGCATAACATAATGTAAGTTTGTTGAGCAATGTGCAATCATCCACTCGCCATTAGAAAGAATGAAATTAAACGTACCGTGTTGAGCAAGTTCTTTTGTTACTTTTTGAATTGCTTCAAAAATTTCCATTTCACTTGGTTTTTTGCGGAAAGTATTTTTAAGATATTCAGCCATATAACAGAAAGCAGCTTCAGAATCTGTAGAACCTATTGGCTGTAAAAAATGATCTGTCATATCTGGTAAGTTTTTTAAATTACCATTATGCGCAAAAACCCAGTTTTGTCCCCAAATTTCACGAATGAACGGATGGGTGTTTTCAATATTGACTTCGCCTTGTGTTGCTTTACGAATATGCGCAATAACATTAAGAGATTTAATATTATATTGTTTTATACAATCTGCGATGGGGGAAAGACTGGCTGCTTGATTATCACGAAAAATACGTACACCACGTCCTTCAAAAAACGCGATTCCAAAGCCATCTGAATGGCAATCTGTTAAACCTGCACGACGACGGAAACCTTCAAAAGAAAAAACAATATCCGTTGGCGTATTGCAATTCATTCCGAGTAATTGACACATAACTTTAATTAGATATAACCTCACAATATGTGAGCGATTTAACACCATTATAGGGAGAATATCAAGAGAGATTTAATGAATTTTTATGTTGTATAGATATTAATGATAGAAATCTTATTTAATCTATTATTCTTTAAAAATCGAGATTTAACAGTCTCTTTCGGCTGATGTATTGTGGTACAAGCAAATAAACTCACAAGGACAACAACAAGCAATGCCATCTTTAATTTATTCATAAATACAAAATTCCGAAAAATAAGAAAGCGCGTATGATAGCGGAAATTGGGGATTGTGCAAGGGATTGGAATGAGACTAAAAAACCGAAATAAAAACTGGAAATGTAATTCCAAATGCATCAGGAAACAAATAATATGGAAATCAACTTCCAATTTCCGTATACTTTTAAAAATATGAAATAAACTTCCAATAAGTAAAACTATGATCTCTCGTGAAAATTATTTACAGCAACTGATTCAATTTAAAGATACTGATTTTATCAAAGTCATCTCTGGTGTTCGTCGTTCTGGTAAATCAGTGCTACTCATGCAATACCGTGATTACCTTCAACAACAAGGAATTTCCCCTGAAAATATTCTTTACCTCAATTTTGAATCTTTTGAATATCAATGGGTGAAAGACGCTCAAGACTTCCAACAGCTTATTCAAGAAAAAATGCCGTCTTCTCAAGAGAAAATCTATTTTCTGATTGATGAAATTCAGTTTGTGGAAGGTTGGCAAAAAATCGTCAATGCGCTTCGCGTGAGTTTTAACACTGATATCGTGATTACAGGTTCCAATGCCAACTTGCTTTCCGGTGAGCTTGCGACGTTGTTAAGCGGTCGGTATGTAGAAATCAAAATTTACCCGCTTTCTTTCAAAGAATTTTTGCACGCCAAAAATGTGGATAGCCAATCAAGATTGGTCGATAAACTCTATTCGGAATATGAAAAATATGGCGGTTTCCCCAGCGTTGTGATGGCTGATGAGCCTTTAAAAGAAACGATTTTATCGGGTATTTTTGATTCCATCGTGCTAAATGATATTGCCCACCGAGCTGGAGTGAAAGACACGCATATTCTTAAAAGTGTAATTCTCTTTTTAGCGGATAACGTAGGGCAGTTGGTGAATCCAAGCAAAATTAGCAACACGCTCACGTCCGAACGTGTTCCCACTTCAAATCACACCATAAGCAAATATCTTGATTTGTTAGAAAATGCCTTTCTTTTTTATAAAGCAAAACAATACGATATTCGCGGAAAAGGCTATTTAAAAACCAATGCGAAATATTTTATTGTGGATAACGGTTTAAGACGACACGCTATCGGCAAAAAAGGCGCGAATTATGCCAATCGCCTAGAAAATATTGTCTTTATTGAATTGCTTAGACGAGGTTATACCGTTGATGTGGGTAAACTCGACAGCAAAGAAATTGATTTTATCGCCCGAAAAGCTGATGAAATTTTATATGTACAAGTCGCCTTTGAAATCCCTGAAAATACCCACGAAACAGATAATCTTTTGCATATTAAAGATAACTATAAAAAGATTTTAATTACGGGGAAATATTATGAACAAACAGAAATTGATGGGATTGAAGTGATTTATGTGGTGGATTGGTTGTTGCAATAAGTCTAAAAACGTTGAAAATTTTCACCGCACTTTTAGTGATTAATGTTTATGCTGGCACGCGTTTCCTAACGGTGCCCTAGAAAGTAAATAAAGTGCGGTTAGTTTTTCAGGTGTTTTTTAGTGAAATTAGGCACACGCTAGGAAGCGTGCACCAACAGATTGTGCTAATAAAGAAAGATAGCGCCAGCATCCACGCTGGTGCTGTTTAATAAAAACATTGTGAATTCTACGCATAATCGTAGGCAGAACCAATATTCAAAATTCTTTAGCTTTTTTGACCGCACTTTCAGTTGATAGGCACAAGCGAGGACGCTTGTGCCATCATAGAAGAATATTAATAATCAAAAATATAGACTTCGTCATTAGACATAGTATTACTTAATTGAGAAAATTCATCCTGTTGAAATACGGGAGTGTCTTTTAAGATACTTAACATATTTGAACAAATTATCCAATCATTATTCCATAAAGAAATTTCTCCCTTATACAGATTACACATTTTTTCTGAGAAATTAAAATTATTTAGATCAGATTTTAGCATTCTTTGCATCCATATTTGGGCAAAGCCAGAATTTGGCATTCTTATTAGTTTATTATAAACGAGCCTCTTTATAGGCTCTGAGTCTTCCAACTTAGTAAATAATTTACTAATAATAGAACAACAAACAGGTATTACTTTAGGATTACAATATGCAATATCAGCAATAATACTTATTACTTGTTTTGTATTTGATGATAGTTTTTCTATACTATTATTAGAAGTGTTTAATGAATTAATAAGTTCTTCTAAACTTAAATAAATTTTCTGCTTATTTTCTTTTTCTATAGCTTGATCAAATTCATTTAGTGCTGAATTAAGACTGCCTGAATTAGGGTATTCAATACTATGCTGTCTAATAATTAAGCTTTTCTTTTGTAAGTTTTTTGTATTATTAGCAATTTTTAACCAAGCTAGTTTATCTTTTTTTATTGATTGAGTAACTATATCTTGACTACCTTTAGTTTTACTAGAGTTTAATTTTAATCCAAAAGACATCATTATTTCTGATAGATACTTTAATATATTTTCTCCATCGCTATGATTTTTAACAAAAATTTTATAATCATCTCTATAGCGTAATATTTTATATTCTGAAATCCCTTTATTTTTTAACTCTTCACTTAATAGTATATCGATATAGCCTAATATCATTTCAGCAATAAAATCCATCAAGATAGAGCCCTGTGGGATTCCATTAGTTTGCCCATATTGGCAGTTCTGAATTTTTTTATCTATAGAGTTTCCTAATAGCGTTAATCTATGATTCTTTTTTGCTATGTCTTTACCTTCTATAGCCCATGCTATGGAATGAGTATATATAGAGCTGTAACAATCAGCCACATCAGTATCAAAAACATATTCATATTCAAGTGAAAGGCAAATAGACTCTTGTTCCACTGACTCCCACCATTTCAGGATTTGTTTAGCTTTATCCTTTAATTGACTATTGGACTTCACAGGGATACTAAGACATTCAATTTGGGGATTGTTTTGGTATTCTTTGAAGCGCTTTTTTAACTTCTCCCAGTTATCTTTTTTTGTGATTTTATGAACTAAATCTACGTAAACTAATGGATGGATAATTTGTAGTGGTCTCCAAGAGAGTTTTCCATCTTTATTGGCATATATGAGATGATTTACCATCTCATTATTTGCAATATCAGGTCTTTGGTTAGCATTGTTATGCGTGTTACGATCAAAGTTTAATAGGCTCTTATCTGATAATTCTTCTGAGATTTTTTGTAATAAGTTTGTAAATGAAAAATATCTAGGTAAATCAATATTACAATAACTTTCATGTTTTAAGAAAAACGCTTTGGCATCATGATGCTCTAATTCTAAAATGCTTGATGAATCCATTTTTATTATTTCCATTTAGATAAATTTTACTTCATCGCCACACCCAACCATTTCATCATCTCTCTCTCATCCCAACCTTTACGTTTGGCATAACCTTGAGCTTGGTCTTCATCAATGCGACCTAAGGTGAAATAATTGCTTACCGGGTGGGTGAAGTACCAACCGCAGACGGAAGCTGCCGGCCACATGGCGTAGCTTTCGGTGAGTTTCATGCCGATGCATTGTTCGACTTCTAATAAATCCCAAATCAGGGCTTTTTCCGTGTGTTCCGGGCAGCTTGGATAACCCGGTGCAGGTCGGATGCCAACATAATTTTCATTAATTAACCCTTGGTTGTCAAATTCTTCTTGCGTGTAGCCCCAAATGCGGGTGCGAAGCTCAAAGTGTAGGTATTCCGCCATTGCTTCAGCTAAGCGGTCGCCCACAGCTTGTAGTAAGATAGCATTGTAGTCATCGCCTGCAGCTTTATAGCCTTCTACTAAATCCATTTCTTCAACACCCGCACAGACGGCGAACATGCCGAACCAGTCTTTTTTACCGCTTTCGCGATCGGCGATAAAGTCGCTTAAGCAGAAGTTAAATGGGCTCTTGCTGTTTTTACCACGTTCCGTTTGTTGGCGTAAGCCGTAAGCGGTGCCAATTGTTTTCGTGCGTTCTTCATCAGAGAATAGCACAACATCATCGTCCACACGTTCTGCAGGGAAAATGCCTAAAATACCGCTTGGGTTGAGTTTGTGGTTTTGCTCTAATTCATCTAAAACCACTTGCGCATCATTCCATACTTTACGTGCTTCTTTGCCACCTTCAGGATAATCAAAGGCATCCGGATAGCCGCCCATCAAGCCCCAAATACGGAAGAATGGCGACCAGTCGATAAATTTGCGCAACTCGGCAATTGGTACGTTTTTAAATTCCACAATGCCCGTTTGTTTTGGCGTTGGTGGCACGTAATCTGCCCATTCACCACTAAAGCCACTTAATGCGATGATATCCGCTTTTTCATCAATAGCAGTTTGAATGATCTTGTCCGCCGGCACCATCACGCCTAAGTCAATGACTTCAAAGTTATTACATTGCATTACCACGCTTACGATGTTTTTACCGATATCGTGCACGTCGCCTTTTACGGTTGCAATCACCACTTTAGCGTTGCTGGAACCTTTTTGTTTGGTGGCGTTAATAAACGGCTCTAAATACGCCACGGATTGTTTCATCACGCGTGCGGATTTCACCACTTGCGGCAGGAACATTTTACCATCGCCGAATAAATCGCCGACTACGTCCATGCCAGCCATCAACGGGCCTTCAATCACATCTAGTGGGCTTGGTAATGTTTGGCAAGTGGTAATCCCTTTCACAAGGGCGTGTTTTAAAAGTTCTCCCACTGGCCAAGTGCACCATTCTGCGACAGAATCGACCGCACTTTTCTTAAACTTCTCGCCTCTAAAATCGGCTTAGGTCAGTTTATATTTTTGGATCATCGTCCCCATCGCACCGTCTAAAATGAGAATGCGATTTTCTAGAGCTTGTTTAAGTTGAGCGGTTTTATTCACCATAATTATTTTGTTCCGTAAATCTTAAATAAATAACTACGGAATAATAGGTGTAAGGGCTAGGGGTGTCAAATGTTAGAAGGAAAGTGCGGTGGAAAATTAAGGTTTTTTATTTAAGTGTAATGGCTGCGACAAAACAGGTAATTTTACATTCTCCGCACCCATTGCAACGTTCATTATCAATCTCTAAAGTGCTGGAGATTGCTTGTTGTGGGCAAGCGGTTTGGCAGTCTGGACAGGTTTGATTTTGTAGGATTAAACAGGCTGAGGAAAATTGTGGACGAAGTAATGTATCTGCTGGAAAATTAGGATGTAGTGCATTTGTCGGACAAACTTCTGCGCATTTACCACACAAATCACAAGGTGCGTAGTCAATTTCAAGGGTGGCTTGTTGCTGTTTTAGTTGAATTAAACCATTAGGGCAAGCTGAAGCGCATTCCCCACAACCATTGCAGACGGCGGAAAATAAATCTTCTCGTGCTGAAAAGGGAGGACGAGACTGCGTTTTTTCTATTGTTGATTTTGTAGCTGGAAATACATGACGCAATAGTCCTCTACGAGAAATGTGATGGTGGCTTAAATAAGCCTGATAATAGGCTTCGTTTTTCATTATCAATAAAATCTTACTGTTGGTACATTAATATGTAAATCTACTTGCCATTGTTGTAAAGTTTTTATGGTAAGTAATGCAAGAGCTTGATAAAAATCAGAATTTTCTATTTTGCTTAGTTGTTCAAGGAAATGATACGCCCAAGTTAAGAAGTGTTCACGTAGAAATTTGATTAATAAGTGCGGTCGATTTTCTGCTAAATATGCAGCAAGCATTAGCATTAAGCCAATATGATCTTCTGGTTCATCTTGTTGTGTTTGAAATGCGATTTGATGTTGTTGTAAGAAATCGCGTAATGCTAAGAGAGAATTACCAAAAATAACACATTCAGGATCAAGATATACAGATCCCCAAGGTGGCGTAGGTAATTCATTTGGACCAATAAATAAATACTGATATTGTTCAGTGATATTTTGTTGCAGCCCTTTTTCAATAAGTGCGGTAATTTTTTTATGTGTTTTTACATCAAATGAAATTTCCCATTCTTGCATCCAATTTGGTTGGCGAAAGAATGTCAAAATATCAGTAAGTCGTGCATCATTAGGCTCATAGTAAAATACTGCACCGAGTAAACGCCCATAAATAGAAATTTGTTGAAGAGTATTTTGCATAGTATCTCCGAAAACAATTTGTCATTAGTGAATGGGGATATGAGGGTTAGTTAAATATTACTAATTAACGTTTCTAAAAATTGAGGCGTATGCTATACGCCTCAACATAATTTAACCACCAATCGCCATACCGTAAGTCATATGTAATCCATAAAATAATACGCGACCGATGCCTTCAGCTACTAACGTTAATAGAACGGAAATACCTAATAGTCCTATGTTTTTCACTCGGAATAAGAGGAAAGCTACAATGGAAAGTAAACATAAGCGAGTTACGGTCATTATGGCATAATTTGGTACGAGGTCAGCGGCATTTTGAATAGCACTGTGAATATTGTGTAAATTGAAGCCTTGATATATGGCTACTATTGCGACCAATGATACCCCAATGGCGAATAAACTTGGCAGATGCTGAAGCTGATATTCACGTTGTTTATTAGGGATTAATAACGCATAGCTCAATGTTAATCCACCTAATACAACGGTAAGGTAGAATGACCAGGAGGTTAATGCATTATTCCAAGTTGGTATGCTTGTAATATGGTAAACCTGATTCATTACATACATAAATAGTATGCCGATAAGGGCGGTCGCAATTCGCCATACATTTCCAAGTGAAACTGGCATTTTACCTAAAATTGCAATCAGCCAGTAGAAACCTGCTAATGTGAAAAATATTGCACCAGCGGCAATTTCATTACTCATCATTGATGAGCCGACTCGATTAAGTGAATTAAATGCACGTATAGGTAAGCCAAGATGCATAATGGAAGCAATAAATCCAATACCTAGTAAAGCCAAAATCACAAACATTACTTTATGAATATAAGTGCGACTTTTTGTATTTTTCTCATTTAATAGTACAAATGTGAAAACAAGCCAAGCACCGACTGCACTTTGTGCCAAAACTGTAAAAAATACTAATGGCAGTTCATATAATCCTGTATTCATCTTACACCTCTCTTGGGTTTCCTAAGAACCCACTTGTATCGCCACTTAAACGAGCGTATTTATTGGGTTTTACCACTAAATTTGGTTGAGTGATATCAGTCGGTGGTAGTGGTGCGATGGAGGCTTGTGTGCCATATTTTGTTCGAAGTTCATCAATAGGAGCGAAATCCAATGCTCGTAGTGGGCAGGCATCAACACAAATCGGTTTTTGACCTGATTTTACGCGAGAATAACATCCATCACATTTTGTCATATGACCTTTTTGTGCATCATATTGCGGTGCATCATAAGGACACGCCATATGACAATAACGACAACCGATACAAATTTCTTCATTGACGATCACGAAACCATCTGCATTTTTGTGCATTGCACCAGTTGGGCAAACTTTTGTACAAGCAGGATCTGCACAATGATTACAAGAAATAGACATATAATAAGCAAATATATTTTGATGCCAGCATCCATCTGCTTGTTGATTCCACTGACCACCTGTATATTCATAAATACGACGAAAATTGACTTCTGTGCCAAGATCTTTGTAATCCTTACAGGCTAATTCACAAGTTTTACAGCCTGTGCAACGTTCAGAATCAAAATAAAAACCATATTGTTCCATAATTATCCCCCTACAAACGTTCCACTTGAACTAAATTAGAATGTTGCGGATTACCTTTCGCAAGCGGTGATGGGCGTTGTGTCGTAAGTACATTAATGCAACCTGAATGATCGATACGATCTTTATCTGGTGCATACCAAGCCCCCTCGCTTAATGCCACAACCCCCGGAATAATACGGGGTGTAATTTTTACATTAATATGTACTTCGCCTCGATCATTAAAGATACGAATCATATCGCCATTTTTAATATTACGAGGTTCTGCATCAATAGGATTCATCCAAACTTCTTGTGGATTAGCTGCTTTTAATACATCCACATTGCCATAAGTTGAATGGGTTCTCGCTTTATAGTGAAAACCACTTAGTTGTAACGGATATTTTTCTATTAATGGATCACCGTAATGCTCAAAACTTTGGGCGTGAATAGGTAAGGGATGAATTACGTCATCTTCTGCTAATTTCCAAGTTTTTGCTATTTCAGCTAGACGAGAAGAATAAATTTCAATTTTGCCAGATGGCGTTTGAAGTGGATGGGCTTCTGGATTATCACGGAAATCTTTGTATGCAACTTTAAAGCCATTAGGATCAACTTTTTTAAAAATACCTTGTTGTCTAAATTCTTCAAAAGTAGGTAATTCAGGTAATTTTTCTCGAGATTGCTCATAAATATGGCGTAACCACTCTTCTTGTGTTCGTCCTTCAGTAAATTTTTCCTTTACGCCCATTTTCTCAGCTAAATCACTCAACATATCGTAAATAGGTCTGCATTCAAAAGATGGTTTGATCACTTGATCTGCAAAAATGACATATGCCATATTGGATACAAAGGCATCTAAAGCGAAATCCATTTGTTCTGAAGTTGTACAATCTGGTAATAAAATATCACTGTATTTGGCAGTAGATGTCATATGATTATCAATAGTAATGATCATTTCACATTGCGTATCATCTTGTAAAATATCGTGAGTACGATTGATTTGTGCGTGTTGATTAATCAAACAGTTACTTGCGTAATTCCAAATTACTTTAATTGGGGACGATAATTTATCAACACCGCGAATACCATCTGTAAGTGCGGTCATTTCTGTGCCTCGAATAATTGCATCTGTCCATAAAAACATTGGAATGCTTGCTTTCACAGGATTTTTTAGCGTTGGCATCCGCACAAATGGAATGCTATACGCACTTTCACGTGCACCAGTGTTACCACCGTGAATTCCAACATTACCTGTTAAGATTGGTAACATCGCAATGGCACGAGAGATTAATTCTCCATTACTACGACGTTGAGGCCCCCAACCTTGGGAAATAAAGGCAGGTTTTGTACTACCAATTTCACGTGCGAGTTTAATAATTCTCTCCGCCGGAATACCCGTGATTTTAGCCGCCCATTCTGGGGTTTTAGCGATACCATCATTACCATAACCTAAAATATAGGCTTTATAATGACCATTTTTAGGGGCATCCGCAGGTAATGTTTTTTCATCATAACCAACACAATATTTATCTAAGAAAGGTTGATCCACGAGATTTTCTTGAATCATTACATAGGCAAGGGCAGAAACGAGGGCTGCATCAGTGCCTGGACGAATTGGGATCCACTCATCTTCACGCCCTGCACCAGTATCATTATAACGAGGATCGATAATAATCATTTTGGCATTGGAACGTGCTTTGGCTTGTTCAATACAATAAGTTAAACCACCTCCACTCATACGAGTTTCTGCAGGATTATTACCGAATAACACTATTAATTTGGTGTTTTCAATGTCAGCCATTCCATTTCCCAATGCCCAACCACCACCATAGGTATAATCTAAACCGACAGCAATTTGTGCGGTGCTGTAATCACCATAATGGTTTAAATATCCACCAATACAATTCATAAAACGAGCGATCATAGTGGATGCAGGTGGCCAAGATTTAGCCATTGTGCCACCGAGTGTTCCCGTACCATAGTTTAAATAAATTGATTCATTGCCATATTTTTTGATATTGCGTTTCAATGCGTTTGCAATTTCAGTTAAAGCCTCATCCCAACTGATTCGTTTGAATTTGCCTTCTCCGCGTTTACCTATACGTTTCATTGGATATTTTAAACGGTCTGGGTTATATACTCGACGACGCATAGAACGTCCACGTAGACAAGCACGAACCTGATGATCAAGATTATATGTTTCTGTCCCCGTATTATCGGTTTCCACATAAGTGATTCGGTTATCTTTTACGTGCATTCGTAATGGACAACGGCTACCACAGTTTACTGTACAAGCACTCCAAACAATACGTTCTTGATTATTTTCATTGAGGCGTTGTGTCTCTTTAGCCATTACATTGAAAGGTAAAGTAAGATTTGAAACTGCCAGTGCAGCTCCCGCAGATGACGCCTTGACAAAATCTCGGCGACTTATTTGATTAAAGTTACTCATTATATCGTTCCCCCACAGTCAGATTGAAAAATAACTAAAACGAGTTAATTATAATCTTTGTATAGAAGTTTTACTTGAGCCAAATCAATTAATCATTAATAGGTATATTATTTATAGGGTATTTTAGTAGATTGATGTTTTAATAAATTTTGGAATAACAAATTGACTATGGATTTAAAAACCCGTTAGCATAGTGGCGTATTAGTTTATCTAATATGTTAAGTTTAACTATTATTAACTAGAGGATCTCTTCATGAAGAAACTTATCGCAGTTGCGGTGCTTTCTGCATGTGGCTCGTTAGCTCATGCAAACACTAATATTCCAAACTACAATACAGACGCCCATCTTTACGAATTCACGCAAACCTATGATTTAGTTGTGCCAAAAGGCTCGCAAGGACAAACCAATTTATGGGTTCCATTACCATTTAATGGGGAATACCAACAAGTGAAATCGATTCACTTTGAAGGTAATTACATGAATGCCTATGTAACAGAAAACAATAAATACGGAGCGAAAACCTTATTTGCCACTTGGGATAAAGATGCACAAAAACGTGATTTAAAAGTCACGATGGTCATTGAAACAAAAGACCGTGAACCGATGGTGAAAGGTGCTTTAGAGAATTATACTCCGCCAAAAGATATTCAGTATTCCGTGGATGTACAAGAATACTTAAAAGCTACTCCACATATTAAAACTGATGGCATTGTGAAAGAATTTGCTGACAAAATCCTAGGTAAAGAAACTAATCCATTGAAGAAAGCAGAACTTATTCACCACTGGATCGTAAAAAATATGGAACGTGATAATTCTGTATTAGGTTGTGGTGACGGCGATGTAGAAAAAATTCTTACCACTGGCGTGTTAAAAGGTAAATGTACCGATATTAACTCTGTATTTGTGGCACTTGCTCGTGCTGCAGGCATCCCTGCTCGTGAAATTTTTGGTATTCGCTTAGGTACGGCAGAGAAAATGGGCAAATATTCAAAAGGTGCCTTCGGTAGTGCAAATGAACAAGGCATCGTAAACGTAAGTGGCGGTCAGCACTGCCGCGCTGAATTCTACCTTGCAGGATTTGGATGGGTACCAGTTGATTCCGCAGACGTTGCCAAAATGCGTTTAGCAGAGAAAAAATCTGTTGAAGATAAAGATACACAAGCCGTAGCAAAATATTTGTTTGGTAACTGGGAAGCAAACTGGGTGGGATTTAATCATGCCCGTGACTTCGATTTATATCCACAACCAGAACTGGCTCCAATCAATAACTTCGGCTATCCATATGCAGAAGTAGGTGGCGATCCGTTAAATTCCTTTGACCCAAAAGAATTTAAATATGACTACGTATCTAAAAAACTCTAATAAATCCTTTTGGGTTGCCATAGCCGCCGCACTAAGTGCTGCGGTGGCATCAACCTTGTGCTGCATCGCACCATTAATTTATTTAGTATTTGGTGTGTCGTCCACTTGGTTGATTGGCTTAGGCGAATATGATTATTTGCGTATTCCTATGCTTATCATTTCATTATGTGCCTTTGCCTATGGATTTTGGCTGTTGATGTTTTCCAAAAAAATCATTTGTAGCAAATATATTTCCCGTAAAAAACTTATCGTTTTATATTGGATTGTATTTATCGTGATGATTTTTTTCTTAACCTATCCAACAATTTTACCTTGGATTTTAGAATTAGCTAATTAGGAATAAAAATGAAGAAATTATGTACCGCACTTTTGCTTTCGCTGTTTGCAATTTCTTTCGCTCATGCGAATGAAACCAAACAAATTGTGCTAAAAGTAAAGGAAATGAATTGCCAGCTTTGTGCTTACTTAGTCAATAAAGAACTGCGTAATATTGATGGCGTTATTTCAACAAAAGCATCTATTAAAGATGGTTTAGTGACGGTTGTGGAAGATCCAAAAGTCACAAACCAACAATTATTCGATGCAATTCACAAGCTGAAATATACTGCTGAAGTCGTGAATTAAACGCTAAATATCTAGCAAAAAAGTGCGGTGAAAATTCACCGCACTTTTCTTTAGCTATTAAATTAGACTAATTTTTTAATTAGCTTGATTACAGTACAATTAATTAAATATGATAAACGCAATATTATTCAGCACTTCCGCTTAAAAATCCGCCACTTTGATGATTCCAAAGTTTAGCGTACAGACCATTGAGCTCTAGTAATTCGGCGTGCGTACCTTGTTCGACAATTTGTCCTTTATCAAGCACAATCAGGCGATCCATCGCTGCGATGGTGGATAAACGATGGGCAATGGCAATCACAGTTTTATTTTCCATCATCTTATCTAGACTTTCTTGTATTGCCACTTCCACTTCTGAATCCAATGCACTTGTGGCTTCATCTAACAATAGAATTGGTGCGTCTTTTAACATTACACGAGCAATGGCAATTCTCTGACGCTGACCACCAGAAAGTTTTACCCCGCGTTCTCCCACATGGGCATCATAGCCTTTTCTACCTTGAGAATCACTGAGAAATGGGATGAAATCAGCGGCTTCCGCTCGTTCAGCAGCTAAAACCATTTCTTCATCAGTAGCATTCGGGCGACCATAAATAATATTGTCACGTACAGAGCGATGTAGCAACGAAGTGTCTTGAGTGACTAAACCGATTTGGCGACGTAAGCTTTCTTGTTGCACATTGAGTACATTTTGTCCATCAATGGTAATTTCGCCTTGTTGTGCTTCATAAAAGCGAAGTAATAAGTTCACAATCGTAGATTTTCCTGCACCAGAACGACCGATTAACCCAACCTTTTCCCCTGGTTTGATAGTGAGATTGAAATGATTGAGTAATGGTTTTGTCGGATCGTAAGCAAAGGTAATATCGTTAAACTTAATTTCCCCTTGTTTCACTTGTAACGGTGACGCTTGTGGTTTGTCCACAATGGTGTGGGGTTTAGTTAAAGTATTCATTCCGTCGTTTACGGTTCCGATATTCTCAAACAAACGGGCAGATTCCCACATAATCCAGCGAGAAAGCCCATTTACGCGTAATGCCATGGCCGTTGCCGTTGCTATTGCACCCACGCCAACTTGACCATTTTTCCATAAAATAATACCAAGTATTGCAGTACTTAACGTAAGTAGAATATTTGTAGCGTAAGTGAGTGTATCTAGTGATGTTGCTAAGCGCATTTGGGCGTGTACTGTTACCATAAAATCTTGCATAGAACGCTTGGCATAAGTAGCTTCGCGTGAGCCGTGAGAAAATAATTTTACTGTAGCAATATTAGAATAAGCATCTGTAATGCGTCCTGTCATTAAAGAACGAGCATCAGCTTGTCGTTGTGCGGTTTTTGATAGTTTAGGAATTAGGGTTCGTAGGATCAAACCGAAGAGTATAATCCAAGTAATAAATGGTAATAAGAACCAAGAATCTAATGCCACTAGCACTACGCCAGAGGTAATAAAATATACCAATACATAAACGAACATATCTGCAAGTGTAAGTACTGTGTCACGTACTGCAAGGGCGGTTTGCATTACTTTTGCGGATACTCTACCTGCAAATTCGTCTTGATAAAAACTTAAACTTTGTCCAAGCATTAAACGATGGAAATTCCAACGTAATCGCATTGGAAATACGCCTTGTAAGGTTTGTAAATGCACGGCCGAAGCTAAAAATCCCCACACAATACTAATAAGTAATAGAGCAGCCATTCCAATTAATAAATGACTTTTTTCTTGCCATAATCTTTCAGGTGTAAATGTGCCTAACCAATCTACAAGCGTTCCCATAAATTGGAATAATACAGCTTCCATTACACCTGTACCTACGGTTAAAATTGCGAGCAAAAAAATCCAGCCTTTCATTCCTGTAATACTAGACCAAATAAAACGGAACAAACCTTTTTTAGGTGTTGTTGGATTGCTTTCTGGATAGGGATTCAAACGATTTTCAAACCACGAAAAAATTTTGTTAAACATATCTTTTCCTTAAAAAGAAAAGGCAACGCGGGTTGCCTTTTAGAAGTGCATATTATTATAGCACAAAAACAAATCAATTTATAGGCTGACAGATTTTCTGTATTGGCTTGGAGAAAGTTGGTAGTAATTTTTAAAAACTTTACAAAAATGCGCTTCTGATTGATACCCCACTTCTAAAGCAATGGCAAGCACAGATTGTTGTGATTGTTTTAATAAAAACGCCGCAGATTGTAACCGCACTTTCGTGAGAAAACGTCCTGGCGACATACCAATATGTTGTTGAAAGATACGAATAAAGTTTGCACGAGACATTGTTGCAAGTTCAGCTAATTGTTCAATATGCCAATCATTTTGAGGTTGTTGTAATATTGCGATCAGTGCAGTATTTAATCGCTTATCTTGCAAGGCAAATAAGATGCCTTGTTCAATTAAATTTTGTTGAATAGCGTGGCGTAAAATATAAATTAAAAGTACATTTGAAAGTGCATCAACGACGGATTTCGTACCCGCATCATTTTTTTGCGCTTCTTGTAAAAAAAGCTGTACTAAAGGATGAATTGGCGTGTCGCATAAATTTATATGTAAATATTCAGGCATTGATGCTGTAAGAAGCGCATCTTGTTGATAATAAAAATTACCGCAGAACATTTTTAAATCTGGTGTACCTCGTCCAATCTGATGTAACTCAAATAATCCTTGATGACTTTTTTTTGTAGGAATATCCGCTCTTTTATTTGCTGAATAATGCATAGAGTGCGGTTGATTTTGAGGAAGAAAAAAAACATCCCCCTCTTTTAAATGAAATTGTTTTTCATTTAGTGTAAGCCAGCACTCGCCTTGTTCAATAAGATGGAATATGCCTTTTCCTGCATCCTTTTCTTGATGAGATATTTGCCATTCGCCTTGAAATTCACAGCGAATATTAATTTCTCCACGCACTTGTGCTAAATGGGTAAGTTTATCTAAATAGTCCATAATGAGATGTTAGCGATAAAAATTGAGATAAATAAGCAAGTATCATAATCTAATCCGCCTATAATTTGCCACACCAGTTGGTTATTAATTCAATATATTTAGGAGAACATTATGTTTACAGATTGGAAAGAACACACATCTCACGTTAAAAAATCATTTGGTGAATTGGGTAAACAACACCCTAAAATGTTACAAGCTTACCAAGCATTAGGCGCGGCAGCTGCAGAGGGCAATGTGCTTGACGCTAAAACTCGTGAACTTATCGCATTAGCCGTTGCTGTAACAACGCGTTGTGAAAGCTGTATTAGTGCACACGCAGAAGAAGCGGTAAAAGCTGGCGCAAGCGAAGCTGAAGTTGCTGCTGCATTAGCAACAGCTATCGCATTAAATGCAGGTGCAGCTTATACTTATTCTTTACGTGCATTAGAAGCATATAGCGTACAGAAAGCTTAATTACTCATCATTCCATAAAGTTAAGTTGATTAAGAGAAAGGGAGCATTTTTTTAATGCTCCCTTGTTTTGTTAAGGTTGTGTTTTAATAATACACCACTCTATTTTTCAAGCGATGCCGCCCCTAAAGGGAATGACTTTGTAAATTGTTCATTTTCCTGATTGTCAGTAAAAAACGGCAAACCGATCAAACGATAATGCGGTGTATCTTTTTGCAGAATCTTATCCGTCCCGTATTCCGCTGTAATTGCCTTTAAAAAAGCGTCTTTCCACGAATCATTTTCCACCAAATGCTCACCTTTTGGTTCAATGAAAATTTGGTAATGCAAAAAGTCATCCACACCATTGGAAGAAGATTTTTGTTTATTTTTCAGCAATAAAATAAAGTCCGGCATAAATCCTTCACCATCGGAAAAGTTATTCAATTTAAACACTTCTTCATTACGGATTAAATGAACATCATATTTAGACTTCAAATCGCCCAAATGCTCTGAAATAAATTGAATTAACGCTTCTTCCAAACTCGTTCCAGCAAAATTATCCATCACATACCAATCATTTTGCGTGGCAATGGCAGTTTTTATATCATCTTTTTTGACCCATTTTTGTTTTGGTGTGCCAAAAATTTCCCACAATTTTTTAGGCGTAAATTCTTTTGTACCGATAAATGGCATATCACTTTCATTCAAATGTTTTTCAACCATTTCCAAGATTTTTAGGCAGCCTGCAAGTTTGTCATCTGGGCTGATCTGTTTGTCTTGCCCTAATCCCAAAAATTCAATTTGCCAATCTTTTAACAAGTTATTTTGCAATTCATTGCGATTGTAAATGTTGAGTTTGCTTTGCAAGCGGTCAAAATGGAATAAAGATTGACCATTTTTTCCTTTGATATGCAGGGATTTATTGAAAATGTGCCGTTCCATTTCACTCATTTTTATGATTTGAGTAAAATTATTTTGTGTGTCGATTTGTCGGGCTATTTCATCATTTTCATCGGCTGTAAATTGCGTTTCCTGCAACAGTTGATTGCCGTGAACTTGGAATGGAAGCGTTTGCGGATTGGCTTTCAGGCTGTCTGCATTATTGGCTCTGGCATTGGGATTGGGGATTTTTTTATTTGCCCAAATTAACAACTCTCTAAAATCCTGATTATCGGCAAATTCAGATTTGAGTTTAAATGTTGCCAATACCTTATCATCGTCTTTTTCAGGCAAATAACCGTCTTTTCGCAACTCATTTTTCAGCTCTGAAATATAGCGAGATTGCTCATCGTGCGTGTAATAAAACAACTCTTCCAAAATACGCAATTCGTGTTGCATATCGTTGTCAAATTTGCGTTTATTCGGCTGTTTACCTTCAAACGCAAATGGAAAATAACGCACGCCGCGACCAATCAACTGCTTTTCCGATACAGTAGCGGCAGCCGTTTTGCCTGATTTTTTATTTGAACCGCCGCCGTTTTGCCCTTCATACAAACGCACAATATCAAACAAATTCAGAACGTCCCAACCTTCGGTTAATCTGTCCACCGTAAAAATGGCACGAATCGGATTATCAGCCGCTTCCAAATTATTCAGCAATTTTTCTGTTTCGCTGTCGGTTTTTTCGGTTTTGGTTTTGTTGGTTTCGGAGTTGGTAATAATCACATTGTGTTTTTGATAATTTTGTTTTACCCAATCTGCCAAATGTGCAAACTCAACGCCTTTTTCCTGCATAAATTTTAGGGCTTGTTCAGTGCGGGTTTTGCCTTGTTCGTTGGCGTTATCGCTATCGCTATCGTTCAAGCTTGTTGAAAATGTAGTTAAAAACGAAAAATCAACCGCCTGCACATTTTCTGCCCAATTTAAAAATGCCAGATAATCCGCTTTTGATTCATCAATCGTCTTACTTCTAAACAACATCACAGGCTTGAAATTGGCAATGCCATATTTCAACGCAATTCGATGTCGATACCAAGCAAACAATAAAGCGTGTAACACTCGCTCTTTCTTACCCAGCGTACTGGATACCAAATTGATTTCTTTGGTATAACCTTTTTGCAAAAATTCTTTTAAGCCAAATTTTGTGATGATTTTATCAGCGTATTTTTGTTGTACATCGGCATTTTCAGGCAGCGTGGCGGTAAATTCCAACAGCACATTTTGGCTATGATTGCCATTTTTATTGAGTAACAATTCCAAAACCATATGCTCCCAGCCTTTACGTTCAATTTCGGCATTGCTGGTGCGGTCGTTCATTTCCTTTTCTAAATCTAATTCGCCTTGTTTTTTGCCTTTGGTTTGCGCGTTTAAATGGTGCGCTTCATCACCCAGCATCACAAGGTTCAATTTGTGCAAATCCGCCAATGTGGTTTGATTTTCCCGCCGGGTGCGAATATCGTTATACAGCTTTTGAATGCTGGTAAATTTAATTTCAATGCCGTCTGAATGTGGGCTAAATGTCTCCACTTTGCGAATAGGAATTACCGTATCGCCCTGCAAAATCTTCTCGGTAAATAAAAATTTTGCGTGCGTCGGATCGGTAAAATTATTTTCCGTTTTATCCACGATATTGTTTTGATTCACAAAAAACAGAAAATGCCGATACCCCTTTTCAAAATAATACAAAATCAATGCCGCCATCATCATCGTTTTGCCTGCACCTGTTGCCATATTAAATAGCAAATGGGTAGGGCGGTTTTTGATATCGGGGAAGTCCTTTAATTTTGGAGTGCGGTCAAAAATTACAAAGTTTTCTAAAGCCGATTTCTGCCATTCAAAAAACGGATATTTCAAATTATTTGAAACAAATTCAGGCAGTGCGAAAAAATCTGTCTGTTCCATTTCTTCCAGCATTGATTTGCGGTCTTCCACCCAATCAAACAACGTTTTATTATTCGCCATCTTTTTTCTCCGCTTGATTTTTTACTGATTGATAGAACGCACGGCTTAACGCTTTATCGTCATCGTTTAAGCAACCTGCAAATTGTTCATCGTCCATTTCGGATAATGAAACATACATTTGATTTAAATCCAACATTTCAAGCATCATTTGTTTTTGTTCGTCAAGTGGTAAGGTTTGAAATTCAGGTTCTTCAATGATTTGACTAAATTCATTCACGCTTACATTGTATTTCAAGAAATAGCGTTCGCATAATTCATTAAACAGCGTTTTGATGTCGTTTGAATTTTCGCACGCCAAAATTTGTTGTTTTGCTGTTTCGTTAAATGGAGCAAGTTCGGCATAAACAAACTCGCCACCGCCTTGCCAATTCACGGCTTTGGAAATACCGCCTTGCTCGCCTTCAATCACTTTTTTCAAGCGTTCAACGGCAAGCGTTTCAATATAATCCATTTGTTCAATACCGATGTATTGGCGGTTCATTTTATGAGCGACGGCGGCGGTTGTGCCACTGCCTAAATGGTAGTCTAGGACGATGTCGGATTCATTGGTTGCTAGTTTAATGATGGTTTCAATTAAACTTTCTGGCTTTTTACCATTTTTTAACTCTACATTTCCTTCTGCTTCTAGTCCTGTGGTATTTATATTTGTCCATAAATCGCATAAACTAATACTCAAATAATCTTCTGCAAACAAAACCTGCACTCGTGGTGCTTTTGCATCTTTTGAGTAATCTGACTTGACGATATACAATAATCTATCTCGTTTAGAAATAACTGAAAAAAATTGTTGTTGGCAATTTCCCTTTTTTTCATCTGCTAATTTTTTTACGCTACTACTAGCTGCTGTTCTTACAATTCTATACGCATTATCTAGTTTCCATTTTATAACTTCATTATCTTTAATATTTAATTGGGCTAATTTTTGATTAACTGAAATAGGAGATATTTTCTTTAAAAGAATATCAATTTCTTTTAAAGTATTACCATTTATTTCTTTATTTTCTGTTTGGCTATTTACTATTAAATCAATAAATTTTTTATCTTCTTGAGTAAAATTCTCTAAAAAAATATTGTACTCATCGTCCCATTCTGATTTTTGCTCTCTAATAGGGTTTAATTTTATATTTTTATTTTTATAGATAAGAATATATTCCTTTATCTTTGGTAGTCTATGCGATGTATGTGCCATTTTGTTACCTGATGGCTCTGACATTTTTACAGCAATGCAGTTTATAAAATTTTCTCTTGTAAAAGTTTCATCCAATAAAACTTTTAAATAAGCCTGTTCCTTATCATCGCATTGAACAAAAATCACGCCATCATCAGCCAACAATGTTTTTGCAATTTCCAAGCGGTTTTTCATAAAAGTCAGCCAAGTGGAATGACTGAATTTGTCGTTATATTTAAAACTGTCTTCCCCCGTATTGTATGGCGGGTCAATATAAATCAGCTTGATTTTGCCTTTAAACTGCTTGGCAAGCGAATGCAGGGCAATCAGATTATTGCCTTTGATAATAAGGTTTTCGGCTGGTGTGCCGTCTGAATGGCGTTTGATTTCGCCAACGGCTTGTTTGCCATCTGCGGTGTAGCGAGAGAATTTTGAGAATGCTTTTGCGTCAAAAAGTCGGTCAATTTCATCAAAAGCAAGGGTTTGATTAAAAAAGATTTCTTGTCTTTTTCGGGTTAATTTAGTGTATAACTGACTATCTGACTGGTCATTATTACGTTTAAAATAAATCTCTTCGCCTTCTTCGGTGCTTTGTCCGCCATTTAATACACAATCTTTAAACGGAAAATCCAACACAATATCCGAACTGTCTTTCAAAAAGCGGTTGCCGTCCGTCAAGCCAATGCGATTGGCGTATTTTGTGTAGGAATTATTGATGCGGTGTTTGTCCAAGAAAAAACGAAAATCCTGCAATTTAAACACCAAAACACCATTCACTTCCACAAAGAAATGGCGTTTTAAATTATCATTACTCAATAACAAACCGATAATGGTCGGGTCGGTTTTTTCCACCAAATCCAATAGAATGTTTTTGGCTAAAATGGTTTTTTCTTCGTTTGCCCATACTTTTTCGTGTGATCGCAGGGCTTGGGTTAATTCGGTTTGAATGTCTGTCTTCATCGTTATCAATCCTCATAAGTTATTTTAATGTGCTATTACAAAGGAATAGCAGAGTGTTTAGGTATATTTATCGACCGTACAGGTTTAATTACTCTCTTAACCTGTTTTCTTTAACTGACAGAAGTCAAAAAATTTTGTTTATGTGTATCAAATTTTAGTGAAGCATCAACACAGTATTAAAACACAGCCTTTGTTAAGCCAAATTAGCATTCTAAAACTGTTCTAGTGCTTTTTTCACTGGGGCAAAGCTACGACGATGTTGCGGTAACGCGCCAAGTTCAGCTAATTTTTCCAAATGTAATTTGGTCGGATAGCCTTTATGCTGGGCAAAAGCGTATTCTGGATATTGCTTGTCTAATTCTTCCATTTCTTGGTCTCGTGCTACTTTCGCCAAAATAGAGGCTGCACTGATTTCTGCCACAAGGCTATCGCCTTTTACGACGGCTTGCGCTGGAATATCTAAATCTTTTGGGATCTTATTGCCATCAACTAACACAAAGTGCGGTTGAATTTTTAAAGATTTTACCGCTCGAGTCATTGCCAGCAAGGAGGCTTGCAGGATATTTATCTCGTCAATTTCGTTAGCTTCAGCTCGACCTAATGCCCAAGCAAGGGCTTTTTCTTTGATTTCGTCAGCAAGGGCTAAACGTTTTTTTTCTGAAAGTTTTTTAGAATCAGCTAATCCTTCAATTGGATTATGAGGATCTAAAATGACGGCAGCCGTGACAACCGCCCCAACGAGAGGGCCTCGCCCAACTTCATCAACGCCAGCGATCAATTCATAGCCTTGTGGATATTCAAACATTTTCTTTTCCTTCTAATAAATCAATGACGGCTTGAGCCGCTTGCTTATCGGCATTGCATTGAATTTTTTGGTGTAAATCCGTGAAGTGCTGAATTAAAACATGGCGATTTTTTACCGCACTTTCATCATCAGAAAGATAAACTGATAGCTTTTCAGCAAGCAATTCTGGCGTGCATTCTTCTTGAATCATTTCAGGCACGAGCATTTCATTCGCAAGCAAGTTTGGTAAAGAAATATAATCGGTTTTCACTAAACGTTTTGCTAAGAAATAGGTCAGTGGTTTCATTCGATAGCCCACCACCATGGGGGATTTACAAAGCATTGCTTCAAGTGCTGCTGTTCCTGAAGCAAGCAATGTTGCATCAGCTGCGATCATTGCTTGTCGTGCATTGCCATCAATTAAATGCAGGTCTAGATTTGGCGCAATTTTAGCTTTAATGGCTTCAAATTGAATTCGTCGTTTTTCGTTCACTAAAGGCACGAGGAATTGTAAATCTGGGAATTGTTCTTTTAACAATAAAGCGGTTTTTAAGAAAGGCTCAGCTAGAAATTCCACTTCTGAACCACGGCTTCCAACTAAGATTGCTAAATAGCGTTGTGCGGGATCAATCTGTAACGTTTGGCAGGCTTCGGCACGGTTTGGTTTGAGCGGAATAGCATCTGCCATTGTGTGCCCAATAAAACGGCAAGGCACATTAAATTTATCGTAAAAGGCTTTCTCAAAAGGCAAAAAGGCTAGAACTTGATGGGTCGCTTTGGCAATTTTATGGATGCGATTTTGACGCCAAGCCCATACAGAGGGGCTCACGTAATGAATAGTTTTAATTCCGTTCGCTTTTAGTTTAAGTTCTACATCCAAATTAAAATCAGGTGCATCAATGCCGATGTAAACATCAGGTTTTTCTTGCAACATAGTTTGAATGACATTTTTACGAATTTTCAACAGACGAGGAAGATGTTTTAATATTTCAGCCAAGCCCATGACTGAAAGCTCTTCCATATCAACAAGCGTTTCACAGCCTTCAGCCAACATTCTTGGGCCTGCAATGCCAATAAAGCGCGCATTAGGATAATGTGCTTTGAGCTGGCGTATTAATCCCGCCCCGAGAATATCGCCAGACACTTCTCCTGCAACAAGAGCAATGGTTGGATTTGTTTTGTTCATCAAATTTATCCTAAAAAATAACCGCACTTTGGTGTGTAAAGTGCGGTTGAAAATGGAGAAGTTTTATTAACGAATAATCCCGCGAGTTGAACGTTTGAAAAATTCAACAAAAAAACTGATCGCTGAATCGGTTTCCGCAATTTGCTCAATTTCTGGTAACACTTCTTCAAGTGTTTTACCGCTACGATAGATCATTTTATAAATGTTACGGATTGCGTGCATAGTTGGTTTATCAAAACCACGACGTTTCAAACCCTCTAAGTTTACGCCAAATGGGCGGGCGTGGTTGCCTTGCGCCATAACATAAGGTGGTACATCTTGGCTTACCATAGAACCACCGCCTAACATAACGTGTGCGCCAACAATCACAAATTGATGAATTGCTGACATACCGCCAACAATCACGAAATCATCTAATTCTACGTGACCTGCAAGCGTTGCATTGTTTGCCAGAATACAGTTATTTTTAATTTGGCAATCGTGTGCAACGTGAACATTAATCATTAATAAATTGTTATTGCCAATAGCGGTTACGCCACAGCCTTGAATCGTGCCACGATGGATTGTCACGTGTTCACGAATTTTATTGCTATTACCAATAATGGTTTTTGTAGCTTCGCCTTTGTATTTCAAATCTTGGTTTACTTCGCCAATACTAGTGAATTGATAGATTTCATTATCTTCGCCAATCACGGTATCGCCACGTACCACAACGTGAGATTTCAATACAGTGCGAGCTTTAATTTCAACACTGCCTTCAATAATACAGAAAGGCCCAATAAAAACATCTTCGCCAATTACCGCACCTTCTTCAACGAGGGCAGTTGGATGAATTTTTGCACTTGGGTGGATCATATTTACCCCTTAATTAACGACGAGCGCACATTAGTTTTGCTTCACAAGCGATTTCGCCGTTTACGGTGGCAACGCCAGTAAATGCAGTAATACCACGGCGTTCTTTAATCACTTGAACGTTTAATTCCATTTGATCTCCCGGTAATACTGGGCGTTTAAAGCGCGCTTCATCAATACCTGCAAAGTAGAATAGTTCGCCGCCTTTTAATTCGAGAGTTTTAAAGGCTAAAATGCCCATTGCTTGTGCCAAAGCTTCTAAAATTAAAACGCCCGGTAAAATGGGTTCGCCTGGGAAGTGACCTGTGAAACAAGGCTCATTGACGCTGATATTTTTAATCGCTTTTAACCATTCGCCTTCTTTAAAATCCAATACGCGATCCACTAACAAAAATGGGTAGCGATGTGGCAATAAAGTCATAATTTCTTTTGATTCGATCACTCTTGGTTGTTGTTCTGACACGTTGATACCTTACAAAAAATAAACAAATAAAATCTGTCGGATTATACGATATTTATAGCTAAAAATAAAACGTACTCAATATAGTCTAGTGTTTAGGACGAATATCAATGGCAGGATCGTCATCTTTACGATATTTTTCATCAATTCGTTTTTGCAATCCAAAGTCATTTTTATCCGATTCGTTAGAAAATAAATCTTCTGTTTGCGTTAATTGAGGATTTTTAATTCCTATCCAATTTGCGATTCCTTCTAAGAAGTTTAAACCTGATTTAAACACCTTATATTCTTTTCGTTCCATATCATCTGATGAAATTTTGAATAGCGGAATATTATGGTGCTCTCGGCTGAAACAGTTTTGATTGAACAAAAGTATATTGTTTTTTTCATCTTGTTGGTGGCACAAACCGTGATCTGAGAAATAAATCATTGAAAAAGTGCGGTGATTTTTCTTCACGTTTTCTTCAAGCTGATCATATACACGTTTTAAAAATTCGTCAGTTTTCTTAATAGATGAAACATAGCAATTTAAATAACCATATTTCGGATTAAGATCTTTATCATCAAAGATTTTTGGATAATCTTCGATACGATCGCAAGCCATTGGGTGTGAACCATAAATATGCAACACAATAAAACGTTTTCCTTGAACAGAATTTTCTAATACTTGGGCGAATTTGGGTAATAAATCAAAGTCACTAAAGTTAGTCGAATTAAAGCTTCCGCCTTTTTTCAAGAAAAAGGTTTCATCAGATTTTGATGCAAGGGATGAAACTGGCGTATCGAATTTACCGATCATCCCTTGATTAGAAAGCCAATAAGTTTTAATGCCTGCAGATTTGATGAGATCTACTAAACTCAAGCTGTAATTGGGTTCCCATTTTTCTTTGTCTGGAAAGGTTAGCATTAAACGAAGTGAGGCGACGGTATTTGTTCCTGCGGAACGAAAACCATCAATCAACGTGCCTTTAGCGTTAGACATAAAGGGGGTGTTTTCAATTGGATAACCGTAGGCATGGTGGTAATCTTTCCGCGCACTTTCTCCGAGTACAATTACATAATCATCATAGCGTGAATTTTCTAATGTTGATTTTCCCCAGTTATCAGATTGAGAGATTTGTTTTAGTTTTTGCACTTCATCTACAATTTTTAATGTGGAACTTACTGTTTCTTTGAGCGGTTCAGCAAGCGGCATGTTGTAAGCAAAAAGCAATGTCGCCAAGGTAATAAATGTTTTATTACGATAAAATTTTATGCCAAATTTCACCGCACTTTTGTACTGAAGAAAAATCAAAATAGGAATGGCGAAAGCAATTAAGTAACTACTCACTGGGATTTGCAATAGAAATTCCTTCGTTTCTAATATATCTGTCGCGAAAAGCGAGGCGATATATTGGTAGCTTGGAGGGCCAAAATTTAGCCCTGTAGGCGTATAAAAAGCATGCAGTAATGCAAGCGGTAGCAAAATAAAATAGAAGGATTTTTTACTGCTGCTTAATAAGAGAATAGTTATTGTCGCAAGCAGAATGAGAGCCACACTTGGTTCTGTAAACATTCCAGAACCGATTAAAATAAAATAACCTGCGAATGCGGCACAAATCACCGCAAAAAGTGCGGGCAAAATTTGGCTTGTTTTTTTCGTGTTCATCATTGTCTTCCTTGAAAAGAAAATATCGCTATTATCCACCTTTCACTCAGAATTTCCATATTTAACTTCTTCACTCTTGAGCGGTTATTTTATAGAATAAGCCAATTTTTTAAGCCAGAAGGAAAAAACAATGAGCCAACCAATTTATAAACGTATTTTATTGAAATTAAGCGGTGAAGCATTACAAGGAGAAGATGGTCTTGGTATCGATCCTGCGATTCTCGATCGTATGGCTGTTGAAATTAAAGAATTAGTGGAAATGGGTGTGGAAGTCGGTGTCGTTCTTGGTGGTGGCAACTTATTCCGTGGCGCAAAACTAGCAAAAGCGGGGATGAATCGCGTGGTGGGCGATCATATGGGAATGCTTGCTACTGTGATGAATGGTTTGGCAATGCGTGATTCTTTATTCCGTGCTGATGTGAACGCAAAATTAATGTCCGCTTTCCAATTAAATGGTATTTGCGATACTTATAACTGGTCTGAAGCAATCAAAATGTTACGCGAAAAACGCGTAGTCATTTTCTCTGCGGGAACGGGAAATCCATTCTTTACCACTGATTCTACCGCTTGTTTGCGTGGTATTGAAATTGAAGCTGATGTTGTGTTGAAAGCGACTAAAGTTGATGGTGTGTATGATTGTGATCCAGCGAAAAATCCTGATGCAAAACTTTATAAAAATTTAAGTTATGCAGAAGTGATCGATAAAGAATTAAAAGTGATGGACTTATCGGCGTTTACTTTAGCTCGCGATCATGGCATGCCGATTAGAGTGTTCAATATGGGTAAACCTGGTGCATTACGTCAAGTAGTGACTGGTACTGAAGAAGGCACCACTATTTGTTAGTGAATGTTGAAAAGAATAATATTAAAGAAAATACATAATTAAATTAAGGACTAAACTTTTAATTCATTGAGTTTAGTCTTTTTAATTTAAATAAAGCATTACGGTAGGAATGAAAGTTTTCGTAAATTCTGTTTAGTCTTCATAGTTGGATTATTTAGATATAAAAATCTGCACTCTAATAAGTGAGAAAGTTAATCAAACTTTTAGAATGCAGATTAATTTTTTATAAAAAGTCAGTTTAGGCTACAGTGAGTTGTCCCGCATATAAAACAAAGAAACGTAAACAAAATACCCCAATTAAGTCAAAAATTGACACCAAGATAATAAAGTTACGATTGTATTTTAAACGGTCATTTACAAACATATTGGCAATTAATGGGATCAAGATACCGATAATCAATACTCCAACCCAGAATATCGCTCCCCAAAAACCAGATAAGGCATTATGTAACGCAACTGTTTTTTGTCCGCCACCAAAATGTAAGCCAACGAAGAAACACACAAGCAAACCAAGTTCTGTCACCATAATTGGCACTTCAAATTTGTGGATGAAGTGCGATTCGTGAGAATCACCTTTTAGTTTTCCTGCAATTAAGATAATTAAGAAGGTTGCAGCAATACCAGATGATGTGCCAGAGGCTAAGAATAATGCGGGTAATACTGGGTTATTTAACATTGGATAGCTAATCAATGCAGAAAGTAAGAACCCTGTGTATGCTCCAAGCACAGCAGCCAATATGAAAAGAATAACTTCGACTGGACTTGCAATACGTTCTGCAATACCGATGAGTTTCATCACAAATTGCAGTTTTGGTATAAAGCGATTAATTAATGCTTCGATTTCTTTTTTGAAAATCACGACACCCCAAATTACTAAAAATAACATATAGATTTGGAATAGCATGACCCCCATCGACATTACGGAGTTGAATTGATAGTTAAACATCAATTTCCAGAATGTCCAAGGTCGAGTCAAGTGGAAAATTAATAGCGTTAAACCAATTAATGTTGGCACAGATCCTAAAATTACCCCAGATCGAATAATCCAGTTTTGGCTTAGATTTTCTAGTTTATTACTGCGTTTATAGGCAATTGCTAACTGTACTGCACCAGATGAGATCCCCAATAAAAACAAGTAGATCGCAATGGTATAATCCCACACTAGATTAGGCGTATGAAATGGAACTGGATAATCTAACGTCATCTTCTAGGCTCCCCATGTTGGAATGGAATGTGATATAAGTTTGGTTGTGTACCTAATTCCACTTTAGTGCGATAAACCGGTTTTTCTTTCACTTTACGTGAAACTGCACTTGTTGGATCATTCATATCCCCAAAGGTTAATGCTTTGGTTGGGCAAGCCTCTACGCAAGCAGGTTGTTTACCATTGGCTAAATTTGTATCGCGGCAGAAGTTACATTTATCTGCGGTACGATGTACTGGATGAATAAAACGTACACGATATGGGCAAACTGCTATACAGTATTGGCAGCCTACGCATAAATCTTTATGTACATCTACAATGCCAGTCTCTTTATCAATAAAAGATGCACCAGTTGGACAAACTGCTACACAAGGTGCATTTGTACAATGTTGGCAAGATTGACGAAAGAACTCGTATTCTTGATTTGGAAATTCCCCATAAGGTTCACTACGTAGAATCTCTAAGCGAGAAACGCCTTCTGGCACTTGGTTTACATCACGACATGAGTCCATACAGGCTGTACAACCGATACACGCATTTTCATCATGTATCATTGCGTAACGTTTAGGTTTATCCGCCTTGTCTTCTTTTGCAAAAGAAGGTAAAGATGTTCCCGTCATAAGGATCACTGCCCCCATGCCAGAAACAAAGTTTCGGCGTGAGCAGACTGTCATTGTTTATCCTTTTGTTTGGTTAGTTTATCTTGTTCAGCTTTACGTTTTTGTTGTTTACCATGACAATCTACGCAAAGTTTAACGCGTTGTTTTGGTTGAATACCTTTCATTGCGTCTTCTTTAGGGTGAAGCGTATGGCAACTTGCGCAAGGCAATTTCATTGCGTGTACATCATGAGCCCATAATTTTTCACGAAGTTTGTCAGGTTGATGGCAAGCAAAACAAACTTGGTTTTGTTCTTGAGCTGAATACATTGGTTTTTTATTACCGAAAATATCTCCTTCAAAACGCATAACATCTTTAGCACCGCGACGATGATTTTCGGAAACATTGCCGTGACAGCTTACACAAGTAATAGCTTTACCGTTATTTGGATTTTTCTTATCTAAATGTGCACCATGGAATTTACCAAAGTGGAGTTCTCCACCAGACCGATCTAGCGTTTGGTTTTTATCTATTTTGTCGAATTTATGGCATTTAGCACAATATTGATTAGGATCGCGTTGGTTATCTAATTGCGGTTCATAAGTAACATGATCCGCAGGTTTTTGTGCATCATCGGCATAAGCCAAAAATGGCAATGCTACAAATGCCGCACTTAACGCTAACGCTTTTGCAGATTTGTTGATTAAAGAAGTTAAATTCATTTGGGTTACCTCAAATTTGACCTTGAAAATCACCGCACTTTCCAGTTTGCACTAAAAAGTGCGGTGCATTTTTCATTTATTTTTGTGCTGGTGGATCAACTAATAAGCCTTTTTCTCTAGCTTGTTGTTCCCATTGTGGTACCACAGTTTTTAAGAATTCTTCTTTCGCTTTACGTTCTTTTTCAATATCAATACCCATTACTTTCCACGCTTTATCAGCAGTTGAAATATCTGGGATTTGAACTGGAGTTTTCACACCGCGTTTAGTTAAGATTACAGCAAGTTTAGTACGTGCGTCTGCTACTTTATCTAAGCCAGAAGCTAATACACGAAGTACTACTTCAGGCGCATGCATATGACCACCATGGCTTGCAGCAGTGTAATCCCAACGCCATTGAGCATGACGAATATCCATTAATGCTGCTTCCATTTCTTCTTTAGTTGCACCTGCGTCCCAAGCCTCTTTTGCTTCAAAGTGAGCTTTGACAACTTGGTCTTCTAAACGACCCATTACATCTTTCACTTCTTTTTTACGTGAAGTAACAATATCGCGTAATTTTTCTTTGCTTTGATCGTGACAATTTGCACAAGTGCTGTCAAATGCCTCAAATGGATTTTGAATTTGGTGATCGGTGTAAACTTTACCGTCCGCACCTTGTACTTTTGGCATATGGCAATCTACACAAGTTACCCCATTTTTACCGTGCATACCTAAAGACCAAATTTCAAAGTCAGGGTGTTGTGCTTTTAACATTGGTGCTTTAGAAAGTGAGTGAGTCCAGTCAGTGAAACCAATATCATCATAATATTTTTCAATATCATCTACGGTTTGACCATTATCCCAAGGGAAAGTTACTTGCTTGATGTCCCCTGCAAAATAGTATTCAACATGGCAGTTTGCGCAAATTTCTGCACGTTTTTCAGTACGCGCCGCCGTGTTGAAGCTTAAATTGTTGTGTGGGCGACCTTCTGCTTTATCTTTTTCAGCAGTGGCTTTTTCTAAAGCATCAAGGGCGCGTAATACGTGTGGGCGAGCAATACGTAATGCAGGTTTGCCTTCTGCAAAATCTTTAGAGGTTGTGTCGTGACAGTCAGCACAGCCAATTGAGTTCACGATTTCAGGCCCTCCCTTTGCCCATTTCGCATTGAAATAATCTTTCTCACCCCATTCCGCGATTAAACGTGGAACATCAGGACCTTTACATGTCCAACATGCCATAGCTTGAGGGCCATCATTTGCAGTTTTTGGCGCACCTGTACGTAAAATATTACGCACATCTGTTACCGCATAAAAGTGACCGCGTGGTGCGTTATATTCTTTTGCAAATGCATAACCACCCCAAAGTACGATTAGGCGCGGATTTTCTTCATCAGCATAAATAATGTTTTCGCCATCGCCGTTTGCTGTAGAACGCCAGCTGTTATATTGATTTGGATATTTTTCTGCAAATTTTTCATTTACAGATTCAATTTTCAAATCAGGTTTTGCGGGTTCAACAGGTTGTTCTAATGGCTTATATACAAGCTCAGCAGTGGCTGAGTTAAATAAGCTTAAACTCGCGAAAGACGCTGCCACAATAAGGCTTTTTTTGAATGCGTTCACGATAATCACTCCATTTGTTGTAATAAAAAGGTTAAGTAGAAAGTTGAGAATTATTATTAATATCCATACAAAACGTAGATATATTTTCATTCAAGCGTAAGATACCAAAAGAAAAAAGTTTTTCTACTCGCAGAATGCTAAAGTTTGAGCTTGATCAAGCTTATCTTTTAAAATACTCAAAAAAGAGGTATATTGTTGTTTTAAATAAATTAAGGCGGTATAAAACCGCCCTTAATTTTGAGTATTATTATCATTAGTATTGACTAATAATATTTGCTATTCTTTTATCTGATATTTGATATTTCGTACCTAACTGCTGCGCAAATAAACTGACTCGTAATTTTTCTATCAAGCATTAAATTTATTCGTTAAATCATTAAATTATGTCAAGAGCAGCAATTCACCTAAAAAAGGTTTTGCAGAAAACTGCATCGCCCAAATTTTATCAGTCGTTTTGAATCAGGTAACTACAACCCGCCACTTGCCTTTTTACAACATATTGTAGAAGGATTGGGGAATAAGATTTATGTGGGATTTTGATAAGCACAAGTGCGGTAGATTTTGAAAGTGTTTTTGAGGTTGAAAAACGTTTTAAAAATCTACCGCACTTTTTAAAAACGAAATAATGGTTCAAGCGTCCACGCTTGGACCAAATAGGCACAAGCGTGGACGCTTGCGCTATCTTAGGGGATTACAGAAATCATCTTATCGCCTGAATTTGCTCAAATAGATTTTCGATTGCACTCATATCACGATCTTTTGATAAAATTTCTAAATTATTTTCTTTTGCTGCTGCAAAGTGAAACATATCAAATTGATACTTTTCAATAACCTTTTTACTTCCTGTTTTTTGATTTGCTTTATCCAAACGAAATAAATTTCGAGCTAAATCAGAAATATCATCATTAATATCAATTACCTGAAATGCTTTTAAAGCATTTTTTAACGTATTTAATTTTTCAATATTATCCCATTCTACACCACGTAAAACTTCATAACGAATTAATGGTGTCAAAAACAATAAAGTTTCAGGATCTTCAAGTTTTAATGCTAAATCTTGTAATACTTCCTCTTTTTTACTTGAGCTTGTATTTGAATCTACTAAATAAATTAAATAATTTGTATCTAATAAATAACCTTTCATTATTCAGTCTCCAAATTAGCTAATTCCTGTTGAACCAATTTTAACAAGGTTTGTTTCGCCTCCTGTTGCCCTTCTTCTTGAGCTCTTTGAACTTTTAATCGATTTAAATTTACATCAAAAGCATCATTTAATAAATCAATGAAAGAAACTTTACTTGGGTAATCAATAAGTTCAGTATACACAACACCATCATTTTCACAACGTTTCAAGCGGTAGGCCTCACCGGTCTTTAATTGACTAATTACAATAGGTGAATGAGTGGTAATAAAAAAGATTGTTTTAGGGAATAATTTTTTTAATAAAGGAATAATATTCACTTGCCACTTATTATGTAAATGACTTTCTATTTCATCAATTAAGATTATACCGGGAACATTTGCAATTTGTAACTCATTAGTGAAATAACTGTATCCAGCAATAATTGATTGGATAATTTTTAAAATAGAAGTAAAACCACTGGAAAGTTCTAAAATTTCTCGTTTTTGATTTTCTATTTTTAGAAAAACCCGATTATCGCCTGATATTTCGAGGAAATCTTTATCAATTCTATGATCTACTTTATTTAATAAAGACAATAACGTTTTAATTTCAATCTCTCGATTATCTTCTTTAGACTGATAAGGATTTGAAGATAAAGCACGCTGAACAATCCATTCTTCAATATTAGAATCCATATTCAAATTTTTTAGATGTTGTGGATTTCCATTAAAACTTGTCAATAAATACTCTAAATACCCTTTTTGTCGTTTAGATTTATTACCTAATTTAGAAACGTTTCCTCTTTCATACTCATAGATTTTCTCATTTATCGCACCGCGATGTTGTGCAGATAAATAAACGACTGGATAAGAATGCATAGCCAAAATAAATGCATAATTATGATTACCCAAAGAAAAACCATCATTCTCATTAAAACTGAAAGAAATATCATTGATGGTCGCAGATTTAAAAGGAATTAATGAATGCTGTATATAAGAATCTGTTTTCATTGCTTGTTTGTTCGTAAATAGCAATATAGCAAACACACTTTCTAAAAACTTTGTCTTTCCAATCCCATTTTCCCCAATAAAAGTATAAACCCGTTGATTAGGAAATAATTCCGCTTCAATCGTGCCGACACCTTTGACTTGTTCAAAATGAAATTTCTTTAAATGCAATGTATTATTCATCTGCAATGTCCTCTTCAAAGCAAACATTTCTTAGGTAATTTTTTTGCTTTACCAAATACAACCGTTCTTAGGCTGATCAACATAAAATACTATCTTTCATTATAGCTCATCTGCTAACTAAATAATATTAATAAAGTCTCTCCCCGTAACACCACGTCCAACAAAACATTCACCGCCTTTCTCTCTCGATAACTTAAGGCTTGATTAGGGGAAAAATACTGTGGTTGAACACTACAACACCTTGGTGATATCTTACTCTATATTTTGAATAACCCCTAAAACCCTCTTCTCCGACACCTGATATTTCGTCCCCAACTGCTGGGCAAATAAACTTACGCGCAATTCCTCAATCATATAGCGAATTTCCGCAATTTCATCAGAAATCGGTTTAGATTTTGGTAGTTTAGCGAGCAATTGTTGGTAAGCCTGTTGCACTTGTTCCACGCGTAGCATCGCAGCACGATCACGGTTTACATCTTGAGCCAACTTATCAATACGTTTATCAATGGCTTGCAGATAACGTTGTAAATCTGGTAGGCGATCATAACCGCTCTTTTGCACAAAACCTTGATACACCAAACCTGCAAGTTGCGATTTGATGTCGGATAATGCAAATGCCATCGTGAAATCCATTTTGCCTTTAAGGCGTTGGTTAAGTTGGTAAGTGAGAGTAAGAATCTGCTCCACTTTCTGCGCAATATCTACGGTCACTTCGTTAAGATTTTCTCGAACGAAATCACGCAATTTTTCAAAGCCTGCTTCATCCCAAACAAACCCACCAAAATCGGCAATCAGTTTATCCACCGCACAAGCAATACAGTCATCGATCAAATCCAATACGCGACCGAACGGAGTAAAATACAGACCCAATTTAGCCTTATTCGGCAATTTTTCATGAAGATATTTAATTGGTGATGGCACATTGAGCAATAACAAACGACGCAAACCTTGTTGCATAGCCACCGATTGCTCAAACTCTGTTTCAAACAGTTTGATAGCTACGGCATCTTTTTCATCTACAATGGCGGGGAACGCTTTGACGCTGAAACCACGTTGTTTTTGTTCGTAACATTGTGGTAAATCTGCAAAACTCCAAATATGCAGCCCGCTTTGCTCAATGCCATCATCTGCCACAGCAGAAATACTTTCCTGCACACGATCTTTTAAGTTGAATTTCAGCTCATCCAAATTCATGGATTCTGCGATTTTCTTACCGTTTTCATCCACCACACGGAACGTCATTTTCAGATGGCTTGGAATCTGTTCCCAATTCCAATGTTCCGCTTCTACAGTAACGCCCGTCATACGACGCAATTCATAAATCAGCGTATCCAATAATGGCTTTTCCAACGGCACCGAACGACTTAAAAAAGCTTGAGCATAATTAGGTGCTGGTACGAAGTTACGGCGATAAGATTTCGGCAGTGATTTAATCAGCGCAATCACCAACTCTTCACGCAAGCCTGGAATTTGCCAGTCAAAGCCTGTCATTTCCACTTGGTTGAGCAATGGCAATGGAATATGTACTGTCACGCCGTCCGCATCGGTACCTGGTTCAAATTGATAAGTCAATTTGAGTTTTAAATTACCTTGATGCCAGAAATTCGGGAAATCCAGCTTGCTCACTTGTTCCGCATTATCATTGATCAAAAATGAACGTTCAAAATTAAGCAATTCAGGATCTTTTTGCTGTGCCTTTTTCCACCAGGTATCAAAATGTTTTTGAGAGACAACTTCTGTGCCAATACGCTGATCGTAAAATTCAAAAAATGTGCGATCATCCACCAAAATATCGCGGCGGCGGCTTTTGTGTTCCAATTCTTCTACTTCTCGAACGAGCCTTTGATTTTCTTTGAAGAATTTATGCTTGGTATTCCAACCCCCTTCCACCAAGGCAGATTGAATAAAAATCTCACGGCTTACCGTTGGATCAATAGCACCGTAATTCACTGGTCTCGCAGCCACAATCGGCACACCGTAAAGTGTGACTTTTTCATCTGCAATTACCGCACCACGAGATTTCGACCAACGCGGTTCTGAATAGGATTTTTTAATGAGATGCTCGGCAAGTGGCTCAATCCATTCTGGCTCGATTTCTGCCACCATACGCCCCCAAAGTTTGGAGGTTTCCACTAACTCTGCCGCCATCACCCATTTCGGTTGTTTTTTGAAAAGCACAGAATTGGGGAAAATCGCAAAATGGGCATTACGTGCGCCAAGATATTGTTGTTTCTCCGCTTCTTTTAAACCGATATGAGAAAGCAAACCGCTTAAAAGTGCGGTATGAATTTGCTGATATTCTGCTTTTTCAGAATTAATCGGTAAGCCCATTTCACGCACGGTTAAACGAATTTGATGATAAATATCCTGCCATTCACGAATGCGTAAATAATTTAAGAAATCCTTTTGGCACTGACGACGGAATTGGTTTTTACTCAATGCTTTTTGTTGTTCTTGTAGATAACGCCAAAGATTGAGGAAAGCCAAGAAATCTGATTTTTTATCGGCAAAACGACGATGTTTTTCATCGGAAGCTTGCTGTTTTTCTTGTGGTCGTTCGCGCGGATCTTGAATGGATAACGCGGCAACAATAATCATCACTTCATGCAACGCACCTTGTGAGACAGCACTCAACAACATTTTTGCTAAACGTGGATCCACAGGGAGTTGCGATAATTGACGACCTGCAGCCGTTAATTGACGTTTCTCACCCGCTTTGGTGCGAACCATTTCAAACGCGCCCAATTCTTCCAACAGTTTTATCCCATCTTGAATATGGCGTTTATCTGGCGCATCTACAAAAGGGAACGCTTCAATATCATCCAAACCCAATGCCGTCATTTGCAAAATAACAGAGGCTAAATTGGTGCGTAGAATTTCAGGATCGGTAAACTCTGGACGAGAATTAAAATCCTCTTCCGAATATAAACGAATACAAATCCCTTCACTTACGCGACCACAACGACCTTTACGCTGATTAGCGGATGCCTGTGAAATAGGTTCAATCGGTAAACGTTGTACTTTGGTGCGATAGCTATAACGGGAAATGCGTGCTGTACCTGGGTCAATCACATATTTAATGCCTGCCACGGTCAATGAGGTTTCTGCGACGTTGGTCGCCAATACAATGCGATTTAAACCGCTTGGATGGAAAATTTTATTTTGTTCTTGTGCAGACAATCGAGCAAAGAGCGGTAGAATTTCCGTGTGTTTTAGATTTTGCTTTTGCAAGGCTTCGGCAGTATCACGAATTTCACGCTCTCCATTCATAAAGATCAAGATATCGCCTCGACCTTCTGCTTGCAATTCATCCACCGCATTCAGAATACCTTGTAGCTGATCTTGATCGTTTTCTTCCACTACGGGACGATAACGCACTTCAACAGGATAGGTTCTGCCTGAGACTTCAATAATCGGCGCATTGTTAAAGTGTTTAGAAAAGCGTTCCACATCAATGGTTGCAGAAGTGATAATAAGTTTTAAATCACGATGACGTGGCAAAAGCTGTTTCAGATAACCAAGAATAAAATCATTGTTCAGACTGCGTTCGTGAGCTTCATCAATAATCAAACAAGAATATTGATTGAGAAAACGATCGTTTTGAATTTCCGCTAACAGAATCCCGTCAGTCATCAATTTGATTTGTGTATCATCACTGATTTGATCGTTAAAACGAACCTTATAACCGACTAAACCACCAAGCTCCGTTTCCAGTTCTTCCGCAATACGCGCCGCCACCGAACGAGCAGCAATACGGCGTGGCTGGGTATGACCAATCATGCCTAAATTGCCGAAACCTAATTCCAAACACATTTTCGGCAATTGGGTGGTTTTACCTGAACCAGTTTCCCCTGCTACCACAATGACCTGATGTTCAGAAAGCAGTTTTTGAATTTCGACTTTGAGTTGGCTAACGGGCAAACTCTCTGGAAAAACAATCGGATTTTGTACCGCACTTTTTCGTTGTTCTACACGTAATCTAGCTTGTTCAATTTGCTGTTGGATTTCAGCGGCAACGGCTTGTTGAGCCTCTTGGCTTTTTATTTTTCCAATACCATGAATGCAGGCGGATAAGCGACGTTGATCCACCAGCATAATGTCATTTAATTGAGAAAAAAGAGATTGTTGTAAGGGAGTTAATGTGTGTTTTACCGAGCTGTTTTTCATAGCGATTTACTTTTGAAACTTCCGTAAGCTAAGCTAATCCATCCGATTAAAAATAAAGTGCCGCCAATAGGCGTAATCCATACAATTACATTGCTTGCTTTGAAAGCAAGTACGTATAAACTTCCACTAAATAATAAGATTCCAATTAACCAAGAAGACATGGATAATCGGGCGAATTTGTTGTCACGTAAAGCAGATAATGCAACGGCAAGTACTGCAATGGTATGGAACATTTGATATTCTAACCCCGTATCAATCAATGATAATGCTTTGGCTTCTAATATATGGCTTAAGCCATGAGCTGCAAATGCGCCTAGTGCGACACAGAAGAATCCGCTTAAAGCGGCAATAGTAAGGTATTTGTTTTTCATTTAAATTTTCCCTAAAAATAAAGCTAATATACCTGCAGCAATAAGTGGGCCAACGGGAATTCCACCTAAAAATGCTACACCAATAATTGTGCCGATAAGCAAGCCAGTGACTAAAATCGGTTGTTCGCCCATTAAAGGCACACCTTTGCCGGCAAGCCATGCCACAAGTATTCCAACTGCAATAGAAAGAGCCATTTTCCAACTAAGAAAACCTGATAAATTAGGCAACTGAATTTTCCCTGAAACTAAGGGGCTTAAAACCCCAATGGTTAAAATAATGATACCAATTTTAACGCCATATTTTTCCAATAAAGGAATGTGAGAAGATAAAAAAGTTTGCTGCATGATAAGTAATACGGCAGCAGAAATGGTAATTGTGCTGTTGTTGCTTAATACGCCAAGAATAAGAAGTATCACTAGTAATAGAGCAATGGTATTGAGTTGTAATGTCATAAAGTGCGGTTAAAAAAATGGAAATTTTGGTAAATATTCTAGCATAGAAATTCGTAAAATTATTTTCCATTGTTGTTGAGAAAAAGATAAATGAGAAAAGTTAAAAAGGGTTCATTATGAACCCTTTTATTTAGTCGGTAAAATTCTTAAATCATTTATTCTTCAAATTTACCTTTTTTTTCTTTATTGATGGTGCATTTCGCACTAGCCCAAATTGCAAACAATACACCCACTACCCAAATCGCATATAACATTCTATTTCTCCTTAGTATAATGAGTGTTTATTTTTATCAATGAAATTAGCATCTAAACGACCAAACATTTTTGAGTAAGACCAAATAGTATAAGCTAAAGCAATGACCACAAAAACAACTGCAAAAATCAGCATTAATGTTAATGTTAATTCACTTGAAGTCGAATCCCACATTAATAAACTTTGTTCAGGATGCGAACTTGAAGGCATCACAAATGGGAACATTGATACTGCTGCAGTAATAATCACACCAGCCATTGTTAATGCAGAGAAGAAAAATGCAAAACCACAACGATTAGCTTTAGAAAATGCAGCATTTAATAATGCAGCAACTACAGCTAACGCAGGGAAAATCCAAAGAATTGGCATTTCATTGAAATTTCTAAACCACGCGCCAGTTTCTACAGCAACTTCTTTATTCATTGGAGACGATGGAGCGAAATGATCGATAGTGCTAGTAACTACATAACCATCTTTAGAATATAACCATACGCCAGCTAATACGAATGCAATTAAAGTCACAATAGAACCAATTTGACTGACTGAACGAGCACGATCACGTAAGACTTCAGTGGTTTTCATTTGTAACCAGTTTGCGCCGTGAGTGACAAGCATTGATAAGCTAATAACACCACATAATAATGCGAATGGATTTAATAGCTCAAAAAATGAACCTGTATAAGTCACTTGAGTTAATTCGTTAAAATGGAATGGAACGCCTTGTAATAAATTACCAAAAGCCACGCCAAATACTAATGCTGGTACAAAACCACCTGCGAATAATCCCCAGTCCCAAACAGAACGCCAAGTTGGATTATCAATTTTTGCACGATATTCAAAACCCAATGGACGTAAGAATAACGCTGCCAAGACTAATACTAATGCAATGTAAAAACCTGAGAAAGATACTGCATATACAATTGGCCAAGCTGCAAATATTGCACCACCTGCAGTTAATAACCAAACTTGGTTACCATCCCAATGGGGAGCAATAGTGTTGATCATAATACGGCGTTCCACTTCTTTTTTACCTGTTACAGGTAAAAGTGCGGTCACGCCCATATCAAATCCATCAGTTACAGAGAAGCCAATCAATAATACAATAACTAACACCCACCAAATAAAACGTAGAAATTCATAATCAATCATAATTTATCTCCTACTTATTTAGCTGATTGTTCAAAGTAGTATTTGCCGGTTTTTAACGCACTTGGACCCAAACGCGCATATTTAAACATCAAATACATCTCAACAATAATGAACGCAAGATAAAGCGCACAAATTAAACCAATAGAGAACCATAAATCGCCTGTACTTAAATTAGAAGCGGATACGCCAACAGGTAAGATCTCGTAAATAGCCCAAGGCTGACGACCATATTCTGCTAAGAACCAACCGCACTCAATGGCAATCCAAGGTAATGGCAATCCCCATAAAAGAACTTTTAACAATAATGGAATTTGAGTGACTTTATTACGTAAATTTTGAACAAATGCGCCGAATGTAAGTAAAGCAATTAAACCACCAGCTGCAATCATTGCACGAAATGCCCAAAAATTAGGGCCTACATTTGGAATAGTATCACGAGCGGCTTGTTTAATTTGTTCTTCTGTTGCATCAACAACATTGTTTGTATAGCGTTTTAATAATAAACCGAAACCAAGATCTTTTTTAACTTCATTAAATTGTGCTTTGGTTTCTTCATTTACTTGACCATTTGCTTTTTTCTCAGCGCGTAGTTGAGTAAATAATTCATAAGCACGGATACCACTACGTACACGAGTTTCATTTAATGCTTGAAGATCTTTTAGACCTATAATTTCTTTATCAATTGAACGAGTTGCTATTACACCGCCAAGATAAGGAATTTCAATCGCAAAATCATTTTTCATTTCAGCCGTATTTGGAATTGCTACTGGAAGGAATGGAGCAGGTGCTGCGTGAGTTTCAAATTCAGCTTCCATTGCGGCTAATTTTACTGGTTGTGCTTTACCAATATCATAACCAGATTCATCACCAAGAATTAGCACTGAAATAGAGGCGATAAATCCAAAAGTAGCAGCTACGGAGAAAGAACGTTTTGCAAATTCAAAATCACGACCTTTTAGTAAAAAGTATGAGCTAATGGCTAAAACAAAAAATGCGCCTGTCACATAACCTGCAGAAAGAGTATGTAAGAATTTACTTTGTGCAACAGGGTTTAACCAAAGATCTAAGAAGTTAGTCATTTCCATACGTACAGTTTCAAAATTAAATTCTGAACCTGTTGGTGCTTGCATCCAGCCATTTGCAACCAAAATCCACATAGCAGATAAATTAGAACCGAAAGCCACACAATAAGTTGCTAATAAGTGTTTTCCTTTTGATAAACGATCCCAACCGAAGAAAAATAACCCCACAAAAGTGGATTCTAAGAAGAAGGCAAGTAACGCTTCAATAGCAAGTGGCGCACCAAAAATATCCCCTACGTAATGAGAATAATAAGACCAGTTAGTACCAAATTGGAATTCCATAATAATACCGGTGGTCACCCCAAGGGCAAAGTTAATACCAAATAACTTTCCCCAAAATTTTGTCATATCTTTATAAACTTCTTTACCTGTCGCCACATAAATAGTTTCCATAATTACAAGAATAAAGGATAAACCTAATGTTAGCGGCACGAAAATGAAGTGATACAACGCAGTTAAAGCAAACTGCAAGCGAGAAAGATCAACAACGTCTAACATTCTCAACTCCTTTGTATAAACAACATTAGTTCCAACAATGATTAACAAGGCGATGCCTTAAATAATCCCTAATTACTCAACTCCAATCAGCTAAGTTTAAATTGACTTATCTACATAATTATTTTTAAAGGTTAAAAAAACACCAGTTATTATAGAGATAATCCAAATTGGCGGCTATTCTACTACTAAACATAAGGATAAAAAATAGTAAAAGATGCTATATAGATCACATTTTTGATATAAATACAAAAATAGGGCTTATTTGTTATATTTCATTTAATTGACTTAGATCAAATTGAAATTTTTGCAATAATTTTTGTTTTAAAGATGATTAATTTCATTGTGTAAGAGCATATTTTAATATTTGTCTCAACCAACACATCTCTTGATGTTTTTAACTGCTTGAATAAGTATGTAGTGGCATTTAATACTTAATTTATCATTCAACATTTGTAATGTAATTGTTGATCCTTTCCAAGGATAAAAAGGATTAAGACAAAACTAGCATTGAGTTCATTGCACAAATCAGGTAAACTACCGTCCCGTCTTTGATAGCTAATTATCTTCGATTTTTGACCGCACTTTTGGTTGATTTTGTCTGTAGGATGATTAGCTATAATCATTTATATCCCAATACAGATTAGGTTCCCTATGGCTACAAATTATATTTTCGTCACTGGCGGTGTGGTTTCATCGTTAGGTAAAGGCATTGCGGCAGCATCATTGGCGGCAATTTTAGAAGCACGTGGTTTAAACGTAACCATTATGAAGTTAGATCCATATATTAATGTGGATCCTGGTACGATGAGCCCAACCCAACACGGGGAAGTTTTCGTTACTCAAGATGGCGCAGAAACAGATTTAGATTTAGGTCATTATGAGCGTTTCATCCGCACGAAAATGACCAAACGTAATAACTTCACTACAGGTAAAATTTATTCTGAAGTATTACGTAAAGAGCGTCGTGGCGATTATCTTGGTGCAACAATTCAAGTGATTCCACATATCACTAATGAAATTAAAGATCGCGTCATTGCTGGTGCTCAAGGTCACGACGTTGTGATTGTTGAAGTGGGCGGCACTGTTGGGGATATTGAATCACTTCCATTCTTAGAAGCATTACGTCAATTAGCCGTTCAAGTTGGTCGTGAACATACGTTATTTATGCATTTAACCTTGGTGCCTTACATTCCAACGGCGGGCGAAGTAAAAACTAAACCAACCCAACATTCGGTAAAAGAATTGCTTTCTATTGGTATTCAACCTGATGTGTTGATTTGCCGTTCAGATCGTATGATTCCACCAAATGAACGCGCAAAAATTGCTTTATTTTGTAATGTTGCAGAACGAGCAGTCATTTCATTAAAAGATGTGAATTCAATTTATCAAATCCCCGCATTGTTAAAATCTCAAGGTTTAGATGATTTCGTCTGTGATCGTTTCCGTTTAACTTGCCCTGAAGCAGATCTTACTGAATGGGAGCAAGTGCTTTACAAGCAAGCCAATCCAGTGGGAGAAGTAACCATCGGTATGGTAGGTAAATACACTGAGTTACCCGATGCCTATAAATCAGTAAATGAAGCCTTAAAACACGCAGGTTTAACGAACCGTTTAAGTGTAAACATTAAATATATTGATTCCCAAGATGTTGAAACCAAAGGTGTTGAAGTATTAAAGGGCGTTGATGGCATTCTTGTTCCAGGGGGATTTGGTTATCGTGGTGTAGAGGGTAAAATTCGTACCGCACAATATGCACGAGAAAACAAAATTCCTTACTTGGGTATTTGCTTAGGTATGCAGATAGCGTTGATTGAATATGCACGTAATGTAGCGGGTTTAACTAAAGCCAATTCATCTGAATTTGATAAAGATTGTGAACAACCTGTGGTGGCATTAATCACAGAATGGCAAGATGCGGAGGGTAATACTGAAGTGCGTACCGATGAATCAGATCTTGGCGGAACAATGCGTTTAGGTGCACAACAATGTCATTTGGTATCAGGTAGCCGTGCTCGCGAGCTTTATGGCAAAGAAACCATTGAAGAGCGTCATCGTCATCGCTATGAAGTGAACAATACCTTGCTTCCACAAATTGAAAAAGCAGGATTGAAAGTAACTGGATTATCTGCAGATAAAAAATTGGTAGAAATTATCGAAGTGCCAAATCATCCTTGGTTTGTCGCTTGCCAATTCCATCCAGAATTTACTTCTACGCCTCGTGATGGTCATCCGTTGTTTGCAGGCTTTGTAAAAGCAGCCTATGAAAATCACAAAAAATCTGTGAAGTAATTCTTGGTTCTGCAATAAGTGCGGTAAAAAAATCCCCGTTAAATTTATCATTTAACGGGGATTTTTTATAAACTATTTACTGTTTTTATATTTAGTTAGTACGCTTAACTAATTTCGTCCAGTTATAATAACCATACAATGAGTTAAGTAAGTAGGCTGAATACATTAAGTATATTGCAGGTGTCTCTGCCCAAAGGAAAATAGAAAGAATATTTAATCCAATCCATAACAACCATTGTTCACGATAACGCAAAATCATTAAAATCTGTGCCGCAACCGTAATAATTGTAGTTAGACCATCTAAACCTGTTGAACTACCACCAGCAGCTTGTAATGCTTGAACAAAAAGCAAAGTACCAACCGTAGTCATAACAATTAATGTTATCCATCCTTTAACAGTTAACGCTTTGGCAATCACGCTTTCTCCACCATCGCTATTTTGCATATTGGCTTTCCACATAAAGTAACCAATAAATTGAGAGGGCAAATATACGTAAAGTACGGTGTTCATTTCGCCTAAGAAATTCGATCCCCAAGCAACATAAAAATAAGTATAGGCAAAAATCAATCCAAAGAAATAATTACTAATTTTACCTTTACTTACCAATACCACACACAAAATACCCGAAATACCAGAAATCATTGCTAACCAAGAATCAGGTGTTTGTACATAAGCCCAAATTTGCGCAATGATAAAAAGCACAAGCCAAACCACCTCAAAAGGTTTCCAACCAGAAACAAATTCTTGTTTTAAACGTGCTGCCAAAGTCATTATTTACTCCTATTGACTTAAATTTTAACGTGAGCATTCTTGCATAGTGAATTGGTAATGTAAAGGTGTAGAAGCATTTAATTCTAAAGTTGTGAAATCCATCACGTTTTAATTAAAGCCTACATTATCCATTATTGAGTTTGTTTCAAAAAACGCTCTAAAAATTGACCGCACTTTAAATATAATAATCAAGCTCAAGTGGTATTTTTGCTTGTAACAAGAACTGTTTAGTGCGCTCGTGTTGTGGGCAAGTGAAGAATTTATCTGCTGTATTTTGTTCTACAATATATCCATCCGCCATTAAAATCACACGATCCGCGACATCTTGCGCAAACTGCATTTCGTGAGTAACAATAATCATTGTCCAGCCTTCTTGGGCGAGCATTTTTAGTGTTTGTAACACTTCGCCCACCAATTCAGGATCTAATGCCGATGTAGGTTCATCTAATAAAATAATATCAGGTTTTACCGCAAGGGCTCGAGCAATCCCCACTCGCTGTTGCTGACCGCCAGAAAGTTGGGATGGAAATAAATCCGCTTTATTTTTAAGCCCTACTTTTTCTAGCAAACTAAGTGCTTTTTCACGAGCTTGAGCTTTATCTTGTTTTTGCACAACAACCATTCCCTCCATAACATTTTCAAGGGCAGAACGATGAGGGAATAAATTGTATTGCTGAAAGACCATTGACGAACGTCGGCGTAACTTCAATTCATCTGCTTTACTAATTTTCTGGCTAAAATCAATTTTTAGACTGCCATCAGTAAATTCCAAAATGCCTTGCTCTGGTCGTTCAAGCAAGTTTAAACAACGTAAAAAGGTGGTTTTTCCAGAACCAGAAGGACCTAAAATTGCGACCACTTCACCTTTATTAATTTCAAAATCAATGCCTTTTAACACATGATTGCCATTAAAGTTTTTCTGAATATTACTTACTTTTAACATAGACATTCCTTATAAATGGCGAGATAAGCGAATTTCAAGACGATCTTGTAAGAAAGATAAAACAAAACAGAAAATCCAATAAATCAAAGCTGCCTCACTATAAATTAAAATAAATTCATAGTTTGCTGCCGTAATATTCTGTGCGACACGGAATAATTCTGTCACTAAAACAAGAGAAGCCAATGAAGTGTCTTTCACTGTACTAATAAAAGTATTAGAAAGCGATGGTACTGAAATACGTAAAGCCTGTGGCATAATTGTACGAATAAATGCTTGTCGATAATTCATACCTATCGCATAAGAGGCCTCCCACTGCCCTTTAGGTATAGCAATAATTGAAGCTCGAACTGTCTCTGCTGCATAAGCACCAATATTAATAGAAAATGCAATAATCGCTGTCGGAAAAGGCTCTAAAGTAATACCGACTTCAGGTAATCCATAAAAAATAATAAAAATTTGTACTAACATCGGTGTACCTCGAATTATAGAGATATACACTCGACATAAAGCCTGTAACAATTTTAAGGGTAAATTAGGACTAGGCAAAGTACGAATAACTGCAACAATCACTGCAATAAGCAAACCACAGAAGAAGGAAATGACTGCCAATGGCAATGTGTATAAAATTGCTGCTTCCAACATAGGCCAAAACGAGCTGATTACATAATCAGCTCGTTCTGCACTCATAAATGGAAGACTCGCCAACCAATTATTGAGTAATATCATAACCAAACCATTCAATTGAAATCTGTTTTAATGTACCATCTTGGCGAAGTGCTTCAAGTACTTGATTAAATTTTGTAATCAATGCATCTTCACCTTGTAAAAAAGCAAAGGCAGCCGGAGTTTTATCCCCACGATCATAAGCAATTTTTAAACCAGAATTTGGGTGTTGTTTAAAATAATCTAATACAGCCAATTTATCATTAATTGTTGCTTCTGCACGGCCTTGTTTAATAAGCTCTAAGCTCTGTGCTAAACCATCCACTACAAGAATCTGCGCGCCTGCAGCTTTTGCATCTTTACCCCAGTTACTTGTTGCAGATTGTGCAGATTTACGACCTTTCAAATCTTCAAATGATTTAATACTGTTATCCGATGATTTTGTTACAATCACCCCACCAGAATAATTATAAGGCGTTGTGAAACTGTATTTTTTTAAACGCTCTGGGCTTGGGTTAGTTTGGTTTGCTATCACATCAAAACGTTTTGCATTTAACCCCGCATACATTGCATCCCATTGTGTTTCTTTAAATTCCACTTTCAAACCGAGCTTTTCAGCAACTTTACGAATAACCTCTACATCAAAGCCTGTTAATTTTCCACTTTTATCATGGAAAGTAAATGGTGCATAAGTCCCTTCTGTTCCGACTAATAAAGTTTTCGTTTTTTCAACACGATCGGCAATTTCGCCTGCGTGAGAAAAAGTTGAGAAAGCAATAGCTCCAGTTAAAAGTGCGGTCGTAAAAAGTAATTTTTTCATTTTTTCTTCCTTGTGTTGTGTTTGTCTAAGCGTGATTATAAAAAACAAACTTATGAAAAAAAAAGATTATTTATTTATGGTTTATAAATTTTAGTTATAAAAAATTGATATAAGTGATTACTATCAAAATAAGAAATAATCTACCGCACTTTCTTGTAGAAAAATACGTTTCTAAACAATGCAATCAATCTACTCTTATAAAATTTCAGTAAAAAAATGCCTTTCTAAAGAAAGGCATTAATAGAAATTTAAGATTATAAATAAACTTGTAATTTATTATAGAAAAGCAGCGTACCTAATTACGCTTCATCACTTCCAGAAAAACGTTCAATTTTCGCACCTAGACCACGTAATTTATCTTCGATATGTTCATAACCACGATCGATATGATAAATACGATCTACAATGGTTTCACCCGTTGCGATACAACCTGCAAGCACTAAACTGATTGAAGCGCGTAAATCTGTCGCTATTACCTCTGTGCCAGACAATTGTTCAACCCCGTGACATACCGCTGTATTCCCTTCAATTTCAGCTTTACCGCCCATGCGAATTAATTCAGGAATATGCATAAAACGATTTTCAAAAATTGTTTCAGTAATAATGCTTGTACCTTCTGCCACCATATTTAATAAGGTAAACTGAGCCTGCATATCAGTTGGGAACCCTGGATGTGGTGCAGTACGAATATTCACTGCTTTAGGGCGATTACCAAGCATATCTAAAGTAATGCTATTTTCAGTTACATCAACTTGCGCACCAGCTTCACGGAGTTTATCAATTACGGCATCTAAAGTATCCGCTTTAGTATTTTGACAAACAACACGACCGCCCGAAATGGCTGCAGCAATTAAGAATGTTCCCGTTTCAATACGATCTGGCACAACACTATGTTCACAACCAGTTAAACGTTCAACACCTTCAATCGTAATGTGATCAGAACCTGCACCTGTTATTTTCGCACCCATTTTATTAAGGAAATCTGCAGTATCTACAATTTCAGGTTCACGAGCGGCGTTTTCAATAACAGTCGTACCTTTCGCAAGGGTTGCTGCCATCATAATAGATAAAGTTGCGCCTACGCTTACTTTTTCTATTACAATTCGAGTTCCAACAAGACGATCTGATACTTGTGCTTTTACATATCCTTCTTCAAGAACGATGTCCGCACCTAATTTTTCTAAACCGCTAATGTGGAGATCAACAGGTCTAGCTCCGATAGAACAACCTCCAGGTAATGAGACTTGACCTCGATGGAAACGAGCGACTAAAGGTGCCAATGCCCAAATTGAAGCACGCATAGTTTTAACCAATTCATAAGGTGCAGTGAAATGATTGATATTAGAGGCATCTAGTAAAACTGCACCAGTTCCATCACGATTTGCAATCACGCCTAATTGACGCAAAATATTTAAAGTTGTTTCAATATCTTTAAGTTCGGGAACATTTGTCAATTTAACCGGTTCTGTAGCTAAAATAGCCGCAAAAAGAATTGGAAGTGCGGCGTTTTTTGCGCCTGAAATATTCACACTTCCACTTAAACGAGATTGCCCATAAACACGAAATTTATCCATTTTTAAATCCTTAATTAAACTGGTTTAATGCACGATCGCGTTTCCATTTTTCTACGGTATAAGTTTTGATGGTTAGAGCGTGAATTTCACCAGTGCTAAAATAAGGCATTAAAGGGGCATAAATCGTTTGTTGTTGCTTTACACGAGATAGTGCAGCAATTTCATCACTCACTACAATTACACCAAAATGTGCATTTTCACCTTGTGCATAGACTTCTACGATATTTAGCGTGTCTTTTAAAATTTGTTCAATTTTTTGAAGTTCCATTGGATTTCCGTTTAAGTAAGCTATGTAAAATTTGCGATCCAATCAGATAAACCAACAAGATCTGCTAGGGTTAATAATTGTTTTGGTGGATAAACTAATCGTACTGTTTTGTTAATCTTTTGACACTCTCGTAAAAAATCACAAAGAGCTGTAAAACCAGCTGAATCAATATGCTGAAGACCAGATAAATTCCATTCAACAATAGTTTTATCAAGTGTACTTTCTGACAAAAAAACGCCACGTTGCTGCCACATTGGTAACAAGGTGCTGCGAGATAGTTCCCCAAACAAAAAGAGCGTTATTTTATCATTATTTTTTTGCAAATCCCAATTTAGCATAGTTATTCATTTATTGATTGAAAATTATAGGTTGTGAGGCAGATTGCTGCATCTTTGTGATTAATGTATCAATACCTTGTTTGTTTAAAATACCAACCCAATTTTTTATCGTATCTTCCAGCATACTTACGCCTGCTGCTGCCATATCGTAGGCTTTCCATTCCCCACTTTTATTGCCTTTACGCCATTTAAAATCTAATAGGATCGGAGCAACGCCATTAGTTTGAATAATACTTACGCGAATATTTACAAAATTGTTATCGCCTAATTCTTTTTCTGATTCAATTTGAATTTTTTGATTAGAATAATTTGTTAATGTTTGCGCGTACTTTTGCTCAATCAATTCACCAAAGGTCTTGAAAAATTTTTCTCGTTGTTCTGTAGAGGTTGATTTGTAGTATGAACCTAATACTTTAGAACCTGCATATTCTAAGTTTACATAAGGCAATAAATCATTACGAACAATAGTACGTAAATAATTTGGATCTTGTTTAATTTTACTTTGATTAGCTTGTATATCAGAAAATAGTTTATCTGACGCTTGCTGCATTAAAACATAAGGACTTGTTTCTGCAATAGCTGTTCGTGTAACCAAAAGTGCGGTTAATACGAAAGTTAAAATAGTAAACCATTTTTTTAGTTGAGTAAGGTTCATTATCAATCTCCTAATTTATAAAATTTAACCTATTATTCTGCGGATTCTGATTTTTCATTGCCGTCTGATTTTTTACTTCCGTATAAGAATTGCCCAATTAAATCTTCCAATACCATAGCTGATGTAGTGTCTTGAATTTGGCTACCATTTTTAAGCATCGCTGTATCTCCATCATCAAAACCTATTGTCAAGGCAATATATTGCTCACCTAATAAACCTGATGTTTTAATTGATAAAGAACTGTTTTCTGGGATTTCATTATATTCTTGATTAATCGCAATACTTACTTTTGGTAAATAGCTTTTTTCATCAAGCGTAATAGCACTCACACGCCCAATTACTACGCCTCCAATTTTTAGTGGTGCGCGCACTTTTAGTCCGCCAATATTATTAAAAATTGCCGTCACGGTATAAGATTTCGTCTCAGCAAAACCTTGTACATTAGCTACGCGTAAACCTAAAAAAACTAAGGCACCAATACCAAGTAATAAAAATAACCCGACCCAAAATTCATATTTAATTGTTTGTCTCATAAAAAAATCCTTAACCTGCGCCAAACATAATAGCAGTCAAAATAAAATCTAATCCTAGAACAACAAGAGATGCATGCACAACTGTTCGTGTTGTAGCTTGACTGATACCTTCTGATGTTGGCATACAATCATAACCATTAAAAAGCGCAATCCAAGTTACGGCTACAGCAAAGAAAACCGCTTTAATAAAGCCATTTAAAATATCATAGCTCCAACTCACGGAATTTTGCATAACAGACCAAAAGCTGCCTGAATCAACACCTTTCCAATCCACACCAACTAAGGAACCGCCCCAAATACCAATTGCAATAAACAAGATTGACAAAACTGGCATAGAAATGACACCTGCCCAAAAACGTGGTGCAATCACTCGACGTAAAGGATCAACAGCCATCATTTCAAGACTAGAAAGTTGTTCAGTGGCTTTCATTAAGCCTATTTCAGCTGTCAATGCAGAACCTGCTCGACCAGCAAATAAAAGTGCGGTAACAACAGGGCCTAATTCTCGCAAAAGAGAAAGTGCCACCAACTGACCTAAACTTGTTTCAGCAGAAAAATCGACTAACACGACATAACCTTGTAGTCCTAATACCATTCCAATAAATAAACCGGACAACAAAATAATGAGTAACGATTGGACACCTAAAACATGCATTTGCTTCACAAGCAAAGGAAAATGCTCACGAATTTGTGGCTTGCCGATCAATGCGCCAAATAACATAAAGCCAGCTCGCCCCAATGCACGGAAAAAGTCGATCACCTGTTTTCCTAAAGCAGAAATAAAATTGACGATCATTCAAACAATTCCTTCACATAATCTTGCGCTGGGTACTTAAAGCGCACAGGACCATCAGATTCACCTTTTAAGAATTGCACCACGCGCGGATCTTGGCTTTGTAAAAGCTGCTCAGATGTTCCTTCTGCGATGACTTTTTGGTCTGCAATAATATAGGCATAATCTGCAATACTCAATACTTCCTCCACATCGTGTGACACTACGATAGAAGTCAAATTTAACGCTTCATTTAATCGTTTAATTAGGCTCAAAATTACACCCATACTGATTGGATCTTGTCCAGTAAATGGCTCATCAAACATAATTAAATCAGGATCAAGTGCAATAGCGCGTGCTAATGCAGCTCGACGAGCCATACCGCCAGAAAGTTCTGAAGGCATCAATGTGGCTGCGCCTCGCAATCCAACTGCCTCCAATTTCATCAATACGATTTGACGAATTAAACTTTCAGGCAAATGCGTATGTTCACGAATTGGAAAGGCGACATTATCAAAAGTAGAAATATCCGTAAAAAGTGCACCTGATTGGAATAACATCCCCATCCGCTTGCGTACTTCGTACAGTTCACGATTAGATAGACGACAAATATCTTGTCCATCAAACAAAATTTCACCTTGCTCTGGCATTAGTTGCCCACCGATCAATTTAAGTAAGGTGGTTTTACCAATCCCCGACGGCCCCATGATCGCAGTGATTTTTCCCTTTTTTACTTGCAAATTCAGGTTATCGTAAATCACGCGATCACCGCGTTTAAAGGTGAGATTCTTAACTTCAATTAGATTTTGATTCATTAAAATCTCGTTTATAAATAAAAAGTTCAATCAGTTTTATATGACCTTAAAAAGTTAGATTTGTTTAATTTAAAGATTAAGTTTTGTTATTTATAGCAACACATTTTTTTGGCTTAACTTTAATGTGGTCATAAAAATAGTTATAAAAAATAGTGATAAATTCTATTTTTAATAACTTAAAATTTTGCCATAGTAACATTCTTTTTGACCTCACTAAAGAAGCTTTACATTTCTTCATTATTTATTGAATTTTAATAATACTTTGTTTATGGAAAATAAACATTGATAAATGCCTATAAATAATAAGCCTGTAAAAGATACAGATTTGATAAAAAAGATTGCAAAAGAAAAGTTATAGAGAGGAAAGCAGAAAAACCTAACTTTTGCTAGGTTTTCCTATGTTTATTATTTTGCACAGTTACAGTGTGCTGTTTTTTTGTTCAAAACGTTCTGCAACGAAATCCCAGTTTACCACATTCCAGAATTCTTTAATGTAGTCTGGACGGCGGTTTTGGAATTTTAAGTAGTAAGCGTGTTCCCAAACGTCTAAACCTAAAAGTGGGAAACCCTCACAACCAGCCACTTCTTTACCCATTAATGGGTTATCTTGGTTTGCTGTTGATACAACGGCTAATTTACCTTCAGCGGTTAATACTAACCATGCCCAGCCTGAACCGAAACGAGTTGCTGCTGCTTTTTCAAACTCTGCTTTAAATGCATCTACAGAACCGAAATCACGTTCAATCGCATCTTTTAATGCGCCTTGTAAAGTAGTGCCTTTTTTCAAGCTTTTCCAAAATAAACTGTGGTTTGTGTGGCCACCAGCATTATTACGTAATGCTCCACGTTTTTCTGCAGGGATTTTATCAAGGTTAGAAATTAAATGACCCGGATACATTTCTACTAATTCAGCGGGTAAACCTTCTAATGCAGCATTTGCATTGTTTACGTAAGCTTGGTGGTGTTTACTATGATGGATTTCCATTGTTTGCGCATCAAAATGTGGTTCTAACGCATTGTAGGCATAGCCTAATTCAGGGAGAGTGTAAGACATAATGTATTCCTTCTATTGTTAAAAACAGATTTCGTTGAGGTTTTGGTCTATAACCAAAATTGAGCAAATAATAGCAAAAAAATTGATTTAGATCATTAAATGTTTTTCCTTTTTTAAAAAGTGAATTTATTAAATTTTGTTTTAAATCAATAAACCTATCGATCTACTTCTAAAGAGTTATGTGTTTGAGTTGCGAAAATTTCATCAAATATTAGAATACTGCCACTTTCTATTTTCCCTCTGTAATTATGTTTGAGCAACACAAGTTATCTCTGCAAAATTTATCCTGCCAACGTGGTGAGCGCGTACTTTTTCGTGCTTTGACTTGCGATTTTAATAGCGGTGATTTTGTACAAATTGAAGGGCATAACGGCATAGGTAAAACAAGTTTGTTACGTATTCTTGCGGGTTTAGCGCAACCTTTGGAAGGCGAAGTGCGGTGGGATGCTGAAGCGATTTCCAAACAACGTGAACAATATCATCAGAATTTGCTTTATTTAGGTCATCTTTCTGGTGTTAAACCAGAATTAACCGCGTGGGAAAATTTGCAGTTTTATCAACGAATTAGTCAAGCTGAACAAAACACCGATATGTTGTGGGATTTGCTTGAGAAAGTGGGATTGCTAGGTCGTGAAGATTTGCCTGCCGCACAACTTTCTGCTGGGCAACAAAAGCGTATCGCGTTAGGTCGCTTATGGCTGTCTGAAGTGCCCTTATGGATTTTAGATGAGCCCTTTACTGCGATTGATAAAAAAGGCGTGGAAATTCTAACCGCACTTTTTGATGAGCATGCTCAACGAGGTGGTATTGTGTTGTTAACCAGCCACCAAGAAGTGCCAAGTTCTCATCTGCAAAAATTGAATTTAGCGGCTTATAAAGCGGAATAACTTAATGATTTTTTTAGAGATAATTAAACGAGAACTTCAAATTGCGATGCGCAAAAATGCGGAAATTTTAAATCCGCTATGGTTCTTTTTGCTTGTGATTACTTTGTTTCCGCTTGTTATTGGGCCAGAGCCTAAATTACTTTCCCGTATCGCACCGGGTGTCGCATGGGTAGCCGCATTACTTTCAGCATTGCTTTCTTTTGAACGTTTGTTTCGTGATGATTTTATTGATGGTTCTCTTGAACAATTAATGCTAACTGCACAGCCTTTGCCAATGATAGCTTTAGCTAAAGTGGTTGCACATTGGTTGCTCACAGGTTTACCGCTTATTTTATTATCGCCTATTGCGGCTTTGTTACTTTCTCTTGAAGTGAATATTTGGTGGGCATTAGTCTTGACATTGTTACTGGGCACCCCTGTATTGAGCTGTATCGGTGCTATTGGTGTGGCTTTAACGGTGGGGTTGCGAAAAGGTGGCGTGTTGTTGAGTCTGCTTGTTGTTCCGTTGTTTATTCCTGTTTTAATTTTTGCTTCATCGGTATTGGAGGCAGCAGGATTAAATGTGCCTTATGGGGGGCAACTGGCGATTTTAGGTGCCATGATGGTTGGCGCTGTAACGCTTTCGCCTTTTGCCATCGCGGCAGCGTTGCGAATTAGTTTAGATAATTAATTTTATTCATCGTATAAAAGTGCGGTGGTTTTTCTCTTTAATTTTTAAGGATTTTTTATGTGGAAGTGGCTACATCCTTATGCAAAACCCGAAACTCAATATCGTATTTGCGGTAAATTGAGTCCGCTATTTGCATTTTTAACGCTTATCTTACTCGGTGTTGGCATTGTATGGGGTTTAGCATTCGCCCCAGCAGATTACCAACAAGGTAATAGTTTCCGAATTATGTATGTACATGTGCCGACAGCGATTTGGTCAATGGGTGTGTACGGTTCAATGGCGATTGCCGCTGTGGTTGCCCTAGTGTGGCAAATTAAGCAAGCTCATCTCGCAATGATTGCAATGGCACCAATTGGTGCATTGTTTACTTTCTTATCGCTTGTTACGGGGGCAATTTGGGGGAAACCAATGTGGGGTACTTGGTGGGTGTGGGATGCTCGCTTAACTGCAGAATTGATTTTATTCTTTCTTTATCTTGGTATCTTAGCCCTTTATTCTGCTTTTTCAGATCGTAACATAGGGGCAAAAGCGGCTGGGATTTTATGTATTACAACGGTCGTGATTTTACCGATTATTCATTTTTCGGTGGAATGGTGGAACACGTTACATCAAGGTGCGAGTATCACTAAACTGGAAAAACCATCCATTGCAATTCCAATGTTGGTTCCATTAATTTTGTGTATCTTCGGTTTTTTGACCTTGTATATTTGGCTTACTTTAGTGCGTTATCGCGTGGAATTATTGAAAGAAGATGCAAAACGTCCCTGGGTTAAAGCATTAGCTCAAACACTGAAATAAAGTGCGGTTAGTTTTTAGCGATTTTTTATAAGGAATATTTTATGTTTTTCCAAACTTGGAGTGATTTTTTTAATATGGGTGGCTACGGTTTTTACGTATGGTTATCCTATGCAGTAAGTTTAGTGGCAGTTATTGCCTTAATTGTTCAAAGTGTAAAACAACGCAAGACAGTGTTACAAAATGTATTGCGTGAGCAACAACGCGAAGAACGTTTACAACAAGCAAATAAGGGGAACACACTATGAATCCAAGACGTAAATCCAGATTTAAATTAGTCATTTTTGTTGTGCTCGGCATTTCTATTGCAAGTGGATTGATGCTGTATGCATTACGTCAAAATATCGACTTGTTTTATACGCCATCTGAAGTGATTCAAGGTAAGGATAATAATCCGAATCAAAAACCTGAAGTGGGGCAGCGTATTCGTGTTGGCGGTATGGTGGTTGAAGGCACGGTAGTGCGTGATCCAAAAAGCTTAAAAGTGCGGTTTGATTTAAATGATATTGGTCCTGCGATTACTGTTGAATATGAAGGCATTTTGCCAGATCTTTTCCGTGAAGGGCAGGGGATTGTGGCTCAAGGCGTATTAACTCAGTCAGCGGTTTTAAGCGCGACAGAAGTATTGGCTAAACACGATGAAAATTATGTGCCGCCAGAATTAGGCGAAAAAATGCAAAAAGTACATAAACCAATGGGGATTAAGGCAGCAGATTTAAAAGGCGAAAGTGAGCGTGATCGTCAAGAAAAAGAAGGCACAAAATGATTGCTGAATTAGGAAATTATGCGCTGGCTTTAAGTTTAGCTGTATCGCTTATGTTGGCGATTTTCCCTTTGTGGGGGGCGGAAAAGGGCAATGCACAATTAATGGCATTAGCTCGCCCAATGACTTATGGTTTATTTGCAAGTCTAAGCATTGCTTTTGCTGCGCTATTTTATTTATTCGCAGTCAATGATTTTAGCGTGCAATATATTGTAAATAATTCTAATACTACTTTACCCATTTATTATCGTTTATCTGCGGTATGGGGTTCCCATGAAGGCTCTTTGTTACTGTGGATTTGGTTACTGGCGGTTTGGTCATTTGCCGTTGCTTTATTGAGTAAACATTTACCCCAAGAAGCGGTTGCTCGCGTGCTTGGTATTATGGGGATTATTAGCGTCGGTTTTGTATTGTTCGTCTTGTTTACCTCAAATCCTTTCACGCGTACTTTCCCTGATTTCCCAGTGGATGGAAAAGAACTTAACCCAATGTTGCAAGATGTGGGCTTAATTTTCCACCCTCCATTACTTTATATGGGCTATGTGGGTTTTTCTGTGGCATTTGCGTTTGCGATAGCATCCTTAATGACTGGAAAATTAGATTCAGCTTGGGCTCGTTGGTCACGTCCTTGGACGCTTGCTGCTTGGGTGTTTTTAACTTTAGGTATCGTACTCGGTTCTTGGTGGGCTTATTATGAGCTTGGCTGGGGGGGCTGGTGGTTCTGGGATCCAGTAGAAAACTCATCGTTTATGCCGTGGCTTGCTGGTACTGCATTGATTCACTCTCTTTCTGTGACAGAAAAACGTGGTTCTTTTAAAGCTTGGACGGTATTACTTGCGATTTTAGCCTTTTCACTTTGTCTGCTCGGCACATTCTTAGTTCGTTCTGGTATCTTAGTTTCAGTTCACGCATTTGCATCGGATCCAACTCGTGGTTTGTATATTTTGGCTTACCTCGTTGTGGTAATTGGCGGTTCGCTTGCACTCTATGCGTATAAAGGCAGTCAAATTCGTTCTCGTGATAATGCAGAACGCTATTCACGCGAAAGTATGTTGTTATTAAATAATATCTTATTAATGACCGCACTTTGCGTTGTATTCTTAGGAACGTTGTTACCACTCGTTCACAAACAACTTGGTTTAGGCTCTATTTCTATTGGTGCACCGTTCTTTGATCAAATGTTCTTAATTATTATGACACCATTTGCATTATTGCTTGGTATTGGACCTTTAGTGAAATGGCATAGAGACCAATTTTCTGCAATTCGTACGCCTGTTGTTATCTGCGTATTTGTTATGCTGATTGCAGGTTTTGCGTTACCTTATTTCTTGCAAGATAAAATTACCGTGAGTTCAGTGCTTGGTTCAATGATGACAGTGATTATTGCGTTACTTGCGCTTTATGAATTGCAACAACGTGCGACGCATCGTGAATCATTCTTTGTTGGCGTACGCAAACTATCTCGTTCTCATTGGGGAATGATGTTAGCTCACTTAGGCGTAGCAATGACTGTTTGGGGGATCGCATTTAGCCAAAACTTTAGCGTAGAACGTGATGTGAGAATGAAAGTTGGCGAGAGCGCACAAATTGGTCGTTACGATTTTAAATTCGCTGGTGTGACGGATGAAAATGGTCCAAACTATATTGGTGGAAAAGCTCAAATTGATATTTCGAAAGATGGGCAACCAGAGGCAAGTTTATTCGCAGAAAAACGTTTTTATACAGTAAGTCGGATGTCTATGACAGAAGCCGCCATTGCTGGTGGTTTAACTCGTGACCTTTATGTGGCACTTGGCGAAAAACTTGAGGATAATTCTTGGGCGTTACGCTTATATTACAAGCCATTTATTCGCTGGATTTGGATTGGCGGCTTGTTTATGGCGTTAGGTGGATTGTTGTGCATGTTCGATCGACGCTATCGGTTTAATGTGTTGTTGAAGAAATAATTTTATTCTTGCCTTCCCCTGCTTGCGGGGGAAGGAGCCCGAAGGGCAGAAGGGGGATTACGATATCCCCCTCAGGCACTTCGCGACAGCTCCCCCCATAAATGGGTGGAGCAAAGTTAATGAAAAAGTGCGGTAAAAAATGAAAAAAAAATTACTCGTTCCTCTTATTCTCTTTTTATCAATAACAATTGCCTTTTTAGTGCAATTAAAACGTAATGCGCAAGGCGAAGATATTAAAGCATTAGAGTCAGCTTTGGTTGGAAAGCCTGTGCCAGAAAAAAATTTGACGGAGTTGTTTGAAAATAAAGCTTATACGAATGAATTATTTCAACAAGGTAAGCCAGTTTTGCTTAACGTATGGGCGACTTGGTGTCCGACTTGTTATGCAGAACATCAATATTTAAACAAACTTGCTAAAGAGGGTGTGAGAATTATTGGTTTAGATTATAAAGATGAATCACCTAAAGCAATGAAGTGGCTAAAAGATCTTGGCAATCCTTATCAAGTTGTTTTAAAAGATGAAAAAGGTTCTTTTGGTTTGGATTTAGGGGTATATGGTGCGCCAGAAACGTTCATTGTAGATGGAAAAGGTGTGATTCATTATCGTTATGCTGGAGATGTAAACGAGAAAGTTTGGACTCAGACTTTAAAACCAATTTATGACAAACTTTCGGAGCAACAATAATGAAAAAAACATGGCTATTTTTGACCGCACTTTTGTTTAGCTCAGTGGCGTTTTCAGCTATTGATGCATTAAATTTTAGTTCTCCACAGCAAGAGAGTGATTACCATCAATTAACACAATCTTTGCGTTGCCCTCAATGTCAAAATAACAATATTGCGGATTCCAATGCGACTATCGCTGTGGATATGCGTGGCAAAGTATTTGAGCTTTTACAAGAAGGCAAATCAAAAAATGACGTAGTGGATTATATGGTGGCACGTTACGGCAATTTTGTAACCTATGATCCTCCTATAACAGCGAGTACATTAGTGCTATGGATTGCGCCATTATTGCTTGTGTTGTTAGGCGTGGTGTTTTTATTAAGACGCAAACCTAAAACCCAAAGTGCGGCGAAATCCCAAGAGGTTTTAACGGATGAAGATAATGCGCGTTTGGCAGAATTATTAAACAAGGATAAATAGATGAATTTTACATTAATTTTTATCTTAACCACTTTAGTTGTGGCGTTAATTTGTTTTTATCCTTTATTACGTCAATTCAAAGCGAAACATGGGCAAAAACGTGATGATTTAAATAAGGCGTTATATTTCTCGCGCTTGGAAGAAATTGAGCAAGATAATTCCCAAGGTTTAGTTGAAAATGTTGAGCAACTCAAACAAGAATTACAGAAAACCTTGCTTGATGATGTACCGAGTAAAGTCCAAGAGAATGTGGATTATTCTGGCAAATCTTATGGAAAAATTTGGTTTGTCTCTGGTGTATTAGCGTTAGGAATTATCGCAGGTTCTTCTTATTTTATGGTGGGATCTTGGCAAGCCGAATCGATGTTAGAGCAAACTTATGCGAAATTGCCCTATTTCTTTGACCGAATGAAAGATGAAGATAAAAATCCATTTTCTGATACAGAAATGCAGCAATTTTCTATCGCACTTCGAATCGATTTGCAAAAAAATCCAACTGATGCCAAAAAATGGTGGATGCTCGGTCAAATTGGGATGAATTTAGGTGATGCACGTTTGGCATTCGATAGCTATCAAAAGGCTAATAAACTTGAACCAGATAATGTGCAATATAAATTAGGTTATGCTCGTATATTGATGTTTTCTGAAGATGCGACTGATAAACTTAAAGGTGGCGATTTATTGCGTCAAGTGATCCGTCAAGATCATACTAATGTTGAGGCGTTAAGTTTGCTCGCATTCCGTTATTTTGAAACAGAAGATTATAAAATGGCGGCAGTGACTTGGGCGATGATGCTACGCTTAATGCCGAAAGATGATGAGCGAGTTCCATTAATTGAAAAAAGTATTCGTACCGCGCGTGATGCTTTAGAAGCGCAAAATGAAGAAAAATCAAAAAGTATCACTCCCGAAAAATAACCTAGTACGTTATAAGACTTTTTGATATAGTGCGAAAAAATTATTCGTAGTCGAACAGATTAGCATTTAATAAAGTACTAAAGGAACGAGAAATGAATAACAAAAATTGCACTTTTTTCTTTGTTCTGCGTCATTATTGGAAGTTTATTTACTTCACAATTTTCGATTGTAGAAAATGATTCTAGTGCAGTCACTTATATTGATTCTGAAGATAAAAAAGCATTTAATTCCGATGTTTCAAATAATGATGCTCAAAAACTAGCTCAAAGTATTGAATTTAAAGTTTATAAAATAGATGAAACGACTTCATCAGAAAGTATTTATGAATCTCCAACTGGAATTTGTCAGGGATTTAAGATTACAAGAGGTGTAGATTACACAAATTCGGACTTACCATTATCTTTATCCAGACAATAGAGGAGAATTTTATGGCAGTGTGGTTGGTGCAACTATTTATAACCAAAAAGATCCTCAAAATTTAAGTTATGTGCCAGTTTATTCAATTACAGATAAAGATTTATCTAAGCGTATTCAGTTAAAAGAAAATAAAACATTAAAGGAAAAAGCAGCGAATTATGTATCAGAAGGTAGGGCTGTATTAACTGACGTAATTTGTAAATAGGATGTATTTAATGAGAAAAATAGTTTTTGTTAGTTGTGTAATTTTAGGTTTAGCAGCATGTTCATCTCAACCAGAACAAATTGGTGGCGGTGTTTACGATATGAAAACTGTGCAAGAATATAATGCTCGAGTTATTAGTGGTAATACTGTTACGCAAACTCAAAAGGATAAAATAACGCAACAAATTGATACAAGTTTAAAATTAAACCAAAGTGACAATAAAGTTAAAACGAGAACAAGACGTGTATTGCCTGTTCTTCCAGTTACACCAAGCGTCGGATATCATTATAATTATCACTATTTTAGATAAAAATTATCTTGTCATCTGTGCTAAAAATTCTTCTTCTGTTAATACTGTAATATTTAGTTCTTGAGCTTTTGCAAGTTTAGAGCCTGCGGCATCGCCTGCGATAACGAAATCTGTTTTACTGGATACCGAACCACTTACTTTTGCGCCAAGCTGTTGTAATAAGGCTTTTGCTTCATTACGCCCCATTTGTGTAAGAGTGCCTGTCAGTACTACAGTTTTATCTTTGAACAAGTTTTCACTTGCTTCTTTCACTTCTACAGTTTCCCAATGCACACCTTGTGCGATTAAATCCTCCACGACTGCAACATTATGCGCTTCACGCCAAAATATAAAAATTCGGTTCGCTACAACTTCCCCTACATCAGGCACTTGTTGAAGTTCTTCAAGATTTGCGTCTTTAAGCGCATCTAAAGTTTTGAAATGATTAGCAAGATTTAATGCAGTGGCTTCGCCCACTTCACGAATGCCTAAAGCAAAAATAAAGCGAGCAAGCGTCGTGCTTTTTGCATTTTCAAGACTATTGAGTGCGTTTTCTGCAGATTTTGCCCCCATTCTTTCTAAGCGTGTGAGCGTGGTTAAATCAAGTTTAAATAAGTCCGCAGGTGTATGAATCAGTTCTCGATCGACTAATTGCTCTATTAATTTTCCGCCTACACCATCAATATCCATTGCTTTACGAGAGACGAAATGTTTTAACGCCTCTTTACGCTGTGCCGCACAGAATAATCCTCCCGTGCAACGTGCTACTGCTTCGCCTTCAATACGAATAATTTGAGAATCGCACACAGGGCAATTTGTTGGGAAAATGATTGGTTTAGCATTATCAGGGCGACGTTCGTGTAATACGCCAATAATTTGTGGAATTACATCGCCTGCTCGACGAATAACAACAGTATCGCCAATAGCGATATTTAAACGTTCAATTTCATCGCCATTATGTAAGGTGGCATTACTTACTGTAACGCCTGCAACAAACACTGGCTCTAATTTGGCAACTGGTGTGATTGCGCCAGTTCGACCCACTTGGAATTCAACATCATTCAACAGGGTTAATTCTTCTTGGGCGGGGAATTTATAAGCAATCGCCCAGCGAGGTGCTTTAGAAATAAATCCTAGTTCATTTTGTAAGGCTATATCATTGATTTTTAATACCGTTCCGTCAATATCATAACCTAACGAGCTACGTTTGTTTTGAATATCTCGATAAAAACCTAAAACTTCATCTGCACCATTGCATAAACGAATTTCAGGATTTACTGGAATCCCGATAGATTTTAGCCATTGCAAACGAGCATAATGCGTAGTCGGCAGATCAACCCCCTCAGCAATTCCAATACCATAAGCATTTAATACCAGCGGACGTTTGCTGGTAATATTAGGATCAAGCTGGCGTAAAGAGCCTGCCGCTGCATTGCGAGGATTAGCAAAGGTTTTTTCATTATGTTCTAACGCATATTTATTTAAACGCTCAAAGCCTGCGTGCGGCATAAAAACTTCGCCCCGCACTTCTAAACGTGCTGGAGGATTATCTGTTAAAAGTTGTAATGGAACATTACGAATCGTGCGGATATTGGCTGTAATATCTTCGCCTGTGGTGCCATCACCACGAGTGGCGGCTTGTGTAAGTTCACCATTAACATACAAAATACTCACAGCCAAGCCATCAAGTTTAGGTTCGCAACAGAAAGTAAGTGGTTTCGGTAATAGGATTAAACGATCTTCAATGCGGTTTACAAAAGCATTAAATTCTGCATCGGAAAAAGCATTATCCAAAGAGAGCATAGGAATTTCGTGACGAATTTGGCTAAACCCAGAAAGTGGTTTTGCACCAACACGTTGAGTTGGCGAATCTGATGTCAGAAATTCAGGATGCTCTAATTCTAGGGCTTTGAGCTGATGAAATAAACGATCGTATTCGCTATCAGGCACACTCGGATTATCTAAAACGTGGTATTCGTATTCATATTGGCGCAAGGTTTTGCGTAGATTGTCTAGTTGAGTTTGAATATTTTTCATAAAATTCTCGGAGAAAAATGACCGCACTTTTCTATGTATTTAGCGTGAAAATAGACAGGTACAAAGCCTGTCTAAATGAATATAAAAGTGCGGTAAATTTAAGGTATGAATTTACACACGAGCAAGATAGGCTTGCTCTGCATTTGCATCAAAAATTTCTTGTTCTTCAGTCAGTATAACACCTTGTAAATCTTCGGCTAATGTATGGGCAGCACGCATCATCATACGTAAATTAGCAAGATTATTACCTGGAGAGGGCAATTGCATAAAGAATACAATTCCTATGGTGTTAAATTCCGCTAAGTTATAAGCATTGAATGTGCCGGGTTGTTCTAAATTTGCCACACTAAAAAGCACAGGACTTGCCACACTTAAATCTAAGTGACGATGATACATTTCATCTTTACCCAAGATAAAACCCAAGTTTTCAAGAGCCTGCACCAATTTAGCACCATTAAATTCTTCGCTAGATTTTGGAATAAGATAAAGTTGAATATAGCCAGTTGTTTGTTTTGGCTGAGCTGTCGTTTCTGCTTTTGGTTCATTGAACGAGAGGTTGTAGTCTACTTGATGCTCTTCGTGAGATAATTCTGCAAGCTGCACTCTTAATTCTGGCGATGATGAATTAATGCCATTAAAACCAATATTTCGGCTTTGTTCTTCAAGTTGTTCTAAGGTCATACTTGCGACATTATTTGCGGTTGGCATATCGTATTGAGGTTGCGTTGGTTGTATTGGCTCGGAACGATGATTCCCCATATCATAAATAGGTTGCGTGTTAGGAATAGAAATTTTGATGTCATCCACACTTTTATCGCTTTGGCGATAATCGATCAATTCAGCTTCTGATGGTACTTTTTCTCTGGTCGGTTGAGGAATTGGTGTATGCCTATTTTCCACATAGGTATTTGGCGAAATATTGTTTGGCTGAGCCATTTCTTCTTGCGTATGGGATTTAGATGTTGGAGAAGTGCGGTCAAATTTATTGGCTTTATCAAAATATTTTGATTTCTCACGACGATTTGACCATAATCCGTGTACGATTAAGGCGACAAGTGCCACGATACCCACAATAATCAAAATTGTATTTAAATCCATTTTTATTCCTTACGCGCGATAGTTCGGCGAGAGTGCTATAAATGGTGCTAATGCTACCATATTTCAGTAGGCGAAAAAATACTTCAAAGTGTGGAATTTTAAAGGAAAAGTGCGGTCTGTTTTAAGCATATTTTTATTGAAAGGAAAGAAAAATGTTGAATCTTAATGAATTAAAATCTGGTTTCCATTATTTTGTGATGGGCTGGCATTACATCACACAAAAAGGTTTGCGTCGGTTTGTTATTATTCCAATTTTGCTCAATGCTGTTTTGCTTTGTGGTTTATTTTGGCTTTTTATTAGCCAAATCACGAGTGCGATTGATTGGGTAATGAATTTTATTCCAGACTGGCTTAGTTTTCTCAGTGTCATTTTACTGACACTTTCGATTTTAACGATTTTATTGCTCTTTTATTTTACTTTTACCACACTTTCTGGCTTTATCGCCGCCCCCTTTAATGGTTTGTTGGCGGAAAAAGTAGAAAAAATGCTGACGGGGGAAAATATTAATGATGATGGTCTTGTTGATGTAATAAAAGATGTGCCTCGTATGCTTGCTCGAGAGTGGCAAAAATTACGTTATAGCCTACCCAAAATTATCGCCTTATTTTTACTGAGTTTTATTCCTTTGGTTGGGCAAACCATCGTACCTGTACTTACTTTCTTGTTCACTTGTTGGATGATGGCAATTCAATATTGTGATTATCCTTTTGATAATCACAAAGTCTCTTTTGATATCATGAAAAATGCGCTTGGCAATCAAAGAACCCAAAGTTTAACTTTTGGTGGATTGGTTACTTGTTGCACATTTGTGCCCGTGATTAATTTATTAATTATGCCTGTTGCAGTATGTGGTGCGACGCTGATGTGGGTAGAAAATTATCGTAATGACTTAGGTTTTAATATGAATAGATCTTTTTCCTCTCAAACGGGGCTTGATGTTCGTTCAGAAAATACAGGGATTGTTAAATAGCCTACAGTTATAAAATAGATCAAATAACTATTTTTTTAATCAAAAGTGCGGTACTATAAATAAACCAACATTAAAGAAGTCCAACGAAAGGGAAATATTATGACAATTTATGCAGACAATTCTTATTCTATCGGAAATACGCCGCTTGTGCGTTTAAAACACTTTGGCCATAACGGCAATGTGGTGGTAAAAATTGAAGGTCGTAACCCAAGTTACAGCGTAAAATGCCGTATTGGGGCGAATATGGTGTGGCAAGCAGAAAAAGATGGCACGCTCACAAAAGGGAAAGAGATTGTAGATGCAACGAGTGGTAACACGGGCATTGCTTTGGCTTATGTTGCGGCGGCTAGAGGTTATAAAATCACGCTCACTATGCCAGAAACAATGAGTCTTGAAAGAAGACGCTTATTGTGCGGATTGGGTGTAAATTTAGTGCTTACCGAAGGCGCAAAAGGAATGAAAGGCGCTATTGCGAAAGCAGAAGAAATTGTGGCTTCTGATCCAAGTCGCTATGTCATGCTTAAACAATTTGAAAATCCAGCCAACCCGCAAATTCATCGAGAAACAACAGGGCCTGAAATTTGGAAAGATACGGATGGCAAAGTCGATGTTGTTGTTGCTGGCGTAGGAACAGGTGGTTCGATTACGGGTATTTCTCGTGCGATTAAATTAGATTTTGGTAAACAAATCACTTCTGTTGCCGTTGAGCCAGTGGAATCTCCAGTCATTAGCCAAACTTTAGCGGGTGAAGAAGTAAAACCAGGCCCACACAAAATTCAAGGTATCGGTGCGGGTTTCATTCCCAAAAATTTAGATTTATCTATTATTGATCGCGTAGAAACTGTTGATAGTGATACCGCACTTGCCACAGCTCGTCGCTTAATGGCGGAAGAAGGCATTCTTGCAGGTATTTCATCTGGTGCAGCTGTCGCGGCTGCAGATCGCTTAGCTAAATTACCAGAATTTGCCGATAAACTCATTGTTGTTATTTTGCCTTCAGCTTCTGAACGCTACTTAAGCACAGCACTGTTTGAAGGGATTGAGGGATAAACAAAAAAGAATAAAGTGCGGTGAATTTTTACCGCACTTGTATTAAGACTAGAGTAGTTCAATCTGAATGACATCAGATTGTTTAATCCCCTTATTTTATCCTTTCCTTCTTATTCAAAATCAATTTTTATTCTTCTTTTCGTATTCTGTCCATTGAATTTTTTCATCAATGCAGTAAACTAGCCACCGATTTTTAATCACCTTTCTTTTCACTTTAAATGTTACCAGCGAGTAACAAAAGGACACATCATGACAAACAAAGTAAACAGTTATGGCTGGAAAGCCTTAATTGGCTCTGCCGTCGGCTATGCAATGGACGGTTTCGATCTTCTCATTTTAGGTTTCATGCTTAGTGCAATTTCCGCAGACTTAAATCTAACACCCGCACAAGGCGGCTCTCTCGTAACTTGGACACTGATTGGTGCCGTATTTGGCGGCATTTTATTTGGTGCATTAAGCGATAAATACGGTCGTGTACGCGTACTGACTTGGACTATTCTTCTTTTTGCGGTATTTACTGGGTTATGTGCACTTGCACAAGGTTATTGGGATTTACTGATTTATCGCACAATTGCTGGCATTGGCTTAGGCGGTGAATTTGGAATTGGAATGGCTCTAGCGGCGGAAGCATGGCCCGCACGCCACAGAGCTAAAGCAGCATCTTATGTTGCATTAGGTTGGCAAGCTGGTGTGTTAGGTGCAGCATTGCTTACACCATTATTGCTCCCTCATATTGGTTGGCGTGGAATGTTCTTGGTGGGTATCTTCCCTGCATTTGTCGCTTGGTTCTTACGTTCTCATTTACATGAACCTGAAATTTTCACTCAAAAACAAACCGCACTTTCAACGCAATCCAGCTTTACTGATAAATTACGTTCATTCCAGCTTCTGATTAAAGACAAAGCCACGAGCAAAATTAGTCTTGGTATCGTCGTACTCACTTCTGTACAAAACTTCGGTTATTACGGCATTATGATTTGGCTACCTAACTTCTTATCAAAACAACTTGGATTCAGTTTAACTAAATCTGGGCTTTGGACCGCCGTTACCGTCTGTGGCATGATGGCTGGCATTTGGATTTTCGGACAACTCGCCGACCGCATCGGACGCAAACCAAGTTTTTTACTTTTCCAATTAGGCGCAGTGATAAGTATCGTGGTTTACTCACAACTTACCGATCCTGACATCATGCTTCTTGCTGGGGCATTTTTAGGTATGTTTGTGAACGGAATGCTGGGCGGTTACGGTGCATTGATGGCGGAAGCCTACCCAACAGAAGCTCGAGCAACGGCACAAAACGTACTTTTCAATATTGGTCGTGCCGTAGGGGGATTTGGACCTGTAGTTGTGGGCGCAGTTGTACTTGCCTACTCTTTCCAAACGGCCATCGCTCTACTTGCGATTATCTACGTAATTGATATGTTAGCGACAATTTTCTTAATCCCTGAATTAAAAGGTAAAGCCTTAGACTAAGAAAATATAAAAGATAAAAATGCTCGCCAAGCGCGAGCATTTTTTATGAAACAAGTTATCTTATAAGTAATATCTTTATAAGTTTTCTTTTCACTAAGCAAATTTTCATTATTTTGCCAACAGTTCGTTCAGTTTTTCTAATGCCATTTCTGGCGTAATATCAATCAAACTTTGATGATAACCGCCCTCTTTGTCGCCTTTACGGACTTTAATTAATCCACCTTCAATTAAACGAATAATCGTAGCCTTATCCGAAAGCGGCGGCGTATATTGCGGGCTAGTTGGACCATAAAGTGCAATCAATGGACGATTGACTGCTGCCGCAATATGCATTAAACCACTGTCATTGGTCACGACCGCCGTACAATTTGCAATTAAATCCACCGCTTCATTCAAGTTGGTTTTTCCTGCTAAATTGACACAAAACTTACGCAACTCTTCAGGTAGTGCTTGACGAATTTCTTCGCCTACTGGTTCATCTTTAGCAGAACCAAATAGCGCCACAGCATAGCCTTGGGTAATTAACATTTCTGCTAATTTTGCATAATGATAATGTGGCCAACGTTTTGCCGGGCCAAATTCCGCACCAGGACAAAAACCAATAATTGGACGTTCGCCTAAAAGTGCGGTTTGTTTTTCAAATTTTTTTAAGGTTTCAGCTTGTTGTGCTGGCTCAACCGTCAAATAGGGTTTCAAGATAGGAATATCATCAGCTTTTGGTACAGCATCTTTTTCAAAAGCCAATGCAACATAACGCTGCACCATCATTGGATAATCTTTTTTATTGGCTCGTAAATCATTCAATAAAATATAACGGCTTTCGCCTTTCCAACCGCGACGATGAGCAATTTTTGCGAAGAAAGGAATAAACGCAGATTTCAATGAATTAGGCAAAACAATCGCCATATCATATTGTTCACGCAAAGATTTTCCTAAACGATAACGCGTTCCCAATTCAAAGGATCCGTGCCCTAATGGCATTTCAATCGCCTTACGCACCTCTGGCATTCGCGCAAGCAAAGGCTTACACCAATTCGGTGCCATCACATCAATATTGCAGTTTGGATATTGAATTTTCAGTTGCTGGTACAAACTGTGCGACATCATCATATCGCCAACCCAAGATGGGCCAATAATTAGAATATTCATTTTCTGTCTTTCAGATAAAAGTGCGGTCAAAAATACTTGTTATTATGGCACAGAGTTGAATAAAAATATGCTCCTTTAACAATTTAGTCGAAACTCTTTAGGAGTCATTTCAAATTCTTTCTTAAAAACAGAATAAAAATATTGAATTGATGGATAGCCGCAAATCTCAGCAATTTCTTTAATAGAAATATCTGTTTGTTGTAATAAATTCTTTGCTCGGGAAATTTTTTCTTCGTGGATGACTTGGTGAATTGTTTTATTCATTTCATTCTTAAAACGTTGTTCAAGATTAGAACGTGAGGTTTCAAGATGATCTAAAACTTGTTCTACTTTAATTCGATGACAGGCACGATGACGAATATAATGCATTGCTTGAATGACAAGCGGATCTGTTAATGATCGATAATCTGTAGAATTTCGAGAGTGAACGGTAATCGGTGGAATTAAAATAGGGGTATGTGAAACTTTTTGACCATTGAGTAATTTGTGTAATAATTTCGCAGCTTGATAACCAATCTCTCTCGTGCCTTGTTCTACGGAGGAAAGGGACACACGCGATAAATATTGGATCAATTCTTCATTATCAATACCAACCACACAAAGCTCTTCAGGTACAGCAATTTTACTGTACTCACAAGCCTGCAATAAATGACGAGCACGCGCATCCGTAACAGCAATAATACCAGTATGAGAAGGAAGAGATTTTAACCAGACAATTAGCTTTTGTTGCTCTTCCAACCAATTTTGAGCATGAACCTGCACACCCTCATATAGGTAAATAGGGTAATGATTTTTCTCCATCAACTCTACAAAAGCATCTCTTCGTTCTATAGACCAATGCTTATGAGTATTTACTTGCAAACCATAAAATGCAAACTGTGACAGCCCTTTCTCCTGTAAATGAGATAAAGCCATTTCAACCAATGCCATATTATCTGTTGCTATATAAGGAAAGTGCGGATAAAAATCAGCTTGTTTATAAGATCCACCAACTGCTATAGTAGGAATAAGAGTGTGTTGCAATAATTCAACAGTTTTTGGATCATCAAAGTCTGCAATAATACCATCAATAGAAAGTTGAATGGTATCAGTATGATAGATAAATTCATCTTCTACAAAAATATCCCACATACATTGCGATGCCTGAATATATTGTCCAATACCCTCCACCACCTGCCGATCATATACTTTGTTTGCATTAAATAAGAGGGCAATTTTGTAGTATTGTTCCGTCATTTTATATCCTTATCTATGGGAAATTGCTATTTAAGTTATAATAGAAAAGATATTTAGCTTCAAGATAAAAATAGCCAGAATAACTGGCCATTTTTATATCAATACCACATTTATTTTTTTAGCTTCGCAATACCTATTCCACTTGCACCATAAATAATAGCAAAGATAATACCGCTCCAACATAAAATTGCCCAAGGTAAATAAGACAATGTTGCAACACCTAATGTGCCTGCCATATATGCACCTGCGGCAGTCCATGGCAAAATAGGTTCAATAATTGTTGCGGAGTCTTCTGCTGTTCGACTTAGATTTTTTGGATGTAATCCTTTTTCTACATACGCATCTTTAAGCATTTCTCCTGGAATTAGAATAGAAATTTGCCCATTACAAGTAACCCCAATCATTGTTAGACCGCAAAGAATCGTTGTAATAATCAAAGAAAGAGTTGAATGAACAAAGGTGAGTAATTTTTGAATAATCACGGTTAATGCACCACTCAATTGTAATACACCTGCAAATGACAATGCACAGAAACAAATTAATAGTGTTCCCATCATTGAGTTCATTCCACCACGATTCAACAAACGACTTAAATCAGAGCTAACTGAAGTATGGTGAATCATTGAGGTATCAAATCCATTAACTGCACTATTAATCACATCAGATAGAGAGAATTTTTGAATTAAGATAGCATTAATAATTGCGATCAATGCTGATAATAACATCACTGGAATAGTCGGTTTCTTAGTAATAGATCCCCATAATACAATAGCGACTGGAATAAGTAATAGAAAGTTAAAATAATAAACTTGCTCTAACTCATGAATCATTGTATTTACTTTTTCTGGAGTCGCTACATTAGAAAAATCGTAGTTTAAACCATATACCACATAGACAGTAGCCGAAAGAATAAAAGATGGTAATGTTGTATAAAGTAAGTGAACTATATGCTCATATAAATCTACGCCAGCAGCTGCGGATGCAATATTGGTTGTATCAGATAATGGTGATAATTTATCTCCAAAATACGCACCAGCGACCACAGCACCTGCTGTAGCAGCCAAATTGGCGTCTAATCCAATCGCAACTCCCATAAATGCCACCCCAACAGTCCCTGCTGACCCCCAAGAAGTTCCAGTACAAATGGAAACAATAGCAGTAAGGAATAAGGCTGTCACATAAAGATATTCTGGTGATATCGCTTTTAGTCCGTAGTAGATCATCATAGGAATTGTTCCTCCACTAATCCAAGTTCCAATTAATAATCCTACAGTAATTAAAATTAATAGCGCAGGCATTGTTTTAGCTATTTTTTCTGAAATGGCGTCTAAAATATCTAAATAGCAATGACCTAATTTAATAACTAAAAAACCAGCAAATACCGTTGAAATAATCATTAATGGCTCTGCTGGCAAATCAAATAAAGCATACCCAAGCCCTAACAGTAATAGCATCACAATGATTGGTGAAAAAGCTTCTAATGTTGTTGGCATTCTTGTGCGATGAGTGGTTTTCATATTAAATCTCCCTATTGTTTAATAAACAAAACCCATTTTTGATTCGATTCAATGCCTCTAATAATTTTTCTCTAGGCATAGCGACATTCATACGAAAGAAACCGTCTCCCTCTTTGCCAAATTCACTCCCCAAAGATACTTTTACTCTTGATAAATTATTAATCCAATAAGCTAATTCATTTTCATTTATACTTAGCTTTTTATAGTTTATCCAAAGTAAATAAGTTCCATCACTTTCAGTAATATCTAATAATGGAATATACTCATTGAAAAATTCTTTTACTATCTTCTTATTATTCTTTATGTATTCTTTTAGATAGATTACCCAGTCAGCACAATATTTATATAACGAAATAATAGCTGGCATAGAGAAATAATTTGGATTATGTATACCTAATGCCATCATTTCTTTTATAAATTTTTCTCGAATTTCTTTATTCTCAATAATTAGGTTAGCTATTTCCAATCCAGGAATATTAAAAGTTTTTGCTGGGGATAAACAGATCATTGAGTGATTTACTACCCATTCATCTAATGATGATATTAAATAGTGGGAGTCATTTGTTAGTGTAAAGTCTGCGTGGACATCATCGGAAATGATAAATACATTATGTTTTTTAGCTAAGTTTATAATTTTAATAAGGACTCCTTTATTCCAAATCGTTCCAGTTGGATTATGAGGAGAAATTAAAACAAATACTTTAGAATGTTTAAAACATTCCTCTAATAAATGAAAATCAATATGATACTTTCTATTTTCATAAACCAAAGGACATTGATATAATTTTCTGTCATTTAATTTTATCGTGTTTAATATTGGACTATATGAAGGTGATAGAATACATATTCCATCAGTTTCTTTTGTAAATGCTCGTATATAAATAGATACGGCTTGGATTATTCTTGGGCAAAATACAATTTTTTCAGAGAGAACAGAATAATGATATTGTTCGAAAATATAATCACTGATTATCTTGTAATAGTCGGCTGGTAATTCAGTATAACCATAAATTCCTAAACGATTAAATTTTTCTAATTCATCTATCATTATCTGAGGGGCTGGAATATCCATGTCCGCAACAGACATTGGAATAATATCATTATCTACATTCCATTTAGCACTAAATGTATTTAGGCGATCAATAATCACATCAAAATTATAAAAATTATTCATTATTCCTCCTGATGTATAAGGCAAATTTACTTTAGTCAAAGAAGAAAAGAATTAAAATTACTAAAACTACTTTATCTATTACGTTTTTTCACAACTGTGATCCACGCCACAGTTGCAAATAATCAACATAGAAAAATTAAATAACATAATTGATGAAAAGCTAGTTTTTCACAAAAATACGAAAAATTTCATCACCTAGAGAGGAAAATGTTATGACAACCTATTTCGATAAAATTGAAAAAATCTCCTTTGAGGGAGAAAAATCCACAAATCCTTTTGCTTTCAAACATTATGATGCTAATCAAGTAATTTTAGGTAAAACTATGGCTGAACATTTACGCTTAGCTGTGTGTTATTGGCATACCTTTTGCTGGAATGGGAATGATATGTTTGGGCTAGGTTCTTTGGAGCGAAGTTGGCAGAAAAATTCAAATTTGCTTGCTGGCGCAGAACAAAAAGCCGATATTGCTTTTGAGTTTTTGAATAAGTTAGGCGTGCCTTATTATTGTTTTCATGATGTTGATATTGCACCTGAAGGTAATTCAGTGCGGGAATATGTACAAAATTTTCATCATATTGTTGATATTTTAGAACGCAAACAAGAAGAAACGGGTGTAAAACTCTTATGGGGAACTGCAAATTGTTTTACTAATCCTCGTTATATGTCTGGTGCAGCAACCAATCCTAATCCTGAGGTTTTTGCTTGGGCTGCAACACAAGTGTTTAATGCGATGAATGCCACTCAACGTTTAGGTGGAGAAAATTACGTATTATGGGGTGGACGTGAGGGATATGAAACTTTATTGAATACCGATTTGAAACGTGAACGTGAACAAATTGGTCGTTTTATGCAAATGGTGGTAGAACATAAGCATAAAATTGGGTTTAAAGGTACATTATTAATTGAGCCAAAACCGCAAGAACCAACTAAACATCAATATGATTATGATGTGGCAACAGTGTATGGTTTCCTAAAACAATTTGGTTTAGAAAAAGAAATTAAAGTTAATATTGAAGCTAACCACGCGACGCTTGCTGGCCATACCTTTCAACATGAAATTGCAACAGCTTGTGCATTAGATATTTTTGGCTCAATTGATGCTAATCGTGGCGATCCACAATTAGGCTGGGATACCGACCAATTCCCAAATAGTGTTGAAGAAAACACGTTAGTTATGTATGAAATTTTAAAACATGGTGGTTTTACTACTGGAGGTTTTAATTTTGATGCGAAAATTCGCCGACAAAGTATTGATCCTTATGATTTATTTTACGCTCATATCGGTGCAATTGATGTATTGGCATTATCCTTAAAACGTGCAGCAAAAATGTTACAAGAGGAAACCTTACAAAAAATTGTTAATGAACGCTATGCAGGTTGGAATAGTGAACTTGGCCAGCATATTTTGCAAGGTAAAACTTCACTTGAAACACTTGCGCAACTTGTCCAACAAAAAGATTTAGCGCCAAAACCAGTTTCAGGTCAGCAAGAATATTTGGAAAATTTGGTAAACCAAGTTATTTATAGCTAAAAATGAAGCAAAAGTGCGGTTGTATTCCACCGCACTTTTTTATTTTAGGAGACATTATGTATATAGGAATTGATTGTGGCACACAAGGAACAAAGGCGATAGTGCTTGATTCTGTCCAAAAAAAAGTGATTGGAGTTGGTTACGCAAAACATGAATTAATTACACAATCCAATGGAAGACGTGAACAACAACCAAATTGGTGGATTGAGGCATTACAACAAGCATTACAAATTGCATTGAAACAAGCAAAAAATTCACCGCACTTTTCACCTAATTTAGTGAAGGGAATAGGCATTTCAGGACAACAACATGGACTGGTAATGTTAGATAAAAACGATCGTCCTCTATATAAGGCTAAGCTTTGGTGTGATACAGAAACCGCTACGGAAAATGATATACTGATCGAAAAATTAGGCGGACAAACAGCCGTATTTGAAAAATTAGGCATCATTTGCCAAACTGGTTACACCGCTTCAAAACTAAGTTGGTTTCGTCAAAATTATCCTGACAAATTTGCCAATATTCGCAAAATCATGCTGCCACACGATTATCTAAATTATTGGCTAACAGGAAAATTCTGCACTGAATTTGGTGATGCTTCTGGTAGTGGTTATTTCGATGTTGTGAAAAGAGAATGGAAAAGAGAAGTCTTCAAATATCTTGCGCCAGAATTAAATATGGATGAAGTGTTACCAAAATTACTTTCTGCTGAACAAAAAATCGGTGTGATTAAACCTGAAATTGCGACTTTATTTGGTTTTAATGAGAATGTCATCGTCTCCACAGGTGGAGGCGATAATATGATGGGAGCAATTGGTACAGGAAATATTCGAGAAGGGATTGCTACGATGAGTCTCGGCACTTCTGGTACCTTGTATGCTTATACGCAAAAGCCATTACTTAATTTACCACCAATGATCGCAAATTTTTGTTCAAGTAATAATGGCTGGTTACCACTGGTTTGTGTAATGAATATAACCTCCTCAAATAAACAGCTAATGAATTTGCTCAATATTGATATTGAAGAATTAAATCAACTTGCTCAACAAGCACCTATTGGCGCGAATGGCATCACTATTTTGCCATTCTTTAATGGTGAAAGAGTTCCACCCTTACCCAATACAAAAGCGAGCATTTTAGGATTAGATTCAAGTAATTTCACACGAGAAAATCTTTGTCGAGCAATGATGGAAAGTGCTACTTTTACGCTTCGCTATGGCTTAGATTTATTTCGTCAAGCTGGCCTCAAAACCTCACAAATTCGCCTAATTGGAGGTGGCGCGAAAAGCTCATTTTGGCGGCAAATGATTGCTGATGTGATGAATTCTGAAGTGGTATGTTTGCAGGAAGAAGAAGCTGCTGCATTAGGAGGAGCAATTCAAGCTATGTGGGCAAATGGAGAAGGAGAACTGGAATTTTTATGCGAAACCTTCATTCACTTAGATGAAAACTCAAAAGCTTATCCCAACTTATCACAGGTGAAAAATTATCAAAGTGCTTATGAGCGTTATTTAACACATTTATCACAATTATATTAAATAAAATCCCCTATACCGATAAGCTATAGGGGATTTACTACATTAATAATTTATTTTCTATTCAACCACGCCATATATTCAGCCACGCCTTCCGCGACTGTTTTGAATGGTTTATCGTAGCCTGTTGAGCGAAGTTTAGTTAAATCTGCTTGAGTATATTCTTGATAACGAGATTTCAAATGCTCTGGGAATGGAATGGTTTCAATCTCGCCTTTACCGTGGAATTTCACTACCGCATCAGCCACCGCACGGAAACTTTCTGCATTTCCTGTACCAAGGTTGTAAATACCCGAAATACCATTTTGCCAACACCAAATATTCACTGCAGCCACATCGCCCACATAAACAAAATCACGGCGGAATCCTTCGCTGCCTGCAAATAATTTTGGATTTTCGCCTTTTAAGATTTGGTTATTCAAGTGGAATGCCACACTCGCCATAGAACCTTTATGATTTTCACGCGGCCCGTAAACATTGAAATAACGGAAACCACATACTGGCGATTTTGCTTCTGGCAAAATGTTGCGTACATATTGATCGAACAAGAATTTAGAATAGCCATAAACATTTAATGGGCCTTCAAATTCACGTTCTTCACGGAATACTTTGGTGTCTCCATAAGTTGCTGCACTTGAGGCATAGAAAAAAGGAATTTCGCGGTCAAGGCAATAATGCAACAACTCCTTAGAATATTCATAGTTATTGTGCATAATGTATTTGCCATCCCATTCCGTAGTCGCAGAACATGCCCCCTCGTGGAATACCGCATCAATATCGCCAAATTCGTCGCCTGCAATAATAGAAGCAATGAAATCTTCTTTATCACAATAATCTGCAATGTCTAAATCAACTAAATTGGCAAATTTCGTGCCATCTTGTAAGTTATCCACCACTAAAATATCTTTGCGCCCTAAATCATTCAATGCTTTGACAATATTGCTGCCAATAAAACCAGCGCCGCCTGTTACGATAATCATAATTCTGTCCTCTTTAAAATAAGTCTGCGTATTGTAATAGATTTTCTACCGCTTAGCCAAAAAACTCTGCGAAAAACAACCGCACTTTTAATCCCCAATAACTCGTTAGGCCGGTCGTAACAAGATCCATTTTGCCTTTACTCAACAACACAATTGTGGGCGTCACATTAATTTGCCATCGTTCTGCAAATTCCCCTTTAGGATCATTAACCGTAGTGAAGTGGTAGTCATGCTTACTTAAATAATCATTTACGTCCGCCTCATTGCCTGAACGTAATGCCACCGATACAACTTGATAGCCTTCGTTTGCTAAAGAATTAATTGCTGGCGAAGTATAACGACAATAACCACACCAAGTTCCCCAAAAATAAAGTAATGTGGGTTTGTTTTGATCAAGACTTTCAAGAGAGAACGTATTCCCTTGAAGATCTTGTAACGTGATTTTATTTATTTCCTCTGACACTACAGGGCGACGAACAAAATCCAGTATGCTAGTTATCACAATAAAAGTTAAAAAGAGGGATAATCCATTCTTGAGTAATTTTTTAATCTTCATTTTATTTATTCCTTATCTTGTTGAGATGATTGTAATTGAGCGTAAAACCATAGTCAAAAATAAAGAATTTTTGCTACAATAGGTAAAACATAAATAAAAGGAGGAAAATCATGACACCGAATCAACTTGCTCAATATATCGATCACACCGCACTTACCGCAGAAAAAAATGAACAAGATATTTCGATACTCTGTAATGAAGCGATTGAACACGGATTTTATTCTGTATGTATCAATTCTGGTTATATTCCACTCGCTAAAGAAAAACTTGCTGGCTCAAATGTAAAAATTTGCACCGTAGTTGGCTTCCCTTTGGGGGCGAATTTAACCTCAGTCAAAGCATTTGAAACACAAGAATCCATTAAAGCAGGTGCAGATGAAATTGATATGGTAATCAATGTAGGTTGGATAAAATCGCAAAAATGGAATGCAGTAAAACAAGATATTCAAGCGGTATTTAATGCTTGTAATGGCACGCCATTAAAAGTGATTTTAGAAACTTGTTTGCTCACTAAAGATGAAATAGTGAAAGCCTGTGAAATTTGTAAAGAAATCGGCGTGGCTTTTGTTAAAACATCAACGGGTTTCAACAAAGGCGGCGCAACTGTAGAAGATGTTGCATTGATGAAACAAACGGTCGGCAATATTGGTGTTAAAGCATCAGGCGGTGTGCGTGATACTGAAACTGCACTTGCAATGATTAAGGTGGGTGCGACTCGCATTGGTGCAAGTGCTGGCATTGCAATTATTAGCGGTACTCAAGACACTCAAAGCACTTACTAATCCTTTCACGCGTGGTATTCTTTCCATGCGTTTTTACATATTCGACAATTTCTGCAGCAAACGATCCATTGCTCGATAGCCCAAGGCCTCCGCCAAGTGCGGTTGAGAAATTTGTTGTTCTCCTTGTAGATCGGCAATGGTTCGAGAAACTTTCAAAATACGATGATAAGCCCGAACAGAAAGCCCCAGTTTATTCAGTGCTTTTTCAAGGAAAAAGGCATCTTTATCATTTAACTTGCAATCACGCTCAATCTCTTTACTGTTCAAATAAGCGTTAATTTTCCCTGCTCTTTCCATTTGAATCTCACGCACTTTTAACACTTTTTCACGAACTTGCGCGCTGGTTTCGCCACGATCACCTGTATTTTGTAAGCTGCCTTGTGGCAATAAAGGCACTTCAATAGATAAATCAAAACGATCTAAAAATGGCCCTGAAAGTCGATTCAAATAACGCATAATTTGCTGCGGTGAAGTACGGTTATGTGTCCCAGTATAATGGCCTGTGGGGCTTGGATTCATTGCAGCCACCAATTGAAAACGAGCCGGAAATTGAATTTTGGCATTGGCTCTAGAAATAATAATCTCACCACTTTCCAAAGGCTGACGTAGTGCATCTAACACTTTTCGTTCAAACTCTGGAAGTTCATCAAGAAAAAGTACCCCATTTGTTGCTAAGGATATTTCGCCTGGTTTTGGGATCGTTCCGCCACCAACTAAAGCTGGCATTGATGCACTATGATGTGGTGCGCGAAAAGGACGTTGCTTCCAATTATGAAAATTTAACTCGTTTTGAACTAAACTCGTTACAGATGCTGTTTCTATCGCTTCTAAATCTGTCATTTCAGGTAAAAGCCCTGTCAAACGGCTGGCTAACATGGTTTTTCCTGTACCCGGTGGGCCAAGAAAGAGCAAATTATGCTGCCCCGCTGCGGCAATGGTCAATGCTCGTTTAGCGTGCTGTTGTCCAATAATATCCGTTAAATCTAACGTATTTTTACCTGAAAAATTTACCGCACTTTCTTTCACAATTTCAGTGGCGAGGGGTAATTTTTCCTGACCATTGAGAAATTGCACTACATCTAAAAGCGTTTGTGCAAAATAAGTATTTTGATCAGACACGAGCGAGGCTTCATTAGCATTTTGTTTCGCGATAATTAACTCTCGCTTTGACTTTTGTGCTGCAAGAATAGCGGGAATCACACCATGTACGCCACGCAATTGTCCCGTCAGCGCAAGTTCAGCCACAAATTCAAATTGCTTTAAACGGCTTGCATCAAGCTGATCCGATGCAGCTAAAATTCCGATAGCAATAGGCAAATCAAATCGCCCACCTTCTTTCGGTAAATCCGCAGGGGCGAGATTCACTGTGATACGCTTGGCTGGGTATTTAAATTGTGCATTCATCAACGCACTACGCACCCGGTCTTGTGCCTCTTTCACGGTTTTTTCTGGCAAACCAACAAGTGTAAATCCTGGTTTTCCGTTGCTTAAATGCACCTCAATGGTGACTAGCGGCGCTTGCACACCCATAGAAGCACGGCTGTAAACAATAGCAAGGGACATGATAATCCTTAAAGTGCGGTAAAAATGAAGATAGTTTTTGCACTATAAAAAAAGCACGTAATGAAATCATTCACTCCGTGCTTTTTTTGCGATCTAGATCGCAAAATTCATATTTTATTTCGCAAAAAGTGGCGAAAACCAAAAATCTAATTTCGCCGCCAATTTATCAATACCAATTTTATTTTGTGCAGAAAAAGCCTCAACTTGTATATCGCCTTGAAATGGAAGAATTGCTTCACGCACCATTTTTACTTGTTTACTACGTGCACTTTGGCTCAATTTATCGGCTTTAGTTAGCAATAAAAGTACTGGTAAATCTGCGGAAACCGCCCATTCAATCATTTGTTGGTCAAGATCCTTAAGCGGATGGCGAATATCCATCAACACAACCAATCCCGCCAAACATTCTCGTTTTTGCAAATATTCGCCCAAGGATTTTTGCCATTGGATTTTCATTTGCTCTGGCACTGCGGCATAGCCATAACCCGGTAAATCTACCAATTTACAATTAGGCTCTACTTCAAATAAGTTAATCAATTGCGTGCGCCCCGGTGTTTTTGAGGTGCGCGCTAAATTTTTTTGATTGGTTAATGCATTAAGTGCGGTCGATTTTCCTGCATTTGAACGACCCGCAAACGCAATTTCAATGCCCGTATCTTCAGGAATGGAACGAATATTCGGCGCGCTCGTTAAAAAGTGGGTTTTGTGGTAATTAAGTTTAATTTCAGACATAAGTATTCCTTTTAAAAATTGTGTTTAGAATAGCATAAATGGAAAATTTCCTGAAATTATGTCAAAATTCTCTCTGAAATTATAATCAATTAATGGCAATCCAGATGACAACAAAAACAACTTACCAATGGCCTCAATCTAAGGATATTTATCCATATCGACCAGGGCGTTTTGATGCACCAAAACATTGGCGTTATAACTTACGTAGCTTTTTAAATCGTGGTTCAATTCGTCGCTTTGAACAATTTATCAATCAATATCCTTTTCTCGTCGATATTTTTAATACGCACTTGGATTATAGTTATCCTGTTGCTTGTCGTTTTTTAGATAAGCGTTTTAACGCATCACAACGTTTTCATGCCGTTTGTGATAACCTTTTATTTTTACCTGAAAAACTTACCGCACTTTCGACGCCGTTATGGGAAAAACCATTAAGTTTTGGCGAAGTCATTCCTGATTTTGAAATGACATTAAGTATGACAACCCATCAACCAATGGAAGGATATTGGGTATTGGAGCTATGGCATAAACCAAGAAATGAATTAGTTTATTTGCTTACTTTTGCCAAATTAGGCGATGCGTTGCTTATTGCTGTTGTACAAGGGCCAAATTTTGAAGGCTCAAAGGAAATGGTGAAACAACTAACCAAATTATGCCACGGTTTGCGCCCTGCCTATTTAATGGTTGAAACCATGAAATCACTCACAAAAATACTAGGTTACGATAAATTGCTGGGTATTCCGCAAAAATACCAAAATAAATCTCGCTTCATTCAAAGTAAACAATACACAGTGGATTATGATGCAATTTTTGGCGAATCAGGCGGAGAATTAAAAGATTACTGGGAATTGCCTTTAGAAATGGATAGAAATCTGGATGATATTCCAAGTAAAAAACGTTCCATGTATCGTAAACGTTATGCGATGCTAGATGATTTGGCTAAGGTAATTGAAGAAAAGTTAGGATTGTAAAAGTAAAAAGTGCGGTGAATTTTAACCGCACTTTTTGTTTTATAAGACTTTCAAGCAAGCCACAAAATGGCTGTTGTTTTGGCTGGTGAAAGGTGGTTTTTGTTTCGCACAATTCTCATCAGCCTTTAGACAGCGAGTACGAAATACGCAACCAGACGGTGGATTAATTGGCGAAGGCAAATCACCTTCAAGTAATTCGATGGATTTATTGCGTTCCAATTTTGGATCGGGGATCGGAACAGCAGACATTAAGGCTTTGGTATAAGGATGTTTGGTATCGTTATATACTTCCACATCGCTGCCTAATTCCATTGCATTGCCTAAATACATCACTAATACGCGGTCAGAAATATGTTTTACCACCGCTAAATCATGAGCGATAAAAATTAAGGAAAGCCCCATTTCTTTTTGCAGGGATTTCAATAAATTCACCACTTGAGCCTGAATCGACACATCTAACGCTGAAACGGGCTCATCACAAATGATCATTTTGGGCTCAATGATTAATGCACGAGCAATACCGATACGCTGACATTGACCACCAGAAAATTCATGTGGGTAGCGGTTAATCAAGTTCGGTAAAAGCCCAACTTTCAACATCATAGCTTGCACTTTTTCTTTCACTTCGGCGGCACTTAAGTGCGGTTGGTAGATCTTTAATGGCTCAGCAATGATTTCGCCAATATTCATTCGCGGATTGAGAGAGGCTAGTGGGTCTTGGAAAATCATTTGAATATCTTTACGCGTTTCTTTCCATTGTTTCGCTGATTGTTTTCGTAAATGTTTACCAAGCCACAAGATTTCCCCTTCACTCGCTTCGACTAAACCGATAATAGCACGTGCAAGTGTGGATTTACCACAACCAGATTCACCTACTACGCCGAGAGTTTCACCTGCGTAAAGTTTAAAAGACACATCCTTCACCGCTTTTAAGGTTTGCGGTTTGGCGAAGAAAAGGGATTTATCATTTTTAATTTTAAAACTGACGCCTAAGTGATTGACTTCAAGGAGTAATTCTTTGTTGTTTGAGACTGTCATAGGTTAAATTTCTCCGCTGGTAACCAACAATTACGTAATTGACCGTGATTAAATGTAGTCAGTTTTGGCGCAATTTGGCATTGTTCGGTAGCAAATTGGCAACGAGGTGAGAATGGACAACCTTTTGGCAAATGTAATAAATTCGGTGGATTGCCAGGAATGGTTACCAGGTGTTCTTCATTGCCGTCTAAGCGAGGAATCGCATCCATTAAGCCTATGGAATAGGGATGGGTTGGATAATAGAAAATTTGTTCCGATGTGCCGTATTCCATGGTTCGTCCAGCATACATCACCATAACTTGATCGCAAATACCTGCTACCACACCTAAATCGTGAGTGATCATAATAATTGCAGTATTAAATTCACGTTTTAGTTCATTTAATAAAGTCATGATTTGTGCTTGAACGGTCACATCCAAAGCGGTTGTTGGTTCATCTGCAATGAGTAGTTTGGGACGGCATAATAAGGCCATCGCAATCATCACCCGTTGACGCATACCGCCAGAAAACTCGTGCGGATACATGCCCATGCGTTTTTTAGCTTCTGGCATTTTAACTGCGTCTAACATTTTCACGGATTCGGCAAAGGCAGTTTGTTTATCATAGCCCTTGTGCAATTGCAGCACTTCCATGAGTTGTTCACCGATTTTCATGTAAGGATTTAGCGACGTCATTGGATCTTGGAAAATCATGGAAATTTGCTCGGCGCGGATTTTATTCAATTCAGCATTCGGTAAATTAACTAATTCTTTCCCTTCAAAAATGGCAGAGCCTTCCACTTCACCGTTGGCTGCCAATAAACCCATTAAAGCAAAGGCTGTTTGTGACTTGCCTGATCCACTTTCGCCTACGATGCCCAGCGTGCTTCCTGCATTCAGCGTGAAGTTTAAGTCATTCACTGCTGTGACGACGCCATCTGGTGTTTTGAAGCGAACGTAGAGATTTTTTACATCTAATAAAGGATTCATTATTCGCTCCTATCTATCTTTCGGATCAAGCGCATCACGCAACCCGTCACCGATAAAGTTAAAACAAAATAGGGTAAGACAAAGGAAAAATGCCGGGAAAATTAATAACCAAGGCGACACTTCCATTTGTGCAGCACCATCACTTAAGAGTGCACCCCAGCTACTCATCGGTTCTTGAGTTCCTAATCCTAAGAAGCTTAAGAATGATTCAAATAGAATGAGCCCAGGCACTTCAAGCGAGGCATAAACTGCCACTAAGCCTAATACATTCGGAATAATGTGTTTCAAAATGATTTGGCGACGAGGTACGCCACAAACGATGGCGGCTTCGACGAATTCTTTATTTTTTAGGCTGAGGGTTTGTCCGCGTACAATACGTGCAAGACCAAGCCAAGCAATGGCCCCGATAGCGATAAAAATTAAGAAAATGTTTTGGCCAAAAAGGGTCACCAACAAAATCACGAAAAACATAAATGGAAATGAGCTAAGAATTTCCAAAAAGCGCATCATCAGCATATCTGTTTTACCGCCTACATAACCGGAAATCGCCCCATAAATTGTGCCGATAGTGACGGAAATGAAAGCACCAGCAATACCGACCAATAATGAAATACGTCCACCGATAGCAGTACGTACCAACAAGTCTCGACCTGAGGCATCGGTACCGAAGAAGTGATAGCCTTCCATTGTTGGTGCGGCGCTCATCATATTCCAATCGGTATCTTCATAGGTAAATGGGAAGAACCAAGGTGCTACGGTGATAAATATAATAATAAACGCCAAAATAATCAGACTGACAACGGCCGCTTTGTTGCGGAAAAAACGGCGTTTCGCATCTTGCCATAGGCTGCGGCCTTCCAGTTGCATTTCTTCAATACGGTCAGCCACTTGTTCCACAAAATCCGCATTTTTCTGATTAATCGGCTGAGTACGATAATCTGTCATAATTTATCCTTAATAACGAATTTTTGGATCGATGATGGCGTATAAAATATCCACAATCGCATTAAATAAAATGGTTAATGTCCCCACTAAAATGGTGAGGCTCAAAACTAAAGAGTAATCGCGGTTCAATGCGCCGTTTACAAATAATAATCCCATGCCAGGTAAACCAAATACGCTTTCGATGACCATTGAGCCGGTAATAATCCCTACGAAAGCAGGTCCTAAATAGGTTATCACGGGTAAAAGTGCGGGACGCAAAGCATGTTTTAAAATGATTCTCGACATGGAAAGTCCTTTAGCTTTGGCGGTTCGAATAAAGTTGGAATGTAACACTTCAATCATCGAACCACGCATGATACGCGCAATCCCTGCAACATAAGCGATAGTTAAGGAGGCTACAGGTAAGATCATGTATATGGCGGTACCGCCGTTCCAACCGCCAGCTGGCAGCCATCCTAGATAAATGGCGAAAATTAGCACTAAAATAGGTGCAAATACGAAGCTTGGCATAATGACCCCAAGCATCGAGAAACTCATCAAAATATAATCCCAACGGCTATTTTGATTCAGAGCGGCGAGCGTACCTGCTGTTACTCCTAGCACGACTGCAAAGGCGAAGGCCACCATGCCCAATTTTATGGAAACAGGGAAAGCTGACGCGATTAAATCATTGACTGATTGGTCTTTATATTTAAAAGAGGGACCAAAATCTCCTTTGGAAAGATTTTCTAAATAAAGGAAATATTGTTTATATAATGGTTCATTTAAATGATACTTCGCTTCGATATTAGCCATGACTTCTGGCGGATAAGCGCGTTCAGAAGTGAAGGGGCTGCCAGGGGCGAGACGCATCAAAAAGAAAGAAAAAGTAATCAAAATAAACAGTGTCGGCAAGGCTTCCAACAGCCGTTTAAAAATAAACTTGAGCATAACAACTCCAACCAAAATGGGCGAAAAGTGCGGTCAAAAAATACGACGATTTTTAACCGCACTTAAATACGAGCAACGAATTAATGTTTAATAATATAAAGATTGCGTAAGTAAATATGATCTTGTGGATCTTTGCCTGAATAACCTTTTACGTAAGGTTTCACTAAGCGTGGATTCACATAGTTAAAGATTGGTACGATACCGTAATCTTTTGCAAGAATTTCTTCGGCTTTCGCATAAGCTTTTGCACGACCTTCTGCATCAGTTGCTGCGTAAGATTCTGCCATCGCTTTATCATATTCTGGGTTCGCGTATTTCGCGGTATTGTTACTAGAATTAGATAAGAAATAGTTGCCGAATGTTGTTGCTTGGTTGTAATCCGCACTCCATCCTGCACGTGCCGCATCGTAACGACCTGCACGACGGCTATCAATGTACGTTTTCCACTCTTGGTTTTCTAATTTCACATCAATCAAACCTTTGGTGTTCGCTTTCCACATAGATGCTGCAGCAATAGCCACTTTTTTGTGGTTTTCATTGGTATTGTAAAGAATGCTGAATTTCAACGGATTCGCTTTACTGTAACCAGCTTCTTCTAAGAGTTTAATGGCTTCTTCATTACGTTGTGCCATCGGTTCTTTTGAATAAGCAGGTTGTTGAATGAGATGGCCTTCTTCGATGTAAGTTGGAGTAAACACATAGGTTGGTGTTTGACCTTGGCCCAATACTTTATCGGTGATCACATTACGATCAAGGGATAAGTTCAAGGCTTTACGAATATTCACGTTATCAAAAGGTGCTTTCTTATTGTTTAATTCATAAGAATAAGTTCCTAGGGTACGAGTAACGTATACTTCGCCTGGCAATTCTTTTTGTAATTTAGCGAATTGTTCTGGCGGTAAACCATAACTGGTCATGTCTAAATCGCCCGCACGATAACGCGCTACATCGGTACTTGGGTTTTCAATGGCGAGGAATGTCGCGCTATTGATTACGGTTTCTTTATCGTTCCAATAAAGTGGGTTACGTTCAAATTCGATTTTTTCGTTAATGATGTGGTTAGCCAACTTATAAGCACCGTTACCCACGTAGTTTTCTTTTTTCACCCATGCATCACCCAATTTTTCGACTACTTTTTGTGGTAATGGCAATAAGGATTGGTGAGTCGTTAAACTGACTGCATAAGGCACAGGATTGATTGCATGAACCACAAAGGTGTAATCATCTTTTGCTTCCACGCCTAATTCAGCCGGTTTTTTCTTACCGTCAATAATGTCTTGCGCATTTTCAACTTGTAAATAACTTAAGTAACTCGCATAAGGTGCAGCAGTGGCAGGATCCACTAAGCGACGCCACGCAAACACGAAATCGTGTGCAGTAACAGGATCTCCGTTTGACCATTTAGCATCTTTACGTAAATGGAATGTCCAGGTTTTGAAGTCAGGTGTATTTTCCCAGCTTTCAGCCACACCCGGTTGAAGTTTACCTTCAGAGTCTGAGGTGACTAAGCCTTCAAGTAATTGATAAGCAACGTTAGATTCTGGCACACCTTCGGTTTTGTGTGGGTCAAAACTTTGTGGTTCAGCCCCATTATTGATGACGATATGCTGTTTTTCATCTAATTGTGTTCCTTCAGGCACTATAACTGCTTGCGCAGAATAGGAAAGAGCAAGAGCGATTGCAGAGAAGAGTAGTTTGTGTTGCATTTGAGCCTCCTTGTCATTAGGCGATATTTTTATAAAAAGTCTTCTACTTATTAGCTCAAAAATTCATTTTTGTAAAGATTTGTCAGGAAATTATTTGAAGAAAAATTGAGTTTTGTGAGTTGTGTCTAATAAATCGCTAAAAAAATTGCTAAAAGTGATGATATGAGAGGGGGGGATCTAGGATGTATTGATTTTTCCTATTGTAAATATTTTCCTACATAAATTACCCTTTTAATGCTAATTGTGCTATCGTAACCTGATTAGATTTAAACAAGTCCATTCAAGGAGAATACAATGACAACACAGTTAGATTCACTTCGTAATATGACCGTCGTCGTAGCTGATACTGGCGATATTGATGCAATCAAAAAATACCAACCACAAGATGCAACAACAAACCCATCTTTAATTTTAAGTGCTTCAGAATTACCACAATACGCCCCATTAATTGATGAAGCGGTAGCTTATGCAAAAGCTCAAAGTGCAGACAAAGCACAACAATTAATTGATGCTGAAGATAAATTAGCGGTAAACATCGGCTTAGAAATTTTAAAAATTGTTCCAGGACGCATTTCAACTGAAGTGGATGCGCGTCTTTCTTACAACACACAAGCAACGGTTGAAAAAGCGCGTAAATTAATCGCACTTTATAATGCAGCAGGCATTTCAAATGATCGTATTTTGATTAAAATCGCTTCCACATGGCAAGGTATCCGAGCTGCAGAAATCCTTGAAAAAGAAGGCATTAACTGTAACTTAACCTTATTATTCTCCGAAGCGCAAGCTCGTGCTTGTGCAGAAGCTGGCGTTTACTTAATTTCGCCATTTGTAGGTCGTATTTTAGACTGGTACAAAGCAAACTCCGACAAAAAAGAATATGCGCCAGCAGAAGATCCAGGCGTTATTTCTGTCACCAAAATCTACAATTACTACAAAGAATATGGCTACAACACAGTTGTGATGGGCGCAAGTTTCCGTAATGTAGGCGAAATTACTGAACTTGCAGGTTGCGATCGCTTAACCATTGCACCAGCATTACTGAAAGAATTACAAGAAAATTCAACCGCACTTGTACGCAAATTAGAATACAAAGGCGAAGTAAAAGCGAAACCACAACCATTAACAGAAGCTGAGTTCTACTGGCAACATAACAGCGATGCTATGGCTGTTGAAAAATTAGCAGAGGGTATTCGTAAATTTGCTATTGACCAAGAAAAATTGGAAACCATGCTTTCAGCAAAACTTTAATCTATAATTCAATATAAAAAATAACCGCACTTCAATCTGCTCTTGAATTAGTTAAAGAAAATATTTAACTAATTTGAGTGCAGATTTTTTTATTTATTAAGATATAAAAGTGTGGTAAAAATTCGGTGTATTTTTAATTTATACTAAATTAGTAGTTAGAATTTTAACTTGCGATAATATCAGAGAAAAGTGGTAGTTCTCTTAAGATTTTATACATTCCAGAATGACTACCATTTGATATATGATTATAAATTAGCTTAATAAATCACTTAATTTCTTAATTAAGATAATTTTTCTTTCCTCAAAGAATTGATCAAAATTATCAATAGATAAGTTCGCATCAGGTATAAAGATGGTTGTCGAGAAAAGAGGTTATATTAGATTTTGTATTTTTATTTACCCATTCTTCAAGAGAAGCATCTTTTTTCGATGTATTTTCATCAAGCCATTGTAAGTTATAAATAGAATTATAATTTTTATCATCTTTTTGAGTTAATAGTAACTCCTTAATAAATTTATCATTGATAGATTAATTTACCATCCAGCTTGTGACTGCGATAAAAATTGCAAAGATGCAAAACCAGATTATGTGGAGTTTTGTGCTTTTACGATTGACTTCTTCATTATGTAAGCGTTGAGCTTCTAATCTTTGTTTGTACATCTCTAGATCTTTTTGTTTGAAAGAGAAGCCGCAATTAGGGCAATTTTCTGCATTTTCACTAATCTTTTTTCTGCATTCAGGGCATCTTGTTAAGGACATATTTGCTTTTATACCTATTCAATTACTTATTTATTAGCATTTTAATGGATGTTTTAGATTTTACAAATGTGATACAAGTCACAAATCTTATAAAAATCTTTAAATTCAATTTTGATTTGACGTAATTTGAAATAGAATACAGCCGCTTGTTTAGGGCATATAAATACTTTTACTTTATTTTTTGAGGAGCCTTCCTATGTTATGGTTTTTCTTTTGTGTAGCCGTGTTGATTATCGGTTACTTTATTTATGGAAAAATTATCGAAAAAATTTTTGTGATTAATCCAAAACGTCAAACACCTGCTTACCAAGTAAATGATGGTGTGGACTATATGCCAATGTCTAAAACGAAAATTTGGCTAATTCAATTGTTAAATATTGCGGGAACAGGCCCTATTTTTGGCCCTATTCTTGGTGCATTATATGGACCTGTTGCAATGCTTTGGATTGTTATTGGTTGTATTTTTGCTGGCGCAGTACACGATTATTTCTGTGGTATGTTAAGTATTCGTCACGGTGGCGCAACAATGCCATATTTGGCGGGTAAGTTTTTAGGTCGTCCCGTTAAAGTCTTTATCAATACATTAGCACTTGTGTTGCTTTTACTTGTCGGTGTTGTGTTTGTGGCAAGCCCAGCTCAATTGATGGGTACCATTACAATGGATGTATTTGGTGCTTCGCAAGGTGCGTTAGTGCTTGGTGATGCAGAGGCAGTTCATCATTCTGTTGAAGCTGGTGGGATTAAAGTATGGGGAATGGATAAAGCAACAGTGGTTGCTCTGTGGACAGCAATTATTTTTGCTTATTATATTCTTGCAACCTTACTTCCAGTTGATAAGATTATTGGTCGAATTTATCCACTCTTTGGTGCGTTATTACTCTTTATGTCAGTTGGTATGGTATACGGATTAGTTGTTTCACATTTTAGTGCAACAGATCCAATTGAGTTTTTCCGTACAATCAATGCTGATGGCGAGGGTTTAACTTGGGCGAAATTTACACAAAATTTCCAAGTGAAAGGTGATGTTCCAATTTGGCCACTTTTATTCTTAACTATCTCTTGTGGTGCATTATCAGGTTTCCACGCAACGCAGACTCCATTAATGGCGCGTTGTACAGAAAATGAAAGTGAAGGTCGCTTCATTTTCTACGGTGCAATGATTACTGAGGGGGTAATTGCATTAGTATGGTGTATGGTTGGTCTTGCATTCTATGAAAATCCACAAGCGTTACAAGATGCAATTTCAGCAGGTTCTCCATCTAAAGTTGTGTATGATAGTTCGTTACATTTCTTAGGTTTTATTGGTGGTATTTTTGCCATATTAGGCGTGATTGTTCTTCCTATTACTTCTGGCGATACTGCATTCCGTGCTGCGCGTTTACAGATAGCCGAAATTTTTAATGTTGATCAACGTTCATTACCTAAACGTTTATTAATTGCTGTGCCGTTGTTTGTATTAGGTTATTTTATTTCAACCATTGATTTCAGCGTATTATGGCGTTATTTCACTTGGGCAAACCAAATGACAGCAATGGTAATGTTATGGACTGCAGCAGCATATTTATATCGTTATCATAAATTCCACTGGGTTGCGTCTCTTCCTGCGTGGTTTATCACAACAGTATGTACAACTTATTTGTTCTACAACAAAATTGGTTTCGGCTTAGATTATCAGCTTTCTGTGTATCTTGGTTTAGCAACAACCATCGTTTGTATCGTATTGTTCTTCACAATGCTTAAACCATTAGGTGCGCGAGATGAAGAAGCTTATATAAATAATTAGTCAATAAAATTTGATGAAAAAAGCCGTTTGAATTGTTTATTCAAACGGCTTTTTTATTTTGATAAAAATCAGTTGCTTTAATGTGGAATTACTTGCAAGTTGAGCGAACAAATTATAAACTTGCTAGAAGTGGAGAAAAGTGGTGTTTTGTGGAGATTTTTAGAGATTTTCTAAAAATAAGTTCAATTTTTAAGGTGTAATATGTTTCGTGGTGCAACGGCGGTTAATTTAGATTCTAAGGGACGTGTAGCGATCCCAACTCGCTATCGCGCTGAAATTCTTGAAAAGAACCAAGGGCAAATGGTTTGTACTGTAGATATTCGCCAATCCTGTCTTTTACTTTATCCCCTTGATGAATGGGAAAAAATCGAACAAAAACTTCTCGCACTTTCTAACTTTGATCCTACCCAACGCCGTTTGCAGCGAGTAATGCTTGGCCATGCCACTGAATGTGAGATGGATGCTCAGGGTCGTATTTTGCTTAGTGGGCCATTACGCCAACACGCAAAATTAGAAAAAGGTTTAATGTTGGTAGGGCAACTTAATAAATTTGAAATTTGGAGCGATGTAGAATGGCATACTCAAATTGCAGAGGATATAGAAATTGGCTCCAGCGCAGATTTTGCTGCTGATGCGTTAAATGATTTCTCATTATAGAAAATAATGTAGTACTTTTATCTTAAATTTATGAATAGCGAAAATTCCTTTTCTTCATCTGAACATATTACAGTTTTACTTCACGAAGCCGTGAATGGCTTGGCATTGAAGGAGAATGGCATTTATATTGATGGTACTTTTGGGCGTGGGGGGCATTCTCGGTTTATCCTTTCTCAACTTTCTTCTAATGGTCGTTTGATAGCTGTAGATCGCGATCCTCGTGCTATTGCAGAAGCACACAAAATCCAAGACTCGCGTTTTCAGATTGAACATAACAGCTTTTCGCATATTCCTGAAATTTGTGACAAATTAAATTTAGTGGGCAAAATTGACGGTATTTTGCTTGATCTTGGTGTGTCTTCCCCTCAGCTTGATGAAGCAGAACGTGGTTTTAGTTTTATGAAAGATGGCCCGCTTGATATGCGTATGGATACAACTCAAGGTTTATCTGCTGAAGAATGGTTAAAACAAGTGTCCATTGAGGATTTAACTTGGGTGTTGAAAACTTTTGGCGAAGAGCGTTTCGCTAAACGTATTGCCACTGCTATTGTTGATTTCAATAAAAGTGCGGTAAAAAATGGCACAGAATTTTTATCGCGTACCAGTCAATTGGCGGAACTTATTTCACGGGTAGTTCCTTTTAAAGATAAACATAAACATCCTGCGACGCGTAGTTTCCAAGCTATTCGTATTTTTATTAATTCGGAATTAGATGAATTAGAAAGTCTGCTTAATTCTGCGTTAGATATGTTAGCACCAGAAGGTCGTTTATCAATTATTAGTTTCCATTCTTTAGAAGATAGAATGGTGAAACATTTTATGAAAAAACAAAGTAAGGGCGAGGATATTCCCAAAGGTTTACCATTGCGAGAAGATCAAATTCAGCGTAATCAAAAATTAAGAATTATTGGTAAAGCCATTCAGCCAAGTGATGCAGAAATTCAAGCAAATCCTCGTTCAAGAAGTGCCATATTACGTGTGGCAGAGAGAATTTAGCGATGTCTGAAAATAATAAGCCGCGTTATCCGTTACAGCAGATTTTAGTCGAAGATTTATTTTCTTCAAATAAGTTAGTGGTGTTGCTGTTGATAGGGATTTTAGTTTCTGCAATGGGAACGATTTGGATAACCCATAAAACTCGCCAACTAATTTCTGAAAATGGAATGTTAATTTTACAGCGTCAAGCACTTGAGAATGAATACCGTAATTTACAAGTGCAGGAAGCTACGGAAGGGGATAGCACGCGTGTAGAATCTATTGCGATTAGTACATTAAAAATGAAAGTTGTTTCTTCAGAGCAAGAAGTTGAAATTAGAGAATAATAGGTAAAAAAATGGTGAAATTTAATTCCTCGCGTAAATCAGGTAAGTCAAAAAAAACAATTAGAAAATTGACCGCACCTGAAACTGTAAAGCAAAACAAGCCTCAAAAGGTGTTTGAAAAATGCTTTATGCGTGGACGTTATATGCTTTCTACGGTTCTTATTTTACTTGGCCTGTGTGCTTTAGTCGCACGAGCAGCTTATGTTCAATCTATTAATGCCGATACGTTATCAAATGAAGCGGATAAGCGTTCTTTGCGTAAAGATGAAGTATTATCGGTGCGTGGTTCTATTTTAGATCGTAATGGTCAGCTTTTATCTGTAAGCGTGCCGATGAGCGCGATTGTGGCAGATCCAAAAACGATGTTGAAGGAAAATTCGCTTGCGGATACAGAACGAATTGCAGCTTTAGCCGAAGAATTAGGTATGACTAAAAATGATTTAGTGAAAAAAATTGAGAAAAATTCTAAATCTGGTTATTTGTATTTAGCACGTCAAGTTGAATTAAGTAAAGCTAACTATATTCGTAGATTAAAAATTAAGGGTATTATTTTAGAAACAGAGCATCGCCGTTTTTATCCTCGTGTAGAAGAAGCTGCACACGTGGTGGGTTATACGGATATTGATGGAAATGGTATTGAAGGCATTGAGAAAAGTTTTAATTCCCTGCTTGTTGGTAAAGACGGTTCACGTACTGTTCGTAAAGATAAACGTGGGAATATTGTTGAACATATCTCCGATGAGAAAAAATATGATGCACAAGATGTTACCTTAAGTATCGATGAAAAATTGCAATCTATGGTGTATCGTGAGATTAAAAAGGCGGTGTCTGAGAATAATGCGGAGTCTGGTACTGCGGTGTTAGTTGATGTTCGTACTGGGGAGGTGTTAGCTATGGCGACTGCGCCCTCTTATAATCCAAACAACCGTGTCGGCGTGAAATCAGAGTTAATGCGTAACCGTGCAATTACCGATACTTTTGAGCCAGGTTCTACGGTAAAACCTTTCGTTGTTTTAACCGCACTTCAACGAGGTGTAGTTAAACGAGATGAAATTATTGATACTACGTCCTTTAAATTAAGCGGTAAAGAAATTGTGGACGTTGCACCACGTGCTCAGCAAACTTTAGACGAGATTTTAATGAACTCTAGTAACCGTGGTGTAAGTCGTCTTGCATTACGTATGCCACCTAGTGCATTAATGGAAACTTATCAAAATGCAGGTTTAAGTAAACCGACAGATTTAGGCTTGATCGGCGAACAAGTTGGGATTTTGAATGCAAATCGTAAACGCTGGGCAGATATTGAGCGTGCAACAGTCGCTTATGGTTATGGTATTACTGCGACACCTTTACAAATTGCTCGTGCCTATGCAACCCTTGGTAGTTTCGGTGTTTATCGTCCGCTTTCTATCACTAAAGTTGATCCGCCAGTTATTGGGAAACGGGTTTTCTCTGAAAAAATAACTAAAGATATTGTGGGAATTTTAGAGAAAGTAGCAATTAAAAATAAACGCGCAATGGTGGAAGGCTACCGTGTCGGCGTAAAAACAGGTACGGCACGTAAGATTGAAAATGGACATTATGTAAATAAGTATGTGGCATTTACTGCGGGTATTGCACCAATTAGTGATCCTCGTTATGCATTAGTGGTTTTGATCAATGATCCAAAAGCAGGAGAATATTATGGTGGTGCGGTTTCTGCCCCTGTATTCTCTAACATTATGGGCTATGCGTTACGTGCAAATGCTATTCCGCAAGATGCTGAAGCAGCTGAAAACACAACAACGAAAAGTGCAAAACGTATTGTTTATATTGGCGAACACAAGAATCAAAAAGTGAATTAAGGAAAATTATGAAAAAACTCACCGCACTTTTTAATTTGCCTGAATTAAAGAATGATATAGAACTCCATAATATGGTGTTAGATAGCCGTAAGGTTAAAGCTGGCGATCTTTTTGTGGCGATAAAAGGTCATCAGGTGGATGGAAATCAATTTATTGATTCTGCTCTTCATTCTGGTGCGAGTGCGGTGGTTTCTGAGACAGAATTATCTAGCGAGCATTTAACTGTAGAGTTTATTGGGAATGTTCCCGTAGTGAAATATCATCAACTTGCACGTCATCTTTCGTCCTTAGCTGATGTTTTTTATGATTCGCCCTCTAAAAATTTAACCCTTGTTGGTGTTACAGGAACAAATGGCAAAACCACTATTTCTCAATTATTAGCGCAATGGGCGGAATTATTGGGGCATCGTGCGGCTGTGATGGGAACCATTGGTAATGGACTTTTTGGGCAAATTGTAGAAGCTAAAAATACGACAGGTTCAGCAGTAGAAATTCAGTCATCTCTTTCAACTTTCAAACACGCAGGTGCAGATTTTACTTCTATTGAAGTTTCATCACACGGTTTGGCGCAGCATCGTGTAGAAGCCTTGCATTTTAAAGCAGCAATTTTCACGAATTTAACCCGTGATCATCTAGATTATCATCAATCTATGGAAAATTATGCTGCGGCGAAGAAACGCTTGTTCACTGAATTAGATACCCAAATTAAAGTGATTAATGCTGATGATGAAATTGGATACCAATGGCTAACTGAACTACCTGATGCTATTGCTGTAAGTATGAATGCGGATTTTAAAGTAGGTTCACACCAATGGATGAAAGCAATAAATATCCATTATCATTTTAAAGGTGCAGATATTACTTTTGAATCTAGCTGGGGTAATGGTGTTTTGCATAGCCCATTAATTGGTGCTTTTAATGTAAGTAATTTATTATTAGTAATGACCACGTTGTTATCGTTTGGTTACCCATTGGAAAATTTACTCGCTACGGCGAAATCTTTAAAAGGAGTATGTGGAAGAATGGAAATGATTCGATATCCAAATAAACCAACCGTTATTGTAGATTATGCGCATACACCAGATGCGTTAGAAAAAGCGTTGATTGCTGCGCGTGAACATTGCCAAGGCGAATTATGGTGCATTTTTGGTTGTGGCGGAGACCGTGATAGAGGCAAACGTCCGTTAATGGCACAGGTTGCAGAGCAGTTTGCTGAAAAGATTATTGTGACAAAAGATAATCCACGAACAGAACCACAAAGCCAAATTGAAGCAGATATTGTCGCTGGCTTTAAAAATATGGAAAAAGTGGGGATTATTCCTGATCGTGCACAGGCAATCCAGTTTGCGATTGAAAGTGCGGTAGAAAATGACGTGATTTTAATTGCTGGAAAGGGTCACGAGCATTATCAAATTATTGGTTCGGAAGTTGTGCATTTTTCCGACCAAGAAATTGCACTTGATTTCTTAAAATAATAATCACTCAATTATGATTAAACTCTCTACTGTACAACTTGCACAGATTCTTCAAGCTAAATTAATTGGCGATGAAAATGTGCAAGTTGAAGAAATTAATACAGATACTCGAAAAAGCGTATCAAATAGCTTATTTTTTGCTTTAAAAGGCGAAAAATTTGATGCTCATCAATATCTTGATCAAGCGGTGTCACAGGGTGCACTTGCGCTTGTTGTTCAGCAAGAAAACTCGTCTATTTTAGTTCCTCAACTTGTGGTTAAAGACACTCGTATTGCTTTGGGCGAGCTTGCAAAATGGTTACGTGAGAAAATTAATCCACGTACTGTGGCGATGACCGGCTCTTCTGGTAAAACCACGGTAAAAGAAATGACGGCAAGTATTTTGCAACATACCGCAGCAGATTCAGAAGCTGTACTTTTTACCAATGGTAACTTCAATAACGATATAGGTGTGCCTTTAACTCTACTTCGCTTAACAGAAAAACATCGTTTTGCTGTGATTGAACTTGGTGCAAATCATCAAAATGAAATCAATTACACCACAAAATTAGTTCAACCTAATGCCGCATTGATTAATAATATTGCGCCTGCACATTTAGAGGGGTTTGGTTCTTTAGCGGGGGTTGTTCAAGCAAAAGGCGAGATTTATCGAGGTTTAACAAAAAATGGTGTGGCGATTATCAACGCTGAACACAATCACTTAGATATTTGGCAAAAAGAAATCAGTAATCACGCCATTCAATATTTCAACGGCAAGGATTATTCCGTCAAAAATGTTCAAGGTAACGAACAAGGTTCAACCTTTACGTTAGTTTCTCCGCAAGGCGAAATTGACATCAGCTTGCCTTATCTTGGAGAGCATAATGTAAAAAATGCTTTAGCTGCTACCGCACTAGCGATGAATGTTGGTGCTACGCTTGCCGATGTCAAAGCTGGATTAGAACAACGTTCACAAGTGAAAGGACGTTTATTCCCAATTCAAGTAACACCTAATTTATTGTTATTAGATGATACTTATAACGCAAATAAAGATTCTCTCTGTGCGGCTATTGATGTCCTAAAAAGTTATGATGCTTTCCGTATTCTATGTGTCGCAGATATGAAAGAATTGGGCGAAAATTCTCTCGCTATTCATCGTGAAGTTGGACAATATATTAATTTGGTAAATTTAGATTTAGTGTGTTCTTATGGCAATGAAAGTGCGGTTATTTCTGAGGCTGTTTTGGGCAAGCATTTTACGGATAAAACTGAAATGGTGGATTTCTTAGTTCCACTTATTGAAAACCAATTACAACAAAATAAAAAAGTTGTGGTGCTAGGAAAAGGCTCACGCTCAATGAAAATGGAAGATGTGATCTATTCATTAAAGGATAAAATTAAATGTTAGTTTGGCTTGCTGAATATCTTGTTCGTTACGAAACCGCCTTTAATGCGATTTCTTATATTACCGTCCGTGCAATTCTTGCATTATTAACCGCACTTTTTATCTCCCTTTGGATTGGCCCTAAAGTAATCAAACGCTTGCAGATCTTAAAATTTGGCCAAGAAGTGCGAAATGATGGCCCTGAAAGTCACTTTGCAAAAAAAGGCACACCCACTATGGGAGGTGTGATGATTTTATTCTCTATTGGCGTAAGTACGTTATTATGGGCAAATCTTGCTAATCCGTATATTTGGGTTTGTTTATTTGTTTTATTTGGATACGGCACAATTGGTTTTGTGGATGATTTCCGCAAAATTACCCGTAAAAATACTGATGGATTGATTGCTCGTTGGAAATATTTCTGGATGTCTGTGGTGGCATTAGTGGCAATCCTTTGGCTTTATTGGCTTGGTCACGACACTGATGCCACCCGTTTAGTGATTCCATTCTTTAAAGACATTATGCCTCAATTAGGTTTGTTCTATATTGTGTTATCTTACTTTGTGATTGTTGGCACGGGTAATGCAGTGAATTTAACCGACGGTTTAGATGGATTAGCGATTATGCCTACTGCGCTTGTTGCAGGTGCGTTTGCTTTAATTGCTTGGGCTACAGGTAACGTGAATTTCGCAGAATATTTGCACATTCCGTATATTAAATACAGTTCTGAAGTAGTGGTGTTCTGTACAGCTATTGTTGGCGCGAGTTTGGGATTCTTATGGTTTAATACTTATCCAGCTCAAGTATTTATGGGGGACGTGGGTTCTCTAGCATTAGGTGGAGCGCTGGGTGTCGTAGCAATTCTTGTTCGTCAGGAATTTTTGCTTGTGATAATGGGTGGCGTATTTGTTGTTGAAGCGCTCTCTGTTATTTTGCAAGTAGGGTCTTATAAGTTACGCAAACAACGCATTTTTAGAATGGCACCGATTCATCATCATTTTGAATTGAAAGGGTGGCCAGAACCAAGAGTGATTATTCGGTTTTGGATTATTTCCTTAATGTTAGTGTTGATGGGATTAGTCACCTTGAAGTTGCGTTAATAAATGTTGTGAGGTTCGCTCTTTCAGTTTTTGAAAGAGCGAGCTTTTACGTTATAAATTTGATATTCCCATCAGCAAAATTTAAAACTTATAGTAATTAAGAAGAAATAAAATGAATGCCTATCAAAACAAAAATATTACGATCATTGGGCTTGGCAAAACAGGTCTTTCTTGTGTGGATTATCTCTTATCCCAACAGGCTAATATTCGTGTGATTGATACCCGAAAAAATCCTACTGGTATTGATAAACTTCCTCAAAATATCCCTCTTCATACTGGTAGTTTAAATCAGGAATGGTTACTTGAAAGCGATATGATTGTTATTAGCCCAGGGCTTGCGGTAAAAACACTTGAAATTCAAACCGCACTTAAAGCGGGAGTGGAAGTAATCGGCGATATTGAATTATTCTGCCGCGCAGCGACAAAGCCAATTGTGGGGATTACAGGTTCAAATGGTAAAAGTACCGTAACTACTTTAGTTTATGAAATGGCGAAAGCTGCTGGCGTGAAAGTTGGTATGGGTGGAAATATTGGGATTCCTGCTTTGTCATTGTTGAATGAAGATTGTGAACTTTATGTATTAGAGCTTTCTAGTTTTCAGCTTGAGACAACTTATAGCTTAAAAGCTGCGGCTGCGACTGTCTTGAACGTGACTGAAGATCATATGGATCGCTATATGGATTTAGAAGATTATCGCCAAGCAAAATTACGCATTTATCATAATGCTAAAGTAGGTGTGTTGAACAATGAAGATAGGCTGACTTTTGGGGAAAACGAAAATCAAGCGAAACATACCGTTTCTTTTGCGGAAAATAGTGCGGATTATTGGCTAAAAACTGAAAATGGCAAGCAATATTTAATGGTAAAAGATGAAGTGATTTTACCTTGTGAAGAAGCTACATTGGTTGGTCGCCATAATTATATGAACATTTTGGCAGCAACAGCATTGGCACAAGCTATAGGTATTAATTTAGATTCAATTCGTACCGCACTTCGCCATTTCAAAGGGTTAGATCATCGTTTTCAATTAGCGCATCAAGCTAATGGCATTCGTTGGATTAATGACTCTAAAGCAACAAATGTGGGGAGTACAGTTGCTGCATTGGCTGGGCTTTATATTGAGGGTAAATTGCATTTGTTGCTAGGCGGAGACGGAAAAGGGGCTGATTTTTCAGAATTAGCTGAATTAATTAATCAACCACACATTATTTGTTATTGTTTTGGTCGAGATGGTGCGCTGCTTGCAAAATTTTCATCACAAAGCTATTTGTTTGAAACAATGGAACAAGCGATAGAATTTTTACGCCCAACATTGCAAAGCGGAGATATGGTATTATTGTCGCCTGCTTGTGCAAGTCTCGATCAGTTTGCTTCTTTTGAAAAGCGCGGCGAAGAATTTACGCATTTAGCTCAATGTTTAGCCTAATTTAGTCACTCACGAAATAAGATGGAATTTTTACAAAATATCAAAAAAAATTACGATGAATGGACACGCATCACACCGCAAGGTTTGTTGTATGATCGTGCACTATTTTGGTTATTTGTTATTTTGCTTTTAATTGGTTTAGTGGCAGTAACATCTGCTTCTATTCCTTATAGCTCTCGTTTATTTAATGATCCTTTTTACTTTGCAAAACGCGACGCTATTTATGTGCTACTTTCTTTGCTCACTTGTTATATTTCATTACAAATTTCTTCTTCGCAATGGGAAAAATGGCACGCTAAAATTTTTTTATTTTCTGTCATATTATTATTGCTTGTCCCTTTTATCGGTACATCGGTTAATGGCGCAAAACGTTGGATTTCATTGGGGATCTTAAACTTTCAACCTGCAGAATTTGCAAAATTGGCTTTGACTTGTTTTTTAGCAAGTTATTTCACTCGTCGTTATGATGAAGTGCGGTCGCGACATGTTAGTATTTTTAAACCGTTTATTGTTATGCTTGTATTGGGTTGTTTTCTTTTATTGCAACCTGATTTAGGTAGTACAGTCGTGCTATTTATTATTATGTCTGGGATGCTTTTTATCGTAGGGGCGAAAATTTTACAGTTTGTAGGATTGATAGCATTAGGTGGAATCTTATTCGTTTGGCTAGTATTGACCGCCTCTTATCGGTTAAAGCGATTTATAGGTTTTTTAGAACCCTTTAAAGATCCTTATGGCACTGGTTTCCAATTAACAAACTCTCTTATAGCATTTGGGCGGGGAGAAATTACTGGCGAAGGATTAGGTAATTCAATTCAAAAATTAGATTATCTGCCTGAAGCACATACCGATTTCATTATGGCGATTATCGGCGAAGAATTTGGATTTATCGGTATATTGATTGTTATTCTTTTATTAGGTTTATTAATTTTTCGTGCAATGAAAATTGGACGAGAATCCTTAATGTTAGAACAACGTTTTCGAGGTTTTTTTGCATTAGGTATTGGTTTTTGGATTTTCTTTCAAGGCTTTGTGAATTTAGGTATGGCTCTTGGAATACTACCAACTAAAGGTTTAACCTTTCCACTCGTGAGTTATGGTGGTTCGAGTATTATCATTATGTCCGCCACTATTGGTATTTTATTGCGAATTGATCACGAAAATCGTTTATTTCGTATAGGTCAAGCGCGCTTGCGTGATGATTAGAGATAGAAAAGATGAAAAATAAAAAATTATTAGTGATGGCGGGTGGCACTGGCGGTCATGTTTTTCCTGCCATTGCAGTTGCTCAAACTTTACAAAAACAAGAATGGGATATTTGCTGGTTAGGTACGAAAGATAGAATGGAGGCTCAACTTGTACCAAAATATGGTATTCCTATTCGATTTATTCAAATTTCTGGCTTGCGTGGTAAAGGTATAAAAGCTTTGTTAAATGCGCCTTTTGCCATTTTTCGTGCGGTGTTGCAGGCAAAAAAAATTATTCAAGAAGAAAAGCCTGACGCTGTACTTGGTATGGGAGGCTATATTTCTGGCCCCGCTGGCGTTGCGGCAAAACTTTGTGGTGTACCAATCATTTTACATGAACAAAATGCGATAGCGGGTTTAACGAATAAGTTATTAGGTAAAATTGCAACCTGTGTATTACAGGCATTTCCAACTGCTTTTCCTCATGCTGAAGTAGTAGGAAACCCAGTTCGAGAAGATTTATTTGAGATGCCAGATCCTGATATTCGTTTCTCGGATCGTGAGGAAAAATTACGTGTCTTAGTGGTTGGTGGTAGTCAAGGAGCGAGAGTGCTTAATCATACTTTACCTAAAGTAGTCGCCCAGCTTGCAGATAAATTAGAGCTTCGTCATCAAGTAGGTAAAGGTGCGGTAGAAGAAGTCAGCCAACTTTATGGCGAGAATTTAGAACAAGTTAAAATAACAGAATTTATTGATAATATGGCAGAGGCTTATGCTTGGGCTGATGTGGTGATTTGCCGTTCTGGCGCATTAACCGTATGTGAAATTGCAGCAGTGGGAGCCGCAGCAATTTTTGTACCCTTCCAACATAAAGATCGCCAACAATATTTAAATGCGAAATATTTATCAGATGTTGGCGCGGCGAAAATTATAGAACAGGCAGATTTAACGCCTGAAATTCTAGTGAATTCTTTAAAAAATTTCACTCGTGAAAATTTATTGCAGATGGCATTGAAAGCGAAAACAATGTCGATGCCTAATGCGGCACAACGTGTAGCTGAAGTAATTAAACAATATTCAAACTAGGGGTTGTGGCGTTTTATAAATAGCCTCAGCCATAAGTATTTTTATATCCAAAAGTGCTAATATTAGAAATAAAAACGTTGCGAATTTTAACCGCACTTTTAGTTGAGTTTTGTCATTGGGAGAAAAGGAAAAATAAATGAAACATTCCCACGAAGAAATTAGAAAAATTATCCCTGAAATGCGCCGTGTACAGCAAATTCATTTCATTGGCATTGGTGGTGCGGGAATGAGCGGCATTGCAGAAATTTTATTAAATGAAGGTTATCAAATTTCAGGTTCAGATATTGCCGATGGCGTAGTCACTCAACGTTTAGCTCAAGCTGGGGCAAAAATCTACATTGGTCATGCAGAAGAACATATTGAGGGTGCCAGTGTTGTTGTTGTGTCTAGTGCGATAAAAGATGATAACCCTGAATTAGTCGCATCGAAACAAAAACGCATTCCAGTGATTCAACGCGCACAAATGTTGGCGGAGATTATGCGTTTTCGTCACGGTATTGCTGTTGCAGGAACACACGGGAAAACGACAACAACAGCAATGATTTCAATGATTTACACCCAAGCTAAACTTGATCCGACTTTTGTAAATGGCGGTTTAGTGAAATCGGCGGGTAAGAATGCACATTTAGGGGCAAGTCGTTATTTAATTGCCGAAGCCGATGAAAGTGATGCGTCGTTTTTGCATTTACAGCCAATGGTATCTGTTGTAACTAATATGGAGCCAGACCATATGGATACTTACGAAGGCGATTTTGAAAAAATGAAAGCCACTTATGTGAAATTCCTGCATAATTTACCATTCTATGGTTTAGCCGTGATGTGCGCTGATGATCCTGTTTTAATGGAACTTGTGCCAAAAGTTGGTCGCCAAGTGATTACATATGGTTTTAGTGAACAGGCAGATTATCGCATTGAAGATTATGAACAAACAGGATTTCAAGGTCATTACACAGTGATTTGCCCAAATAATGAACGTATTAATGTACTGTTAAATGTGCCAGGAAAACATAATGCGTTAAATGCAACGGCTGCACTTGCTATAGCAAAAGAAGAAGGTATTGGCAATGAGGCTATTTTAGAAGCCCTTGCTGATTTCCAAGGTGCAGGTCGTCGCTTTGATCAGTTAGGTGAGTTTATTCGTCCAAATGGTAAAGTACGTTTAGTTGATGATTATGGTCATCATCCAACAGAAGTGGGCGTAACCATTAAAGCAGCGCGAGAAGGCTGGGGAGAGAAACGTATTGTTATGATTTTCCAACCGCATCGTTATTCGCGCACTCGTGATTTGTTTGATGATTTTGTACAAGTGCTTTCGCAAGTAGACGCTTTGATTATGCTTGATGTGTACGCAGCAGGAGAAGCCCCTATTGTTGGAGCTGACAGTAAATCTCTTTGCCGTTCCATTCGTAATCTTGGTAAAGTTGATCCTATTTTGGTATCAGATACTTCGCAACTAGGCGATGTTCTCGATCAAATTATTCAAGATGGCGATTTGATTTTGGCACAAGGTGCGGGTAGCGTAAGTAAAATTTCTCGTGGCTTGGCTGAATCTTGGAAGAATTAATGCCAGATGGATTGATTGAAAATCTTAGTATTAGAAAAGTATCATCATAAGAAGAAAAACAGGATAGAAAATGAACTTAAAACAAGAAAAAATCGCGGTGTTATTAGGCGGCACATCTGCTGAACGTGAAGTTTCTCTCAATTCAGGCAAAGCGGTATTAGAAGCATTATTAAAGCAAGGATATAATGCGTATCCTATTGATCCTAAAGAATATAATGTTGCAAATCTTAAAAAGGATGGCTTTAATCGAGCATTTAATATTTTGCACGGTCGTGGTGGAGAAGATGGCACAATTCAAGGTTTATTAGAGCAAATTGGTTTGCCTTATACGGGGTGTGGCGTGATGGCTTCTGCATTAACGATGGACAAAATGCGTACAAAAATGTTGTGGAAAGCTTTTGGTTTACCTGTTGCAGATATGAAAGTGGTTACCCGAGAAACTTTTTCTGAATTGGATCCTCAGGCTGTTGTGGCAAAATTAGGCTTACCATTAATGGTTAAACCCTCTTTAGAAGGCTCTAGCGTTGGCTTAACGAAAGTAAAAGCGGTAGAAGAGTTAAAAAGTGCGGTGGAATATGCGCTTAAATTTGATAATACCATTCTAATTGAAGAGTGGTTAGCTGGCGATGAATTAACTGTGCCTGTGCTTGACAATCAAGTATTACCCGCAATTCGTATTGTTCCAGAGGGCGAATTTTATGATTATGAAGCGAAGTATATTTCTGATAATACGCAATATTTCTGCCCAGCAGGTTTAACGCCTGAACGCGAGCAAGAGTTAGCAATATTAGTAAAACGTGCTTATGATGCAGTGGGATGTCGTGGTTGGAGTCGTATTGATGTAATGTGTGATGCAAAAGGTAATTTCCGTTTGGTTGAGGTTAATACTAACCCTGGAATGACGAGCCATAGTTTATTCCCAAAATCTGCAGCGACAGTAGGTATTTCTTTTGAGCAACTCGTCGTGAAAATTTTGGAGTTGAGCCTGTAATGAACATTCTGAAAAGAAAAACGCCACAGAATATTCGTTTTGGAGAACAAAAGCCTAAATATTATTTTCATATTCGGACTTTTGCGGTATTGCTTGGTGTCTTTTTTTTACTTGGTGTTTATTTTAATTGGCAAAGCATTTTAGAAAAAATGGATGATAAGCCGATTAGCACATTTGCACTTGTGGGACAAAATACCTTTACTACTGCTGATGATATTAAAGAAAGCCTATTAAAAATGGGCGAATTAAAAGGATTTTGGGGGCAAGATGTGGCACCGATTCAAGAGCAAATTGAGGCTTTACCTTGGGTTAAAGGTGCAATCGTAAGAAAAATGTGGCCAAATCGTTTAAGTATTTGGGTATCAGAATATCAACCCGTTGCGTTTTGGAATCAAAATCAATTTGTTACCCTTGATGGTATCGTTTTTCAGCTTCCTTCTGTACGTTTAACTGCAAAAAATTTGCCCTATTTGGGCGGGCCCGATTATCAGAGTTTGAAAGTAATTGAGACGTGGAACCAAATTTATATTAATTTAAAATCAAATAATATAATGGCAAAGGGAATTAATATTGATGATCGCGGTGCGTGGCAGGTCCAGCTTGATAATGATATTGTGCTAAAATTAGGTCGTGGCGATTGGAAATCAAAACTTGAGCGATTTGTCACAATTTATCCGCAAATTGATGTGCCAGAAAACAAAAAAATAGATTATATAGATTTAAGATATACGGCAGGTGCAGCTGTAGGTATGGTTGATAGATAAAAATAACTGGGTGCGAAAATGGTTAAAGGTGTGGAAACAAAAACAATAGTAGGTTTAGAGGTTGGCACGTCAAAAGTGGTCGCTGTAGTTGGCGAAGTATTTCCTGATGGTGTAGTGAATGTGCTTGGTGTAGGCAGTTGTCCTTCAAAAGGGATTGATCGTGGCAGCATCACTGATTTTGGTGCCGTGGTGGGTTCGATTCAACGTGCTATTGAAGCGGCAGAATCTATGGCTGATTGTCAGATTATGAGTGTGACTTTAGCCATTACTGGAGAGCATATTCAAAGCCTCAATGAAAGTGGTTTTGTGCCGATAGCAGAAAGTGAAGTAACACAAGAGGAAATCGATTCCGCACTTCATACAGCAAGCTCAATAAAATTGCCAGAAGGATTATCTTTATTGCATGTTATTCCACAAGAATACGCTGTTGATGGTCAGATGAACATTAAAAATCCATTAGGATTAGAAGGCGTGCGTTTAAAAGCACAAGTACATTTGATCGCTTGTCATCAAGATTGGCAAAATAACTTAAAAAAAGCCGTTGAACGTTGTGGATTGCAAGTGGATAAAGTGGTTTTCTCTGGTTTTGCAGCAACACATTCTGTACTAACTGAGGGTGACAAAGATCACGGCGTGTGTTTAATTGATTTTGGTGCTGGCACAATGAACGTGATGGTTTATACGAATGGCGCATTACGTTTTAGCAAGGTAATTCCTTACGCAGGAAATATTGTGACAAATGATATTGCACACGCTTGTACAATTTCGCGAGCAGAAGCAGAACGGATCAAAGTGAACTATGCTAGTGCATTTTACCCAGCTCGCTTGCACGGAGATAAAAAAATTGAGGTGGCAAGTATTGGCGGTCGTGCACCTCGTTCATTAACAAAAAGTGATTTATCTTTAATTACATCAGCTCGTTATACGGAGCTTTTAGGCGTGGTAAAAGATGAATTAGATAAGTTAAAAGCTGAATTAGAAGCAAAACATATTAAATTTGAATTAATTGCAGGTGTGGTAATAACTGGTGGTGGAGCGCAGATTGAAGATCTTAAAGAATGCGCTTCAAATGTTTTCCATTGTCAGGTGCATATTGCGAGTCCATTAAATATTACTGGTTTGACTGATTACGTGAATCGTCCACAATATTCAACGGTGGTGGGACTATTGCAATATAATTACAGTAATAGTGATGATGATTTAATTTCAGGAAGTGATGATTCTGAAGGAACTTTCTTTGAATCTATTTGGCAAGGAGTAAAAAAAATTGTCAATAAAGTGCGGTCAGAATTTTGATTATTTTAATTTTTCATCTACAATAAAGGGAATTTATATTTTATATATTTAGTCAGCTTATCTGGCAGTAACGGAGAACATCAATGCTATACCCAGAGTACCCTGAGTACGATAATTTTAACGAATCCGGCGCACTGATCAAAGTCGTAGGTGTAGGCGGTGGCGGTGGCAATGCCGTAAACCATATGGTAATGAATATGGTAAAACAAGAAATGGGCGGAACCTTTGTTGGCGAAAGTTCATTAACATCAGAGGAACACGGTCGCATAGTATTTTATGCCGTCAATACTGATGCTCAAGCATTGCGTAAAAGTCAAGTTCAACAGACCGTACAAATTGGTGGAGAAACAACCAAAGGTTTAGGTGCTGGGGCAAATCCGAATATTGGTCGTAAGGCAGCTGAAGATGATCAGGATGAAATCCGCAAAATGCTTGAAGGTGCCGATATGGTCTTTATTGCAGCAGGTATGGGCGGCGGCACAGGTACGGGTGCGGCACCTGTTGTTGCTAAAATTGCTAAAGAACTCGGTATTTTGACTGTTGCTGTAGTGACTAAACCTTTTGCCTTTGAAGGCAAAAAACGTATGCAATTTGCAGAGCTTGGTATTAAAGATTTATCCCAATATGTTGATTCAATGATTATTATTCCGAATCAACAAATCCAAAAAGTTCTCCCTAAAAATGCTAAATTAATTGATGCTTTTGCTGCTGCAAACGACGTATTGCGTAATTCTGTAATGGGAATTTCAGATATGATTACCTCTCCTGGTTTAATTAACGTGGACTTCGCTGATGTAAGAACGGTAATGTCAGTTCAAGGGCAAGCTATGATTGGTTTTGGTTCAGCTGTGGGAGAACCCGGTGCAGGTAGAGCAGAAGAGGCAGCTCGTCTTGCAGTACGCAATGATCTTCTAGAAAAAATCGATCTTTCTAACGCTCAAGGAATTTTAGTTAATATTACTGCTGGAATGGATTTAGTTTTTGAAGAGTTTAACATTATAGGTGAGACAATAGGTAGTTTTGCTTCTGAAGAAGCGACAGTTGTTGTTGGTACGAGTTTAGTGCCTGAGATGAGCGATGAAATTCGTGTAACTATTGTGGCAACTGGTCTCGGTGAAATTGCAGGAAATGAACCAATTCAGGTTGTTCGTCAAGGGCTTTCTACGCAGAATATTGAAGGTGAAGGACGTGTAAACATTGTTCCTGAACTTCATCGTCGTGAATCTGTTGAAGTGTCAAGAACTGCATCAGAAGAATATCAACGGCCGTTAGATAAACCGATTACAGATCGCTTGGAAGCATTTAAGAAAAATAATTTCTTTAATCCTGCACAGCGTGAAGAAAATTAATAAGTTTCGGAAAATACCTAGTAAATGAAGGTAGTAGAATGATTAAACAAAGAACATTAAAACAAAGTATTAAAGTTACAGGCGTTGGCTTGCATAGCGGTGAAAAAGTGACATTAACCTTGCGCCCAGCTATGCCAAACACTGGTGTTGTTTATTATCGTACAGATTTAAACCCTACGGTGGCATTCCCTGCTGATCCTAATTCAGTGCGTGATACAATGCTTTGTACCGCACTAATTAATGAACAAGGTGTGCGTATTTCTACCGTCGAGCATTTAAATGCAGCTTTGGCAGGGCTTGGTATTGATAATATTATTATTGAAGTTGATGCGCCTGAAATTCCAATTATGGATGGTAGTGCTAGTCCGTTTATCTATTTGTTGTTAGATGCGGGAATTGAAGAACAAAATGCAGCGAAAAAATTTATTCGTATTAAGGAATATGTTCGAGTTGAAGATGGCGATAAATGGGCTGAATTTAAGCCTTACAATGGTTTTCGTTTAGATTTTACTATTGATTTTGACCATCCTGCTATTGGCAAAGATGTACGTAACTATGAAATGAATTTTTCTGCCCAAGCATTTGTTCATCAAATTAGCCGAGCAAGAACTTTTGGCTTTATGAAAGATATTGAATATCTTCAATCTCAAGGTTTAGCATTAGGTGGTAGCCTTGATAATGCGATTGTTCTTGATGATTATAGAATTTTAAATGAAGATGGTTTACGTTTTAAAGATGAACTTGTTCGTCATAAAATGTTAGACGCAATTGGTGATCTTTATATGGCTGGTTATAACATTATCGGTGATTTTAAAGCCTATAAATCAGGTCACGGTTTAAATAACAAGTTACTTCGTGCTGTTTTAGCAAATCAAGAAGCGTGGGAATTTGTAACCTTTGAAGATAAAGAGCAAGTGCCACAAGGGTATGTAGCTCCAGTGCAAGTGCTTATTTAATTGTTTTATTGTTGAAAAAGCTATATTTCTGGTGGGAAGTATAGCTTTTTTATTTCATCTCGCGCTTAAATAGCGAATATACTAAAAGTGCGGTCAATTTCGTGGGATTTTTTATAAGGAAGCATTATGGCATTAGAATTATCTGACATTCGCCAACAAATTACGCAAATAGATCGTAGTTTATTAAAATTACTTTCTGAGCGTCATCGTTTAGCTTTCGATGTAGTGAGAAGTAAAGAGATCTCGCAAAAAGCTTTACGTGATGTAGAGCGAGAACAGCAACTTTTACAAGAACTAGTGCAATTTGCAGAAAATGAAAATTATCAGCTTGAAGCACAATATATCACTTCAATTTTCCAAAAAATCATTGAAGACTCGGTATTGACCCAGCAAGTCTATTTGCAAAATAAACTTAATGAACAACGTAATCAAAATTTACATATCGCTTTTTTAGGTAAACGTGGTTCTTATTCTAATTTAGCTGCACGTAATTATGCAGCTCGTTATCAAAAACAATTTGTAGAACTAGGATGTCAGTCTTTTGAGCAAGTATTTGAAAAAGTTCAGACTGGAGAAGCTGACTTTGGTGTGTTACCTTTAGAAAATACAACATCGGGTGCAATTAATGAAGTTTATGATTTACTTCAGCATACTGATTTATCATTAGTGGGAGAGTTGGCATATCCAATCAAACATTGCGTACTTGTCAATGATAAGACAGATTTGAGCCAAATTGATACGTTGTATAGTCATCCTCAAGTGATTCAACAATGTAGTCAATTTATTCATAGCCTTGATCGCGTGCATATTGAATATTGCGAAAGTAGTTCACACGCAATGCAATTAGTCGCAAGTTTGAATAAACCTAATATTGCAGCATTGGGCAATGAAGACGGTGGAAAATTGTATGGACTTAGTGTATTAAAAACTAATATTGCTAATCAAGAGAACAATATTACGCGTTTTATTGTGGTGGCTAAAGAGCCTCGCGAAGTTTCATCACAGATTCCCACAAAGACCTTATTATTAATGACAACTTCACAGCAAGCTGGTGCGTTAGTGGATGCTTTATTGGTGTTTAAAAAGCATCAAATCAATATGACAAAACTGGAATCTCGACCGATTTATGGTAAGCCTTGGGAAGAAATGTTTTATCTAGAAATTGAAGCAAATATTCATCATCCAGATACGAAACAGGCTTTGGAAGAACTAAAAAATTATAGTAATTACTTAAAGATTTTAGGTTGTTATCCTAGTGAGATTGTAAAGCCTGTGAGTGTATAAAAACAGTGCGGTCAATAAAAATAATGTTTTTATGACCGCACTTTTTATATTTTTTTGTTCTGTTCTAAAGATTTATGTTGAATTTTCACCGTTTTTCCTTTGGCTTGAAAATATTCGCCTAATTGCTGAGCAATATAAACGGAGCGATGTTTTCCCCCAGTACATCCGATGGCAATCGTCAAATAGCTACGGTTATTTTTTTCTAACATCGGCAACCAAGTATCAATGTAATGACGAGTGAGGTAAATAAATTCATTGACTTCTGTATGACTATTTAGAAATTCTGCGACAGGGGCTTCTAATCCAGTCATTGGGCGTAATGTTGGATCCCAATGGGGGTTAGGTAAAAATCGTACATCGAAAACATAATCCGCATCTAAAGGAATCCCATATTTAAAACCAAAAGATTCAACAATAATTTTTAATTCTTTTTCACTATTATCGCGTAAAAATTCGCGTAATCGTTCTGCAAGAATATGCGTAGAAAGATGGGTGGTATCAAGAATAAGATTTGCGTGTTGAATCAATGGCTCAAGATAGCGATATTCTTCATCTATTGCAGCTTCAAGAGATAGATCTTTTAATGAAAGCGGGTGCAAACGGCGTGAATCACTATATCGGCGAATCAGGGTAGCATGATCAGCCTCTAAGAAAATGATTTTAATTTGATGATGATTTTGTAACGTTGAAAGGGTTTGCTCAAGAGAATTAGCGGAGTTTGGAATATTACGAATATCGAGACTAATGGCGACCGAAGATTGAGATTGAGACAGAATATCAGTCAATTGAGGAAGCAAATCTAAAGGAATATTATCAACACAGTAATATCCTGTATCTTCTAATGCTCGTAAGGCTACAGATTTTCCTGCACCAGAACGCCCACTAATAATGATAATTTCCATAAATTTCCCCACTGTAATTATTCTTTCACTTCTTCAAGTGTTGTTTCTGATTGATCGATAATTTCAAAAACTTGCCAAATTTCATCCGCACTTTTGGCTGATCGTAATTGTTTCAACACATTTTTATCAGTCAGTTTTTCTATTAATGATGCTAAAACTGGAATGTAGGTTTCACATTGATTTTCTGGAATCAGCAAGGCAAAGATTAAATCCACTGGTTTACCATCAAAAGCATCGTAATCAATCGGATTATCGAGTTGCATAAACACTGCGATTGCTTTATCTGATACTGTTACGGGGATTTTCGCTTTTGGCATTGCAATCCCATTTCCTAAACCAGAATTCCCCAGTTTTTCACGTTCAAAAAGGCATTCAAAACAGGCTTGTTCGCCTTGTTCTGCAAGGATTTGTTCTTCTACAAAATGCGCAATAGACTCAAATAATCGTTTTTTGCTAGAAAAACTAACGCCCTGACGAATATTCTCAGGGCTTAATAGTTCAGTTATTTTCATTTTTATAATTTGAATTGTTCGCCAAGATAAACGCGTTTAACCTGTTCATCGTTCATCACTTGTTCTGGTGTGCCTGTTGCGATAATTTTACCTGCGCCAACAATATAAGCGCGTTCGCAAACATCAAGGGTTTCACGAACATTATGGTCAGTAATTAATACACCTAATCCACGATTGCGCAAATCAGTAATAATTTTCTTAATATCGCTCACAGAAATAGGATCTACACCAGCAAAAGGTTCGTCTAATAGAATAAATTTTGGATTTGCTGCTAAGGCACGTGCGATTTCTACACGGCGACGTTCTCCGCCTGATAAGGCTTGCCCTAAATTATCTCGAATATGACTAATGTTAAATTCTTCAATTAATTCATCTGCTTTTTCGCGACGTTGTTGTGGGGTTAAATCTTTACGAATTTCCAATACCGCCATCAAATTTTCATAGACAGTCAAACGGCGAAAAATCGAGGCTTCTTGCGGTAAATAACCAATGCCACGTTGCGCACGATTATGCATTGGGAGCAAACTAATATCTTCGCCATCAATAACAATTTTACCTTGATCTTGGCGAACAAGCCCAACGACCATATAGAAAGTTGTTGTTTTCCCTGCACCGTTTGGCCCGAGTAAACCAACAATTTCATTAGAGTTTACAGTTAAACTGACATCCGAAACAACTTTACGACTTTTGTAGCTTTTAGCTAAATTCTCTGCAGTCAAAATTGACATAGATTACTTCCCTTTAGCTTGTTGTAATTGAGATGGAATAAGAACTGTTGTTACCCGTGATTTTCCATTACCATTAGCTTTAAGTTGTTGTTTTTTCACATCATAGGTAATAACACTGCCATTAATTTTACTATCAAGCTGCTTTAATTCGGCATTGTTAGTTAATGTTAAAAATTCGTTACCAAGATCATAATGAACTTTATTTGCTTTTCCATCTATGGGAGTGCCATTATCTAACTGTTGATGGAATGTGACTGGCGTGCCGAATGCTTCTACGGTTTCTTTTTTCCCTGATTTTTCAGCAGGACGAGTGATGACAACTTTATTTGCTTTGATAACAATAGACCCCTGTGTAATTACCACATTATCTGTGAATGTCACTACACTTTTTTCCATATCTAAGGATTGATTATCCGAAACAATATTTATCGGCTGATTAACATCATCTTTCAATGCAAAAGCTGAACTTGATGCTAATACCATCGTTGCAAGAAAAAGAATTTTATTGCTTACTAACTTCATAATATGTTTTTACCTGTTCCTTTAATGTCGCCACTTGTTGGCGTAAATTTCCGACTAATTTTAATCCTGTAGAACTAAAATTTTTACCCTTAATTTTAACCTGTGTTTCGGAAGTCATATCCTGTGTTTTCAAATTGACGACCGCTGATTCTGTTTCAATGCGTTGCAAACGTGAATCTGATGTTAAATTTTGCGCGACGACATTACCCTCTAAATACAATATTTGATCTTTTGTCAATCTTGCTTGATTTGCGCTTAATTTCCAGCTTTGTGTGCTAAAAAAATCTACATTTTGATTGGCATTTTTTTCCTTTTCCTTTTCATTTGATGTTGTGGGATATAAATAAACTAAAGGCGCGGTAAAAAGGGTTTGTTCATTGACTGTATAATGCTCAATTTTATCGGATAAAGCCAAATATTGTTTTTTACCCTCAGGGGAAAAAACCGTAGTTTCCATTTTATAACCCACATAATCAGGACTATCTGGCTTTTTCACAAGTTTAGATAAATCTGCGGTTTCCTGATTTAAGGAATAAAACCACGCCAAAGCACAAAGTGCGATAACGCCCAAAATTACATTCCAACGAATATTCATTTTTATTTCAATCACTTATCCACAAAGTGCGGATGAAAATTTCAGTGTTTTTAATCTTCCAACATTAATACCTTGAGCATTTGATAAATTTCTCGATAGGCTTTCGATGGTTTATTTTGCTCCAGTTCTTTTTGTGCAGAACGAATCAGATTGCGTAGTTGCTGACGATCGCCATTAGGATAATCATTTAATAAATCTGTTAAAGCCACATCGCCTTTTTCCACCAATTCATCGCGCACTTTTTCGATTTTATGTAGCATAGCTTGTTGTTGGTTATGCTTATTTTCAATTTTATCTAAGGCTTCACGAATAGGCTCAACATCAATGCCTCGAAATAATTTGCCGATATATTGTAATTGACGGCGACGAGCTTCTTTTTGTAAACGCTGTGCAAGTTCAATGGCATCAAGTAAGGATTCATCAAGTGGGATTTTGGCAAGATTAGCTTTGGTTAAATTAACAATCTTTTCGCCAAGTTGTTTTAAATCTTCCGCATCGCGTTTGATTTCGCTTTTACTCACCCAAATAATTTCTTCTTGATCTTCATCTTCCCAATCGAAAACTTCTTTTTTCTTACGTTTTGCCATTTTTTATCCTTTATAAAAATTGGTGCACATTTTACCATAAACTTTGAAAATAAGATAAAATGTTGAAAATTTTTAATAGGAAAAAATAATGAAAACAGCTGAAAATTCAACCGCACTTTTAAAAGCACAAGAACAAGAATTACGTCAAGCCGTCAGTTTTGCAGTGGAGTTAGCAACGAAAGCTGGTGCAAGTGCAGAAGTCGCGGTCACAAAAGTGAGCGGTTTATCCGTATCTGCTCGTTTGCAAGAAATTGAAAACGTAGAATTTACTAATGATGGCGCATTGGGGATTTCTGTTTATATGGGGCAACAAAAAGGCAATGCTTCTACTTCCGATTTAAGCGAAAGCACAATTAAAAATGCGGTAGAAGCCGCACTTGCAATTGCAAAATACACTTCACCCGATGATTGCACAGGCCTTGCGGATAAGGATTTAATGGCTTTTAATGCGCCTGATTTAGAACTTTATCATGCTGCTGATGTGGATGTCGATAAAGCAACAGAACTTGCACTTCAGGCTGAAAAGGCGGCTTTAGAGGCGGATGAACGCATTATAAATAGTAATGGTGCAAGTTTTAATTCCCATACAGGCGTGAAAGTTTATGGAAATAGCCATGGCATGTTGCAAATTTATTTATCAAGCCGTTATTCCTTATCTTGTTCGGTTATTGGTGGCGTAGAAGATGCCTTAGAAAATGATTACGAATACACAATTTCTCGTGAGTTTGACAAACTCCAATCGCCAATTTGGGTTGGCAAAAATTGTGCAAAGAAAGTCGTTTCTCGTTTAAATCCTCAAAAATTGAGTACACGAGAAGTGCCAGTTATTTTCTTAAATGATGTTGCAACTGGTCTTATTTCTCACTTTACCGCTGCAATAAGTGGTGGCAGTTTATATAGAAAATCAAGTTTCTTGCTCGATTATTTAGGTAAACAGGTCTTACCAGATTGGTTCAATATCAGTGAGAGACCACATTTATTACGCCGTTTAGCTTCCACGCCTTTTGATAGTGAAGGTGTCCGTACGCAAGATCGTGAAATTGTCGAAAACGGCATATTACAAACTTATTTAGTGACAAGTTACAGCGGTAAAAAACTTGGTATGCCAAGTACAGGGCACGCTGGAGGCATTCACAACTGGCTTGTTAAGCCAAATTTAACGGGAGGATTGACCGCACTTTTACGTCAAATGGGAACAGGCTTACTCGTAACAGATGTTATGGGGCAAGGGGTCAATATCGTTACTGGCGATTATTCCCGTGGCGCATCAGGTTTTTGGGTGGAAAATGGAGAAATTCAATATCCAGTCGCCGAAATTACCATTGCGGGACAATTGCAAGATATGTTGAAGAATATGCTTGCTGTAGCGGATGATATAGAGCATCGTTCTAATATTCAAACGGGTTCTATTTTGTTAGATAAAATGAAAATTTCAGGAAATTAAGAATATTTTTGAAATTGAGAATAATTCTTATTGACAATGAATGAATATCTGTTACTATACGCACATCTGTTAAGCGATTGCAGGTTGCTCCAACAGGTAGAGTAGAAAGTAAATTCGTTAGGGTTCAAAAAGGCTGAAGGTTTAAACTTCAGCCTTTTTTTTGTAAAATAGCAAACGATTTTATCCCCTGTCATTTCATAAGGAAACACAATGAAAAAACACCACGTAGATGTTTTAATCTCAGAGAATAATGTTCATGCGCGTATTGCTGAATTAGGTGCTCAAATTACAAAATTTTATCAAGAAAAACAGATCGATAACCTTGTTGTCGTAGGGCTTTTACGTGGTTCCTTTATGTTTATGGCGGATATTGTTCGTCAGATAAATTTACCTGTGGAAATTGAATTTATGACTACTTCAAGTTATGGCACTGGTATGACCACGAATCACGACGTTCGTATTACCAAAGATTTGGACGGCGATATAAAAGGTAAACACGTTTTAATTGTGGAAGATATTATTGATACGGGCTATACCTTGGAAAAAGTGCGTGATATTTTGAATTTGCGTGAGCCTGCGAGCCTTACAATTTGTACGTTACTTGATAAACCTTCTCGCCGCGAAGTGGAAGTGCCTGTTGAATGGGTTGGTTTTGAAATTCCTGATGAATTTGTTGTGGGGTATGGTATCGATTACGCACAACGCCATCGTAATTTAGGTTATATCGGTAAAGTTGTTTTAGAAGAATAATTTGATTTTATTGAAAAGTGCGGTTGAAATTTTAAATGAATTTTTAGCCGCACTTTTTTATATTATTTCATTGCTATTTTCTCGATCACTTGCTAAATCTTTTTACAGCAAATACAGCCGTTATATTGATAATCTTGCTGGGGCAATTTTCTTATTTTTCGGCGGCTATTTAGTTTATTCAGGCGTGCTAGCCACTGCAGCCGCATTTTAATTACCAAAAAGTATAAAATATAACGAAAGAAAACTTGTTATTTTTACTGAAGTTGATAGTCTCCAAACACTTTAATCAGTTTTGGAGATTTTTTATGTTATTAGTCAATTTGGCGATATTTATTGCTTTTTTATTGCTGTTAGCACAGCTATATCGCAAAACCGAAAAATTAGGGCAAACGGTATTTATCGGTTTATTGCTCGGTTTGCTTTTTGGTGCGGTATTGCAATCCGCTTTTGAAAAACCTTTGTTAGACAAAACTTTAGATTGGATCAACGTGGTCAGTAACGGTTATGTTCGTTTATTGCAGATGATCGTGATGCCGTTGGTGTTCGTGTCGATTTTATCTGCTATCGCTCGTATCAATCAAACCAGATCATTGGGCAAAGTCAGCGTTGGCGTGTTATCCACCTTGCTGATTACCACCGCCATTTCCGCTGCAATTGGGATTGCGATGGTGCATTTATTTGATGTGTCGGCGGCAGGATTAATCGTGGGCGATCGTGAATTAGCGGCTCAAGGCAAAGTGTTAGATAAAGCAGGGCAAGTGTCCAATTTAACTGTGCCTGCGATGTTGGTGTCCTTTATTCCGAAAAATCCTTTTGCTGATCTCACGGGTGCCAACCCAACGTCCATTATTAGTGTCGTAATTTTCTCAGCATTACTTGGCGTAGCGGCTTTGAGTTTAGGCAAAGAAGATCAAGCACTTGGCGAACGAATTGCACAAGGTGTAGAAACTTTAAACAAATTAGTGATGCGTTTGGTGCGTTTTGTGATTCACTTAACCCCTTACGGCGTGTTTGCGTTGATGATTAAAATGGCTGCCACCTCAAAATGGGCGGATATTGTCAATTTGGGCAATTTTATTGTGGCTTCTTACGCTGCTATTGCCTTAATGTTTGTGGTTCACGGCATTTTATTGTTCTTCGTCAAAGTCAATCCTGTGGATTACTACAAAAAAGTGTTGCCAACCTTAAGTTTTGCGTTTACATCTCGCTCAAGTGCGGCGACAATTCCGTTAAATATTGAAACGCAAACCGCAAAATTAGGTAACAGCAATGTCATCGCCAACTTTGCTGCCACATTCGGTGCCACTATCGGACAAAACGGCTGTGGCGGCATTTATCCAGCGATGCTTGCTGTAATGGTCGCCCCAATGGTCGGCATTGACCCTTTTAGCTTCAGCTACATTCTAACCTTAATTTTCGTGGTCGCCATTTCTTCATTCGGCATCGCAGGCGTAGGTGGCGGAGCCACATTCGCCGCTATCGTCGTGCTATCTACGTTAGGTTTACCACTGGAATTAATCGGTTTACTCATTTCCATCGAACCGCTCATCGATATGGGACGTACCGCACTTAACGTAAACGGTGCCATGGTGGCAGGCACGATTACGGATCGCTTGCTAAATAAGTAACTGGAAATCAATAAAAAAATCTGCAATTGAGAATTCAGTTGCAGATTTTTTATCGCTCAATACTTTTGACTAAAAAGTGCGGTGGTTTTTTTCAGTGTTTTATAACTTAAATCGATGAATAATTTGATTTGCGGAACCTCGCCAAACTAAACTTGGGTCAGCCTGTTCTTGAATAAACTTCCCATCAATTAACACATCAATATAAGGCAACATAGCACGTTGTTGTTCGTCTAATTCATCTAGCTTATAACCCGTCCAAACCCAGATGTCTTTATCGGGACATTCTCGTTTTACGCGTTGCACAAAGGGCAGTAATGTTTCTACGTTGCGCGGATGAAGTGGATCGCCACCTGAAAGCGTCAGACCTTGGCGTTTAATGCGTGTGTCTTTTAAATCATTGATGATTTGTTGTTCCATTGCTTCATCAAATAACACACCCGCTGAAAATGACCAACTTTTTTGGTTGTAGCAACCTTTGCAAGCATGCGTGCAGCCACTGACGAAAAGTGTGCATCTTGTTCCTTCGCCATTAATCACATCGGTCGGGTAGTATTGGAGGTAGTTCATTTCATAAAAATCCTGAAAATGTGGCTTAAATTCTCGCCAAATTCACCGCACTTTTGAATTAATCTTTGCAATACGGCGGTAATTTTTGCATAATAGCACGCAATCGCATTGCGATATCAATGGAAACCTTCTCGGTCTCTCGCAACGGTGTCTGGTTTACTCGGTCAGGTCTGGAAGGAAGCAGCCAAAGTCGGAATTACTGTGTGCCGAGAAGAAGCTGGGAAGGTTTCCGCCCAACTTCCTTTTCTCATACTCGCTCAATCAATCTTTTAAAGAAACCATTTTCTTTGGTGATTAAACTATTGTAATCGCCTTCTTCGATTAATCTTCCGTTATCAATTACACAAATTTTATCGAATTGTTCAATTGAACTGAGACGGTGAGTGACTATAATTAGGGTTTTATTGTCGGCATGTTGCAGAATTAAACGTAAAATTTGACGTTCAGTTTCGCGATCTAAGCCTTCTGCTGGTTCATCTAACAATAAAATTGGTGCATTATTGAGTAAAATACGCGCTAAACCTAAACGGCGTTGTTCCCCACCAGAAAGTGGACGACCGCCATCCCCAAGCCAAAGATTTAAACCTTTTCCTTCTTGCTCAAGTAATTTGCTTAAGCCAACTTGATGTAGTACTTCAATCATTTTTTCATCAGAAATTTTATCCGCACTTGCAAATTGTAAATTTTGACGAAGTGTATCGCTGAATACGTGAACACGTTGAGTTAAAAAACAAATTTGGCGGCGTAATGTTTCTTCTGAATAGGCGGAAATGGGTTTTTCTGCCAATAAAAGCTCACCTTGATTCGCATCATAATTGCGTACTAAAAGTTGAAGAAGTGAAGATTTTCCACTTCCAGTTTTGCCTAAAATAGCAATTTTTTTGCCCTGTTCTAAATCTAATGTAAGATTTTTTAATACGAGTGTTTCTTGTTCGGGATAGGAAAAATTTAAATTCTTCGCAGAAATTAACCGCACTTTTGTTTCAAATTCCTCGTTACCATTAAACTCAACAAGCGGTTTTTGCTCAATGATTTCGGTCACACGTTCTGCTGCCGCAATAACTTGACCTATATGTAAAAATGCTGCACCCAGTGGCATGATGATCTCAAAGGCTGCAAGTGCAGCAAAAGTGAAAAGTGCAATATAAGCCGTGCGGTATTCATCTGTGCCAAAATTGGCGTTACTTGCAAACCATAGCATTCCAGAAATCAACAAACCATTAAGAAAGAGAACAAGTGCGGTAGAAAATCCGCTTAATTTTGCTTCTTTGGCTTGATCTTCCTGCCATGTTTTTTCTGTGACTGACATTTTTTCTTTTAATCTATCTTCCGCATTAAATAATAAAAGCTCGGCTTGTGCTTGGATAAATTCTAAAAACTGGGTTCGATAGGTCGCACGTGCTTGGATTAAGCGTTCGCCAAATTGCTGTCCTAGTCGATAGAAAACAGTAGGGATAATTATTAATAAAATTAACAAAAATAAGCCTAAACCAAGTGCGAGTGGAATATTGATAAAGCTAAGTCCAATCGTTATGGCAATGATTACAAATACAGCAGTGAAAAATGGTGCAAGTAAACGTAAATAGAGGCTATCAAGTGTATCCACATCGGACACTAAACGATTTAACAAATCGCTGTTACGATAACGATTTAATACCGCTGGGCTTAAAGGAATGATTTTTTCAAAGACTTGTACGCGCAATTTCGACAAAATACGGAATGTTGCATCATGCGTCACTATTTTTTCAAAATAGCGCATGACGGTTCGTCCGATAGCTAAACCTCGCACACTGGCTGAAGGGTAGAAAAAGTTAAATAGAGTGCCTAGTCCTGCAATGGCTGTAGCGGCTAAAAACCAGCCTGAAACGGTAAGCAAGCCCATGCTGGATCCCAATCCTAAAATCATCAGCACCAAGCCTAAAATAAGCGGAAATTTGGCGAATTTAAATAAACGTATAAAGGGAAGTAATGTGCGCATTATTGGATATCCTGTTGTCGTTGAGCGAGCAATTCAGCAAAGAAACCTTCATGTTGTAATTCGGCAAATTTACCTTGCTGTACTATTTCTCCTCGTTGCATCACAAAAATTTGATCACATTGTTTCAAATCTTCAATTCGGTGGGTAATCATCAGAGTAGTTTGATGCTGGCTTGCTTCATTCAATGCGTGCAAAACAAGATTTTCTGATTGCGCATCTAGGCTTGCGGTTGGTTCATCAAGCAGAAGCAAATCGCCTTTGCGTAACAAGGCACGAGCAATGGCAAGACGTTGCGCTTGTCCCACAGAAATGCCTAATCCACCATCTTTGATTTCGTGATGAAGTCCAAGTTTATCGGTAAATTCTTTCGCTTGAGAATGCATTAATGCTTGATTAATTTCTTCATCGTTGGCTTGAATATTGCCAAGTAGTAAGTTTTCCTTAATTGTGCCTTGTAATAACAATGGATTTTGTCCTACCCACGCAATATGTTTTCGCCAGTCAGCTAGATTGCTTTCGCGAAGTTCTTGACCATTAATTTTGAGCGAGCCCTCATAAGGTAAAAAGCCCAAAATAGCATTTATTAATGAAGTTTTTCCCGCACCACTTTGTCCTACAAGTGCAACATTGTGATTTGCTGGAATTTGGAAGTTTAACGGCTTGGTTAATGCTGAACCCTGTGTAGAAAGCACCACTAAATTTTCGGCAGAAATTTCAACCGCACTTTCTAAAGAAATTGTTTTTTCATTTTGATGAACGGTTAAATAATCAGCTTCTAAGAAATCAACAATGGCATCTGCTGCACCAATACCCGCTGCGCGGTCGTGGTAATAAGTGCCGAGATCACGCAAGGGTTGATAAAATTCAGGTGCAAGAATTAAACAAAAGAAACCTGTGAAAAGTGTAAGCGGTGCATTATAGGTGCCAAATTCAATTTGACCTAAGTAGCTAAAACCAAAATAGACCGCCATCAGTGCAATGGAAATAGAGGTAAAAAATTCCAATACAGCAGAAGAGAGAAAAGCGAGTTTTAGCACATCCATTGTGGTCTCACGAAAATCTTCAGTGGCGTTTTCAATATGCTCAGTTTGTTCAGAAGTGCGGTTAAAAAGACGCAAGGTTTCTAAGCCGCGTAAGCGATCTAAAAATTGGGCACTTAGGCGAGAAAGGGTATCCATATTTTTTTGGCTGTTGTCAGCCGCAGCAATACCGACAATGATCATAAACAGAGGAACAAGCGGTGCGGTAATCATTAAGATTAAGCCTGCCGCCCAGTTCAAGGGAAATACAGCAATGAAAATAACCACTGGAACAATGGCTGAAAGACTTTGTTGAGGCAGAAAACGGGCATAGAAATTATGTAAGTTTTCAACTTGTTCCAACATAATGCTTGCCCAACTTCCAGCTGGTTTTTGATTGATTGTCGCAGGGCCGACAAGATGAATTTTATCCAGAATTTTTTGACGAATATGGTTGCGTAATAATTGTCCGCTTTGGAAACCTATTTTTTCGCGTGCCCATAAAATAATAGCACGCATCCCGAAGCCGATAATTAGCCCGAGAAAATAAGGAATAAGTTCATCACGAGGCACATTTTGTATAATCAATTTATCGAGCAACGTCGCAAGAAAATAAGTTTGTGCGACTAAAATGAATGAAGAAAGCGTAGCTAAGACAATGTTCACACGCATTAATTTTTTGATAGGTTCTTGTTGTGCGCGAAGCCATTTTTGTAAATATTTTTGGCGAAGTTTGTTCATAGTTTTATCGTGATATAGAGAAAGTTCCCCTCTTTTTAAAAGAGGGGAATTAGTTAGAGAATTTATGCTTCTTGAGAGTCTAAATAGCGTTCTGCATCCAATGCTGACATACAACCAGTTCCCGCGGAGGTAATGGCTTGGCGATAATTGTGATCCATGACATCGCCAGCTGCGAACACGCCTTCCACAGAAGTGGCAGTTGCATTTCCTTCAAGACCAGATTTTACAACGATATAGCCATTATTCAATTCTAGTTGCCCTTGGAAAATTTCAGTATTTGGCGAGTGACCAATCGCCACGAATAAGCCATCTAATTTGAGTTCTTCTTTCTCCCCAGTTTTTGTGTTGGCTAAACGTAATCCGGTTACGCCCATGTTGTCACCCAACACTTCATCTAAAGTGCGGTCAGTATGAAGAACGATTTTCCCTTCTTCTACTTTTTTGTATAAACGGTCGATAAGAATTTTTTCCGCACGGAAGCTATCGCGACGGTGGATTAAATGCACTGTACTTGCAATATTGGCTAAGTAAAGCGCTTCTTCCACCGCTGTATTTCCACCACCAATTACACCGACTGGTTTATTACGATAAAAGAAACCATCACAGGTTGCACAAGCAGAAACGCCACGACCTTTGTAGTTTTCTTCTGAAGGTAAGCCAATATAGCGTGCAGAGGCACCCGTTGCGATAATTAACGCATCACAAGTGAAATTTTGCACATCGCCAAAAAGTTTGAATGGGCGAGAAGATAAATCTACGCGATTGATATGATCGAAGACGATTTCTGTCTCAAATTTTTCTGCGTGTTGCAACATACGTTGCATTAAACCTGAACCAGTAGTCATCTCAAAATCGCCAGGCCAGTTCTCAATTTCATCTGTAGTGGTCAGCTGCCCACCTTGTTGCAAACCAGTCACCAATACTGGTTTTAAGTTTGCACGTGCCGCATAAATGGCTGCTGTATAACCAGCAGGGCCTGAGCCTAAAATTAAAAGTTTTGCGTGTTTGGTATCTGACATAAAGAATCCTTGTTTGTAGTTAAGTAATAATATAATGCAATAAGTTGCATTTTACTGATTATAAACTTTTTGCTTAATAAAGCAGCGAATAAAGCAATCGACGAAATTTATTTGTCAGCGGATCAGCATTGCCCATTGCGCTTAAAATAGATAAAAATTGTTGTTTAACTTCGCCATTCTGTGCGCTTAAATCTATTTTTAAAATGCCGAAAAGTAGTGTTAATGCTTCTTCATTTCGTCCAGCTTGATGAAGTTGTACCGCAAGTTTTATTGCAATTTCAGCTGTTGGGTTTTTAGTATAATCAGCCTGTAATTGTTGGATTTCAGGTGTATCGGCTGCTTGAATTTGTAGCTCAATTTGTGCTTGTAATCCGTGCCAACGGCTATCACGATCTTGCAATGGAATTTGATTTAAAATTTCTTGTGCTGGCTCCGTTTTCTTCATTGCAATATAGGTTTCTGCGTAGAGTAGGGCAACATCACTGTTTTTCTTATTAGAAAGTTCCCATGCGTCTTTCAACAATGGCAATGCAGCTTCGTAATTTTCTACTTGCAAGAAATCTAATGCTTGTTGGAATTTTAAATCTTCCTCTTTAGGTAAAATAATGCTTAATCGTTGGATTAATGACGCTTTATCAAGCATGCCTGGAAATGCATCTAATGCCTGTGCTTCTTTAAACAAATAGGTGGTTGGCAATGCTTGGATGCGGAATTGTGCGGCAATCATTTGCTCTTTTTCACAATCTACTTTTCCAAGAATAAATTGTCCTTGATATTGTTCTGCAACTTGCTCAAGTAGCACCAAAAAATCCGCCGATTCTTTATGGGTTGGCGCGTAAAAATTGATGACAAGTGATTTTTCTAAGGATTGTTGCAGTATTTCAGTAAGATTTTGTTCGTTGATCTCAACGATAAAAGGAAAATCAGCCATGTTTTATCCTTGTGAAAAAAATAATGGCTGATTTTAGCAAAGTGCGGAAGATTTTAGAAACGTTTTACCATTTCGATTATTAAGCAAGTTTTTCTATGATTAGTTTCGCCATCATTTCAATATGTGCATGCTCTACATTAAGTGCGGGAATATATTGATAAGATTGCCCGCCATTTTTTAGAAAATTTTCTCGATTTTCTTTGTCAATTTCTTCAATGGTTTCTAAACAATCTACGGAGAAACCCGGGCAAATAACGGCAATTTTTTGAATGTTCTGTGTTGCAGCTGATTCTAAAAATTTATCGGTGTAAGGCTGTAGCCATTCTTCACGCCCAAAGCGCGATTGAAACGTCATTCCCCATTGGTTTTCTGTTAAGCCTAGCTTATTAACAACTGCAATAGTCGTTTGTTTACAATGTTCACGATAATAATCGCCCATTTTTTCATAACGCAGAGGAATACCGTGATAAGAAAATAGTAAAAATTCATCGGATTTTAACCGCACTTTTATGGAGTTTGCTAAGGCGTTAATGTAATTTTCATCAATATGATAAGAATGGATGAAATCAAAAGCCACTAATCTTCGTTCTTCTTTAAGGGCGTTAGCGAAAGCATCAAATACCGCGCCTGTGGTTGAGCTAGAGTATTGCGGGTAAAGAGGTAAAACAATAATTCGCTCAACTTGATTTTTAAGCAAGTTTTTCACCGCACTTTGTATTGAAGGATTGCCGTACGTCATGGCAATTTCTACTTGTGTATCGATATTTTGCTTATGTAAATAAACTTGTAATGCGTCTTTTTGTTGTCGTGAAATGGCAAGTAAAGGCGAGCCTTGTTCTGTCCAAATGGCTTGATAATTTTTGGCGATACGTTTTGAACGCAATGGCAAAATAATGGCTTTGAGCAGTGGATACCATTTGCAACGCGGTAAATCTACCACGCGAGGATCCGTTAAAAATTGCCATAAATAACGGCTAATTGACTTCGGCGTCGGGCTATCTGGTGTGCCTAGATTGGCAAGTAATACGCCGATTTTTGCGGATTTTGTCATAAATTGATTACGGAAAGGGTTAATCTAGAAACACAACAAAGTTTATTCTCTTCTGTGCGGATGTCAATTTGCCAAACTTGGATATTTCTGCCTAAATTAATTGGCGTAGCTTTTGCGGTTACTTTACCTAAACGAACAGGGCGAAGATGATTGGCGTTAATATCTAATCCAACTGCAGCTTTGCCTTCTTCCAAACAAAGTGAACCCGCAAGAGAACCAATTGTTTCAGCTAAAGCAACCGAAACCCCGCCATGCAATACACCAAACGGCTGCATAGTACGATGATCCACTGGCATTGTCGCTTCAATCCAATCCTCGCCAAACGCAGAAATTTCAATGCCAAGATGACTAACTGCACTGTTGGAGCAGAGTTGATTTAAGTTTTTGAGCGTGAAGTTTTTTTGCCAAATCATGATGTTCCTTTCATTACGCTAAAATTTCTAATAATGCCTGCACAGGGTGTTTTAACACCACATGTTCATAACGTTTTACCTGACTGCGGCAAGAATAACCAGTTGCTAAACAAAAGTGCGGATCTTTCCCATGTAGTTTTTTATGCCACGATACATCGTAGATTTCTCGGCTCATTTTTTGATTTTGCACTTCATGTCCAAATACACCAGCCATACCGCAACATCCTACTTTTTCTACATTAAGTTGTTGTCCAAATCTTCCAAAAATTTCTTGCCATTCTTTTGGACTGTTCGGCATAAAAGTAGATTCCGTACAATGCGGGAATAAATACCAATCGAAAGTGCGGTCAGTTTTGGCGATGTTTTTTAACTTCTCTTGTAAATCCGCATTTTGTAATCTTTGTTTTAACCATTCGTGTGCGGTGAGAACGTGAAAATCGCCCCGTTTTTCTTGTAGTGCTTCTTTGTATTCGTCTCGATAAGATAGCACGATGGCTGGATCAACGCCCACAAGAGGAATGCCTAATTTTGCCATTCGATTTAAAAACTCGGCTTGGGTTTGTGCTGTTTTGCTAAAGCGTTTTAAGAAACCTTTAATGTGCATTGCTTTGCCGTTTGGTTTAAATGGCAACAAAATTGGTGTAAAGCCTAATTCCTGCGTAAGCATAACAAAATCGCGTACCACTTTTGCATCATAGTAAGAGGTATAAGGATCTTGCACAATAAATAAAATATCGTTTTTTTCTACCGCACTTAGGTCTTCCAATTCTTCCAAGGATTTGCCTTGATAATGAATTTCCACCAGTTGTTGTTGCAAATTGGGTTCTGAAAGTAACGGTAAATCAGTCATTCCTAATGTTTTTTTCACTAATGTTTGCGTGACTTTTAGCTTGGTAAAATAATTAAAGAATTTTGCCTGTTTTGCCATATAAGGCGCTGCGATTTCTAAATTTGCCACAATGTGATCTTTTGCCGGTCGTAAGTAGCGGCTATGATAAAAATGAAAGAATTTTGCGCGGAAACTTGGTACATCGATTTTAATCGGGCATTGACTCGCACAGGCTTTACAAGCAAGGCAAGTATCCATTGCAGATTTCACTTCGTGAGAAAAATCATAGTCGCCTCGCCATTTTTGAACTGTATTGCTTAGTCTTTTTACAAGTGCGGTTAGTTTTATTTCTGTTTTACGGAAGTCTAATTGTGCGGGCGAAACATTTTCATTCGCCATCAATCGAAGCCATTCTCGAACCATGGCTGCGCGACCTTTCGGCGAAAATACACGGTTTTTACTGACTTTCATCGACGGGCACATAATGCTGTGTTCATCAAAATTGAAACATAAGCCGTTTCCATTGCAGTTCATCGCACCCTTAAATTCATCACGCACTTGGATAGGAATTTGGCGATCCTTATCAGCTCGCATCGGCGAAAGAATAGAATAAAGTTCCTCTTTGGAATCCAAAGGCGTACAGATTTTGCCGGGATTTAAGCGATTGTTCGGATCGAATAAGGTTTTGATATAACGAAGTTCGTGCCAGAGTTCTGGGGTAAAGAATTTTTCGCCGTAATGGGAACGCACGCCTTTTCCATGCTCTCCCCAAAGTAATCCACCATATTTAATCGTAAGTTCTGCCACTTCATCTGAAATTTGTTTAAATAATTTCACTTGTTCTTTATCGCATAAATCAAGCGCAGGGCGAACGTGTAACACACCAGCATCCACGTGCCCAAACATGCCGTATTGTAAATTGTGCTGGTCTAATAAAGCGCGAAATTCACTGATGTAATCCGCAAGATTTTCTGGGGGGACACAAGTATCTTCCACGAAAGGAATCGGTTTAGCTACACCTTTTGCATTACCAAGTAAGCCCACTGCTTTTTTTCGCATTGCATAAATACGCTCGATAGAAGGTAAATCAGAACAAATTTGATAGCCAATAATGTGATCTTGGTTATGTTCGATTTTTTCATCAAGTGAGCGACAAAGTGCGGTGACTTGACGGTCTATTTTTTCTTTATTATTACCAGCAAATTCCACAATATTTAAACCAAGAATTGGATCTTTTTCATCTTCTGTAAGAAGTTCATTCACAGAGTGCCAAATTATATCTTGTTTAGCGAGGTTTAAGACTTTGGAATCAACGGTTTCCACAGAAAGCGCATTGGCTTTCACCATAAAGGGTGCATTGCGTAATGCCGCATCAAAAGAACGATATTTAATATTGATGAGCGTGCGATACTGCGGAATTGGCAGAAGATTGAGTTTGGCTTCGCAAATAAATGCGAGAGAACCTTCAGAACCAGTGAGAATTCTCGTGAGATTAAATTCACTTTCATCTTCATTGAATACATTTTTCAGATCGTAACCTGTTAGAAAACGGTTAAGTTGTGGCAGATCTTTAATGATAGCCGCTCTTTTTTCTTTACAGTGTTGTGCGATTGTTTGATGGAGTCTTTTGCTACTCTCACTTAATTCAAGTGCATCAATGTTTTCTAAAACATCAACAGAATTGACCGCACTTGTATCTAAAATTTCGCCATTTATTAAGACTGCGCGTAATGCCAAAACATGATTAGAGGTTTTACCGTATTGCAATGAACCTTGCCCCGAGGCATCTGTGTTAATCATTCCGCCTAAAGTCGCTCGATTGCTGGTGGATAACTCTGGAGCAAAGAATAAACCATGTGGTTTTAAAAATTGATTAAGTTGATCTTTTACAACGCCTGCTTGTACTTTAACCCAACGTTCTTTTACATTGAGTTCTAAAATGGCAGTCATATGACGAGAAAGATCCACTATTATATTGTTATTGATGGATTGTCCATTTGTGCCAGTGCCTCCACCGCGAGGCGTAAAGCTGATTGATTGATATTTTGGTAAATTTGCCAATTTGGTTATACGCACTATATCAGCAACATTTTTCGGAAAAAGAATCGCTTGTGGAAGTTGTTGGTAAACGCTGTTATCCGTAGCCAGACTTAATCTATCCGAATAATTTGTTGCAATATCCCCCTCAAAATGTTGGCGTTGAAGATCACTAAGATAATCAAGTACATATTGTTCAACTTGAGGAATGCGATTTAGATTTGGCAACATAGTATTTGACCCATTTAAACATATCAGATGGAGACTTTGATAATATCCTAAGGCTAGAATAATGTCGATTAGGAAAGAGAGAGGAGAAGGTAAAAAGTTTGTTTAAGAAAGTGTTATTTTGGATAAAAACTAAACAAATAATTCAAAATAATTTGATCTTTTTAAAATTCATAGGATAATGATCACACTTTTGAACGTTCCTTTGGGGTAAACATAAGCAAAGGAATTGAATTTGTCAAAAGGTAATAAAGTAGGGCAAATTCAAAACCCTAGTTAAGTGACTGTTTAGAATGTAACTTTAATTAAAAGTTCAGTATAAACAAGGACACTTTTTTATTACTATTCGATCACTAAATAGAGGACATCAAAATGAAAAAAACTGCAATCGCATTAGTAGTTGCTGGTTTAGCAGCAGCTTCAGTAGCTCAAGCAGCTCCACAAGAAAACACTTTCTACGCTGGCGTTAAAGCTGGTCAAGCATCTTTTCACGATGGACTTCGTGCTCTAGCTCGTGAAAATAAAGTAGGTTATCACCGTAATTCTTTCACTTATGGTGTATTCGGTGGTTATCAAATTTTAAATCAAAATAACTTAGGTTTAGCGGTTGAATTAGGTTACGACGATTTCGGTCGTGCTAAAGGTCGCCAAGCAGGTAGAACTGTTGCTAAACACACTAACCACGGTACTCACTTAAGCTTAAAAGGTAGCTATGAAGTGTTAGAAGGTTTAGATGTTTATGGTAAAGCAGGTGTTGCTTTAGTTCGTTCTGACTATAAATTCTACGATAATAAACACATCGATAGTCACAGAGCACGTGCCTCTGGTTTATTTGCAGTAGGTGCAGAATACGCAGTATTACCAGAATTAGCAGTTCGTTTAGAATACCAATGGCTAACTCGCGTAGGTAAATACCGCCCTCAAGATAAACCAAATACCGCAATTAACTACAACCCTTGGATTGGTTCTATCAATGCGGGTATTTCTTACCGTTTCGGTCAAGGCGCAGCGCCAGTTGTAGCAGCACCTGAAGTTGTAAGCAAAACTTTCAGCTTAAACTCTGATGTAACTTTCGCATTTGGTAAAGCAAACTTAAAACCTCAAGCACAAGCAACATTAGACAGCATCTATGGCGAAATGTCACAAGTTAAAAGTGCAAAAGTAGCTGTTGCTGGTTACACTGACCGTATTGGTTCTGACGCGTTCAACGTAAAACTTTCTCAAGAACGTGCAGATTCAGTAGCTAACTACTTTGTTGCTAAAGGTGTTGCAGCAGACGCAATCTCTGCAACTGGCTACGGTAAAGCAAACCCAGTAACTGGCGCAACTTGTGACCAAGTTAAAGGTCGTAAAGCGCTTATCGCTTGTCTTGCTCCAGACCGTCGTGTAGAAATCGCGGTAAACGGTACTAAATAATTTTAGTATTTGTTTAACGAAAGATTAAATACAGCAAAAGGCTTAAACTTCGGTTTAGGCCTTTTGTTTTAAATGAATATAAAACCAAGCATTTCAATCAAGTTTTAACTTGTGATAAAATGCTTACCTCGTTTATTTATAGGGAACATTATGGAAACCTTAGACAAAATCAAAAAGCAAATTAGTGAAAATCCCATTCTTATTTATATGAAAGGTTCGCCAAAATTACCATCTTGTGGTTTTTCTGCTCGTGCATCTGAGGCATTAATGCACTGCAAAGTGCCTTTTGGTTATGTGGATATTTTGCAACATCCAGATATTCGCGCTGAATTACCAACATATGCAAATTGGCCAACTTTCCCACAATTATGGGTTGAGGGAGAATTAATTGGTGGTTGTGATATTATTTTAGAAATGTATCAAGCAGGCGAATTGCAAACTTTATTAGCTGAAGTGGCAGCAAAGCACGCTTAATCACAGTGGAAAAATAAAACCCGCAATAAGCGGGTTTTTTATATAATAAATTTACCTTTCATTATTAAATAATAGATTAAGCAAACTTTAATACCTTAGAAAGTGCGGTGAAAAATTTATCGTTTTCTTCAGGTAAACCAATACTTATACGTAAATGATTCGGCATGCCATAACCAGCAATTGGGCGAACAATTACGCTTTCTCGTAACAACGCATCATAAATTGGTGCGGCAGGTTGTTTGAAATCAATGGTTATAAAATTTCCTTTAGAGGGAATATAATCCAATTGATTTTTTTGACAAAAGTCTTCATAACGTCGCATTTCTACTCGATTATTTTCAGCGACTTTTTCAACAAATTCATCGTCATTCATTACGGCAACAGCAGCGGTTAATGCCAAAGAATTACAGTTAAATGGTTGTCGAACTCGATTTAATAAATCTGCGATTTCTGGATTAGATACTGCATAACCAATGCGTAAGCCTGCCAAGCCATAGGCTTTAGAAAGAGTGCGTGAAATAATTAAATTTGAATATTTTTTTAATAAATGGAAGGAGTCCACTCGTTCTTCAGATCTAGTAAATTCTGTGTAGGCTTCATCTAATACCACGATTACATTTTCGGGGACTTTTGCTAAAAAATCTTCAATTTCTTGTGATGTTAAAAAATTACCCGTTGGATTATTGGGATTAGCAATGTAAATGAGCTTTGTTTTATCAGAAAGTGCGGTTAAAAATCCTTGTAAATCGTGCCCCCAATTTTTAGCTGGAATTTCTTTTGCAATTGCATTTATCGCTTTAGTCACTAAAGGATAAACAATAAAGGCATATTGTGAATAAATGATTTCATCGCCTTCCGTTGCGAAAGTGTGAGCAAAAAGTTCTAATAAATCATTTGAGCCATTTCCAAGCGTAATTTGATTTGGTTGAACACCAAATTTTTTTGCGATAGTTTGTTTTAATTCAAAGCCATTGGCATCTGGATAACGAGTTAGTTTATCTAATTGTTCGAAAATTGCTTTTTTTGCACTTTCTGGAAAACCAAATGGGTTTTCGTTTGAGGCAAGTTTAACGATATTGGAAATACCAAGTTCTCGTTCTAATTCCTCAATGGGTTTGCCTGCTTGATAAGGGGATAAGGATTTTACGCCACGATTGGCAATGTTGATGTACTGCATAGTGTTATTTGTAAATATTGATATGAATTAGTATGAATTAGTATGAATTTTCAAGTAAATTTGGGCGTAAATACGCCCATTGGAAATGTTTTTCCTATTGAGGAAGATTTTCAGCTTCAAATTTTTTCATAAATGAAATGAGTGCCTCAACACCATTTTGCGACATTGCGTTATAAATAGATGCACGCATTCCACCTAAAACCTTATGACCTTTCAAGGCTTGCAAGCCCGCAGCAGTAGACTCTGCGACAAATTTTGCATCTAATTCAGGATTACCTGTGATGAAAGTCACATTCATTGTTGAGCGGTTTTCTTTTGCTACCACATTGCGGTAAAGTTTGCTCGAATCAATATAATCATAAAGAGTTTGTGCTTTTAGTGCATTACGTTTTTCGATTATTTCTAAGCCGCCTATTTCTTTAAGATGTTTAAATACGAGGGAACATAAATACCACGCAAAAGTTGGAGGCGTGTTGATCATTGAATCTGCATCACGTTGAGTGGCATAATTCCAAATAGATGGGGTTTCTTTACGTGCATTACCGATTAAATCATCGCGAATAATCACTAACGTAATACCCGCAGGGCCAAGATTTTTTTGCGCACCTGCATAAATTATCCCAAATTTACTGATATCGATTTGACGTGAAAGAATATTTGAAGACATATCCGCGACCAATACGGCATTGCCCACATTTGGCACATCAAAAATCTCCACACCACTAATAGTTTCATTCGGGCAATAATGAACGTAGTCATATTGATCAGCGATATGGCTAAAATCAAGATCGGTAATTCGAGTCTGTTCGCCATTTTCTACAATAGTGATTTCATCAATTTCTGCAAAATTTCTTGCTTCTTTTGCCGCTGTAGCTGACCAATGCCCACTATTTAAATAAAGGGCTTTGCCTTTTTTACCGATTAAGTTCATCGGAATTGCGGCAAATTGACCGCGAGCGCCACCTTGTAAGAAAAGTACACGATAGTTATCAGGAATATTGTAAACCTCACGTAGATCTTTTTCCGCTTGGGTAACGAGTTCCATAAAATACTTTCCGCGATGGCTTACTTCCATTACAGAAACACCTTGATTGAGCCAGTTTGTAAGTTCATTTTGTGCTTTTTGCAACACTTCTGGGAAAATCATCGCAGGGCCTGCGCTAAAATTAAAGACTTGTGACATTGTATTTCCTTGGTTTTTATGAAAATAATGATGTCTTTTTTATCACTACAAAAATCGATAATCAATGCTTTTTACTGAAATCAAAAAAATTCTTTCTATCATTCATAAAATAGAGGGTAAATTTTGACGATTGATTAAAAAAAAGCTAAATTACGGCACAGTCAGTTTATTTATTTTAAAGGGAGTTGTTATGGAAATTGTGAATAAACAATCTTTTCAAGATGTGTTGGAATACGTGCGTATGTATCGTTTAAAAAATAGAATTAAACGAGATATGGAAGACAATAATCGTAAGATTCGCGATAACCAAAAACGCATATTGTTATTGGATAATTTAAATCAATATATTCGTGATGATATGACTATTGCAGAAGTACGCGGAATTATTGAAAGTATGCGTGATGATTATGAAAGCCGTGTGGATGATTACACAATTCGCAATGCTGAACTTTCTAAGCAACGCCGTGAAGCGAGTACGAAAATGAAAGAACAGAAAAAAGCACACGCAGAATTATTGAAAAACGCTGAAAAATAATAGGATAACTAGAGCCGACTGAATCAGTCGGCTTATTTTTTTATAAGCCATTCATTGCGTTAATGATTTTAATTTCGTCAAAATTGACAATATCTTCTTGGAATATTGTGCGTTCTTGAATTTTCCCTTCTTGTAATAATTTTTCTCGTTGTGTGCCTAAAAGCAATGGCGTGTCTGGCGTGTACCATTTTTTTCCTTGGCGAAAAATTAAATTACCGATGGAACAATCTGTCACTTTTCCATTTTTGATAATCATAATTTCATCACAAGCACCACGTTGAGCAAATAATGTATTAATTAAACTGCGATCTAAATATTTCAAACTATATTCAATGTCATCACAAATTACAGGTTGAAAAGTGCGGTAGATTTTTCGTTGGTATTCAAAATATTGAATTTGTGTGGTTTCGGCATTGTAATCAATGCGGCAGCGAACTAATTGATTTTGTAAAGGCGTTGGAAGTTGAATGAGTGAAAAAAGATTAAAAATTTTCACCGCACTTTTGCCATAATATTCACGCAAACTACGTTCATATCGCACTTGGTGTAAATTGATATTTTGAATTTTCCCGTTTTCAATACAAAGGGTTTCAAATAGAGGATACATTAATCAGCACCTTCAATCGGTAAATAGACTTTTTCTAACAATTCTTCATATTCATCTTGCGCATTGCTATGAATGGTAATTCCCCCTCCACTATGAAAATAAAATTTTTCATCTACTTGAGAAATAAATCGAATTGCCACCGCACTTTGTAGTGTTTTGCCATCAAATATGCCAAAAATTCCCGTGTAATAACCGCGTTTTTGTTTTTCTGCTTGCTGAATAATTTGTGTGGTTTTTTCTTTTGGTGCGCCGCTAATAGACCCAGCAGGCAACAGTTTCTCTAAAATATCCCCAATTTGATTTTGCCAGTTTTCATTCAATTTTCCGTAAATTTCAGAACTGGTTTGTAGTATTTCACCTTTTTGTGTTTTGATGCGATCGATATAACGAAATTTTTTCACTTGAATGTGTTCTGCCACCATGGATAAATCGTTACGCATCAAATCAACAATCGTGTAATGTTCGCGTTGTTCTTTTTCATTTGTGAGTAACTGATTTTCTGCATCGGGCAGGGTGGCATTAATTGTCCCTTTCATGGGATAGGTAAAAATATTGTTGTCATGAATATTGACAAAACATTCAGGCGAAAAGCAAACGAATTGATCTTGTAACCACAATTTATAAGGTGCATTGGTTTGATGAAAAATTTGTTCAAGTGACAGATTACCTGAAATTTTAGTGGGGTAGGTGAGATTTAATAAATAAGAATTACCTTTTTGTAATTCACTTTGAACAAGTTCAAAACCTTGTTGATAATGCGAGAAAGGCATTGGATGTTTGGTAAAATTAAGAGGGAGAGGTCGTGGAGAAATTGTGCAATTTCTTTTGCCTAAAATATCAAAATAAATGCCTTGTTGTGCAGAATTTTCGAGAGGACAAATCAGTGGTTTTTCTTTTTCAAAATCAATAAGAAAGAAAAATGGCGTGCGTTGTTTGCCATAATGATTAGCCTGTTCAATAAAATGTTGCATTGTGCTTTGTGCCATTTTGCGTAAAATGACCTGATTATAACGAATACCGAACTGTTATGAAATTACTCATCATTAATAATCACGATTCTTTTACTTTTAACTTGGTGGATTTAATTCGAAAATTAAATGTGCCTTATGATGTTTTAAACGTAGAAGATTTGAAAGAAAATACAGCGGAAAATTATAGCCATATATTGATTTCGCCAGGACCCGATGTACCACGCGCTTATCCACAACTTTTTTCCATGTTGGAAAAATATCATCAGAAAAAATCTATTTTAGGTGTGTGTTTAGGGCATCAAACCTTATGTGAATTTTTTGGTGGTACATTGTATAACTTAGAGAATGTTCGTCACGGGCAGAAACGAACATTAAAAGTGCGGTCAAATTCTCCATTGTTTTTTGATCTTCCAACTGAATTTAATATCGGACTATATCATTCTTGGGGCGTACAGGAAGAAGATTTTCCTGATTGCCTAGAAATCACCGCACTTTGTGATGAAGATGTAGTGATGGCAATGCAACATAAATCTTTGCCAATTTATAGTGTCCAGTTTCATCCAGAATCTTATATGTCAGACTTTGGCGAGCAAATTTTGCGTAATTGGTTGGCGATTCATCCCACAACTACCCCATAATACCGCTTGCGTATTAAGCAAAAATGCGTATTATAGCCGTCTATACGTCAATACATCTAAATTTAGAAGAAAAAGAGAGAAAATATGTCTAGCTATTTATTTACATCTGAATCTGTCTCTGAAGGGCATCCAGATAAAATTGCCGATCAAATTTCTGATGCAGTACTTGATGAAATCCTAAAACAAGATCCAAAAGCACGAGTAGCTTGTGAAACTTACGTAAAAACCGGTATGGCATTGGTGGGTGGGGAAATCACAACCTCTGCGTGGGTTGATATTGAGAATTTAACCCGTAAAGTGATTTGTGATATTGGTTATGAACATTCTGAAATGGGTTTTGATGGGCATTCTTGTGCGGTGCTTAATGCGATTGGTAAACAATCTGCAGATATTAATCAAGGCGTTGATCGTGAAAATCCATTAGATCAAGGCGCAGGCGACCAAGGTATTATGTTTGGTTATGCCACCAATGAAACGGATGTATTAATGCCTGCAGCCATTACTTATGCACATCGTTTAATGGAAAAACAAGCTGAAGTGCGTAAAAGCGGTAAATTAGCATGGTTACGCCCAGATGCGAAAAGCCAAGTCACGTTAAAATATGAAGATAATAAAATTGTTGGTGTGGATGCGGTTGTGCTTTCTACTCAACATTCTGAAGAAGTTAGCCAAAAAGATTTACATGAAGGTGTGATGGAAGAAATTATTAAACCTGTATTACCAAGTGAATGGCTTTCTAAAGAAACAAAATTCTTCATTAACCCGACTGGTCGTTTTGTTATCGGTGGGCCAATGGGTGATTGTGGTTTAACTGGCCGTAAAATCATCGTGGATACTTACGGTGGTGCCGCTCGTCACGGTGGTGGCGCATTCTCAGGAAAAGATCCATCTAAAGTAGATCGTTCTGCGGCTTATGCTGCACGTTATGTCGCAAAAAATATTGTGGCAGCTGGTTTAGCAGATCGTTGTGAAATCCAACTTTCTTATGCGATTGGTGTGGCTGATCCAACATCTATCATGGTAGAAACCTTTGGAACTGGCAAAGTTGCAAATGAATTATTAGTGTCATTAGTTCGTGAGTTTTTTGATTTACGTCCTTATGGCTTAATTAAAATGTTAGATTTAATTCAACCAATCTATCGTGAAACGGCAGCTTATGGTCATTTCGGTCGTGAGCAATTCCCTTGGGAAAAAGTGGATCGCGCAGAAGATTTACGTATTGCGGCAGGTTTAAAATAATAGGCTTGAATTTTTAGTTTGAAAGGCTTATATTTAGAAGGCAACAAGGTTTCTTGTTGCCTTAGTTGGTTTAGGTTGCTACCAAGCTGGGGAGCTAAAGGACAGCAACAAGAACCCGATAATAATCATTAAGATGATTTTTATCATAAGGCTATCTCCTTTCAGAGTTGTTAAACAAAGCTGATCGAGATTGAGTTACTGCCTGACCCGCCAGTCAGGCAATAACGTACCTGACCAACCACTGGTTATTCTATCATATAAAAGCCGCTTATCTAGCGGTTTTTGCTTTTACCGATGACATCAATATCACTCATTCCATTTCGTCATTTAAAAATGCAAGTGCAACGCAAATTGAATCAGTCTTTGCTGCTTGCAGAGGCTTATTTTAAGCGAAAATTTACAATGCCTGAGGTAAATTATGAGTTGCGTGGTATAAAGGCAGGCGTGGCTTACCTACAAAAAAATGAAATAAAATTTAACCGCACTTTATTGCAAGAAAATACGGATGAATTTATTCGACAAGTCGTGCCACATGAGCTTGCACATTTGATTGTGTATCAAATGTTTGGTCGCGTAAAACCACACGGGAAAGAGTGGCAGCTTGTAATGAATGAAATTTTTAAGCTTCCAGCAGACACTTGCCATCAATTTGATATAAAAAACGTGCAAGGTAAAACCTTTGAATATCGTTGTGCTTGCCAAACCCATTTTCTAACTATTCGTCGGCATAACAAAATAATGAAAGAAAACATCGAATATTTGTGTAAAAAATGTAGGGGAAAATTAGTTTTTGTCGATGATGAAGAATAATTTTTGTGATATATTTTTTCAGTTTATTCAATAAATAAAGGAGTTATCCAATGAAAAAATCTTTATTAGCAGTTATTGTTGGTGCATTTGCCTTTGCTTCTGTTGCAAATGCGAATATCTATGCTGAAGGCGATATCGGTTTATCTCAAACTAAAGCAAACGGTAGTAACAATACAAGAGTTGAACCTCGTGTATCCGTGGGTTATAAAGTAGGAAATACACGTGTTGCGGGTGATTATACTCATCATGGAAAAGTTGATGGCACAAAAATTCAAGGTTTAGGTGCATCAGTATTATATGATTTTGACACGAATTCTAAAGTGCAACCTTATGTTGGTGCTCGTGTAGCGACTAATCAATTTAAATACACCAATCGCGCAGAACAAAAGTTTAAAAGTTCTTCTGATATTAAGCTCGGCTATGGCATTGTAGCAGGTGCGAAATATAAATTAGATGGCAACTGGTACGCAAATGGTGGAGTTGAGTACAATCGTTTAGGTAATTTTGATAGTACCAAAGTTAATAACTATGGTGCAAAAGTTGGTGTGGGGTACGGATTCTAATTTTTAGAATACAAAAATCTTTTTTATAAAACACTTTAATTTAACGGTGATCGTTTAAAACAATCACCGTTATTTATTTTGGGATTATTTCAATACGCTAAAACCCAAAACTTACCCCAGTTGCAGCACCCACACCGTTATTGGTATCAGCAGAGCCAGAAAGGCTAATTACCATATTCGGTTTAGGTGTATAACGAACCCCAACTGCAACGGCAGATTGTCCTCGATAAGTCCCTGCAGCTACGCCAGTAATTTGGCGGGTTATGCCTCTTATTTTATTCCCCACTGAAACCGAACCCGCAGTGCCTTTCCAAGTTGAAACTAATTCATTTTTAGCTGTTTCATATGTTCCATATTGCTTTTTAACCCAGCAACTTCCTCTTTTTTTTTCGGCAAATCGTAAAGAATATTACGTAATTCTGCCAAATCAGCATAATTTTGACGCTCTGTTTTATAAGCATTTTCCAATGGCTTAATATCAAAAATATGTGATCAAGATCACAAAATAAAAAATCCCAACGGAGATTGGGATTTAAAATCACTAAAAATTTTACCGCACTTTATGCTTTGCTTACTTCAAAACGTTCAAATGCCAATACTTTTTTCTCTAATTTACGTAGTAATAATGTTGCAATGCCTGTGATAATTAAATAGATACCGCCCGCAATGCCGTAAATTGTGATTGCATCATATTCTGTCCCATAAAGTTGGCGAGCGTAACCCATAATATCCATAATCGTAATGGTGGATGCTAATGCCGTTCCTTTAAATACCAAAATAATTTCGTTACTGTAAGAAGGCAACGCACGTTTTAAGGCATAAGGAATTAAAATTTTGAGTGTCTGTAATCGGCTTAACCCTAACGCTGCGCAACTTTCCCATTGTCCTTTAGGAATGGCTTTTACTGCACCGTGAAATAATTGGGTGGAATAAGCTGCGCTGTTTAGTGCTAAAGCTAATACGGCACAGAACCACGCATTGGATAAGACATACCATAATGGGCTGTCAATAATCCATTGAAATTGGCCTGGCCCTGCATAAATTAAAAAGAACTGTACTAACAGTGGCGTGCCAGTGAATAAAGTAAGGTATAAATTGACCGCACTTTTTATCCATTTGTTTTCCATTGAAAGTAAAAAAGTAAGAAATAAGGCTAAAAAGAAAGCAATCAGTAAGGATACGACTGTGAGTAGTAAACTCGTTGGAATCCCTTGTACGATCACGCTTAAATATTCTTGAAACATTATTTCATGCCCCTTTCAAAACGAGTAAAACGCAGCTCTAATTTTCGAATACCAACTTGGCTAATTAATGTCACTGCCAAATAAATTAACGCAGCAATACCATACCAAGTAAAAGGCTGATGTGTATTGGTATTAATCAGATCCGCTTGGTGCATCAAATCGTCCACACCAATTAATGAAACCAATGCCGTATCTTTTAGCAATACAAGCCATTGGGTGCTTAAACCAGGTAAGGCGTGACGCCATACTTGTGGCATAACAATATGAATGAACGTATAGCTTTTGCTTAAGCCTAACGCTGCACCTGATTCCCATTGTCCTTTTGGTATGGCTTGAATTGCGCCGCGTAATGTTTGTGAAGCATAAGCTGCAAAAATAAGAGAAAGCGCAAGCACGCCACAGCCAAATGCACCAAATTCAATGTATTCTCCTGTCAGCATTTCTACTAATTCAGTAGAACCAAAATAGACAAGTAATACAACAATAATTTCGGGTAAGCCACGTAATAATACCACAAATACTGTCATCGGCTTGCCAACAAAACGATTTGCTTCAAGTGCGGCAAAAATTAGGCTTAAAAATAAGCCTAGGATTAATGAACAGACCGCAAGCCCTAAAGTCATTAGAGCAGCGGTAAACATTAAAGAAAGAAAGTCAGAAAACATAAATTATTTTGTCATCCATTTATCATAGATTTTTTGGTATTCACCATTTGCTTTAATTGTAGCTAAACCTTTGTTTAATTGTGCAGCCAAATCTTTGTTTGATTTGTGCATTGCAATACCTAAACCATTACCAAAATATTTTTTATTGGTCACTTTTTCGCCTATAAATTGAATTTCTGGCTCTTTGGAAATTATATCGGCGAGCACGGCGGTATCGCCAAAAATAATGTCAATCCGACCGCTCTTTAAGTCTAAAATGGCATTTTGTAAACTTGCATAGGATTTTGGACTATATTGCTTGGTTTCTGCTACGGTATATTGTTGGAATGTTGTACCATTTTGAACACCTATATTTTTTGCACTTTCTAAGGTTGCTTTGCCTTTAAGAGCAACATAGCTTGCAGAGCTATCGTAATACGCATCAGAGAATAACACTTGTTTTGCACGAGCATCGGTAATATCGATTGCGGAAATTGCTGCATCAAAACGTTTTGCTTTTAAATTTGGAATTAACGCATCAAAGGTTTCGCTCTTGAATTTACAGGTTGCTTGAATTTCTTGACAAATTGCATTTGTCACATCAACATCAAACCCGATAATTTCGCCTTTTGCATTTGTGGTTTCAAATGGTGGATAGGTAGGTTGCATTGCAAAAGTGAGTTCTTGTGCGCTTGCTGCTACGGATGCACCTAATAAAATGGCAGTTAATAATGTTTTTTTCATTGTAAGCTCCTTATTTTCTAGTGAGAAAGATAGTGTTTAAATTGTTCCGTTTTTGGATTTTCAAAGCAATCAGCCGATCCCATTTCGACGATTTTACCTTGTTCCATATAGACGACTTTTGTCGCCACTTTTTGTGCCACATTGACTTCGTGGGTCACAATCACTTGCGTAATGCCAGTTTCTTGTAATTCTTTAATAATATCTACAACTTGCGCTGTAATTTCTGGATCTAGCGCAGCCGTTGGTTCATCAAATAATAGAACTTGTGGCTTCATCATTAGTGCGCGGGCTATTGCAACACGTTGTTGCTGACCGCCTGATAAATGCAATGGAAAGCGATCGGCAAGTTGTTCTAAACGTAAACGTTTTAACAATTCCATTGCATCAGTTTTCGCTTCATTTTCACTCACACCACGCACTTTCATTGGTGCTTCAATTAGGTTTTCAATTACCGTTAAGTGCGGCCAAAGATGATATTGTTGAAACACCATTCCTACATCTTGGCGTAATTGTCGGATTGCTTTGGGATTTGCCATTGCATTGGATAAATTAAATTCATTATTTGCAATACTTAATTCACCAGACTTTGGCACTTCTAACAAATTTAATGTGCGAATTAATGTACTTTTGCCTGCACCACTTGGGCCCAGCAACACAACGGTATCGCCTTCTTCTGCTTCAAGGTTAATATCAAATAACGTTTGTGATGAACCGTAAAAGAAATTGAGATTTTTAACACGAATAGCCATTTTTCTTCTCTATGCTTTATAAGATGAAAAAATATTACATTTTTATGCATAATTATGCAAGTGCTATTAATAAAAAATCCCAAAAAATTTTGGGATTTAAAAAACTCGCTTGAAATCAACCGCACTTTAGGCTTGTTTTGCCATTTCAAACTCAATTAACATCATTAAAATATGAATAACTTTGATATGGATTTCTTGAATACGATCTGCATAACGGAAATGGGGTACGCGAATTTCAACATCTGCTAATCCTGCCATTTTCCCGCCGTCTTTTCCTGTCATCGCAATGACTTTCATGCCTTTTGCTTTTGCGGCTTCAATGGCGTTTAAAATATTTTTTGAATTACCAGAGGTTGATAAACCGAATAACACATCGCCTTTTTGCCCCACCGCTTCAACATAGCGAGAAAAGACATATTCATAGCCAAAATCATTGCTTACACAGCTTAAATGACTTACATCTGAAATCGCAATAGCGGGGTAGCCAGGACGATTTTCACGATAACGACCCGTTAATTCTTCTGCAAAATGCATCGCATCACAATGCGAACCGCCATTACCACAAGAAAGCACTTTGCCTCCTTGTTTGAAGCTATTCGAAATTAATAATGCGGCTTCTTGAATTAATTTAATGTTATTTTCATCAGAAATAAATTTGTTTAACACATCTTGTGCTTCCACAAGTTCTGCTTTGATTTGATCTAAATACATTGGTTGCTCCTTGTTGGGAATAAAATCGCGATGGCATTGTATAGCAGATGAAGATTCTTCGCTAGCCTAAATAAAAATTCATCTTTTTTCGATGAAATGATGATTTTTTGCGATTTAGATCGAAAAAATAAGTTTGAGTAGTTGGGGATTTTTCAAGATATGTTTATCTTACGTAAATTCTTAGCCCTTTAATTTTCAAAAACACAATGAAATTTTACCGCACTTTGTTACTTTTCTTTGCTAGTTCTTTTGCTTTTGCTAACTCAGATTTAATGCTTCTTCATACCTATAATAATCAACCCATAGAGGGTTGGGTGATGTCTGAAAAGTTAGATGGCGTACGCGGTTATTGGAATGGAAAGCAATTATTAACCCGACAAGGGCAACCTTTATCGCCGCCCGCTTATTTCATTAAGGATTTTCCGCCTTTTGCGATTGATGGCGAATTATTTAGTGAGCGAAATCATTTTGAGGAAATTTCATCCATCACAAAATCTTTTAAAGGCGATGGTTGGGAAAAACTGAAATTGTATGTTTTTGATGTGCCTGATGCAGAGGGCAATTTATTTGAGCGTTTAGCTAAATTAAAAGCGCATTTACTTGAACATCCAACAACTTACATTGAAATTATTGAGCAAATTCCTGTTAAAGATAAAACCCATTTATATCAATTTCTTGCACAAGTCGAAAATTTGCAAGGCGAGGGCGTTGTTGTACGTAACCCTAATGCACCTTATGAACGTAAGCGAAGCTCACAAATTTTAAAATTGAAAACAGCACGAGATGAAGAATGTACGGTTATTGCACACCATAAAGGCAAAGGACAATTTGAAAATGTGATGGGTGCTTTAACTTGTAAAAATCATCGGGGAGAATTTAAAATCGGTTCGGGTTTTAATTTAAACGAACGAGAAAATCCCCCTCCGATAGGATCTGTGATTACTTATAAATATCGAGGCATTACGAATAGTGGAAAACCTCGATTTGCAACCTATTGGCGAGAGAAAAAATGAGCCTATTTATAAATCTGACAAAATGAATTTAATCAATATGGAAACAAGCGATTAATTTTCCATCAGTATATTGTTCCAAGTGCGGTTGATTTTCACGACATTTTTCTGTCGCTTTCCAACAACGAGGATTAAATGCACAGCCTTTTGGCGGATTAATCGGGCTTGGCAATTCGCCTGTCAGTTTTATGCGCTCACGGCGCAAGTTTGGCGACAAACGTGGTGTCGCTGAAAGTAACGCTTTGGTATAAGGATGCTGAGGATTAGAAAAAATCTGCTCTGTCGTCCCCTTTTCAACACAACGACCTAAATACATCACCATCACTTCATCTGCAATATGTTCTACCACAGAAAGATCGTGTGAAATGAACACGTAAGACAAGCCTAATTCATCTTGTAAATCCATCATTAAATTCAGTACTTGCGCACGCACGGAAACATCCAATGCAGAAACAGGCTCATCGGCAACAACCACATCGGGATCTAACATTAAACCACGAGCGATGGCAATACGTTGGCGTTGTCCGCCTGAGAACATGTGGGGATAACGATCATAAAATTCAGCACGCAAGCCCACTTTTTCCATCATCGATAAAACTTTTTCTCGACGTTCTTTGGCGGAAAGTTTTGTATTGATGATTAATGGTTCTTCCAAAATTGAACCAATCTTTTTGCGTGGATTTAACGATGCGTAAGGATTTTGAAAAACTATTTGAATTTTTTTACGACGTAGTGCTTTTGTTTCAGAATCATTTTCTAAAAAATTATGCCCTTTGTAATAAAGTTCGCCTTTGGTTGGTTCTTCAATCATGGTTAGCAAACGCCCTAGCGTTGATTTTCCACAACCTGATTCACCCACGACTGCTAAAGTTTTACCTCGTTCAAGCTGAAAAGAGACACCATCCAACGCTTTTACTTGCTGTGGTTTTGCAAACAAGCCTTTTTTTACAGGGTAATATTTTTTTAAGCCAATGGCATTTAATAATGGCGGATTTTCTTTTACTTCATTCGTCATTATTAAGCTCCTTGATATTCAACTGGATTGCCTTGCTCGTTCAGTGGAGTATGGCATTTTACTTTACGCGAACCGATATGATGCAATTGAGGTTCAACTTGGCGACAATATTCGGTGGCATAAGGGCAGCGAGGATTTAATAAACAGCCTGTTGGGCGATCGTATTTTCCAGGGACGACCCCTTGTAATGATTCTAAGCGAGATTTTCCCTCTGCAAATTCAGGTAATGAACGTAATAAGGCTTGTGTGTAAGGGTGTTTTGGCTCGCGGAAAATATCTTTTGCGGTGCCTTCTTCAACGATTTGTCCAGCATACATCACGATAATTCGATCTGCCGCTTCAGCAACAAGCGCAAGATCATGGGTAATCAAAATCAGCGACATGCATTCTTTTTTCTGCAATTCGAGTAAGAGTTCCATAATTTGTGCTTGAATAGTCACGTCCAATGCCGTGGTTGGCTCATCAGCAATCAATAATTTAGGTCTGCAAGCAATTGCCATCGCAATCATCACGCGCTGACTCATTCCGCCAGAAAGCTGATGAGGATAAACATCAATCCGAGATTCAGGATCAGGAATACCGACCAATTTTAAAAGCTCTAAAGTGCGGTCTTTTCTCGCCTTTTTTGTGCCGCCCTCGTGAGTTTTTAACGCTTCCATAATTTGGAAACCAACAGTATAAGCAGGATTCAAACTTGTCATCGGATCTTGGAAAATCATCGCAACATCAGCACCAATAAGCTGGCGTTTGGCTTTACTCTCTAAAGTGAGTAAATCAGTATTTTCAAATTGCAAGGATTCAGCCGATACACGTCCAGGATGATCAATTAATCCCATAATTGCGAGAGAACTCACAGATTTACCTGAGCCTGATTCTCCTACAATGCCAAGCACTTCGCCTTGTGCGACTTGATAGCTAATGCGATCCACTGCTTTAAATGGCGTTTTTTTATCGCCAAAGTGAACAGAAAGTTCTTTTACGTCTAATAATGCCATTCTGTTTTCCTATTGTTTGAGTTTTGGATCAAGGGCATCACGCAAGCCATCGCCCATTAAGTTGAAAGCAAGCACCAAAGATAAAATCACTAAGCCAGGAATTGTAACTAACCAGTTTGCTGCTTGCATAAAACTGCGTGCTTCTGAAAGCATTGTGCCAAGTTCAGGTGTTGGTGGTTTTGCACCAATGCCTAAGAAACCAAGTGTTGCGAGTTCTAAGATAGCATTGGATATTCCCATAGTCATTTGCACAATTAAAGGGGCTAAACAGTTTGGTAAAATCACAATAAACATGAGGCGTAAAATACCTGCCCCTGCCACTTTAGATGAAGTCACATAATCACGATTTTTTTCATTCATCATCGCTGCTCGAGTTAAACGCACATAGCTAGGAATCGATACCACGGCGATCGCTAAAGTGGCATTGGCGAGTGATGGCTCTAAAATAGAGACGACCACAATCGTCAAAAGTAAGTTTGGAATCGCGAGCATAATATCAATTAGGCGAATGATAATTGTATCTAACACGCCGCCATAATAGCCAGAAATCAAGCCAAGGCTGGTACCAAAGGCGCAAGATAGTAATACGATGATAAATCCCGCAAAGACGGAAATTCGCGTTCCATAAATAATACGCGAAAGAATATCTCGCCCAATATCGTCTGTGCCGAGTAAATAAGCAGGATTACCGCCCTCATACCAAGCGGGTGGCAGTAAAAGTGCGGTACGATTTTGTTCTGTTGGATCAAAAGGTGCAATATAAGGCGCGAGAATGCTGATTAAGGCAACAATCAAAATAAAAATTAAACCAATTAGCGCGCCACGATTTTGTTTGAAGTAAAACCAAAATTCTTGTAAAGGTGTTTTTGGTGCAAAAGTTGAAGGCGTGTCAGACATAATTTCTCCTACAATTAATGACGGATACGCGGATTGACCACGCCGTAAAGTAAATCGACGGTTAAATTTACCACAATAATAATCGTCGCAATAATCAGTACAGAACCTTGTAATACCGGATAATCGCGCGCTTGAATAGCATCAATAATCCATTTTCCAATCCCCGGCCAAGAGAAAATAGTTTCTGTGAGAACTGCACCAGAAAGCAATTGACCTACAATTAATCCCACCACAGTGACAACAGGAATTAATGCATTACGCAATGCATGCACAATGACGATTCGAGTATAATTTAGGCCTTTTGCTTTAGCCGTGCGAATGTAATCTTCACCTAACACTTCCAACATCGCAGAGCGTGTCATACGCGTAATAATGGCGAGAGGAACTGTGCCTAGGACTATTGCAGGAAGAATTAAGGATTTCACCGCATTTTCGAAGGCACCAGAAACACCTGAAAGCCAGCTATCAATAAGCATAAATCCTGTTGGTGTATCGATCCAAAATTCATTATCTAAACGCCCACCTTGCGGCAAACCGAGTTGTGGCGAAACATATAAAATTAAAATTAAACCCCACCAGAAAATCGGCATAGAATAACCTGTGAGCGATGCAGTTGTAACGGTGTGAGAAATCCAACTGTCTTTTTTTACCGCGGCAATCGTGCCTAAAATTATTCCACCTAATAATGACCAAAATAACGCAAAAAAAGCTAATTCAGCGGTAGCAGGAAAAAGCGTAAAAAATTCAGTAAGGACAGGTTGTTGAGTGCGGAACGATGCACCGAAATCCCCTTGAATTACATTGCCAATATAGTGGAAATATTGCTGATAAAGAGGTAAATCTAAACCCAATTGGTGCATCATTTGTTGATGTACTTCTGCCGTTAAGCCACGTTCCCCCATCATAATTTCCACAGGATCACCGGGAATAAAATGCACAAGGGCAAAGGTAATAAGAGTAATGGCAATAAAAGTAGGGATCACCATTAAGATTCGTTTGAATACAAATTTAAACATTCCATCACTCGTAGATAATAAAAGTGCGGTAAAAATTCACCGCACTTTTCAAAGAAATTAATCGGTAAAAAATATAATACTCTTGAATTCTACCGCACTTTTTCCAATTTTGCCAAATGCACAATCAACCATTTAATGCCTTGCGCTTGGAATGCTATTTGTAAACGTGTGTTATTTTCAGATCCTTCCACATTAATCACTGTGCCGAAACCAAATTTTTCATGTTTGACTTTTTGTCCCATTTTCCATTCATTTTTACTTACAGGGGATACCGACCCGACTTTTGCAAGGTTCATTGCTCGAGTGACTGTCCCTCGTAAACGAATTTCTTGAATACATTCTTGCGGTAATTCTGCAATAAAACGCGATGGTAAATGACGTTCTTCTTTTGCATATAATCGACGGCTTTCTGCATAAGAAATTGTCAGTTTTTTCTTCGCGCGAGTAATACCGACATAAGCTAAACGACGTTCTTCTTCTAAACGTCTGGGTTCTTCAAAAGAACGAAAACTTGGGAATAATCCTTCTTCTACGCCCACCATAAATACACGAGGAAATTCTAAGCCTTTCGCAGAGTGTAACGTCATCATTTCTACACAGGATTGATGCGGAGAGGCTTGTTCTTCGCCAGCTTCTAAGGAAGCGTGAGTTAAAAAGGCAGTGAGTTCAGTCATTTCTTCCGCATCATCAGGTTTAATAAATTCACGGGTTGCGGTAACTAATTCTTCCAAGTTTTCAATACGCACTTCGCCTTTTTCGCCTTTTTCTTGTTGATACATTTCATATAAGCCCGAATGTTTAATCACAAAATCAGTTTGTGCGAAAAGTGGCATTTCTGCGATATCAAGTTGTAATGAATTAATTAATTCTTGGAAACGTAATAAGGCTGTTGAGGCTCGTCCAGCCAACATATTTTCTTGTGTTGCGACTTGTACTGCTTGCCATAAGGTAATTTGGCGTTCCCGTGTTAAGTTACGCAATATATCTAAAGTGCGGTCGCCAATGCCACGGGTTGGCGTATTAATTACACGCTCAAAAGCCGCATCATCTTGACGATTATTAATCAAACGAAGATAGGCTAACGCATCTTTAATTTCTTGGCGTTCGAAGAAACGCATACCGCCATAAATACGATATGGAATTTGACAACGAATTAAGGCTTCTTCAATAACCCGTGATTGGCTATTACTACGATAAAGTACAGCGCAATCATCAAGTTTTCCGCCATGTTCTACCCAATCCTGAATTTGTGAAGCGACAAATTTTGCTTCGTCTAATTCATTAAAAGCAGCATAGATGCCCACAGGATCGCCTTTTTCGCCCTCTGTCCATAAATTTTTACCAAGACGATCACTATTGTTTGCAATTAATTCATTTGCGCTGTTTAGGATATTAGCGGTAGAACGATAGTTTTGTTCAAGGCGAATGGTTTCTGCTTTGAAATCTTTTAAGAATTTCTGGATATTTTCGATTTGTGCACCACGCCAACCATAAATAGATTGATCATCATCGCCCACAATCATTACTTTGCCTGTTTTTCCTGCGAGAATTTTGATCCATTTATATTGAATTTTATTGGTGTCTTGAAATTCATCCACCAAAATATGCTGAAAACGTTGTTGATAACGTTGCAAAATTAATGGTTTTTTCTCAAATAATTCATAGGCTCGAATTAATAATTCAGCAAAATCGACCAATCCTGCGCGATCGCAAGTGTCTTGATAGATCTGATAAATTTTAATCCATTCACGTTCTTGGCGATCATTAAAATCTTCAATATCATTTGGTCGCAAGCCTTCATCTTTTTTGTTATTGATGTACCAACAAGCCTGTTTAGGCGGAAAAGCTTTTTCATCAAAATTATGTAATTTTAATAATCGTTTAATTAAACGACGTTGATCTTCTGAATCTAAAATTTGGAAATCTTGTGGCAATCCCACATCTAAATGATGAGCTCGCAACAAACGATGAGCAATGCTATGGAAGGTGCCAATCCACATACCAAATAATTGATGTTGTGCGTGTTTGGCAAGGGTAGATTGAATACGATGACGCATTTCTGCTGCGGCTTTATTGGTAAAGGTCACCGCCATAATGCTGCCTTCAGAAATATTTTCGACCGCAATTAACCAAGCAATACGGTGCGTCAATACACGCGTTTTGCCCGAGCCTGCACCAGCTAGCACTAAGTGATTACCAAGAGGAGCAGCTACAGCTTCGCGTTGTTTATCGTTGAGTCCGTCAAGTAATTCCGCAATATCCATCATAAACTATCTTTAATCTGTTTAAATTTACAGTTATTATAGTCCCATCTATCTTGTGAAACAATAAGATTTGTGAGTATATCAAAAGTAGGGTAGAACATTTTAAGAATAATATTAAGCGGGATTCTCCTATATCCTTAAACTCAACATCAAAACCATATGCTTTGAAAGCTATTTTTATACTATTTATAAACAAACTTTTAATTCGTTTACCTCTCATTCGTAAAATGCAAGGTTTCTCATTTTTCCAAAAATACCCATGATGAACAATAATAGCATAGGAATGTTGTTTAATGACTTAATCAATACTTGATTTGCTAGGATTCCTGTAATGATTTTATAAACATTTGCTTTTCCTTCTACTTGCACGCCATTTTACGCATAGTCGGTGATTTTGTCCGAATTAAGTTTTAGGTTAAAAAGTTACTCAAATTCAATGTTATTCATAATTAATACAAATAAGAAAGAGTGAGATATGGTACAAAATTCCAAAAAATGGTTAGCACAAAGGAATGGGAGAAGTGTGCTATCCAAGTTTCATTATGATCACTCTCTAAAGTAGAAAACGTCATATACTAAATTATATACTGATCAAAAAATAATATTTCCTTCTATTACTCAATACCAATCAATTTATGTGTTTGTAAACTTAGCTGCCATTTAGGTTTATTTGAACGTTGATTCAATTGACCAAGTAAAGTGATAGTCTCAAGTAAATTCATTTTCCCATCAATTTCACAAGGTGAAAGATAGTAATTCTTTGCTTTTATTTTTTGCTCGATCAATTCACAAAATGATGGCATATTACTGTCCATTACAATACGTACTTCATTTGCAAATGGAATGCAACGCTTTTCATACTTATGAGCATAAAGGCTCTTAGGACTCGTCGCAATATAATCTATTTGTGCAGGAATTGCTTTTAGACCATTGGTTTCAATTGCAAGAAAATAGCCATCTGATTTAAATTGCTCAAGTAAGTATTCAATTTTTGGTACAATTGTTGGCTCACCACCTGTGATGATAATATTCTTTGACGAAAATGACCGCACTTTTTCTAGAATTTGTGATACAGACCAGCGTTTAAAATTATTATAAGGTGTATCACACCAAGGACAGTCTAGATTGCATTTACCAAATCGTACAAAAACACTTGGCATTCCCGTATTGAAGCCCTCCCCTTGCAGACTTTCAAAAATTTCGACTATGTTAAAGTTCGGTTCAAAATCATGATATTTTTCCATCAACATTTACTCCTGATACTCGCAAAATGAAGTTGGGGTTTCCCATAAACGAATGGATGATATGGACAGTTGTTCATCATGTTTTAAACGATTAAAAATAAAACGAGCTATTTCTTCTGCCGTAGTTCTAAAGGGAACACCAAAAGTTTTTGAGTTTAACTTTTGCAATAGAGTGGCAATTTGGCTTTCTCGCTCATTGGTTTGATCATAAATAAAGGCGTGATCCATCGGATCTAAAATAACTTTTTTCACAATAGACTTTAGATCTGAAAAATCAATGACCATTGCTTTTTTTGCACCTGATTCATATAAGTCACCCGAAATTTCAACTTGTAATTTATATGTGTGTCCATGTAAATTTTGACATTTCCCATCATGTCCATCTAATAAATGTGCCATGTCAAAGCTAAATTCTTTGGAAATTTTAAACATTTTTTCTACCTTTTTGAGTCAAATATTTCTTTAGACCTTTATTGCGTAAAATACAGCTTGGGCATTTTCCGCATCCACCTTCGATGCCTTCATAGCAAGTGTGAGTATGTTTTTGTACATAATCTAATACGCCTAATTCATCAGCAAGTTGCCAAGTTTGGGCTTTAGTGAGATACATTAATGGTGTTTTGATATTGAATTGATAATCCATAGCTAAATTTAATGTGACATTCATTGACTTGATAAACACATCTCGGCAATCGGGATAACCGCTGAAATCTGTTTCACATACGCCAGTGATAATATCTTGAATGCCTTGGCCTTTCGCATAAATCGCTGCATAAAGTAAAAATAGGGCATTGCGACCATCAACAAAAGTGTTTGGCAATTCATTCTCTTTTTGCTCAATATGCGCCTGTTCATCCATTAATGCATTATGCGTGATAGCTTTCATAACAGATGTATCAATCAAGGTTTGTTTAATGCCGAGATCTTGCGCAATGGCGCGCGCCTTTTCTAACTCAATAGCATGACGCTGCCCATATTGAAAGGTAATGGCTTCTATGTTTTCTTTGCCGTATTCAGCAATAGCTTGGAATAAACAAGTCGTGGAGTCTTGTCCACCTGAAAAGATGACAATCGCTTTACGATCATGGTTTGGATTGAAAATATTCATATTTTACCTAGTTTTTTATTGTAGGAGGTTTGCGAACTACGGGGGGTATTCTAGTGGGGAAGTTCTATTTTAGCAAGACAAGTGAAATATTTCGTTGGATGTGAAGTCGTTGTGCTACAATTCGCAGGTTTTTAATTTAGCAAAAAGGTTTACTTATGAAAAAATGGTTGTTGATTATCGCAGGCGCGTTGATTATTTCAGCTTGCGCAAATAAGGATGTGTATTTTAACGGTGCAGAAGGTTCGCATTCAGGTGTTAAATTTGATAAAGATTCTCGCCAATGGGGATTGAATCAATAAAAAAGTGCGGTTGATTTTTAACCGCACTTTCGTTTTTCTATTGGTAGAAATTATTCTACTTTCACAATCCAGCCTTCAGGTGCTTCAACATCACCGAATTGGATGCCTGTTAATTCATCGTAAAGACGACGGGTAACAGGGCCTACTTCAGTTTCTGAATAGAATACGTGGAATTTTCCGTTGTGTTGAATGCCGCCCACAGGAGTAATCACCGCCGCTGTACCACACGCACCAGCTTCTACGAATTGATCGAGTTGATCGATATACACATCGCCTTCAATTGCTTCCATACCTAAACGCTCTTTTGCGATATGTAAAAGAGAGTATTTAGTGATACTTGGTAAAATAGATTCTGATTTTGGTGTGATGAATTTATTGTCTTTTGTGATCCCAAAAAAGTTTGCAGCACCGACTTCTTCAATTTTAGTGTGAGTTTTTGGATCTAAATAGATTGCATCCGCAAATTTACGTTCTGGCGTACCTTGTTCTGCGGCTAATTCGTGTGGAAGTAAGCTTGCTGCGTAGTTCCCGCCCACTTTCACATCACCAGTGCCCATTGGTGCAGCACGGTCGTAATCGGTCGTGATAAAGTTTGATGGAGCCAAACCACCTTTGAAGTAAGCACCCACTGGGCAACAAAAAACAGAGAAAATAAACTCTGGTGCCGTTTTCACGCCGATATTTTCGCCCACGCCAATTAAGAATGGACGTAAGTATAAGGTTGCACCAGAGCCGTAAGGACCCAACCAATCTTGGTTAGCTTTAACCACTTCTTTACATGCACGCACGAATAATTCAGTTGGTACGCGTGGCATTAAAAGACGGTCTGCGGTACGTTGCATACGCTCTGCATTTGCTTGCGGGCGGAATAAGTTGATTGAACCATCTTTGCAACGGTAAGCCTTTAATCCTTCAAAACATTGCTGACCGTAGTGAAGAGCGGTTGAACCTTCGTGAATATGTAATGTGCTATCTGTAGTGAGTTTTCCTTCGTCCCATTTGCCATCTTTCCAGTGAGCGATGAAGCGGTAATCTGTTTTAATATAACTAAAACCAAGGTTATTCCAGTCTAAGTCTTTCATTTTACTTCCTTAATATTATTTTTTGAATGAAATTTCGCTTAATCTACACCATTCCTGAAGTGATTTAAATAATAAATTCTCGAAATGATGCAATTTTTAGCCAACTAAAAAGGAATAATGAAATTTTGGAAACAGGGCAGGAAATAAAGATATAGTTATGCTAAAATCGGGATGAAAAAAACGCCACTCAATGAGAGCAGCGTTTAACCAAATCGGTTTAATAATATACAGGAAGTAAATGAGTAACAAATTGTTACTCAAGTTCGGTTTCCCGAACTATATGCAAACACAACATCATACTTAAGTCTGAAACTCATTAACTAGTAAGGAATTACCAATCATTAAGTATGGTTGTATTGTAAGGAAAAGGGTAGGAAAGGACAAGTGACGTTTTTTTATTTGAGGTATTAGAAAAACTAATTTGAAATAAATCTTGTCCATTATAGACGAAAATTTTATAAATGGAAATACTTATGTATAAACGTTTGCCACCATTGAATTCACTAAAATCTTTTGAGTCGGCTGCTCGTTATTTAAGTTTTACTAAAGCAGCAGATGAGCTTTGTGTTACACAGGCGGCGGTTAGTCATCAAATTAAATTATTAGAAGAATTTTTAGGGATTGAATTATTTAAGCGAAAGAATCGTTCTTTAGAATTAACGGAGCTTGGTAAAGCTTATTTTGTTGATATTAATAAAATTCTGCGTCGCTTAAATGAAGCAACAGAGCGATTGTTGATGTTAAAAGCAGATCCTCACTTAAACATTAGTGTGCCACAAACTTTTGGTATCCAATGGTTAGTGCCACATTTAAGTGAATTTAATCAGCTTTATCCGCAAATTGAGGTTCGTTTAACAGGCGTGGATCAAGATGAAGGTTTGTTAAATAAAGAAATTGATCTTGCTATTTATTATGGTTTGGGAAATTGGCAGAATCTTCAAGTAGATCGTCTTGGTGAAGAAAATTTATTGATTTTAGCCTCACCTGAATTGCTAGCCGAAAATCCAATTATTCAGCCTGAAGATTTAAAAAAACACACATTAATTCACATTCATACCTGTGATAATTGGCAAGCGATGGCAAATCATTTACAGTTAGATGATTTAAATATTCAGCAAGGACCGTTATTTAGCCATACATTTATGGCGTTACAGGCGGCTATTCACGGGCAAGGTATTGTATTAGCTAATCGCTTATTAGCCTTGCAAGAAATTGAAAATGGCTCATTGCAAGCAGTGTTGCCGACTAATTTGCCTGATCCAAAATCATTTTATGTGGTCAATCATCTTGATCGCCTAGATGATCAAAAAATTCAAGCATTCCGTCAGTGGATTATTAACTCAATTAAACAAGAAGAAAATGAATAAACTCGCATTATATTGTCGCCCAGGTTTTGAGAAAGAAGTCGCCGCAGAGATTACCGATCAAGCAAGTCATTTAGGTGTATTTGGTTTTGCTCGAGTGCAAGATAATTCGGGCTACGTGATTTTTGAATGTTATCAACCTGATGAGGCAGATCGCCTTGCCCGAGACATTCCTTTTAACCGTTTGATTTTTGCTCGTCAGATGATGGTTATTTCCGATTTATTGGAAGATTTAGATCCTGCTGATCGTATTAGTCCCATCGTGACGGCGTTTGAAGAGTTATCACAACAAGTTAATTTTGCTCAATCTAGCGAGCTTTTTGTAGAAACTGCAGATACAAATGAAGCGAAGGAGCTTTCCACTTTTTGTCGTAAATTTACCGTGCCTTTACGTCAGGCATTGAAAAAACAAGGTTGGCTTTCAGCAAAGGCGAGTCAAAAGTGCGGTCAATTTTTACATTGTTTTTTTGTGAAACCGAATTGCTGTTATGTGGGATATTCTTATGTGGATAATCATTCCCCCCATTTTATGGGAATCCCTCGTTTAAAATTTCCTGCAGATGCGCCGAGTCGCTCCACGTTAAAACTAGAAGAAGCTATTTTGACTTTTATTCCGCGTAAAGAAGAGAATAAACGTTTAAATGAAAATATGATTGGCGTTGATTTAGGGGCTTGCCCTGGTGGTTGGACGTATCAATTAGTCAAACGTGGTTTATTTGTTTATGCAGTTGATCACGGAAAAATGGCGGCGAGTTTGCATGATACGGGTCGCATTGAACATTGCGCGGAAGATGGTTTTAAATTTCAGCCCCCTAAAAGGAAAAAAGTGGATTGGTTAGTCTGTGATATGGTGGAACAACCAAGTCGTATTTCTTTATTGATTGGTAGATGGTTGTTGAATGCTTGGTGCCGAGAAACCATCTTCAATTTAAAATTACCCATGAAAAAACGTTATCAAGAAGTGATATTATGTTTAGAAAACTTGGCGGTTATGTTGGCGGAGCAGAATTTGAATTTTGAGATTCAAGCAAAACATTTATATCACGATCGTGAAGAAATCACGGTACATATAGCATTAAAACCTTGAGTGAATTGTTTTCATAACCAAAAAGGACGTCGCGAATGAATTTACACGAATACCAAGCAAAACAACTATTTGAGCATTATGGATTACCCGTAAAAAATGGGGCGGTCTGCCAATCTGTTGATGATGTCGATTTGGTACTGGCTCAACTTGCAGGCGATAAGTGGGCAGCGAAATGCCAAGTTCATGCGGGTGGGCGTGGTAAAGCGGGTGGCGTTAAATTAGTGCACGATGTAGAGGAAGCAAGATCTTTTGCAGAAAAATGGCTAGGACAACGTTTAGTCACTTTTCAAACGGATAAATTGGGTCAGCCAGTAAACCAGATTTATTTTGAAGAAACTTGCGATATTGATAAAGAATTTTACTTAAGTGCGGTTGTTGATCGTGCCTCTCAAAAAGTTATGTTTATTGCTTCTCCTGCTGGTGGAATGAATATTGAAGAAGTTGCGCAAAATTCACCGCACTTACTCCACAAAGTCGAGATTGATCCTTTATTTGGGGGATTGCCTTATCAAGGCCGTGAATTGGCGTTTAAATTAGGGTTAAGTGATGCGCAAAACAAACAGTTTACCGATATCTTTATGGGCTTATCTCGTTTGTTTTTAGAAAAAGATTTATCTTTAGTGGAAGTCAATCCGCTTGTTCTCACTCAACAAGGCAATTTGGTTTGTCTCGATGCCAAAATAGCTGTCGATGATAACGCTTTATTTCGCCATAAAGATCTCTCAGCACTGCAAGATTTAACTCAAAATGATGCCCGTGAAGCAGAAGCTGAAAAATTCCAGTTAAACTATGTGGCTTTAGAGGGCGATATTGGTTGTATGGTAAATGGGGCTGGGCTTGCAATGGGTACCATGGATATTGTGAAACTCTATGGTGGGAAGCCTGCGAATTTTCTTGATGTGGGTGGTGGTGCAACGAAAGAGCGGGTTGCTGAAGCGTTCAAAATCATTTTAACCGATCCTTCCGTTAAAGTGATTTTAGTGAATATTTTTGGTGGCATTGTTCGTTGTGATTTGATTGCTGAAGGTGTGATTGCTGCAGTAAATGAAGTGGGCGTGAGAGTGCCTGTGGTTGTGCGATTAGAAGGAACCAATGCTGAAATCGGTCGCCAAATTTTAGCGGAAAGTGACGTTAATATTCTTACCGCACAGAGTTTACAACAAGCTACAGAATTAGCCGTGAATGCAGCAAAGGAGAACACTAATGGCGATTTTAATTGATAAAAATACTAAAGTGATTTGCCAAGGTTTTACTGGTGGACAAGGGGCTTTTCATTCCGAACAAGCATTAGCCTACGGAACGCAATTAGTTGGTGGCGTATCGCCAAATAAAGGTGGAACCACTCATCTTGGTTTACCTGTATTTAATACAGTTCGTGAAGCTGTCGAAAATACGGGGGCAACAGCGACGGTCATTTATGTGCCAGCATCATTTTGTAAAGATGCCATAATTGAAGCCATTGATGCAGGGATTCAGTTAATTGTCTGTATTACTGAAGGTATTCCTACATTGGATATGCTTAAGGTAAAACAAAAATTAAATGAAACAGGCGTTGTGATGATTGGGCCAAATTGCCCAGGTGTGATTACGCCTGATGAATGTAAAATCGGCATTATGCCAGCTCACATACATAAAAAAGGTAAAGTGGGGATTGTTTCTCGTTCTGGAACTTTAACTTATGAAGCAGTAAAACAAACTACAGATGAAGGCTTTGGACAATCGACTTGTGTGGGTATCGGGGGAGATCCTATTCTGGGTTCTAGTTTTATTGATATTCTCGAAAGATTTCAACAAGATCCCGAAACAGAAGCCATTGTGATGATTGGCGAGATTGGCGGCTCTGCAGAGGAAGAAGCGGCAATCTTCATTAAAGATAACGTCACTAAACCAGTGGTTGCCTATATTGCGGGTATCACTGCGCCAAAAGGCAAACGGATGGGGCATGCGGGAGCCATTATTAGTGGCGGAAAAGGTACTGCAGTAGAAAAAATTGCAGCGTTAGAAGCCGCTGGTGTGACCTGTGTAAAAAGCCTCGCTGAAATTGGTGCAGCCTTGAGAAAGGTATTAAAATCATCTAAAAATTAACCGCACTTTAGTTTGACAAGGCGTAGATTGATTCCCTGCACCTTTATTTTTATATGCTCGCCATTATAAAGTGAGTGCAAAACTGCTATAATCAGCGCACACTTTTTAAGGAAGAAACACATGAGCCAATTTTTCTATATCCACCCTGAAAATCCACAAGTGCGCTTGATTAATCAAGCCGTAGAGATTTTACAAAAAGGCGGTGTGATTGTGTATCCAACGGATTCGGGATATGCCTTGGGCTGTATGATGGGCGATAAACACGCAATGGATCGCATTGTAGCAATTCGTAAATTGCCTGAAGGACATAATTTTACCTTGGTGTGTAGCGATTTGTCGGAACTTTCAACCTATGCAAGGGTAAATAATACCGCTTATCGTTTGATTAAAAATAATACGCCAGGGCGTTATACTTTTATTCTTACAGCAACGAAAGAATTACCTCGCCGTTTAATGACATCAAAACGTAAAACCATTGGTTTACGCGTACCAGATAATAAAATTGCTTTAGATTTGCTTTCAGCCTTAGGTGAGCCGATTTTATCTTGTTCGTTAATGTTGCCGAATGAAGAACATACTACGCAATCCGATCCTGAAGAAATTCGTGATCGTTTGGAACATCAAGTGGATTTAATTATTCATGGTGGATATTTAGGGCAAGAGCCTACAACAGTGGTAGATTTAACGGAAGAATCACCAGTGATTTTGCGCGAAGGAAGTGGAAGTACTGCTCCTTTTATTTAACTTATAGACGCTTGTGAAAGCGACCTTTCCATTATTCAAGGAAAACAATGAAACCTAGTCAAAAACAAACTCAAAGACAACCGCACTTTTCCAAAGATTCAGCAAAGAAACGTGATTTTTCAGCTAAAAATGACAGACGTTCAGTATCTCGTATTGCTTGCGTAGAAACAGCAAATACGAAAAAAAGTGCGGTTAATTCTGACAACAAATTTTTATCTAAGCCAAAAGCGAAACCTATTGTAAAAGCCTCGAATCAACCTAAAGCAGAGGGCGAAAAATTACAGAAAGTTTTAGCGCGTGCGGGGCAAGGCTCTCGTCGTGAAATTGAAACGATGATTGCCGCAGGCCGAGTGAGCGTAGAGGGTAAAATTGCGACTTTAGGCGATCGTATTGACGTACATTCTGGCGTGAAAGTGCGTATTGATGGTCAAATCATTAATCTTAGCCACGCACAAAAAGAAATTTGCCGTGTATTAATGTATTACAAACCTGAAGGCGAACTTTGTACACGTAGCGACCCAAAAGGGCGCGCGACCGTGTTTGATCGTTTGCCGCGTTTAACAGGCTCTCGTTGGATTGCGGTGGGGCGTTTAGATATTAATACATCGGGTTTATTGCTTTTTACCACTGATGGCGAATTAGCAAATCGTTTAATGCACCCAAGCCGTGAAGTTGAACGTGAATATTCTGTGCGTGTATTTGGTCAAGTTGATGATGCGATGTTAGCGCGTTTACGTAAAGGCGTTCAGCTTGAAGATGGTCCTGCTAATTTTAAAGAAATTAAATTTACAGGCGGTGTGGGGATTAACCAATGGTATGACGTAACCTTGATGGAGGGACGTAACCGTGAGGTTCGTCGTTTGTGGGAATCCCAAGGGATTCAAGTTAGCCGCTTGATTCGTATTCGTTACGGAAATATCAAACTGATGAAAGGTTTGCCTCGTGGTGGCTGGGAAAAAATGGATCTTGAAAACGTCAATTATTTACGTGAATTGGTGGGATTACCTGCTGAGACTGAAACGAAATTAGATGTAAAACAGGCTAGTCGTCGTCCAAAATCTGGGCAAATTCGTAAAGCGGTAAAACGTTATTCGGAGATGAACAAACGTTATAAAAAATAAGGACTTTTTTATGAAAATGCATCAATTGCGTTATATCGTTGAGATTGTAAACCAAAATTTGAATGTCACAGAAGCGGCAAATGCACTTTACACATCACAGCCGGGTATCAGTAAACAAGTTCGCCTATTAGAAGATGAATTAGGTCTGGAAATTTTTGAGCGTCATGGCAAGCATATAAAATCAATTACACCAGCAGGGAAAAAGATTATCTCAATTGCACGCGAGTTACTTGTTAAAGCGCAAGGTATCCGTGCCGTTGCCGATGAATATACTCGGCCAAATCACGGTGTATTACGTATTGCGACGACAAATACTCAGGCACGTTATATGCTGCCAAGCGTGATTGAACGTTTTTCTAAAAAATATCCTGATGTGAGCTTGCATATTCATCAAGGTTCGCCAACACAAATTCACGATGCTTTAATGTCAGGTGAAGTGGATTTGGCAATTACCACTGAAGCACCTTATTTATTTGATGATTTAGTTCAGATTCCATGCTATTGGTGGAATCGTGCTGTGATTGTTTTGCCAGAACATCCGCTTGCCAAAGTGAAAGAATTGACCATTGAGGAATTAGGCAAATACCCACTTGTGACTTACACGTTTGGTTTTACGGGTGTTTCTGATTTAGATTCCGCATTTAATAGTGCAGGCATTTTACCAAATATAGTTTTTACGGCTACCGATGCTGATGTTATTAAAACTTATGTGCGCTTGGGTTTAGGGGTGGGCATTATGGCATCTATGGCACATACGGCATTAGATGCGGATCTTGTGCTAATTGATGCAAGCCATTTGTTCCGCCCGAGTATGACGAATATTGCATTTAAACATAGCACGTTCTTACGTAATTATATGTATGATTTTATGGAATATTTTTCACCGCACTTAACTCGTAGTGTCGTAGAAAAAGCCGAGCGTTTGCGTGATAACAATTCAGTGAAAAAATTATTTGAAGGCATTGAATTGGAAACAAAATAACAATGTATAAATGAAGTGCGGTTGAAATTTAATAAGAATTTTAACCGCACTTGAAAGATTAAAACAGATCGTGATATTTCACTAAATCTTTACGCTGAATAGCAAATACGCCTAGTCCGCCATTTTTAAGTTCTACCCATTCAAATGGTACATCTGGATATTGCTCAATTAAGCTAATCATACTATTACCCACTTCACACACCAACACGCCATTTTCGGTTAAGTAATCTGATGCTTGTTTTAAAATTTGTTTGGTAATGTTTAAGCCATCATGGCCAGAACCTAAGGCTAACTCTGGTTCAAAATGGAATTCTTCTGGCATATCGGCGAGATCTTCTTCATCCACATAAGGTGGATTGGTCACGATAAGATCGTATTTTTGTCCCAAAATATTTTCAAATAAGTTTGATTGAATCGGGAATACGCGATGCTCTAATTGATGGCGTGAAATATTGATCTCCGCGACATTAAGTGCATCAACCGATAAATCTATCGCATCTACTTCCGCATTCGGGAAAGCATAAGCACAAGCAATGGCAATACAACCGCTGCCTGTGCATAGATCGAGAATATGATTTGGTTCTTGTGAAATTAAATCTTCAAATCGATCTTGAATTAAAGCACTAATTGGAGAACGTGGAATAATGGTTCGTTCATCGACATAAAATTCGTGACCGCAGAACCAAGCACTATTTGTTAAATATGCCACAGGTACGCGTTGTTCGATTCGGGTTAATACAAGTTGAACTAAGGTTTCTTTTTCAGATGGGGTTAATCGACTGTTAAATAATTCGGTAGGTAAATCAATGGGTAAATGTAAGCTACTTAAAACGAGTTGCAGGCTTTCATCCCAAGGATTATCGTGTCCTTGCCCGAAGTAAATATCAGATCGATTGAGAATGCTATACGTCCAACGCAGAAAATCTTGGATGGTTTGCAGTTCGTTTGCAACATTATCTTCCAAGATAGTTGCAACTAATTCTTGGTTATGTGAGGTTTCCATCGAATTTCTCCATAAAAGTGAGTAGAAAAGTTAGCATAAAATTGGGTATGAAAATTTGGCGTAGTTATACCACAGATGAGAATGTAGAACTATGATATGATACGCAAAATTTGAAATTAATGAGAAAAAAATGCAAGACGAATTTGATTTATTCCGCGCGGAAACCAAAGGCATTAAGCCAATTAAACAAGATACTTTTGTTGCCCCCCGTCAAAAACGTGATCAGAAAAAAATAGAATTGAAAGAATTACGAGTGAAAGAAGATACATTGTTCTATTTTTCTGATGAATATGAGCCATTACTGAATGACAATGATGGTGTTGTGAAATATTTACGTGATGGGGAAGATTCCCATTTATTAAAACAACTTCGTCGTGGAGATTTTTCGCCAGAATTGTTTTTAGATTTACACGGTTTAACCCGTGAACAAGCTAAGCAAGAATTAGCCGCACTTTTACTGGCTTGTGAAAACGAGCATGTAGATTGTGCCAACATTATGACGGGCTATGGCACCTTTACATTGAAAAAACAAATTCCACGTTGGCTAGTACAACATCCTAAAGTGCGGGCATTACATCAAGCACCAAGGGAATGGGGCGGTGAAGCCGCAATTTTGATTTTGGTCGATTTGTAAAAAAACGTTATAAAAAATACCGCACTTTTATTGCCTAGGGCAAAGTGCGGTATTTTCTTTTATATTTTTACTTGAATTATTGTGTTGCTTGAATTGCGGTTAAGGCAATTGTGTACACAATATCATCAACTAAGGCACCACGAGATAAGTCATTGACTGGTTTGCGCATACCTTGAAGCATTGGGCCAATAGACACTAAATCTGCAGAACGTTGTACTGCTTTGTAAGTCGTGTTACCAGTATTTAAGTCAGGGAATACAAATACCGTTGCTTTACCTGCTACAGGTGAATTTGGTGCTTTAGAGCGAGCCACATCTTCCATCACAGCCGCATCGTATTGTAATGGGCCATCGATTAATAAATCAGGGCGTTTTTCTTTCGCAATACGAGTTGCTTCTTTCACTTTTTCTACATCAGCACCGCTACCAGATGTACCTGTTGAGTAAGAAATCATCGCGACTTTTGGATCAATACCAAATGCTTTCGCAGAATCCGCAGATTGAATTGCAATTTCAGCAAGTTGTTCTGCAGTTGGATCTGGGTTTACCGCACAGTCACCATAAACAAGCACTTGATCTGGTAATAACATAAAGAAGATAGAAGAAACAATCGAACTACCTGGTGCAGTTTTGATGATTTGCATTGGTGGTCGAATGGTGTTTGCAGTGGTGTGGACAGCACCAGATACTAAACCATCTACTTCATTTGCTTCTAACATCATGGTACCAAGTACTACGGTGTCTTCTAATTGTTCACGAGCCGCAGTTTCGGTCATACCTTTTGCTTTACGTAATTCAACTAAACGATCAACATAGTTTTCACGAACGTCAGCAGGATTGATGATTGTAATACCTTTACCTAATTTAACACCTTGTGCTTCTGCAACTCGTTGAACGGATGCAGGATCTGCTAAAAGCACACATTCCGCAATGCCACGTTCTGCACAAAGTACGGCAGCTTTGATTGTACGAGGTTCATCGCCTTCAGGAAGCACAATACGTTTTTTCGCCGCACGAGCAAGTTCAGTTAATTGGAAACGGAATGCAGGTGGGGATAAGCGAGGTAAACGGCTGGAATCTGCAACTAAATTATTGATAAAGTCAGCATTAAAGTGTTGGCTAATGTATTGTTTAATATTTTCAATACGTTCTTTGTCATCAACAGGCACTTCAAGATTAAAACTTTGTAAACTTAATGCAGTTTGCCAAGTATTGCCTTCAATACGGAAGATCGGTAATTTCGCTTTTTCAAAAGTTGGACGGCAAAGTTTATTAATTTGAGCATCAATTTTGTAGCCGCCAGTTAATAAGAGACCGCCGATTTCAATACCATTTGACGCTGCAAGAGCGGCTGCTACAAGCACATCTGGACGATCTGCTGAAGCGACTAATAAGCTGCCTGCACGGAAATGTTCTACCATATTTGGTAAACTTCTTGCACAGAAAGTGATGCCACGAATACGGCGATTGATTTCTCCTTCATTAATGATTGATGCACCTAAATGTTTGACTAAGTCGATTGCTCGTGTCGCGATTAAATTTGCATTCCAAGGCACACAAGCTAATAACTTGATGGCACTACCTGCAAATAACTTGTTTACTTCTGTTTCGCTAATATGATTGTGTTGGAATGAATCAAAAATTTCAGCAAGATCTGGACGAGTACGACCTGATTCATCAACAGGTGCATTGAATTTGTTTACAACAACACCTAAAAGATTTGGATTGTTTTTACCACCAAATAGAGAGGCTGCAGCTTCTACGCGATCTTTTAATTCGGTTGGCGTTTCAGTTGCAGGTGCTGCAACTAATACGATTTCCGCATCTAATGCTTGTGCAATTTCATAGTTGATACTGTTTGCGTAACCGTGTTTTCTTGTGGGTATTAAGCCTTCAACTACAACGATATCATTATTTTTGGTTAATTGTTGGTGGTTAGCTACAATTTTTTCTAACAATACGTCAGACTGATTTTGACCAATTAATGATTCTGCCACACTTAACATAAAAGGTTCGGCAGTTTCAAGGCTAGTGCTAGTGCGAATAATAGAAGTTGTGCGATCCAATTTATCTTCGCCAGTGCTTGGTTGAGAAACTGGTTTCATAAAAGCAACTTTTGTGCCTTTTTGTTCGAGAGAGTGGATTAATCCAAGACTAATGCTAGTTAAACCCACGCCTGTACTTACAGGGATAAGAATAATCGTGCGAGACATAGTTAAACCTTAATATGTATATTTTATAAATAAAAACTGCCGAAAAATTCGGCAGCTTGTTGTTAAATTAGAAACAAAGTTTTGCGGTATCTTGTGCGATAACCAATTCTTCGTTAGTTGGAAGAACAATTGCTTTAAATGCGGAATCATCAGTGGTGATTACACCATCTTTACCAAAACGTGTGGCAAGATTTCGTTCGTTATCGATTTTAATGCCGAATAATTTTAAGTGATTTAAGGCTAATTCACGAACGTGCGCTGAGTTTTCGCCAATACCACCAGTGAATGCAATTGCATCTAAGTGATCATCGCCCAACACAGCCATATAAGCACCAATGTATTTCGCTAAACGATAGCTATAAACATTTAAAGCACGTCTTGTTTCTGGTTTAGATTCATCATCGTAGTTATCTTCAGCATAACGGCAGTCGCTTGTTACTTCAGTTAAACCTAAAAGACCCGATTTTTTCACTAAAGTCTCTTCGATTTGATCCATAGACATACCTAGTGTTTTGTATAGGTAGAATACGATTGCGGGGTCAATATCGCCACAACGCGTACCCATTACTAAACCTTCTAGCGGAGTTAAGCCCATTGAAGTATCAATACATTGACCGTTACGCACAACAGAAACAGAACCACCATTACCTAAGTGACAAATAATAGCATTTACTTGATCTGCAGGTTTGCCTACATATTCAGCGACTTCACGAGAAACGAAGTAGTGACTTGTGCCGTGTGCACCATAGCGACGTACGCCGTGTTCTTTATATAAAGAGTATGGAAGGGCATAAAGGAAGGCTTCTTCAGGCATAGTTTGGTGGAATGCTGTATCAAAAACTACCACGTTTTTATCTTTTAAGTGTGGGAATGCCTTGAATGCTTCGCGAATACCAATTAAGTGAGCAGGGTTGTGAAGTGGCGCAAATTGTGCAGCATCTTCAATTCCTTTAACAACTTCATCTGTTACGATGACAGATTGAGTGTATTTTTCGCCACCGTGAACGATACGATGACCAATTGCCGCGATAGAATTTTTAAGCTCATCATTCAGAATGTTAGATGCGATAAAATTAAGCGCTTCAGTATGCGCTGCACCTGCGCCTAAATCTGCGTTACCTTTCTCTCCATTGAGTTTCCATTTGATACGTGCTTCTGGTAAGAAAAATGCTTCGGCTAAGCCAGATAATTTTTCTTCCCCTGTTGCTGGATCAAGAATTGCAAATTTGAGTGAAGAACTACCACAGTTAAGGATAAGAACAAGTTTTGACATAGGAACCCTATATTTGATTGAGGTTAATAGAAATCCATCATCTAAGATGGTTTGAAAAATCAGACATAGAATACACCTTTTGATGAATAAAATAAATTCATCGGTAAGGAAAAAATACAAACTTTATCGTATTTTTTGAAAAATTAAACTATTTTTACTAAAAATAGACTTAAAATAGCGTATGATAAGTGCGGTCAATTTTTGAGGTGTTTTTATGGCATTTTTTTCCATTTTAAAACAGGGACAAATTTATCTTAATACTTGGCCGCTGGAGGCGAAGTTAGGCATTATTTTCCCTGAAAACCGTATTATGAAAGCCACGAGTTTTGCACAAAAATTTATGCCTTTTGTTGCTGTGTTTGCAATTTTGTGGCAGCAGTTTTATGCAAAAAATGATTTGATGGCATTTTCTATCGCAATTTTGACCGCACTTTTTGCCTTGCTTATTCCTTTTCAAGGGCTTTATTGGCTTGGTAAGCGTGCAAATTCGCCATTAGAAAATCAAAGTGCGGTATGGTTTTACGATATTTGCGAACGCTTAAAACAACAAAATGAACCCTTGCCTTTTGTGCAAGAAAAACCGACATATCAACATTTAGCGGAAGTCTTAAGGAAAGCTCAAAGCAAATTTGAACGTGCTTTTTGGCAGGAAATTTAGTTTACGCAAACGTTTTCTTTTTGGCTGTATTTTTGTAGAATACCTCGGTCGTTTTAAACGGCCGTTTTTCATTGAGAGATTTTTTAATGATCGATTACATTATTATTGGCATTATCGCTTTTTCCATTCTTGTCAGTTTATTACGTGGTTTTGTACGCGAAGTACTTTCACTTGGTAGCTGGGTTGTGGCATTTATCGTAGCAAGCCAGTTCTATCCTTATCTTGCCACTTATCTTACGCAAATTGAATCAATGTATGTGCGTAATGGAACTGCAATCGCCATTCTGTTTGTTCTGACTTTAATCGTGGGCGCAATAGTAAATTATGTGATTAGTCAATTAGTGGATAAAACTGGTTTAAGCGGCACTGATCGCGTATTAGGTGCTGCTTTCGGTTTAGTGCGCGGTGCATTGATTGTGGCTGCGTTGTTATTTTTTATGGATACTTTTACCAATTTTGAACAAACTGATTGGTGGAAAGAATCTCAATTAATACCGCATTTTGGTTTTATTATTGAATGGTTCTTTCAACAGCTTCAGTCAAGTTCAAGTTTTTTAAATCCAACGCTTAATCAATAAGGAACACAAAATGTGTGGTATTGTCGGTATTGTTAGCCAAAGTCCGGTTAATGAATCTATTTATGCAGCATTAACTCTTTTGCAACATCGTGGACAAGATGCGGCAGGTATTGTAACGGTTGATGATGAAAACCGTTTTCGCTTACGTAAAGCTAATGGTTTAGTGAGTGATGTGTTTCATCAAGAACATATGCTACGCTTGCAAGGAAATGCTGGGTTGGGGCATGTTCGCTATCCTACAGCAGGGAGTTCTAGCGTCTCAGAGGCACAGCCTTTTTATGTGAATTCTCCCTATGGTGTCACTTTAGTGCATAACGGCAACTTAACCAACTCAGTCGAGTTAAAAGAAAAGGTCTTTAAAACTGCTCGCCGCCATGTAAACACTAATTCAGATTCCGAACTTCTTCTTAATATTCTCGCCAATCACCTCGATCACATTCCTCAAGATCACCTCGATCCACAAGATATTTTCTATGCTGTTCGTAAAACTCACAATGATATTCGTGGTGCTTATGCCTGCGTAGCGATGATTATTGGACACGGAATGGTTGCATTTAGAGATCCTTTTGGTATTCGTCCTTTGGTGTTGGGTAAACGTGAAGAAAATGGCAAAACTGATTATATGTTCGCCTCTGAAACAGTAGCTTTAGATATTGTCGGTTTCGAGTTTGTACGTGATATTGCTGCGGGCGAAGCTGTTTATGTAACGTTTGATGGCGAGCTTTATTCACAACAATGTACCGAAAGTGCGGTGTTAAATCCTTGTATTTTTGAGTATGTTTATTTTGCACGCCCAGATTCAACGATTGATGGCGTCTCTGTTTATGCGGCACGTGTTCATATGGGCGAAAAACTCGGACAAAAAATTGCAAAAGAATGGGCAGATGAAATTGATAATATTGATGTGGTCATTCCTATTCCTGAAACCTCCACAGATATTGCGTTACAAATAGCTCGTGTACTAGGGAAACCTTATCGCCAAGGATTTGTGAAAAATCGCTATGTTGGTCGCACGTTTATTATGCCAGGACAAGCACAGCGTATTAGTTCTGTTCGTCGCAAATTGAATACCATTAAAGCTGAATTTAAAGATAAAAACGTGTTATTGGTGGACGATTCTATCGTTCGTGGCACAACCTCTGAGCAAATTGTTGAAATGGCTCGCTCAGCTGGTGCGAAGAAAATTTACTTTGCCTCTGCTGCTCCTGAAATTCGTTATCCGAATGTATATGGTATTGATATGCCGAGTTGTGATGAACTGATCGCTTACGGTCGAAATGTTGAGGAAATTGCACATTTGATCGGCGTAGATAAATTAATTTTCCAAGATCTGACCGCACTTACTGAATCTGTTCAATTGGAAAATCCAGCCATTCAAGGTTTTGATTGTTCAGTATTCACAGGCGAATATATTACAGGCGATATTAGTCCTGAATATCTTGATAAAATCGCACTTCAACGCAACGATAGTGCAAAGAAAAAACGTGAAAAACAAGCATCCAATCTTGAAATTTATAATGAACAATAAATTGCGATAAGGCGAGATATTTAGTCCGATAAAAATCACCTCATTAAAAAAGTGCGGTGATTTTTTTATTTGTTTTTTAGGATTTCTTCTAGATAGTTTTCGCAATCAGAATATTGAAATTGGAATCCAGCGTTGAGTAATTTTTCAGGCACAACATTTTGGCTTTCTAGTAATAGATTCGCTCGTTCGCCAAGCATGAAATGTAATAGCCATTTGGGAATGGTTGCAAAAGCAGGACGTTTTAATATTCGAGCCAAAGTGCGGTTAAATTTATGCTGTTTTATGGGATTCGGGGCCGAGAAGTTAAATGCCCCTCTACATTCTGAATGATCGAGTAAAAATAAAATGCCGTTTACCATATCTTCCAAAGCAATCCAAGGGAAATATTGCTCTCCCTTGCCCAGTTTACCGCCAAATCCCCATTTGTATAAAGGCAACATTTTTGCAAGCGCGCCCCCTTTTTTAGAAAAGACTATTCCTGTTCTAATCAAACAAACCCTCGCATTAGCTTGTTGAGCGATATTTTCCCAATCTTGGCATAATTGTGCAGTAAAGGTTTTTGCTGTTTTGCTTGTTTCGGTAATTTTTTGTTCGCCTTGATCGCCGTAAATTCCAGTCGCTGAACCTGATATAAAAACTGGGTATTGCTGATACTGATTGATGAATTCAACCAGTTGAGTAGTGAGACTTAAACGACTTTCTCGTAAAATAGATTTCTGGTTTTTCGACCAAACTTTATGAAAAATTGGTTCGCCAGCAAGATTGATGATGGCATCAAACTGTTCTTGTAAATCGAGTTCTGAAAGTGCGGTAATAAATTTGATGTTTTTTTGCTTTGAGAGAGTGTGCGGCGAACTTGAGCGCGTTAAGATCGTCACTTGTTCATTACGTAAGCAAAGTTGTTCAACAAGTGCTTTGCCGATAAGCCCTGTGCCTCCTGTTAATAAAATATTCATTACAATGCGTTTTCAAATAAACGTTGGATATTTTGCAATAATTCAGCAATAGGTTTATCGTTTGTGGGCGTGACAAAAATAGTATCATCGCCTGCGATAGTGCCTAAAATGCCTTCCGATTTTCCAATGGAATCAAGTAATCGTGCAATTAATTGAGCAGCACCGGGCGTCGTTTTTATTACGATTAACATCGAATTGTGATCAACATCTAAGACAAGATTTTTTAATGGACTACTGGTATTGGGAACACTTAATTCATTTGGTAAGCAATAGACCATTTCCATTTTTGTATTACGAGTGCGAACCGCACCAAATTTGCTGAGCATTCTCGATATTTTTGATTGATTAATACCAGTAAAGCCTTGTTTTTTTAAGGCATCGACAATTTCATTTTGAGAACCAAAGCGTTCTTGATTGAGTAATTCTTTAAAAGCACGAGTTAAATTGTCAGTCATCTTTATTTTTTAATAGTCAAAATTTGCATAAGAATTGCATAAAAATTCACTTTCATCAACTGAAATATGAATAAGAACAAAGAGAAGAAAATATTTATCTCAGAAATGTGAACTAGATCATAGAATGATATTTCTCTATTTGTAATTGTAAGATGAACATTTTAAAATCAGGCTGTTCTAAATTAACCAACACATAAGGAGTATTTATGAAAGTTGCTGTATTAGGTGCCGCAGGTGGTATTGGTCAAGCATTAGCGTTATTACTAAAACTTCAGTTGCCAGCAGGCACTGACTTAGCATTATATGATATTGCCCCAGTAACACCAGGTGTTGCAGTAGATGTGAGCCATATTCCAACGGCAGTGAATGTAAAAGGTTTTTCTGGCGAAGATCCAACACCTGCACTTGAAGGTGCGGATGTTGTATTAATTTCTGCTGGTGTTGCGCGTAAACCTGGTATGGATCGTTCAGATTTATTCAATATTAATGCAGGTATCGTGCGTGGTTTAATTGAAAAAGTCGCGGTTACTTGCCCTAAAGCTTGTGTTGGTATCATCACTAACCCAGTAAATACTACTGTTGCGATTGCGGCTGAAGTGTTGAAAAAAGCAGGTGTTTACGACAAACGTAAATTATTTGGTGTGACAACTTTAGACGTGTTACGTTCTGAAACTTTTGTGGCTGAATTAAAAGGTTTAAATGTTTCTCGCACAAGCGTTCCTGTTATTGGTGGTCACTCAGGTGTGACTATTCTTCCATTACTTTCTCAAGTTCAATATGCAAAATGGAATGAAGATGAAATCGAACCATTAACAAAACGTATCCAAAATGCAGGTACAGAAGTGGTCAATGCAAAAGCAGGTGGCGGTTCTGCAACGCTTTCAATGGCGCAAGCTGCAGCACGTTTTGCGCGTTCTTTAGTGAAAGGATTAAGTGGCGAGACAGTGGTTGAATGTACTTATGTTGAAGGAGATGGCAAATATGCTCGTTTCTTCTCTCAACCCGTTCGTTTAGGCAAAGAAGGCGTAGAAGAAATTTTACCAATTGGCCCATTAAGTAATTTTGAACAACAAGCTTTAGAAAATATGTTGCCAACTTTACGTGCAGATATTGAATTGGGCGAAAAATTTATTAATGGTTAATCGTTAAACAATAAGAAGGGAATATAAAATTCTCTTTTTATTAAAATAAAAAAGCCACCAAATGGTGGCTTTTGTTTGTATCTTTATTATTTCTGACGCATTGCAGGGAATAAGATCACATCACGAATTGACGGTGCATTTGCATAAAGCATCGCTAGGCGGTCGATACCTAAACCTTCCCCAGCTGTTGGTGGTAAGCCGTGCTCTAATGCAACAACAAAGTCTTCATCTTTAAACATCGCTTCATCATCGCCTGCTTCTTTTGCAGCCACTTGTGCATCAAAACGTTCATTTTGATCTTCTGCGTCATTTAATTCTGAGAAACCATTACCGATTTCACGACCACCGATAAAGAGTTCAAAACGATCTGTTACATCAGGATTTTCATCATTGCGACGTGCAAGTGGAGAAATTTCCGCAGGATGAGCCATTAAGAATGTTGGTTGAATTAAGTGATGTTCAGCCACTTCTTCAAAAATTGCATTAACAATGCTGCCTAAACCCCAAGATTTTTGTACTTCAATACCTAAGCGTTCAGCCGTGGCTTTTGCACGATCAAAGTCATATAAATCTTCTTTTACGATACCTTTGTCTGCTCCGTATTTAATGGTTGCATCGTGTAACGTAATACGTTCGAATGGTTTACCAAAATCAAATTCGTATTCGCCGTATTTCACAATAGTAGTACCAAGAATATCAATCGCTAATTTACGAAGAAGTTCTTCGGTGTTATCCATTAAATCATGGTAATTCGCATACGCTTGGTAGTATTCAAGCATAGTAAATTCTGGATTATGACGAACAGAAACCCCTTCATTACGGAAGTTACGATTTAATTCAAATACTCGTTCAAAGCCACCCACTACTAAGCGTTTTAAATAAAGTTCAGGTGCGATACGTAAATACATATCCACATCTAATGCATTGTGATGGGTCACGAAAGGACGTGCAGATGCACCGCCTGGAATGACTTGTAACATTGGCGTTTCCACTTCCATAAAACCTTTAGAAATGAAATATTCACGAATACCCGCGACAACTTTAGAACGAATAATAAAAGTGCGGCGAGATTCTTCGTTAGAAATTAAATCTAAATAACGTTGGCGATAACGAACTTCTTGGTCGGTTAAACCGTGGAATTTATCTGGTAATGGGCGAAGTGCTTTAGTTAAAAGTTGAACTTCAGTGGTTTTTACAGTGAGTTCATCAGTTTTTGTTTTAAATAAAGTGCCTTTAACGCCAACGATGTCGCCTAAATCCCAAGTACCAACGTCATCTTTATAAACACCTTCAGGCAAATTATCGCGTGCAACGTAAAGCTGGATTTTACCGCTCATATCTTGAATAGTGATAAACGTCGCTTTACCCATTGCACGACGAGTCATAATACGACCAGCAACTTGTACTTCAATGCCTTTTTCTTTTAAGATTTCCCCGTCTTCTGCATCATATTGATTGTGCAAATCTTGTGCGAGAGCATCACGACGAAACTTGTTTGGAAAGGCATTACCTTTTGCACGTAATGCGGATAATTTTTCACGACGAACGAGCATTTCGCCATTGAGATCTAATTCTTTAACTTCTTGTTGTGACATATTGTTTACCTTGTTTTATAAATTAATAAGAAATTTTTATTTTCTTTGTTTACTTTAGGAGCTGTTGAAGACTAAAGGAAATATATTATCGAAAGCCCCCTTCCGTCGCTTCGCGCCACCTTCCCCCGTAAACAGGGGAAGGCAAGAAATTTCTACAAGCCCGCTTTTAAACTCGCTTCAATAAATCGATCTAAATCCCCGTCTAATACGGCTTGCGTATTACGGTTTTCTACGCCAGTACGTAAATCTTTAATGCGTGAATCGTCTAATACGTAAGAGCGAATTTGGCTTCCCCAACCAATGTCCGATTTATTATCTTCCATTGCTTGCTTATCCGCATTTTTCTTCTGTAACTCAAGCTCATACAATTTTGCTTTTAATTGTTTCATCGCTTGATCTTTGTTTTTGTGCTGTGAACGGTCGTTTTGACATTGCACTACAATACCACTTGGCATATGGGTAATTCGCACCGCACTTTCTGTTTTGTTTACGTGCTGACCACCTGCCCCCGATGCTCGATAAACATCAATACGTAAATCAGCAGGATTGATTTCAATATCAATATCGTCATCAATTTCAGGATAGACAAATGCTGCACTGAATGATGTGTGACGACGGTTATTGGAATCAAATGGACTTTTACGCACTAAACGATGAATCCCCGTTTCTGTTCGTAACCAACCAAAAGCATATTCTCCGCTCACTTTAATGGTTGCTGATTTTAATCCTGCTACATCGCCGTCAGAGACTTCCATCAGTTCTGTTTTAAAACCTTTGCTTTCAGCCCAACGAAGATACATACGCAGCAACATTTCTGTCCAATCTTGAGCTTCCGTACCGCCAGAGCCTGCTTGTAAGTCCACATAGCAATCGCAAGCATCATGTTCGCCACTAAACATTCGACGGAACTCTAATTTTTCGAGTTGTTGTTCGAGTTCATCTAATTCAGCTACCGCTTCATTGAAGGTGTCTTCGTCTTCTGCTTCGATAGCAAGTTCTAACAAGCCATCAACATCTTCTAAACCTTGTTCTAAATTTTTGATGGTATTTACAACTTGTTCTAAAGAAACCCGTTCTTTACCAAGCGTTTGAGCTTTATCTGGATCATTCCAAACATCTGGCTGTTCTAGTTCGGCATTGACTTCTTCTAAACGCTCAACTTTGGCATCAAAGTCAAAGATACCCCCGAAGCACCGAAGTGCGGTCAGATAAATCGATGATTTTATTTTTTACAGGATTGATTTCAAACATAATAAATTCACTGTGTGATAAAATGTGGAATTATATGCTATTTTCTGATTTTTGGATAGTTTGACCTTGCAGAAATTAGCAATCTCTCTATAATTTTAAACTTTCTCACTCAAGCTAATTTAGGAACAAAAAATGAAGAAAATTTTTACCGCACTTTTGTGCGTGGCTGCGGCTAATGCAATGGCAGATGATGCGGCAATTAAACGCAAATTACAGTCTTTTAATGTATCAAATATTGCTATTAAATCTTCGCCGATTTCAGGCATTAGAACGGCTGTCACGGATCAAGGTATACTTTATGTGAGCGAAGATGGAAAATATCTTTTTGAAGGTAAACTTTATGAACTCACAAATAATGGCCCTGTTGATGTAGCAGGTAAAATTTTAGTGGATAAACTTAATTCTTATAAAGACGAGATGATTGTTTATCCTGCGAAAAATGAAAAACACGTAGTAACAGTATTTATGGATATTACCTGCCATTATTGCCATTTATTACATCAGCAATTAAAAGAATATAACGATCTTGGTATTACTGTGCGTTATTTAGCTTTCCCTCGCGCAGGTATGAATAATCAAACGGCGAAACAAATGGAAGCGATTTGGACGGCGAAAGATCCCGTTTTTGCTTTAAACGAAGCTGAAAACGGTAATCTACCAAAAGAAGTTAAAACGCCAAATATCGTGAAAAAACATTATGAATTAGGTATTCAATTTGGTGTACGAGGAACACCAAGTATTGTTACCTCAACTGGTGAGCTTATTGGCGGTTATTTAAAACCTGCTGATTTATTAAGAGCACTTGAAGAAATGGCACAATAATTTTATAATGAAAAACAAGGGGCAGTTGCCTACCCCTTGTGTTTTAATAGTCGGTAATGCTTAATATGCTGGGGAGCTTAAAAGCATTAACAACACAAAAATTATGATATAAATACATAATTTAGGCATCATTAAAATCCTTAGCTGACACAATAGTTAGACTAATGGTCAGTAGGCCTTTTAACCCCTGTCAGCATTCAGGGTTAAAAGCCCTGACCGACAGGAAAAAGTATAGATAAAAGAGCTGTTGATTTCAACAGCTTTTTGCTTTTAGGTATGAATTAATATCCAGTGAAAAAACTTATCAAACGCCGTGAAATTCCAATTGGAAATTCTGTTTCAAATCATCCCTTATTAGATCGCCTTTATCGCGCTCGTCGTATTCAAAACACCAAAGAATTAGACCGCACTTTGAAATCAATGCTCAATCCAAATCAGTTATATGGCATTGAGCAAGCTGTAAATTTATTAGTGGAAGCTTATCAACAACAGCAAAAAATTGTGATTGTTGGGGATTTTGATGCTGACGGTGCAACCAGCACAGCATTGAGTGTGCTGGCTTTAAGACAACTTGGCTTTTCTGATGTGGATTACCTTGTGCCAAATCGATTTGAACAGGGTTATGGTTTGAGTATTCCCGTGGCTGAAATGGCAATTGAAAAGGGCGTTCAGCTTTTAATGACGGTGGATAATGGCGTTTCATCTTTTGACGGTGTGGCATTTTTGAAAGAAAAAGGCATTCGAGTTTTAGTCACGGATCATCATTTACCCCCCGAAACTTTGCCGCCAGCCGATGCGATTGTTAATCCTAATTTAAGTCAGTGTCATTTCCCTTCAAAATCTTTAGCAGGCGTTGGTGTGGCATTTTATTTGATGTTAGCCGTACGAGCAAAATTTCGTGAACTCGGTATTTTTACTGCAGAAACACAACCTAATTTTACTGATTTGCTCGATCTAGTGGCATTGGGTACTGTCGCTGATGTGGTACCTTTAGATCAAAATAATCGTATCCTTGCTTATCAAGGTTTAATGCGTATCCGTGCTAGACACTGCCGTCTTGGTATTATTGCGTTGGCAGAAGTGGCTAACCGTAATGTAGAGCAGTTTACTTCAAGTGATCTCGGTTTTTGTATTGGGCCGCGTTTAAATGCGGCAGGGCGTTTAGATAATATGTCGATTGGTGTAGAGCTTTTGCTGGCGAACGAAATGTCAAAAGCCAGAGAATTAGCTTTAGATCTCGATCAGCTTAACCAAACTCGTAAAGAAATTGAAGCAGGTATGAAGCTTGAGGCAATAAAAATTTGTCAAAATCTTACCGCACTTTTTAAAGAGTTACCCTATGGTATTACGCTTTATCAGCCCGATTGGCATCAAGGCGTATTAGGCATTGTGTCATCAAGGATTAAGGATCAATATCATCGTCCAGTGATTGCCTTTGCACAAGATAGTGAGGGAATTTTGAAAGGTTCCGCGCGTTCTATTGAGGGGTTACATATGCGCGATGTTTTAGAGCGTATTCATTCGCAACATCCTAATATAATTTTAAAATTTGGTGGACACGCAATGGCGGCAGGCTTGAGTATTCGCGAAGAACATTTTGCGGATTTCCAACATATTTTTAATCAAACCGTTGCCGATTGGTTTGATGAAGAACATCTGCAAAGCATAATTTGGACAGATGGCGAGCTGAATTCAAATGAATTTAATCTTGAAACGGCAGAGCTGATAAAATCGGTAGGCACTTGGGGGCAAGGGTTTCCTGAGCCTTGCTTTGATGGCGAATTTAAAATTTTAGACCAGCGCGCAATTGGGCAAAATAAAAATCATCTAAAAATGTTGCTAGAGCCGAAACAAGGCGGGGTTTTATTAGATGCCATTGCGTTTAATATTGATACAAGATTGTATCCTGATCTTTCAATTAAACAGGCTCGTTTAGCCTATAAATTAGATATTAACGAATTTCGTGGCAATCGTAGCCTACAATTATTGGTAGATTATATTGAGCCGATAGATGAGTGATAGAATGAAATTAAAGGGAATATTGGCATTTTGTTTGCTTTTTTTATCGTCGTTTGTTTTAGCAGAAGTCAATCAGAAAGAATTTTCAGTGCAAAATTCTCCGCACTTGCCATCAAGGGACACAATCTATTTTGAAGATGGACGGGATTATTTTTCTTATAAAGAACCTATCGAACAAGCGTCTCGAACCGATAAAAAAATCCGCATTCAATTCTTTTTTGATTATGATTGTCGAGTGTGTTCTTCAGCGCAGGATATTTTAGAGCTTTATAGCCAAATACGCACATATAAAGTTGTGTTGGAACAATATCCTATTGCAACTGCCGATAGCCAGTTTAGCGCACGTATTTTTTATACTTTGCAAGCATTAAGTGCGAGCGAATTATCCAATGTTTTGTTATTTGAAACTTCAGAAAAATCCCGTTATACAGAATTGTCTACATCAAATAAAATTCAACAATGGGCAGAAAAACAAGGGCTAGATAAGCAGTTATTTATTCAAACTGAAAATTCACAAAGCGTAAAAGAACAAATTCAAAATGCAATTGAATTGACGGAAGAATATGGTGTTTTTACCTATCCTTATGTTGTTATTGGGGGAAAATATGTACTCACTGCAAGTACGCTTTATAACGATGATTATAGCGTAGCAGTGTTAGATTTTTTGGTAAATAAAATAGAACAGGAACAAAAACAATGAAAATAGGAATTGTTGGTGCAATGGCACAAGAAGTCGAAATTTTAAAAAATTTAATGGCTGATAGAACGGAAACTCGAGTAGCAAGTGCGGTCATTTTTGAAGGTAAAATTAATGGTAAAAATGTTGCATTATTGCAATCAGGCATTGGCAAAGTGGCAGCTGCCATTGGCACGACGGCGTTATTGCAATTAGCCAAGCCAGATTGTGTGATCAATACTGGTTCTGCAGGTGGGGTCGCAAAAGGCTTGAAAGTGGGGGATATTGTAATTTCTGATGAAACACGCTACCACGATGCGGACGTGACAGCTTTTGGCTATGAAAAAGGGCAGTTACCTGCTAATCCTGCTGCATTTTTATCTGATAAAAAATTGGCAGATCTCGCTCAAGAAATTGCAGAAAAGCAAGGGCAATCGGTAAAACGTGGTTTAATTTGCTCTGGCGATAGTTTTATTAATAGTGAAGACAAAATTGCACAAATAAAAGCAGATTTCCCGAATGTGACGGGGGTTGAAATGGAAGCCACAGCGATTGCGCAAGTTTGCTATGCGTTTAATGTGCCTTTTGTGGTGGTTCGTGCTATTTCTGATGGCGGCGATGGCAAAGCAAGTATGTCTTTTGAAGAGTTTTTACCATTGGCGGCGAAGCAGTCTTCGGCATTAGTATTAGGGATGATTGACAGACTGTCGTAATAATCTTTTAATAAGATAATAAATGCTAAAATTGAAGGCATAGCTTATTAGCTATGCCTTTTATATGAACTCTCTAGAATTTATAGTTTAAACTCAGAATATAAGTTCTTCCACGTGCAAAGTTATAAAGTACAGTTTTATCTGAACCACCTTCACAACTATCAGGATTTTTACTACAAATTGAATCATTTAAACTTGAATAATATCTTTGCGAAGCCGCATCATTTCCAGCATCTAACGGATCAACATAACGTTTATCTAATAGATTTTGTACTTCCGCTTTAATAATCAAATCTTTGATTGGTTCATAGCTGACGTGTAAATCTAAAATAATCGGTTGTTTTTTAATATCTTCCGTTTTCTTAACAGCATAGTAATTTTCACGACGCAAGGCATTTTTTTCAAAGCGAGATCCATTGATATATTCTTCTTCAATTGTCGCACGTTTACTTTTTCCATAATAACGAGCTGCCAGACCTAAGGTTAATTTTTGATCAAACCAACGTGTGCCAAGCTCTAATCTGCCGTAGTCTTTTGGTAGCATTGAAACACGAGATAAGCCATAACCTTGTTTCAAAATATCGTCTTTTGAAGCATTATTCGGACGTGGGCTGGCATCGGCATAATTGGTTGGTTGATTAGTACGTTGATATGCATAAGAGACATTCGCAAAAAAACGTCCCATGTCATAGTTAATTTCTAACTCGACGCCGCTCTTTTTCACAATAGGCTTATAATTTTGATGAGCAATAGTATATTTAAATCCATTACTTTCTGCCCACGTAGGTTCGCCATCTCGCCACCAAACACCATAAACATTATGGATATAGTTTTTAATAAAGCTACGATAGCCCACTAATTTTAAGCCTAGCACATCGTCTTGAGTGAATAGACCTTTTTTATAAGTATTAAAGCCTAGTTGATAGGTGTCAGATTGTTCAGGTTTCAATGCCGTGTTTACCCCTGCATTAGACACTTGAGAGAAAAACATCTCTTGAATATTCGGCATTCTGTGTGTGCGTGAATAAGTAAAAAATGGCATAAAATAATCACTTAGCTCTGCACTTAATGTAGCGGAATGATTGAATGCCTTTTTATGCCCTGATTTATGCAAAATAGGTTCATTAATTTTATCTGCTGTATTTTCATATCCAACATACTCACCATTAAAGGCATAATGGGTAAAATTCACGCTGTAATTTAAATGATAAATACCTTTAGAAAGTGCGGTATCAAAATACACTGTTTTAAATTTTTGCTTGCCAGAAGGTTGTAAGATTACTGAACGTTGTGGTAATAAACCTTTTGAGCCAGAATATCGCCCTCTTTGACTTTGTGAATATAAGCCTTGATCATGTGAAGCATCGTTATAAAACAAACTTAATTCTTCTGGAAAACGGTTTTTACTGTATTCATTGGTAAAATAGTTAAACCCTAATGTGGTTTTTAAATCAATTTCTTTTGGCAACAAGAAAGTATGGCTGTTGTTAATATCAACAATATTTGCCACATTTTTAGTGATAAGTTTGTCTGCCACTCGCCAGCCTGCAAAAAAACCACCTTTAGGATAAATGGTTTTACCAATGTTATGTGCAGCCATTAAATTAAGATCAAGATAGCTGTTATTATTGAAGTTATAATTGACTTGGTAATTACGGTTTTCAATTTTGCGAGAACCAATTTTATTATCAAGGGTACGTATTTGTGCCCCTAAGGTATGGCGATCATCGCTATATTCAAATTTTAATAAATGGCTACGTGAACGAGATTGCAAACTGCCTGGTTCAATAGGTGCAACACTGTATTGCTCTTTATTGCGTTCAAAGCTTTCATCAGTTTCTGTTATGTCTTTTTGTAATTCTGCAATTTCTGATGGATTTTTGTTCTCTTTAAGAAGTTTGTTTAAAATGTCCGCTCTTTTATCATTTTTGTACCATCTTTGGCATACATTATTGCCAAGATTTGCTTGTGTCGAGTCAGCTAACTTGGGGGTGTCGGGGTGATTACAAGACCAATGGTTTTTGTTTAAATCAGGAGTCCACTGTCCAGCTTGGTTTAAAACATAACCTGCATTGCGGAAATAAGCTTCTTTTTCTTTAGCAAGAATATCTTGCCCTAATGATGCTAATCGTTCTCCGCCACCGATACGATAATCTTGTGAAACTTCACGTTGGCTATAACCATACACCACGCCTACATAGCCACCATTATCAAGCCATTTTCTGCCAGCAGCCGTCGTCATAAAATTGGATTTAGTGGCATTGCTCCCTGCCATTCCTTTCAGAATAATGCCGAATGGTTTGTCATCAGTAATCACATCATTAACGCTTAATGTTCTAAAATTAGCACTGCCTGCTAACGCATTTATACCGCTTGCTCCCGAAAAGTTACTTTTATTAACATCTACACCTGCAATAAAATTAGGATCGATTGCCGCACCAAATTGAGAACTTCCGCCTGATTGACCAGAGTCTAAGGCTGTAGAATAGAAGGTTTGGGTTACACCATCAACCATCGTATTGACACGACCTAATCCATTTTCGCCACGAATATTTACAGAAACGACACCCGAGCCTTTATCTTGTTGAGTAAATGCTCCAGGAATGCTCCGAATCACTTGGTCAATAGTTTGTGTTTCCTTAAAGACATTTTCACGCGTACTTTTGGCTTTGGCTTCAGTGAAAGGTTTTTTATCGTTTGATATCACTTTTTCTACGACATCAATTTGTCCTAATGTTTCTTCGGCTTGAGCTTGTGTAATCGTCATACCGATTGTATTGATTAGGCTAAGTGTAATTAAATTTAATTTTATAGCTTTCTTCATTATAGTTCCTATTTATTTTTGAGAAGGATTACGATTATCCATTTTATAAGAGGGATTTCAAGGAATGATTTAATGAAAATACCTAAAAATAATGAAAAAAATTAATTTTTAGAGAGGAAATATGTTGAGAAGATAAAGAAAAAGAAAGTTTGGTTTTTGCGAAATGGAGAAATTCATTCGCAAAATCAACCGCACTTTAATGGGTTAAAGGTTAGTTTTGATAGTAGAAACATAAGAACCACGATTGGGATAATTGTTCATTTCAAAGGTTTCAAGCAAATTGTTTTAAAAAAGAGAAAAAACAAGAAATGACCGCAAAAGTGCGGTCATTTTTGGCGTAAATTTTATAGATTATAAAACAAAGGTACTAAGAACAACGCGCCAAGTGCGGCAATGATACCGTAAACGATCATAGGTATAATGGTTTTCTTAATAATTGTGCCTTCTTGGTTTGAAATATTTAACACAGAACTTACCGCTACAATGTTATTGATACATACCATATTCCCCATTGCCCCACCAACAGATTGTAAAGCAAGAACAAGTGCGACAGAAATGCCTGTGGTTTCTGCGGTAGAAAGTTGAACACTACCAAATGTTAGGTTGGATACGGTATTTGAACCCGAGAAAAACGATCCAATCGCACCTAAGAAAGAGGAGAAAATAGTCCAGTTGCTACCAGAAATTTCAGCAAAAGTTCGACCTATAATTTTTACCATAGAATGTTCGCCACCCACTAACATTAGGTTTACCATCACTAAGGCACCAACTAAGGCAATAAATGGATTTTTAGATTGTTGTAAACTTGATACAAAAATCTGTTTAACATTTGAACTGGAAATTTTAAAGAAAGGAATCGCAATTAGCACTGTAATGACAAATGGAATCAATGCGGGTACATAAAGAAGTTTATAGCTTGATGAAACATTTGAGCCAAAAATATTTTTTAAGCTAAAGATTAAACCTTTACTAATTTCAAATAATCCTAACGAACCTAATGTGGTTGAGAACCAAATAGTTGCGTCATTCATCATTGCTTTGAATGGTAATTGATGAATACGAGTCACAATTAAAAATGCAATAAGTAAACCTGTAGGGAATAATGCTTTAACTACTTCTCCCGTACTTACCGCATTATTATCAAGGTTATTTGTTACTTTTGCTAAACCAATATTGCGATTCGCAGCCCATACGGAAATAAATAAGCCGATTGCCCCCCCAACGAGTGATGGAAATTCGTAATTGACTTGAGCAATCAAGAAATAAGGTACTACGCAACCCAGTACGCTAATATAGATAAATACGATGTTTTTACGAATATCATCCCAACTTACTAAGATACGAAGTGCTAATAATGGGATAAGAAGTGCAGCAACGGAGTGTATAAATGCTGTAATAGACCCAATTTCTAAAATCATATTTTCTGATAATTTTAAAGCACCAAAACCAAACCAAGTTGGTGTACCTACCGCACCAAAGGATACGGGAACTGAGTTCATAATCAGTGCCAACATCGCCACTTTTAATGGATGAAAACCTAATCCCACTAAAATAGGTGCAGCAATTGCTGCTGGTGTACCAAAACCACTTGCACCTTCGATCATAAAGGCAAATGCCCAACCAATAATCATTAATTGTGCAACAGGATTTGGATTAATATTTCCTAGCCATTTTCGCATAATATTCGTTGCGCCTGAAATTTCAGAGAAACGGTTAAAGAGAATCGCACCAAAAATTACTGTAATAGGAGTTTGTACCGCAACAATTGCAGAAACAACATTTGCACTAATAGTAACAATATCTGTATTAAAGTGTAAAAGATGAACGCCCATAACTAATGTTGCAATCCAAGGTAAGGCAACATAAGAAGGTAGCGCGTTTCTTTTTACCATAAGATAAATCAGTAAAACGATAGGAAAAATACTTAGAATAAAAGACAGCATAAAATATCCTCAGAGTTAGATTAAAAGATGTGATTATTTTATGGATTTATATGCAAAAGCATATACCTATTTTAAGAAAATGTGATCAATATCTCATAAAATTTAACATTTTATTTTCATTTTTTACATTTTTATTACTATTTGTGTTTAGTTATAGTATTAATAGAAGAATATGGAATATGATAAAGATTGTTTAATACCATATTAACATTAGCAGGATCACCAAATTCTCACTATAATGCGCAAAATTTTGAGAATGAAAGGATAATTTGTATGGGAATGATTATTACTGTTGATGGTCCTAGTGGTGCTGGGAAAGGGACGCTTTGTTATGCGTTGTTATGCGTTGGCTGAAAAGTTGGGCTATGCTTTTTATTGATAAAAATCTCCCCTTTTAATCGAGGAGATTTTTATTATTCTTCTTTAAATTCTTCCATCATTTCTTGTGCTTTTTTCACCATATCTTCTGAACCAACAAAAAGTGGTACACGTTGGTGGAGTTCCGTTGGTTGAATATCTAAAATTCGACGATAACCATCCGTTGCGACACCACCAGCTTGCTCCGCTAAAAATGCAATAGGATTGCCTTCATATAATAAACGGAGTTTTCCATTTGGATAGTTGGTTGCACTTGGGTAAATATAAATGCCGCCTTTTAATAAGTTGCGGTGGAAGTCTGCTACAAGTGAACCAATATAGCGAGATACGTAAGGGCGATGAGTCGCTTTGTCTTCTTCTTGGCAATATTTAATATATTTTTTCACACCTTGTGGGAATTTCAGGTATTGTCCTTCGTTGATGGAATAAATTTTGCCCTCTTTTGGCATTTGCATATTTTCGTGGGAAAGACAGAATGTACCGATTGATGGATCATAAGTGAAACCATTCACACCGTGACCAGTGGTATAAACCAACATTGTTGATGAACCATAAACAATATAACCCGCCGCGACTTGTTTATTGCCTGGTTGCATAAAATCTTCTAAGGTAACAGGTGAGCCAATTGGAGATACGCGACGGTAAATAGAGAAAATTGTTCCTACAGATACGTTTACATCAATATTTGAAGAACCATCAAGGGGATCCGTTAAAATAATATATTTTGCATTACGGCCACGTTCCGTATCAAACGCAATAAAACTTTCTTCTTCTTCAGAGGCAAACCCTGCCACTTCTTCACGTGCCATTAATGCCGCTTTCATCGTGTTATGGGCGAATAAATCGAGTTTCATTTGACTTTCGCCTTGTACATTTTCAATACCAGATTGACCGAGAATATTTGTTAAACCTGCTTTGTTAATATCTCGATGAATAATTTTCGCTAAAAGACGAATTGACGACAAAATACCACTCAATTCCCCTTTAGCATTTGGGTATTCTGCTTGGCGTTCAACGATAAATTCACTTAATGTTTTCATAATTTTCCTTTTAGTTTTTCATAATGCGTAAGTTAATTATAGGGAGTTTGGAGTGTAAACTCTAATAGCAGATTATCAGAATGGGATCTTTATCACAAAAAATTCACATTTATTACTGCAATTTTTAGAAACTATCGCTTATTTTTGAATAAATTTTGGAGTGTTTTTATGCATTTGCGCTCCAAATAAACTTGAGCTACCATAACCGCACTTTATTAAGCCAAAAGGTAAAAAATGAAAATTGCATTAGGCATTGAGTATAACGGGCAAAATTATTATGGTTGGCAGAGACAAGAAAAAGTCCGCAGTGTACAAGAAGAATTAGAAAAGGCACTTTCTTGCATTGCAAATGAAAAAATTGAAATATTTTGTGCTGGTAGAACGGATTCTGGCGTAAGTGGAACGGGGCAGGTTGTTCATTTTGAAACCAATGCGGTTCGTCCTGAGAAAGCTTGGGCTTTTGGCACTAATGCTAATTTACCTGATGACATTGCGGTGGCTTGGGCAAAACAAATCGATGATGAATTTCACGCCAGATTTTCCGCAACAGCACGCCGTTACCGTTATATTCTTTATTGTAATAAATTACGCTCTGCGATTTTAGCGGGAGGAATGACACATTGTCATTTAGATTTAGATGCGGAAAAAATGCATCAGGCAGGACAATGTTTACTTGGCGAACATGATTTTTCCTCTTTCCGTGCAGCACAATGCCAGTCTCATACGCCTTGGCGTAATGTGCATCATTTGAATGTGTCTCGTATCGGGCAATATATTATTGTTGATATTCAGGCGAATGCTTTTGTGCATCATATGGTGCGTAATATTGTGGGAAGTTTGATTGAGGTCGGTGCTGGAAATCAGCCGATTGAATGGATGCAATGGTTACTTGATCAGAAAAATCGTCAGCTTGCCGCACCAACAGCAAAACCCGATGGATTGTATTTGGTTGATGTGATTTATCCGCAGAAGTTTGATATTCCTAAACGCCCAATTGGCCCTTTATTTTTAGAGGATGGTTTATTAAATCGTACTTTGAAATAAAGCGTAATTTAATCCTTTAAATAACCATATCTGTAAAAAAAGACCGCACTTTAAAAGTGCGGTCAATGTTAAGTGAATTTTATATTAATTTTGATATTCCATAGTTCACTAAAAATCCACCAACCACGAGCCATAAATAAATCAATACACCTAAAACAAGCGGTTTTAATCCTGCTTTCTTGATTGCGCTTGCTTGTGTCGTTAAGCCAAGCGCAGCCATCGCTGAAATTAATAAGAAAGAATCGATTTCAACTAATAATTTCACGAGTTCTTTTGGTAATAAATCAAAAGAATTAAATATGGCAACGCCAATAAAAAGTACAGCAAACCAAGGAATTGTAATTTTGTGTGACGTATTTTCTGATACTCCATTACTACGTGTTAATAACCAAGAGAGCATTAATAAAAATGGTGCAAGCATCATCACTCGGATCATTTTGGTAATGACAGCGGTATTCGCCACGATAGGATCAATATTTCCCCCAATCGCATAAACTTGAGCCACTTCATGTACGCTAGAGCCAACATAAATACCGAATTGATGGGCGTTAATTAAATGTTGTGACCAAGTGTAGAAAAATGGATAGGTAAAAATAGAAAGCGTCCCGAAAATGACCACTACGGCAATCGCTACTGAAACTTTATGAGATTCTGCTTTGGTAACAGGCTCTGCCGCCATAACCGCTGCCGCACCACAAATACTACATCCAGCCCCAGTGAGATAAACTAATTGTTTATCCATTTTTAGGTAGCGAATGCCAAAAAGTGCGGTAAAAAAGAAGGTTGAAATTAGCATGATTGCATCAGTGGCAACAGCATTTAATCCTACATCAGCGATATCGCCAAAAGTAAGGCGAAAACCATACAGCACAATGCCAGTGCGAAGAAGCGTGCCTTTCGCAAATAATACGCCTTTTTCCACTTGTGAAGAAAATTGAGGGTAAATGGTATTGCCGATTGCCATTCCCAGCAAGATGGCAATAATTAAGGCACTGATATGATAATGATGGGAAAAGTCAGTGCTTCCTAAATAGTTAGCAAGTATAGCGATAATCGCGATAAATATAAGTCCGAAATAAAAGGGACGAGTGTTCATTTTTTCTTTCCTTAGTGAGTGTTTTTGTCTTTTACCCAAGCGGTTTCATCTAAAATTTTGCCAAAATAGCTTTCGACTAAGCGACGAGTAACATCAGTTTGTGGAGCGGTAAAAAGATTTTGAGGGCTGCCATATTCAATCATTTTTCCTTCATCCATTACGATAATCGTATCTGCAATATGTTTAATTACACCGAGATCTTGCCCTACATAAATATAAGAAATACCTAAACGTTGCTGCAGATCAAGGGTTAAATTTAGTAATTGAATGCGCACCGAGGCATCTAAATTACCAATTGCATCATCTATAATAATTATTTCAGGTTCTAAAATCAGCGCACGTGCCAAAGCGACACGCTGTTTTTGGCTAATAGAAAGATGCTTAATATTGAGATTTGTGTAATCAGGATAAAGTCCAACAAGAGAGAGGGTCTCAAAGATTTTTTCATTACGTTGTGTTTCTGTCCAATCTGTCGCTAGGCTTAATGGTTCGTCTAATATTTGTCCAATATTTAAACGTGGGTTAAATGCAGAATTGGCATCTTGGAAAACCATACGAATATGTTTAGCGCTAGATTGGGCATCCTGATATTGTAATTCTCGATCATTAAATAAAATTCGACCAGAAGTTGGCGGAATAATGCCTGCTATCATTTTCACTAGGGTTGATTTACCAGAGCCATTATTGCCAATGATTGCAAGTGTTTGTTTACGTTCAAGGGTAAAACTCACTTTATCCACTGCATTGAATTGATTTCGACCAAATAAACTGGCGTGACCTTTAAAAGTTTTAGTTAAATCTTCCACTTGTAATAAGGGCATTATTCATTTCCTTTGCAATTAAGTATAAAAGGGGTGGCGGTTGTTTTTTCTTTGAAATTTTTTTCTCGTAAATTAATAGGATAATGACAAGAAAATTCGTGTTGTTTTATTTTCAATCGTCTTGGTTTTTCCATACATTTTTTTTGTGCAAAAGGGCATCTTGGGCCAAGACGACAGCCAATTGGCATTTGCTCTAAAATAGGCACGGTGCCTTCTAACGTACCCAATTTAGTTTTAAATCCCAAAGGTTGAGTAAAATCGGGTACTGCATTAATTAAGGCTTGGGTATAAGGATGATGGGGACTTTCGATTAATATTTCAGTCGGGGCAGATTCGGTATTTTGCCCACAATAAAGCACTGAAATTTGATCGCACCATTCACTAATACTTTTAATATCGTTACTCGTAAGTAAAATTGTTGTTCCCTGATTTTGGTTCATACTAGAAAGTAAACGAAAAACTTGTAGGGCAGTGGTTGATTCTAATGCATTTGTTGGTTCATCTGCGATTAATAAACGTGGCTGATTAGCGACAGCCATTGCGATCATAACTTTTTGTCCTTCGCCTTCTGTCAGTTCGTTAGGATAGCTTGCCATAATATCACGATGATCTTTAATTCCCACGCGATGTAACAATTCAATAGCACGTCTTTTTTTCCACCCAAACCATTTCCACCATTTATTTTTAAATGTCCAATTAGGAATATTTTGGATGAGTTGTTTCCCTATTTTTCGGCTTGGATCAAGGCAAGATAAGGGATTTTGGAAAATCATTGAAATTTCTTTGCCGACAATCTTACGTCGTTTATTAGGACTGAGTTTAAGTAATTCGACATCGTGAAAACGAAAGCGATCGGCAGTAATAATCCAATTTTCTTTGATTGCATTACAAATGACTTTAGCGATTAAGCTTTTTCCTGAGCCTGATTCACCAACTAATCCACTGATTTCCCCTTCGTTAAGGGAAAGATTGACGCCATCTACAATTTTTATACGTCCATTGGAGGTTTGAATTTCAATATTGAGGTTACAAATGTCTAAAAGTGCCATAGGCTATTCTTGATGTTGATTGATGGTTTTAGTTAAGCCATTGCTAAAAATAATGCTTAATAAAATAGTAAAAATAATTGCAAAGCCAGGGAGTAATACCGTCCAAGGTGCAAGATAGAGTAGTTCTAAAGAATCTCGAATCATTGCGCCCCATTCTGGGGTTGGTCGTTGTGCGCCAAGGGAAATAAAACTTAACGCACTAATATCCAACACGGCTATAACAAAAGCACGAGCCACTTCTTGAATATAAATAACAGTAATATTCGGTAAAATAGTGCTTTTTAATAATTCCCAGTTAGAAATGCCTTCAAGTTTTAACATCAGCACATAATCTTTTTTCAATTCTTGTTGAATGGCTTGATAAATTGCATGGATGAAATACGGCAATATCGCTAAGAGTGTTGCGAACATTGCATTCCATAAACTTGGTTCCATTAATGTTGAAATAACAATGGCAATTAATAGAATAGGTAACGATAAAAAAGCATCAAAAATATGCCCGACAAAACGAGCTTTAATACCTTTCAGTAGTCCTGCAATAATTCCTAGTGCGCCGCCTATTATTGCCACTGAAAAGACAACCAGTAAAGCAGAACCTAAGGTATAACGAGTACCCATAATTAAACGACTTAATATGTCGCGACCTAAATCATCAGTACCAAAGAAAAAAGCAATTTTTCCTCTATCTACCCAAGAAGGAGGCATTAATTCTTGCCCAATAAATTGTCGATTATCAGCATAAGGTGCAAGATAACTAGCAAAAAGTGCGGTAAAAATTAATGCGATTAATAAATAAAAGCTAAAAAGTGCGATGGTATTTTGACGAAAGCGTAACCAAATTTGAAAGATTGAGGTGCTTTCGCGGAATTCATCAGGTTCTTTATTTTGCATACCAACCTTTCTTTTTAAATGGATCGAGTATAAAAGTGAATACTTTAGTGAATGTATCAATCAAAATAATACATACACCAATAACAATTACACCTGCGGCAATGCTGTTGTAATCTTGTTCATTTACGGCATTAATTAACCAACGACCAATGCCAGGCCAACCTAAAGCCGTTTCTACCAACATACATTGCGTTAATACTAATGTGAATACACGTGGTACTTGTGGAACAAGTAGGGGAAAAGTATTACGGAATACGTATTGATGGAGAATTTTCCATTTTGACCAACCCCGTGTTGTCGCTACTTTAGAAAAATTTTGATTCAAAATATATTCTGCTCGTTGATGAATAATGCGGATAATTTCCATTGTTGGCAAAATACACAATACCAATGTTGGTAAGGCTAAATGTTGCAATATATTTTGTACGATTTTTGTACGATAAGGCACTTCCATAAACCACATATCAATAACAGGAAATCCCGTAATGGATTTAATTTCGTAAAGCAAATTATATTGTCCAATAGCGGCAATTTCCCAATGTGAGAGCGCGGCAACGTACAGTAAAATAGGGGCTAACCAAAATATTGGAATAGATAGCCCTACATAAGATAAGCTCTGTAAACTTTTTGCAAAAACTTGTTCAGAATTGACCGCACTTATAATGCCAAGTGGCAAACCAAAAATAAATGCCAAAAACAATGTAATGAAACAAAGTTCCAATGTGGGAGGAAGAACCGTAAGAATAAGGTTCATTAATGATTTTCCACCGTTATAGGTAATGCCAAAATCACCTTGTAACAAGGTGCCTAAATAATGGAAATAGCCGATATAAATGTTTTGTGTAACAAGATTCGCATTAAGAGGATCGCGCAATAAAATGACAAAGCCTAATAGCGATAATACGAGTAATAATAATGCCACCCACAGAATATGGCGAAGAACCGACCATAACATTAGTGTTTCTCCTGAATAAAATATAAGGTGGAAAAATCTAAGCTACCAAAAGGCGTCATTTTTACTCCTTTCACACGACTATTTGCGACTAAAATACGTTTTACATTGGCAATAGGAATAATGGGTAATTCACGTAAAACGAGTTCTTGGGCTTCATTATAGGATTTTGCGCGTGAACTTAAATGTGAGGTGGTAATGGCGCGATCCATAAATTGATCAAATTCTTCATTACACCAATTAGATAAATTAGTGAGTTCATTTTTTGTTCCACAGCTTAAAATTGGACGCATAAAACCATCAGGATCAAGATTACCAGCTAACCAACCAGATAGAATCAAATCATAATTTTCCGATTGATTGCGTAATTGCGCAGTTAAAAATGGACGAGTTACGGCACGCACTTTAACTTTCACACCCGCTTGAGCTAAATCCCATTTTATCATTTCAGCCATTTTAAAAGGTGCAGGATTATAGACTTGTTCTTCATTAATTACCCATAAATTTAACAAAAGGTTTTTATCTGCTAATTTATTTTTGGCGATTTTGGGATTGTAATCAAACTCAAATTCTGGCGTATTGACACTTGAAGCCCAAGATACTTCAGGAATAATGTTATTCGCCACTGTCGCAGTATTGTGATAGATGTTGTGAATAATACGTGCACGGTTCAAACTTTGTGAGATAGCTTCTCGAATGGTGCGATCCTGCATCAATGGCTTTTCAAAATTGAAGGCAAGATATGCCAAATTCATTCCGTCAGTGGATTGCATATAGTAGTGCTTATCGTTGCTCTTTAATAAGCCAATTTGGCTTACTTCAGGATAAGAGGCTATTTGACATTCATTATTGAAAAATTTGACGAGTCGCCCGTTTCTATCAGTAGATAAATCCACGATAATATTTTGAATTTTTGCTTCTTTTTTCCAATAGTTTTCGTTACGCACTAAGCGAACATATTGGTTATATACATAATCTTTTACTTGATAAGGCCCTGTGCCTACTGGGTGGGTATCTAATTGAGTAAGGTTGTCATCTGCGCTTAATTGATAGGCATATTCTTGTGAAAAAATAATGGCATACTGGCTGGCAAGATGCGACAAGATGGAGGAATCTGGCTCAAATAATTCAATTTTTACTTGATAAGGCGAAAGTGCGGTCACAGATTTGATTTTTTCGTTAAGTTTAATGCTATCAAAATAAGGAAAACGCACTTTTCTTGCTTGTTCGTGAAACACTCTATATTGTGGATTACTATAGGTAACATTCGTCTCTGCTAAGGTTGGTAAATAGGTATTATGTCCTAATACACGATTAATCGAAAATACTACGTCTTCAGCGTTAAAATCACGTGTTGGGGTAAACCAAGGGGTTTGGTGAAATTTTACGCCGTGACGTAAATTTAATAAAATTTCTTTACCATCAGCTGAAATGGAATAAGATTGCGCCAGCATTGGTGTTAATGTTGCACTGTGATTTTTTATATCAAATAATTTGTTATAAATTTGTTCCGTGACCACATTCATACTGGTTCCTGCATCTGCCGTTTGCGGATTAAATGAAAAACCTGAAGCGTGGGTGCAATAAGTTAAGCCATTTTCAGTTAAAAATGTTGGAACACTTGGCGCAGCCTGTAATTCTACACTTTGGATTATACAGAGCAGAAAAGATAAAAATCTCAGATTTAGACGTAACATAACAAATGCATTGTGATAAATTATGTGTCAAATTGTAAGGCATATTAGTAAAAATGGCTAGGATATTGAATGTTTAATCGGGTTCAAAAGGAAATCAATCAAATTATTAATCGTGGTTTTGACCGCACTTTGCACTTGGCGGTGACGGGGTTAAGTCGGAGTGGAAAAACGGCGTTTATTACAAGTTTAATCAATCAACTTCTCTCCATTAATCAACATTCATCACAGAATTTGCCCTTGTTTGAAGCAGCGAGAAATGGTTCAATTTTGGCAGTCAAACGAGTATCCCAACAAGATCTCAGCGTGCCACGTTTTGATTATGAAAGTAATTTAAATGATTTGTCACAAAATCCGCCTCAATGGTTTCAATCTACTCGTGGCGTGAGTGAAACGCGTTTAGCAATTCGTTTTCAACGCCAATCTGGCTTGCTACGTCATTTGAAAGAACGAGGCACGCTTTATCTGGATATTTTTGATTATCCGGGAGAATGGCTGCTCGATTTGTCGTTGTTAAATTTAGATTTTCAACAATGGTCACAAGAGCAAATCAAGGTCACAACTGGCGTTCGTGCAGAATTGGCGCAAAATTGGCTTTCCATGTTGCAGAATTTGGATTTAAGTGCGGTCGCAAATGAAGATGTTTTAGCCAAGATAGCGAAAAGTTATACGGATTATTTACATCAATGCAAAGCGCAAGGCATGCAATTTATTCAGCCTGGGCGATTTGTATTGCCGAGTGATTTAGAGGGCGCGCCCGCATTACAATTTTTCCCATTAATTCATCTTTCGGAAGAACATTGGCAAACCTTGAAAAAAACAGCCAAATCGAATAGCTATTTTGCCGTGCTGACAAAACGTTATAATTATTATCGCAATAAAATTGTGAAAGGTTTTTACGAAAATTATTTTTCTACCTTTGATCGTCAAGTTATTTTGGCGGATTGTTTAACGCCTTTAAATCACAGTCAGCAAGCCTTTTTAGATATGCAAATGGGCTTAAATCAGTTATTTAATAATTTCCATTATGGCAGCAGAAATTTTCTTCATCGTTTGTTTTCTCCGCAAATTGATCGATTAATGTTTGTTGCGACCAAGGCGGATCATATTACTCGTGATCAAATTCCTAATTTAGTGAGTTTAATGCACCAAATTGTGCAAGAGGGCGGTCGCCATGTAGAATTTGAAGGAATTGATACGGAATATACCGCCATTGCGGCTGTTCGTACCACAAAGCAAGTGATTGTGAATCAGCAAGGAAAAGAAATTAAAGCAATTCAAGGGATTCGTTCTATTGATAAACAGCTGATTACACTTTATCCAGGAACGGTGCCAAGTAAATTACCAAGAGCAGAATTTTGGCAAAAACAACCGCACTTTGATTTTGATAGTTTTGAACCTCAGCCTTTAGAACAAGGCGAAACTATTCCTCATTTGAGAATGGATGCTGTTTTACAATTTTTATTAAGTGATCGATTTGAATAAAAAAGTGCGGAAAATTTTCCGCACTTTTTTCATCCTTCTAGCCCGTATTGCGCATCCCAGCCGCGATACCTGTGATGGTAATCATCAATGCTTGTTCCACATCGGGATTGACTTGCTCTGGATTTTCACGGAAACGGTGGAGCAATTCCACTTGCAGTAGATTGAGTGGATCCGTGTAGATATTACGTAATGCAATTGAATCTGCAATCCAAGGTAAATCAGACATCAATTCACTTTGGTGAGAAAGTGAAAGCACAGTTTGAATATCATCTTCAAGTTGCTTACGTAAATTTTCACCTAAATACCAAAGCTCTTTTTTCACTAATCGTTGATCATATTGTTGGGAAAGCCAAGTATCCGATTTACTAAAGACCATTTCCAACATTCCGATTCGCGTTGAAAAGAACGGCCAGTTTTCGCACATTTTATGAATAATATCGCCTTTGCCTTGTTCAATAACTTGACGAATAGCTGCACCAGCCCCTAACCAAGCTGGCAGCATTAAACGGTTTTGCATCCAAGCAAAAATCCACGGGATCGCACGTAAACTTTCCACGCCGCCATTTGGATTGCGTTTTGCAGGGCGAGAGCCAAGCGGCAATTTGGAGAGCTCCTGTTCTGGCGTCGCACTACGGAAATAAGGCACGAAATCTTTATCGGCACGCACCACACCACGATAAATATCGCAAGAAATCGTGGAAAGCTCGTCCATTATAGTACGCCATTCTGGTTTTGGTTCTGGTGGCGGTAAAAGATTTGCTTCTAAAATGGCGCTGGCGTAAAGATCAAAGGTTTCTACTGCTACTGCGGGTAAACCCAGTTTGAAACGAATCATTTCGCCTTGTTCTGTTACACGTAAACCATTTTTTAAGGAACGAGGTGGCTGAGAAAGTAATGCCGCATGTGCTGGCGCACCGCCACGACCAATTGTGCCACCACGTCCGTGGAATAAAGTGAGTTCAATGCCAAGTTTTTCTGTTAAATTTACTAAGGCTTCTTGCGCACGGTATTGTGCCCAAGAGGCTGCCATCATTCCCGCATCTTTTGCTGAATCCGAATAACCAATCATTACCATTTGACGATTATTGATCACGCCACGATACCAACCCACATTGAAAAGTTGAGTCATCACTTTTTCGGCTGCATCTAAATCCTCTAAGGTTTCGAATAATGGCACAACAGGAATATGATATGGCACGCCAGCTTCTTTTAAGAGTAAATGAACGGCTAAAACATCAGATGCACTGCGCGCCATCGAAATAACATAACAAGCTATTACACCTTGTTTTTGTTGAGCAATGACTTTACAAGTATCTAAAATTTCTTTGGTTTCAGGCGATGGCGTCCAGTTTTGCGGAATCAATGGACGGCGAGAGCTTAATTCACGAATTAAGAAAGCCTGTTTATCGTCTTCCATCCATTGAGAGTAATCGCCCAAACCAATATAGCGCGTGATTTCAGCAATGGCATCGGTGTGACGGGTGCTTTCTTGGCGAATATCCATTTGGGAAAGTGTCACGCCAAAACAACTAATACGGTGCAAAATATCCAACAATGAACCATTTGCAATAATGCGCATACCACATTGAATTAAAGATTGATAACAATCGTAAAGCGGTTCCCACAGTTGATTATCTTCCAAAATAATCTCGCTTTCGGAGACTCTTGGTGTGCGATTAGATAAGTGATCATCAAAATAAGCTAATGTTGCTGTAAGTTGATTGCGTAAATTTTTTACTACGAAACGATAGGGTTCTAAATGTTCGCCGTATTTATCACGAAATTCATCGCTACATTTCATCATTGAAAGTTCATCGGCTAATTTGCTGATGTCTTGTAAGAATAAATCCGCCGCTTTCCAGCGGGCAAAATAAAGTACTTTTTTGGTAATTTGTGCGGTAACAAATGGATTTCCATCACGGTCGCCGCCCATCCAAGAGGAAATACGCACAGGTTTTAATCCCACCGACAAATCGTAACCTAAAAATTCACGGGCGGTTTCGTTGAGTTGGCGTAAAAACTCTGGCACTGCTTGCCACAAACTGTTTTCTAACATCGCAAAGCCCCATTTCGCTTCATCAAATGGTGTTGGACGAACAGTACGAATTTCGTTGGTATGCCATGCTTCAGCGATTAAACGAAGTAATAGACGCTCAATAATATTGCGTTCTTTTTCCGTTAAATCATGATGTTCTAGCTTGCTTAAACATTTATTGATTTCAATGTGTTTATGAATTAATGAACGACGTGTTGTTTCTGTTGGATGTGCGGTCAGAACAAGCTCAATTAATAATTTTTCAACTGTTTTATGCACCTCTTCCACTGAAGCATTTTGTTCTTTTAAGCGTTTGAAAAGTTCGCTTAAGGATTGAGAAGAACTTTGTGCAAGAGAATGTTCACGGGAAATTGTTTGATATTGTTCTGCTATGTTAGTGAGGTTTAAAAATTGGCTGAAAGCACGTGCGACGGGAATAATATTTTCATTAGAAATACTACCTAGCGTATCGAGCAATTCTTGTCTTGCTTTATCATCGCCAGCACGAGAATTACGAGAAAGTTTACGAATGTTTTCGATTAACTCGAGAATATCCTCGCCCTGTGCATCATTGATGGTTTCTCCGAGAAAACGCCCTAACATACTAATGTTATTGCGCAGAGTACTGTACTCTTGTGTCATAGGAACTCCTAAAAGTAAAAAATAAAATTTGTCAGTTGGCGATAGATATAACTAAAAATAGGGTGGAGGGCAAATGCTATTCAGAGAAATTTTGAAAATAATCAAGAAAAGCTAAAAAATAGCTAAAAAAGAACCGCACTTTTTAGGGATTGTTTAAAAAGTGCGGTCTATTTTTGCTAAGTTTATAAAATCGATTTAACGGATTTTCGAATAATAAGCTCAGGGGTTATATCAATACGACTATATTGTTGAACACCTTCATCTTTGTGAGTAATTCGTTCTAACAGAATATTTACTGCCTGTCTGCCTAAACGTAGTTTTGATTGATGAATGGTGGTTAATGGTGGTGCGTAGAAACGTGAGGCGTGAATATCATCATAGCCGATAATTGACATATCCTCTGGCACACGCAAGCATTTTTCTGTTAGTGCTGATATTGCACCGAGAGCCATCACATCGTTACAGCAGAATAGGGCGGTTGGTAATTCCTCTTGAGTCAGTAAACGATTCATACATTCATAGCCATCTTCAGGCTCAAATGCACCCTCTAGTACCCAAGACGGATTGATTGTTAATTTAGCTTCTTCCATTGCTTTTTCAAAGCCTTCATAACGCGTTCTTGCGGTAGTTTTATTGAGTTCGCCGCAGATAATCCCGATTTTTTTATGACCGCACTCTATAAGATGTTTGGTTGCTAAATAACCGCCATCAAAACTATGATCATCAATCACATCGGTATTGGCATTTGGCCCCCAATCCATTACAACCATTGGAATAGTGGAAAATGATGAAAGTAAATCCAATGAATCCTGAGTATATTCAGAACACATTACAAGCAAACCATCGACCCTTTTTTTTGCCAACATTTCTAAATGATTTTTGACTTTTTCAGGATCATTTTGTGTGTTACACAAAAATAAAGAATAACCTTGTCGATAGCAATGTTCTTCAACAGAATGGATTATTTCGGCAAAATACGGTGCTTCACTGGTTGTCACAATCATACCAATGGATTTGGTGGTATTGACTTTTAAACTGCGTGCCACAGCACTAGGGGAATAATTAAGTTGTTTAATTGCGGATAACACCGCTTCTTCCGTATCTTTTGCAACGAAACGGGTTTTATTAATTACGTGAGATACGGTTGTGGTGGACACACCAGCCATTTTTGCCACATCTTTAATTGTTGCCATATATTTAAATCCCTAAAAAATTTTTCCTATTATAAAGGTTTGTTGAGAATTTAGTCATCTTTATTGCAAATTTTTTATAAAAAGAAGTGATTTTTTCGTATTATTCTTGCTAGAATGTCTGCGTTATTTTTTTATGAGGAGAACAAAATGAGCGATTTTGGTTATGCAATGATTATGGTTGTTTTTAGTATGTCTGTTGTCGTGGGGCTTGCACTTTCAATCTTTTAATCAAACCAACTTTTTATTATCACCGCAGTTTTGTTTCTACAAAGTGCGGTGATTTTTTTCGGTGTTTTGCTTGCCCGTTTAAAATATGGTAAAACTAATGCCGTTTTATTCACAACATATATAGGAAGTTCTATGTCAAATTTACAAGCAATTATTGAAGCTGCATTTGAAAAACGTGCAGAAATTACACCAAAAACCGTTGATGCAGAAACGCGTGCGGCAATTGAAGAAGTGATCGAAGGATTAGATTCTGGAAAATATCGTGTAGCCGAAAAAATTGCTGGCGAATGGGTAACACATCAATGGTTAAAAAAAGCGGTATTGCTATCTTTCCGCATTAACGATAACCAAATCATTGATGGTGCAGAAACAAAATATTACGACAAAGTGGCATTAAAATTTGCGGATTACACTGAAGAACGTTTTACTGAAGAAGGTTTCCGTGTTGTGCCTTCTGCAACGGTGCGTAAAGGTGCATACATTTCTAAAAACTGCGTATTAATGCCATCTTATGTAAACATTGGTGCTTACGTTGGCGAAGGCACAATGGTAGATACTTGGGCGACGGTTGGTTCATGCGCACAAATTGGTAAAAACGTGCATTTATCGGGTGGTGTAGGAATCGGCGGCGTGTTAGAACCATTACAAGCTAACCCAACTATTATTGGTGATAACTGTTTTATTGGTGCGCGTTCAGAAGTGGTTGAGGGTGTTATCGTTGAAGATGGTTGTGTTATTTCAATGGGCGTATTCATTGGTCAATCAACCAAAATTTATGATCGTGAAACAGGCGAAATTCACTACGGCCGTGTACCAGCAGGTTCTGTGGTGGTATCTGGTAGCCTTCCATCAAAATGTGGAAAATATAGCTTATACTGCGCAGTGATCGTGAAAAAAGTGGATGCAAAAACTTTAGGAAAAGTGGGTATCAATGAATTATTACGTTCTATTGAAGAATAGTAAAAAATATAAAAAAAGACCGCACTTTTAAAGTGCGGTCTGAAAATCAAAAGAAATTAAGCAGAGAACGGATCACGTAAAATCATGGTTTCTACACGATCAGGGCCAGTTGAAAGAATATCAATAGGTATGCCAGTTACTTCTTCAATACGTTTAATATAGTTAATGCAGTTTTGTGGCAATTTATTTACATCTGTGATGCGGAAAGTATTTTCTTTCCAGCCAGGTAATGTTTCATAAATTGGTTCTACACCATCCCAATCTTTCGCCGCTAACGGTGCATATTCAACGATTTCGCCATTTGGCATTTTGTAAGCAACACAGATTTTTACTTCATCAAAACCATCTAGTACGTCTAGTTTAGTCATACAGAAACCAGAAATAGAGTTAAGTTGGATTGCACGACGAATGGCGACGGCATCAAACCAACCACAGCGACGTGGACGGCCGGTTACTGCGCCAAATTCGTTACCTTTACGCGCAATTTCAGCACCCACATCATCAAATAATTCCGTCGTGAATGGGCCACCGCCTACACGAGTACAGTAAGCCTTAATGATACCAAGTACATAATCAAGATTACGCGGGCCAAAACCAGAACCTGTTGCAACACCACCAGCCGTTGTGTTTGAGCTGGTTACATACGGATAAGTACCGTGGTCGATATCTAACATTGTCCCTTGTGCGCCTTCAAATAAAATATGTTCGCCATTTTTGCGCGCAGTATCAAGAATTGTAGTGATGTCTGCCACCATACCTGTGATTACATCGGCAATTGCCATTACATCATCTAAGGTTTTTTGATAATCGACAGGTTCAACTTTGTAGTAGTTCACCAATTGGAAATTATAGTATTCAAGGATGTTTTTGAGTTTTTCGGCAAAGGCTTCTTTATTAAGTAAATCGCCTACGCGTAAACCACGACGAGCTACTTTATCTTCATAAGCTGGGCCAATACCACGACCAGTTGTACCTATAGCTTTTTTGCCAAGGGCTGCTTCGCGCGCGTGATCCATTGCCACATGATAAGGCAGAATCAAAGGACAAGCTTCTGAAATTAATAAACGTTCACGAACTTTAATACCTCGGCTTTCAAGTTCGCCCATTTCTTTCATTAATGCTTCAGGCGAAACCACAACGCCATTACCAATTAAGCAAGTTACGTTTGGATGTAACATACCAGATGGAATTAAACGTAATACGGTTTTTTCGCCATTGATAATAAGTGTGTGACCTGCGTTATGACCGCCTTGATAACGAACTACGTATTTTACGCGATCCGTCAAAAGATCAACGATTTTTCCTTTACCTTCATCGCCCCATTGTGCGCCTAAGATAACAACGCTTTTTCCCATAATTTCCGCCTTTTATTCGGTTAAATTAGTTAAATGAACAGCCGTTTACTTTACTCTTTTTCGGCTTTAATCTCAATGATATAAAAGAAAAAGTGTGGTGATTTTTCACCGCACTTTAGGTTTAAATTTTATTCAAATAAGGATTTGTGTAACGAGCGTACAATTTCATCAGAATGTTCACTTTGTACTAACATACAAACATTGTTGGTACTTGCCCCATAACTAATCATTCGCACATTATAAGATTGAACAGTATCAAAAATACGCTTTGCCACACCTGAAGTGATATGCAGATCATTGCCAATTAATTTTTCACGTTCTGTCGCTTTTACACCATTTGCTAAAGCCACTAATAAATTTGTTACACCAGCTGATGCAGAAAGCACAACTACGCATGTATTGGGATCGGCAATGACAATTTTTGCACAAGCTGTCATCGCATCGTGGTTAGCAACAGATGTTCCGCCAAATTTGGCGACTGAGAGATGGGGCATAAGATACTCCTAGATGTTGTGTTTTTTTTTAGAATAGTGGGTATAGAAATAACGATTTCATCATTTTTTGTCAAATAAATTTTAATTAACAATAAATGAACGCATAAAAGAAAAAATAGGATTAGGAAAAATTTGGCTGTTGAGAAAGCCATATAAGTTGTTTAAATGAATAAAAAATAAGTGATATGCTTCATTAATAACCAAACAAACATAAAATTACTTTTTTTGTAAAAAAGTATTTGACGAGGATCATCAAAATTAGCATAATACGCCCCGCAAAGCCGATATGGTTAAGCAAATTAAGTGATGGCTACATAGCTCAGTTGGTTAGAGCACAACACTCATAATGTTGGGGTCGCAAGTTCGAATCTCGCTGTAGCCACCAAATTTGCGGGACTGGCGAAATTGGTAGACGCACCAGATTTAGGTTCTGGCGCCGAGAGGTGTGTGGGTTCAAGTCCCTCGTCCCGCACCATTTATCGCTTTGTAAGTCAAATAGTCGTTGGGGTATCGCCAAGCGGTAAGGCACTGGGTTTTGATCTCAGCATTCCTAGGTTCGAATCCTAGTACCCCAGCCATACTATCAAATAAATCTTCTTTATATCTAATCAAAGATTTCTCTAATTGGGGTATCGCCAAGCGGTAAGGCACTGGGTTTTGATCTCAGCATTCCTAGGTTCGAATCCTAGTACCCCAGCCATATTTTCAATATCTTCGTAATAACTTGCAAAAATCGTTATTTGATCAAAAATTAAAGTTTAGATATTTATTGAGAAAGAATGAATATGTAAGAAAAAAGCTAAGATGAATGTCTTAGCTTTTTTGTTATTTTATTTAAATGCGTGAACTAGAATTATGCACGTTTGAAGTCAATGTGAACCAATTTTGGTTTGAATGGATGACGTTGCATAGCTTGTACTTTAACTGCAACTTCTTTACCATCTACTACTAAAGTGATCACTTCAGAATAGAAAGATTCGTGTGCTTGCGCATTGTTTAATTCATCGTGGTTTAAGATGATTGAAACTGGCTCTTCGCTGCCACCATAAACGATTGCAGGAATTTGACCATTGTGACGCAGGCGGCGGCTCGCACCCTTACCTTGCGCAGTACGAACTTCAGCGTTAAATTTAAATGCCATTTTAATGTTCTCTTTAAATTAATGTTAAAAGAAAGAAAATTGCAGGCGACCCAGCAATTTTCCAAATATTGTTCTCAAAGACAAGCACTGACCACGCTTTGAGACGGCGAATTATAGAATATCCCTCTTTTCAAAGCAAACTTTTTCTAGGTTTTTTACCCTGAAAAGATTAGAATGTGAACCAATTTTTTATCACATCTATTAATATAATAAAAAAGCAGGAACAAATGGAATTTTTAATTGGATTTTTTACTGAATATGGTTATTGGGCTGTTCTTTTTGTTTTAATTATTTGTGGATTTGGTGTACCTATTCCAGAAGATATAACATTAGTTTCAGGTGGTGTCATTGCGGGGCTTTATCCAGAAAATGTCAATTCTCATTTGATGTTACTGGTTAGTATGATTGGTGTGCTTGCTGGCGATTCCTGTATGTATTGGCTTGGTCGAATTTATGGCACGAAAATTTTACGTTTCCGACCAATACGTAGAATCGTAACATTACAGCGTTTAAGAATGGTGCGTGAAAAATTCAGTCAATATGGCAATCGAGTACTGTTTGTTGCACGATTTTTACCCGGTTTACGCGCTCCAATTTATATGGTATCAGGTATTACACGCCGTGTAAGTTATGTTCGTTTTGTTTTAATAGATTTCTGTGCTGCGATTATTTCTGTACCTATTTGGATTTATCTTGGGGAATTGGGGGCTAAAAATTTAGATTGGCTACATACACAAATTCAAAAAGGTCAAATTGTGATTTATATATTTGTTGGGTTACTTGTACTATTCTTTTTTTGGAAATGGAAAAAATCTAAAAAATCAATGCAATAATAGAATAATAAACGGCTAAAAATATTTCTATTTTTAGCCGCACTTTTTAATTTTCTTCTTTATTTTCTTTAAATAAGTCTGATGCACCCTCCGAATAATCTCTAGGCTGTTCATTTTGAGATTTATCTGTTGCAGTAATTAACTGTTGGGTAAATAAACCTTTTTGATCTTTTTCGCCCAGTAAGTTATTGGAAGAGGTTGCGTAGTGGCGATAAAGTTTTTGATAATCGTTAATTAAGGTTTTGAATAACTCAGCACTTTCTGCGAAATGTTTTTCGATTTGCGCCTTTTGTGTATCAAGTTGGGTTTTGACTGTTTTTAATTCAGCTTCTGTTTTAGCTTGATGTTTTACGGAGCCTTTGGTTAAACGCACAATAATGTAACCAATAAATAATCCAACAATAAAAGCGATGCCAATTGCTACCCAAATTTCATTGCTCCAATTTTCCATAATATTCTCCTGTTTATTCGGCTTAAAAAACTAACAAGTTGCAATAATAACAATTTCAACTTTCCAACGAGGATCCGCTAATTTAGCTTCCACTGTCGCTCGACTTGGTGGGCTAACATGATCGACCCATTCATCCCAAGCTTGATTTAATTGTGCATAATCTTTCATATCAGCTAAGAAAATTTGCGCAGTTAAAATATTTCTTTTATTGGAGCCAATTTCTGCTAACAATTTATCAATTAAACCTAATACTTCTTTGGTTTGTTCGTAGGCATTTTGCTCGATGGTTAATTCTGGAACTTGCCCTGCAAAATAGGCGAGGTTGTTATGAATTGAAACTTCACTTAAACGTGCACTGGGTAAAATGCGTTGAATTGTCATAGGGTTCTCCTTTGGGGTGTTTTCTTCTATTCTAAATAGCCTTTACCACTTTGTAAAATCCTCTTTACTAGGCTAAAATATCCGACAATTATTCTCAATTATTTAATTATTATGAAACTGCTTATTTCCAATCAGCACGGTGCTATTGTTATGGCATTGGTGCCTTTTATTTACGGTATGTTGCTTGCTAATCCAGTATGGGCGCACATGTTTTTATTATTAGGATGGTTTTCGCTTTATTTGATGACTTATCCTTTTTTGAATTTGTTTAAAGGTAAAAATCTTGAGTTATATAAAAAATGGTCTGTGATTTATTTTGCTGCCGCAGTGATTTTTGCGATTCCCGCGTTAATTTATAATTGGCAAGTGTTGTATTTTATGTTTGCCATGTTACCGTTTGTTGCGGTGAATATTTATTTCACCAAGAAAAAAGATGAGCGCAATTTATGGAATGACTTGGCAGGGATCTTAATTTTTGCTCTAGCTGGAATGGGATCCTATTACTTTTCTGACCGCACTTTTGATGAAAAAATACTTTGGGTGGCGATTTATCCAACATTATTTTTTATTGGAACAACACTTTATGTAAAATCAATGATGCGTGAACGAAAAAATCCACGTTATTTTTGGGCATCAGTAATTTTTCACTTATTATGTGTGCTGATTTTTGTTGTTTCGCAACAATTTATTTTAGCATTAGCTTTTGTGCCTGGATTAGTGCGAGCCGTTTATTTGCCCACTAAAAAGCTTTCTGTTATGCAAGTTGGACTAATCGAATTTGCGATTACTGCCGTATTTTTTATTTTACTTTTAGTAGCAACCTTGTAAATGAAACTGAAGTTATTTTTTCATATAGTATTACTTTGTTTTAGTTTGCCTATTTGGGCAATGAAAACCGTTGATGTTACAGCGAGTCCGAAAATGGATGATCAAGCAAGAATGAATTTGGCACAAGAGTTTGCCAATAAACAACAATGGATCGACGTTTTCAATATTATGTATCCAATGGCGTTAGAAGGAAATATAACGGCTCAAAGCAATCTAGGTATGTTATATAACCTTGGGCGTGGCACGGTGAGAGACTATGAAAAGGCTTATTGGTGGTTTAGCGAAGCGGCAGAGAAGGGCAGTGTGAAAGGGCTAAATAACCTTGGCGTTATGTATCTACGTGGCGATTACGTCAAACAAAATACAGAGCAAGCCATTAAGCTTTTTGAACGTACAGCGCAAGCTAAAGATACGGATGCGATGATGATGTTAAGTAATATTTATCGCTTACAAAACCAACCTGAAAAATCTTGGAATGGCTGAAGAAAGCTGCTGAATTAGGCAATAAGGAAGCAAAACAGCGTTTATCTAGTCAGCCATAATCTAAAAGTGCGGTTATTTTAATCGCACAAATTTTACGCCACTATGTTGCAATAGTCTTCATCATTCGAGACTGTTTTTTCACGTAATTCCATTAATTTCATCCGTAAATGGGCGAGTTCGTGAATCCTTGTTGCCACCTCTTTAATGTGTTTATCTAACACACGATTAATTTCTTCTGCTTGTTGTTTGGAGGCATTTTCTAAATTCAGTAGGCTTTTTATTTCACTTAATGAAATATCTAAATTTCGGCAGTTACAAATAAATGATAAACGTTGCAAATGTTCTTCATTATATTGGCGAAAATTGCCTGAAGTACGTTTTGGGGGCGGGATTAAACCTTGTTGTTCATAATAACGGATGGTTTCTACGGTACAGCCTAGGGCTTTAGCAAGTGCTCCAATTTTCATCAATTTCCTTAAAAAATGACTTGATTCTAAAGTTACTTCATATTTTATCATACGCCTAGATTTTCTTAAACAAACAAGGAGTATCCAAAATGGAATTAAAAAAAATCGCTGTGGGATTAACCGCACTTTTAGGTATGTCTGTTGCTAACGCACACAATGTTTGGCTTGAGCCTGCTTCATCGCAAGATGAATACGTGGTGAAATTTGGACATGAACAAACTGAAACCTATCCAGAATCTAAACTTAAATCTATCCAAGCCTTAAATTCGCAAGGCAAATTAACTGCCGTTGATTACCAATTCAGAAATGGCGAAGCCTATATTATGCCTAAATCTGATTTAGTTTTCGTTCATTTCGATAATGGTGTATGGTCAAAATTACCAAGCGGTAAATACGTTGAAAAAACAAAACGTGAAGAACCAACAGCAGAATTTAGTACCAATCCTGTTAAATTTGGTAAAGCGATTTTGAAATGGGATGCTGAATCTTTCAAATCTCATCAACAAGCTTACGAATTGATTCCTCAAGAAAAAGCACAAGCGAATAAACCGCTTTCTATCCTTGTTTTACATAATGGTAAACCCGTTCGAGGCATTAAAGTGGGTGTGAGTGAAGATGCACCGTTCAATTTAACTAATGAAAAAGGTATCGCTCAATTTACGCCAACTAAAGGCTTCAACAAAGTATGGGCAGAGTTTGAGGAAAAAGTAACAAATAATGCAGATTACGATCGTCGAACTGTGGAATATATGCTAACTTTTGACGCACAATAATATGGATTTGGGATGAAAAAATTTGCTTTTTTAACCGCACTTTTTGCGGCTTGCTATCTCCCGAATGCTTATGCCCACGCACTTTATGTGTTTGCCCAATATGATGGGCAAACACTCTCTGGCAAATCCTATTATTCTGATATGACTCCAGCAGCTGAAACTTATTTAGAAGTTTTCCGCTCAGGTGTTTCTGATCCCGTTTTAACTGGAAAAACAGACCGCCAAGGTGCATTTAAGCTTTCTATTGCTGATGTGCCACACACAACCTTAAAAGTGGTGGTGGAAGGCGATGAAGGACACCGTGCGTCGGTTGTTGCCGCTCATACCTCTGCCGAAAATCAAAGCGGTGCAGATTTAATGCTGCTTCGTGAAGATATTGCACATTTAAAAGATAAAATTTATTTGCATGATATTTTAGGTGGAATCGGTTATATCGTTGGTATTGCTGGACTTATTGCTTTACGTAATGCGCGTAAAATTAAACAAGGACGTATTTAATGCATTTATCTGAAGGCGTGTTACATACGCCTATTTTATTAGCTGGCGCAGTGCTTGCTGTTGCGGGCATTGCTGTGGGGTTACGTCGTTTAGAATCAGAACGTTTACCGCTCACCGCACTTTTTGCCGCTGCATTTTTTGTGGCAGGAACCATTCATGTGCCTGTAGGAATTGGTAGCGTGCATTTAATTTTAAATGGCATGGCTGGTTTATTTCTTGGGTGGGCCGTTTTTCCTGCGTTTCTTATCGCACTTTTATTGCAAGTCATCTTCTTTTCTTTTGGTGGATTTGCAGTGTTAGGTGTCAATCTTTGCGTGATGGCAACGCCAGCTGTGATCGCTTATTATCTTTTCCGTTCTCGTTTACAGCCACAAATGGCATTAAAAGATCGCTTATTAGTCGGTATTGGTGCTGGCGTAATTGGCGTTGGCGGAGCAGGCGTGCTTGCTTCTTTTGTGCTGATGTTAGATGGTGGTAAAAGTTATCTGAATCTTGTTTGGCTCTTGCTAGTCTCTCATATTCCAGTATTTGTTTTGGATAGTATTATCAGTGTAGGGGTGATTACCTTGCTTGGTAAAATGTATCCTGAAGTCATGAATCGTACCCAGAATGTCTCTTAATGAAAATTCATCGCTTATTTCAACCGCACTTTAGGTTGATTTATCTGTTTATCTGGGGGCTAATCATTAGTGGATTGAATGATCTTACTTGGCTTATCCCCCTTAATGTGTTTGCAGTTTCTCTCTTTTTTATTTCACTGCAGTTCAGTCAAAAATCTTTTTTGCCCTATCTTAAACGTTGGTTTGCTTTAGTCATTTTTATTGCTTTAATGTGGGCGACATTAAGTTGGCAAATTGGAGAAAATGGCATTGAACTCAATTTTCAAGGCATTGAATTAGCAGAAAAATTGAGTTTGCGGACTCATTTATTGTTGATTTCTCTTTGGCTTTTTTTGTGGAATATTAATGATGCAGTACTTGTTCAAGCCATTGGTAAATTGCCTTTGCCAGAAAAATTAATTCAACTTTTTGTGCTGACCGTACGTTACATTGCACTGCTTGGCGAACTGCGTCAAAAAATGGATATTGCCATGCGAGCTCGTGGATTTCGTCCTGGGCTTAATCGCCGAACCCTTTATGTGACGGCTCAAAGTGTCGCTTTATTATTGATTCATGCCCTATTGAAAGCCGAAACGGCACAAATGGCGTTAAAATGTCGTGGTTTTCAGTTCGGCAAAAAGAGAGAAAAATAACATGTTAGCTGTAAATAATCTTTATATAGAACGCAATGGTAGAGCGATTATTCAAGATTTGAGTTTTACCTTGGAAGGTCAAAAACGCCTTTTCGTACAAGGGGAAATTGGTTCAGGAAAAACCACTTTACTGCTTGCTTTGTTGGGATTTGTTCCTGTAACCAAAGGGGAAATTAAATTATTTGGCAAAGTTTGTCGTGAAGAAAAAGATTTTGCACCCTTTCGTGGCACGATTGGTATTTGTTTTCAAAATGCCGATGATCAACTTTTTGGCCCAACAGTGTTGGATGATGTTGCCTTCGGGCCATTAAACCAAAATATGCCTAGAGAGCAGGCGTATCATATCGCAGAGCAGCAATTAGAACGTCTTGGTATCACAGGTTTAAAAGATCGTATGGTACATACCTTATCTGGTGGGGAAAAAAATTTCACCGCATTTGCGGGTGTCTTAGCGATGCAGCCAAAAATTTTATTATTAGATGAACCCACCAATGGATTAGATCGAAAAAACACTGAAAAATTGACCGCACTTTTGCGTGAGCTTTCCTTACCCATTTTGATTTCATCTCATCATCATGGATTTATTAACGAATTAGCCACAGAAATTATTAGATTTACCAACAAATGAACCATTGCCGAGAATTTGTTAATGATTAGATAAAATTAAAGCCTTGATAATCAAGGCTTTATTTTTACTTACAATATTTTAGAGGATATATTATTTCTAACCCTATTAAAGCACTTTCACAATGCTTTCACATAAATAGCGAATATTATCTTCAGTAATACCAGCCACATTGATACGACCAGAACGAACAGCATAAATGGCAAATTCTTCTTTTAAGCGATCCACTTGTTCCCCTGTTAATCCACTGAAAGAGAACATACCGTTTTGTTCAATGATAAAGCTGAAATCTTGTTCTGCACCATATTCTTTTAATAACTGAACGAATAAATGACGCATTTTTTTGATACGTTCACGCATTTCAGTTAATTCATTTTCCCACTCTTGGCGAAGTTGAGTGTCATTTAATACTGTTGCTACAGTTGCGCCGCCGTGAGATGCTGGGTTAGAGTAGAGTGTACGAATAATTGATTTCACTTGTGTTAAAGCGGTGGAAGCAATTTCTGCATTTTCAGCCACAAGAGTAAAGGCGCCTACACGCTCATTGTATAAACCAAAGTTTTTCGAGAATGAACTTGCTACTAACAATTCTTTGTGGTTTGCCGCAAAAGCACGCAAGCCATAAGCATCTTCATCTAATCCATTGGCTAAACCTTGATAAGCAAAGTCAAAGAGTGGCAACCAGCCGTTTTTCGCCGAAAGTGCGGCTAATTCTTGCCATTGTTCTGGAGTAGGGTCAATACCAGTCGGATTATGGCAACAACCGTGTAAAAGCACCACATCGCCTTCGCTTGCTTGGCTTAAATCTTCAAGTAAATGATCCCAATCAAGGGCTTTGCGTTCAGCATCATAATAACGATATTCACGAATTGTCATACCGACGGCATTGAAAATGGCATTGTGGTTTGGCCAAGTTGGGGTGCTGATCCAAACATTTTGTGCTTTAGTTTGACGTTTAATAAATTCTGCCGCAATGCGTAATGCGCCTGTTCCGCCTAAACTTTGTACTGTTCTCGCACGATTAGATTTGATGACTTCAGAATCTTTACCGAAAAGTAACGCTTTTGTTTGTTCGTTATAATCAGCAATACCATCAATAGTCAGATAATTTTTCGTTTTTTCCTTATCAAATAAGCGTTTTTCTGCTTCTTTCACGGCACGCATAATGGGGGTTGTGCCTTGCGCATCTTTATAAACGCCAATGCCCAAGTTAATTTTATTTTCGCGAGTTTCGGATTTGAATGCTTCGCCTAAGCCTAAGATTGGATCGGCTGGTGCCGCTTTGATATGTTCAAACATAGCTTTTCCTTATGTATCAGTTGTGTGGTGGATAATTTTATACTTCAGCCGTTTTATTTTATCAAGAAAGATTTTTATAAAAATTAACCGCACTTTGATATTTTTAAATATTCATCAAAAAGTGCGGTCATTTTTTACATTATTTTAGTTTTTCAATCGCCCAATTTAATCCCGATTGATAATCTTCGGGTAACTCAGAGCGAAGTTTTTCTAATTGTTGAATAATGACCGCTTTATTAGGATGGGAAAGATTGATATGCCCAACCTTACGCCCAGCCCTCACTTCTTTACCGTACCAATGAAGTTGTGCAAAAGGTATATTAAGCCATTTGGGATTATGGTTTGTGCCGACTAAATTCACCATCACACTTGGGGAGAATGTTTGTAATTCAGGTGTTGGCAAACCAAGTAGCGTGCGTAAATGTAATTCAAATTGACTAATAGCACATCCCAGTTGTGTCCAATGCCCACTGTTATGTACGCGAGGTGCAAGTTCGTTAATCAGTAATTTGTCGCCTACAACAAAACATTCCATTGCCATGACACCCACATAGCCTAATTTATCCATAATTTTGCCGAGCATTGTTTCAGCTTGTTTTTGTTGTGCGGATTGTTGAGGAAATGCACTATCAACCACACTGTAACGCAAAATACCGTTTTGTTGCAGGTTATGCGTAACGGGATAAAAACGCTTTTCGCCATTTTTAAATCTTGCGCCTACAATAGAAATTTCATAATCAAAAGGAATAAATTTTTCTGCGATCACTTCACCAAATAAGTCATCGGTGATGTCCGCTTTATTTTCATCGCTGATAATCCATTGACCACGCCCATCATATCCGCCTGTTCTACGTTTGACGACAACTTTCTCGCCAACAGTTTGGAAAATATCATTCCATTGCGTTTTATCTTTTAATAAACACCAAGGCGAGGTCGAAAGATTGAGTTCATCAAGTAAGGATTTTTGAGTAAAACGATCTGCCAATAATCCAAATACATGTTGATTGACGAAGTTTTTATGATTGCCGAGTAATTCAGTCAAAGGCGTTTTTTCCCAGCGTTCAATTTCCGCCGTGATGATCGCATTTTCAGGTAAGTCAAAAACTGGCACATTGAAGGCTAAGGGTTCAACATAAATATCTAAAGGTGCGCCAGCGTAACCTAACATTCTGCCGAGTTGTCCGTTGCCAAGTACATAAACCGTTGGGTATAAGGTGGAGTTTTGCATAATATTTCTCGTTAAATTTACGAAAAAAACAACCGCACTTTAAAAGTGCGGTCAGATCTGAAGATATTTTTATGTGCGTGGATCGGGATTGTCCAGTACAGCACGAGTTTGGCTTTCACGGAAAGATTGCAAGCGTGAAAATAATTCTGCATCCCAACTTGCTAGAATTTGTGCGGCTAACAATCCAGCATTTGCGGCACCCGCAGGGCCAATTGCTAATGTTCCGACTGGAATCCCTTTTGGCATTTGCACAATTGAATAAAGGCTATCTACGCCACTTAACATAGAACTTTTTACTGGCACGCCCAGCACTGGCACAAGGGTTTTCGCTGCGATCATACCTGGTAAATGTGCCGCACCGCCTGCCCCAGCAATAATTACTTTGCAGCCATTTTTTTGTGCATTTTCGGCAAATTCAAAAAGTTTATCAGGCGTACGATGAGCAGAGACGACTTCCACATGATAAGGTACTTTTAATTCATCTAAAATCTGAGTTGCCTCTTGCATAGTAGCCCAATCGCTTTTGGAACCCATCACAACGGCAATTTGTGCAGTGTTTGACATGCTATTTTCTCAATTTTCTAATTAAAAACGTGGCGTAGAATAGCATAGATTACATATATCGAGCAAACGTTTGCTATTTATGTAAGTATTAATGGGGATTATTTTATAATTATTTGATTTTTAAATTTTAGTAACTATACTTGATACCAAATTAATGGGCGATAGTTTATATGGGACGAACTGAAAAATTATTAGATAAGCTCGCACAATCAAAATCTACATTTAATTGGAATGAATTAGTTTCTTTGTTAACTCAACAAGGTTATGAAAAGCGAGAAATGGCAGGCTCTCGAGTGAGATTTTATAATAGAACACTCGAACATACGATTTTGTTACACAAGCCCCACCCTGAAAATTATATTAAAGGCGGTGCTTTAAAGTCAGTGAAAGAATCATTAAAACAGGTAGGTATTCTATGAAGTTATTAAATTATAAAGGTTATGTTGGCACGATTGAGGCGGATTTAGAAAACAATATATTATTTGGCAAACTTGCTTACATTCGTGATTTAGTGACTTACGAAGCAGAGTCATTATCTGAGCTAGAAAAAGAATTTCGTCAATCTGTTGATTTATATTTACAAGATTGTTTGGAATTAGGTAAAGAACCGAATAAGCCTTTTAAAGGTGTATTTAATGTACGAATTGGCGAGGAATTGCATAGAGAAGCTACGATCATAGCAGGCGATCGTTCTCTTAATGCTTTTGTGACGGAAGCGATTAAAGAAAAAATTTTTCGTGAAAAACCAAGTTTAAGATAACAAAACGTATTTACATTTTCTTTCATCACGTAGCGTGGGCGTAAGCCCATGCGGGATATAACAAATGCGTGGGCTTAGATTGCGTTACATTAGGAATTATTCGTAAGCAATTTGGAAATCAACTGAGGATTGTACTTTACCTGCAGTAACATCATTTCCTGTTGAATAATATTGAGCTACAAAGTGGAGAGGGATCTCAGAAGTATTAGTTAAACCAGTACTAGCTGAAATATGATTTTTAGTCGGCTTAGTTGAGTTTGCAGAACTGTTATGAGTAAAATCATTAGTCTCCTTACCTACCACTTTAATTGGATCTACACCATTATCTTTAAAAAGCTGAATATTAACGTTATTCGCTTTATCAGCACCCATATGTGTATTTTTTAATGTATAGTCATTTTCCTTATCCGCATTCTCCCAAGAATAGAAATAAACCCCGACTTTCTTCGCTTTCGTATCTCCAACTCCAACTGTAGCACAATCAGTCAATGTAATCGTAAAAGGCGTTGGCATTGCGGTATCCCCCTTGTTTTTGAAATGGGATTTACCTACATCGTTTAATACAACGCTCATATCTCTATTTTCTGTTTTCACTTTACAAGTATTTTCAACAACCTTGCCAAAGAAAGTAACTTTACCAGAGGTTTCTGCATTAGCTGCCGCCTGCACATTCCCCGCAAATGCCAATAAAATTAAGCTACCAAGAAGTGTTTTTTTCATAATAAATTGCTCCATAAAAGAGGTTTGCGCCTCATAAATAAGGCAAAAGATTAATATAAACCGTTTATCAAAATGCTAAAGCCTTAATAAACAGCAAGATTTGTTTTTCCAAAAAAAAAGTAAAAAACGCTTCCATTATATATAATTAAAGCCCTTTTTGAAAAATTTCATATTTTATTTTGAATTAATTTGCTGTAGGCTAGGTTTTGCCCACATGGAGACATATAAAAAAGATTTGTAGGGTGGGCGTAAGCCCCGCCTATGGGGAAATGAATAAGGATAAATATGGGCTTAGCCCAGTTTACGGATTTAATTATGTTGAAATGGGGAAAACAATGTTTAAAAAAACACTTTTATTTTTTACTGCACTTTGTGCATTTTCAGCCAATGCAAATGTGATTATCACTGGCACAAGAGTGATTTATCCCGCTGGGCAAAAAAATGTTATCGTGAAGTTAGAAAACAATGATGATTCGGCAGCCTTGGTGCAAGCCTGGATTGATAATGGCAATCCAAATGCCGATCCAAAATACACCAAAACCCCTTTTGTGATTACGCCGCCTGTTGCTCGAGTGGAAGCAAAATCAGGGCAAAGTTTGCGGATTACGTTCACAGGCGGCGAGCCTTTGCCTGATGATCGCGAAAGCCTCTTTTATTTTAATTTGTTAGATATTCCGCCGAAACCTGATGCGGAATTTCTGGCAAAACACGGCAGTTTTATGCAAATTGCCATTCGTTCACGTTTGAAGTTGTTTTATCGCCCTGCGAAACTCTCGATGGATTCTTTTGATGCAATGAAAAAAGTGGTGTTTAAAGCCACGCCTGAAGGGGTGTTGGTGGATAATCAAACACCTTATTATATGAACTACATTGGTTTGTTACATCAAAATAAACCTGCGAAAAATGTCAAAATGGTTGCCCCTTTTTCTCAAGCGGTATTTGAAGCCAAGGGCGTGCGTTCTGGCGATAAGTTGAAATGGGTGTTGGTTAATGATTACGGTGCCGACCAAGAAGGCGAAGCCATCGCTCAATAATAACGAACTAGTGTAGGGTGGGCTTTAGCCCACCGATTAACCATAACAAAGGTGGGCTGAAACCCATCCTACAACCACAAAGAACGATTAATCTGTGAAAACAAAAATTTTTCCCTTAAATAAAATTGCGTTTGCTTGTTCACTGCTATTGGCAAATCCTTTAGCGTGGGCGGAAGATCAATTTGATGCCTCTCTTTGGGGAGATGGTTCGGTGTTGGGCGTTGATTTTGCCCGATTTAATGTAAAAAATGCCGTGTTACCAGGGCGTTATGAAGCTCAAATCTATGTGAATAATGAAGAAAAAGGCGAAAGCGATATTATTTTTGCTGATAATCCTGCCACAGGTCGGGCAGAATTATGCTTTACGCCTAAACTTCAAGAAATACTGGATTTGATGGATGAAGCCATTGTGAAATCGCCCAATGCAGAAGATGACACTTGTGTCTTTGCTTCTGATGCCATTCCTAAAGGTACTTTTGAATATCAAAGCGGCGAAATGAAATTGAAACTTGAGCTCCCTCAAGCTCTCACTATTCGCCGACCAAGAGGCTATATTGCGCCATCTCGCTGGCAAACTGGCACCAATGCTGCTTTTGCAAATTACGATATCAACTATTATCGTTCTGGTAATCCCGAAGTAAAATCCGAAAGTTTGTATGTGGGCTTGCGTAGTGGCGTAAATTTTGGCAACTGGGCATTGCGTCATAGCGGTAGTTTTAGCCGTTTTGAAAACCAAAGTAGCTCGGGTTTTACTGATAAGGGCAAAAATCATTACGAACGTGGCGATACCTATTTACAACGAGATTTCGCCCTGCTTCGTGGCAATGTCACTGTTGGGGATTTTTTCAGCACCGCCCGTATTGGCGAAAATTTTGGTATGCGTGGTTTGCGTATTGCCTCTGATGATAGAATGCTTGCCCCATCACAACGTGGTTTTGCCCCAGTGGTGCGTGGCGTGGCAAACACAAACGCCAAAGTCAGCATCAAACAAAATGGCTATACGATTTATCAAATCACCGTTCCCGCAGGGCCTTTCGTGATTAACGATTTGTATGCCAGCGGTTATAGCGGCGATTTAACGGTGGAAATCCAAGAAAGTGATGGTAAAGTGCGGTCATTTATTGTGCCGTTTTCTAATCTTGCCCCGTTAATGCGTGTGGGGCATTTGCGTTATCAATTAGCTGGCGGACGTTATCGAATTGACAGCCGCACTTTTGATGAACGTGTGTTACAAGGCGTGTTGCAATATGGTTTAACTAATCATCTCACGCTGAATTCAAGCCTGCTTTATACACGTCATTATCGTGCAGGGCTATTTGGTTTTGGTTTAAATACGCCGATTGGGGCGTTTTCTGCTGATACCACTTGGTCGCACGCTGAATTTCCGCTAAAAAATGTGAGCAAAAACGGCTACAGCTTGCACGGTAGTTATAGTATTAACTTCAATGAAAGTGGCACCAATATCACGTTGGCAGCCTATCGCTATTCTTCACGGGATTTTTACACCTTAAGCGACACCATTGGTCTTAACCGCACTTTCAGACAATTTAGCGGTGCATATTTGCCTGAAATTTACCGCCCAAAAAATCAGTTTCAAGTGAGTTTAAGCCAAAGTCTGGGGAATTGGGGAAATCTCTATCTTTCAGGACAAACCTATAATTATTGGGAAAAACGTGGTACGAATACGCAATATCAAGTTGCCTATTCAAACAGCTTCCATATTCTCAATTACTCTGTAAACCTCTCACAGAGTATTGATAAAGAAACGGGCAAACGTGACAACAGCATTTATTTGAGTCTCAGTCTGCCATTAGGCGATAACCATTCTGCAGATAGTAGTTATTCTCGCAGTGGTAACGAGATTAACCAACGACTTGGCGTAAATGGCTCTTTTGGTGAACGTCATCAATGGAGTTATGGCATTAACGCTTCACGTAATAATCAAGGCTATCGCAGTTATGACGCAAATCTTGCACATAACAATAGCATTGGTAGTTACCGTGCTTCTTATTCACGTGACAGCCTCAAAAATCGCTCCATCTCACTGGGCGCAAGCGGTGCTGTCGTGGCGCACAAACACGGTATTACCTTAAGCCAACCTGTTGGCGAAAGTTTTGCCATTATTCACGCCAAAGATGCCGCAGGGGCAAAAGTGGAATCAGGTGCCAATGTTAGCCTTGATTATTTCGGCAATGCGGTTATGCCTTACACCAGCCCGTATGAAATCAATTATATCGGTATCAATCCATCTGATGCTGAGGCGAATGTGGAATTTGAAGCCACTGAACGCCAAATCATTCCTCGTGCAAATTCAATTAGCTTAGTGGATTTCCGTACGGGCAAAAACACAATGGTGCTATTTAACCTCACTTTGCCAAATGGCGAGCCAGTGCCAATGGCATCCACCGCACAAGATAGCGAAGGGGCATTTGTGGGCGATGTGGTGCAAGGGGGCGTGCTTTTCGCTAATAAACTTACCCAGCCAAAAGGCGAGTTAATCGTCAAATGGGGCGAGCGAGAAAGCGAACAATGTCGTTTCCAATATCAGGTTGATTTGGATAACGCACAAATACAAAGCCACGATATTCAATGCAAAACCGCAGAATAATTGAAGAGGATTTATGCAAAAAACACCCAAAAAATTAACCGCACTTTTCCATCAAAAATCCACCGCTTCTTGTAGTGGATCAAATTATAGTGGCTCAAAATGCTTTAGGCTTCATCGTCTGGCTCTGCTTGCTTGCATTGTGGCACTGCCTGCTTATGCTTACGATGGCAGAGTGACCTTTGAAGGGGAGATTTTAAGTGATGGCACTTGTAAAATTGAAACAGACAGCCAAAATCGCACCGTTACCTTGCCAACAGTGGGGAAAGCTAATTTACGCATTGCAGGGCAAACAGCTGCATCCGTGCCTTTTTCCATCACGTTAAAAGAATGCAAGGAAGTTGATGTAGGAAAATCCGCCCTGTTATTTAACGGTGCAACAAAAGGGCAATCTTATCTTTCCAATAAGATAGGCAGCGGCAAAGCCACCAACGTGGGCATTCAAATTGTCAAAGCCAATGGCACAGGCACGCCTATCAAGGTGGATGGCAGCCAAGCCAACAGCGAAAAAGCCCCCGACACAGGCAAAGATCAAAACGGCACAGTTATTCAACCCCGTTTTGACTACTTCGCACGTTATTACGCCACAGGTGCCGCCACCGCAGGCGACGTTGAAGCCACTGCAACTTTTCAAGTGCAGTATAAGTAATTTTTAATAGGCAAATAAAATGAAAACATTAAAATCAAGCCCGCTCCATCTCTCTCTTTTACCATATCTTATGGTGCTATTATTTCTTTTTTCCGCATATCCAGCAATGGCGGCTCCGAATCAGGCTCAAGGAAGTGATAGAATTTACGGAACAAAAAAATATTTTACATTTAAAGGCAGCTCTGATTTAGTCGCAACATCTACACAATCATCGATCATTTTTTTCTCTAGAGTTCGTGATAATCCTAAGAATAATACTTTTTATAGTAACAACGTTGCAGGCGGCTCAATTAGTCCATTTAATTCATTAACAAACTGGATTAACACTAACATAACAGGGGATTCAGGCTATGGTTTTAGAGGTCTTACTTGTGTTAATTGTGCTCCAATAGATTTATCGTTGGGTTTTTATCTTAATCAAAGTAAATTAACTAAAACTGATCAATTTAGTGATTCTGGAGATACTATTTTTAGACTCAAAGAACATCCAGAATTGGGTGTATCTTTTCAACTAGGAACGCAACATCAAGCTCATAATGCTTATTTACCACCTTTAAATTTTGATAATACTGGTGTTGCACATATAGGTGGTATTCAATTATATTTTGGCGATTCTGTATCAATTGTTTTTCGTGCTAGATTACATCTTCTTGAAAATCCTAGCATGAATAAAACAATTCCACAAATAGATTTAAATTTGGGTTACATTAAGTTATTACCTCTTGACACCAAACCGAAAAACATAACATTTGTAATAAGAGATGAAGGGCAAATTAATGTTCGATTAAAAACACCTCAAGTTCAGTTATTTGAAAAAATACGTGAATGTTTCGTAACTAGTAATGCAATAAATCCAAGTTCAGTTACACTAAAACCAGTCAAAAAAAGCGAATTTGATAACAAAGATGAAATTGAGGGCGGCAAATTTAACCTAAGAGTATCTTGCAATAAAACAGAAAACCAAATAAACCGCCAATGGTTATTCCCTCGTGTCATGATTACTTTCAAAGGCGAACAAGACACTGTCAATGACGGTTTAAGCGACTTACTCAAAACAGAAAAAGGCAACGATCAAGCCAAAGGCGTTAGCTTAAGAATCAAACGTGATAGTGGTAATGGCGATTCGGTTAAATATGGACCTGATTCAGCTAATATGAATAATCCAGGACAATTTGCAGTAAACCAACAACCTAGTGAAATGGATAAAAACGCCCGAGAAACTTTCAAAGTCTATTACGTAAAAGACCCAACAAGAGGCACCTTAACCGAAGGAAAAGTCAAAGCCGCCGCCACTTTCACAATGTCATATCAATAATAATGTAGGGTGGAATATAAAGGCGGTGCTTTAAAATAGATCGTAGGGTGGGCTTTAGCCCACCGTTTTTATTCATTTAGCTCACCGTTTTTTATCCATTTAGCCATAACAAAGGTGGGCTGAAGCCCTCCCTACAACTAATTAAAAACGTGGCGTAGAATAGCATAGATTACATATATCGAGCAAACGTTTGCCAAATAGCTTTTATAGGAAAATACCATTGCAACTTTAAGGATAAAATTTTATCCTAAGCACAATTTTTATAAGAATAGGTCAAATTATGTTAGCCAAAGCAAAATATAGAAAAGATTACAAACAACCAGATTTTACGGTCACAGACATTTATTTAGATTTTCAACTTGATCCTAAACATACTGTGGTAACCGCAACCTCAAAATTCCAACGCTTAAATAATGAAGCGACTTCTTTACGTTTAGATGGGCATAGCTTCCAGTTTTCTTCTATTAAATTTAATGGCGAGCCATTTACTGCTTATCAACAAGATGGCGAGAGTTTAACGCTCGATTTGAAAGGCAAAAGTGCGGAAGAATTTGAGCTTGAAATTGTGACCTCCCTTGTACCAGCCGAAAATACGTCATTACAGGGGCTATATCAGTCTGGAGAGGGTATTTGTACGCAATGTGAGGCGGAAGGTTTCCGTCAAATCACTTATATGCTTGATCGTCCAGATGTGTTAGCGTGTTACACAACCAAAATTACGGCAGATAAAATTAAATATCCATTCTTACTTTCTAATGGCAATCGCATTGCAAGTGGCGAATTAGAAGATGGTCGTCATTGGGTGGAATGGAATGACCCATTCCCAAAACCAAGCTATTTATTTGCTTTAGTGGCAGGGGATTTTGATTTATTACAAGATAAATTCATTACCAAAAGTGGGCGAGAAGTTGCGTTAGAGCTTTACGTGGATCGCGGTAATCTTAACCGTGCAACTTGGGCAATGGAAAGTTTGAAAAAAGCGATGAAATGGGATGAAGATCGCTTTAATTTAGAATACGACTTAGATATTTACATGATCGTTGCCGTCGATTTTTTTAATATGGGTGCAATGGAAAACAAAGGGTTGAATATTTTTAATTCTAAATTTGTATTAGCCAATCCACAAACGGCAACCGATGAGGATTATCTTGCCATTGAAAGTGTGATTGCACACGAATATTTCCATAACTGGACAGGCAATCGTGTGACTTGCCGTGATTGGTTCCAATTAAGTTTGAAAGAAGGCTTAACGGTTTTCCGCGATCAAGAATTTTCTTCTGATACAGGTTCGCGTGCAGTTAATCGCATTAATAATGTGAAATTTTTACGCACTGTGCAGTTTGCCGAAGATGCAAGCCCAATGTCACACCCAATTCGCCCTGAAAAAGTGATTGAAATGAATAATTTTTATACCGTAACCGTATATGAAAAAGGGGCAGAAGTGATTCGTATGTTGCATACCTTATTAGGTGAACAAAGTTTCCAAAAAGGGATGCAGCTTTATATTGCTGAAAATGATGGCAAAGCGGCAACCTGTGAAGATTTTGTTTCTGCGATGGAACGAGCAAATAACCTCGATTTAAACCAATTCCGCCGTTGGTATAGCCAATCGGGTACACCAGAATTATTGATTAGCGATGCTTATGACGAAAAAACGCATACTTATCGTTTAACGGTTTCACAATCCACACCGCCAACCGCTGATCAAATGGAAAAAGTGAATTTACATATTCCATTAAAAATCGCGCTTTATGATGCGAATGGCACGAAACAAATGTTACAACATAATGGCGAATTGTTGAGTGATGTATTAAATGTTACTGAAAAAGACCAAGTCTTTGAGTTTCACGGCATTTATGGTCGTCCAATTCCAGCATTATTATGTGATTTCTCCGCGCCAGTAAAACTGGATTATGATTACAAAACGGAGCAGTTATTAGGCTTGCTTAAATTTGCAGATAATCAGTTTATCCGTTGGGATGCGGCTCAGATGTTATTTGCGCAAGAATTACGTCGTAATGTTGTGCGTTTCCAACAAGGCGAGCCACTAGAAATTTCGCCTGAAATTTTGACCGCACTTTCTTATGTTCTGAACCATTATGAGAAAGATATTGAACTGGCAACATTAATTCTCACGCTGCCGAAAGAAATGGAATTTGCGGAAGGTTTCAAAACCATCGATCCTGATGGTATTTCAGCCGCAAGAGCATTTATGCAAACGCAAATTGCAGAATCTTTAAAAGATGATTTCTTGCGTGTTTATACCCATATTCGTCTTGATGAGTATCAAGTTACGCAACAAGACATCGCCTTGCGTGCAATGCGTAATCTTTGCTTAACTTATTTGGCTTATACTAATTTGGGTAACAACCTAGTACAAAAACACTACAATAATGCGAATAATATGACAGATACATTGGCGGCATTAAGTGTTGCAACTAAAGCGGCGTTACCTTGTAGAGATGCGTTATTAACTGATTTTGAACAAAAATGGCAACAGGATGGATTAGTGATGGATAAATGGTTTGCATTACAAGCCACTCGCCCAGATGAAAATGTGTTGGAAATTATTCAGTTATTAATGGATCACCCAAGTTTTAATTTTAATAATCCAAACCGTTTACGTTCATTAGTGGGTAGTTTTGCAAATCACAATTTAAAAGCATTCCACAACGTAAGCGGTTCTGGCTATCGTTTCTTAACGGATGTGTTAATCCGTTTAAATGAAAGTAACCCGCAAGTAGCGGCACGTTTAATCGAGCCATTAATTCGTTTTTCTCGCTTTGATGCTCAACGCCAAACGCTGATGAAACGTGCTTTAGAACGCCTAAGCATTGTAGAAAATCTTTCAAAAGATTTATTTGAAAAAATTGAGAAAGCGTTGCAGTAACACTTGATGATGTGAGAATAGGCTTTATGCCTATTCTCACTTTATTCAATGGCTTAATATTTTTAAATGAACTAAAAATTTTTTGACTGCAAATAATTTTCCACCGTATCTACTATGGCTTGTGTTTGCGGATCGATTTCAATATTCACAATATCGCCTACTTTACGCTGCCCCATTAGGGTTCGTTGCAAAGTTTCAGGAATTAAATTCACACAGAATTGTGTGCCTTTTACTTCGCCAATAGTGAGGCTAATGCCATCTACCGCAACAAATCCTTTCGTTAAAATGTATTTCATTACATCTGCGTTTGGTAGCTCGAACCAAATTTGTCGGTTATTTTCACTAGCGATAATATCTGAAATTTTTGCGGTGCAATAAATATGACCAGATAATAGATGTCCGCCAATTTCCGTTCCCATTTGCATAGCACGTTCGATATTCACATAATCGCCCACTTTTACTGTGCCGAGATTTGTAATTTTTAAAGTTTCTTGCATCAGATCAAAGCTAACCAGATCGCCATTGATTTCAGTTACAGTTAAACATACACCGTTATTTGCTATTGATGCGCCAATTTCCAGATCTTTACGCATTTCAGGTAGTAATTTTACCACTTGTGTTCTAAAATTAGCCTTTTCTTTAATGGAGTGGATGGGGGCGGTGCCTTGTACAATTCCAGTAAACATAATTTTTTCCTTTTCTAAAAATTTTTAGCAGTATATCAAATTTATGAATTTTCGTCTTTTATCTCAATACCACGCTGATATTAAAAAGTTGATTAAAATTTCCTTGCCTATTTTATTAGCGCAAATCGCACAAAACTCAATGGGATTAGCGGATACCATTATGGCGGGTCGTGTGAGTTCCACTGATATGGCAGCCATTTCTATTGGTGCTTCAATTTGGATGCCATTGATGCTTTTTGGGCAAGGTTTATTGTTGGCATTGCCGCCTACAATTTCTTATTTGAATGGTTCAGGCCAACGCCATCGCATTGCCCATCAAGTTCGCCAAGGCATTTGGCTTGTGTTAGGCGTGAGTATTCCTTTAGGTTTGCTGATTTATTTCTGTGAAATTCCGCTGCAATATATGCAAATGGAAAGCAAAATGTCAGATTTAGCACGGGATTATTTATATGCGATGTTGTGGGGATTGCCAGCCTATTTGATGCTGATTAATTTTCGCTGTTTAAATGATGGTATTGCTAAAACTAAGCCTGCGATGGTCATTACCTTTTTAGGTTTGCTAATTAATATTCCACTTAATTACATTTTTATTTATGGAAAATTTGGCATACCTGCTTTTGGTGCGGTGGGCTGTGGTATTGCAACAGCTATTGTGAACTGGGCAATGTGCTTAATGATGATTTTTTATTCCTATACGAATACTCAAGAACGTTCACTAAAAGTATTTAGCCAATTAATCGAAATGCCAAATCTGAAAACACTTAAAAAATTACTGCGTTTAGGATTACCCATTGCCATTGCAATTTGTTGTGAAGTGGCGTTATTTGCACTTACTTCGTTAATGCTTTCTCCGCTGGGTGCAACTATTGTCGCAAGCCATCAAATCACATTGAATACCAGTTCTTTTATTTTTATGTTCCCTATGTCGATTGGTATGGCAGCGACGATTCTAGTTGGACAAGCGTTGGGTACAGGTTCTCCACAAAATGCGAAGAAAATTGGCTATGCCGCATTATTATTAGGGCTAACGGTGACGATTATTACTGCATTAATTACGATTTTCTTCCGTTATGAAATTGCCTCTATTTTCGTAACCGATGAAATTGTGATCGCAATGGCGGCAAATTTATTATTATTTGCCGCACTTTATCAATTTTCAGATACCATTCAAATGGTGGTTGGTGGCATTTTACGTGGCTATAAAGATACCAAAATGATTTTATACATTACCCTTTTTTCTTATTGGGTAATTGGTGTGCCACTTGGTTACACACTCGGTCGTACAGATTGGCTTATTCCACATATTGATGCGAAAGGTTTCTGGATTGCCTTTGTGGTCTCACTCACTTTTGCGGCGTTCTTACTTTCTTTGAGAATGAAAAAAATGCAAGCCATGAGCGATAACGCCATTTTACAACGTTTAGAAAAACTTAAATAAGGAACTTTATGCAACTTCCAGCTTTACAATCGGCAAAATTAATTCGTCGTTACAAACGCTTTCTTGCGGATATTGAACTACCAACTGGTGATGTGATGACAATTCATTGTGCCAATACAGGTGCGATGACTGGCTGCGGTGAAAAAGGCGATACCATTTGGTATTCACATTCTGATAGCCAAACCCGCAAATATCCCCATTCTTGGGAGCTCACACAACTTGCAAATGGACAACTTTGTTGTATCAATACGCATCGTTCTAATCAGCTTGTCTTTGAAGCATTGCAAAATAAACAAATCAAAGAATTAGCAATGTATGATGAAATTTATCCTGAAGTGAAATACGGCGAAGAAAATAGCCGAATTGATTTCTTACTAAAAGGCGAGGGTTTGCCTGATTGTTATGTAGAAGTGAAATCAATCACGCTTGTAAAAGGTAATTTAGGTATGTTCCCCGATGCGGTTACTACGCGTGGACAAAAACACGTTCGTGAATTACTCGCAATGAAAAAACAAGGTCATAGAGCAGCGGTGCTATTTGCTGGGTTACATAATGGGTTTGATCGTTTCAAAATCGCAGAATATATCGATCCTGAATATGATCGCTTATTAAAAGAAGCAATGGAACAAGGTGTTGAAGCCTATGCTTATGCGGGACAATTTGAAATTTCTAATGAAATTCCTACCGCACTTTCTTTGACAGAATCGGTGCCTTATATAAAATAATATTTTTTTGAGAATTATTTTCATTTATTTATTGACAATGTTATTGATAACAATTATCATCTAATCATTCCAACAACAATATTAGATAATCACTCCAACATTCCCGCCTATTTCCCCACAAATAGGCGTTTTTTTTATTCACAAATCGCTAAGAATCCCTATAATAAAACCTTTTAAAACATAATTTAGGAAATAATAATGACTGACATTAATACCGTTCTCGCGGAACTAAAGCGTGGTACTGATGAAATCCTTTCAGAAGCGGATTTAATCGAAAAACTGAAAGAAAATCGCCCATTAAAAGTAAAATTAGGCGCAGATCCAACCGCACCAGATATTCATTTAGGACATACTGTTGTATTAAACAAATTACGTCAATTTCAACAACTCGGTCATGAAGTCTATTTCTTAATTGGCGATTTTACTGGAATGGTGGGCGATCCATCAGGTAAAAATGCGACTCGTCCTCCACTCAGCCGTGAAGATGTATTGCGTAATGCGGAAACCTATAAAGAGCAAATTTATAAAATTCTCGATCCTCAAAAAACCAAAATCGTCTTCAACTCTGAATGGTTAAGCAAACTTGGTACAGAAGGTATGATTCGCCTTGCAAGCAACTATACGGTTGCACGTATGCTTGAACGCGACGACTTCAAAAAACGCTTTGGCAACAACCAACCCATTGCCATCCATGAATTTATTTATCCATTACTGCAAGGCTACGATTCTGTTGCATTAGATGCGGATGTGGAACTAGGCGGTACAGACCAAAAATTCAACTTACTTGTTGGTCGTGAATTACAAAAATCAGCAGGCAAAAAACCACAGGTTGCGATTACACTCCCATTACTCGTTGGCTTAGACGGCGAGAAAAAAATGTCTAAATCACTTGGTAACTATATTGGCGTAACGGAAGCACCAAGCGATATGTTCGGTAAAGTGATGTCAATTTCTGATGAACTCATGTGGGATTGGTATAACCTTCTTTCATTCCGTCCATTAAGCGAAATTGCACAATTAAAATCGGAAGTAGAAAACGGCAAAAATCCACGTGATGTAAAAATCTTATTAGCAAAAGAATTAATTGCACGTTTCCACAATGAAGAGGCAGCAAACGCTGCAGAACAAGAATTTATTAACCGTTTCCAAAAAGGCTCAATGCCTGATGAAATGCCTGAATTTACGTTCTCTGGCGAAATGGGTTTAGCCACCTTATTAAAAGAAGCAGGTCTTGTTCCTTCCACTTCTGAAGCGATTCGCGCTGCTCAACAAGGCGGTGTAAAAATCAATGGTGAAAAAGTCGATAATGTAAAAGATAATGCACCAAAAGGCACAAATGTTTACCAAGTGGGTAAACGAAAATTTGCGCGTGTGACTGTGGAATAAAATAGATAAAAAAATACCGCACTTTGGCAATAAAAGTGCGGTATTTTTTATTGAAATTTTAATTTAGTTAAACATCGCAGAAATAGATTCTTCGTTGCTAATGCGGCGAATGGCTTCTGCCAGCATGGAAGAAAGCGTAAGCACGCGAACTTTACCGATCGCTTTCATTTCTTCTGATAGAGGAATCGTGTCAGTAACTACAACTTCATCAATGGCATCGCTGGCTAAATTTTTAGCTGCTGCACCAGAGAAAACGGCGTGAGTTGCATAAGCAAAAACACGTTTTGCACCACGTTCTTTTAATGCTTCTGCCGCTTTACAAAGCGTACCGCCAGTATCAATCATATCATCTACTAAAATACAATCACGATCTGCAACATCACCGATAATATGCATCACTTGTGCTACGTTTGCACGAGGGCGACGTTTGTCAATGATAGCCATATCCGTATCATTTAATAATTTCGCTACAGCACGAGCACGTACAACGCCGCCAATATCTGGGGAAACAACAATCGGATTTTCAAGATCAGATTTTTTCAAAATATCGTGAATTAAAACTGGCGAACCAAATACGTTGTCCACGGGAACATCAAAGAAACCTTGGATTTGTTCTGCGTGTAGGTCACAGGTTAAGACACGGTCAATACCAACAATTGAAAGTAAATCTGCCACAACTTTAGCAGTAATAGGCACACGAGCAGAACGAACACGACGATCTTGGCGAGCATAGCCGAAATAAGGAATCACGGCAGTAATACGACCAGCAGATGCGCGACGTAACGCATCTACCATCACAACCAATTCCATCAAGTTATCATTGGTTGGCGCACAAGTTGATTGGATGATAAATACATCCGCACCACGCACATTTTCATTAATTTGAACTTGAATTTCTCCATCGCTGAAACGAGCGACTGTTGCATCGCCTAGTGAAATATATAAACGTTCAGAAATACGTTTTGCAAGTTCAGGTGTAGCATTACCCGCGAAGAGTTTAATGTCAGGCATTTTATAAAACCTCAGGTTTAGATTGTCTATGAGTATGAGTTGATGATAGCTGCTTCAACATTGCGTGCAAGGGAGACACATTGAGTCCTTTAGCGATGAAACCAAAAAATGCTTCTGGTTTTTGTCTAAATACCGCTTGCGCTTCTGCTTCATGATCAAATTCAGCAAAAACACAGGCTCCCGTTCCTGTTAATCTTGCCGGCGCATATTGTAGCAACCAGTTTAACGCTTTTTCAACGTTTGAATAATGATTTATCACAACTTTTTCGCAATCGTTTTTATAAGGTTCACTCAAAAGTTGTTCGAGGGATTTTTTCGGTGTATTACGTGGTAAATTTGGATCTTGAAATATCACAGCCGTCGATATTGAATCATCGGGTTTTAATATAACAAACCATTTTTCGGCAGGTTCACAATAAGTGATTTTTTCCCCGACGCCTTCAGCAAAAGCTGCGTGTCCATGTACAAATATTGGCACATCCGCGCCTAATGTTAATCCCAATTTTGCTAGTTCATCAATGGATAAATTGGCTTGCCATAAATAATTTAAAGAGACTAATGCGGTTGCTGCATTGGATGAACCACCACCAACCCCCCCTCCCATTGGAAGAATTTTATCTAAATGAATATTTGCACCCAATTGAATATTGGCTTTTTCTTGTAAAAGTTTTGCAGCTCGATAAATTAGATTATTTTCCGTTTTTAGATTTGGAATTTCTGGCGTTAAAACAATTTGATTATCTTGTTCCCGAATACTAATGTCTAACCAATCGCCAAAATCTAAAAATTGGAAAAGCGTTTGTAATTCATGATAGCCGTTCGGCAATTTTCCATTGATATAAAGAAATAAATTCAGTTTTGCTGGGCTAGGGAAGCGTAATGGCTGCCCATTTGATTGTGTTGTATTTTGGCAAAGTGCGGTAGAAAATTGATGTGATTTCATTAATGTATTCATTAGTAAATCCACTCGTCTACGCGAATTTTTAAGGTTTGTTTTGTGCTGTCATTTTTCAGCAAAATATTTTCAGGCATCGAATTATTTGAGTGATAAGTGAGATAATCTGCCGTCCATTGAGAACCATCCACATGATAAGTAAATGCGCCAAGTAAATGGTTGGTGCCAACTTGATAATCCGCGTTCATTGCGGGTTGGCCTTTCAACCAATAAGCTAAATGTTCTAATGGCACATCCATGCCAATGATCTCTTGTAATAATTGTTTCGCATTGGCTGCAGATTGTTGATTGCCGTTGTTATCGGAAATTGTCATCCCGCTTTGATGCATTTGAATCAACAGGGTAGATTTACTGATTAAAGAATAGAGTTTAAGTGTATAAGATTTTGGATTTTGGTATTGCCATTCAAAGCGGCTAGAAAAACGTTCTGTAGGACTGATATAACCAATTTGTCCTTTGGCTTGATAGGATTGAATTTTTTGAATCTTTTGTAAATGTTGTTGCCATATCGCATCCGTTTTATCAATGTATTGTACATTAGTAGGACGTTCCATATCTAATGTGCAAGCGGTTAGAATCGCAGTGACAAAAAGTGCGGTGAGAAATTTAAAGGTTTTCATATTATTCATCAAGTTAATAAGCTCGCATATTTTAAGGATTTAGTTTAATTGAGTAAAGTTACTTTTATTTGTTAATTTGTTGGGTAATTCGTTTTTGTTTGTTTAACCGCTAAGATTCTTCGTTTCGTTAATTCATTTTTGATTGCTTGTTTCTCAAATCCATCGGCAATAACTTGCTGTACATCTACTTCATTTGCAGAGTGTAATAATTGATTGATGTAATCTATTTGTGGATAGTCTTTAGTTTCAAAACCTGTTCTACCTCGAGTATCAGCTAAACATACTTGTAGAAATTCTTGAAAGCGTTGTGGTTTTCTCCACACATCAAAACGATTAAACAGCGTTATGACGGTTTCAGCTCGAAGCTCAAAGGCTTTGTGAATATGCGTGTGAAATTCACAAGTCAGTTCTGCAAGTTCTTGAAAATAACTTGGGACTTTCAAGCGTTTGCACAATGATCTAGTCGGTTTTATGCCAGCTTGTTCATGCCCATAATGATGAGGAAGAATATTTTGAGGTGTAAGAGCCTTGCCAAGATCGTGACAAATAGCCGCAAAACGAACCGCACTTTTGTTTAGATTATGGTTATTTTCAGTTAAATGAACTGTTTGTTTTAATACCAACATGGTATGAATAAAACTGTCCACTTCGGGATGATGTTTTACTGGATTTGGCACCCCATGAAGGGCATCAATTTCAGAAAATAAAACGCTTAATGCGCCTGTTTTATGTAAGGTTTCAAAATAAATTTCAGGATTTTTTTCGTTTAAGGCTTTTTCTGTTTCTAGCCAAATGCGTTCCGTCGTGAGATGTTGTAATTCTCCCGATAGGGCAAGTTCTGTCATTAGAGCTAATGTTTCCGAGGCAATTTTGAAACCGAGAGAATGATAACGGGCTGCAAAGCGTGCCACGCGCAATACACGTAAAGGATCTTCTGAAAAAGCGGGAGAAATATGGCGTAAAATTCGATTTTCTAAATCTTGTTTTCCGCCATAAGGATCGATAATTTCACCGTCTTCGCTTTGAGCCATCGCGTTAATAGTGAGATCTCGTCGAATTAAATCTTGTTCTAATGTGATTGTTGGGGAGAAATCACAAATAAAGCCAGTGTAACCTGCGCTAGATTTACGTTCTGTTCGGGCAAGTGCATATTCTTCTTTTGTTTTAGGATTGAGAAAAACCGGAAAATCTTTGCCTACTTGCTGATAACCGAGAGAGAGTAGCGTAGCGGGGTCTGTGCCTACCACAATCCAATCACGATCTTTTACTGGTAACCCCAATAATTGATCGCGAACAGCCCCTCCAACCAAATAAACTTTCATTCGTGATTATTCCCAGCCATCACGACGGCGACGTTTTGGTAACACATAAGGAATGAGCAAGCCGAAGAGTAAGCCTACGCCTAATACTGAACCGCCATAAATAAACCATTGGATCGCAATTTCTCGTTTACCTGCATCAAGTATCGCTTCTAAATCACGATTTTTATTTTTGGTCATTTCAAGTTCACGTTTAAGTTGAGAATTTTGCTCTAAAAGATCCGCACTTTGTTGCTCAGCTTGTTTGGTTCGACGTTGCATTTCGACGGTACGCTGTTGCCAATCGCCATCTAAACGACTAAGTTTTAAGGTTAATTCTTGGACTTGCGCTTTTAATTTTGGATTTTCTTCTTTACTACTTGGCGTGCTACTTAAGTCTGAATTTAAAATCCAAGCTTCACGATTTTTATTGTCGCGAATGAGTGTGTATTTGCCTTGGCGTTCTAATACATTCACCGCTTCGCCTGCTTGAATTGAACCTGCAATTTTAAATTGTTCGCCAGCACCACGACGTAAGAAAGTACTTAAATTTTCAGTAACATATTGGGTTTCCGCATAAGCAACATTTATTGATGTACTTAAAAGTAAAGATGAGATTAAGGCTTTATAGATCTTTTTCATTTTTTCCCCTTAAACATCACAACAAAAGTGCGGTTAAAATTAACCGCACTTTTTATTGAGATCAATTAATTAAAGATAGTTCTTAGCACATAGAAAATAATAATGGCAAAAAATGCACCTGCTGGTAATGTGACAATCCAAGAACTAATGATATTTCGGATAACCGTTAAATTCAGTGCTGCGATACCACGTGCAAAGCCGATACCTAAAATAGCTCCAACAAGTGTTTGTGTTGTTGAGATGGGTAAGCCTGTGCCTGATGCCACGACAACGGTCATCGCTGTAGCAAATTGAGCAGCAAAGCCACGGCTTGGCGTTAAATCGGTAATCCCAGATCCAACAGTCGCCATCACTTTTTGTCCCATAGTAATTAAGCCTACTGCAATACCTAATGCACCTAAGGGTAAAATCCACCAAGTTAAGGCTCCACCTGAAACAATTTTACCGCCTTCATTTACAATAGAGACCACTGCAGAAAGAGGGCCAATTGCATTGGCTACGTCATTAGAACCGTGCGCAAATGCCATCGCACAAGCGGTTAATAACATTAAAATACTGAAGACTTTTTCTACTGCACCAAAAGTGCCTTTGTTTGCTGATTGAGTGAAGGTTTTGCTTTTAAAATAGAAATGGAAGAAAAACATTCCGATAAGACTGATGGCAAGTGAAATGATTAAAGTTTCACTGTTTGAAAGATTTAAGCCTACGTGTTTTAAGCCTTTTTTCATCGTCACGATACAAAGTACAAATACGGTTATCCCCATATAATAAGGGCCATATTTTTTTGCATTTTTTAGTGGTTGTTCGGTATCAAAAATAAGTTTTTGCGTACTTGCAAAGATTGCATAAGCCAAAATACCCGCAATGACAGGCGTGACAAACCAGCTACCAACGATGCTGCCAATCTTTGACCAATCTACAGAACTAGGGCCAATCGTAATACAGGCAAATCCAATAATTGCACCAATAATAGTGTGTGTACCAGAAACTGGCCAACCCATTTTGGTTGCAATAAATAACCAAGCCCCAGATGCAAATAAGGTTGAAAGCATACCTAGAGCTAAAATATCTGGCGTATCGACAAATTGCATTGGATCGATTACACCACTTTTAATGGTTTGTGTTACTTCACCACCTGCTAGATAGGCACCAGCAGATTCAAAAATTAATGCGATAATAATTGCTTGTTTGGCGGTTATGGTACCAGATCCTACTGATGTTCCCATTGAGTTTGAGACATCATTCGCTCCAATTCCGAACGCCATAAAAAAGCCAAAGGCTGCTGTGATCCACACCAACCAAGAACCATATTGACTAATAATTTCCATAGTTTATTTCCTATGTTTTGTTGATTATGAACGCGCGAGCATTAATTCAATGCGCGAACCGACACGTTGTGCTTGGTCAGCCAAAACGCCAACCCATTCAATAATTTTATATAAGAACATTACATCAATTGGATTATAACGGCTTTCGATGGTGTAAAGCATTTTACGCAATTTGATCTGCATTTGGTCTGTATCATCTTCAATTGAATCAAGTTCTTGAATCATATCATTGACTAATTTGAGTTCACGGCCTTTAAAACCCGTTTCTAATAGCTTATCCATTTCTTCTATTACTCGGTGAGCTTGATGAATAGCATCTAAACTTCGTTTTACGTAATGTAAGAATTCTTCTTGCATTTCTTCAGGAATACCAAATTGACGACCAATCATACGGCCTGCAATATCTTTGGCATAATTGGCAAGTTTATCTTGTTGCGTGACTAATTCTAAAAGATCAGTACGATCGATAGGTAAGAATAAACCACGTGGCAATTTCAATCGAATTTCACGTTTTAAACTATCTGCTTCGCGTTCACATTGAGAAATTTCTAAGCGTTTTTCTTCCGCTTGTTCCCAATTCTTTGAGAAAGTAGTTTGAAAAAAAGGAATCAAAAGATCGCTACATTCGGTCACTTTTTCAGAGTGTTTTTGTAACGGTTTGAGAGGCGAATGGGCAAATAATCCGAGAATATTATTCATTGCCATAAGTGATTTACTCCAAATTAAGGGGTTAAAAATTCGTGCGCATATTACCCGATTTTTGTTGATAGTTAAAATTTTTCAAAAAAATTTGTAAGAAAAAAGGTTTATCTTCGACTAAGTAAGCAACTGGGTAATATTTCCTAGTGTGGTAAGATAAGTAACTCAATACACTTTTCGCTTTAAAAGCGAGAAAATTTGAAAGGTAAAAAAATGAAGGATTGTAAGATGCAAGGTATCGGCAGTGGCGTAAGTTTATTGATTTTACGCTTTTTTCTCGCGTGGGAATTTTTTGAATCAGGATTAGAAAAATGGAATGGACAAAATTGGTTCGCTGAAATACAAGATCGTTTTCCTTTTCCATTTAATCTTATTCCTGCCGATATTAATTGGCACGTTGCAATGGGATCAGAATTAATTTTCCCATTCTTGCTGATATTTGGGGTACTAACACGTTTTAGTGCATTAAGTTTAACGATTTTAATCTCTGTCGCGTGGTATAGCATTCACGCCGATTCAGGTTATAACGTATGTGATAATGGTTATAAATTACCATTAATTTATGTGGTGACTTTATTAATCTTAATTACGCAGGGAGCGGGGAAACTCTCTTTAGACACGCTTATTAAGAAGGTTTATCCAACTAAAAGCTGGTTGAAATTTCTCTAATTATTTATTCAAAATTCAAACTCTAGGAGATTATTCAAATGAAAAAATTAGCAACATTAACAGCATTAGCAGGTGCATTAACGATGGCAGTAGCGACAGCAGCACAGGCTGAATCAAAGTCAAGCAGTACTGATAATACAGCAACACCTTGTGTGGGCGATAAATGTGTCAAAACAAAAGCTGCAGAAGGTAAATGTGGTGAAGGCAAATGCGGTGCAGACAAAGCTAAATCTGCTGAAGGTAAATGTGGCGAGGGTAAATGTGGTGCGAGCAAACCGAAAGCTGCTGAAGGCAAATGTGGCGAAGGTAAATGCGGTTCTAAATAAGAATAATAATTATGCTGGCGTAACAATTTATGCCAGCTTTTATTAAAAAGGAGTTAATTATGAAATTACAAGGCGCTGGACTAGGTTATCGTCGGAATTTAGCTGAGGATTTTTTACAACTTCCCTCAAATAACGCTATTCAATTTATTGAAGTCGCACCAGAAAATTGGAGTAAAATGGGTGGAATGGCACGTTATCAATTTGATCAAGCAGCAGAAAGATTTCCGTTAGCAGTACACGGTCTTTCACTTTCTTTAGGTGGGCAAGCACCACTTGATCGCGAATTACTCCGTAATACGAAAGCATTAATTAATCAATATAATTCGTCTTTCTTTTCTGAACATTTAAGTTATTGTGAATGTGAAGGGCATTTATATGATTTATTACCTATGCCATTTACAGAAGAAGCAGTAAAACACGTTGCACAACGAATACGTGATGTGCAAGATTTCTTAGGATTACAAATTTCATTAGAAAATACTTCTTATTATTTGCATTCTCCTACTAGCACAATGAATGAAGTGGAATTTTTAAATGCTATCGCACAAGAGGCTGATTGTGGCATTCATTTAGATGTGAATAATATTTATGTTAATGGTGTTAATCACGGATTGCTTGATCCTTATATCTTTTTAGATCAAGTTGATGTTAAACGTGTTAATTACATTCATATTGCAGGGCACGATGAAGAACATTCTGCTGCACAAGTTGTAGAGAATTCAGCAAATGAATCATTTAATAAAGTAAAAGGAGAATATCGCCATTTACCTGAATTATTAATTGATACACACGGAGAAGCTGTAAAAGGCACTGTATGGGATTTACTCGAATATACCTATCAACGACTACCTACGATTCCTCCAACATTATTGGAGCGTGATTTTAACTTCCCACCATTTGCAGAACTTTACGCCGAAGTTGAGCATATTGCACAATTACAGCAAAAATACGCTCACACAGAGGTAATGTCTTATGCTGCCTAAGTCATCATTGAAAGAAACTCAGCAAGCATTGGCAAATGCTATTCGGTTAGGTAATGCAGATCCTTTAAATGGTTATGCTGAAAGCCGTTTAGCGGTATATGCACGTTTAGTTCGTAATAATGCTTTTGGTTTTATTGATCGTTGTTTTGTTGAAGCACCATTTCATATTGAGCCAGAGTATTGGAAAAATGCTAAAGAAAATTTTGTGCAAAATGGTAATGCCCATTCTCCTTATTTCCAAGATATTGCAGGAGAATTTCTCTTGTTTTGTCAAGAAAAAGAGATATTTGATACAAATATATTGGCATTGATGGATTTTGAAAATACACAATTACTCGCAGAAGTTTCTTTAGCCAAAGTGCCTGAAAAATTTGAGTGGAATAGACATAGCGTAATGCAATTATCTGGTGCAGCTTATTTAAAAAGTTATGACGTTGATTTTTTATCAAGTGACTTTAAACAATTTGATGATACGCCAATTCAAGTTATTGTATGGCGTGATAGTGATTTTAGGATTCAGCAACAAATCCTTTCAGAGTTAGATTACTGGTTGTTAAGTTATCTACAAGAACAACCAAATTCATTAGAAAATGTTTTGTCTGCTCTTAATACAATGGTTGAAGACAGTACCTCAATAATCCCATTATTAGAGCAAGTATGGATGAAATGGGTTACATCTGAAGTAATTTACCCCGAACAAAGATAAAATTTTTGAAAATGCTGAGTAAGATGAAAATATTCATATTTTCATCTTACTTATTTTAATTGACATTTCACAATTATTGCTAATTTAGATTAGTAAATATTCACATTTTAATCTGGCTTTGTTATTTAAAATTATCAATATTATCCGATGAAATCTGTTTATGTTTTTCGGATTATTTTTTTATTTAAAAGTCGCAATATTTTAATCACAATAAATAAAAATTCATTTATAGCTATTTAATATGTAAAGTAAAACACCACAAAAATCTTGATTTATTTCTATTGTATTGTATATTTAACCAGTTAATTTAAATGGAGAATATTATGTTACAAGAAATTGAATTAAAATTGGCGATTTCGCCACAAATAGGTATTGAATTGCCACAATATCTTGCAAAATTTACGATTTTAGAACATCAAAATTTATTTTTGGGTAACACCTATTATGATTATCCCGATCATTTTCTTGCTAAACAAAAAATGGGGTTGCGTATTCGTCAAGAAGATCAAGAACTTACATTAACGCTTAAAACTAACGGCGAAGTTGTTGGTGGATTGCATAGTCGTCCAGAATATAATTTACCATTAACCGAAAAAGAAACGCCAACCAATGCGCAATTAAGAGAACTTTATTCTTTTGAACAATTACCTAGTTCTACACTACAACCTATTTTCTCCACAGATTTTAACCGCACTTTTTGGTTAGTTGAATTTCAACAATCCAAAATTGAAGTGGCATTCGATCAAGGCAAAATTATTGCAGGCGAATATGAACAGCCTATTTGTGAAATTGAATTTGAATTAAAATCTGGCAATGTGCAGGATCTTTTTGATTTTGTGGAAACTTTGCCTTTTGAAAGGGATATTTATTTTAGTAGTGCAAGTAAAGCGAAGCGGGGTTATTTGTTAGGTTCAAAACAATTTTTGACGGATTGGCTCAATAAATGGCGTGATTTTTTAAAAGAAGAACGAGAAGAAAGTGCGGTAGATTTTTGTGCAAAATTTAATTCTGTGTTGAAAATGGAACAGAAACTTTTGGAAGAAACCTTATCCTTTTCTCCCGCACTTTTTAGCCAAGATTTTATGAAAACAGTGGAGCGAGTCGGGGCATTTTTTAATCTTTATCATTATTATGATGAAAATGGAAAAATCTTAGAAGCGGTGGCAACAGAAAAACAAAAAGAAACGCGCTTACCAGCTTTGTTAGAAAGCAATCAGAAAATCTTTGCTGAAATCCGTGATTTGATTCGTTTTCACAGTGAAACGAAAGACAATGAAAAAACTATTGAAAAATTGACCGCACTTTTGAAAAGTCGAGTTTATTTTGAGCGAATGATCAAATTAATGGAATTATCTTATGACCTAGGGTAGGTATACCCTAGGCTAATCTCAGTGTTACCCCGTTGGGGTAGTTTGATGTTCCCCAAAGGGGGAACCATTATAAGCATAATTAACCGTGGGTATACTTACCCACGGGAAGTTATCCACGGCAAATACGGAGAATAAAATGGCTAAAGCCCCGAAAACAGCTTATGTATGTAACGATTGTGGTGCGGAGTTTTCTCGTTGGCAAGGGCAATGTTCCGCTTGTAAAGCGTGGAATACAATCACGGAAGTGCGGTTAATTTCCACGGCAAAATCAAAAAATGATCGTTTTAGTGGTTATGCGGGGGAAACTCAGGCAAAAATTCAAACGCTCTCTGAAATTAGTTTGCAAGAAACGCCTCGTTTTTCCAGTGGTTTTAGTGAATTAGATAGGGTTTTGGGCGGCGGGATCGTACCGGGGAGTGCGATTTTAATTGGTGGGCATCCTGGTGCAGGGAAAAGTACATTGTTACTACAGGTTATGTGTGGTTTGGCAAAAAATATGACCGCACTTTATGTAACGGGAGAGGAATCATTACAACAGGTTGCGATGCGCGCAAGCCGATTGGGATTACCAAATGATCAATTAAAAATGTTGTCAGAAACCTCTGTGGAACAGATTTGTAATTTGGCGGATCAATTAAAACCGCAAATTATCGTGGTAGATTCTATCCAAGTAATGCATTTGGCAGATATTCAATCATCGCCAGGCAGTGTAGTTCAAGTGCGTGAATGTGCTTCTTTTCTCACTCGTTATGCGAAAACTCGCCAAGTGGCGATTATTATGGTTGGACACGTTACGAAAGACGGAACCCTTGCAGGGCCTAAAGTGTTAGAGCATGCTATTGACTGTTCATTACTATTAGAAGGCGAAGCCGATTCTCGTTATCGTACTTTGCGTAGCCATAAAAACCGTTTTGGTGCAGTCAATGAATTAGGTGTATTTGGAATGACAGAGCAGGGTTTGCGCGAAGTGAAAAATCCATCGGCGATTTTTTTAAGTCGCGGAGATGAAATTACGTCAGGCAGCTCCGTTATGGTGCTTTGGGAGGGTACTCGTCCTCTTTTAGTGGAAATTCAAGCCTTGGTGGATCATTCAATGCTGGCAAATCCTCGCCGTGTTGCGGTGGGATTAGAGCAAAATCGCTTAGCGCTATTACTGGCGGTTTTACATAGACACGGAGGTTTGCAAATGGCGGATCAAGATGTTTTTGTAAATGTGGTTGGTGGTGTAAAAGTCAGTGAAACCAGTGCGGATTTAGCTTTGTTGCTTGCGTTAATTTCAAGTTTCCGTAATCGCCCTTTGCCGCAAGATTTAGTGATTTTTGGCGAAGTTGGATTAGCGGGAGAAATTCGTCCTGTGCCAAGTGGGCAGGAACGTATTAGCGAGGCTGCAAAACACGGCTTTAAACGTGCTATTGTTCCTTTTGGTAACAAGCCGAAAAGTGCGGTCGAAAATATGCAGGTTTTTACTGTGAAAAAACTCACGGATGCGCTCGCTGTGTTAGATAATTTGTAAAAAAATCATTGCCTACTGAAAATGAAAGGAAAATTCTGTAGAATAGTTGTTCCTTTTTATGTGCAAAGAAATAAAGAAAATGGAAAAAAAACGAAATAAAGCATTGGATGCGATAGATATAAAAATTCTGAATGAATTACAACGCAACGGTAAGATTTCCAATATCGATTTGTCGAAAAAAGTGGGGCTTTCGCCAACACCTTGTTTAGAACGAGTTAAACGTTTGGAAAAACAAGGTGTGATTATGGGGTATCGTGCACTGTTAAATCCAGAATTATTGGATGCACCATTGTTAGTGATTGTTGAAATTACATTAGTACGGGGTAAGCCCGATGTGTTTGAAGAATTTAATGCAGCGATTCAAGCATTGGAAGAAATTCAAGAATGCCATTTGGTATCGGGCGATTTTGATTATTTATTAAAAACTCGTGTGGCAGATATGGCGGAATACCGAAAATTGCTAGGCACGACATTGTTACGTTTACCAGGTGTAAATGACACGCGCACTTATGTTGTGATGGAAGAAGTAAAACAAACCAATTTCCTTGTATTGAAATAATATGATTAAACAAATTACAGAACGATTTACGCCAAGACAGTATTTAGCGGAATTTTTGCTGGGATTAACCGCACTTTTTGGACTTTATTTGATTGTTGCTTGGTCAAGTTATACGCCCCTTGATAATTCTTGGGCAACGGCCAGTGCGTATGGAAACACAATTAATAAAGTAGGTTCATTTGGGGCGTGGATAATCGATCTTTTTTTTGTTTTTTTAGGTTATGTTGCCCATATTATTCCTTTCACCGCTTTTCTCGTGCCTATTTATTTATTGAAAACAAAAGCAGTTAAACAGCTTTCCTGTACTCGAATTATTTTACGTAGTTTTGGCTTTACCATGCTGATTATTGGGCTTTGTGTAGTGAGTATGTTGCTTTTATCAAGTAATACTTTTTATTTGAGTGGCGGCGTATTGGGCGGATCGCTTGTTGTAAATTGGTTTTATCCCGTATTAGGTAAATTTGGTTCAATTTTAATTGGTTTTGTGCTTGCTTTAATTGGTTTTATTTTTTGTTCTGGCGCATCATTAATTCGATTAATTGTTGCATTTTATCATTGGCTAACAATGAAAAATGAGCAATCAGAAAATGCCAAACAAGAAAAATCAACGGAAGAATTAGAGCAAATTGTGATTGTAAAATCAGATCGTTCAGAAACAGAAAATCTAGATCAAAATTATCTCAATGTAGAACAAAATAGTGAGATTGAAACTCAAAAATCATCTTTAGAGGCAGAAGAAAGCTCAGTTGAGCAACCTTCGCATTTAATTAATATTCATGGTTTAAATCCAGAGGTTTCTATAAAATCAGAATATGAACTCGCGAACGAAGAGAATGAAAAACCGCAATTTTCTTTTGGGTTTGATTCTGAAAGCTTGCCTAGTGTGAATTTATCGAGTGATTCAGATGAACAAAGGGTAAGCAAAAATGATTTTGTCGCAGTTTGGAATAAGCCTGTAAAAACAGTTGTTCAAGAAGATTTAGCAATTAATCAAAGTGCGGATGATTTTACTCAAGTTTCTTTGCTAACAAAAGATGAAATGCCAACAGTTTTATTAAGACCCAGTCATGAATCTTTGAATACTGAAATGGTAGATAATCATTTTGCTACTCAAGTTGATGAAAAGGTAGATTTAGAAAAAGATGGAGTGAAATTTAACCTATCCTTACAGGATGATATGGAAGCCGTTCAATTAGACAAAAATCAAGAGCCTAATTATAAAGGTTATAGCGGTAGCTTGATTCATCCTGCATTTCAACAGCAAACAACAAAACGTGAAAAACCGAGTACACCATTACCTAGTTTGGATTTGCTTTTAAAATATCCGCCAAATGAACAACGCATTACACCAGATGAAATAATGGAAACCTCACAGCGTATTGAACAACAATTACGCAATTTTAATGTAAAAGCCAGCGTAAAAGATGTGCTTGTTGGCCCTGTTGTTACGCGTTATGAATTAGAATTACAACCTGGGGTGAAAGCGTCAAAAGTCACGAGCATCGATACCGATTTAGCAAGAGCATTGATGTTTCGTTCTATTCGTGTGGCAGAGGTTATTCCAGGTAAACCTTATATTGGTATTGAAACCCCAAATCTTCATCGTCAAATGGTGCCATTACGTGATGTGTTAGATAGCAATGAATTCCGTGATAGCAAGGCAACTTTACCTATTGCTTTAGGTAAAGATATTAGTGGTAAACCAGTCATTGTTGATTTAGCGAAAATGCCACATTTATTGGTAGCAGGCTCAACGGGATCAGGTAAGTCTGTTGGTGTGAATACGATGATTCTAAGTTTACTTTATCGTGTTCAACCAGAAGATGTGAAATTTATTATGATTGATCCTAAAGTCGTCGAACTTTCTGTTTATAATGATATTCCGCATTTACTGACACCAGTTGTAACGGATATGAAAAAAGCCGCTAATGCGTTGCGTTGGTGCGTAGATGAAATGGAGCGTCGTTATCAGTTGCTTTCAGCTTTACGCGTACGAAACATTGAGGGCTTTAATGAAAAAATTGATGAATACGAAGCAATGGGAATGCCTGTGCCAAATCCAATTTGGCGACCGAGCGATACGATGGATGCAATGCCACCAGCGTTGAAAAAATTGAGTTATATTGTGGTTATTGTCGATGAGTTTGCTGATTTAATTATGGTGGCCGGTAAGCAAATCGAAGAACTGATTGCACGGTTGGCACAAAAAGCGCGAGCTATTGGTATCCATTTAATTTTAGCCACACAACGCCCCTCTGTGGATGTGATTACTGGTTTAATTAAAGCAAATATTCCAAGTCGCATTGCCTTTACGGTGGCAAGTAAAATTGACTCACGTACTATTCTTGATCAAGGTGGTGCTGAGGCGCTTTTAGGTCGTGGAGATATGCTTTATTCTGGACAAGGTTCATCTGATTTAATCCGCGTACATGGAGCCTATATGAGTGATGATGAAGTCATCAATATTGCCGATGATTGGCGAGCACGCGGTAAGCCTGATTATATCGATGGCATTTTAGAAAGCGCAGACGATGAGGAAAGTTCAGAAAAAGGGATATCAAGCGGTGGAGAATTAGATCCACTCTTTGATGAAGTAATGGACTTTGTTATTAATACTGGTACAACTTCAGTATCTTCTATTCAACGTAAATTCAGCGTGGGTTTTAACCGAGCAGCGCGTATTATGGATCAAATGGAAGAACAAGGGATTGTCAGCCCAATGCAAAATGGTAAGCGTGAAATTTTATCGCATCGTCCAGAATACTAATTTAAAAGGAAAGTAAAATGAAAAAAACAACCTTAAAATTTGCCGCACTTACCTTACTTGGTTTGAGTAATTTGGCATTGGCTGATGCGGCAAGTGAATTACAAATGCGTTTAGCTAAAGTCGATGTATTAAGTGCAGAATTTGTGCAAACAGTGACTTCTGGAAGTGGCAAAAATGTTCAACAAGGAAGTGGCAAACTTCAAATTAAACGCCCAAATTTATTCCGTATGGAGACTAAAACCCCTCAAGAAACCCAGATTATTTCTGATGGTAAAACCTTATGGTTCTACGATCCATTTGTGCAACAAGTGACCGCACAATGGGTAAAAAATGCGGTAAATAATACTCCTTTTGTTTTGCTTACCAGCAATGATAATAGCCATTGGCATCAATATACGGTAACACAACAAGCGGATACCTTTGTGTTAAAACCAACCTTATCCACAAGCAACATTAAGCAATTTGATATTCGTGTTGATGCTAATGGAATATTGCGAAATTTCAGTACGACAGAGAAAGATGGTCAAACCAATCTTTATGTTTTACGTAATATTACGAATCAAACCTTGTCTGATAGCTTGTTCCAATTCAAGCTAGAAAAAGGCATTGAAGTTGATGATCAACGCAAAAAATAATGAATGATTATTTGAAATAAGGGCGTAGAAATACGCCCTTCAATTTTGTGAGAAATAAAAATGTCGAACCTCAATTTTGATTTTGCCGAAAATGATTTTCGCCCACTGGCGGCCAAGATGCGTCCAACGAGTCTAGAACAATGTTTTGGGCAAAGCCATTTAATTGGCGAGGGCAAGCCACTGCGAAAAGCTATCCAAGCTGGCCATATTCATTCAATGATTTTGTGGGGCCCACCAGGTACGGGGAAAACAACCCTTGCAGAAATCATAGCACAACGTATTAATGCGGAAGTAGAGCGAATTTCTGCGGTGACGAGTGGTATCAAAGAAATTCGTGAAGCGATTGAGCGTGCAAAACAAAATCGTCTTGCGGATCGTAAAACTATCTTATTTGTGGATGAAGTCCATCGTTTTAATAAAAGCCAGCAAGATGCATTTTTACCGCACATTGAAGACGGAACCGTTATTTTTATTGGGGCGACAACAGAAAATCCCTCTTTTGAGCTAAATAATGCGTTGCTTTCTCGTGCGCGAGTGTATGTACTGAAATCACTCACAACGGCTGAAATTGAACAAGTTTTGCAGCAAGCTGTAGAAGATCCTGAACGTGGATTGGGTAAAGAGCGGTTAATTTTAGAAGAGAATTTACTGCAAGTGCTTGCCGAATATGTTAATGGGGATGCACGATTAGCCTTGAATTGCCTCGAATTAATGGTGGATATGGCAGATGAAACGGAAAATGGAAAGAAAATTGACCGCACTTTATTAAAAGAAGTCTTAGGTGAACGTCAAGCGAGATTTGATAAACAAGGTGATCGTTTCTATGATTTAATTTCTGCGCTACATAAATCTGTTCGAGGTTCTGCTCCAGATGCTGCGCTGTATTGGTATGCAAGAATTTTAACAGCGGGTGGAGACCCTTTATATGTTGCGCGCCGATTACTTGCCATTGCTTCAGAAGATGTGGGAAATGCAGATCCTCGTGCTATGCAAGTCGCATTGGCTGCTTGGGATTGCTTTACTCGAGTGGGGGCTTATGAAGGAGAGCGAGCCATCGCCCAAGCCATTATTTATCTTGCGGTAGCACCAAAAAGTAATGCCGTTTATACTGCATTTAACACTGCGAAACAGCAAGCGAAAGATTTACCTGATTATGATGTTCCACCACATTTACGCAATGCGCCGACTAATTTAATGAAAGAGCTTGGCTATGGTGCTGAATATCGTTATGCCCACGATGAACCTAACGCTTATGCGGCAGGCGAAAATTATTTCCCACCTGAATTAAAAGACACTCAATATTATTTTCCAACGAATAGAGGTATGGAAATTCAGATTAAGGAAAAACTAGAACGGTTACGTGAGCAAGATAAAAGTGCGGTAAAAAAACGGTATAAATAATCTTTATTTAGGATTTTTTTAGAATGGAATGAAAGTGCGGTTAATTTTAAAAACCTTTTTGAAATTAACCGCACTTTTTTACTTAATTTTTTAAGCAAATTTTTTCAAATTCATTGAAGAATGTAGGAAAGGTTTTGGCAGTACATTTGGGATCTAAAATCGTCACAGGTGTGTTTGATAGTGCGATTAGAGAAAAACACATTGCCATACGGTGATCGTTATAGGTCTCAATATTGGCGTGTTTAAATTGATTGAGTACAAGCGGTTGAATACGAATAAAATCTTCGCCTTCTTCGACTTCTGCACCGATTTTACGTAGTTCGGTTGCCATAGCCGTTAAACGATCTGTTTCTTTCACACGCCAGTTATAAATATTGCGAATGACGGTTTCGCCGTTGGCAAAAAGAGCAGTGGTCGCAATCGTCATTGCGGCATCTGGAATGTGGTTCATATCCATATCAATACCATTTAATTCAGCGTGTTCGGCTTGAATAAAATCCTCTCCCCAAGTGATTTTTGCCCCCATTTTTTCTAATACATCAGCAAATAAACGATCGCCTTGAATTGAATTTTTGCCAATGCCTGTTACTTTCACTTTTCCTTTAATGGTGCCAGCTGCAAGAAAGTAAGAGGCTGATGATGCATCCCCTTCTACCAAGTATTTATTAGGCGAAATATAGGATTGATTGCCTTTAATGTAGAATTTTTGGTAGTGCTGGTTTTCAACCTTAACACCAAAATCTCGCATCATTGCAAGGGTAATGTCAATATAGGGTTTAGAGACTAGTTCACCGATAATTTCTATTTCTGTGTCATTTTCTGCAAGTGGTGCAGACATTAAAAGTGCGGTCAAAAATTGAGATGAAATTGAACCATCAATTTTGACTTTTCCACCTTTTATCCCTTTGTTGCGAATTGCGAGCGGAGGATAACCCTCATTCTCTAAGTAGCGAATATCAGCCCCTGCTTGGCGTAAAGCATCGACTAAATGAAGAATCGGTCGTTCTTTCATACGAGGTTCACCCGTTAAGATGATTTCGCTTTCGGTTTTTCCTTTTAAGCAAAGTGCTGCGGTTAATGGACGCATTGCAGTCCCAGCATTGCCAAGAAAGAGTGAAAGATTATTCTGTATATTGAATGCTCCGCCTAATCCCTCTATTTCACAAATAGTTTTATCATCAGACAGTTGATAGCGTACGCCCAATGCTTTGAGGGCGTTAAGCATATGTCGAATATCATCGCTATCTAATAAATTGGTTACTTTTGTTGTTCCTTTAGCTAAGGCGGCTAAAAGTAATGCGCGATTCGATAAACTTTTAGAACCTGGTAAATTAATTGTTCCTTCAACCGCACTTATTGGTGCAAGAGTAATTTTTTCCATTACAACACCACCGTTTTATTTTTATAAACAAAAATTCTATCGTGTAAAGCGAGATCAAGGGCGCGACTTAACACGGTTTTTTCCACATCACGGCCAGCACGCATCATCGCTTCTGCATTATAAGTATGATCCACATTAATCACATTTTGCATAATGATTGGGCCTTGATCTAATTCGTTATTAATAAAATGTGCCGTTGCACCAATAATTTTTACACCGCGTTCATAGGCTTGTTGATAAGGCTTGGCACCAATAAAAGCAGGCAAGAATGAATGATGGATATTAATCACTCGATTTGGATAACGCGCGACAAATTCAGGGTTTAGCACACGCATATATTTAGCGAGAACAATATAATCTGGCGTATATTCATCAATTTTTTCTGCCAGTAATTTGTCGTGTTCTACACGGGTTAAGTTTTCGTGGCTAACTAAATGAAATGGAATATTAAAACGTTCAACAAGTTCACGTAAATTATCGTGATTGCCGATTACGGCTGCAATTTCTACATCAAGCGCACCATAATAATTTTTCATTAAAATATCGCCGAGGCAGTGAGCTTCTTTGGTGACTAAAATTAAAATTCGCTTACGTTGGGTGCCAATTAATCGACAATTCGTTTCTTCGGGTAAGCTATATTTTAGATCTTCTAATAAAGTAGCTTCGTTAAAAATACCTTCCAATTCTGTGCGCATAAAGAAATGTTTGGTTTCAAAATCTACAAATTCATTATTATGAAGAATATTTAGTTGATGTTTGTAACAAATATTAGTTATTTTTGCGATTAAGCCTTTATCATCAGGGCAATCAGTGAGTAATATTTTTTTTTCGATCATAATGTTGTGTGCTATGTTTAGATAAAAAAATAGAACCCATAAAATAGGTTCTAGTTTCAAATAGAAAAATTAAATTTCGAAATCAGATAATGATTTACCTTTGTTCAACGCATTTTGAATTGGGCGTGGTGTGCGACCTTGACCCGTCCAAGTTTTATGCTCGCCATTTTCATCAATAAACGCATATTTTGCAGGGCGTGGAGCACGTTTTGCTCGAATTGATACAGTTTTTGTGCCAAAAATTTCGTGTAATTCTTCAGGTGTAATACCTTCTTTTTCCATTAATTCTTTATATTTAGCTAAACGCTCTTTTCGCTCTGTCTCTGCTTTAATTAATTCTGCTTCATTAGCACGTTTTTCTTCGATAGCTGTTTGTAATTTTTCTAGGGCATTTTCTGCTTGTTCTAACGTTAATTCACGTACAGCTGCACGTAAACTACGAAGATTTGTTAAACCTCTTACTAATTCGTTCATAATAAACCTCAATAAATAACATTAAATGTGGGAAAATTTATTTAATAATAGAGAAAATAAAATTTATTGTAAATATCTATTATTAAATAAATGGTCGAAACAGATATATTTTTTTGTGTTTATTTTCTTTATATTTTTATTAAAGTTTATAAAATTTTTATAAAATCTGTTGGCATTTTGTTTGTTTTACGGTAATCTCCCCAATCACTACAAAAGTAGAGGCGCAATTATTATAAGTATTTTTTCAGAGTGGATAACGAAGAAGAAAAAAGAAAGGAATAGTTGCCGAAATCAAATAAAAGTCGTTTTGTTTGGTTGGTGGCGTGCTCGAAAGGGGCGACACTGTCATAGTTTTTCTGATTAACTATGGAGTGCTACGGTTGTTCTGGTCTTATTCTGTCCTATGCTTTCCGTTCTCTCCATTAATTATAGGTATTATTTAATGGAACTTATTGATTTTTCATCATCTGTTTGGTCAATCGTCCCTGCTTTGTTGGCGATAATTTTGGCGATAGCAACTCGCCGTGTTTTGGTTTCCCTTAGTGCGGGGATTATTATTGGATCATTAATGTTAAGCGATTGGCAAATCGGCAGCGCATTTAATTATTTGGTAAAAAATGTGGTTTCTTTGGTTTATGCCGATGGTGAAATCAATTCAAATATGAACATTGTTTTGTTCTTATTATTGCTTGGTGTTTTAACCGCACTTTTAACCGTATCAGGTAGTAATCGTGCCTTTGCTGAATGGGCGCAAAGCCGTATTAAAGGTCGTCGTGGTGCTAAATTATTAGCGGCATCATTGGTTTTTGTTACTTTTATTGACGATTATTTCCATAGTCTCGCTGTAGGTGCGATTGCTCGTCCTGTGACAGATCGTTTTAAAGTTTCTCGTGCGAAACTTGCTTATATTTTAGATTCAACGGCAGCACCGATGTGTGTAATGATGCCAGTTTCCAGTTGGGGCGCATATATTATTACTTTAATAGGCGGTTTATTAGCGACTTATTCGATCACGGAGTACACACCAATTGGTGCATTCGTAGCAATGAGTTCAATGAACTTCTATGCAATTTTCTCCATTATTATGGTGTTTTTTGTGGCATATTTTTCTTTTGATATTGCTTCAATGGTGCGTCACGAAAAATTAGCTTTGGAAAATACTGAAGATCAGTTGGAAGAAGAAACGGGTACAAAAGGTCAGGTGCGTAATCTTGTATTACCTATTTTAGTTTTAATTATCGCTACAGTTTCAATGATGATTTACACGGGCGCAGAGGCATTGGCTGCGGATGGCAAAGTGTTTAGTGTTTTAGGTGCATTTGAAAACACCGTAGTAGGAACATCTTTGGTTGTAGGTGGATTCTGTTCAATTATTATTTCTACTTTATTAATTATTCTTGATCGTCAAGTGAGTGTTCCCGAATATGCACGTTCTTGGATCGTGGGAATTAAATCAATGTCAGGCGCAATCGCAATTTTATTCTTTGCTTGGACAATTAATAAAATCGTAGGCGATATGCAAACAGGTAAATATCTATCTTCTCTTGTGTCTGGTAATATTCCAATGCAATTTTTACCAGTGATCTTATTCATTCTTGGTTCTGCAATGGCATTTTCAACAGGTACGAGCTGGGGAACATTCGGTATTATGTTGCCAATTGCCGCAGCAATGGCAGCGAATGCCGCACCAGAATTATTGCTTCCTTGTTTATCTGCAGTAATGGCAGGGGCTGTATGTGGCGATCATTGCTCGCCAGTGTCGGATACAACAATTTTGTCTTCAACGGGCGCGAAATGTAATCATATTGATCACGTTACTACTCAGCTTCCTTATGCTGCCACAGTTGCAACAGCGACTTCTATTGGTTACATTGTGGTAGGGTTTACTTATTCAGGTTTAGCTGGTTTTGCAGCAACGGCAGTTTCATTGATTGTCATTGTATTTGCAGTTAAAAAACGCTAAAAGTGTGATCTCATTCAAAAACTTGAATAAAAAATAATATTTTTACTATTTTATAAAATGCGGCATTTTGTCGCATTTTTTTATTTTTATTGATGAAAAAATTTATAAAAAACTAAATTTTCATTTATCTTTGGTTTTTTATATTTTTTTAATTGATTTTTTTGTTGTTTTAGTGGCTAGACAAATTTTTTTTACTTTGTATGATGTGAAACATTGACATAATCTGTTCGTATTTTTAAAAGTGCGGTGAATTTTAGGAGTGAAAAATGAAGAAGTTATCTGGCGCAGAGATGGTGGTTCAATCTTTACGTGATGAAGGCGTAGAGTATGTATTTGGTTATCCCGGAGGCGCGGTATTAGATATTTATGATGCAATTCATACGCTGGGTGGTATTGAACATATTTTAGTTCGCCACGAACAAGCCGCGGTGCATATGGCGGATGGTTACGCACGTTCAACGGGTAAAGTTGGATGTGTGCTAGTGACTTCGGGGCCTGGTGCAACAAATGCTATCACTGGTATTTTAACGGCTTATACCGATTCTGTGCCTATGGTTATCATTTCGGGTCAGGTTATGAGCAATTTAATTGGCAGTGATGCTTTCCAAGAATGTGATATGCTGGGCATTTCTCGTCCCGTTGTGAAGCATAGCTTTATTGTCAAAAAGGCGGAAGATATTCCATCTACTTTGAAAAAAGCCTTTTATATTGCATCTACGGGTCGTCCAGGCCCTGTTGTTGTGGATATTCCAAAAGACACTGTAAATCCTAATTTTAAATATCCTTATGAATACCCTGAATATGTCGAGTTACGTTCTTATAATCCCACAGTAAATGGACACAAAGGTCAAATTAAAAAAGCGTTAAAAGCACTTTTAGTGGCGAAGAAACCAATACTTTTTGTCGGTGGTGGTGCAATCACTGCTGAATGTAGTGAGCAGTTAATTCAGTTTGCACAACGTTTAAATTTACCCGTGACTTCCTCATTAATGGGATTGGGTGCTTATCCAAGTACGGATAAACAATTCTTAGGTATGTTGGGTATGCATGGTACTTTAGAAGCGAATACGGCAATGCACGAAAGTGATCTTATTTTGGGGATTGGCGTTCGTTTTGATGATCGTACGACAAATAATTTAGAAAAATATTGCCCAAATGCAAAAGTGATTCATATTGATATTGATCCAACCTCAATTTCTAAAAATGTGCCAGTAGCGATTCCAATTGTCGGAAATGCGAAAAATGTATTGGAAGAATTTTTGGGTTTATTGAATGAAGAGGGATTAAAATCTCAAACGGATCTTGAAAGTTGGTGGCAAGAAATCAACCAATGGAAAGCAAAAAAATGTTTGGAATTTGACCGCACTTCTGGCGTGATTAAACCGCAACAAGTCGTGGAAGCGGTATATCGCCTCACGAAAGGACAAGCTTATGTGGCTTCTGATGTAGGTCAGCACCAAATGTTTGCTGCGTTACATTATCCATTCGATGAACCGCGTCATTGGATTAATTCTGGTGGTGCAGGCACAATGGGTTTTGGTTTTCCTGCGGCACTTGGTGTGAAATTAGCTCATCCTGAAGGAACTGTTGTTTGCGTTACTGGCGATGGTAGTATTCAAATGAATATTCAAGAGCTTTCTACCGCAACACAATATGGCATTCCTGTTGTCATTATTTGTTTGAATAATCATTTCTTGGGAATGGTAAAACAATGGCAAGATTTGATTTATTCTGGTCGCCATTCGCAAACCTATATGAATTCCTTGCCTGATTTTGCGAAATTGGCAGAATCTTACGGTCACGTAGGAATAAAAATTGCTACCCCCGATGAACTTGAAAGCAAATTGCAAGAAGCATTCAGTATTAAAAATAAATTAGTCTTTGTAGATATTAATGTAGATGAATCTGAACACGTTTATCCAATGCAAATTCGTGGTGGTGCAATGAATGAAATGATTTTAAGTAAACCTCAAGAGGAGACAAACTAATGCGTAGAATTTTATCTGTTTTACTCGAAAATGAGTCTGGTGCTTTATCGCGTGTTGTTGGTTTATTCTCCCAACGTGCCTTTAATATTGAAAGTTTGACGGTTGCACCAACGGATGATCCAACGCTTTCTCGAATGACCATTGAAGCTGTGGGCGATGCTCAGGCATTGGAGCAAATCGAAAAACAACTTCATAAATTAGTGGATGTGTTTAAAGTGGTTAATTTAAGTGAGCAGGAACATATAGAACGAGAAATTGTTTTAGCGAAAGTAAGAGCAGTAGGTTCATCTCGCGATGAAATTAAACGATTAGCAGATATTTTCCGCGGTCAAATTGTAGATGTCACACCAAAGTCTTACACAATTCAATTAAGCGGTACAAATGATAAAGTTGATGCGTTTATTTCTGCATTGAAAGAAGAAACTACATTGTTAGAAATTGTTCGTTCTGGATTGATTAGTGTGTCTCGTGGAGAAAAGAATATTCTTTAAAGTAGGGGCGTAAAGTGCGGAAATATTTTAATAGAATTTTACCGCACTTTATTATAAATACATTTGTTTTTTTATAAAAAAATCGTGACCAAGTTCACAAATTTAAAAATATGTATTTGCATAACTGATTGGATTTCTTTATTCTGATACCACTAAAAACAAGTGCTATCTTAAATAGCCGACATCTATTTTGCTTTCCGAGTAGTGCTCCAATGGAGCACTTTTTTTATTCAGTAAACAAGTATAAAAAATCCCTTTCCTGAGAAAGGGATTTTAATTATCTAAATTACATTTTTTCTACGGTTTTAATACCGAGTAACGTTAAACCCTGTTTTAAGGTTTTTTCCGTTAATAATGCTAATTTCAAACGACTTAATTTTATAGATTCATCTTCAGCATTTAAAATTGGACAATGTTCGTAGAATGACGAGAAGATGCCAGCAAGTTCATATAAATAAGCACAAAGCACGTGTGGTGTGCCTTCTTTTCCGACAGTTTGCACGGCTTCTTCAAATTGTAGAAGCTTGATTGCAAGGGTTCTTTCTTTATCATCTTTAATAGTTAAAGATGCAGCTAAAAGTGCGGTTGAATTTATATCTGTTTTATTAAAGATCGAACGAATACGGGTGTAGGCATATTGCATATAAGGTGCCGTGTTACCTTCGAAACTTAACATATTATCCCAATCAAAAACGTAATCAGTAGTACGGTTTTTGGAGAGATCCGCATATTTCACCGCACCAATACCAACAGCCTCAATCACAGCTTCTTTTTCATCATTAGATAAATTGGTATTTTTTTCATTAATTAATACAGTGGCGCGTTCAATGGCTTCATCTAATAGATCGGCTAATTTTATCGTGCCGCCAGTACGGGTTTTAAATGGTTTGCCATCTTTACCAAGCATCATCCCAAAGTTTTTATGTTCTAAAGAGAAACTGTCTGGTACATAACCTGCTTTACGAGTAATTAACCAAGCTTGTTGCATATGTTGGCTTTGGCGAGTATCTGAAAAAACAAGGGCGCGATTAGCTTTTAATGTTTCATAACGATATTTTGCTGCAGCAATATCGGTTGTAGTGTAAAGGAAACCGCCGTCTTTTTTCTGAACGATCACGCCCATTGGGTCGCCATCTTTATTTTTAAATTCATCTAAATAAACAACCAATGCACCATCATTTTCCACAGCCAAACCTTGTTTTTTAAGATCTTCTACGATGCTTGGTAACATAGGGTTATAAAGACTTTCGCCCATTACATCTTTTTCGGTTAAAGTCACGTTTAAGCGATTATAGTTGTGCTGATTTTGTTGCATAGTGATATCGACTAAACGTTTCCACATCGTTCGACAATATTCATCTCCACTTTGTAATTTTACGACGTAATTACGTGCTTTTTCTGCGAATATTTCATCTTCATCGTAATGTTTTTTGGCTTCGCGATAAAAGGCTTCAAGATCTTGTAATTCCATTTCACTGGCGTGTTCATGTTGCATTTTTTCAAGATAAGCAATAAGCATTCCGAATTGCGTTCCCCAGTCGCCTACGTGGTTAGCGCGAATGACATTGTGACCTAAAAACTCAAGGGTTCTGGCTACAGCATCGCCGATTATCGTAGAGCGTAAATGACCTACGTGCATTTCTTTTGCTACGTTTGGCGATGAATAATCAATCACAACTGTTTGTTTATTGGTAGCTTGAATACCTAAATTTTTGTGGGAAAGTGCAGCTGAAATTTCAGTTGTTAGCCAAGTTGGATTTAAGAAAATATTGATAAAACCTGGACCTGCAATTTCTAATTTTTCTGCAATATCAGATAGTTGAGCATTATCTAAAACTTTTTGAGCAAATTCTCGTGGATTTAAACCTAATTTTTTTGCCGCAGCCATAATACCATTGGCTTGATAATCGCCAAATTGTGGTTTTCCTGATTGACGAATAAGCGCATCGCAAGATTGATCAGCACCTGCAAGAATCATCGCTTGTTTAATTTTATCGGATAGAATAGATTGAATATTCACGTTTTTTCCTATGTTCAAATTGAATAATAAAAATAATCGGTTATGATACCGTTCTTTGTATATTTCTCAAAGGGACAAAATGACAAATTTACAGGAAAATTTAACCGCACTTTCAGCAGATTTAGCAATATTTGAAAGAAAAATTCAGCATTTAGCCAAAGAAATGACAATAGATCTGTCTCACTATGAAATTGATCATCTTGCATTACGGGTAAATAGTGAGCAAAGTGCTAAAAATTGGCTGATACTTTTATTAAAGTGCGGTAGAATTTTATCTGATAATATTGTTAATGGTCGTAAGATTTATCTTATTGAATTAGAAAAACCAGTTAAATTTGCCAATCAATTTGTGGATATTATTGAACTTCCACTTCCTAAAAATAAAAAATATCCAATTGAGGGATGGGAACATATTGAGATTGTAATGCCATTTTTACCGAAAGAATCGATAAATGAATGGATTAACCGTGTTAATATGTATTTTTTATGGGACAAATTAACTCAATTAACCATTAAAGTGAGCGAGCCTAAAGTGGATGGGGAAAGATTACCAAATCCATCTATTGCAGTAAGTTTTACGGATAAAACAGTAAATCATACTTGCATTAAGGTTCATCCTTATTCTATAAAAAAAATACTTGAGGTTTAGTAAAAATGAATAAATTATCACTTGCATTCGTTGTTTAGCAACAGTAGACTTGAGTGCTTGTTCTGCTTTTCAAAAGGGGGAGGGGACTTATAAAGGTCAAATTATTTTTAGTCAAATGGAAGGCAAAAATCTAAAATTAACTGTTCGTAAAAATGATTGTTCTGGTAACCAGCAGAAAGGAGAGGAGGTTGTTATTGTGCATAAGTATGATTCAACTTTAGTTGTTGGTGCTTGTGTTTTAGTATCTGACAATGGTAATACTAAAGACATTTCAACTTTTTCTCCAAGAAACCCACTTTAATTCCTTCTAATATAGAGAATATTATATGAAAAAAACAAATATGGCATTAGCACTGTTAGTTGCTTTTAGTGTAACTGGTTGTGCAAATACTGATATTTTCAGCGGTGATGTTTATAGCGCATCTCAAGCAAAGGAAGCGCGTTCAATTACTTATGGTACGATTGTTTCTGTACGCCCTGTTAAAATCCAAGCTGATAATCAAGGTGTAGTTGGTACGCTTGGTGGTGGAGCTTTAGGTGGTATTGCTGGTAGTACAATTGGCGGTGGTCGTGGTCAAGCTATTGCAGCAGTAGTTGGTGCAATTGGCGGTGCAATAGCTGGAAGTAAAATCGAAGAAAAAATGAGTCAAGTAAACGGTGCTGAACTTGTAATTAAGAAAGATGATGGTCAAGAGATCGTTGTTGTTCAAAAGGCTGACAGCAGTTTTGTAGCTGGTCGCCGAGTTCGTATTGTTGGTGGCGGCTCAAGCTTAAATGTTTCTGTGCTATAACCAATAGCATTAAAGTCTAATATGATTAATCAGTGTCTTAACTTAGTAAGGCACTGATTTTTTATAATTAAATTCATTTAAAATATATATTTATCGTCTATCTAAGATAAATTTAAAGGACTAAATTAGAATTTAGTCCTTTTAGACAAACTTGGAATTTGTTCCCCTTTCTGAACACTCTATCTAAAATATAACATTTATTTTTCTTATGAACTTTTTTATAATCTTTAAATTTTGCTTTAAATCAAATAATTCAAGATGATATTTAATAAAATGTAAGAGTGAAGTTATAGTATATTTATCTAAGCTCATATACATCTCATAAAGTATACTTTTCAACACTTTATTACTTTTATCCACATGATATATTTCTAGCAACGACACACTATTAATTACTTTTATATCTATACCTATCTTATTAAGGTAATATGTAATATTTTCCCTCTTTATCTTTTTAGCTACCTCATTTTGCTTATGATTATAAACTGATGATGTTTGGTTTCCATGTAGTCTATATTTTACCAATGCTTCAGGATAATTAGCTAAACAACCAAGCCTACTAACCTCTGACCAAAACTTATAATCTTCTGCATACGGATAATCTTTATTAAAGATTAATTTATGCTCTCTATATACATTTGCTCTCATAATCATAGTGTTGTTATGTATCGGATTATAGAAAAGCATAGCTTCACAAATATCATTATGTAGCAATGGATTTTTCCATATATCACCAGTTTTATATTTAGAACCGATAATGCCACATTCTTTTTCTACAATAATCTCTAAGTATGATCCCATTGCTGTAATATGATCATTTTTCTCCAGATAGGTAACTATTTTCTCAATCCACGATGGTTTAGCTATATCATCAGCATCCATTCTTGCAAAATATTTACCTGAAAAACAACCAAGGCCTATATTCAAAGAATTTATGAACCCTAAATTATATTTATTACTGATAATTTTTATCCTTTTATCTAATTTAGATATTTCTTCTAAATGAGACAAAGTCAAATCTGTTGAACCATCATTGATAACTATAATTTCTAGATTTTTATAAGTCTGATTAATAATGGATGAAATGCTTTCATCTATATATTGCTCAGCGTTATAAGCACAAACAATAACCGATACTAATGGGAAATTTTCCATATAAGCTCTAATTTTACACTCTTCTTTAAACTATTTTATACGTTATTTAAATAACAAAAGGAGATGCATAGATAACCAATTAAAACTCTCCTAAATTAATTGTTTTGAAATAGAAATTTGAGTTTTTTTAAATCACTATGATTAAAACGCCATTCATATTCCTTTAAATATAGCTTAAGAATATCATAACCTCTGTAGAAATTCATATAAATAATACTACCTTGTTTACCTTTTCTCGAATAATCGGTAACAGTGTTGCAGATTGCATATTCATAACCACCACGGTGTTACTTTGCCATTTCGTTTCAAAAAACAAATACGAAGTTTTTCCAGCTTCTCCTTGACCAAGTTTACCTTTCAGAGCACCACCAAAATAGCTTTCATTCGCTTGAATTTCACTTTTAAACATTTTCATATGTAGGCTGCTTTGAGTGATAAACAATGGTAGACGATGAAAGTAATAAGCTGAAGTTTATTTATATTTACCAACTTAGCTGCGGCTAGAGCTGTCACACTTGCCAGAAATATCTCAATAAGTTTATTTTGTTTATATTGACTTAAGCGACTTTCTCTCATTTGATTATCTTAACCTAAATAGAGTTTTTAGTCGTTATCTGTGACAGCTCTAGAATTATTCAAATCCAAATAATTAACGCCATGCTTTAAATTGATTAATTAATCCATTTGTTGAACTGTCATGACTTGCTACTTTTTCAGAATCTGTTAATTCAGGAAGAATTCTGTTTGCAAGTTGTTTGCCTAGTTCGACACCCCATTGATCGAAGCTAAAGATATTAAAAATCACACCTTGTACGAAGATTTTGTGTTCATACATCGCAATTAATGCACCCAAGGTAAATGGCGTGATTTTTTGAACGAGAATGGAATTAGTTGGCTTATTACCCGTAAATACTTTAAATGGAACAATATTTTTTACATCATCCAAAGATTTCCCCGCTTTTACAAATTCAGCCTCGACTTCCTCTTTTGTTTTTCCGAATGCTAATGCTTCTGTTTGTGCAAAGAAGTTTGAAAGCAATTTATTGTGATGATCTGCCAATGGGTTATGGCTTTGAGCGGGTGCGATAAAATCACAAGGAATTAAAGTGGTACCTTGATGAATTAATTGATAGAACGCGTGTTGTCCGTTTGTACCAGGTTCTCCCCAAATGATAGGGCCAGTTTGATAATTGTTAATGACATTGCCATCACGATCCACATATTTACCATTTGATTCCATATTACCTTGTTGAAAATAAGCTGCGAAGCGATGTAAATATTGATCATAAGGTAAGATCGCTTCTGTTTGTGCACCAAGGAAATTGGTATTCCATAAACCAACTAATGCTAAAGTAGTTGGGATATTTTGTTCGATTGGAGTAGAGCGGAAATGTTTATCCATTTCATGCGCGCCATTTAATAACGCTTCAAAGTTTTCAAAGCCAATTGATAGTGCAATTGAAAGACCAATAGCTGACCATAAAGAGTAACGACCGCCAACCCAATCCCAAAATTCAAACATGTTATTGGTATCAATGCCAAATTTTTCTACATCTTTAGCATTGGTTGATAATGCTGCAAAATGTTTTGCAACTGCACTTTCATCTTTCGCTGCTTTTAGTAACCAATCACGCGCACTTTGCGCATTTGTCATGGTTTCTTGAGTTGTAAAAGTTTTCGATGCTACTAAGAAAAGAGTCGTTTCTGGATTGACTTTTTTTAAGGTTTCTGCAATGTGTGTACCATCGACATTTGAAACAAAGTGCATATTTAAGTGATTTTTATATGGGCGAAGCGCTTCGGTTACCATATAAGGCCCTAAGTCAGAGCCACCAATACCAATATTCACAACATCCGTAATGGCTTTACCTGTATAGCCTTTCCATTCGCCAGAAATAATACGCTGACAGAAATCTTTCATTTTAGCTAACACAGCATTGACTTCAGGCATAACATCTTTGCCATCAACAAGCACTGGCGTATTAGTGCGATTGCGTAGTGCGGTATGTAGTACGGCACGATTTTCAGTGCGATTGATTTTTTCACCGGTAAACATCGCTTCTTTTGCGCTATCAAGTGTGCATTCTTGAGCAAGTTGGCGAAGATGTGAAAGAGTTGTTTGATTGATGTTATTTTTGGAAAAATCGACAAGAATTTGGTTATTGAATGTTAAAGAATAATCGTCAAAACGATTTTTTTCTTGTTTAAATAAATCTTGGATGGTGGTGTTTGACAATTCAGCTTTATGTGCTTCAAGAAATTTCCACGCTTGGGTGTGAGTTGGGTTAATATTTTTCATAGTATTTCCTTTCATTAAAAATAATTGAAATTTTAACCGCACTTTCTGGAATTTTTATTAGGGAGAATGACTCCCTCTGTTCAAAAAATGCAGTGATTAATCAACGTATTCAGTTATAACACGAGGTGTTAATTTTGTAATTAGCTCGTAGCTTAAAATGCCTGTGAATTTAGCTACGGTTTCAATAGGTAATTCCTTGCCCCATAAAATTACTTCATCGCCTACCAAATCTTGGCTATCTGCGCCTAAATCAACAGTGAGCATATCCATTGACACACGTCCAACAATTGGTACAAGACGGCCATTTAAATAAACAGGTGTACCTTCTGGCACATTGCTCGGATAACCATCGCCATAACCCATTGCGACCACGCCAATTTTGGTATCTCGTGGACTTGTCCAAATACCGCCGTAACCTACAGGATCGCCTTGTTTATGATGGCGAACGGCAATTAATGACGAGGTTAAATTCATCACTGGCGTTAAGCCAAACTCTTTACCGATAGTATCAGTTGGAGAAATGCCGTACATAATAATGCCTGGGCGGATACATTCCAGATGAGATTCAGGCCAGAAAAGAATGCCGCCAGAAGCTGCGATAGTGCGTTCACCTTGTTTATCTTTTGTGGCGGATAAAAAACGATTGATTTGAAGTTGGGTGTAATCTGATTCTAGTTCATCGGCTCGGCTGAAATGGCTGACAAAGCCTAAGTGCGGTTGAATTTGAGGGAGTTTTTTCAGTTCTTGATAAAAATAATCCACTTCATCAAGAGCAACGCCCAAGCGATGCATTCCCGTATCTATTTTTAACCAAACTTTAATTGGACTTGGTAAATTCGCACGTTTTAAAGCATCAAGCTGTTCGTGATTGTGTACCACGGTTTCAATATTATTAACGGCTAGAATAGGCAAATCTTGTTCATTAAAAAAGCCTTCAAGTAATAAAATCGGTTTAGTGATGCCGTTGGAGCGTAATGCTAAAGCCTCTTCTAAACGAGCCACGCCAAAGCAATCGACATTTTGTTCTAAAGTTGATGCAACAAACACAACGCCGTGACCATAAGCATTTGCTTTAACCACAGCAATAATTTTGCTATTTGGTGCTTTTTGTTTAATTATTTCTAAATTTTTTTTTAAGGCGTGCGAGCTAATTTTCGCTGTCGCCGGTTTTACGTTCATTATTTTTCCTTAATAATCATCTCGATATTCACGTTGTTCAGCGAGATTGTCGAAGCGTGAGAATTGTCCATTAAATTTTAACCGCACTCGACCAATTGGGCCGTTACGCTGTTTACCGATAATAATTTCTGCAACGCCTTTATCTTCCGAGTTATCGTTATAGACTTCGTCTCGGTAAATAAACATAATCAAGTCTGCATCTTGTTCAATAGAGCCTGATTCACGTAAATCTGAGTTTACAGGGCGTTTGTCTGCACGTTGTTCTAAAGTACGATTTAACTGAGAAAGGGCGACTACTGGCACTTGTAATTCTTTGGCGAGTGCTTTGAGGGAACGAGAAATTTCTGCGATTTCTAGTGTTCGGTTATCTGAAAATGCGGGTGCGCGCATTAATTGCAAATAATCCACCATAATCATACTTAATCCACCATTTTCACGATAAACTCGGCGTGCGCGGGAACGAACATCGGTAGGTGTTAGACCTGAAGAATCATCGATAAAAAGATTATTTTTTTGCTTGAACATTCCTACTACGCTGGCAATTTTGTTCCACTCGATTTCATCTAAATTTTGCCCTGTACGGATTTTAGTTTGATCAACGCGAGCAAGGGATGCGATCATACGCATCATAATTTGTTCTGCAGGCATTTCTAAACTAAATACTAAAACGGGTTTTTCACTTGCCATTGCGGCATTTTCGCAAAGGTTCATGGCGAAAGTGGTTTTACCCATTGACGGACGTGCCGCAACGATAATTAAGTCAGAAGGTTGTAAACCAGCCGTTTTTCTATCAAGATCGGTAAAGCCCGTCGTAACACCTGTTACACCTGAATGATTTTCAAGTTTGCTTAAAATATCGATTTTTTCAATGGTACTTTCCAGCACATTGATCACATTTTGTGGGCCTTCACTAGAAGTTGTCCGTTTTTCTGCAATCGCAAATACTTCACGCTCAGCTTCATCAAGAATTAACTTAATGTCTTGCCCTTTAGGAGAATAGCTATTTTCAGCAATGCGATTCCCTACCGAAATAAGTTCTCGTAATATGGCTTTCTCGCGCACGATATCTGCATAAGCCAAAATATTAATCGCGTTTGGAGTATTATTGGAAAGCTCTGCTAGATAGGCAAATCCACCTACTTCATCGCTTACACCACGGCTTCTTAAGGCTTGATCTAGCGTAATTAAATCAATAGGCGATTGATTACGCATTAGATGTTCCATTTCTGTAAAAATTAGACGATGCTGAAAAGTATAAAAATCGTCAGCAATCACACGTTCAGCAATGCCATCCCAATGTTGATTGCTCAGCATGATGCCACCCAACACGGCTTGTTCAGCCTCAATTGAGTGCGGAGGAATGCTAACTTGTGCTGTTTTTTTGTCTGAAGATTTGATTTTAGGTTGTGATGCCATAGGACTTATTTCGATACTAGAATGTCGCCTATGATACCGCAAATATCTATTGGATTTAAGTGAAAAGTGCGGTGAAAAAAGGAAATAAAAAACGGTGGAAAAATCCACCGCTCTTTTATTTTAACATATTTAGATTGTTGATTATTCAACAATTAATGTACGACATACGTTAGTTTGTGTCGCACCTTGACCACCTTGGGTTACCAGTACTAAATCGCCAGTAGATAAATAACCTTTTTCTTTTAATGATTGAAGTGCTGCTTTTGCACCTGCTTCTGTACGACTTTCTTCGCCGTGATAAATTGGTGTTACACCGCGGTATAGTGCACAAAGGTTTAGGGTTTCTTGATTACGAGATAAAGCAAAGATTGGTAAGCCAGAGCTAATGCGTGACATTAATAATGGAGTACGGCCTGTGCTAGTTAAAGTGACGATTGCCGCTACACCTTTCATGTGGTTTGCTGCATACATTGCAGACATCGCAACAGATTCTTCAATGGTTTCAAATTCTTTATCCATACGGTGACGAGAAACGTTAATGCTTGGCATTTTTTCTGCACCTAAACATACGCTAGCCATTGCTGCCACTGTTTCTGAAGGATATTGACCTGCTGCTGTTTCTGCAGAAAGCATAACTGCATCAGTTCCATCTAATACTGCGTTTGCAACGTCCATTACTTCAGCACGCGTTGGCATTGGATTGCTAATCATTGATTCCATCATTTGAGTCGCTGTAATTACAGCACGATTTAATTGACGTGAACGACGAATTAATTTTTTCTGTACACCGACTAATTCAGGATCGCCGATTTCTACGCCTAAGTCACCACGAGCAACCATAATTACATCGGATGCTAAAATAATATCGTCCATGGCTTCATCATTAGCAACGGTTTCTGCACGTTCAACTTTAGCAACGATTTTTGCATTTAAACCTGCTTGTTGAGCAAGTTCACGTGCATAATTTAAATCTGCACTTGAACGAGGGAAAGAAACGGCTAAGAAATCAACACCAATGCGTGCAGCGGTAATAATGTCGGCTTTATCTTTTTCTGTTAGGGCATCCGCAGATAAACCGCCACCTAATTTATTGATACCTTTATTATTTGATAATGGACCACCAACAGTAACTTCAGTGAAAACTTTTGCACCATCAGTTGATAATACTTTTAATTGAACACGGCCATCATCTAATAAAAGAATATCGCCAGGCACAACATCTTGAGGAAGCGTTTTATAGTCTAAACCAACGGATTCTTGAGTGCCTTCGCCTTTTGGTAACTCTGCATCAAGAATGAATTTATCGCCAACGTTTAAGAAAATTTTACCGTCTTTAAAAGTAGAAACACGAATTTTAGGACCTTGTAAATCACCTAAGATTGCCACGGTTTTACCTAATTTTTTCGCAATAGAACGTACACGTTCAGCACGTCCGATATGGTCATCAGGTGTACCGTGAGAGAAGTTCATACGAACTACGTTTGCGCCCGCTGCGATAATTTTTTCAAGATTGTTATCACGGTCAGTTGATGGGCCCATAGTACATACAATCTTCGTTCTTCTTAGTCTTCTAGACATTATTTACTCCGTCAATAATTACAAAATTTTAAAGGTGTTATTTTACTTCGCTACATATTAGCCAGATAAAAAATTGGTGCACATTATACGCTTAAAACTTTTGGAAATCAAAAACGGCTCAGTTATTTAAGCTGGTTTTGTTTACTTTTTTGCCAGTTATATCGGGTTTTAAGAAAAATACTTGTGTTCAAGTTAAAAATATCTATAATCACGACTACTTCACGCAGTGCGACTATAGCTCAGTTGGTTAGAGCACCACCTTGACATGGTGGGGGTCACTGGTTCGAGTCCAGCTAGTCGCACCAAATTTTCTTTTCAATCCCTCTCAATCCATATCAAATAAAATTTAATTTCCTGGTAAATCAAAGCATTATCTGCTTTCATAAAGTCAATCTATATCAATCTATATTAATCTAACTCACTTTTTTGGTATTATATTTGGTAATATGATTTTGGATTTTTAGGTGTCGTAATACCAAAATTCATAAAAAAATTAAAAAATCACGCTTACCAAAATTATTTTCGTAATACCAAATGGGGGGAGGATGGCTGTATTAGTGAAACCATTAAGCATTACAGAAATCAATAATGCTAAACCTAAAGAGAAAGACTACTCGCTGTCTGATGGCCAAGGTCTTTTCTTGCTCGTAAGAATGAATGGTTCGAAAATTTGGCGATTCCAATATTATAAACCAATTTCCAAAAAAAGAACTTTAATTAGTCTTGGTGTTTATCCTGAGATTTCATTGAAAGACGCTCGAGAGATTAGGGATTTATATCGTTCTTTGTTGGCGAAAAATATCGATCCGCAAGATTATCGTTTACAGCAAGAACAAAAAGCCATCCAAGAACGTCAATTTACCTTGAGCGAAATGGGGAAGGAATGGCTATACCTAAAGAAAAATGAAGTTGATACTGGTCGATTAAAAGAAGTGACTTTTATTGATATTGGGAAACGGTTAGAACGTCACTTGTTTAAAGTGTTGGGGCATTATTCTATTAGTGAGATTTCCGCTCCTCTTGCTATTGAGAAATTAAAACCATTAGAACGAGCAGGAAAATTGGATACATTGCATCGTATTATTGGTTATTTAAACCAAATAATGATTTATTCGGTTAATAGAGGGGTAATTAATTATAATGCAACCGCAGATATTGGAAGGGTATTTATTCGACCAATAGCTGAAAATAACCCTACTATTCGCCCAGAGCAATTACCTAAATTGTTTGAAGATTTGCAGAATAGTACCCTTGAAATTGAAACTCGTTGTGCATTAGAGCTATTACTGCTTACCGCAGGTCGGGCAGGGGCTATTACTCAATTAGAATGGGAAAATGTAGATTTCGAAAATAGCTTATTGAATATCCCGAAAGAAAAAATGAAGGGGCGACAAGGTAAAGTACAAGATTTTATCTTGCCATTATCCAAACAAGCTGTAACGATTTTGCGCTTGTTACAGAAATTGAATCGTTGCAATAGTAAGTTTGTTTTCCCTAGCAAAAAAAATCCAAGACAGCCTATATCGAAAGAGACGCCAAATAAAGCACTTGGACGGATCGGTTATAGGAATATTTTGACCGCACATGGTTTACGATCTGTTTTTAGCACAGCTATGAATGAGGCCGAATTTAACAGTGAGATTATTGAGGTGTGCTTGGCACATTTTGAATATTCTTCCGTTCGTGGCACATACAATAAAGCAAAGTATATGCCACAACGGATCGAATATATGCAGTGGTGGGGGAATTTTGTAGAAGAGGCATCTGATGGGAAAGCATTAATGGGCTGCTAAGATGAATAGCAGCCTGATTCAATTCTTTCAATGTAGTCATTTATTTGTGCATCAGTCCAAAAATTATTCCCACCGACTAGATGAGGCTTTGGAAAATTGGGGTCGTTTTTTATCCTTCTATAAATTGTTGGTGTGCTCATATCTAATAAAGCAGAAACAGTTTTCAAATTATGTAATTTTCTTGTCGTAGATTCCATATTTCCTCCAATAAAAAACCGCCCATAAGAGCGGTTATAATGATTTATTTTAGTTAGCCCACTTCATCTAACTTATCCCCCTCTTTTGTAAATAGGGGCTAGGGGAGATTTAATGGGCTGTAAATGGGTTTTAATAGTCGCGTGTTTTTTGCACATTAATAGTGATACTTCCTACTCCTTTTCCTTTGTAACTTGGATATTTACTTCTCAAAATCCGATAACAATTTGTCTTTAACTCAAAAACGCTTCTCGGCAGAGCGTTAATAGGTAAGGTTTTACAGGCTTTACCGATATCGTCCATACCATACGGCACACCGATTGCGCGCCAACATCGTGCGGCATGTACCGCTGCGTCTTTAACCACATCCGAGTTAATCACAAAGCTATTCGGCCCAATGCGTTGCAACAAAACACCTTGTGCCATAAGCTTTTTAACCCGCCGTCTAAATTGACTTTCGCTTAATCCAGAGCCTGCAATAAGGTGTCTTACACTCAATATTGCAAAGTCTTCTGCTCTTTTCTCTGCATAATCATCGCTATATGTACCAACGCTACCACCGATATAAGTCACTAAGGTTCCTTGCGCAATACGGTCTAATGTTTCATCCCAGATATACTCAAGGATATGTTCGTCTAGCACTTTCATATCTTCCCCAATCTCATTCTCATCCCTGACAACCGCTCAGAACATTTAAGCCATTCTGTGAATCCTTTCATGCTTGCTCCTAATATAAATCTTCTGAAAATAAAATATCAGCGTTAGGTGAGCCTGATAACCGTATAACTTGCCCTTGCTCTTTGGCAATTTCCATCGCCTCTATGCGCCCAACAAAACGACCTTTATTTGTTAAAAAACCTTGATCAAAATCTAATAAAGGGTATTTATACTGCTTTTCTAGAGCATTTAATTGCTTAAGCATAAATTGGTCATAATGGCGCACACCATAAACCTCGTGGATGATATGTTCGCCATTTTCTAAAGTGCCTTCTCTCTTATCTACAAACACTTGGCAAGCAGAGCATACAATTCTTTCAGGAATATCTACATATTCTCTTTTTTGGTTTAAGAGTTTAATAAATTCATTGAATAATGTTTGTCTTTCTTCAGGCGTTTGTTGTTTGATTAAATTAATAATATCCATCACTTACTCCATCATACTCTTCATAAAATCAAGCCATTTTTGAGCATCTTCTTTTGTGCGGAAACATTGACCATTTATCATCAAGTTAGCTGCACAATCTGCATAAAACGAAAAATATCTAATCACTCCATCGCTTAAATAGAAAAACTCATCGCCAATATGTGGTTTAAACGGCTTAGGTAAAGTGCTTGTGTCGAATTTTGGATCAAGTTTTTTTACAAAGAACCATTCCATGGTCAGATTAGCGAGCCATGGTTGGATGATGCCATCTTCCGGCTGCATCACAAACTCGCCGTTTTTAGTTTTGGCGATAACTTTTAGAGGTAAATCAGGATTACCATCGCATAGCACTAGCAAATCCTCATTACAAGCCTTTTCCAGCACTTGTTCTGACGTTAGTTTAGGATCTTCCCACATTCCAATGATGTCATATTCCATGGTTGCCCAATGTACTGATTTACCTGTTAAGTTCCATGATGTCGTATTAATGTAAATACCATCAAATCTATACCCGATTAACGGATATACGGTATCTCTTACCTCTAGCTTTTCAACCTCGTTAAGCAAATTGTATTTAACAACGGCTTTTCCTCCATTTCTCAACATCACAGGCTCGCCATTCAAGGCTGCTTTTAAGTTAAATTCTTTCATTTTCTTTCTCCTAAAACAAAAGGCGCTCACTTGGAACGCCTATTGGATTTATTTGTTTAAATAATTAATCATTCTTTCCCCGATCCACTTAATAACCGGTACAGCCATACTATTGCCGATAGCTTTATAGCGCGGACTATCAGGGCAATCATTCGCAAGTTTGTTACGATATGGGATTTGCGTGTAACCTGGAGGAAAACCTTGTAATTTTTCGCATTCTGAAGGGGTAAGTTTGCGAATGTTTTGGTTGATGCTCATGCATGGAATGTTATTCCCACCTGTCCCCATTCTTGCGGTAAGTGTTGGCGTAGTGCCGTCCTTTTGTATGCGCACAACATCGCGTCGTTCTGATATATCAAACAAAACATTTTCCTGTCCATTATTGCGCCCTAGGCAGTGGGCTGTTGAGGTGGAAATAATCGGGTCTTGAGTGCCGTGAACAACAAAGGTTTCACTCCCTCCGCCAAGCGATCCGCCACTTTGTCTTAATGTACCGCTTATGGTATTTTCGCTGAATGCGCCAAAGCTGCTTTCAGTGTAGGCGGTAAAAACTTGTTGCGTTTTTCCGCACGATTGAGAATGCCCTTGCAGGCTTTTGCGCTCAAAAAGTATTTGGGCGACACTTCTTTCTCTAGCACTTGCCACAAGGAACACGCGCTTGCGTCGTTGGGCGAGTCCGAAGTATTGAGCATTGAGTGTTCGCCACGCGACAGTTCGAGCTGAATGCAATAAACCTGCGTTTGTCCATTTTCGCCCTGTTGGCTGCAATGGCTGACGTTCTTGAACCAGTCCAGCCAAAAAGTGTCCGAATGCGTTGTCCTTGGTGGATAGTACACCCGGAACGTTTTCCCACAACAAAACGCATGGCTGATTACCGTCTTGGTATCTAACATAATCAATAGCCTCTAATATGTGTATTAAAGTTAACGTGAGATTTCCGCGGTCGTCATCTAACGAGTTTCGCAAACCAGCGACAGAAAATGCTTGACAAGGAGTACCACCAACAAGCACATCAGGCGCAGGAATTTCACGGTTTAAGATTTTTTCGGGTAAGGTGGTCATATCACCAAGATTTGGGATGTTGGGATAATGATAAGCAAGCACGGCGCAAGGAAAAGGCTCAATTTCGCTAAACCACAGCGGTTTACTTAAGCCTTTCCATGCCACGCTTACCGCTTCAATCCCTGAACAGATTGAACCGTAGGTAAACATAGTGCGGTTATTTTTTCCTCTGTTTTGGATTAATCACAGGCAACACAGGCACAATCGGTTTTGCTGTTGTGCCAGTTGTTGATGTACTACTGCGGTTTTCATTTATCCAGTCAGCTAATTCCTCCCACGAATCGTAGTCAAGTTTGAGGAATGGGTCATTTCGATCACTTTCCCAGCGTTTCAGATGCTCATTAATATCGCGAGTAATTACCTCTCGAGTATTACTGCTTAACACGCTCCAGTAGGTTTTAACATCGTGAATAGTTTCGCTAACGATATAAGTATGGCGTGGTAGGCTGTATCGGACGTGACTAATCATTAAATCTTGGAGTTTATGCAGTGGGATTTTGATATTAATTTCATTCATTTTCTCCCTCCTTTTTTCTTATGATGTTTAAAGTGCGGTCGATTTTCTCGGAGTTTTAAATTGTCCTGTCGGATTTGTTCTACTTTAATTCTTAGGCGGTCATTATCGCTTTCAAGCTCTTTAATGCGTCTTGATTTGGCAAGATTTTCATTGCCTAATTTTTCAAATTGATATTTATTATTTTCGAGTTCCTCTTTGAGGATTATTCGGGCGAGGGATTTTAGTAGGTTCATTTTTTTCTGATAATAAAAAAGCTCGCCTAAGCGAGCTGGGTTGAGGGTAATAAAAAAGCCACTGTAAAATACAATGGCTTTCTTAGATATTTGTTGATTTAGTTAGTTATCTAACTAATAATAACCACGCTTTCGCAGCCAGTGAGACGGAGGAGCGAAAGCGAGTGTGGAGCTTTTTCTCCACGCTTGAAGAGGATAATCAAAATGATTAAAGTCATTATCCTAGTTATCATTTTATTGCTCTGGTCTTTGCCAGTTCATTAATCTGATAGCTTGCTAGGGGAGGGCAATCCCCTAGCTCTTCAAAATTATGGGCTATAAAGATGAAATTGTCAATCAACGAAATTAAAGCGCGTTCAGATGAAAAACGCGGTGTAAAATCGAAATCTTACAAGTTGCCATTAGCAACCATCGCTGAAATTGAACAACTCAGTAAACAACACGACATTCCACAAAACCAACTGATTATTCAGGCGGTTGAATTGTGGAAGCAATCTCGTTAAATGAAGCCTCTATTTACGGATTTGATTTTTTCAGGGGATTATACAAGCTATCTTTCCCTCTAAAACGGAATATCATCATTAAACCCATCTTGTTCTGCCGCTGTGCTTAATGGATCGGTTTTTTTTGGTTTTGGTTGTGATTTGCTTTGCGACTTTTGCTCATCTTGGCGACCTCCTAGCATTTGCAAAACATCGCCTTGTATTTCTGTTGTATAACGATCTTGACCATTTTGATCTTGCCATTTACGCGTTTTTAAACGACCTTCTATATACACTTGAGAGCCTTTCTGTAAATATTGACCGCAGATTTCAGCTTGACGGCGATAGAACACAATGCGATGCCATTCTGTTTGAGTTTTTTTCTCTCCGCTGTTTTTATCTGTCCAACTTTCGCTGGTTGCTACGCTAATATTCGCTACTTGTTCGCCATTTGGCATTGTTCTCATTTCAGGGTCATTACCTAGATGTCCCACTATAATTACTTTATTAATTCCTGTCATATTTACCCCTAATCTTTAAAAATCTTATCAAGTTCACGAAGTAGCCATTCTTCGGCATCTTTTAAACAACCACAAGCCATTGCATCTTTGTCTTTTAATGCTTTTTTATAAAAAAGATAAGCTTCTTTTAATTCTTCTAGTTTTTCGTCCATATTTACTCCGTTGATTTATAAGCTTTAAGTGTTTTGATAAATTCGGGAATGAGCCTGTCGAACGATTTCATTAAATTTGGATCACGTTGTGCCGTGAATAAATAAAACGGTTGTTTATAATATTCAGGGCAATAACTTACAAAATCCCATGTCTCATAGCCAGTTACCCAAAGAGCAGATTGCACTTGAATGAGATATTCCTGTGGTACACCGCCTTGTAGTAGGTATTTGATGTGCGTTTTTATCTGAGGACATTTGATTTCAAGCCCTTTGCGTAGATTAGGGATTAATCCATCAGGGCTAATCATTAAATCTTTGTCCGCATTAAGATACACACCGCCAACCTGAATAACCGCGTTGCCTGTTTCAAATTCGTAGGCAGCGCGAGCAAATGGTTCTAATTCGTTACCGCGCGCCATATCTTCTGATTTATAGTTTTCTTTTAAGCCTTCAATGCTTTCAGCAATGAGTTCGGCAAGATAGGGGAGATAACTCCCCGATTTTTTACCCGTTGGCGTGACTATATTTGAAATGCCAGTAGCGGTGGGAATGCCGCATCGTGCGGCAAGCCATTCCTCTGTCCCTTGTTCACAATCGAGTGTGATGAGTTTATCTAACATATCGGTACATCCTCACCAAGTTGTTCATCTTGAGCTTGCTGTTTATCAAGTTTAGTTAGGAGCTTTTCAATCACATGTTTGGCATTTGCTTTTGTTACCTTTTCAAGACTTGGAGCACGACCAGCTGCCGCCAATAGTTGAGTCATATTTGATTGAGTAACCTCAACTAACTGTGTGATTTGCTCGATTTGTTCTGGCGTGATGAGTTCTACTGCTTGAGTTTCAATTACAGTCGGTTGCGGTGTAACGTTAATTGGATCTTTTGTTTCTACAATTCGTTCCGCTTCATCTTGATCGTAAATGCCAGTAAAGCCGAAAGCCAAACGCGCGCACTGGATCATAGCCTTGTGGCGTAACATTCGTTTAGGGTGAGATTTCCACGGCTGTGTGTTTCGCTGACATTCCGCCATATATTCAGTCACGATAATTGGACGAGAGCGGTCTTTGCGGTAGATTGTGCAAGTGCAGCTATCGCCTTTTTCGCTAAAAGAAAAATCCATCCCATCGTATTGAGGATGCTCATTCATAATTCTCGCCCAGCCGTCCACACCCACAATTGGTACAATACCGCCATTATTGGGGAAAGCGTAAACTTCATTCGTCCAGGGATTTAAACCATATTGATTCGCTACAACCAAAAGTGCGGTCATTTGGTCTTGAGAAACTTTCTGACCACGGAAAGCGGTATTTGTTAGTACATCGGTTAAGCCAGTACCGTCCCCCATATCAAAACGATCTGCTAGTTTATTTGTTAGCGTTTGAAGTGCGGTTGCCATTTTATTTCTCCTCTTTTGCTTTATTGAGCTTAACTGCATCACCGAATCGCTCTTTTAGCCCAAGGGCTATTGCAATAGCTTGTGATTTGATAATTTGATTTAATCGAATGGAAATGATGAAATCTTGCAGAGGCTCATCAGAAAGTGCAGTCAAATTTTCTTGCGTTTTCTCTAGCGCACGTTCAGTCTTGGCTTTTTCCGTTTTTGCTTTTTCAGCTTCTGCTTGAGCTTGTGCGATTCGGGCTTGTTCGCGCTGTTCTTCCATTTGAATACGTTCTTCTACGATTGGTTTTAAATCGCAGTTGCTTGTGATTAGCTCTAACCAATCTTTGAAAAGATGTTCGTGCGATACTGGTAATAATTTTCGTCTTGCGATTAATCGGGCAGATTCTTGAGCGAGTTCAGCAAGGATTAAATTTTCCTCCGTTTGTACCGCTTTAGTTAGTGTTGCCAACGTGCTACGGCGAGCGGTGGCGTTGTGTAAACGTTTGAGCAAGTCCTGTTTCGGCATTGTGTGCTCAAGTGCAATTGATATATCGCTTTCGTAGCCATACCGCACTTTACTGATGTTTTCAAAAGCAGTGTTTACGATATTTTCTTTAATTTCAGATTCTTTTGCTTTAACTAGCTTGTCGCGTTTTAAGCGTTCTTCGCGGAATTTCTCGGCGATTTTTTCTGCTGATTCAATCAATTTCGCAATTTCACCGCTTTGCGCTAACTTAATTGAATTTCTGATTTTGTCTTCAATTTCTTTGAGCGTTTTTACTTCTTCTTTTGCCGCTGCAAAATCTTCATCGCTTTCAAATTTTTGTGTGAGCGTTGCTAAAAATTGATCGGATTGTTTTTCAAAGTCGGTGATATTGGTTGAAAGCACACGGCTTTCGGTGGAGAGAATTAAATCGAACATTTTTTCTTTTCCTAACTAGATTTATTAAATATCTGGGTCATAATCATTCATTCTGTCGTTTAATTCACGCTCTGCAATTTTCTTAATCGCCTCTTGTCTATAAGGCTCATAACTTGCACCGCTACCAATAGCGAGCCAGAAATTATCGTTATCACACAACATTTCCGTGAGTTCGTGATAATGCGTTTGGTCGCCTTGTTGTAAATCATTGTCAATTTCCGTGGCGACTTCATCTAAAGCGATTTCATAGCCTGCTTGCCAATCCACTTTACGTTGGTGTGCAGCATCGAGTTGAGCGTAGTAATCAGCGTAGGGTTTCATTGCTTTTTTCCTAAAGTGCGGTTAATTTCTGCTTGTTTTTGTGCAGTGTAAGCCTTCAATTCTTTTTCTGCTGCCAGTGTAAGATTAGGCGGTAAACATACACCGTTTTCATATATGCCACCTTTCAGCTCACACTGTGTTTCAGCTTGGATTTGTTGGCTTAATTCGTTGTCGTGCCAGTCGGTGGGGTTGGCATTGGCGTGTAAGCTAATCCCTCCCACAATCAGGGCAATAATCAAGGCGGCGAGAAAATAGCAGATTCTGTTTAGCCATTTTTCACTGCCATTCATAAAGTGCGTGAAGCTTTGTTTTTCTTGGCGTAATGGGGCTTTTGAATGTTTCATTTTGTTTCCTTTTTAGTCGATTTGTTGAATTTAGGGTGTAAAAATCCGCCGCAGGCTTAAAAAAGTGCGGTCGGATTTTGTGATGTTTTATTGGGAGATAAGATTTTTCGCTCTTTCCCAGTTCATTTGATTAGACGCTTTAAATGGCGCAATCAATTTCTGAATGGTAGGGAGCGTGTTTTTGTATTGGCGTTGATATTCTTGATGATGGCTGATTACCATGCCTGTGAAATAAGAGCCAATGGTTTCTAGCGGTTTGATCATATCGCCAAGCAAGGTGTTCATTTGTTTGTGTCCGCACCAAAGCCAGACGAGTTGTTCAAGCTCGTACTCGGTAAATTCAAAGGTGTATTTGCGTTCGACAAGCGGTTGGATTTGGTTTGCGTTTTGCAAAATTTCACGATCTAAAACATCAAGTACCCATTTGCGGAAGTCTTTGGCGACTTTGGTGCGGGCGAACATGGCAATCAGGTGTGCACCACGAAGCGAGAAGATACGCACTTTTTGTAATCCGCCTGCCGTTGGCATGTCGATAAGTGCGGTCATTTTTTCGGTAAATTCGTCGTGGTGACGGTCGTAGATTTTGGTTACACCAACAACGGGCTGAGAATAACCAAGTGATTTACCGACATCTAAAGCAGATAACCAAATTTGGTTGTTTTGATTGATAACCGAAAGTTTAGTATTTTGAAAGGTTAATGATGTAGTCATATTGTTTGCCTCGTAACAAAGTTTTAAAAACTCATCACAAGCAACGCCAATTACTGGTGATGAACTGATCAAGGTTGGCGTACCGTGTTACGAGAAACGGCGGATCTTTCGATCCCCTTAACCAGTCCATCATTGACTACTTTTGAAAGGGGTTACCAAATTGGTAATACCTTTAAAGGTTTGATTTACTGATTTTCGGCTATAAAAAAAGCCGCTTTGAGCGACTATCTTTTTCACCGCTCGTAACATTCAGGAACGCCAATTCCCGACTTTCTGTTGAAAGTGAGGGTATCTTAATCCGAAGTGAGGGCGGTGTCAAATGTTTAAAAAAAAGACCGCACTTTTCAGGCGGTCAGTGGAGTAGTGCAATCAGTCTGAGCTGATTTTGTCTAGAATAGGGTGCCTTTCTTTATGCTTGTAAGGCTCAAGCCCTTATTGTCTCTCACAACACTAAGGAATATACTTTAATCTCTCACAACACACTAAGGATTAAGTTATGGCAAACCTCATTATTACTTATGATTTAAAAAATCAACGCGACTACAAAACATTAATTGATGCAATTAAATCCTACGGAACTTATGCGAAGCTATTTGAATCGGTCTGGTATATTCGTTCAAGAACACATACGGCAGAGCAATGTCGGGATTATTTGCTTCAATTTATAGATAATGATGATCGTCTTGGCGTGTTTGATTGCTCAAATAATGACTTTGCAACTATGAGAGCGTTAAATAAAATTAGTGACCTATGGTCTAACTAACATGTAAACTTCACCAGTTTTATTATCAATTAGCTCTTCTTTTGTTTGGGCGTCACTAAATCGATTTATATAAGAAATTGCTTGGCATGCTCGCTCCTCTAAGCCAGGATGATAAGCACCGTTTTCAATCGCTTTCAAAATACAAGTGCAAATATGTTCTTTTTGAATTTCAGTTATGGTGTTGCTGGTAACACTGCCAGCCTCTGAATAGCGTTTTTCTTCCATTTTTAACCTCGTTTGTTTTATTGTTACCATTTCAAAACACACTTCATCTATCATTCGCAACGGTTTCACATGCCGTTGTGTCTCTGTACTAGCAAATGTGTTTTGAAATGTGATATTGCGTTTAGCTTTTCCCACCGACTGGCTTCGTTTCTCATTACCGCAATATCTCACACTCATTGGTGCAGGGCTTTTAATCTGCAACTGGCGATTTTCACAAATGGCATTTCACGAGTGTGTTTTTATCCAAATTGTCTAAAATTGTGATGATTATCACTTACTTAAGTGAATTTTTTGACTATACTAACAATTAACCTTGCAAGCCATGATTTTTCCTTAACCGGAATATAAATAGAATGATGGATTACGCCATCTACGGTTGCTTGGGACATTGCTTTGACTTTTTCTTTTGCTTCTTCAAAGGAGTGAGCATAAATTTCTGCAGCCCATTTGGAACCTTTAAAGTTATAAGAAATCGCATAGCGTTTCATTTCATCTTGCATAAGGAATTACCTATATGTATTTTCAAATATTTAAAGGTGTAAATAATCAGTGGTATTGGCGACTAAAAGCCGCTAATCACGAAATCATTGCCGTTAGTGAAGGTTATACAACCAAACAGAACTGCATAAATTGCATTCATCTTGTTATGGACACTAATCGCAATACACCAATTTATGAATCTTAGTAACCTAGCCCTGTTTATCGGGGCTTTTTTTTCATCACAATTTTTAAAGAGCGTTGAGATGTTGGTTATATGTATCTCGTTTTGATGGGTGTAGTTTAGTAAAAGCTAAACAATAAGTAAAGTATTTATTTGTAAAAATTTAAGTAATTTCTTTTATTGTTTAGTAAATGGTTGTTTTTATTGCTGTTTGTGTGAGATATTTTTCTGAACTTGTGATCTAGATCACAAAAAAAGAGTAGATGAGAGTGTGATTTTAAAAAGTGCGGTCGGTGTTTAGCACAAAATTGAGAAGAAATGGCAAAATTGAACAAATGAACTTGTTCAGTGAACAAAATAAAGTGCGGTAGGAATTACAGGCAAAAGAAAACCGCCAGTAGGCGGTTTAGTTTCGGTTTTACGCTTATCCTCGGTGAATTCTTGCAATCATATAGAAAAGACCAAGAGAGGTTACAAATAAGATATTAAACAGTAAGGCTAAGTAAATGAATTCCAATGCTAAAACCAGATAGTGAGCTAATGGTGTGGTAAGGTTAATCATCTTAGCTATGCCACCCAAAAAGTATAAAAATATGCTCATGAACGCAAGATAGCCAAACAAGTGTGTTGCAAACAGCCTTCTGGTTAAAGGTTCGCCTTTTAATTGTGGCGCTATACCTTGCATTACATTATCCATTTCCGGGCGGGAAAAAGTTGCAACAGCGGCAAGACTGGCAATATAAAACCCAGCCAGTATTTGTAAAATCGCATTTACTAACTGGATTACACCATTATCCCCACAAAAGTTAATATTTGTATCTAAAGCATTGGTTGCTGCCAATATAACTATTGAAAAAAAGACTGGAAGTATAAAATCAAACCAATATTTTTCACTATGTTTAATTCTTAAATAGTTTAATGGAGCGAATAGTTTGCTTGTGATAAACATTTACCCCTCCTTGATTTTCTCCAAAATTTTTAACATTTTACTTGATAATTCATCATGAATGCAATTTTGACAGGTTTTTATTTGAGTTCCTAAATTGATTTTTTCTCTTGATGCAAATTGTGTCTCAGATATGCTTTTAACTGTTTCATCATAGGTACCTATGTTATCTGGTATGTCATAACTAGTTGTGGTTTTTCTCTTGTTTTCATATCGTGAAATGCGTAATCTAGAAAAACCTTGTTCCTTGGCAATAGGGATCACTTGTGCAATCACATTTAGCGCTTTATTTCTTACGCTTTTAGGTGTTTTAATAACCAAGCGTTCTTCATGAATAACTTCGGCACCAATTTCATCTAGTTCACTTGTATTTTTCGATGATTTTGTTGCTGTAATGCCACATAGATAACCGGTTTTAAATGATTCTGCAAAGCTATGTGATGCTAAATAGTCTATTTTGAGAATGGGTCTATAACCAATCTCTTTGTTATTTTCTAATTTTCGTAAAAAGCTAAAGTTTGTATTTTCTCTTAGGAAATAAGTAAGAATGTCCGCAAGCATTCCTTTGGTTAAGCCTGGTACTTCTTCAAGAATTGCTGAATACTTGTTTGGATATAGACTACTGAATGGTTTGGTGTCAATGATTAAATGGCAGCTAATGGCTACTCCCTCACCTAATCCTTTTTTAACCGTTCGGCTCTTCGCCGTTCTTAATTCAGCAAACGCAGGGTCTGATGCACGTCCATTTGCGTGTTGGAATAGCATAGCAAAATACCTTTCGTCATCATCTAGATACTTAGTTTTAGTAACGCTAAATGAGGATGTTTCGTTATTTCGTAGATAAACATCACCTGGCTTAATGTTTTTGATAAATGGAATAATATCATCCATTGAAATATTTGGCGCATCTTCAGGCGTCGAATTTATTTCTATTTCACATTCAACAATGTATCTTTCATAATCACTTAAAATTATGCTCATAATCGTTTCCTTAGGTTAGTCGTTATAGCTCAACAATATCCAGTGTTAGTTTCTTGATTAGTTTTCCGACAAAGTGAATCTGTTCTACTTGGTATTTTTCTAAGATTTCGGGCTCATAACTTGGATTATCAGAAATTACTTTTAGTCTATATCCGCTTAGATACTGCAAGCGCTTAATTCTTGCTTTTCCTTCATATACAAACGCATAAATTCCGTCATCTTTGAAGTCATTAATTGTTCTATCAATCGCTACAATGTCACCATGCTTTAGGCTCATTTCGGCATTGTTTGGGTTGTACATGCTGTTTCCGTCTATAATCGCAATCGAGAGATTATTTGCTGTTTTGCGCTGGAAAATCTCCATGAACTTATCGCGTGAAAACTCGATTGAACGAATAGCATCTGGATAATCAAGGTTGATGACACCATCGCCGGCAGCAAGATGGTTATCAAGTAACTCAAGTTTTATTGAGTCGGTTTGAGAAAGATTCTCTTGCGTCACTTCTTTTAAAGAATCTTTATTAATAAAAGCACTTTCATTTAGATCCAAAAAGAACCTTGGCATAGAAAAATCCTCTTCCAATTTCCTTGCTGCGCTCTCTCCAAATGAGGATTTGCCATTAATTAGCTGCGATATGAAACTCTTTTTTTCTGGCGGAATTTCATTATCTTCAAACCATTTTTTTAAATTCCTACGTCTATTAGACGTCATTTCCTCTTTATTTTCAGGCAAATAATTAACTATGGAACTAACAGCCGCCCCAATGATAAATGGCAAAGGCATATACCCTCCTACAATATATTTTTAGATGATTTTATTTAGTAAAGGCTAAATAATCAAAAACTAAACACTCTTGACCAGTTATTAAATAAATACTAAACTAATATTAGCTTTTACTAAACGGCGAGATTTATATGAGTTTAAAAGCATATTTTTCCGATAAACCTCGTGGATTTCAGGCTGATTTCGCAAGAAAAATTGGGATTGCGCCATCGTTTCTTTCGCAAATCATTTCGGGCAAATCAAAAGCACCTCCAAGCGTAGCGGTTGCGATTGAAAAAGCCACGAAAAGACAAGTTAAAAAATCTGAAATTCTACCGGATGTTTACGGAATTTAATTTAACAAGACCAACAGAAAAGAAAACCATAAAAACAAGGCAAAAATTATGGCAATGAAGAAAGTCATTATGGAAATGATTGAGAAGATACCGGGCGGCAAAAGTGCGGTTGCAGGGTTTCTCGGATTTTCGGAGGTGGAATTAAACAATCGTCTTTATCAAACAAAGGGTCAGCGATTCAAAAATGAAGAATTAATTGCGATTCAGCAAGAATATGGCTGCACGCAATTTATTGATGAACTATGCCGTTTGGCTGGTGGGCGTTTTGTACCTGATGTAGCAGAGAATGAATTAGACAAGGTTGAGCTTGCTAATTTACAACTGCACGAGCTTTCCGCACGAGGCTTGTTATTTGCTGCATTAGAAACAGCGTTAGAAGACGGTGAAATCACTTCGAAAGAAGAAGACAAAATACGTCAAGCATTGAGTAAACATTTGGCAGCGACGCAACATTCGATTGAATGTGCGATTGTGTTACACAAGAAATAAAAAAAGCCACGAGGAGATTTCGTGGCTAATTCATTAAGGAATATACAGATGAATCAATTATTAACGATTACGAAAGAAAACGCAAGTATTTTGACAATGAGTAGTCGGGAAATTGCGGAGATTACACATAAAGAACACAAAAATGTATTACGTGTTATTCGTGATTTGATTGAACAAAATTTAGTCGCTCAAATTGAGCCACTAAAATTTGAGTATAGAAATCAATGGTTTGATTACTACGAGTTAAACAAGCGAGATACGTTTGTTGTTGTCGCTCGCTTATCGCCTGAGTTTACCGCCGCTGTTGTTGATCGCTGGCAAGCGTTGGAAAACCAACAAAAACCAACCGCACTTATTCCGCAATCTTTTTCTGAGGCGTTGATGTTAGCCGCTCAGTTGCAAGCAGAAAAAGAGCACAATGCACCTAAAGTCGCTTTTGTTGATCACTATGTGGAAGTGGGGACGAGTAAATCATTTCGTGAGACGGCGAAGATTTTGAAAATACCTGAGCGTGCATTGGTCAATCGCTTGGTGGAAGATAAATATTTGTATCGTCAATCGGGCGTGCTTTTGCCTTATCAATCGGCACACACGAAAGATCTTTTTACGGTTAAAACAGGTACTGCTGAACACGGTCACAATTACACTCAGACGCGTGTAACAAGCAAAGGCATTGAATTTATCGCGTCACGTTATGCTTCGGAGTTGATGCTATGAGTATGCGATTAATGGTTCAAGCAATGAATTGTAAGGTTGGCAATCCTGCTAGAAAAATTGTGCTTTTAAAACTCGCTGATAATGCCAATGATGATGGAATTTGTTTTCCAAGTTATCAATACATTGCCGATAAATGCGAGATGACTCGACGTAGTGCAATTAGTCACATTGAATATTTAATCAAAATGGGATTAGTAAGCAAAAAAGAACGTAAAAATAAAGATGGTTCCATCTCAAATTTATACTTTTTACACCTTGAACAAGGTAGTGAAAATTTTGCACTGGGTGGTGAAAATATTTCACTAGGTAGTGAAAATTTTGCACTAGGGGGTAGTGAAAATATTTCACCCAGAACCAGTCACTCTTTAGAACCAGTCAATGAACCTAAAAAAACTACGCAAAAAAGCGAAGCCGAAATGTTGCTTGAGCAGTTCGGTATTACCGGACAACTGGCGAAAGATTTTATCGCACACCGCAAAGCCAAAAAGGGCGTAATTAACCAAACGCAACTCAACCGTCTGCAAAAACAAGCGGACAAGGCGGGGATTTCGATTTGTGAAGCGGTGGAGATTTGCATTGAACGCAACTGGCAGGGATTTAACGCATCGTGGGATTGGCGTGATGAAAAACTGCGACCAAATTCACCGCACTTAGGGCAATCACACCGCAACAAACCCAAATTTGACGATACGCAGACAGGCTGGTCTGCAGGAATGAATTTCACAGTGGACGGTACACAATGGCAAATTCCATAACACAAAACCAAATTAACACGCTCCCACCAGAACGCGCACAGCGTGCGGAAGAGACGATTAACTGGCTCTTTCAAGAGCTTAAATCGATTTTTCCTGGTTGGCGTGCAGCCTTTGAAACCGAAGCGGATTATCTCTCTGCTAAAAAAACTTGGTTGCGTGTGTTGGTACGAGAAAAAATTACGAGACCTCAGTTGGAGAATGGGATTTGTGAAGCGGAAAACTCGCTTGATAAATTTTTACCTAGCGTAGGGTTGTTTGTTTATTGGTGCAAAGCCTACGACTATCACGCACTAGGTTTACCGAACGAAGCGGAATTATACCAACGTTATCAAACTTTCTTAGGCTATGCCAAATTCAATCGGGATGAATTTCAATATCGTTCAAAAGTGGAATTTTGGTTGCTTAAAAATCTGTACGAAAAGTGCAAGAAAAAATCGGAAGAGGACACGTTGAAAGCTATTCCGAAATTACTCACAGAAGCGGCAGAAAAAGTGCGGTCGAATTTTCCTTTTGAGGATGTTCCGAAAATGATTCCAGCAAAACCAAGTTTTTACGATAAAGCGAAGGCTGATAAAGCTCGAGATAGCTTGATGACAATGATGAAAGGGAAAGGGGCATTGCAATGACAGGACAACAATTTGATAAAGATACATGGCAAACACCGCACTATGTCTTTGAATGGCTATCTCAACGTTTCGGTTGGTTCGATCTTGATGGTTGCGCAACAGCCAACAACGCCTTGACATGTCACTATATCGGCGAACCTAACTCAGATAATGACGAGCATCAATCAATTGCAGATGGCTTTCTAATGCCGATTGAGCAAATGTTAGATGTATTGTTGGACGAAGTCGCAGAGCGTTGTTCGGCTCCGTTAAGAATCTATGTGAATCCACCTTATTCCAACGTTACACCATATCTACAACGCGCAAAAGAATTATGTGATGCTGGTTATTTGGTCGTGATGTTACTCAACAATGATAAATCTACTCAATGGTATCAAAACCACATTCAAGGCGTGGCGAATGAAGTGATTGATATTACAGGTGGTCGAATTGCATTTATCAACCCTGTAACAGGAAAAGAAATCAAGGGGAATAGCAAAGGGCAAATGGTCGTAGTCTTTGATCCAACAATGGAAGACTTTGTCACACGTTCAATTAGCCTTGATTTTATTAAAAAGGTTGGTGGGTATATCCGCATGGAGAAATAGGTTAATGGCTTGTAGTGTTGATGATATTAAAAAAGCACACGGGAAACGAACTGAAGGGCGGTTAAAAATTCAGATGATTAAGTTACAAGGCGGTGTGCTTGCGCCACTTGATGAACTGGAATCAGAAGAATTGAAATCATTAAAAAATGGCGAGCAGTATGAAATTGAAATCATCCGTACACGCAATCCCGCTTTCCATCGTAAGGTGTTCGCCTTTTTTAAATTCTGTTTTAACCATTGGGCTGCAGATAAAACAGAATGGGAACACTTTGATGAGCGCAAGCAATTTGACACCTTTCGTAAACATCTAACGGTATTGGCGGGATTTTACGAATCTACATACAACATTAAAGGGGATTTGCGGATTGAGGCGCAATCCTTGAGTTATGGGAATATGGAGCAAGCAGAGTTTGAAAGCTGTTACAAAGCGTTAATTAGTGCAGCAATCAAGCATATTTTTAACGATACAACCGATGAAAATACGTTAAATCAGTTGTATGCGTTTTTTGGGTAATTATTGCCGTAGCTCTTTTTGTGAGGCAATCGCTAAAAAGTGGCTGCGGTCTTTGTAGATTGGATTGCTTGCAACACGGCTATCAATACGTTTGATAAGGTATTCAGGCAAGCTGATATTAATACGGTGGCGTTTGCCTTGATATGCGGAAATATCTACATCAAGCAACAACCAAGTATCGCAATAGTTGAAATCTTCTTGCGTTTGGTAGTGACGATAGCCTTTATCTTGAAGTTCGTTGATGTCTATTCCGTCTTCAAACATCATTTCTAAGATGGAATGAATGGCATCAGTCACCTGCGTTGGGATTTCCTCAAGGGTATCAGCGGCACTAAAGCAGGAATATTCTTCAGTAAATAATGCTGGCACCGTAATGCCGTAGGCTTCATTTTCGTTTGTTGGGGTTTCAATGCCGATAGTGAATAACATAGTCGCTCCTTGTGGGTTAGCTCGGCAGAGCTATAGAAGCCCTGCCGATTTTTTGATGGATCTTAATGTGCCGATGGGTACGTGTTGTTTTGGATGCGGTACGGGGAACGTCTTCCCTGTGATGGGCGATTGCCAGATTTGATGATCGCCTTTACCGTGCCTGACAAAAGTACAACCTGCACTTTTAAGTTCCTTGATTAAGTCGCTGGATCGCATGCTTCCTCCTTGTCGTCTTAATCACGATAAATTATACACAAGCATACACACAAGTAAAGGATGAAAATGAAATTAAATGATGACGAGATTCTAGAGTTAAAAATCGTGCTTTGGATTGTGGCAGTTTGGGTAATTTTTCAGATGGTGTTTGGATAATGAGTAATTTGAGAAAAGAAGCGAAAGGGAGAGAGTGTCAAGTGCGGTTGCCTGGTATTTGTAATCATAATCCTGAAACGACCGTATTAGCACATTATCGTATGGCAGGATTAAATGGAGTTGGTATGAAGCCCGATGATATTTTTGGTGCTTGGGCATGCTCATCTTGCCATGATGAATGCGACCGTAGAACTAGAAAAATGGATGCTGAATATGTCCGCCTAGCACATGCTGAAGGTGTGTTGCGAACACAGCAAATTTTGCGCAAGGAGGGCAAGTTATGAGTGATTGGCTAGAGATTGCCTTACCTTACCCGCCATCAGTCAATCACTATTGGCGACACACAAGAAGCGGACGGCATTATATCAGCGAAGCAGGGAGAAAATTTAAAGCCGAAGCATTGCAAATTTTACAACAATTCAATCCATTTATCGGTGCAGTTGCAGTGCATCTTGAAGTTTATTATCCCGATAACCGAAATCGGGATCCCGATAATATAAACAAAGGGCTTTTCGATAGTTTAGTCGCCTCAGGATTAATACAAGACGACAACAACAAAGTGATAAAAGATTTTCGCAGTAAAAATTGCGGAACCAAAAAAGGTGGAATGGTTGTAGTAAAAATTAGAGGGCTTGAAAATGAGTAAATCAATCGAATTGTTGGTGAAATTACATAATCCTAAATGCGTGAGTGTGGAAACTGTGGGTCGCGGTGGTGCTGCGTTGCTTTATCAAGATCAAATTATTTGCGCTTTTGCCAAAGCAGAAAAAGAATACATGTTCGGCTATCACTTGTTGATGTGTAAATATCGCCAAGATCCATTCTCGCGTGAATTTGTGAATAGCTATATTGAAAGCTGGTGCGAGGATCGCGGATTCCCTGAACACTCAGCGGAAGCAATGAAATGCGTAGTTGATATGGTTTGTGATCTGCCCTTACCAAGCCAAATTAAACATATCAAAGCGCTTAGAAAACGATACCTACGATCGCAATATGCTTATCTCCCAACAATTGAAAAGGTGAATAAAATTGCCGAAGAAAATGGTTTGTCGATTAATGGTGCGGAAGCTCGTCAATTAAGAGTCTGTGAAATTAATGAATTGCGTAAATCAAATACTTGTCCACGCTGTCGTGGCACAGGGCAAGTGGGGCGAGTGCAAAAACGTGAATGTCCTGAGTGTCGCGGAAAAGGGCAGTTACGCGCCAATATCTATCACTTGATGAAGTCTATTGATTGCACTGAGGCTTACTTTAAACGCTATCTCAATGCGCTTGTAGTGGATTTTGAACAGCATTGCTACGAAGAGATGAGTGGGGCGGAAAGAGTGATTAAGCAGAGATTAAATAAAGAAATTTCTGATTAATTTTTGAATTTGTGAATTAGATCACAGATGAAAAATAATAAAGCTCTTATAATTGGTAAAAATTGATTATGGGAGTTTTTTATGAAGAAAACTTTATTAATTAGTTGTGCGTTATTTACTATTACATCATGTTCTTCTTTTACTTCAACTGATATTCTTATTGGAGAATTGCCTGTTAATGATAAGTCTGTTTCCGATGAGATTTTATGTCTTACTGCGTTTACTTCCGAAGTGAAGATCCCAAAATCCCAGATTCAACAAAATATTATTCAAGAAATAAGTAGAAGAAATATTCGTCCTGAACAGTGTGCTAGTTATGTTGTATCTAAGGCTGGTGGGGTTGATTCTTTTTGTTCTGATTTAAACTCTGGCTACGTTAAGGGAGATAGTACGCGTATGCCAAGTTTTGGTAACTATATTACTTTGCAAGATATGTTTGCTGTACAAAATACTTTAGGTATTGATTGTAATACGAATAGATATATTGAAGAATATAATAAAACCAGGGAATTAAACGCTATCTCACCACCATTAGATTTTTCTAAAGGCTGGCAAATGTTTCAACCAAGAACAAATACTGTAAATTGTATGTCGGTTGGGCCATCTACTATGTGCAATGATAACAAAGGAAATCTTTTAAATATTAATAGATGGTAAGCATGAAAAAATTGCCGGATATATTGTTCTTGAATCGCTATCTTGGTGTTTTGCTATTGATATTTTCAAGTAATGCAGTTGCCAGTCGATATGACCCAAATGAAAGCTTTTCAATTCTTGATTTATTAATCTTGCCTGTGTCTGGCATTTTGCTATATTGGTTCGTATGTGGAATAGATTTTTTAGATGGTCTAATTAATAAGTGGCTGGAGGCTTATAAAAAGGATTCATCAGAAACTATATTTTTGACGCTTGGTGTATTTGGAATCCTGTTTATAATTTATGCGGTTATTAAAACTAATTTCAAGAATGGTTAGAATTGACTTTGCCGAAAAATTGCACTAAAATTCTCCACAATAGCCGAGGTGTAGTTTATACATCTCGGTTTTTTATTGCCGGTTCATCAGACTCCATGATTACGTAAGATAACTCGCTAATTGTGGGGTAAGCTGGCATACCATAACAGTGGGATAACCTCTGATGTTTGCCGTAGTACTAAACCGATCAAGTTATCTTCATTCTAAGGGCGTAGTCTAATGGTAAGACGGCGGTCTCCAAAACCGTTAATTAAGGTTCAAATCCTTACGCCTTTGCCATATCACAAGCTCACGTTAATACGTGGGCTTTTTTTATTGCCTAAAAAACAGGTGGGAGAAAATATATGCCAATCAAAGAGCCTGATGTGTGGGCGTTAATATGGTCTTGGTTGCAAACAAATCTTAGTTCTAGCTCAGCACAGAGTGCTTTTTGGGCGTTATTTATTTCTCTTTTAAGATTTGGGTTTATGCGTAAAAAGCCAGCTATTCGTTATGTTTTAATTGATGCGGCTATGTGTGCCTCTATTGCGGGTGTTGCGGTGCCAATTTGTACACATTTATTTGGGCATACAGAATATTCTTCATTTCTCGGTACGATGATTGGTTTTGTTGGTACTGAAAAAATTCGCGAGTTTTTATTTAAATTCATTAATCGGAGAATTGAAAAAGATGACAATGATGATTTCCGAAGTGACATTCAATAAAATTTTTCCACACGCAGTTAAAGGTGTTTATCAAGCTATTTCGGCGCAGATAGAAAAAGCAGGTTGTGTAACTAAGATGCAGCAAGCGATGTTTTTAGCTCAATGTGGACATGAAAGTGGCGGATTTACAAGATTTAAAGAAAATTTAAATTATTCTTGGCTTGGGCTTTCTAAAACTTTCCGTAAATATTTCCCAGACCCTCTTACAGCGAAGAAATATGAGCGCAAACCTGAACTTATTGCCAATCGTGTTTATGCTAATCGTTTGGGTAATGGCGATGAGAAAAGTGGAGATGGTTGGAAGTATCGTGGTCGTGGACTGATTCAGATTACAGGTAAGGATAATTATGCCGCATTTAGAAAATGGTTAGGTAGAGATATTGAGCCAGAAGATGTGGCAGGGAATTTAGATTTATCTGTTAAAACTGCTGTGTGGTATTGGAAATGCTATGAATTGGCTGAGCTTAATTCTGTCGAAAAAGTCACGCGAAGAATTAATGGTGGACTAAATGGCATTGATGAGCGTTGCAAGCTCTATCGAGCATTAATGGTAACGGATAATGACTAAGTACATTTACATAGCGTTAGCGGGTGTTGTCGTGGTTTTGATTGGTGTATTGCGTTACCAGTCTGGCGTTATTGAAGACTTGGAAACCACAAAGGCACAACAAGCTGAAACCATCATTCAGCAATCCACTAAAATCACCCAATTAGAATCGGATATTGCTGAAAATCAACGCATCACCTTTGAGTTATCCAAGGCTGAAAGCAAAGCGAGAGAGGAACAAAATGCGATTATCAATTCAATTCCAAATAGCGATAAACAAAGCAATGCGTATAATTCCGTTGCTCCTATTAGCTTGCTTAACTTCTTGCGCAAGTAAACCGCAAATCATCACATATCCAACTATTCCAGCAGCGTATCTTGCTCACTTAGATAAAACATCATTTAGCGGTTCAACCTATGGGGATGTCGCGCAATATGCCGTAATACTCAAACGCGAACGTGATGTCTGTTTAAATCGGATTGATAAAATCCGTGAATGGCAACGTGAGAAAATGGAAAAATAATCTAATACCTAAACCGTGCGTGCAATAAAGCGCGGTTATTCTTCACCACCTTTGCTCGCTTAATGCGGGCTTTTTTATATCTCGTTTATGGCAAAAAAAGATTGGAACGCACTACAAATAGAGTACATCAAGACTTATGCAAAAACTGGTGTGTCTGTTATGGAGTGGTGCAGACGGAAAGGATTGAATTTTGCCACTGCTAAACGGTATATCAAAAAGCCTGAAACGATCTTTGAAAACTGCGAAAGTGTGAATAAAACTACTAAATCGGAAGTTATTGAAAATAAAGAAGATTTGGATAAAAACTGCGAAACAAACTGCGAAAGTGTGAACAAAACTGCGAAAGTTATCCAAGAGAACTGCGAAACCGCGAAAGAAATTGCGACAAAAGTAAAGCAGTCCGCAAAAATGATAAAGCATGGTGGCTACGCTCGATATTTTAAAGATAAATCTGCCTTTGATGTTGTCGTTGATTTTAGCCTTAAAGATGAAATTGACCTGATGCGCCAACGGGCTATTTCTTCCATTGAAAGCATTGAGAAGTTCACTGCTGATTTAGCGCGGTGTGCTACAGCAGAAGATAAGGAAATTACATTTAAGCTAATTAAATCTGCTGAAGCGGCATTAGATAGAGCGGTGGGGCGCATTGAAAGCCTGAATAGCACAAATAACAATATTGCACTTACTCTTGAAACAATCGAATTAAGAAAAGCACAGACGAAAGAAACCTTACTTAAAGCCGATAAATTAGCGCAAGAACTCGGGGCAAAAGCGGCAAGTAAATACAAAGTCGAATATGCCATTGACTTCTACGATGACGAGGAAAGCAATGAAGATTAATTATCGCGCCTCTGCTACATTTCGTAGAGTACATAGATCGAACGCATTAGTGAAAGCGATTCGTGGCCCGATTGGTAGTGGTAAATCCGTAGGTTGCGTTATGGAGATGTTCCGAATTTGCTTAAATCAAGAAGCGAATGCTGACGGTGTGCGCCGTACTCGTTGGGCTTGTGTGCGAAACACTTATCCTGAATTAAAAGGCACGGTAATCAAGACCTTTCAAGCGTGGATTCCTGAAAGTATTTGTCCGATTAAATATGACAGTCCTATCAGTGGCATGATGAAAATCAATCACCCTGACGGTAAAACCATGGTAGAGGCGGAATTTATGTTTCTTTCAATGGATAAACCGCGCGATGTAAAAAAATTAATGTCACTTGAATTGACTGGTATTTGGATCAATGAAGCTCAATTCTTACCAGTGATGCTGGTAACAGAAGCGGTAACACGTACTGGTCGTTTTCCTGAAAAGCGAGTTTCGGAAGGATTCGATGGTGCAACGTGGAATGGCATGATTATGGATACCAACTCACCTGATGATGATCACTGGTGGCATACCTTTGAAATGGCACTCGATGAAGAAACAGGGGAAAGCCTTACGCCTAAGAATTGGGCGTTCTTTACACAGCCTGGGGCGTTAATTGATATTACAGGCATTCCGTTTGAATCGTTATCTAATGGAGTTAAAGCTAATATCGAAAATGGCTTATACGTTGACTATCACGGACACCGATTTGTCGCTAATCCGTTAGCAGAAAACGTAGAAAACCATAAAAAAGGCTATGGCTACTGGTTTGATAACCTTCAAGGACAAACATTGAGTTGGATTAAATCTCGCATTTGCAACGAATTTGCGACCGTTCAAACAGGCAAACCCGTCTATATGGATCACTTCAACAAAGATTTACACGTCTCGAAAGACAAATTATTACCTATTAAAGGCTGGCCAACATTTATCGGTCTTGATTTTGGTTTAACGCCAGCTGCAATTATCGGTCAAGTCTCACCTATCGGTCAGTTACGTATTACCGATGAAGTTGTGGCGACAGGAATGGGGATTCAGCGATTCATTCAAGATCAGCTATCGCCTTTAATTCGCTCCAAATATACTGGTTGCGAAGTGGAAGTGATTGGTGATCCGGCTGGCGTTCAACGTGCGCAAACAGATGAAAAAACCTGTTTTCAAATTTTGTTAGAAAACGGATTCAATGCACGTCCAGCAGATACGAACAATACAACAGGACGATTAGAAGCGGTGCGCTGGTGGTTATCTCGTTTGGTTGGAAAGGGGCAACCTGCGATGATTATCAGCCCGCATTGTCGAGTTTTAATTAAAGGCTATGAAACAGGTTATGCCTATCGCCAGTTAAATATTAGCGGTGAAGAAAAATATACGGAAATGCCCGATAAAAATCGCTATTCACATCCACACGATGCAAACCAATATTTATGTTTAGGCGCTATGCCTGATTTATTCAAACAACAAATCATCAACGTTAAACCACACCAAGCTATCAGCTCAATCACAGGATATTAAAAATGGCAGAAGAACAATCCGCAATTCTAGAAGCTATCACCGCTTTTGGGGCAGATCTAAAGGTCAAGCTATTAGAACATTTAAAGCAACGCCAACCGATCGTGCAACGTTGGGTGAAAGATATGTATCAGTATCGCAACCAATATGAAGAAAGTATTAAAACCAATAAATCGAAAGTTTTTGTTGGCTACACTCGTGCGAAAACAGATTCGTGGACAGCGCAAATGACAGATATGCTTTTCCCTAGCGATGATAAAAACTACGGAATCAGCCCAACACCAATGCCAGAAATTACGAATATTGCAAAACAGCCTGACACTGACGATCCGAATTTGCGCAATCAAATTTCCAACGCACGTGCCATTATGCAACAGGCCAAAGAAAGTGCAGAAGCCATGGAAAAGCTAATTGATGATCAGTTATTAGAGTGCGACTATGCGGCAGAAGCGCGTTTATGTTTACATTATGCAGCAGCGCTTGGTACTGGTATTTTACGTGCGCCTGTGGTGGATGTTGTGGAATCCAAAGCATGGAAACAAGACAGTTTAGGGAATTGGGTGGGAGAAATTGTCAATAAAACAATTCCAGCCGTTCGTTTAGTTCTTCCGTGGGATTTTGTGCCAGATATGACTGCGCCAACGCTCAAAGATTGTCAGTTTGTGTTTGAGCGTAGCCATGTGACTAAAAAACAATTACAGGCGCTTGCGAAAAATCCGTACTACTTGAAAGAAAGCGTATTGGAATTATGTGAGCTTGATGGTGGGGATACGCGTACGGCAAGCAATGATATGGATGGCTATGTCGATACACTAAGAACACTTTCTGGGCTTGAAACACAAAGTAAGGATAACCGCTATGAGTTGTGGACTTATCACGGTGGGATTCCGTTAAATGTGTTGTCAGGTGCAAATGAATTGTTAGGTGAAGACAACAAGTTAAATATTCCTGATGATGAAGAATCACGTGCTGCCAACTTAGAAATTGAAGGTGTAATTGTGATGGCGGGCAACGGTAAAATCTTGAGTGTAAACCTCAATCCACTTGATACAGCTGAATTCCCTTATTCAGTTTATACCTGTGAACCTGATGTTTGCTGCCTATTTGGTTTTGGTATTCCTTACCTTTGCCGTGATGCACAAGAAATACTCAATACTGCTTGGCGTGGAATGATTGATAACGGAATTTTAGGAATTGGGCCACAAGCAGTAGTCAATAGTAGTGTATTAACTCCAGTGGATGGAAACTGGGAACTTGCACCATACAAATTATGGAAAACTAATGACCGTGCAACTGCTAATGCTCAATTTGAGGCGCAACGTGCATTTGGCATCTTTGATATTGGTAGTCGTCAGCAAGAATTAGCGAATATTATTCAACTGTCTAAATCTTTTATGGATGAAGAAAGTGGCTTACCAATGATTGCTCAAGGTGAACAAGGACAGGTAACGCCTACGCTTGGCGGTATGTCTATGTTGATGAATGCCGCTAATGCAGTTCGACGCAGACAAGTTAAAGAATGGGATGATGCTGTTACTAAACCACTTATTCGTCGATTCTACGAGTACAACATGAATATGAGTGAAGACGTATCTATCAAAGGTGATATGCAAGTTGTAGCACGTGGCACGTCAGCTTTACTTGTGAAAGAAACCCAAACCGCACAAATCATCGACATTTTCCAAAAATTCGGTCAGCACCCTCAATTAATGTATGCGTTCGATTGGTACGATGGTGCAAAAACTCTTATGCAGTCTATGAGTATGGGAACGCAGACTATGCTAATTCCACGTGAAGAGTACGAACAAAAACTTCAGGAAATGCAAGAAGCGCAGGCACAACAACCACAAGATCCTGAAATCCTTAAAGTTCAAATACAAATGCAGATCGCACAACAAAAACAACAGCACGAAATGCAGTTAGAGCAAATGCGCACACAAGCTCAGTTACAGATTGAGCAAATGAAAGTACAGATTCGTGAAAAAGAACTTGAAATTAAAGTCCTAGAAGTCCAAATGCATCAAGAATCGAACCAGGCAAGATTGAATTTAGACAAGGAATTAGGAACAGCGAAACTCACTACCGATATTCAACTCCAAACAGGTAAACAAGCCGCAGACTTGGAAAAATTCAAGACGGAAGTGGCATTGAAAAATGCGCCAGTAGTTAATCCAACTGGTAACTACGGATTAGATCAATAACAGACCGCAACTTAAAAAGTGCGGTCTTTTTTTATCACCAATTTAAGGGCAAATAAAATGAGTAACTTTTACCTCCCGCAGAAAGAATATGACAACATGATCGGCATTATGACCGGCAATCCAAGTGGTAAAAAGAAAAATGATATTACTAGTGCTTATGTCGATATGCCGATGGCTGAGCAAAAGCCTGAGCAACAAGGATTGGTTGCAGATACCATTGATGCGGTACAAATGGGGGCTTGGAAGGGGGCGAGCGACATTGCGCATGGTTTAGGTGCTTTAACTGGAATGGATTGGTTGCACGATGTGGGCGATTGGGCGGCAAAAGGTGCGGATGAAAACCTTGCAACTATGTCTGATGAAATGAAAACTGCGCTTAATCAAAATGCGTTCGATGGAGAAGATCAAGGTGTGCGCAATATTCGTTGGTGGGCTGGTAATCTTGGCTCATTGATTGGTCAAAATCTTGATACCGTTTTAACACTTGGTGCGGGTAAAGTCGCCACATTCGGTGTGAAACAAGCCGGTAAATTGTTCTTGAAAAAAGAAGCGGCTGAACAAGTAGGGAAAACAGCTGTAGAACAAGCCGCTAAACGTGGTATTCCTCAAAAATACTGGAATATGGTTGGCGTGACTGCTGTAATTTCCGCAATGTCGGGTGGCAGTCGTTACGGTCAAAAACGCGATGAAGTGATGGGTATGAGCAATGAACAGCTTGCGCAAATTCCCCAATTTTCTGATGCGTATTATGAGATTGCTGATAGTGAAGAAGGCAAAGGCAAAACAGTTGAGGAAATTTATGATTTAGCTAAATCCTCCTTTGCTGATAAGGTGGGGAGTGCAGCCGCACTAAATCCGACCGCAATCGCTACTGACTTAGTGACAAATGCTGTAAGCGGTCTTGGTGGTGGTTTTTTAGGGCTAAGTAGCGCAGCGAAAACCATCAAAGGTGGTTTATTGAAAGGTGCAATGGTTGAGGGGGGGACGGAAGCAGTTCAAGGTATTGCGGAACAGTATGCGCTAAATAAAGCAGAGAAAGACTATTACAATCCGAATAAAGATTTAACCGAAGGTATGGCTGACAATGCTATCAATGGTGCGGTGCTTGGCGGCGTGTTTGGCTCGGCAATGGGTGGATTGGACGCACATACGGAACAACGTGTATTTAATAAACAAAAACGCGTATTACTCAACCATATTGATACTGGTAATGAAGCGGTAGATAGTCAATTAAGAAACTACGTAGATATGCTCAATCAAGGTGCAACGGAATTGAGCGATCTTGTTTCTGTAAGTCGTGTTCAGGCTTTAAATAATGCCGGTATTGTTAATGCACGTGCGCGACAAGCTGCGGAAGATGCATTGGCACAGCAACAAGCAAAAGCAAAATTTGAATCAGACTTCTTTGGAGAAGATACCCAGCAAGCTCAAGATGTAAATTCTGCCTTCCAAGTTGATCCTAAATTAGAACGTGCACTTGAATTACACTCAATCTTAGGGCAATTTCGCAATAATAATCTTTCTCGTGCGAATGAATTTATGGATACGCCAATGGTTTTTTCTGATGAACAAGCGAAAAAAGATCACGTAACAGAAAAAGCATTGACAGAAGTACGCAATATTGCACAGCAGTATGGTATCAATCCACAAGATGGAAAAGCGATGCGCCAATGGCTAGAAGATTATGCTGAAAAAGCGAAAGAATACGGTGAAAATCAACCGCACTTTAATGCGCCGACAAGCAACCTACAATCTGAGGCAAATATCGCACCAACGAGTCGTGAGGGAGTTATTGAGGGCGTGAGCGATGAAATTGATGTGGGCAATGGAAACTATCAGCCTTTCCAATATGAAGTGGTAGATGCGACTACACTTTCCCCTACGCAACAAAAAGATGACAACCAATTCCGCGATCGTGACAGAACAGCAAGCCAATCACAAATTAACAACATTGCGCGTAATTTAGATCCGCGTAAATTGGCCGCAAGTCCAACTATGGATATTGGTGCGCCACTGCTTGCTTTAGACGGTAAAACTATCATTGCTGGTAACGGTCGTTCAATGGCCCTTCGCCAAGCCTATCAAGAAGGCGGTGCAGAAGGTTATCGACAATTCTTAAAAGATAATGCCGATCGTTTTGGTGTTGATTCAGCTGAATTAGATGCCGTGGAAAACCCTGTGCTTGTTCGCCGCTTAACTTCGCCAGTAGATATTGCACAAGTCGCAATTAATTCCAACGAGCAAGGTGGAATGCGTATGTCTGAATTGGAGCAAGCGAAAGTCGATGCTCGCCGCTTGCCAAGTATGGATTCTTTTGTTGCCGATGAACACAGTGAAATTAATTCTACTGACAATCAGCAATTCATTCGTCAATTTATTCAAAATCAGCCAGAAAACCTCCGAAATGAATTATTAGACAGTAAAGGCAATTTGAGCCAAACAGGCGTTCAACGTATTCGTAATGCAATGCTTTATCAAGCCTATGGCGATAGTCAAACATTATCAAGATTGATTGAGAACACTGACCAAGGGGCTAAAAACGTACTTAATGCTCTAACCGCACTGGCACCCAAAGTGGCTCAAACTCAGCAAGATATTAATTCAGGCGTGCTTTCTGACGTGGGCATTTCCAACGAAATTATTCAAGCGGTAGAAAAATACAATCAGCTCAATGCACAAGGTTACAAAATCAATGATTATCTTGCACAGGATGATTTTGTTGGCGATTTATCACCAGAAGCAAGAGAAATCTTAACCATCTTTGATGAAAATCGCCGTAGTGGAAAGCGTATTGCGCAAGTGTTAGGTGCATATTTCGATCAGGCTAAAATACAGGGCAATCTATCACAAGCCAGTATTTTTGGTGATATGGCATTCGATAAATTAGGCTCATTGCAGCAAGCGAAGAATGTTGATGAAGATATTCGATTAAGTCTTAATGAATCGGCTGATTCTGATTTTGCGAAAGCGGTGGATAAAATAGCGAGTGGTGAAGCTGTAGCCAAATATATCAATGTCGGTACAACGCCAAGCGTGTTGAAAATACTCGGACTACCCGATGTTCGTGTGACAATTAGCGGGCAGGTATTAAATAAGGTAATGCGTGGTAAGCACAATGTTACACAAGAAACATTGAAGCAATTACCGAATCAAATTAATAACCCTGTGGCAGTAATGAAATCAAGCACGCAAGAGAATGGTTATGTAGTCTTGACTGAGTTGGTAGAATGGGAAAGCGGGAAGGATAAACCAGTTATTGCCGCATTACATTTAAAGAAAACAAATCAAGGGCTAGAATTAATCTCAATAGCAAGTGTTTATGGTAGAAGCAACACTCAAATTCAGAGAGGATTAGAGCGTGATTTGCTTTATTGGAATAAAGCAAAAGGTTCACAATTTTTAACTGCCTTCGGGCTTCGATTGCCGTCACATATGCAGTCAGATGTGAACCTTTCTGCTCTCAATATTAAGACTGAAGCCGATTTAAGTCAATATCAAAGCGCAAAAAATAATCAAGAAACTCAAATTAATCCAGAAATCCAACGCGCACAAGACATTCTACGGAAAAATCTAGGTAAAGCCGCTGAGCATATTGAAGTTATCACCTTTGCTAACCCACCAAAAGACGTGAAGAATCTTATCACTTCTGATGTAGAGGGCTGGTTTAATCCTAAAACAGGCAAGGTTACATTGATCGCAGATACCATCAATGCAACTAAAACAATGAGCAAAGAAGAACGTTTGCAGTTCGTTGCGTGGCATGAAATGGCGCATCGTGGAATTAATGTTGGTTATAAAGGTACTTACGATAGACTCATGGCTAAGGTTGGCGAAAATAAAGTTGTTAGTCAAATTGCCGATGCTATTCAAGTCCAACGCAAAAATACAGATGATTTAGCCGCAACCAATCGTGCAGTGGCGATTGAAGAGGCCATTGCAGAAGTGATGGCCGCACACGAAACTGGCAAATGGAATGAGCTTGAAAGCCGTTACGGTGTAGAGATTAAAAAAGGTCAAAGACAATCAACTAAATCATGGTTAGCAATGACCGCACAACGAATTAAAGAATTCTTATCAAAAATCTTTGGTGCCGAACGTGCCGCACAATTCTCCGATGAAGATGTATTGAATTTGGTTGCTAAAATCAAAGAAAGTGCGGTCGGGGAATTAAATGAAAATGGCGATGTTCGCTTTAGTCGAAACGAAGAGCTAACAAAAGAGTACTACAACCAAGCCAAGGGAAATGGCGAAACAGAACTTACTTTTCATCAATGGAAACAAGTTCGCTCTCCTGAATTTAAAGCGTGGTTTGGGGATTGGGAAAACGATCCTGAAAATTCGTCTAAAGTGGTGAATGAACGAACGGGTGAGCCATTGGTTGCGTATCACGGAACAGGTTCGGAATTTAATGTATTTGACAAGAATAAAGCGGGCGCAGGAAATGATAAAGGGTTAAGAGGAAAAGGGTTCTACTTTTCTCCAAATAGAACAACCTCAGAATCGTATGGAGAAAAAATTATTGGTGCGTATGTATCATTAAAGAATCCATTTAGACCTAGTGATTTTACCTCTGCTGAGGAAGTTGCTGAGCATTTAATAAATAAACTCTCTGAACAAGGTTACGAAGATTACACAGTTGATCCTTTTATTTTCAATGTAGGAAATTCATTTTCTGTGAGAAGCCAATATGCTGGAGCTTTCAGTTCAATACTAAAAGATGCCGGTTATGATGGCATTTTATATCCTAACAGACAAGAAATTGTCGCCTTTAATTCCAACCAAATCAAATCCGCAGCCGATAACACAGGTGCATTCTCCAAAGAGAATGATGATATTCGTTTTAGCCGGAAAAACAATTCAGAATATCAACGTGATTTAATTGTGACACACAACATCAGCGCAGACGGCATTATGCACGCCAATAAAATGGGAGGATTGCCACTGGCATCTGTTGCAGTAGCAAAACAAAGCAATCCATTAACCAATTTTGGCGAAGTCACTTTAATTGGTAGTCGTGATTATATTGATCCTAAAGGTGTAAATAAAGCTCAAGTTTTCGGCAGCGATATTTATTCTCCTCGCTATCCTCGAGTTAGCTATGAGTATTCAGCTAAAGATAAAAATGTATTATTTAACCGTTTTGAGAAAGCTGCTAAAGAGGTTGGAGATGGAAGTTTTGATTATTACTTTACTCAAGGTCTAGAAGATACCGGCGCAAGACAAGCTATGCTTGATAGTGATGCCGTTAAATATCAATTCTTAAAAGAGCAGAATATTCCGTATAAAAAAGCCCATCAAGATATTCCGAAAAGCGTACACGCTGATTATCCGTCCATTCAAAAAGCAATTAAAGCCGGCATCAGCGAGGAAGATATTTCATCCATCGAGAGTGCGGATAAATTTGAGGGATTATTCAGAGCATTTATCAAGGATTACATCAAAGATATTGAGGGTAGAGTATCTCCATCGCCATCGCTCAAGAATGTTATTGTTCGTGCAAAACAAGCCTTGGATGGGGATAAATATGCTGTTCGCACATTCGCTGAATCAAGAGTAAAAGAGGGGTTGAAATTACAAGAATCTAAAAAAGTATTAGATTCAGTCGAAACATTATCAAATATGCGCAAGGCAGTTAGCGAGCATGAAAATGCTTTCCGTGATTATGTTGATAGTATCGTTGAAACCATACCAGTTAAAGAGAAAATTTGGAATGGTACAGATGGTCATGGCCGCAATAAATACGTTGCGCATACCATTGAAAATGTTGTGAAAAAACTAAAAAAAGATTTACGAGGCGGCGAATCATTTAATTATGGAATGCCTAACGTGCGTGCGGCCGTTACGCCTAAGTTTAAATCCATTGCTGATATTCAAGCTAATAAACATCGAATCGTATCTAAAGAAGAATTTGAAATTGCAAAAAATACTCTTAAAAAAGAGGGAGATTTATTAGCGAACAAATTAGGTGTAAGCACTTTAGATATTTACGATGTGCTATGGAATGCGGTGGATGAAAACACTTCAAAAGCATTTGGCTATGCCGGCATCAGAGACACTCAAGAAAATAGAATGGCGGTTGATACGTTTTTGAATAAACTCAAAGCGTTGCCAACTGAATACTTTGAGGGTAAGGCTAAAGATATTACACAATTCAGTAACTTTGCTGGTGCTGTTGTTCCTGATAATCTTGCTAAAAATGCCTATGATGTATTGGAAAAATCAGGGGTGAAAATCTTTACCTATGATTCTACTGATCCTAAATCAAGAATTGAAGCAATTAAGCAAGCGACAAATCAATTAGATGAAGAGCGTGGTGGGGATATTTTATTCTCTCGTGCAAATACAATGCAATCCGCTCTTGATTTAGCAATGACAGGCGTAGCAGACAGTGAGCCTAGTGTATGGGATAACTTAAAATCCAAAGACTTCTCAGGATTTAAAGAGCGCTTTAATCGGGTAGTGGGCAAAGTGGATGAATGGTTCGCTGATAGCTTGCGCCCAGTGAATGACTGGATTGATTCAATGCATCTTGAAGATCAAACAGGGAATACGAGCAGTCGAGATCACGAAAAACGCAGATTGAAAGATGCGATGTACACCGCCAAGGGTAAACGTGATGCACTAAATTCAGAATTAGAACAGGCGTATTTAAAACCTATCCTATCTAAAATTGCCGCTTTATCTAAAGAGACCAAGAAAAGCAAACATCCGATCGATGAATTAACAATGAAACGATTAGTCGGTAACTGGATTTCGGCTCGCTATTCTATTGAGAAAAACATTGATTTATTAAATCGTGATGAAAAAGTAATGCGTGATACAAAACGCTTATTGGATAACGCTAGACAAAACGGTACAAGTGTAGAAGTTCGTCGCTTAAATGAGGCTTATCTAAAAGCAAAAGAGCAATACGATAACCGTAAGTCTGATATTTACAACACAGATTATAAAAACAAAGGTAATCGCTTTAAAGTTGGGGTCGCTGGAGGTTGGTCAATTCCGGAAGCTGAATTGATTATGAAGAATACTGAACAACGTATTAGTAAATCTAATTTAGAATCAATTGCTGAGATGGTTTACGATCTTAATCAATCAAGATTAGATATTGATCGTGCAAGCGGTCGATATACTGAATCAGAATATCAAGAATACAAATCAAATCGCCATTATGTTCCTTTAACTGGTGATCCTAATGCTGATGTAGATGTTGATATTATCTCAGGTGCCAGCTCAAATGCGCTTAATATAACTCGAGATAAAGCATTGAAAGGTCGTATAAACTCAGAGGCTGAAGATGCGATTGATGCTGTTTGGAAGTCAATCGGTAAATCCACCACCTATGCCGGCTTTGCTGAGTTTAAATCTAGAATTGATGACTTGTTCGAAACAGAAGTGACTTTATTGAAAGATAAAGGCTATTCTGATGCAGAGGCAAGAGAACAAGCAACTGCAAATTTAGGTATTAGCAAACGCAAAATGCAAGGCTTAACACGCTCAAGCGACAACGTGCTTATCCGTAAAGAAGGCAGTGATTATTATGAGTATGAATTGCCAACTCAAGTGATGGAATCATTGCGTAATGACAACGTTGAACACGCCAATGCTTTCTTGAAAGTCATTTCTAAACCGACAGGATGGTATGCTCGAGGTGTTACACAATGGACTGTCACTTTTGCGCCGATGAATATGTTGCGTGATACTTGGGAAAAATCAGAATTTATCCGAGTGCAAAAACTTTACGATAAAAATAATCGCCTAGTTGATAGCAAAACAATGGATAAAATCGGTCGTGATACCATTAAAAATGCACTGGCTGATAAGGAAGTATGGCAAGCAACTAAACGATTAGGGTTCGGACAAGAATTGCGTGATAGCGTGCCTGCAGAGCGGATGTTAAAACAACTTCTAAAAGAGGGGGGAGTATCAAACTATGGTACTTACTTAGATAAGACAGAAACCGACTTAATAAAAAGACTGAAAAAAGAAAACAACCCATTGTCAAATAAATTAGAGAAAGTAGGCAATATTTTAGAAGGGTATAATAAAACCTTTGATACAGTTTCTGCGCTTGCCGCTTATAAGGCCTTAGTTGAGAATGGTGTAGATAGCAAGCAAGCGGCCGCAACAACGCTAGAATTAACCAACTTCCGCAAGACTGGTTCAAAAATGCGCGGTATCAAAGCATTGTATATGTTCTCGCAACCCGCTGTAATGGGCGCGGCCAATTTAATGCGTTATCTATCCACACGTAAAGGTCAGTATCGTTTTGCCGCCTACCTTGCAGGGATGACTGCGCTTTACACCGTTTTACGCTCTATGGACGATGAAGATGAAGGGGGGAATAAAATGGATCAACTTGGCGATATTACACGTTTTATCCCGTTTCCACTTGGTGATGGTTATTATTTCAAATTCCCCGTTGGGTTTGGTATGCCGCAAATGGCATGGAATTTTGCTACGAATATCGTAAAAGGAGCGGTTGGTGATATTTCATTGACTGAGGCGGGGACGAATATGCTAGCACACTCCTTGAAAACTTTTGCACCTATTAGTCCAAGTGAAATTTCTGCAGCAAAATACCCAATGGAAAAAGCTGCATTAACAATAACACCGACATTACTTCAACCATTAATGCAAAATGTTGTAAATCGATCTGCTTTTGGTAATAAGATCACAACTAACTATGTGCGTGATGATAAATTAAAAGCAGAACAATCTAAGGCGACAACTGCTCAATTTTGGAAAGATGTGGCGATTAATCTAAACGATACAATGGGTATTGATATGCACCCTGAGCAAATTAAAAACTTGTTTGATGGGTATAGCTCCATATTCGGTAGCCTTAAAGAATTAAGCACTATATTTGTTGAAAACCCTAACCGTGAAGCATTAGGGCGTAAAACAAAAATGCCTTTTGTGAATCAGTTCATCGGCACCACCAACGAGTTCAGCATTCAAAGTCGTTACTACGAAGCGAGCGAAGAAGCGAGAAAAGTGGCGACAGAATATGAATCAAGAAAGAACCGTGGTGCGTTAGATGGTTGGCTAGATGACGATAAACGCAAGCTGATCAGATTCTACGAACAAGATAAAAACACAACACAAACCATGCGAAGCGAAAAAGCAAAACTTACTCGTGCATTACGCTCAGGCAAAATTAGCGCAATTGCTTATGAGAATGGCATTAAGCGTTACAATAAAGATATGAGCAGAGTACAAGCAAAAATGTTACGTAAATACCGTATAATGGAGGGATTGAACACAAATTAATCTATTGACAATAAAAAATTTTGCAGTAGAATTTCCCACAATAGCCGAATTGTAGAAATACAGTTCGGTTTTTTATTGGAGTTTTCATGCAGAAACTAAAATTGCAAAATGAAGCAGATAAAAAATCTCTGATTATTTATCTGAATACTCGAATTATTGAGTATAAACAAGATTTATGCGGTGAAGGTTTAACGCCGCAACAATACAATGTTCTTCGAGGAAGAATCAAAGAACTGCAAGATCTTGTTGGTGAACTCGACCCAACATTACAGGCCCGCTAATTTCAGCGGGCTTTTTTTATTAACGCATTATCACAAGCCGCTTTATGCTGCTTAAAGAGGTAATACATGGAAAATCAAGACACCGTAGAATTTAATGCTGATGCCGCTTTTGATGAAGCCGCTAATCAACTTGAATCAGGTGGACTAACTGCCGACAACGAGCCGTCTGTTGCAAATGACAACAATCAGCCAGCGCCCGATCAGCGTGGAGAAAATCCTCCTCAAGAAAGCAACCCGCAAGCGCCGGAAGCAAAAGAGGAAGAGCCTGAATGGTTAGCAAATGCCACTGACGAAGTGAAAGAGCATTTCCGCTCAATGAAAGCAGACAAAGAACGCTACGAACACATGGCTAAATCTCATCGTGGTCGTGCTGGTGCGTTCGCAAAGAAATATCAACAAGCACAAGCCGCTCTAGAACAGCTCAAACAAAACCAACCTTCCTTTGATGGAGAATTGGAAAGTTTGCGTGCTGATTATCCTGAAGTTGCAGAGTTATTGTCCCGCATTATTGCCGGACAAAATAAACGCCTTGAAGATGTTTCTGCCCCAATCGCTCAAATGGTGGAAGCCAACGTTCAAGATTTTGCACAGCAACAACTTGATACCTCTATTTCTTTAGTTACTCAAGCCGTTCCTGATGCAGACAATATCTTGCGCGATCCTATGTTCCATCGCTGGGTAGATACGCAACCAAATGGCGTTAAAGCAATGTTTAGCTCTGACGATCCGCAAGATGCGATTTATTTACTCAACGAGTACAAACGTGCAACATCCTCCATCACTGAGCAACGTAATAAACGCTCTCAACAATTATCCGCCATGTCTCTCCCAACGGGGCGCAGTGCGCCAAAAGGCGGTGATGAAATTGATGAAGATGCGTTATTCGATCAATTAGCTGCTCAATTTGCTAAGCAGCGATAGTTAGTTCATTTGAGGAAAATTATTATGGCTACAACTAAATCTACGGATATTTCCCAACGCACACAAGTGTATGCAGAAGTTAAAATGTTAGCTCATGCTGAACCGGTATTGATTTTGACTAAACTTGGTCAAACCAAACCAATCCCACAAAACAAATCCCAAGTGATTAAATTCCGCCGTCCAAAACCGTTTGCACCAGCTTTAACTCCATTAACTGAAGGTGTTCGCCCTGAATCCCAAAAAATGGTGTATGAAGATGTGGAATGCCGTTTACAACAATTTGGTGCGTGGACTGAAATCACCGATGTGATTCAAGATACTCACGAAGATCCTGTATTGTCCGACATGACCATGCTTTCTGGTGAGCAAGCAGCAGAAACCACTGAGCTTGCAACGTGGGGGGCAATCAGCGGTGGTACTAACGTGATTTTTGCTAATGGTTCAGCAACTTCACAAGTCAATACAGCTTTGAAATTAGAACACGTACGTGCGGCAGTGCGTAAATTACAACGCAACCGTGCGAAGAAAAAAACTAATATTTTGGATGGTTCAATCAAATACGGTACTAAACCGATTGAAGCAGCCTATATTGCTGTTTGCCACACAGACTTGGAAGCGGATATTCGCAATTTGCCAGGCTTTACCTCAGTTGCTGAATATGGCTCTCGTCAGCCAATCGTTCCACAAGAGTTCGGTACGGTAGAAAATGTGCGTTTTATTACCACGCCATTGCTTACCCCAACAGCAAATGCAGGTGCATCTGCTACTGGTAAAGTGTTATCTACAGGTGGTTCAAATGCGGACGTGTACAAAATTGCGATCTTTGGTCAAGAAGCCTATGCAGTTTGCCCGTTGAAAGGCAAAGATGCAGCACAAATTTTGGTACGCAATCCTGGTAAAGCTGAAAAAGGCGATGAACTTGGCCAAACTGGTTCCGTTGGTTGGAAAACTTGGTGGGCTGGTAAAATCTTAAATGATGCGTGGTTAGTTCGTTTGGAAGTTGCCGCAACCGCACTTTAATTTGAAACTCAAGCCCTCCTCGTGAGGGCTTTCTTTTTTTATGAGGAAACCTATGTCATATCCATTTATTGATCTGAAAAAAGCCACAAAAGAAGAATTGGTTGCGCATTTACGCGAACAATGTGGCGTGGAAAAAGATGGCAAGAAAGAAGAGCTTGTTCAAGCTATTCTTGATTTTGAAAGCTCCAGTGGTTTGGTGCGCCCCGATATGCCAACAGGAAACAAGTCAAAAGAAATGCCTCCAGCTGATTTGCCTAAACGTGTGCGCATTATCATTGCACCAAGTGAAACTGACAACAGTGATGTGTATGTTGGTCTTAATGATTTGGATATATTAATTAAACGCGGAGAAGAAGTTTCCGTACCCGAATCTGTTTATGTTTTACTTTCTAAAGCTGGCGAACATCGCTTTGAACAAAACAAAGACGGTACTTATAGCGAATACTTTGCTCCTCGCTATTCAATTACTGTATTAGGTGATGCCTAATGAATTACTTGCAGCTTGCTCAACGGTTACGTCGTGAAATGAACGATACAGGCGAAGGCCCGCATAATGTTACCAATCAAACTGGTCGTAACCTTGAGTATGTTGATGCTATTCGTGAAGCATGGTTAGATATTCAATCTTTACGCCCGTGGAACAAGCGATTTTGGGAAAATGGTTTTGATAGTGATAATCTTCAAGAATTAGAAGCGTCCTCTGATACACCATTTATTCCTAAGCAATTCCACGTGGCGATTGTGTATTACGCTATGCAAAGTAAAGCCCTGTCACAAAATGCGCAAGAGCTAGTTATCCGCGGGCAAAATGAATGGGATAAATATCTTCATTTGCTTTGCGAACGATTCTTACCCACTCCATCATTAGGCAAATAATGTCACAACTTCCACGAATTCAATCACAATTTATCGCCATCAGCGGTGGCATGGATTTAACTACGCCACCGATTGCAAAGGCGAACAGTGAAGCGATTATCGCGTTAAATGTGCAACCTAATTATGGTGGGGGTTTTTCACGCATTGAAGGTTATGAATGCATTGACGGAGAAATGATTCCTTCTGAGATGGATTATGCAGTATTAGTGGTTAATGAAATTCCTCAAGATAAATCCTTTCTTAATAAAACCTTCAACCATCAAGGAAAACGTTATCAAATTATTGATGTGTTAGCGCAAGAACTTGTTGTTGCAGCATTACGCCCATTAAATTTAGCCAATGGCAATGTTTTTAGCGTAGAGGGAACATCTTTCACAGCTCACTACGTGCATAGCTCTACAGAAGGAGAGTTAGAAGATGATTTACGCTACCGTGCGACCGCTTTTCAATTGGGCGTAGACCATGTGCTTACCGTACCAGGAGAAAACCCAATTCGTGGCGTGCTAGAACTCAATAATGAAGTCATCGCCTTTCGAGATAACGGAGAAAAGTGCGGTGGGTTTATCAGCTCAAGTCAAGGATGGTCAGCCATACCGAATACCTATCTAGTTAAACTAAAAAACGTGGTAAAACCTGAGAATTTACTGAATGGTGCTGAGTTTATATCCACTAGCAGTCGTGGGATTATCCATTCAGTCACTCTTGCCCCAGATAATTTATCTGGTTACGTGGTTCTCTCTCAATCGGTTATTGAAAATCAACCTTTACAAATAAAAGGGGAGACGGTTGCAACCATTGAGCACTGTGAGTTAGTCAAATTATCAAAAGGATTGTCTTGGCACTTTATTTATCACAATTTTTATGGCGGCGCAGATACGTTTTATGCTTACGGCTGTAATGGAGAACAAATCATTGAAGTGCGGCCAAATGGGCTAATCGTTCCAATTTTGGTGAATAGTAATAATCCGCAATATATCTGTGCACACCGTAATCACTTATTTGCCTCTTTCCCAGGAGGGCAATTAGGACATGCTTTAGTGGGGCGTCCTAACCAATGGTCGGTTTTACTCGGTTCTGAACAATTGGGGTTAGGTGATGAAATCACTGCACTTTCTTCCACTGTTGGTGGGGTATTAATTATTGGTTGCCGCAATAAAATAGTGGGGCTTTATGGTTCAGGGCGTGATGATTGGGTTTTAAAAGAAGTTTCTTCTATCGGCATTGTACCTGAAACATTACAAACAACATTCGTTCCTTTAGCTATTAGTAAAAATGGTATTACACGCATCGATCAAACTGAGCAATTTGGCGATTTTCGCTTAAGTGAAGTAGATGCCAATCGTAAACTAGGTTTCGACAAGCAACATTACAACATTGCTTATACTTCCACAAAACCGAAATCAAATCAGATTCGGTTCTATTCCAAAGAAGGTCGTCATATTTGTATGATGTTACAAGCTGATGGCTCAACACGGAGTACATTTTTTACTTATCCTGAGATTTTACGTGGGGTATGGCAATCACCAGAACAAGTTTACTTGGCTTTTGATGACGGTAAGGTATATCGCCAATCTGATAAATGTTATTCCTTTTCGGGAAAGCCAATTGATTGGATTATTAAAATGGCATTTAACCATTGTGGGTCGCCAACATTGATTAAAAGTTGGCATAGCGCAGAATTACAAGCGACCACAGAGGGAAAATCTAAATTAAGTTATCGTTTCGATCTTGATTACAATTCTAACTACCATGCATCAACATTGAGCAAGGATTTGCAAATCGCTGGTGGCGGTGGGCGTTGGAATGATTCCTTTTGGAATGATTTCCTATGGTCAGCGGAAGATTATTCCACACCAACATTCTATTTATCTGGCTACAGTCGCAATATCGCACTGTCATTTTCTGGTTCATCTATTTACTCCCCACAATTTGAAATCAGTGGGCTTATTCTCAACTACATAACTCGGAGAAATTATCGTGTCTGATGAAAAAAGAACGTGGTATCAACGCACCCATCAATTTACCCCTTACACTAAGGCAGATGGCACGGCAGTTTCTGATGAATTTGATGCCATCCAAGCGAGCTTTGAGCGTATCCCAACAATGCGTGATGATGGAAAAGGCTTTGCAACCAGTCCATTAATTCCCGAACCTAGCGACCCAAATCATCCTGTTCCATTCAAAATGCTAACGGAAACAGAAGCAAGTGTGAATAATGCCCGTGATGATGTCATCCAAAAAGCACAACAAGTTGCATCAGCCGCGCAAGAGGTTGCAAAAAACACCCAAATCACTGCGACCAATACACAAACGGCTCAGCAAGCTGCGACTTCTGCATTATCAAGCAGTCAATCTGCGGATGAATCAGAAAATATGGCGCGTAAATGGGCATATAATCCTGAAAATGAAGTTGTTTTAGATGAAAAATATTCTGCTTACCATTATGCACAAAAAGCAGCACAATTAGCCGTAAATTTAGCAAGTGCGGAATCATCAGCAACACAAAGTGCGACTATTGCTACACAAAAAGCAGAGGAAGCGACGCAAGCAGCCAAAAAAGCGGAAAGCCTTGCCGTTGGAGAGGTTGATTATGCCAAGGTGCTTAATGTACCACGCTCAAACATTAATACCGAAGGAGTGGTTCGCTTAACCAATGATACTGGCCTTGAAAGTGAATCTCTTGCACTCACTGCAAAAGCAGGGAAAAAACTTGCTCAACAAACTGCACAATTACAGTTAAATGTCTCGCAAAATTACATCCCCAACAGCAAGAAATCCTCTGCAGTAAATAGCAATAGTGCAGACACAGTTGCAACCAGTGCCGCAGTTAAAACGGCTTATGACCTCGCAAATAGCAAACAATCCCCAGCCACAACCTTAGCTGGCTATGGTATAGGTGATCTTAAAATCCAAAGTTTTGCAGGTGATATTAACACCCTTAAAATCGATGGTATTTATGCGATTACTCAAGCAAGCCGCTCGCAAAATCTACCCGTATCAACGAGTTGTCACATCCAAGTTATTGCAGGAGGTGATGGTCATTGGTGTCGTCAAATTGCCTATATTGCTTATAGTACAGATATGTATGAGCGACATCAAACAAGTTATCAGACTGACAGTTGGTCGGCTTGGAAAAAACTTAATACCGATGGCATCCCTATTGGTGCCGTAGTGTCATTTCCCCGTGCGGTAACTAATCCCGTTGGTTTTTTACGTGCCAATGGCACAACATTTAACCAACAAACCTTCCCCGATTTATACCGCACTTTGGGAAACCACAACCAACTTCCTGATTTAACTCGTAGTGATGTGGGCATGACGGCTTATTTTGCCGTGGATAATATCCCTTCTGGGTGGATTGCCTTTGATAGCATTCGCTCAACAGTCACACAGCAAAATTACCCAGAGTTATATCGTCACTTAGTCGGTAAATATGGTTCTATTTCAAATGTGCCATTAGCTGAAGACCGATTTATTAGAAATACAGGGAATGGATTAAATATCGGTCAGACACAAAGTGACGAAATTAAAAAGCACGTTCACAAAGTGAGAACACACTGGGTTAATTCAAGTGATAGTAATATTTTTTATGACAAAACGAAAACAGTTATAGATTCACGATTACGCACTTCAACTACAACTGATGATAATCTCAGTGATAATGGATTTATGCATCCGCTATTAGATAGCCCAATGGCAACAGGTGGAAATGAAACTCGCCCTAAATCATTAATCCTCAAATTATGCATCAAAGCCATTAACAGCCTTGATGACGTGCAATTCTGGGTGAAGGCTTTCGGTGTTGTTGAAAATGCAGGGGTGCTTGATGCGGGTACACTTGCGCAAAATATGCAAAGTGTTGAACAAAAAATAGAAGAAAATAAACAATCAACTTTGCGAGAAATCAACAATGCAAAAGCTGATATAAATCAGCAATTTTTGCAGGCACAAAAGAATTTATCTCAAATTGGCACATTAAAAACAGTCTGGCAAGGTAACGTGGGTTCTGGGCGAATTAATATATCAGAGAAGTGCTTCGGTAAAACGTTAATTTTATATCTTCAATCATCAGAAAGTCACAGGCTTGATGATAATAACAATATTGAACTCATCAGTTTTGAAGTGGGTGCAGAAATTGAAGGTAAAAGAGGCGGCGGAGTTCATTTGCATGCTGTTCGTGAAGTAAATGCACACAGCAATGGTGGTAGACCTATTTATTATGTAGAAGTCAAGACATTCGCTGTGACTGTTGATAGAAACGGTACAACAATACACATTGAAGAACTTGCTGGTCGTTTTGTAAAACGTATTGATATTCGATGAAGGAGTGATAAATGAAAGTCTATTTTTTAAAAGAAAATTTGAATAGTTATCAAATTTTCCCTATTCCGCAAAACTTAAATGATTTTGTGGAAATGGAAGTAGAAAACGAATCAGAGCTTGAGACTAAACAACTTATTGATTTTAAAGGCCAATATATTTTAGTTGGCAGACAACCAACAGAATTACACAAATGGAACGGAAACAGCTGGATTGTCGATGAAAAAAAGAAAACAGAAATTAAGCTTGAACTAATTAAAAATCTAGTTGATAGCATTGATGATACAGCGGCTAACATTAGTGCAAGATGGACAAGGTTTGCCGAAGAGTATAAGGAGCGAGAAGCTGCCGCTATTGCCTTTAAAGCCGCAAATTATGAAGGCGAGTGCAGTCGTTATATCTCAGATTTCGCGCAACGTGCAAGACTGGATAATAAGACCGCCACAAACCTGATTTTGACGCAGGCGGCAGGCTTGAAAAAACTACAAATGGAGCTTGCCAACCAACGTATGCGTAAGTATGAGTTAAAGCATGAGGCGTTGAGTGATGAAGAACTGCAACGTATTCATGACGATATTATAGGTAAAATGAAAACATTAGCGGAGGCACAACAATGATAGGCGCTAAAATCTATCTCGCATTATACAAAGGTAAAAAAACGGGTAAAAACCCGAACGCACTTTTGGCACGTTTGAGTGACTGGCTCACTCGTAAATTGACAAAAGGCGTGTATTCGCATTGTGAAATTGCAGTAATGAAAGAAGTATTTGTCAGTGGGCATCACTATGAAACAGAAGTGATGTACGAGTGTTATTCGTCTTCAATTCGAGACGGTGGCGTGCGTTGTAAGCAAATTGATGTTTATGATAGAGAAAAATGGGATTTAATTGAGCTAGAGGGAGTTACCGAAGCACAAATCAAAGCCTATTTTGACCGCACTTTGGGCTGTAAATATGACTGGTGGGGTGCCTTAGGTATCGTACTAGGCATCAAACAAAAACGCTCAAAATATTTTTGCAGTGAATGGTGTTTTAATGCGATTCTCGGTGGCGAGAGCGGTTGGCGGTTTAGCCCAAATCAACTTGCTGTTGTTTTTACCACCGTCAGTAATAATTAAATAAATTTTCAACAAGAGACCGCTAAATAAGCGGTCTTTTTTTAGGAGAATATATGTCAATTCTAGGTTCTATGACGGATGCGGTGAATAAAACTAAAACTCCGCAAGCCCCAACAATTTCTACTCAACCACCGCCAAAAGATACATCACAAACAATGGCAGGGAATGTTTCTAATTTATTAAATAGCAATTCGCTTTTAATGAATAGCGCTGCTGCTAAAGGTGAGCGTCTTGCCGCAAATCGCGGCTTGCAAAATTCAACCATTGGAGTTGAATCTGCTCAACGTGCAATGCTTGATGCGGCAATACCAATTGCAAGCCAAGATACGCAAAATGCGTTTGCGGAAAAACAAACTCGCTTACAAGCTGATTTAAATTTCCAAAATCAAAGTAAGCTCAATCAGCAACAAAATCAATTCACCGCATCGCAGGCAGAATTAGAACGCGGTCATCAGCGTGGAATGGCGCAATTACAATCTGACCTAGCTTATAACAATCAAAGCAGATTGAATCAGGCTCAGAATCAGTTTACCGCATCTCAAACTGCACTTGAACGGCAACAACAAAAAGATATGGCGAATTTGAATCATCAAAATGAGATGAAGAACTTAAATGCGCAAGTTGCGGCGAACACTATTGGTAAATCCATTGATTTCACCATGCAAATCACCAGTAACTTCGATGCGCAAATAGCCACGATCTTGAATAACTCGAATATGAAAGCTGAGGATAAAACAAAGGCTATTGAGCAGCTAAAAGCAAGTCGAGATTCAGAGATTCAATTTATGAGTAAGTTTATGCAGGGAATTCCGACCACGCGACAAAACTGGTCGTCATTTCCTAGCTTAGGTGTTCCGTCAGTTCAAATTAGTTAAGAGGAGAAAGGTTATGGCGTTTTGGGATGGTGCGTGGAGCGCAATTACGGGTGCATTAGATGTGGCTGGGGAAAATGGTGCGAAATCAAATGGATGGCTAACAAATGTAGGTAATGCGTTAGGAACCGCAACAGATTGGATGGACAAGCATAAAGGAGCGACCAATATTATCGGTAATGTTATTGCTGGTGCCGGTGGTTACTTTGCGCAAAAACAAGCTGGTAAAGATTTAATTCGTCAGCAACGTGAGTTATTAAATCTGCAAGATCAGATGAAATCAAAATATTCAGCCGTACCAGATGCGGATTGGTCGTATAAAAGTTTGACAGTGGATGATTCTCCTGGGTTAGCAAATGGCGGTATTTTGACTGAAATGAAGAAACGTTCTGAAACTAAAGGGGCTAACAATGGCAGAGTTGCATGATAGTTTTGGTGAGTCAATGGAAAAAGCTGGCTATGAGCGAGCTAGTGATTCTGATTCATCCTTTTCCGGTGGAGGTGGTTGGCGAGAAGATAACAGTAGTGATAGTTATCGTAGTACGTCAGATAGATGGAATGATCACAAATCTAGATACGGAAAAGACAAAGTCTATACTGATGCATTTAATGAGCGAAGAAATAACTCTAGTTGGAGTGGTGGTCATAGTGCAATTAGCCGAACAATTAGTGAAAAATATCATTCACTTTCTAATGGGCAAATGAGCTCCGCCGTTCCTGAAAAAGATCAGAAAACACTCACTGGCGGTTTATTTGGAAAAAGTTACTCCAATGCGCCTTATTCTGAACACACTCCTTCTATATTTGATAGAAACATACGTGGTTCAATGACATTAAATAACGGCGATGCATGGTCAAGCGATCCCCAATATTCATCCGTTCGAGACCAGGCGACCATTAATAGTTACGACCGAATTGAAAGGGGCGAAAAATTGAACTTAATTGGTCGTGCTGTAGGAGGCGTATTTAGTGGGGTGGGTGGGGCAGCAACAACGCCAGTTGGTAAAATTGCTGAAGGTGCGGCAAATTTTGGGCTTTCTCATGTAGGGGATTTGTCTCGACAATTCAAAAGCAACCAAGAGCAATCGTATTATGATAGCCTCACTCCAGAGGGGAAAGCGTATTACGATACAAGAGTAGATTTCATCGATAAGTCCTATAAGAATGCTCGGGAAAAATATGAAACGAACGATAAATGGATCGATAGAGGTATTACAGCTGCACAAGTCGGTTTATCTGCTTTAGGGCCTCCTGGTGCAATGCTAGGGTCTGGGATTGGTTTATTAGGTAAAGCGATCAACAAAAAAGACACGATGACAAAATCATTACGTGATTTAACAGAGACGCTTAACTCTAACGCATTAAATAACCACATCGCACAACAAAATGAATTAGCTGAAAAAGAACGTCAAGCCTATAAGGAATTTATGGCTGGGCGTGATTTACGCAGTGACAATACACAACCAAAAGGCATACTGAACACTATGCATAATCGTATGCAAAATATAGATCCTGATAAACAGGTCAAAACGGGTGACGTTCCTAACCTAAGAAATTATTGGGCAAATATCATCGTATCATAGGAGAAATTCATGGGCATTTTAGATTCAATGACACAACAATCACAACCGCAGACAACAGAACAAAGTACGGTCGAAAATCCACAGGGTTCACAACAACAGGGAAGTATGGCACAGATGTATCAAATGCTGATGCAAAATTCCATTAATGCTATCGCAAATGTTGCGCAACAGCGTATCCAAGAAAAAGGGCCAGAAGAAGGTATTGCGGATTTAGTCGCAAAAGCAATGATTTCAAATCTTCAGGCCGCGCAACAAAATGGCAAAACTATTCCGCCACAAGTGATGATGCAAGTCGCTAAAGATTTAGCTATGCAATTATTACAGCAAGTTGGTGTGCCAGAAGAGCAAATTGATGATGTATTGATTGATATTTTAATGAATGCGCTTGAGCAATTTGGCGAAGCAACGCACGGTGCGTTACCTCAGGAAGAAGAACAGCAATACGTTGATATGATCAATAAAGTGGCTGAAATGGAAAGCCAACGTCGTGCGCAAATACAAAGCGAACAATCAAAACCAATGCAACAAGGGGCATAATTTATGGGATGGGGTGGAATTTTAGGTGCGATGACACAAGGATTGGGAACTGGTATTGTCAAAAATGTTGAGCAAGGGTGGAAAGATGAAGAAACTCAAAAGTTGTTAGATTGGAAAACGGCAGAAGCCGACAAACAACGTGCTTTTGATAGTGAATTGCTTGATAAAAAATACAAGCATGAATTTGAGCTTGAAGATCACAGAATGCGTAATGAGATTTCAGCCGCGGCTGCAAAAGCTCGAATTTCAGCGCGTTATTCTCATAGCGGTGAATCAGAAGCGCAAAAAAATCTTCTCGGTGTGAAGCAAACGCTTAATATTTATGATAACCAATTAAATGCCTTAGACAAAAAATTGTCCTTAACAGAAGATAAAGAGCAACAAAATGCGATTGTAGTAAGAATCAAAGCTGTTTCTGCTGAACGCGAGAATTATCTCAAACGCCCTGATACAATCGCTGCATTTAAGGGGGCTGGCCAGATGGGGCAAGCGCTTTATATGACTGGTGGTGGCGATATGGATTTGTACAATCCGAAACCAGTGGAGCGCGAAACGGTAGCTGAGGATGTTAAATCTTCTGTCTCTCCTCCTGTGCGCAATATGATTGATGTAAACAATCTCACTCCACAACAGGCAGCAGATATTGCAAGACAAAAAAGTGAAGAAGCCGCTCGTTTGCAGTTTGCCAAAGCATCAGCGGATGCTAAAGACTGGGCGCAAAAACGCACACAGTATCAATCATCAACTTTTATTCCACGCACATTCTAAAAGTTCAGTAGTTTTTATAAAGCAAAAGGCGAGATTTTTCTCGCCTTCCTTATTTATTTAATAATGATGTGCTAATATTTATTGGAGGGAAGCGCAAAGTATAGTAATGCAAATGCTTTTAACCTTTTTAGATTTGTAGGTCATTAAATATAATGGTATTATGAATGGTAATATATAATGATGTTTCTTTTATAAATTTCGTTTTAAATCAAAATGTTATTTAATTAATCCTGATCCAGCTAGTCGCACCATCTCTATTTTTCTCTATTCCCCAATTCTCAGAGAAAAATAGATAAAATATAAGTAAAAACAATAACTTATATAATTTCACACACTAAAACGCACCTTCTTTTTTATATCAAAATCGCCTAAAAGGTAGTATTTTCATACCGATTGGGATCGATTTCGATCTGTTCTATACTCCATTGCACACATTTTTGCACACGTGCATTGCACACATTTTTATGGAGTAAACAATGGCGACAATTATCAAGAATGGCAAGCGTTGGCGCGCACAAGTTTGGCGTGAGCAAATCCGCCACTTTTTTGACTCAAGCAGACGCAAAAAAATGGGCAGAAATGCTCGAAAAACAGCTCGAATCAGGAAAGTATAATGAAATCCCTGATATTACATTGGATGAACTGATTGATAAGTATCTAAAAGAAGTCACTGTAACCAAGCGCGGGAAACGTGAAGAGCGGATAAGATTATTGCGTCTTTCTCGCACTCCGCTTGCAGCAATATCCTTACAAGAAATAGGAAAAGCACATTTCCGTGAGTGGCAAAATCAACGATTAAAAGAAGTCTCTCCAGCAACAGTTTTGCGTGAACGTAGTTCGCTTTCAGCTCTGATGGCCAAAGCGATTGAATGGGATTTTATAACAGAAAACCCCCTAAAATATCTTGAGAAACCAAAAGCGCCAGCACCTAGAACTCGTCGATATGATGAACACGAAATTGAGCGTCTGATTTTTGTGTCAGGTTATGATGTCGAACATATTGAACCGCCAAAAACCTTACAAAATCGCACTGGCGCGGCATTTCTTTTTGCGATAGAAACAGCAATGAGAGCAGGGGAAATAGCAAGTTTAACTTGGAATAATATCAATTTTGAAAAGCGCACTGCCTTTTTGCCAATTACTAAAAATGGACATTCACGCACGGTGCCTCTTTCGGTAAAAGCAATAGAGATTTTACAACATCTTACTTCGGTAAAAACAGAAAGTGACCCGCGAGTATTCCAAATGGAAGCACGCCAACTGGATCACAACTTCCGCAAGCTCAAAAAGATGGCAGGACTTGAAAATGCCAATTTACATTTTCACGACACCCGCCGTGAAGCCTTAACCAGATTGGCAGAAAAAGTGGATGTAATGGTATTAGCCAAAATATCGGGCCATAGAGATCTCAGTATTCTGCAAAATACCTATTACGCACCTGATATGGCAGAAATTGCTCAACGGCTATAAAACAAAGGCGGGGTTTAATCCCCGCCTTTTTCAAATTCTTGCTTTTCGCTTTTTATGTTTCAAACAGAATGAAACAACCTCACCTGATACATATAAATCTTTGCTTTTCCCACCTGTCCGCCCAGAAATTGCCACAGCAGCGGGGAAGAAAGGACTAGCGATAACATTTCTGCGAGTATGATCCATACTAAATCCGAAATATTTGGCGACATCATCAATAGTCCATAATTCACGGCTATGTTCATTGATAATAGGTTTTTGCAATAAAGCCTCGATTGAAGCGAGTTTCTCCATCATTTGTTCATTCGTTATCATCACAAATCCCCCTCTTTCACAAACACGCCATCAATCATACGTCCCTTGCGGTCTTTGATTTCATTCCAAGCTGCTTGCACACAATCTGTTAGCATTAAATTATATTTTCTGCTAATTAATTTAAGTGATAAGCAAGGACACCCAAATATAGCATCAACTTTTGTCGGTATTTCTAGGTTTTGACCCATTAATTCACTTGCTAGCATACCAAGGCTAACGACTGTTTCTGCGATAATTTCTTCAACGTCTAATTTAAAAACAGGTTGAAATGAATCTAGATTACTAATTGTTTCTAAGACGCTATCAATATGATTTTGCTTAGCCAAAATCACCATCACCACAAAACAATCCCCAATGCTATCCTTAATTACATCAGGTTTATTTTTTGCTACGCCACTACATAGCTCACCAAATTCTTCCATCAATTTAATAAATTGTGTCTGCGGTGTAGAACCCTCAATCAAATTGCGATCTTCTGCCCATTGTTCGATGTTTTTAATAAGTTGTTGTAAACCTGCCATTTTTCTTTCCTTTCAATCTCTACGTTTAATCACATTAGGTACTTCCACAATTAGGACTCGCTCAGGTGGAATTTTTAAATATTTTCTGTAATGGTCTGCGATTTCTTCTGCTTCGCTATAAGTCACGGTTGTTCGACTTTCTCTCCCAACTTGCCATTCTCTAGCAAATTCACACTCCAGCACCACGTATCGCTTACTATCAATTAACTGAATATTGGTCATGGTATTTTCCTTAATCCTGCGGAACATTTTCAATCTTTACCCATTTAGGTTCATTTCTATGAGAACCAACAACATTTAACCATCTACTCCATAATGTTCCGTCATTACACAGTGCAACAATTGTTTCTGACGTCTCTAAATCATCACGGTCATTGTCATAAGCCATACATTCAGCCACTGCAATTTGAACAATTTTTCTCATTTTTAATCTCACTTTTAATTAATTTACTCTAAAACCCCCCAAGCTCTCGCCCCAACCAAAGGCTTGAGCCAACGGAATTTTTTCTTTTTTAATGAAAACTTCATCGTTTTCGCAACAAATCCACCGATAGTCATTAAGCCGTAACCGTCCATGGCGCATTAAAAGGTCAATTTGTGACGGTTTTAATGGCGAACCAATAGGCAACATCAATAAATTAGCTTGCTGTTCAATTTTTGAACGGTTACAGTTATTGACACAAGTCCAAGCGGCGCGATGCGCCTTGTTTGTTTCGGTGGACTCCGAATTAAGTGCGGTTGAACCCAACGCACTTTTCGGTGATTTAATCACCCAGTTTTTTAATTTGGTGATGATTTTCTTTTCTGTGAATCTGTTTTTAACCCCCACAATTTTCTTACGAATCTCCCCGTATTTATTCGGTTCGCATTCTTCATACTCAATACAAATTGGTTGATCACAACGTTTTGTCATTGCGCCACCTTGCACTTTTAAATAACTACCAAAACAACTCACATCTGCCACCGTACGACCAATATCCAATACTTCATCGTCCGCAACGGCTGCCATGGCATCATCAATTTTGCGAAGTTCACGCCAAGTCGAAATTGACGGTGTGCCGTAAAACTGGAATTGACGAATACCCCAAAGATTTGCCCACGCACTGACACGTTGTACGTTTTCAAGTAATGTCAGATTTTCTACTTCATCGGACATTTCTTTGCCTTGCTTACCTGCATAGATATTCTTGGCGATGTATTTCGCCACATAGCCAATGGCAGAACCTTTGGTTGGGTCAATTTCTTCTACTTTGAAACGGTATTTTTTTGCCCCAAATTCATCGCCATCTAATTCCAATGCTTTCTTGCGGAATAGATGAATAACGTCATCTTTATGTTCAGGTTTTACATACATCAGCAAGTGCCAATGCGGTGTGCCATCGTGATGCGGTTCAACGCCACGAAAGCCAAAAAAACCGATTCCACGTTTGGCAAACTGTGCACGCAACTGTGCCCACACTTTATTTAAGTAACGTTGCGTATCACGAGGGCTTGCACCTTGCCATTTTTTATTGTTTTTGCCTGTTTCATGCGTTGCGTGGAAAGAGGATGGGGCAGTCAGCGTAAGAAAGAGTGACACAAACGAATTTTCTATCGCCCATTCATCAATACCACGCAAGCGGTTCATGGTTTCCTGGAAACGGATAGCAGGATTTGCCACCGATTTTTTCCACATTTCAATCAACGGCATTTGTTCGGTGCTATCGTCTAGGTTTTCCAACACCATTTGTTGCAGATATTCGAGGTTATCTGCACGTTGTGCACGGTAGTCATTAAATGCGGTTTGCGACACATAAGGGCTCACTTTTGCCGATACTGCACCACAGCCGATCTCCACATGTTCTTTCAACCGTCTTTGTGCCGTAGTGAGTTGGCGTTTCCAATGTGTTGGGCAAACTGATTTATTGAGATCAACCTCAATGTCATTCGCATCTAAGAAACGGTTATCTTGATAAGCGAACCAATGTTTTAAGGGAAAACCAATATCCGCACACACTTCGCCCACTAAGCGATAAAGGTCACGAGAAAGTGCGGTAAAATCATCAAAAGATATTTCCCCACGTTCTTTCCGCTCCGCTTGTTCAGTGACAAAATCAGACTGTAATTTCGTAAACAACAGGGCTAATTTGTCTGCCATTTCTTTTAGCTGATGTTCGCTTAACAAATAAAACGGAAAGTTAGCCGCCTTTTTGCCTTTTGAGAGGGCGATCACTTGTGAATATGTATCACGGTCAATCAACCAATCAAGGCTAACGTGATAATGTTGAAAAACGGCTTTCAAGCGATTAGTGAGGATTTCACGCAAATAGGTATTCGCATACGCTGCCTGTTTATTGCCGAATTTAAACCCGATAGAGCCATCATCTTTCAAGCCGTTGAACGCACGCAACCACACATGGCGAAAATGCTCACGTTGGCGTTTGCGAGGGAGTGCAGAAAGCAGTTTTTCAACATAATCGAACTGGTGGGGCGCAACAGAAAACAATTCCATTTGCGCCGATGTCGCTTGAGCAGCATCTAAAGTGCGGTCAACATTCACCGCACTTTGCATCATCACTGCACGTGCTTCTGCCATCGCTTGCTCACGTTTAGCAAGATTGGCATTGCACTCAAGTTCCCAGTTCATCATCAAGAATCCTTACATTGCCGTATTGGCTAAATATTCACTGTGATATTCAAAATATTCTTTGATTTTGTTGTTGGTCGAACTCACTGCACTGAGTAATTCTTCCAAACTCAACATTTCATATTGGGCTAAGTCATAACGGCGTACTTCTTCGATTGCACCCCAAATTGTGTTGTGTAAATTGCCCACCGTTCTTGTTTTTTGTTTGCCATACCAACTATCTTGATCGCCAATTACTTCAACCACTTGAAAGCGAGTGCCGATGGGTAAAATTTCTAGCGTTGCGCCGCAATCTAGGGCGATACAAATATTGTTTTCCATTATTCTTCTTCTCCTTTACCAACGGCTATCTAGCACGTCCGTAATAAACTCAATTAATCCCATTACCGTCACAGCCACGCCAAGAACGGCAAACAGCACCACGAAAAACATCACTAAACAACTTGTCATTTTCTTTTCTCTCTCCAGTCCGCCCATTCGGCGTGTTTTTTCATTAATTCTCGTTTCGCTTGAATTGCAATATCGCCCAAACGGATATATTCACTAAATGCCGTATTCGCTGATTGTTCATCGCCCTTATCTAAGTGGTAGAAATAAGCGAACAATTGTTCTTGCGCATTATCTAGCTTGTGATAAACATCTTTTGCACAAAAAGACAAAGCACCACGGCTTAAAATTATTGCTGCCATTTGTTATTCCCCCATCGTCTTATCAATTTGAGTAAATTCCCGCTCTGTTACGCCTTGTGAAAACATTCCCGAAAGTAACCGCACTTTACGTAGTGCACGGGCTATTTTGCGTTGTCCTTGTTCTGTGTAGTGATGGAGCTTAGTGCCTGTTAAATGCCCTGCACGTAAATCTGAAAAATCTAAATCGGCTAATTCCAACAGCATTTCTCGAAAGCCTTGTTGTAAACCGTCAAACTCTCGTTCTACACGGAATTGGCTTTTGCTTAACGAGTGCAGCACATCATCAAAACTTCGGATTTCAGGCACCTTTACTTGATTAACACGGCACCATTTTTCAGCGGCAGATTCCGTTTCATCGTCAAAGCAATAAGGCATTAAGGCCATCACTCACCCCCATTCATTTATTTACGGAACCACCGTGCAAAGCGTTGGAAAATACTTTGTTCACGTGCCCACTGTTCTTCTTCAAGTAACGCAATGCGATCACTGAGTGATTCATTCAGCAATACTTGCTGTGCATTCACGTTTGCCTGGTGAGAAATTGCTCGTTGCAACAGTTGAATGTTGCGAGCCTGTTCTTGCACGGTTTTGTTTAACTGCCACACATTCACACGGTTATGGCGTTTTTTACCGTTGTCATACACATAATTACTGCTTGCCATTTGCTCAAACTCCTAAATTTTGGTTGCAAAAAATCCTGTCGAATGAATTTCTTCAAACGACCATGTTTAAATTACGGTTGGAAAATTAAGAACTAATCCGTAGGGATTTCGATTTGCCGTTCGTCTATTGCAGGTAGCTTACCTTGCTTACGCATTTGACGTTCTTTTGCCCACTGTTCGGCTGTTTTGAAATTCTGAATTAATGCCGGTGTAAATGTACCGATACTAATATTGCGAATTTCTGTCCAGAGTTCGAAATGAACTCGACCACAGCTTTTGCAATAGCATTCAGAAACAATGGTATTTTCTGCCTTTCTAGAGGTTCTCGTCCCAATCTGATCGCTACCACATCCTGGACATAATGCATCGACTTTTGCTGCCATATCACACACCTTCTTCTGTCCTATACTCTCCACATTCCCCAATATGGATTGCACGGTTATTAAAATTAAAAGATAATCAACACCATAAACCACGACACCATTGAAAATAACGCCACGAGGTATGCCATGCTGACTCGATTTTTACGATTTCTCATATTTATCCTTAACTGGTCTATTGTTGCCGGAATCGTTTGGATTAATGTCATCTTACTGAGTGACTCACCATTTGTTACCGTATTTAATTACACGTTTAATCAACACCAACTCCGCTTTTTCAATTTCTTACTTTTTGTTTTCTTTACTTACAAAGAACGCCACTGCATAAAACAAGAAATCATTCGTTTCGTTCGTTGGTTTAAAAATCTTTAATTCCCTTCAAACACCTGTTTCAAACTTTCGTAAATTGTTGGCCAATCTACATCGGGTCTTAGTTCGGTTGGGTTTACTTCAAATTTTGTGGCTTGGATGATGGATGGGATGTATTTCACATCCATATTATTCTTGCCACTTACCCATTTATTGACAGCTTGCTGACTAACTCCGCAAGCCTTGGCTAGTGATTTTTGCTTTCCACAAATTTCAACAGCTCTTTCAATTCCACTCATAATGTAACCTTTCAACTTTAGTTGAAATAAATATTACTACTATAGTTGAATTTTTGCAACTATTATTCACTTGTTTTTCTATAACTTTAGTTGTATTTTTTACAAACAGGAGAAATTTATGAGCACTTTAGCTACTCGCCTTCAAGATACATTGTATGAACAACGTCTTTCTGTGAATGCTTTTTCTAAGAAAGTTGGAATTTCACAACAAGCGATTTCTAAGATTATTAGGGGGGAGACTTTAAACCCAAAAAATATCGTTGAAATTGCGACCGCACTTGGCGTGGATGTGAATTGGTTAAAAACTGGAGAAGGTGATTCAGAAATAGGACGGATCACCGCCTACTGTCACTCAGAAAAAGATAATGAACATACTTTGCGCGTAGATTTATTAGATGTAAATCTTGCCGCGTATTCATCAGGCATAATCAATGCGGAATACCCTAATATTGTTTCTTCTTTGTATTTTACCGAAGAAGGTGCGAACCGAATTTTAGGTCGTACTACAACAAATGGCGTTTATATGTTTCGTGTGCCAACTGATTCAATGGTGCCAACCATCAAACAAACGGACATCGTTTTTATTGACACGAATATAAAACATTACATTGGTGAGGGCATTTATGCATTTTCACTTAATGGCGAGGAGTACATCAAACGTTTACAACGCTTACCAACAGGTGTGATTCGTGCGCTTAGTGATAATAAGCATTATGAACCATTTGATATTACAGAAGAATTATTCGACTCAGCCGTTATTATTGGGAAATTTATCAAAGCTGTAGAATGGAATGTAAAGAACTTATAGGAGATTGAGATGAAAAAACTATTCGCTTTAACATTATGTGCAATGGCTGTGGTGGGGTGTGATGACAAATCCACTGAATCATCTCAATCTAACCAACTTAAACAAACAGAAGTATCTGTGCCTAATAGCGAACAAAAAACATCAGAAATAAAAGCAGTCATACCAGAGAAATATATTGATGTTCCATTTAGTAAAACTGAAAAAGGGCGAGTAATTTACAAAAATCCACTTGATGCTTTTGAAAATGGTTCAGATTACAACTCCGAAGATAAGACATTAGTGATCAATGCTAAATCTCCATTAAAAGTAACATTAAAAGAAGATATAGGTGCTGCATTATCTGTTGATGATGTAAAACAATTACTGGAACACCGTTTTATTCTTGCGGTATATCAGTTTTTTGCTTATACAAATGAAAATGAGATAGAGATAACCTTGGAGCCAGTAAAAGAAGGGAATAAACCTTACGGCAAAGGATATAAAGCTATAAAGGGAAAAATCACTCGGGAACAAGCATTAAAAACTTTACAAACATTTAGTGGAATGAAAGATTTTGATGATTATGTGAGTTTTGACAAAGATTCTGAATGGGTCATTTTAGGTTTTACTCCTTCTAAAAAAGCACAAAAATTCACTTCGAGTGATTATCAATCACAAATTTTAAACTCACTTTTAACAGGGAAAATTGATACACCCTATGAAATAGTTAAACTTCCGATTGATGTTGATTTCACAAATATTCAAGTTAAGTTGAAAAAAGCCTTTGATCTATCATTGTTCCAAAATGATAGTAGAACATTGACAAATGGAGATAAGGAATATTCCACTGTAATTAGCGATTTTGTGAAAGTTTATGCAATAGAAAAAGATAAAAATCATCTTGTACAAGTTGCCGTTCAATTTGCTTTTGTTAATAATGCCGATATTGTTATGCAATCTACAGGGGCGATTGCAGCTGCAATGCTTGCTACACCAGATCCGAACAAGTCATTTAAGATAGTGACATCTATGATGGAAGCTGCAAGTAAAAAAATGAAAAAATCCAAAAATAAAGATAAAGCCGAAGAAGTAAGATTGGTTGATGGACTAACACTGAAACTTACTGTCCACCCTAATTTAGGCGGTATTGCATTTTTGACAATAGAAAAACTAGAAAAACGACCTGTAAAGTTTGAATAAGGCGCATTTAAATGAAAAAAATCATCTTAATTTTAACCGCACTTTCCCTTGCCGTATCACCTGCAGTGTTTGCTAAGGCACACAAAAAATCAAATTCTGAATCAGAACAGCAATTCAGTTGTAATGATGGAAAGCGAGTATGTGGAGATATGGAAAGTTGCGATGATGCAATGTTTCATCTTAAGCAATGTGGTATGAAAAAGCTTGATCGCGATCGTGATGGCGTGCCTTGTGAGAGTATTTGTGGGTAGAGGTAAAACCTATATCAAACGTTTGCAACGTGTTCCCGGCGGTATTATTCGCGCATTAAGTGATAACCCACTTTATCCAACGTTTGAAATTACCGAGAAACTATTCAATACGGCACAAGTACGCGCTAAATTCTTGAGCGTGCTGCCGATTAGACCAAAGATGTTGTAGGAATGAATTATGATTACACTAAATTCTCTCTGGTTACAAATAGAAGAGATTTTGGAAGACACCTCGTCGATTCAAGAAAGATTGTTTTTTGAATGCAAAAAATCAGCGAATACACTGCCTAAAGATTTCTGGTTGTCTTATAGTGCTTTCTCCAACACTCAAGGGGGAATTATCTTTTTAGGTATTAGTGAACAAAATCAAGTTTTTTCGATTAGTGGTGTTTCAAATACTCAAAAATTACTTGATGATATGTTTAGTCAAATGCGAGGCGGACAAAAAATAAGTATTAATAATTTATCAAATGATGATATTAAAATTATTCAAAAAGAAATAAACAATATTTTGGTAGATGTTATCGCGATAAGGGTCAAAAAAGCCGATAATTCAGATATACCCGTTCATCTTAATAACGATCCTAGATTGTCTTATGTTCGCCTTCATACAGGCGATCATAAGCTTAATGCTAATGAACTCAAAAATTATTTATCTGGTTATACAAAAAACAATCAGGATAGCAAAGTTATTCCTAACACCGGCATTGATGAAATTAATCAACATACACTTCAAAAGTACCGCCAATTTCTTAAAAACTATAATCCAACTAGTCCGTTATTAGTGCTTGATGATTTGTTATTACTAAAAAAAATTAATGCCTATGCAAGAAACTTAGACACGGGACAAGAAGGACTAACCTATGCTGGTCTTTTAGTCTTTGGTCAACTTCACATTATCCGCCAATTACTGCCGCATTATTTTTTAGACTATCAAGATATACAAGGTGATGAACGTTATTCATCTCGCTTTACTTGCGATGATTTGGAAGACGGCAATTTATTTGAATTCTATCTAAAAACCTCGGCTTTATTGTTTGATATTGCCAAAAATAGCCATTTCAAGCTTAATAACTTGACTAGAAAAGAAGAAAATGAAATTACCGAAGCATTGCGTGAAGCATTGGTAAATTTCTTTACTCACGCTGATTATTTTAATGATCAAATTTCGTTAAAAATAGTAAAAACATCTAACAGACTAACATTTGAAAATCCTGGTTCAATGTTAGTCAGTATTGAGCAAGCTATTAATGGTCTAAAATCGACCTGTCGGAATTCTCTTATACACAATATTTTTAGAATAGCTGGCTTATGTGAACGACAAGGCAAAGGAATTGAAAAAATATTTACTAACTGGATTAGGGAACTTTTAACTACTCCAGAATTATTGACCAATCATTTATCAACACATCTTGCATTGACATTACAAGATGGCGCAACATTATCAGCTATTCGTAAATTACAAACAGAATTTGGGGAAGATTTCTCACAAGAAAGGACATTATATAAAAATATTTTAATTTATGCGGTTTTAAATGATGGTTGGATTAATCACGCTTCTCTTACTGAAAACATGGGAAATAGTTTTACCGGTAGGGAGATAACTCTCGCATTACCGCAATTGGCTAAAAAATGTTGGTTGATAGGTAAAGGCGATGGCAAGAAAAAGTATTATATTCTCCCATGGATTAAAGAAGTTGATATTGCTGATATTTATACTTCTGGTTCTGTACGCCTAAGAACCAAAGCTAATGCACAAGCTAATGCATTAGCTAATGCACAAGCTAATGCACAAGCTAATGCACAAGCTAATGCACGAGCTAATGCACAAGCTAATGCACAAGCTAATGCACAAGCTAATGCACAAGCTAATGCACAAGCTCGTGCATTAGCTAATGCACAAGCTAATGCACAAGCTAATGCACAAGCTAATAATTTAACAGAATCACGGCAAGTTAAATTCATTTGGAGAGATAACGAAGGGCGAATTCAAAACACTCTAGGGAAAGTTGTTGATAACCTCAAAGAACTTAATCCTGAATATCTGCAAGAACTACGCAATATTGTTAACCCTAGATTTTATTCTTTAAAGAAAAAGAGACCTGAACAAGTAAAAGAATTATTGCTTGTACTTTGTGAAGATCAATATGTTTCTAAAGCTGCTCTTGCTGATTTGCTTGGTATGACAATATCTGCTCTAGGTAGGCATATTACATTATTAGTTGAAGAAAGGCTTCTAATTCCAGCATTTCCCCAGCAACCAACACACAAAGATCAGGCTTATAAAGCAGCTTAAAACAGGCGGGGGGAATTACTCCGCCTTTTCTTCGTCTATTTTCAGTTCCATTTCCACGCCGCAGGTGTAGCCGTTGTCGGTTATGCTGTGGGTGACTTGAGTTATCAGCCAGTTGGTGTTGTCAATTTCTGCTTTAAAGCCTGAAAGCTCAATGGGTGTTTCGGGGATTAAATCGGGTTCGCCAAAGGCAAGATTTAGGCTAAATGTTGCCACGCCTCGTTTGAGTTTATCAAAGGCGGATTTGGCACTAATGATAGCTCTCGCTTCTGAAGGATAAGTAACACGAAGGTTTTTAATTTTATCATTATCACTTTCCACAGGAGCTTTTTGTTCAATAGTGTTATATTTTCTTTTCGTTAATCGTCTGCCCTTTACTGTACCATCTGCTAGCGTTCTACCTTTCGTCATACGCTGCTTTTTCACAATCTTGGTGTTTTCATCCACCGTAATTTCGCCACGTTTTCCTGTGTCCGTATCATGCCAATACGCCCGCACTGCTTTGTAGTTTTCGCTTTCGGCAATGGAGAAATTGTAGTTATCGCCACTTTTTCGGGTGATTTTTCGCAGTGGAATAGGCTTGCCTGTGGCGGTTTTGCCTTGTCCTAGCGGCATAAATAATAGCGTGCCGTTTTTAACAGTGCACATTGCCCCGTGATCTTCTGCCAGGCGGCTTAATAGATTAATGTCGCTTTCGTTGGTTTGGTCGATGTGCGCAATAAAGGTGTTAGCCAGTTTTTTCTCACACTGGCTTTTGAGTTGGTTTTCTTTGGCGATAGTGTCAATAATTTCGCCCAACGTTTTTTTATCAAATGACCGCTCTTTTTGTTCAGAAAATGAGCCTTTTAAATCTGCCGCTCTTGCTCTGATGGTTAATCGGTCTGCCGATCCTGCACCGCCTGAAAATTGCACTTCATCGACGGAATATTGCCCTTTGTCAATCAGCGGTTTGCCTTTCCAACCAAGTGCAAGGCTGATTGTGGCATTGCGTGGCGGTAAGGCAAGTTTGCCATCATGATCGGATAATTCTAAGTCTAGTGTATCCGCCTCTAAGCCTCGATTATCTGTTAAAGACAAACTAATTAAACGGCTCGAAATCACTTGTGTGATGTCTTGCTGTTTTTTGTCTTTCGTGGTGATCTGCACTTTAAAAGCGGGCGTGCGGTGATTGTCGTTAAGATTTAAATCAAACATTAAAGGCTACTCATTAAACTCTCTGCAATGGCGATTAACATGGGGTCATCGGTGCGTTTTAGGCTCATGCTGAAATCAATCGCACGAGGTGCACCATCGCCAAAAAATTCTGTTCGGGTTTCTTGTACGCTTTCAATTACAAAAAAACCAATAATTTCAAAGGTTGCACCGTCAATCAGCGGAAATGCACCGCCACTGTCTGCCATTAATTCCAGGGCTTTAATGGAAAATCTGCCACCAGTGATTTCTGGGATTAATCTGCCACTAATCGTCACAGTTTCGCTTTCTTTACCGGTGAATTGTGTTTTTGGCATTGCCCCGACAATGGCATTGGTTGGATGCCGCCAATTTGATGTGCGGTCTAAACTTTGAAAAGGTATGGTTTGCCGAGTGAACACAAACATGCCCAATGTGGCAAGTGCGAAGTTTTGGAACATTTATTATTCCTTTTCTGCATTGCCTTCCGTGCAACTGGTAATAAAAATTAAGTTTGAAAACAATATAAAAGTACCAATAATCCAATGATCAAAATAAACAAAAATCGTGCTTAATAAAATTAGCGTATATATCTCAAATGTGGTTTTTGCTTTTGTATATCTGATCTTCTTCTTTTGATAGTTTTCCGCCGTACCAATCCAAGCCAGAATGGATAAAATGGTAATAATCCAAATTAAGGTAATTTGAGCGCTTGAACTGCCGATAATAAATACGGCAAGAACAACAGAAAAAAGAATAAATTCGCGAATAAAATCTAAAAAATGTAATGATTTAAGCATAATAAAATCCTGTGAAAAGTGAGGTCAAAAAATCCCATGATTTCTGACCGCACTTGGTGAATTAGTGAATTAGTGAATTAGTGAATTAGCAAAATAAAAATGCGATGCCGAAAACGACAAGCAGCCAAAAGACAATCGAGAGGGTGATTATCCCTCGCCATACAAGGTATCTTGGCAAATTTGACAGGTAATCAATCAGTTTCTGTTTCATTTCGTTCTCTTGCTTTTTCTCGCCATTGCATTAATTCGGAAAATGTCATTTGCTCAAAGGCTTGTGGTTGCCAGTGGAAGATGATGGCAATATCTGCCATGGCATCTTCCACTGTTGCGGCAATCATTACTCGGTCGCTTCGGTTTCCACTTCCGAGTTCTTCCCTAAAAAACCGACAGCCGCCGCAGCAAGCTCGGTAAAATCCGCCACTTCCATTGTGACAAAATCCGATTTATGCAAAACAGGGGTCGTTACACGTGTAAGCAATACTTGTAAGGCGTCCACATCCATTTGCAATACATCAAACATTTTTAATCCTTTTAATGCGGGCACCGTTGGTTTATTGACAGTGATTTCCGTGATTTGGTTTTCGCCACGAGTAATAGGGTTGGTTAAGCTAATGATTTTGGTGTTTTCTGCTTTCATTTTATGTTTCCTTTAAAATTCCTATTTTTTATAAAGAGGGTAGGGGAGATTTAATAAAAGCCCCTTTCGGGGCAAGGTGTGTGTGAATTAAATGCCGATTGCTGCGCGATGTTCTGCGAGACGATCAACGCCACCGACAATGAAAACGGAATTGATTAGGTCAATTTCCACGAGGTCTTTGCCGTTTTCGATGATTTTGTAGTAGGTTAATGGCACGGTGTAGCTTTGTTCGGTGTCATCGCCCGATTTACTGGTGCCGTTGTCAATCTCACCGAAACGACCGCGCATGACCAGTTCGATTGAAACCACTTCTTCGGTGTCGTCTTGTTGATAGGCTCCCGCAAAACGTAATGCTGTGCCGTCAATTTTTCCGCCAAATTCTTTGATAAGTTCAGTCATATAACCGCCCATCTTGAATTGCGCTTCCAATCCTTCTACCCCTAAATTCACTTTCACAGAACCAAACATACCGCCTGCACGGTATTCTTCCAGTTTCATGGCTAATTTAGGTTGAGTAATTTCGGTAACTTGGCCACGGTAAGAATTACCGTCAGCCAAAAAATTCATTAATTTGAGTTTACGAGGTAATGCCATTTTTTACGCTCCTACTTTTGCAATGTTTGCGGCAAATTCCACAAGGTATTCATCGCTGATGTATTGGTTGAAACCAAGTTGTTCTAACGGTGGAACAGGGCAGTAATCATAAGACACAAGTAATTTTGCATCTTTTAAGGTTGCGGCAGTATTAAGGTTGGCATTGATAAATGCTTTACCGCCGATTAAATAACCTTGCGCCACATATTCACGCCATTTTGCGTTGATTGCTTCCACGATTTCTTTTACAAGATTCACGGAGATGTCTTTATCCATCGCCCAGTCAAAGGATTGTGCAATGGTGTCTTTCAAGACTTGTGCCGTGCGAGTGTAGTTTTCGTAGATAAATAATTTGTCAGCCGAACGAGTGCGTAATCCCCAGAACTTAAAGCCATTGTGGTTTACACAACAAGTAATGCCCTGTTCGTTGAGATAGTTCACGTCGGTTGCACTGTCGTTAATATCAAATGAAAGTGGCTTGGTGACACCAGTCACGCCAGTTAAACCTTTGTTTGAGATTGAGGTATGCCAGCCGTATTCTTTGTCTTGATATGCACGCATTGCGGCAGCTCGAACAACGGCATAATCCACTTCGGTTTGTTTGGTGTTTGGGTTAAACGATAAGAAATCACCGAAAATCAGCATTAATTCACGTTGCGAGAAATTGCGACCGTATGTCACTGCTTCTTCTTTGGTTTTTGCTGTTCCACATGATGCATATACAAAGCCGTTGAGTTTTTTCGCTACGCTTAAAAGCTCGGTGGTCACATCTTGGCTGTCATATTTCGGGATGCAGAAAATACGTGGTTTGACACCACAAACTGCAGCAGACACGAGGAACGCTTTTAAGCCAGTGTAATTGCCTTCGTTATCGACTGAACCTATCACATTGGCTTTCATGGTGCTTTCATCATCGTTTTCTTCTACACGAATGACGACAACTTTACAATTCACAATATCCGCAATGCCATCTAGCGCACGAGATAGCGTGCCTTTTTTACCTGCTTTGGCTTGCATTTCAGCAGTAATGCCAGTTAAAAGAGTGGGTTTGTTGAGTGGGAAAACCGATGCATCTGCATCTGGTGCGGTTGCCACTAAACCGATAACTGCAGTGGATGATGTAGTGAGTGTTCGCAAGGCTTCGGAAATTTCCGTTACCTTGACCCCGTGGAGATATTCATCAGTCATAATTTTGCCCTATGGTTTCTATTGGTTAAATAATGTCTTTATTGTGATTGAGAGGATGGTGTAGTGCGAGCGGTTGGCGTTGTGGTATTTAAACTAACAAAGGGAGATTAGGTAGATTCGGATGGATAAAACGGCGGAATTATCCGCCGTTTTAATTTTAAAAACAGTTACTGTATTTTGGATAGTTTATTAAATCGTGCATCATGCTGTTTGCCTGAAACCTCACTTTCATAAGCTGTTTTGCAGTGATTTCGGTCAAAGAAAATACCGTTGATGACAGGATACCACCTGCCAACGTTTTTTCGGGTTTTCTGCTAACATCGCCTCTCGATAAGTGCGACTGGAAAGGGTTTCATCTGCGGTGTCGCCTGTGAGGGCATTTGATTTCTAAATAACCAACTATCCCCACTTTTGCCAATAATTTGTTACAAAATGTGCAACGGATTGCTTTAATTGACTGCATATATTTCTCCTAATCAAAAGATTTGTTACAATCCGCCCGCCTTGCGCAAGGTAGGCGGCGTATGGCTATATGCAGGCACGTTCTGCGTAGCTGGTAACAACGAGCATTCCCAGTGCCGTTGTTATCGCCGTCTTTTCTTTATTGAATTAAACTTTGTGCAGGGTAAACGCTCCTTTTAACTTTTCTCCTTATTAAATATAGCCCCTAATTGATTCGGACTAAATCGCCAGCCATTTTCCCCACCGCAAATCGCATTAAAGCACCATTCGCTACAAAAATATTTTGAGCGTTTTTGTTTGATGCCAAGTACGATTCCTAGCGCACCCCACCAGTCATACCTCATGTTTTTAGTTTGCTCGAAATAAGCCTTAATCCGCTCTTCCGTTATGTTTTGCAGTTCAATTAAATCCCACTTCTCATGTTCTAAGTACATGATCTTACTACGTACTCCACCATCTCGTATTGATGACGAATAGCAGACCTTAAAACCTTTATTTACGACAATTTCACAATGGCTATATAAACCTTTAGTAAGCTTACGAGTTAACCAATCTGATAATCGAGCCAAGATCGCTTTAGGTGTCCAGCCTGTTTTCTTGCCTTTATACAACGCTAAATAAACCTTACCTTCCGTCATTGTTGCACCTCCGTTAATGCTTTCATTTTTCTGATAATGTCATTATGAATTTGCTGTAATTCTTCTTCACTCAATTCTTCGTGCTTGAGCTCATACTTACGCATACGCTGCACCGCGAGTTGTTCTTGCAGTGTTCGTAATCCTTCAGCTTGTTTTAAAATTAGCAATGTTGCTGATTTATTATCAAGTCCTGCGACAGTTGCAAAACTTGATATATAGATGCTTACTTCGCCAGTAAAATTCGCTTCTTTAAATGCCAGAGCTGCAGATTCACGTTCTTTGTATTCCTCGGCAAATCGAGTCCACTTCGCACTAATACTAGCTGCCGTATCATCAATGCTATCAACTAGTCTTTTAATGAGTTCACGCTTAACTTCAGTTTGCTTCTCCTCATCAATAACCCAAGTGATTCCGTTCCATTTGTGTAATTCTGTTGGTTGTCTATCAACTAGAATGTATTGACTTTTAAAATTAATAAGTTGTTTAGTCTCAAGCTCTGATTCGTTTTCTACTTCCATTTCCACAAAATCATTTAAGTTTTGCGGAATAGGGAAAATTTGATAACTATTCAAATTTTCTTTTAAAAAATAGACTTTCATTTAACGCTCCTTTATCGGATATCGATACGTTTTACAAAATAATTAGAAAGGTCTTCAATCTCTATTGTTGTACCGTCTCTACCAACATACACAGCGAATTTCTTGACCCCTACACCATATAAACGACTTCCACCAGAAGAATAGTGTGGAGTTACGTCATGACTAGCAGACAAATAAACTCCACCGCCACTTTTACCTTCAATCTCTGCCCCTACTTCAAAACTGACGGGTTCAATATTGTTATTATCATCAAGCCTATGACTTTCTGATGATTGAAGATATAAAATTAACGTTTTACCGAAGCACTTCTCTGATATATTAATTCGCCCAGAACCCACGTTACCTTGCCAGACTGTTTTTAATGTGCCAATTTGAGATAAATTCTTTTGTGCCTGCAAAAATTGCTGATTTATATCAGATTTTGCATTGTTTATTTCTCGTAAAGTATATTGTTTATTTTCTTCTATTTCTTGGTCAACCCTCGCAGATAACGCTTGCATATTTTGTGCAAGTGTACCCGCATCTAAAGCCCCAACATTTTCAACAACACCGAATGCTTTAACCCAAAATTGCACGTCATCAAATGTGTTTTTTGCTTTTATACAAAGTTTGAGAATAAGCGATTTAGGGCGAGTTTCATCTCCACCTGTTGCCATCGGGGTATCTAAAAGCGGATGCATAAATCCATTATCACTGAGATTATCATCAGTTGTAGTTGCAGTGCGTAATCGTGAATCTATAACTGTTTTAGTTTTGTCATAAAAAATATTACTATCATTTGAATTAACCCAGTGTGTTCTCACTTTGTGAACGTGCTTTTTAATTTCGTCACTTTGTGTCTGACCGATATTTAATCCATTCCCTGTATTTCTAATAAATCGGTCTTCAGCTAATGGCACATTTGAAATAGAACCATATTTACCGACTAAGTGACGATATAACTCTGGGTAATTTTGCTGTGTGACTGTTGAGCGAATGCTATCAAAGGCAATCCACCCAGAAGGGATATTATCCACGGCAAAATAAGCCGTCATGCCCACATCACTACGAGTTAAATCAGGAAGTTGGTTGCTGTTGCCCAAAGTGCGGTATAAATCGGGAAAGCTTTGTTGGCTGAATGTTGAACCATCAGCACGTAAAAAACCGATGGGATTGGTCATTGCGCGTGGAAATGACACCACCGCACCTAAAGGCAAGCCTTTTTTAGCAGCCTCGCCTACCGCATATTCGGAGGCAAATTTATTTTTGTCTGTTCCATCGGTTTTGTGAGATATAGGGAGGATGCCTGCAACACTTTCGGTGGCTGATTTTGCTGTCCATTTTGTATTGGCAAGCTCTTCGGCTTCCACACCTTTATCATAAGCCGTTTTAACCGCTTTTGATGTTGCTACATTATCTTCGCTTTCGCTATTTACTGCAGAGGATTTTTTGCTGTTTGGGATTTTGTCTAGACTATCTATTTTGACCCAAGCCGACCAACTATCTGTCTGATAACTTGTCTGATGCCGCTCGTACATATCTGTGCTGTACGCCACATAAGCCAATTGGCGACACCAAGAGCCATCACCGCCAGCAATCACTTGGATGTGACAACTCGTTGATACGGGTAGATTTTGCGAGCGACTTGCTTGCTTAATCGCATAAACACCATCGGTTTTTAAGGTGTTTAAATTGCCAACAAAAGGCTCAATTTTAAAGTTCCCGATGCCATAGCCTGCTAAGGTTGTGGCTGGGGATTGTTTGCTATTTGCGGTGCGTTGGGCATTATCTGCGGCAGTTTTGGCTTCCACCGCTTTATCATAAGCGGTTTTGGCTGCTTTACTTGTAGCAACATTATCTTCGCTTTCGCTATTTACTGCAGAGGATTTTTTGCTGTTTTGGATGTAATTTTGCGAGACATTTAACTGTAATTGTGCAGTTTGTTGAGCAAGTTTTTTCCCCGCTTTTGCGGTGAGCGCAAGAGATTCACTTTCAAGCCCAGTATCGTTGGTGAGTTGGACTATGCCTTGTTGTAAGGTGCTTGCTTTATTAATTTCGTGGCTGTGTCCGCTTTCATCAAATCCATTTTGCGTTGTAGCAGTAATGGTTTTTGGTGTCATTTGTTGTCGTGTGACAAAAATCACACTGTTATCAATGGATAAGGTCACTGTACTAGAGGATTCTACTTTTAAAATCATCCGCAATACTTGGACTTTACCACTTCCACTACTTTCTGTCGGTTTAAAACTTTCAGGACAGTTTGCGTAGGCAATGAGTTTGTTTTGTGCGTCAAATACGCCCATTTCTCGGATATAAAAACCGCCGACATTTTCAGGGATGGTTAATTCAACGATGACTTGTTTATTATTGCGAGGGTCCAGAGAAACTGCACTTACAGGCGCGATGTGCGTTTGATGCACAAGTGCTGTGGCACTTGCTGTTGGTGTAACAGCTTGTCCATTGCCATCGCCCACAGCAAATTGAGTAAGTTGTAATGGCTGCCCTTGGCTTAATGCCTGAGCAAAAGCCCGTGTTCCGTAGTCGGTTAAGATTGCAAAATATTGTGATGCCATAAATATTCCTATTGTGGATATACCGTGATGATTTCGCCCCATTGCTGACCAACAAAGGCACTAAGTGACCCTGTTGGGGAGATGGCGATAGCGAGCTGATTGAGATGTCTTGAGACAGGTTTTACATCGTTAATAAGTCGCACTAGTTCGTTATAGGTTTGTTCATTCAAGCCACTTTCAGACACTTCCACGGTTAAACTAAATGTTCCTGGTGTGCCTTGCGGATTAGTTTGAAACCATTCTTTCAGTTCAATAAGATAGCCTATTGGCTCAACCACACGTTTTACTGCGCCAATCGTGCCTTTGTGTTTGTGTACAAAATAAGATTGTTTAATTGCAATGCGTTTAACTTCTTCCGTCCAGTTTTCATCCCATTTGTCCACCGAAAACGCCCAAGCTAAATAAGGGAGTAATTCAGCGGGACAACGTTCAGGATTGATTAAATCTGCAATAACAATGGGGTTTTCTACCGCACTTTTTAGAATTTCAGCAGCACGTTTTTCTAATGGGGTTGAACCTATTGGCAGTAAATGATTAGTAATCATCACTTGTCACGATCTCCAAATTAATTGCTGTGCAGTAGGCTGATTTTGAGCTTGGTAGCACAATGTCGGCGGTAGGTGAGATAAGTTCTACTCGTTGTACACCTTCCAAGTGTAATGCGGCATAAATACCCGATAGGCTAATGTCTCGCCCTAAACGGTGTTTTTCTTCGGTGTAAGCGGTCAATTTTTTTAATGCAGCCGCTTTGATTGGCTCGTATTCAGGGCCACGATAAAGATGTAATTTGGCGTGGATTTCGTAAGATTGGATCACTGCACTTTGGACAATAACTCGGTCGCCAATAGGACGGATGTCATCATCGTTAAGTTTTGCTCGAACCACATTTAAAAGACTTTCTTCTGCCTCGCCTTGTCCATTGCGACTTAAAATTGTCACGGTAACATTAGCGGGCTGAGGGGAAACCACCGACACATCTGCAACATCAGGGTGCGCAGAAAGTGCGTGGAAGATATAAGCAGAACGAGGCCCAGCCACAGAAAGCCCCTCAAAGGCTAATTGCGTACGCAATCTTAATGAGGTGTCATCTTCTAAAATTTCGGGAATTTTAGGCGTAACATTATTATTCGCCTCTTGAATGATTTGTCTTTTTACATTGTAATTGGCTGCAATCACATCTAAATCTGAACCGATTGCATAGGCTAACATTGTGGCTTTTGCCGCATTGTTGATGCGGTTTCTTTCCATCAGCTGTAGATAAACTACTTCTTGTAATAATTTTGTGATAGGTTCACTTTCTAAACTTAATCTAGCTTGCCAAAATGCCCTTTCATCTTGTGGGAAAAGTGCGATAAATTCCGTTTTTCTGTCTGCGAGCAAACTTTCAAAATCTAAATCTTCTAGCACTTTCGGTGCATCTAGTTTTGATAAATCGACTAATTCGCTCATTGTTTATGTCCTAAAAATAGTTTTTCGTTGTGCATTTCTTGGTTATCTTTACGACTACGTGCGACATAACTTGCCACAATGCCACCTTCAACCAACTCTGGTTTAAATTGTGTGATCTGTACACGTGGTTCCCAACGATTAATTGCGGTGACGGCGCAAGCTGCCAGTTGTAATAACAATGTGTGGCTAATTGGGCGGTCTATTAGCATTGGAATTAAACTGCCATATTCACGCCGCTGAATACGTGAGCCAACTGGTGTTAGCAAAATATCGGCAATAGATTGTTTAATGTGGTCGCTTTCGTTTTTTAATATTTCGCCAGTGTATCGGTTCATACTATGCCTTTGCGTTAGAGGTTCGTTGGCCATCGCCTTGTTCAACGTGAACGTGGTTTTGTAAACTAATCTCTCCGCCTTTAATATCGCCACTTGCGGTCACACTGCCTTGTGTGCTGATATTGCCTTTTGTGGTGCTTGTGCCTGTGGTTGATAAAGAGCCGTCAATATTTACATCGCCTTTGATATTGATAGTGGGGCAGTCAATATCAATTTGATTAGCGGCAGTAATACTGGCTGTTTTGATACCTGTCACAACCAATGCGCCACTTGATTGGTTGTAGGTAATTTTGGCACCGTCAGCAAATTCAATGACGTGTTCGTCGGGCGATTGGCTTGGGCTGTTTTGTGTGTAAAGCCCGACTAATATGCAGGCAGTAGTAAATTCGCCACTAACTGATAACATCACACATTGTTCGCCCACCGTCGGCGGCGACCATGTTTTGGTTGTACCCGCTCGAAATGTAATAAATGGTAAAAACTCTGTCAGAATGTCACCGCTCTTTACACGAGCACGTGCGGTGGCGTGATTTATTTCAGCGATCACTCCAAAGCGGATAATGTTATCTAGTTTTCGTTGTAATTCAGCAGACATAGGCATTCACAGTTAAAGAAAATGCCTTATTGTTGGCAATATTGTGTGGCGTGGCGAGTGGGGGCGTGTGTGGAATAGTAGGTAACAAAAAAGGGCTTTCGCCCTTTTATTTTTTATTGCCTAATTGAATATGTTTGCGTTCTAGCATTTAATTGTGTGGCTCTAAGTTGTGCTTTTAAAATGGTTTGAACATTTGCCTTAATTTCTTTGGCATTGTTACCCTTAACAGGTTCGCCTTTTATTTGCGATGTGCGGTCAATTATTTCACGAATAAAAGGTGCATTGTTGTTCATTGATACCCTCCTATTTTTCGCCGATCCTAGCACTTCTATTTACAATAAACAACAAAAAAGGGCTTTCGCCCTTTTATTATGCTCTGTCCCACATTGAACTTCTAGCCCTTGCTTGGCGTTGGTTTTCGATGCGTTGTATTTCTTTTGCCACTTGTTGTGCAATGGCTCGTTCGTCCATGCCTTGTGCGGCATGGATAGTGATATTTACGCTCATTGGTTGGCTGGTTTGTGCAATCATTGGACGAGCAGAAATGGGCGCACGAGTATCAACTTGCACAGGGGCGGCAGTTGCAACGCTGATCCCCAATCCGCCCGCAATAAGTGCTCTTTTGCCGTAATTAAGGGCATTGAGTGTATTGACGCCAAGGCGTGATGTGGCTTCTTTGGTCATCACGTATTCGCCCCCATGAACAATGCCCATTGGTTGATATTTGCCGCCATTGCCAGTGTAACCGCCGTTGGAAAAGCCTGTATTTGCTGCCATCTTAGCTGTTTCACTGAGTTGCTCTGCATGTTTTTTGGGTATAAGTGTATTAGCGATACTACTGACACTCGGCATATGATCTATTACCCATTGAATGGCATTTTGTAATAGCTCCAAAGGTTTGAGAGCTAAATCTATACCTGCTGCTATCCATTCGCCAAATTTTTTACCTGCACTGGCTGCAGCGTCTAAATCATCTTTAGTACTTTGTACTGGAAACAATAAATCGGTAAACCATTTCACCGCTTTTTCAATCCAACCGACGACCACACCAAATGCAGTGCCTAGCGGTTGGAATTTTTCAAGGACAGGGGCGAGACCTGATTTTAAGCCCTCCCAAAAACCACCAAAAAATGACCGCACTTTGTCCCAATATCGATAAATCATCACACCTGCCGCGACAAATGTAGCAGCGAGTAAACCTATTGGAGAAAGGAGAAAACCTATGATTGACGTTAATCCCATAAAGAGCATTCTAATAGGTGCAAAAGCAATACGAAGTATTGTTTTTAGTCCATTTAGCCAAAATGAGAGGTGTTTCATATTTTTAATGAGTTTAACAAAGACACTCGGCATTTTTTTCAATCCGCCATAAAACATAACGGTTCCTGTTTTCGCTGAATTGAGGGTGGTTTTATAAGAAAATAAATGTTTATTTGCCTTTAAACTTTCAACTGAGACTTTTTTTAATGATTGACTTAATAAATGATTAATGCCTGTAAAACGCCCGACACCTAATAAAATGCGTGCAACAGGATAAAACAGAAAACTAAATGCCATACTTAATGCACCTAATGCTGTAATACCTCCTGCAATTGATACACTCCATTTAACAATTTGTCGAGTAAGTTCAGGATTCGCTTTTATCCATTCATTCACTTTTCGCACTATTTCGGTTACCGACTGTATTGCGCTTCGAATATCATCTGAAATAGTATCATAGATCGCAATGCCTACGGCTTCACGCGCAGACTCTAGATTTTTTATATCCCCCATTAAGTTATCCGCCATAACTTGCGCGACTTGCTCTGCACGACCTGCGGAATTTTTTAATTTTTCCGTCATTTCTTGAATGCCGTGGACGCCCGCTTGTCCAACTAATTCAACCATAGCTGTCGCAGCTTCTGTACCGAAAATGTTCTTGTAATAAGCCATTTTGTCGCCAGAGCCCATTTTGGCAGTTTTCTTTTCTACATCAACTAAAATGTCGGTAAGCGCACGCATATTGCCACGACTATCTTTTGCGGATACGCCTAATTTTTTCAATGCTTTTGCTGCCGCTTTAGGAGGCGCGGAAAGTCTGAGCATGGCAGAACGTAATGATGTCCCCGCTTGAGTACCTTTTATCCCAACATTACCTAATAATCCAACCATCGCTGACATCGTTTCAAAGTCTTGACCTGTTGCCGTGGCAATTGGACCTAAATATTTCATTGTGTCGCCCAAACCTTCTAAAGTCGTGTTGGAACCACTAAATGTTGCAGTAAGCACATCTGCTACACGTCCCATTTCGTCAGCAGGAATTTTAAAGCCAGAAGAAATATCTGATGAAATATCCGAAACTCGCCCCATTTCGATGCCTGCGGCTTTTGTCATTGCTAAAATAGCAGGCATTGATTTTTCGATTTGGTCTGCATTGAATCCCGCCATCGCCAAATAACCTTGACCTTGTGCGACTTCTCCTGATGTAAAGGATGTTGTTGCACCGAGATGAATCCCTTGTTGGCGCAGCCGTGCAAGTTGTTCCGCTTGTTTTGGATCAGTTTTATTTAACCCAGTTAAAGCTTGCACCTTAGAAAAATCTTGTTCAAAATCTAATGCAGGTTTAAGCATTATACCAGTGAGTGCATTGCCTGCTGTTCCTGCGATCATGGCAGATTGCCCAAATCCCTTTAATTGCTCACTTTTCGTTTTTAAATTATCTACGCTATTTCGATAAGCTAGGTTTCTTGCTTGTCGCTGTTGCAGTTTTTTCATAGCTGCATTTTGTTTTTCAATGGCGGCTGTGGATTGACTAAGCTGTTGTTTAAGTTTTTCCTGATTTTCCTTAAATTTTGATGTGTTAAAGCCACCAAGTTTTAATTCTTGGCGGAGTTTATTTAATTGTTTACGCTGATTTTCTTGCACTTGTGCCATTTTATGCGCTGCTTTATGTGCTTCTGTGACTTGGCGTTTAAGTGCGGCTGTCGGTGCGGCAGTATTGCGTAGTTGTTCGGCTAATTTTTTTGCTTTTTCTCGTGCTTCAACTAATTTCTGATTATTTTGCTGCAGTGAGTTTTGCAAATTTTTAAATGAATCAGCGGTTTTATTTTGTTGTTTTAGTTTATTGAGTTCATTGGTCGCACCTTTTACTTTAGATTGCAAATTATCCATTTGTTTTTGCACACCTTTTAAAGGGGCTGTGAGTTTATCAACTGCACCTAGAATTACTTTAAGCTCTAAATTTTTCATTTTTACCCACTTTTTCTTGACATTTTAGGAATAAGGAACAAATAATGAACAAACTTAACAGGGAGAGAACGATGGAAATTTTTGTTTTACTCATTGGTTTGCCAATTATTGTTGGTTTACTTATTGCATTTGGTACTGCAGTATTAGCTGCATTTAGTTATATTTTTGTTGGCGCATTATCTTTAGCGATTAATTTCTGGTATATCACGTTAGCAGTAATGCTTGTTTTGCTTGCACCTCTTATTTATTTAAATAGTTGGTTATTTTGGCTTTTGGCTGCAATCGTTATTTTCTTTACTGTTGCTTGGTTTTTTGGCGGCGATACCGAACAAATCAAAGCAGAAATTGAACGTAAACGTATTGCTAAAGAGCATAAATTGTAAATTAACCCAATTAAAATTCTTTACCCGCTATAGCTCTAAGCACAAATCTTTCAATCATTTCAATATCTTCTTCCGCAAAGCCCAGTAATTCACGCTGGGCATATTGCACTTTGAAATCTTTATATTTAGATGGACTAGAACGTAAGCCGTATTGATGCACTGCAGCAATGGCAGCATCTCCACCATAAAAACCGAGTGAAATTCCTTCTTCTTGGTAACGTAATTTCATGTGAGCTGGCGTGATCAATTTTCTAAACATTAATTGGCGTTTAATTCGCCCTTTCTTTTTGCCAAATTGTTTTCTTTTTTTGCGTGGTTCAAATAGTGTTCCATCTGGGTTTTGTTGCGCTTTAATTCTTCTACGCTGATTTCTTGCTAATTCCCGCCCGATTTGTTGATAGAGTAACCGTCTCCGTGGTTTACTGATATTTTTTAATAAATCTGTAAATGCGAGTTTTACTTGCTCAATTCCATCGCTCATTTTTATTTTTCACTTTAAAAAATTAAATTTTCATCTGTAATTTCGCCTAAATAGACGCTTAGCTTCCCTAATCTTTCCCATTCCTGTGCGGTTGGTTCTTTTGCGTAATGGATTTGTACGTTATTACCGTCTTTTTTAGAAATGACACGTTCAGTGAGTTGGATTTCGAAACTAATGTCAGCGGTGTGGTTATTGTTGTAATCTACTTGGAATTTAAAGGCATTTTCTCGAATTTGCGGATTTTCGAATATTTCAGGTTGATTTGTGCGGAGATAAGCCAGCATTGGCACAATCAAGGCGGCAATATCGCCTGCATAATCCGTTACCACAACATTGAGTGTATAACGATATTCAAAACTAAATGATGCGGCACCCGTTGCGACAATTTGCCCACCGTCCACATAAAGTTGTAGATGGTCGGGATTTTTTACAAAGTCGGCGTGACTTTGTTCTAGGATTTTACGCAGTTGGTTAGGCTTTTTCATTAGTTTGCTCGTTACCGTGGGTAGGTTACCCACGGTTAGTTATCGTTTATAGTGCTTCCCCTTTGGGGAACCGTTGCAATTAACCTTGTGTATACTTACCCAAGGCATTATGTTCTAAATTGCCGCTGCCGTTTTTCCTCTTGTTCTTGGCAAGTCACGCAACGTGTTACGCCCTGAATCATTTGTCTGCGCTTTTCTGGGATGGGGGCATCGCAATCTTCACAATAAAGGCGACTTACCGCCTGGAAAGTGCGGTGTTTTTTGAGGGCGATTTCACGTTGCATTTCTTCAAGCTGTTGTGCTCGGTCGAATTGATCTGTCATGGCTGTTCCTTTTTGTTAAATTCTTCCATGCATTTTTTTAAACTTGAGTTCTCGATAATGCACAAATTAAGGTGGTGCTGTGTCTGTAAATAGGCTTCGGCTAATTCGCCATTGGTGCGAATTTGTGGTGAATACGCACTGCATTCTGTGGTTTGCGGACAAAGGATCGGCGATTTAATGATTTCCTGCTGAGTTGAACAGGCGTTTAACATCATCAGGCAAAGGGCTATCAGCCCAATCTTGATTTGATTTAAGTACATTTTTTAAATCCTGTGTTTGTTGATTTTGGTTTGCTTTGAGGTTGTTTACGGCTTGGATGAGCTGTGCTTGCTGTTCGGCAAATTGTTGCACGCTATGATTTAACTCAATGTAAGAGTTTTGCCATTTCAGTTTTAGCTGTTCTTCTTTGAGCATTTCTTTTCGCCAATAATTAGCCTCAAATCCCAGAAAAATAATGAGAAGTACAAGCACTATTGGCCCGATAAGTAAAATGCCTCGTTCTTTTGTGGTTAAGAAATTAAACATAGGTTTTTTTCCTTTTGACGGCGTTCAATTAATCCTTTTAGCGGTTTTCCTGCAGCATAAATCCAACGTTCAAACTGACTGCACATGGCTTTGCTGTAGCCTTGGCGTGCCATTTTAAAAAGTGAGCTATTTTTTAATTTGCCGCATCCCACATTAAATGTAATGGAGACTAAGGCATCAAATGCGCCTTGTGGCATGGTTTGACCGTTGGCATATTGATTAACGCATTTTTCTGATTGTTTAATGCCCTTTACGTATAACTCGGCAATTTCTTGCAAGGTGTAAATTTTATTGCGGTCGATTTTTTCAACGGCATCGGTTATGCCTATGCCGACTGTTAAAACATCAGCAGGGCATTGATAGGGCTTTTTCATGCAACCTTCTGCATTGCCAATCAGTAACAAGCCTTTTTCGGATGTTCGAATTTCATTCCCATGAGTGGCAATCACAAGTCCAACAACGGCGGATATGGCGCAGATGTATTTGGCGGAACGTTTAATCATGATGATGGATCCGTTGTTCGAGTTCTTTTTCTTTTAATTCAAAATCTTTTTTCTTGTAATACCAATTCACAAGAAAGGTGGCGACACCAATCACAATACCTGTAACCGATGCGACATCAGCCCAATTTACATTTGAGAACATATCGGCAATGCGTCCAATTAAGAAGGCGAATATTCCTGATGTGTAAGACGCTCTTGATGGTGTGTCGTGCATATCAGCTCCAAAGTTGAATTGTGTCATTTGCTACACTGATTTTTTCTGTATCGGCATCTGGCAAATTGACTACCGTACCAATGGGAATAATGGGCTTATCCATTAAATGCGGATTGAGTTCGCATGTTATTTCGAGCAAGCCTTCACTTCGTCCAAAATGGCGATAAAGGATGGCATCTAAATTGTCATTTTGTTGTGCGTAAACTTGCATTAGATTAACTCCGCATCGACGCGTTTTCTGCCCAATATGTCGCTAATCGCAAAGCGAGCATCACGGCGTAATTCATCAATGCTGTCTTTGAGTTGCGCCATTTTCTTTTCGCCATCATTGGTGCTGTCATAGCTTGCATAGCGTTCATAAAGGTTTGCTAGTGCTAAGCAACTTACTGCACGTTTATAGCGATAAATCAGCACGCTTTCGCCATTGAGGTAAGGGGCAGTGATCTGTTCTAAACTGTCGCGCTTGCTTTGTGTTTTAAACGTGGAGAGTTCTGCATTGACGCTTGCCATGCCCTCAATCAAGGCATCTTGTAAACGTTGTGTGGTAATGGTGCCGTCTGCACGGTATTGATTACGAAATTGAGCAAGTGACATATCGGGGAAGAAACTATCATTACTGATAATGTCATCTGACGTATCGTAATCATTTAACTGTTGCTGTACTTCGCCCATTTCATAATCGGGGGCAAGTTTGACTGATATTGCGCCGTCGCTCATTGATTTACCCTTATAAAAAAAGTCGGGTGAGGATTAAATTAAGCACGGCCAATAAATCCGTCAGAATTTGACCGCACTTTTAATCCGCCCGACGGCTGCGTGGTTTGCTCTTTACCAAAACCGATTATTCATCGGCTTTGTTTAATTGCTTACGTAATTTTTTAATATCGCCTTTCACGCCAATTTTCTGATCTAAACCCAAAGCACGTTCTAAATATGCCAGTGCTTGTTCAGGGTTCTTTTCAACCAATAACAAGCCCAATTCACGCAATAATCGCGCACGGCTTTCATCAGGCATGTCGCAATCAGCGGTGATGCGTTGGACTTGCTCTAAGTAAGCCACTTCAAACGGTTTATTGGCGGCTTGTGCGGCTTTGGCTTGGTCGGCAAATTCTTCTGCTAACAAGGTGCCAAGTGTTCGTGTGAATGGCTCGGGCAAGCGTAAATCATGAAATACGGCATAATCGGCAATCTGTAAGGCGAGATGATATTCGCCACAGTCAATCGCCCACACGCACCATGTCATCAAGACATTATCTTGTTTGCCACTTCCGACAGATAACGCCCCTTCAATCCATGGTAGATAGTCAGGCAATATTTGCTTTTTAAATGCGCCTTTGCGTTCCGTCGATTGGATGTTTTTCAAATCCTTTCGATGTCTCGCAAGAATACGGCACATTTTTTCATATTCCGTAAAATCGCTTAGATCTTCGGTTTCTGCCGCGTGAGCCACAGCAGCGGAAATGGTACGAAGATGAATTTGTGCGGGTGAAAGGCGTTCAGTCATTATTCTTTATCTTCAAACGTGATGTTTTCGATTAATGCCGCGCAACCGTATTCTTCGACTTTGTAGTCGATGTTTTGCGATAAGTAATCTTCTACGCGGTTGCGTTTCGGGTTGTTCTTAATGAAACGACGCATTGAACCTTCCTGAATGTAGATGGATAAGTTATCCAACCGGGTAATCAGGATTGAGTTTTTCGGGAAGAACGGCACGCGAATCGCTTTTAAACCACCAATTTGTTTTTGTGAGATGATCACCTGGCTTGCAAGGTCATCCGTCGGTTTTAAATCCGTGTTAACGATGTTGAAGTATTTATCGTTTAAGATTTCACGACCGCAGATAACCACCAATTCGGTGTCATCGGCGTAAACTTCATCAATTAAGGTGTTGACTGCATCAAGCACTAAGGCATCAATGTTTTCATAGCCGTGGTTTTTGGCTTGACCTTTACCCACTTTGATTTTGTTCTCAGTATTTGCACCGTTCATTACATGTGTTGGCATATCGTCACGTAATTGTTGTAGCCAACCTTTTTTCACGTCTTGCAGTTTCGGATTTGAAGACAAATCGGAGGTTTCACTGCGACTTGTGCCGTTTAGCCCCATCATAATGAGGTTTAAGGCGATGGTTTTTTGCGTTAAATTCGCCAATTTTTTCTGGAAGTCAGGTTGTTTCGCCCATTGGTCGAGTTTTGGCCATGGAATATGCGTGTCGAAATTGACTTGTTCGCATTTATATTTGCGACCGGTCATTTTGGAAACGTCTTTGGTTTCGCGCTCTTTGGTGTTGGTGTCTGTGGTGCTTGCAATCGCGGAAGCCACTTCAAGACCGACTAATTCCGCTTCCATTAACGGATCACGAACAACATTAATCCATTGTAAGAAGTTCGAACTTAACATCACTTTTTCAATCAGTTTTTGTTCTACGCTTGGGGTGACGGTAAATGTTTCTGCTACATCATTACTTGTTACACCGTTTAATTCGGCGACACGTGCCACATAGGCATTAAATTTCTGTTTAGTTTCGTTGCGCATGGTTGTTCCTTTAACAATCGGTTAAAAATTCGGATTTACCTTCACCGGCAACGATTGGACGTTTGCCGAAGTCGGCTGACGGTGTTTTTTCAAGCGTGGTGAATTTGGCTTGAATGCTTTCATTGGTTGCTTTCACTTCTGTTAATTCGGTTTGCTGTTTTGCTAAATCGGCAGAAAGTGCGGTCAATTTTTCCAATGTTTCTTTGGTTTGTTCCGCTAAAAGCTCAATGGCTTGCGTTTGGTCGGCAAAGCGTTCATTGTCGGTTTTTTCTTTGTCGGCAAATAATGCGCGGATTTTGGCAAAGACAGACAGCCCTTTTTCTTTCACTTCTTCAAACTCTAATTCGGTTTCAATTGCGGCAGTGAAAAGGTTTTCGGCTTTTTCTTTGCGGTTGTTGAGAGGATTTGCGCTTGCACCGGCAGAAAATACCAACATTTCTGTGCCAAGACTTGCAGGATTGTCCGTTACAGCCAAACCGACTAAATAGGCTTCACCTGTGTCGGCAAAATTCGGATCGCACTCAATAGAGGTGTAGATTTTTTGACGGTCTTTATTGAGTTTGATTAAATCGTCCGTTGGGTCGATTTGAGCCAGTAACTGCAATTTACCTTCAGCATTTTCTTCCGTTTTTAAACCAACCACATCACCATAGCATTTTGAGTGCGGATCATCGTTCCACATATAACGCCATTTAATGTGTTCAAGATTAACGCGTGCACCGTATTTTTTAGGGTCATAATTTGCCGCCATTTGTTCAATCCAAGTGCGATTGATTGTGCGACCGTCTGTAGTTGCCCCTTCCGTTGCGACTACAAACCATTTTGAAGTTTTTGCCATTGCTTATCCTTTGTTTGGTTTGATTCAAAGATTGCCATTATTCTGAAAGGTTTAATTTTGGTGGTCTATGAGTTGCTTTTGTTGTATGCCGATTCACAGAGCAAGCGGAAAGACTAACATTCGCCCCCTTTCTATTATGCGGTTGTAAATAGAAAGGATTAGGAATGGACGAACAAGTTATTAATCAACCTTCACTCGAAGTGACGGCGGAAATCAAACGTAAAGCACAACAGATGTATTTTAGTGGTTATAAAATCGCTGAAATATCTCGCCAGCTTGATATTCCTGCATCAACGATTGCTAGTTGGAAAGACAGAGAAAAGTGGGACGATATTGCGCCTGTTGGTCGGGTTGAATTAGCCCTTGAGACAAGATTGAATTTGCTGATTGCGAAAGAAGAAAAGAGCGGTTCAGATTACAAAGAAATTGATTTGCTTGGTCGCCAAATGGAAAGAATGGCGAGAGTGAAAAAGTATTCTTTTGGCGATGGCAATGAAGTGGATTTAAATCCTAAACTGGCGAACCGCAACAAGGGCGAACGCAAGAAAGCCGAACCCAATGCTATTAGCCAAGAGCAAGAAGAATTGCTGATTAATGGCTTTCTTGATGGGATGTTTAATTATCAACGCATTTGGCACAAGGCAAAAGAGCACCGAATTAGAAATATTTTAAAAAGCCGACAAATCGGGGCGACTTACTATTTCGCCCACGAAGCCTTTGTTGATGCTTTGATGACGGGGCACAATCAAATTTTCTTATCTGCCAGTAAAAAACAAGCCTTACAGTTTCGCTCGTATATTGTGAATTACGCCAAGCAGACGGCAGATGTAGATTTAAAAGGCGAAACCATCAAATTGCCAAATGGGGCAGAATTAATTTTCCTTGGTACGAACTCCGCCACGGCTCAATCGTATCACGGCAATTTATATTTTGATGAAGTGTTTTGGGTGCCTAAATTTGATGTGATGCGTAAAGTGGCATCAGGTATGGCGGCACAAAAGATGTATCGCCAAACGTATTTTTCAACACCGACCACGATTGCACATCCCGCTTATGCGTTTTTTTCTGGAAAAGCATTTAATAAAAATCGGGCCAAGGCGGACAAAGTTGAAATTGACATTTCTCACGAGAATTTAAGAATCGGAAAACTTTGTGCTGACCGCCAATGGAAGCAGATTGTTACCATTAATGATGCGATGGAAGGTGGGTGCAACCTATTCAATATTGATGACCTGATTGCAGAAAACAGCAAAGAAGAATTTGAACAGTTGTTTTTATGCCAGTTTGCAGATGATAACACGTCGGCGTTTAAATTTGCCGACTTGCAACTTTGCCAAGTGGACAGCTTGGAAGAATGGCACGATTACAAGCCATTCTATCAACGCCCATTTGGTAATCGTGAAGTGTGGTTAGGTTATGACCCCGCCTTTACTGGCGACCGTGCAGCATTGGCGATCATCGCTCCGCCTAAAGTGGAAGGCGGTGATTATCGTGTTTTGCATTGGCAAACATTTCACGGCATGGATTATGAAGCACAAGCGAGCAGAATTAAAAGTTTCTGTGATGATTACAATGTCACCCGTATTGTGATTGATAAAACGGGGATGGGTTCTGGCGTATTCCAAGAAGTTAAAAAATTCTATCCAATGGCAATCGGTCTTGATTACAACGCCGATTTAAAAAATGAGATGGTATTAAAAACGCAAAACTTAATTCAGAAACGCCGCCTTAAATTTGATGGTAACGAAATCATCACCAGTTTTATGACAGTCAAAAAACGTATTACCGGAACAGGGAAGATTACTTATGTTTCTGACCGTTCAGAAGATGCAAGCCATGGCGACTTATCATGGGCAATTATGAACTGCATTTTAAATGTGCCTTATGGTTTAAACGGCGATGTATCAAGTAACCAATCAACCATTTTCACTTTTGAATAGGATTACCAAATGAGCAAAAAATCAAAAAAATCAACCGCACTTTCTACGGGGAATCAAGCACAGGCGTTCAGCTTTGGGGAACCTATTCCCGTGCTTGACCGTGCAGAAGTATTGAATTATTTCGAAAGCGTGTTGATGTATGAGAAATATTACAACCCGCCAATTAATTTAAGTTATCTTGCCAAAGCCTTAAATGCATCTGCACATCATAACAGTGCGATCACGGTGAAGAAAAATATTTTGCTTTCTACCTGTAAAACGACCGCACTTTTACCACGCACGCAGTTAGAAAAACTGGTGCAAGATTACTTAGTATTCGGTAATGCTTACCTTGAAAAAGTTGAAAACATATTCGGGAAAGTGATTGCGTTAAAATCGCCCCTTGCAAAATATATCCGCGTTGGCGTGAAGAAAGGCATTTTTTATCAGATTGTGAATGGCTTTGACGAATACGAATTCCCGAAAGATGCGGTGTTTAATCTGATCAACCCTGATGTAAATCAAGAGATTTATGGCGTGCCGGAATATCTCGCGGCTTTACAATCAGCTTTCTTGAATGAAAGTGCAACGTTATTTCGCCGCAAATATTATTTGAACGGCGCACATGCGGGTTCAATTATTTACATGACCGACCCGACACAAAACAAAGACGACATTGAAGCGATCAAAACACAAATCAGACAAACAAAAGGCACTGGTAACTTTAAAAATTTATTTGTGTATATTCCAGACGGAAAGAAAGATGGGATGCAAGTTATTCCATTGTCTGATGCTATCGCCAAAGATGATTTCTTAAACATTAAGAATACAAGCCGTGATGATGTGTTAGCCGCGCACCGTGTGCCACCGCAACTGATGGGAATTGTTCCTAATAATACAGGCGGCTTTGGTGACGTTGAAAAGGCAACGCGAGTGTTTTTTATCAATGAGATAATCCCATTGCAAGAACGATTGAAAGAGATTAATAGTTGGGTAGGGGAAGAAGTGATCACGTTCTCCGATTACAAATTGCTAAATTAGATCCTTTCAAAAATAAACAACCCGCAGAAATGCGGGTTTTTTATTGCTAAAAGAGCTGTTTTTGTCCTGTATAGTATTAATACCACCCCAGTGTATTATATCAAATCAATCAATATGACAAATCTTAAATCCTTATTTCAGCCCAATTTTTCGCCCAATTGTACGCATGAAAAATCGCAGTCAAACCTTCGCCACGCCCGCACACTAAAGATGTCGATTTCAACGCAATTTTAGATCCTTTCCAAAGCCTTTTCAGTAATAGCGCCTTTCAGATCCTTTATTTCAGATCTTTTAACGCAAACAAACGCAGAAAAATGAAAAAATTTACCTATTTTTATTGATGTAAATCAAATAAACATCATATTTTTGAAATTGCACAGATTTGTGCTAATTATTTGATCTTTATAAGGATAAGAAACTAGCTAGTCGCACCATCTCTATTTTTCTTTATTCCCTAATTCTCAGAGAGAAATAGATAAAATATAAGTAAAAACAATAGCTTATATAATTTCACACACTAAAACATACCTTCTTTTTTATATCAAAATCGCCTAAAAGGTAGTATTTTCATACCGATTGGGATCGATTTCGATCTGTTCTATACTCCATTGCACATATTTTTGCACACATTTTTATGGAGTAAACAATGGCGACAATTATCAAGAATGGCAAGCGTTGGCGCGCACAAGTTTGGCGTGAGCAAATCCGCCACTTTTTTGACTCAAGCAGACGCAAAAAAATGGGCAGAAATGCTCGAAAAACAGCTCGAATCAGGAAAGTATAATGAAATCCCTGATATTACATTGGATGAACTGATTGATAAGTATCTAAAAGAAGTCACTGTAACCAAGCACGGGAAACGTGAAGAGCGCATAAGACTACTGCGTCTTTCTCGAACTCCGCTTGCCGCAATATCTTTACAAGAAATAGGAAAAGCACACTTTCGTGAGTTGGTTATTTAGTCCAACTTTTGGGGTGCAGATCAATCCCCGCCTTTTTCAAATTCTCGCTTTTCGTTTTTTATGTTTCAAACAGAATGAATTTTGCTACGCTACTACATAGCTCACCAAATTCTTCCATTAATTTAATGAATTGTTTTTGTGGTGTAGAACCCTCAATCAAATTGCGATCTTCTGCCCATTGTTCAATGTTTTTGATAAGCTGTTGTAAGTCTGCCATTTTAATTTCCTCTTAATATTCAATTACAATAGTGCATAATTCATCTATTTTTATCTAATTAACCCTAAAATCCCCCAAGCTCTCGCCCCAACCAAAGGCTTGAGCCAACGGAATTTTTTCTTTTTTAATGAAAACTTCATCGTTTTCGCAACAAATCCACCGATAGTCATTAAGCCGTAACCGTCCATGGCGCATTAAAAGGTCAATTTGTGACGGTTTTAATGGCGAACCAATAGGCAACATCAATAAATTAGCTTGCTGTTCAATTTTTGAACGGTTACAGTTATTGACACAAGTCCAAGCGGCGCGATGCGCCTTGTTTGTTTCGGTGGACTCCGAATTAAGTGCGGTTGAACCCAACGCACTTTTCGGTGATTTAATCACCCAGTTTTTTAATTTGGTGATGATTTTCTTTTCTGTGAATCTGTTTTTAACCCCCACAATTTTCTTACGAATCTCCCCGTATTTATTCGGTTCGCATTCTTCATACTCAATACAAATCGGCTGATCACCACGTTTTGTCATTGCGCCACATCGTATCCCTTATTTTGAGTTTGACACAAAAGAATATGAAGACTTATCGGTATTTGCAGATGCCATCCCTAAACTTACGGGCATTGGCGTGCAGATTTCGGAAAGTTGGGTGCGGGATAAATTAGGGATTCCTGAACCGCAGGAAGGTTAGGCGAAAGAGATTTGAAACGCCGTGGGATTGATAAGCCTGACGATAGTTCTGAATTTTTGGTGGAAGTAGAACGCCCTGCGGATAAGCAAGGTAATCGTGAAAAGACGGTAGGGTTTAAATTACCTGATGGCACGATACGTGTGACGGATAAAGGCTTTGATTACAATGTAGGGCGATTAAACTACAAGCCTAATTTGGATCTTTATCCTGAAAAACTGGCGCATGCGTTTGCGACGGTTGAGATGAAAGGTGGGGAGTTTAAGCACGATTTTGAATTGTTGGCAAAGCATATGGCGGAGATGAAACAAACGCTCAGCCCTGAAGGAAAAAAACTCACTGCTGATCAAATGTTACAGGTGCGAGATAGTCTTACCAAAAATTTTAAATTTGCGGCAGGTGTCTTGAGTGCGGAAAGTAAGGATTTATTGAAAAGCAAAACTGGCACAGTGTGGCTTTCTGATGATACTTTAATTAAACAGTTTAATAGCCGTGATGGGCAAGATTTTGGGATTGATGAGTATGAGGCGTTGCCAGATATCATCAATGCTCCAGATAAAATTGTAGTAGATGAACTAGGATACCAATTTTATAAGGATGTTAATGGCAAGAAACTGCTTGCAGTATTGAAGGTTTTAAGCAAAGAACCGGAAATTTTTGTTCAGTCGTTTAGATTAGTGAGTGATAAGCAATGGAGAAAGGCATTTAAAGAGTAAGCCACTAGGCGGGGCTCGAACCCACCGCACACAGTCCAAGGTACTATTTCAACCTATCGCTTGCGATCCTCGAGATTCATCGCTTTTCTAGTGGCTTGACGACTATACCCCCTTAAATTTTAAAAATCAACGATTATGATAGACATTGAAATCAATAACGCACAAGAAATTGCATCGGCACTAGAACGCCTTGCACAAGCCACCGCTCATCGAGCTCCTTTAATGCGTAGCATTGCGGGCACAATGGAATCGGCTGTCGCGCAGAACTTTGAAGTGGGTGGTCGTCCTGCGTGGAAGAAATTAAAGATTCGCCAAGGTACGCCTTTGGTGGATACTGAAAACTTGATGGCGAGCATTACTTCTGAATATAACAACAATGAAGCCATTGTGGGGACGAATGAGCCTTACGCGGCTATTCATCAATTCGGCGGTAAAGCTGGACGAGGTCGTAAAGTAGCGATTCCTGCACGCCCTTTCTTGATTTTAACACCTCAAGATGAGGCAGATATTTTGGAAGATATACAAGACTACTTCCAACGCTTAATTAAATAAATCTTTGTCAAATCCACCGCACTTTCACGCAAAAAGAAAGCCTGTTTCACAGGCTTTCTCTAGTTTAATTAAAACGTAATTTCTGCACTCAATTTATAGTTTCTACCTGGTGAATAGAAACGATTAATACCCGCACCTGTTCCCTGATTAATCAAGTTACTTGTTCCAAATGGCTTAATTGAACGAGCAGACTCCCAAGTTAAATACTTACGGTCTGTCAAGTTATATACACCAAACTGCAAAGTCACATTTTTAACTGGTTTTATATAAGTAACAAAATCAACTAGCGTATAGTCATCACTTCTCCAACGAACAGCACTATCTTTATATCCCTGTTCTTTATAGAACATATTATAAGTGTCTTTCGCTTTTTTCTCACTCACACGTGTGATATATAAATCAGCGCCAAATTTATTTTCTTTATGATCATAGCCTAAACCAAAAACAGAAGTTTTAGGCTGAATCGCATTCATTGGACGATCGCCATCCAAACGACCACGTTGGTAAGTGAATTTATAGCTCGTATTAAATCCATCCAACACATGCCAGAATTGTCCCAAATTCAAACGTGCATTAATTTCAAGTCCTTTAACCTTGGCATTATCGACATTGACATTTTGATAAACTTGGAAATCTCTTGCTTGTGCCTTCCCTCCCACGGAATTCGATAAATTTCTTGAACCTAAATACGCTAAATCAATAAAATGACGATACTTTGTTTGGAAAACACTTGTGCTAACAAATCCCCAATTATCGTGCACTGTTAATGCAATCTCTTGATTTTTTGCTTCCTCTGGTTTCAACACGGGGTTCGGTAAAATCGTAAAATCTGGCTGCTTAAAGGTAAAATACAGTTCATCCGAAGTCGGGGCTCTAAACCCTTTTGAATATTTTACTTGTACTCGTAAAAAATTCAGAGGATCGAACGTTGCCCCAAGAGAATAAGAATGTTTCTTAAAGCGTTTTTCTTGTGCAATATAAGCAATATTTTCCTCCGCATTCTTACGAATTTGTTCTGGGGTATAATAAGGCTTCTTTTGCCAATCATAACCAGCTGGAGGTCCTAACTTTACAAATAATTCTTTAACCATATCATCTGCAATTTTAGGTGTCACTCCAGGAATATATTCTGGTTGATATTTAATATCGTCATAACGATAACCTAAATCTACACTCAACATGTTGTGTAATTTGATATTATCTGAAAAATATAGAGACTTGGTTGTTGTTTCTACAGGAATTAAGAAAGACGTTTTAGGTTCATGACGAGGACAAAGCATCCCATTATATGAAGAATCTTTCTCACACTCTCTCAATTTACCAATAAGTGATTGCCCTAACGTTCTCTCCGCCCACCAAGTTGGATTACTTCCATCATAACCTGCTTTATTAACCATTTCTTTACGTGTTTTAGAATAAACACCACCATAAGAAACATTATTATTAATATCAAATAAAGAAAAATCTTTGGTTAAATCTAGATTAATTTGCTTTGTATTTGTATTTAAATCACGTTCTTTATAATCAAATGGGCGATAACCTTGCGAATTAGGCAAAATAATATGATAACGATCCCATCCCATTTCATAAGTAGCAAATTCCTTTCCATTAATTTTCATGGTTTTATTTAACTTAACTTCCTTCAACTCTGGTTGGTCAGAGCTATACTTATATCTATAAACCCTGACAGGCTTATTACAATCAAAAATAGAGCAATCTAACCAAAACTCAGAAGATCCTAATTGTTTACCTGCGAAAGCACTATTATTAGTTCCAGAGGCTACACTAAAAGGTTTACCATCTTTATCAACAACTTGATGTCGTTTCTGACCTTGTTCATCCTCAACAAGCTTCAACTCAACAGGATTACCATTCCGATCAACGACTTTTCCCTCTTTTAATTGAAGCCCTAAAGGATTCTTATATGTATCGCATTTTTCATTACCATCACAGTAATCTTCTGTTCTTGCTCTTGTTGTAATTCTTTGTTGTGAATAGCTTAACTTGAGCGTATCCCAAAATGGCGTAACAGTATAATTTTCATAAGTAAAAGAAACATTTTTACGTTTTGTCAAATCATTTGCATGACGAGATTCTTTCTCATCTAACTGAATATGTGTTGTTGCAACAAGATTATATGAAAGATCATGTCCGCGGGAATGCTGAAGATAAGTATCAGAAGCGACTGTAAAACGATGATTTTCTGTTGGCGAAAAAGAGAATTTCACTAATGTACTTTCTTTCGTAATCGTATAAGGATCCGATTTCTCTCTTTCTTTCCCTTGAATATCTCTGCCATTTTTATAGTCATAATTTTCTAATTCATGTCCATGTCGCTTAGAATGCATAATCAATGCATCAAACATTTGATAGCGACCTGCAAGAGTCACAGCATTTAATCCCTGATTATCTGCCGTTGAGTAGCCCGCTTTATAGCCGATATGCCAATCTTTTTCAGTCAGGAAATCTCTGGCATCTTTTGTTTCAAAAAGTACAGTGCCTCCCAAAGAACCACTACCTACTTTTACAGAATCAGCACCTTTCGCGATTTTAGCGACTTTCAACGTCTCAATTTCCACACTATTTCGGGTATTGTTAAAATTGCCGTAACCTTCAAATAATTCTTTAAAACCCTGAGAAGAAAGGGTTTCTGCTTGATGTAAGCCATCTACTGTAATTGCCACTCGGTTCTCATCCACACCACGAATAGCATAACCGCTCGAACCAAAACGTCCAGCTTCTACCACAGTCACACCGGTTTCATAGCGCACAAGATCACGACTATCCTGTACTTGCTGGCGTTTCAATTGACTCGCCGTTTTTACAGTTTCGGCAATTTTAGGTGGGGTGTTGTCATTGTTGTTATCTGAACCCAAAACATTTATTTGTTCTAGTTGTTCAGAAGCATTACTATTTTGGTTGGTTGGTTGGTTGGTTGGTTGGTTGGTTGGTTGGTTGGT